>Ga0157363_1000001_pt1 | contig 701428 bp, 637 predicted proteins | sample AttsexASBM1_FD_111477 | JGI IMG/M metagenome (GOLD analysis project Ga0157363, IMG submission 111477) | Fungus gardens microbial communities from leaf cutter ant in Ribeirão Preto, State of São Paulo, Brazil - Atta sexdens ASBM1 | ecosystem: Host-associated > Fungi > Mycelium > Unclassified ...
CCTGCCAACGGAGGCGCAGTGGGAGTATGCGGCCAGGGATAAAGGGAAATATATCTCCCATGCCACGGACGACGGCACGCTGCGCCATAACCAAAAAACGCGGCGGGGAGAAAACTATGCCACTACAGTCGAACCCTGGTCAAGGCTTCTCACCCTTCCTCGTGGGGAATATGCATAAAAAAAAGCCTGAACTTTCGCTCAGGCTTTCTCTTGAAATATGGCGGTGAGGAAGGGATAACATGAGGCTCGCCGAGCCTCACCCTGACGGGCAGCAGTTTGCTGTGCAAAACGGCCTGGCTGGCCGTTTTGTCGAACCCTGGTCAAGGCTTCTCACCCTTCCTCGTGGGAAATATGCATAAAAAAAAGCCTGAACGTGAGTTCAGGCTCTTCTTTGAAGATGGCGGTGAGGAAGGGATTCGAACCCTTGATACGTTGCCGTATACACACTTTCCAGGCGTGCTCCTTCAGCCACTCGGACACCTCACCATATTGTTACGCAGGCTTGCTGCGTGGCCGGTAATGTAGGGAAAAGCGGGCCGCCGGTCAACTCTCTTTCTGCACTTTTCCATCTGTTTACTCATTTTTGCAGCAGCCTGCTGGTAAATTCGGCAAAAACATCGCGACATTAAGTAAAACTCATCGAGATCAGCGCAATCGCCCGGACATTGTGCATAATAATGCGCTTTATCAGGCTAAAAAATCATGAGGTCACAGTGACGAACCAGACCAATCACGGCACGGCGTCAGAGCCGCAAGGCACGCGCGCGCTCTTCTTTATCCAGATTTTCGCCACGCTTGGCTTTGCCGTGCTCTATTCCACGCTGGTGCTTTACGCCACCAAAAGACTCGGCTTCAGCGAGGCGCAGGCCAACGCCATGATGGGCGTGTTTGGCGCCTTCAACTATGGTCTGCACCTGTTCGGCGGCTATCTTGGCGGCCGCTACCTCAGTAACCGCAACCTCTTTGTGCTCGGCATGGTTCTGCAGGTGATCGGCTGCTGGATCCTCTCAGGGCAGAGCGCGGACGGCCTCTACTGGGGACTGGCGATGTTCCTGACCGGCAGCGGACTGAACGTCACCTGCATCAATATGATGCTGACCCAGCGCTTTACGCCGGAAGACAGCCGACGCGAAAGCGCCTTTCTCTGGAACTATGCCGGGATGAACCTGGGCTTTTTTATCGGTTTTACCGGCGCGGGCTATTTCCAGCTGCAGGAGCACTATCAGGCGCTGTTCCTGTTCGCCACGCTGGGTAACGCCGTCGCTATTGTGATTTCGCTGCTGCGCTGGAAAACGCTGGCGGATCTCGATACGCCGCTGCTGCACGTCAGTAAAAGCCTGTTCCGGTTACGGATGCTGGTAGGGCTACTGATTCTGGTGGCGCTGGTGCCGGTTATTCGCATCATGCTGACCCACGCCGATTTTACCGGCGCTTTTGTACTGGTTCTCGGCGCGATTGTTTTTCTGCTGCTGGCTTTTACCACCCTGCGGCACCGGCCGCGAGACGAACAGCGCAGGATGGCCGCTTACCTGATCCTGGCGCTGGGCGCGCTGGTATTCTGGACGCTCTATCAGCTGGCGCCGATGGGACTGATGCTGTTTACCGAACACAATATTATGCTCAACGTCTGGGGCGTGCAGGTGGCGCCTCAGTGGGTGCAAAACATCAATACGCTGGTGATTGTTTTTGGCGGCCCGCTGCTGGCGATAGGGTTCCGTAATCTGCGTGAGCGCGGCTGGCGCGTCGACATCCCTTTGCAGTTCGCCTCCTCGCTGTTCTGTATCGGGCTGGGCATGTTGGTTTTGCCTGTGGGCATTATGCTGGCAGGCGGCGACGGCATGGTGGCGTTTAAATGGATTGTGATCAGCTATATCCTGCAGAGTCTCGCCGAGCTGCTGATCTCGCCGGTCGGCTACGCCATGATCGGCAAACTGGCGCCGCTACGCTATCAGGGCGTGATGATGGGCTGCTGGATGATGGTAACCGGCGTCGCTTCGGTGCTTTCCGGCTACGTTTCCGGCCTGATGCCGGAAAATAGCGGTAGCTCGCCCACGCTGACTAATCCGGGCTACAGCCATATTTTTCTGCTGCTGGGCTGCGGCAGCGCCGCCACCGGGCTGATCCTGCTGCTGCTGATGCCGCTGTTGCGCAGACTGATCCAAACGGCGCGCTAGTTTCTTATTGGGGTCGTAAAGACCCCACTATTTTTCGCTTGCCACAAGACGTGTTTTCCCCGAGCCTGAAAGAAAAACAGGAGAACTTGCGTGGATATCATCTTTTACCATCCCTCTTTTAATGCGGAAAAATGGATAACGGGATTGCAGCAGCGGCTGCCGCAGGCCCGCGTGCGCGCCTGGACGCCGGACGATCGGGCTCATGCGGACTACGCCCTGGTGCGCCAGCCGCCGGTAGCGATGCTGCAGGGACGCCGTGAGTTAAAGGGCGTTTTTGCGCTTGGCGCGGGCGTCGATGATATTCTCGGTCAGCTCCGCGAGCATCCGCAGATGCTGGCCGAAGGCGTTCCGCTGTTTCGGCTGGAGGATACCGGTATGGGCCGCCAGATGCAGGAGTATGCGGTGTGGCACGTACTAGGCTGGTTCCGCCGCTTTAACGACTACCGGCAGCAAAAAAGCCAGGCGCTCTGGCAGCCGCTGCGTAACCTCTCGCGTGAGGATTTCACCATCGGGATTTTAGGCGCGGGCGTGCTGGGTCGCAGCGTGGCCGAGAGCCTGCGTTTCTGGGGATTTCCGGTGCGCTGCTGGAGCCGCTCGCCGAAAACGCTGCCTGATGTGGCGAGCTTCCACGGCCAGGCGCAGCTGGGAGCGTTTCTTTCCGGCACGAAGGTATTGATTAATCTGTTGCCGAATACGCCGCAGACCGTGGGCATTCTGAATCGCGCTTTGCTAAGCCAGCTGCAGCCGGAAGCTTATTTGATTAACCTGGCGCGCGGCGCGCATCTGGTCGAAGAGGATCTGCTGGCCGCGCTGGCGGCGGGCGAAATCAAAGCGGCGGCGCTGGACGTTTTCGCCCGCGAGCCGCTGGCGCAGGATCATCCTTTCTGGACGCATCCGGACATTGCCATCACGCCGCATAATGCCGCTGTCACTTTGCCGGGCGAAGCTATGGATTACATCGCCGAGGCTATCCGTCAGCGCGAAGCGGGCGAGATGCCAGCAGGCCAGGTGGATCTGTCGCGAGGCTATTAACCCTTTCGGGCGGCGTCGCCCGATAACAAGGAGAAGAACGATGTACCCTGTGGATCTTCATATGCATACCGTCGCCAGCACGCACGCTTACAGCACGCTGCGCGACTACACTCAGCAGGCGCAAACCTGTGGCGTCAAACTGTTAGCCATTACCGATCATGGCCCTGATATGGCCGACGCGCCGCATCACTGGCACTTTATTAATATGCGCATCTGGCCGCGCATGGTGGATGGCGTAGGGATCCTGCGCGGCATTGAAGCCAATATCAAAAACCTGGCGGGCGAAATTGACTGTACGGGCCCGATGCTGGAGGTGATGGATATCGTGGTAGCGGGCTTCCACGAGCCGGTTTTCGCGCCGCGCGATAAGGCCACCAATACGCAGGCGATGATCGCCGCGATGGCCAGCGGCAACGTGCATATCATCAGCCATCCGGGCAACCCGAAATACCCGGTTGATATTCCCGCTATCGCGGCGGCCGCCGCGAAATATGAGGTGGCGCTGGAGCTGAACAACTCCTCATTTACCCACTCCCGTAAAGGCAGCGAACCCAACTGTCGCGCGATTGCGGCGGCGGTGCGCGACGCGGGCGGCTGGATCGCCTGCGGTTCCGATTCCCATACCGCTTTTACCCTGGGTAACTTTGAACACTGCCTGCGGATCCTCAAGGAAGTGGATTTTCCCGAAGAACGCGTATTAAATGTCACGCCGCGTCGCCTGCTCGATTTCCTGCAGCGCAGAACCGGCGTAGCCATTACCGAATTCGCTACGCTGTGACGTTGTCACGTCTACTATTACGGATCTATTTTTATGAATGAGTTTTCGATTATCTGCCGCGTTCTGGGTTCGCTGTTTAACCGTCAGCCGCAGGACCCGCTGCTGGTGCCGCTGTTTACCCTGCTGCGTGAGGGCAAACTGCAGCAGCAGTGGCCGCTGGAACAGGACGAGCTGCTGACGCGTCTGCAGCAGAACAGCGAGCCGCAGTCGCTGGCCGCCGACTATAACGCGCTGTTTGTCGGCAGCGACTGCAAGGTGCCGCCGGAAGGTTCGCAGTGGGAAAACGGCCCGCAGGAGAGCGAAGTTCGCGCCTTTTTGCAGAGTCGCGGCATGCCGCTTGGCGAAGCGCCAGCCGATCGTTTTGGCTCGCTGCTGCTGGCCGCTTCCTGGCTGGAAGATCAGTCGCAGGAGGATGAAATCCAGGCGCAAATTATGCTGTTTGATGACTATCTGCTGCCGTGGTGCGGCCAGTTTCTGGGCAAGGTAGAAGCCTGGGCCGATACGCCGTTTTACCGTACCCTGGCCGCGCTGAGCCGCGAAGCGATTCAGGCGATGCGCGACGAGCTGGCGGAAGAAGGGGAAGCCTGATACCGCTGCGCGCTACTGCCGCCACGCTGCCGCCGCTGAACCCAGCGGCACAGCGGAAGAGGACCAGACCAACGGCGTACCGGGCAGGCGTACCGGCGGCTTCAGGCGCAGGCCGATACCCCAGGCGGTGATCTCCGTTTCCACATTGGTGTCGTGCGGGTCTGCCGGCCCCAGCCCCGAACATCGCGTGGGTTGCGGCCAGGGCGAGTCGGTCAGCAGGCAGGCGGTACGAGCCAGCGAGAGCCTGGCGGTAAAGCCGGTGCCGTTTTGCAGCCTGAGCCGCATGCCTTCCAGCGCGGCGGCGGCCATCAGATAGCCGGTAGCATGATCGAGCGCCTGAACCGGCAACGGCACAGGTTCGTCGCTCCGCTTCCAGCTGCGTCCGGCGTCCGCGATGCCGCAGCCCATCTGCACCAGGCTGTCGAAGCCGCGTCGGTCGCGCCACGGCCCGCTCCAGCCCCAGGCGTTCAGGCTGACATCCACCAGGCCGGGAGAAAGTTTTTGCCGCGTTTCGCTGTCATAACCCAGCTTGCTTAGCGCGTCGGCGCGATAGCCGTGGATTAAAATATCCGCCTGGCTCAGCAGCCGCTCAAATATCTCTCTTCCCGCCGCCGTAGTTAAATCCACTTGCGCGCAGCGCTTGCCCAGCGTGACTTCCTCCTCCAGCGTCGGCTCCTGCCAGTGCGGCGGATCGAGGCGCAGCACCTCTGCGCCCAGACCGGCCAGAAAACGCGTGGCGACCGGGCCGGCGATAATACGAGTCAAATCCAGCACCTTTACGCCGTGCAGCGGACGCAGCGTCGGCAGCCTCCAGCCGGGCGCAGCGGCTTCCGACTGTAGGCTTTGCGCTATCAAAGGCTCGCGCCGCACGCGCTCTCCCTGCGGATGCTGTTGCCAGGCCGCCACGCTGCGCATCTCTGCGGCGCAGCCCGCGGCGTCAACGATTGCCTGCTCAAGCGCGGTTTTTTGCCAGCGGCCAACGGTGTCTGCCAGCGCAGCGCGACTGGCGTGGGCGCCCAGCACTTTTTCCATGGCCGCGCGGTGGTGCGGCGCGTTGGTATGCAGGCGGATCCAGCCGTCTGCGGCGGCGTAATCTCCGGCGAAGGCGTCCCACAGCGCGGGCGCGCTGCGGTTAACCGGCAGGAAACTGTGCTGAAACCAGCGGGAAGCCAGACGCATATCAACGCATTGACGGCGGGAATTGCCGATCAGGGTAGCGGCCGCCTGCATCGCCAGCGCGATGCTGGTGGCGGCCAGCTCCGTAACCGGATAAGCGGAACTAAGGCGCTGCGAGCCGATAAAATCGATGTCGGGGACAGGAACGCTGCTGTTGCGCAGTGCCTGCCAGAGCTGCTGCCAAAAAAGTGCGGTTAGCCTGGTCGTCATTGCTCTCTCCTTTGGATTAACCATAGCAATGAAGATCGGCTGTCGCTAGCGCAGCCGCTTCAGCTTCGGCAGCCTGGCGTGCATACGCAGATTGCGCAGATTAATCACCGCAATCGCCGTCCCGACAATCACCAGCAGCGAGCCGGCCACCTTAAAAACGTTCATGCTGTCGCCCAGCACCAGCACGCCCATTATTACCGACAGCACCGGCGTCAGCAGGGAATAGGGCATAATCAGGTTGACGTTATAGGTGCGCAGCAGACCGTACCATAAAGAGTAGGCGACGATGGAAGAGCAAATAGCGCTGTACAAAATGGCGAACCAGCCGCGCCACGAGGCGTGCGCCAGGCTGGCAAGCTGGCCGCTTTCCATCACGAAAGAGGAGAGCCCAACGACAGGGATCGCCAGAAAAGAGAGCCAGCCGGTCATGGTAAGCGGCTTGATCGCCGGAGACTTTTTCACGATCAGGTTGCTGACGGCCCAGCCTACGGCGCTGCAAAGCAGCAGGCAAAGCACCCACCATGACGGAATGGTCGGGCTGCCCGCCAGCACCACCACGCCGCTTAGCGAAATGGCTATGCCCAGCATCTGCACCAGCGACAGTTTGTCACCCAGAAAAATCATCGCCAGGATCATCGCAAAGGGCGTGCCGAGCTGCACCACAATGGCGCCGGTGCCCGCGTCGGTAAATTTCAGGCCGAGAAACAGCAGCGAAAAGTGCATAAAGCCGAAAGTGAACGCCAGCGGCAGCAGATAGCGCAGCTGCGCGCGGGTAACGCGGGTAAACGGCACCAGAATTATTGCCACCACCACAAAGCGCATCATGGTCAGAAACAGCGGCGGCACTTCGCCCAGCCCCCATTTCACCGCCACATTATTAAAAGCCCAGGTCGTTACCACCAGCAAAATCAGGAAAAAATGACGTACGGCCACAACGTAATCCTTTAGTGTGTTTAATCACTCGCTTATCATGACATGAATTGCCGCGATTTTAAGCGCGGCGACGTTTTTTGTTGCGATTGCCGCATTAACCGGCGCCTTTATAAGGATAGTTCCGACAATGACCACGCTTCCTGTAGCCATTATTCAGTTTGAAACGCCGCCCGCGAACGTCATGTCGCAGGTAGGCGAGCAGCATCACTGGTTTATCGCCGCCACGGGATTGCAGCCGCATGAATACCTTGTGATACGTCCCGACCTGGGCGAAACGCTGCCCGATCCCGCTTCGCTCTCGGCCGCTATCCTCTCCGGCTCCTGGGCAATGGTCACCGATCACGCGGAGTGGAGCGAGCGTTCAGCGGCCTGGATACGCAGCGCCATGGATCACCAGCTGCCGCTGCTGGGCGTTTGCTATGGCCACCAGCTAATGGCTTATGCGTTGGGCGGCAAGGTCGGCGACAATCCGCGCGGCTGGGAAGGCGGCGCGCAGCAGATTACCCGTCGCGCGGAATGCGCTGGCGACATGCTGCCCTGTGCGCTGCCGGAAACTTTTACCGCGTGGCTCTCTCATCAGCAATCGGTGCTGCAGCCGCCGGCCGGTGCGCAGGTACTGGCTTCTTCCGCTATGGATCCGTGTCAGATTATTCGCTATAGCCCGCAGGCGTTCTCGGTGCAGTTTCATCCGGAATTCACCGCGACCATTATGGCCGCCGGTCAGCATAGCAGCCAGCGTCCCTTAGCGAGCGAAGTCTCTCCTGAACCTGTCTGGCCGCTGCGGCTGCTGCAGGCTTTTTGTCAGCAGCATCGCGACGCCGAACGTCAGGCCTGACGACAGTTTCGTCTTCTCCGCTTCACGCCGCGCCGCTTTCCTTTCGGCGCGGTCACACTTTCCATCCTGCCGGGCGGTGAATTTCTCCTGTTCTGTTAATGTTAATTTCAAGTTGTTTAATTGTTAATTGACGGGGCAATAACCATGCGCTACACCTATCCGGGCAGTCAGGATTCTTTAATCATACTGAAGTCTCACTACGGTAATTTTATCAACGGCGAGTTCGTGGCGCCGGTGAACGGCAACTATTTCACCAATACCTCGCCGGTTAACGGCTCCACTATTGGCGAATTTCCACGCTCTGATAAGGCTGATATTGAAAAGGCGCTGGACGCGGCGCACGCGGCGGCGGAGGCCTGGGGTAAAACCTCGGTGCAGTCGCGTTCGCTGGCGTTGCTGAAGATTGCCGATCGGCTGGAGGAGAAGCTGGAGTACCTGGCGGTCAACGAAAGCTGGGACAACGGCAAACCGGTTCGCGAGACGCTGGCCGCCGATCTGCCGCTGGCGGTCGACCATTTCCGCTATTTCGCCGGCTGCCTGCGCGCTCAGGAAGGGACGGCGGCAGAGATCGACGAGTTCACCGCCGCTTACCATTTCCACGAGCCGCTGGGCGTGGTCGGGCAGATTATCCCGTGGAACTTTCCGCTGCTGATGGCGGCCTGGAAGCTGGCGCCGGCGCTTGGCGCGGGCAACTGCGTGGTGCTGAAGCCCGCCGAGCAGACGCCGCTGTCGATTACGCTGTTTGTCGAGCTGATCGCCGACCTGCTGCCGAAAGGGGTGCTGAACGTGGTGCACGGTTTTGGCCGGGAAGCGGGCGAAGCGCTGGCGGGCAATCCGCGTATCGCCAAAATCGCCTTTACCGGCTCAACCGCGACCGGCGGCCATATTCTGGAGCTGGCAGCGAAGAATCTGATCCCTTCGACGGTGGAGCTGGGCGGCAAGTCGCCCAACATTTTCTTTGAGGACATCATGCAGGCCGAGCCTTCCTTTATTGAGAAGGCGGCGGAAGGCGTGGTGCTGGGCTTTCTGAACCAGGGCGAGGTCTGTACCTGTCCGTCGCGCGCGCTGGTGCAGGAATCCATCTACGAGCCCTTTATGGCGGCGGTGCTGAAAAGGATAAAAACCATCAAGCGTGGCGATCCGCTGGATACCGACACCATGATCGGCGCGCAGGCTTCGCAGCAGCAGTTCGATAAAATTCTCTCTTATCTGGATATCGCGCAGCAGGAAGGCGCCGAAGTGCTGACCGGCGGCGGCGTGGAGAAGCTCGGCGACGATCTCTCTGGCGGTTACTATATTCAGCCGACGCTGCTGAAAGGCAATAACAGTATGCGCGTGTTTCAGGAGGAAATTTTCGGGCCGGTGGTCGGCATTACCACCTTTAAAGATGAGGCGGAAGCGATCGCTATCGCCAACGACTCCATTTACGGGCTGGGCGCGGGCGTCTGGACGCGGGATATCAACCGTGCTTATCGGGTTGGCAGGGCGATCAAGGCGGGACGCGTCTGGACCAACTGCTACCACCTCTATCCGGCGCACGCCGCTTTCGGCGGCTACAAGAAGTCGGGGATTGGCCGTGAAACCCACAAAATGATGCTCGATCACTATCAGCAGACCAAAAACCTGCTGGTCAGCTACAGCACCGAGCCGCTGGGCTTTTTCTGAGAAGCGGCGTCACGTAGCGGCAGCACTAAACGCTACGTGACACTGTCACAGATTATTAACTCGCTTTACGCTGCTTTAGCAGGCTGGCTATCTCTTCTTTCGCTACGGCGTGTGAGAAGAGATAGCCCTGCAGCTGGTTGCAGCCCGCCTCCGCCAGCGCCGCCATCTGGCTGTTTGTCTCCACGCCCTCTGCGGTCACGGTCAGTCCCATTGCCTGACCCAGCTTGACCACGGATTCGATAATCGCCGTCGAGTTCTCTGTCACGCCCAGCGACTGAGTGAAGGAGCGATCGATTTTGATCTTATCCACCGAGAAATGGCTAAGGTAGTTAAGGCTGGAGTAGCCGGTGCCGAAATCATCCAGCGCGATACGGAAACCCGCTTCCCGCAGCGTGCTCATAATTTCCTGCGCGCCTTTTTCATCCTCAATCAGCACGCCTTCGGTAATTTCCAGCTCAATGCGGGAAGGCGGCGTGTTTTCCTGGGCAACGATGCTCTTAAAGCGCTCCACAAAGCCCGCCGAGCGGAACTGCAGCGGGGACACGTTGATCGCCATCGCCAAATCGGGCCAGGCCTGCGAAACGCGGCAGGCTTCACGCAGCACCCACTCGCCGATCTGGATAATCAATCCCATCTCTTCCGCCAGCGGAATAAACTCGCCAGGAGAGATCACGCCGCGCGTGGGATGATGCCAGCGCATCAGCGCCTCCAGGCCAACCACGGACTGCCCGGAAATATCCATCAGCGGCTGATAGTAAACGGCGAGATCGCGTTTGTTTTGCAGCGCGACGCGCAGGTCGGCGGCAATCTGCTGGCGCGTTTTAACCTGTTCGTCCATTGAATCGTCAAATACCCTGAACTGGCCGCGCCCCTGACTTTTGGCTTCATAGAGCGCGATATCCGCTTTGCGCATCATCTCCTGGCGGTCGCCCGCGTCCCGAGGCGCCGTCGCCACGCCGATGCTGACGCCTATCCAGGTTTCGCTACCCAGCAGCGTAAAAGGCTGCGCCAGCGAGGCGATAATGCGCTCGCACAGCTGCTGGATAGCCTGTGGTGCAGTGACGCCTTCGACAATCACCACAAACTCATCGCCGCCCAGCCTGCCGACCGTATCTTTCTCTCTGACCAGCTCGCTGAGACGATGACCTACGTCGATAATCAGCTCGTCGCCCGCATGATGACCGTAGGTGTCATTGACCTGCTTGAAGCGATCGAGATCCAACAGCAGCAGGGCGATGTTCTCTTCGCTGCGGTTCAGCTTGCCCAGCGCCTGGGTCAGCCGCTCCTCCACCAGCGCGCGATTGGGCAGGCCTGTCAGCACGTCGTGAAAGGCCAGATGCTGCGCCTGGGCTTCGCTGGCGCTAAGCTGCAGCAGCGACTGCGACAGCCTGAGGGAAGAGAGCCACAGACGGCGGATCATGACGGCGCAGATAAGCGTGATAACCAGCACCATCGCCAGGCCGACCGGGCCAATTACCTGAAACATCTGCGAGCCGGGCGCGGCAGGCCGCCAGCTGATATAGCCGAGTCCTTCGCCCGCGCGGTTGCTCAGCAGATAGTTTGCGCCTTTTTTCACCGGCTTGCCGTCGGCGTAATGCAGGTCGCGCAGCAGGCTGCGCTGCGCAAGGGAGTTGAGATAGCTGTCGTCCAGGAATTTAACGCTGACCAGCCGAAAGCGGCCATCTCCGGCGTGACCATCGTCAATAACGCTGATTGCCAGCGCAACGGGGCGGTTATCGAGAAGCGTAAAGTCGACGGCGCCAATCCGCTCATCATCGCTGGCAAAAGGCGCTTTAAGCTGCGCCGACAGCTCGCTGACCCGGCGGCGCAGGCGCTCAAACCGCGCAGGCGGTGCATTTTTATCCCATTCCCAGCGGTAAAGCGGCCGATCTTGCTCATCAACAATATAAATAAGCTGATGACCGAACATCGCCGATAGCCAGCTACCGACATTCTGGTTCAGCCAGAGCGTATCCTGCGGCGCGCTCGTCAGGTGTCGCCCAAGCGGCTGCCACAGCGCCAGGCTACGGTTCTGTTTGATCATTTCCGCCAGGCTCTGCGTCAGCGAGGTGGCAAGCATCTGCTGCTGCTGCGCCGCCGCATCGCGGTTAGTTTTCGCTGTCGCCCACCAGACGGTAAAAGTTGCTGCGCTAAAAATAATTAATAAAACCAGCACCAAAGGAATAAGCACTTCGCGGATAAAATGACTGCGAAAACTGTCTGATATTTTCATGTTTTTTATCAACCCACTTTGGATAACCGCAATACTCCTTCTCTTTGAGGCTAGCATAAATCCTGGCTGGAGTAGGGCGGCGCACCAGGGTTGCGGGTTGAGGCATTGCGGCGGCTCAGCCGATTAAATGTGATCCCGGTCACGACGTTAAAGCAGAACGGGCCGAGGAGCGGTTGAGCGGCTGGATGCTGCAAGTTAAAAAGCCGCCGGGATAACGCGGCGGCGCAGGGTGGCTGCTTGCCGGAAGATCTTTGCTAACTCTTTAAAAATTATAAAGTTAATTTTAAAATCGATCAGGGCTAAAGCGTAACCCGCTTTTTTACGCCGCCGTTCAGGCAAAAAAAGAGTAACCCGATCTCCATAATTAAAAATTAGCGCCAGGCCGATTAAACACGGCAATTTAAAAATTACGCTTGCCGGCAATGATATTTTCCGCTTATCAGAAAAGCCAGAGGAAAAAATAAACCTGGCCACCAGGTTTATCTTTTAATTTTTGTGGCGAAGAGAACAATATAAAAGCTAAAAGGACAACGTAGATAATTAAACACCGGTTTAATGAAACGATTAATCAGCAATCACTGTTTAACGCCATCATGAGACGCACAGCAATGTCTGGCCCGAATAATAAAAAAAACGCCTGGCCGAATGCGCGTTTTTTCGCCTTTTCGACCGCTCTCTTCGCGACCGTTAATAACATCATCCGCCTGGCTGTCGCGTTGGTCTTCTGGCCGCTCTGTAAAGCTGCTGGCATGGCGTCTACGGCGCCATACCGGGCGCGCTTATTACCATCCATAAGCGGCATTCTTTTATTGACGGATGCGTTCGCCGCAGCCGCTCAGCGGCAAGCGCCAGTCACAACTAAAGGCGAATTTCGTCGTCAGGACCACCTTTTATAGCGCCGCAGCCCGCTATGCCGTCAGGCGCAAGGTCAGGCTCCAGCTTAAAATGGTTCAGGAACAGACAAAAAGCGAATAATGATTGTTCAGCTTTTTTTATCTCTGCTTTTCTTTGTTGCAATAGTCATCCTCTGTTAGCAAAGAGAGAGGTTTATCGGGCTAATTTATAACAACATGTTGCTGGCCGGTACTATTTAGCCTGACTTCCGGCCCGGGCGTCGCCGCTTTTAAGACTATTTCCCGGATGTAGTTCGGGCAATGATTTGTTAGTCTGCGTTATTGATAAATGTTAAGCCGAGCACGATAGAAGAGATTATGTCGATTAAGCGTAACGCGATTGCGAATTATGTCGGTCAGATTTATATCACGCTTGCCGGGATACTGGTCGTACCCTTATATATTCACCAACTGGGTATGGAGATTTACGGCCTGATCGGCTTTTTCTCTATCCTGTTAACCTGGCTGCAGCTGCTGGATGTGGGGATCTCCACCACGCTGCTGCGCGAAGCGGCCCGCTATCGCGCCGATCGCGAGCAAAACCCGTGGTTCCCGTCGCTGTTCGCGACGCTGGGGAAGTTCTTCCTTATCTCTTCCGCCGTGCTGGTGGTGATGGGCTGGTTCGCTTCTCCCTATGTCGCTTCGCACTGGCTACACGCTAAAACTATTCCGCATCAGGATCTGGTGATCGCCGTTGGCATCATGGTGCTGACCGCCGCCATTCGCTGGCGTATCGGGCCATACCGCAGCGTGATTGTGGGCTACGAGCATCAGGTCTGGCTCAACGCGCTGAACCTGGTGGTGATTACGCTGCGCACCTTTGGCGCGGTTTTCGTGATCCGCTTTGCCTCTAACCCGGTTATTTTCTTCTTCTGCTGGCAGCTGCTGATTTCGGTTGGCGAAGCTTTCTTTTGCATCCGAAAATCCTATCAGCTGGTACCGAAGCAGGATCGCCATACCAAAACGGACAATTTAAAAGGCGTACTCAAGCCTTTCCTGCGCTTTGCCGTTGGCGCGGCTTTTTCCAGCGCCATCTGGACTTTTATCTCGCAGATTGACCGCCTGGTGCTTTCCAAAACGCTGCCGCTGGCGACCTACGGCTCCTTTACCGTGGTGGCGACCGCCGCGACCGGCATCGTGATGCTCAGCAGCCCTATCATGCAGGCTATCGTGCCGCGTATGACCGGTATGCGTACCAAAAACGACGGCGGCGAGCAGGAAACGCTGAAGCTCTATCGCTGGACAACGCAGGCGGTGAGCATCTTTATGGCGCCGCTCAGCCTGACTATCGCTTTCTATCCGACCCAGCTGATTTGGGCCTGGACGCAGAACCCGCAGATCGGCGAGCAGATGTCGCTGGTGATGACGCTTTACGCGCTGGGCAGCGGTATCCAGGCGATCGTCGGCCTGCTCTATAATCTGCAATATGTGAACGGCAACCTGTCGCTGCATATGAAAGGCTTTACGCTGTTCGCCATTATCCTGATCCCGCTGAATATCTTCGCCGCTATCCACTATGGCGCGCTGGGTACCGGCATCGTCTGGGTGGCGCAGAATATCTTCTATCTGGTCGTCTGGTCGTGGATTGTGCACAGAAAGTTTGCGCCGACCATCCATATGCAGTGGCTGACGCGCGACGTGCTGCTGATTTGGGGCGTTTCCGCCTGCGTGGCGTTCCTGACGCTCTCCATTCCGTTCGAGTGGAACGACAACCGCTGGCTGAATCTGCTGTTCCTGGGCCTTATCGGTTTTGTTAACCTGGCCATCTGCTGTCTGCTGCACAGTAAAGTAGGCGACTACCTGAAAAACGTGACTTTCCGTCGGCTGAACCTTCGAGGTGAAAGATGAACAACCCAGGCGATCTGGCGCAGCCAACGCTGTCGGTGATTATGCCCGTCTATAATGGACGGGCCGATCTGAGCGAGGCTGTTGACTCGCTGCTGCAACAAACGGTGGTGCCGCAGCAGATTATTATTATTGACGACGGCTCCACTGACGGCACCGACCAGCTGATTGAAGAGTATTGCCAGCGCGATGCGCGTATCCAGCTGGTGCGCAACGCCCACGGCGGCGTCAGCGCCGCCAGAAACAAAGGGCTGGAGCTGGCTACCGGCGATTTTATCTATTTTATGGACGCCGACGATCTCACCGGCCCGACGCTGTTCGAAGATTTTCTGCGTGAGAAGCAGGCCTGCCCGCAGCTGGAGCTGTTCTGTTTCGCCGCCAACATGTTTCTGGACGTGCCCGTGGCGGAGCGACAGCATAAAATCACTCACGCCCGCAATATCAAAGGCGTCTATAGCGGCGGCACCGCGTTTCTGCAGCAGCTGAACAGCAGCGGCTCCGCGCATCGCGTGCTCTGGTCAAGCGTGATTTCGCGCGACCTGATCAACCGCACCAACAGCCGTTTTCTGCCGATCCAGAACCATGAAGACGCGCCTTTTATGTTCAATCTCTATCTGCAGGCGCAAAAGGTTTACGTAACGTCGCAGGCTTACTACTTCAAGCGCTACACCACCACCTCGCTTTCCGTGCGCACGCGCGACTTCTCCTGGGTGAAAAACTATTTTATCGCTCGCGAGGGAACGGAGAAGGCGATCCGCGCTGCCAACCTGCCGGTTGAAAGCGCGCTGGTGGATGATTACTACTTTCCGGTAATGAGCGGCTGCCTGAAGATGCTGCGCGAGCACGATATGACCGTGCCGCAAGAGTATCAGCCCAGGGTTAACGCGCTGGTGCGCAAGCTGACGCGCAACAATATCAAGCTGATGGTGATCTGGTATCTTAACCCGCTCTACAGTAGCCTGATGTACTGCAAGAAAAAACTCTCCAGCGCGTTATAAGCTACTTCTCCTCTTTGCTGGCGGCGGCGATTCTGGCCTGCCGCCAGTTCAGCAGCGGCGTCACCGAAATCCCGTGCACAATCACGCTGGCGACAATCAGCGTAAAGGCGATGTTCGCCATGCGCGTCATTTCATCGCCCGCCACGCCGTGCGTATAGGCCCAGGCGATATAGTTGATGCTGCCGATGCCGCGAATGCCCAGCCAGCCGATGATCATTTTCTGCTGCCACGGCACTTTGATGCCGGCAGTGCCCAGCCAGACCGCCGCCGGGCGGATAACCACAAACAGCGCCAGCGCCATCAGCAGGCCGTCCGGATCCCAATGCTGAGCCAGCGTTACGCCCAGCACGATAATGATCCCGGCGGCAAACAGCCGCTCCACGGTATCCCCGAACGACAGCGCATCGCCTACGACCAGACCCACAGAGCGCGTCGGGTCCGGGTCCAGCGCTTCATGACGAATATGCGGATTGACCAGCACCTCGGCGGGCGGGCGATGATCGCTGTCGTCAAAAGCTTCGGCGGGCTGGCGGCGGATCACGCTAACCTCCGTGCGGCGCAGGCCGACGCCCGCGGCGAAAGCGGCCAGAAAGCCGGAGGCATCCAGCGCCTGCGCAGCGGCGTAGCTCAGCGCAATCAGCGCCAGCGCCAGAAAGTCATTAGGCGCCACGTCCTTATAGGTGTAGCGCAAGTGCGTAACGAGGTGGCCTACCGTGCGTCCCAGCAGGAAACCGATGCCCAGACCGCCGGTAATGCCCCACAGCACGTCCACCAATGCCCAGTGGGTAAACAGCTCCGTGGTCATCTGCTGCTGTGTGGTCAGCAGCGTAATCGCCAGCATCAGCAGCGGCAGGGCGGTGCCGTCGTTCATTCCCGCCTCGCTGGAGAGCGACACGCGTAGGTTATCGTCGTCGCGGGCGTCGTTTACTGAAATCAGGCTCGCCAGCACGGGATCGGTCGGCGCGACAATAGCGCTGAAGGCCACAGCGTAGGGCCAGGAGAGGCCGATCAGATAGTGCGCGACCAGCGACATGCCCGCTACGGTCAGCAGCATCCCGGGGAAAGCCAGCCGTAGCCCCAGCCGCCAGCCCTGGTGGCTGAGCGGCAGCCTGAGCTTCAGACCGGTAATAAACAGCGACGCCGCCATAGCGATTTCGGTCAGGTGCGCGGTCAGCACGGCATGAGCGGCGATATCAATATGCAGCAGATCCAGCACCCACGGGCCACAAATCACGCCGGCTATCAGATAAAGCGCGAAAGTGGTTACCGGGCCGCGATTAATCCAGCCCGATGCCAACGACATTAATAATAAAAGCCCGCCCGTTGCGGCCGTCCAGCCAAGAAAATCCATATTTACTCCTCCGCATCTACCCGGCTTAATTATGGACGCTAATAAAGATTTGGCAGGGATATCTCATTGAAAAAGAAAATTTTTAGCTGAAAAGAGCACAATAGTGTCGAAAAAGGCCTTTCGGCGCCAGGCCAGGCATTCTGTGCCGTTGCTTCTGTGACGCGGCGACAAACATTGTCAGAAAGCGCCTGCGGGTATAATGTTAACAAACTCACTTTTATCGCTGGCGGAACCGCTCCGCCGCTGATTATCTGCTAAACCGAGGTTGTTTTGTCCATTCTATCCCCAAACCTTCGCCCACGACGCCTGCGTCAGACCCCATCCTTCCGCTCGCTGTTTCAGGAAACGTCGCTCAGCCTTAACGATCTGGCGCTGCCGATCTTTGTGGAAGAGGGCCTTGACGACTACAAAGCCATTCAGGCGATGCCTGGCGTGATGCGCATCCCGGAAAAGCGCCTGGCCTATGAAATTGAGCGTATCGCCAAAGCGGGCATTCGCTCGGTAATGACCTTTGGCATCTCGCACCATACCGACGCCGACGGCAGCGATACCTGGCAGGAAAACGGGCTGGTTTCCCGCATGTCCCGCATCTGTAAAGAGACGGTGCCGGAAATGATCGTGATGTCCGACACCTGCTTCTGCGAATACACTTCGCACGGCCACTGCGGCGTACTGCACGATCGCGGCGTGGACAATGACGCCACGCTGGTGAACCTGGGCAAACAGGCTGTCGCCGCGGCGCGCGCGGGCGCGGATTTTATCGCGCCTTCCGCCGCGATGGACGGTCAGGTGGCGGCTATTCGTCACGCGCTGGATGAAGCGGGCTTTACCGATACCGCCATTATGTCCTACTCCACCAAGTTCGCTTCTTCTTTCTATGGCCCGTTCCGCGAAGCGGCAGGCACCTCGCTGAAGGGCGATCGCAAAACCTACCAGATGAACCCGATGAACCGCCGCGAGGCGATTCGTGAATCGTTAATCGATCAGGCCGAAGGCGCGGACGCGCTGATGGTGAAGCCGGCGGGCGCCTATCTGGATATTATCCGCGACGTGCGCGAACGCACCGAGCTGCCGCTGGCGGCCTATCAGGTTAGCGGCGAGTACGCGATGCTGAAGTTCGCCGCGCAGGCGGGCGCCATCAACGAACGTGAAGTGGTGCTGGAAAGCCTGGGCGCCATCAAGCGCGCGGGCGCCGACCTGATCTTCAGCTACTTCGCGCTGGAGCTGGCGGAAAAAAATCTGCTGTAGCGCCTGAAACCCTGGCAGGCAACGTGCCTGTCAGGGCACTCCTTAAACCGGCCCGCGCTACCTGACCGCTTCCACAAAAGCGGAAAACGCCGAGGAAGTGTTGCGCCGGTTGGGATAACAGAGTTGAAAGCCTTCAAACGTCGGACACCAGTCCGCTGCTGTTTATGGGCCAGTTCAGCCTCCGCGCTGGCTGCAAGCCTTCACTTCGCCACCGGCAAATCGCTGTAGCGCGTGGTCCAGGCGGGAGAGAGCATCTCGCGCTTCATCGACCAGCTTTTTTCGATGCCCTGACCGGCGAACCAGATTTTTCCCTTGCCGGACTGGTTCAGCGCGTCGATGGCGTTCATCAGCGCCGCGCTGTTGGCTTTGGGCTGCGTTTCGGCAAAGAGATCGAGCTGGGCCACGCCTTCGCTGTAAAAGTCGCTCAGCATCACGCCCGCTTTCAGGTAGCGCTCGCCTTCGCGCCAGATGCGGCCCAGCGCCTCGGTGGCCACGCGGATAATATCGCGGGTATCGTTAGAAGGCAGCAGCAGCCTGCCGGAAGCCTGATTGTTATAGCCGCTGCCGTCGTGCGGGCTGGTGCGGACAAATACGCTGATAAAACGGCAGTACTGCTTTTCGCGGCGCAGCTTCTCCGCCGCGCGTTCGGCCCAGGCGCAGATCGCCTGATGCATATCGTCATAGTCGGTAACGCGATGGCCGAAAGAGCGACTACAGACAATCTGCTGTTTAGTAGGCGCCAGCTCTTCTATCGCCAGGCAGGATTCGCCGCGCAGCTCGCGCACCGTGCGCTCCATCACCACGCTGAAATGCTTGCGGATAGTGGGAATAGAGCTGTCAGCCAGCTCCAGCGCGTTTTTAATGCCCATCAGCTGCAGACGTTTGCCAACGCGCCTGCCAATGCCCCAGACCTCCTCTACCGGCACCAGCGGCAGCAGCCTGCGCTGGCGCGCCGGATCGGAGAGATCGACCACGCCGCCGGTTTTGCTCCACTTTTTCGCCGCGTAGTTGGCGAGCTTGGCCAGGGTTTTGCTCGGCGCTATGCCGACGCCAACCGTCAGACCGGTGGCTTTCAGCACCTGCTGGCGAACGTCCCGGCCAAACTCTTCCAGCGCCATACAGCCGCTGACGCCGGTAAGATCCATAAACGCCTCGTCGATAGAGTAGATCTCGGTGGCGGGCGCCAGCTCGGCCAGAATTGTCATCACCCGATGGCTGAGATCGGCATAGAGCGCGTAGTTGGAGCTGAATACCTGCACCTGCTGCCGCTGTAGCTCTTTTTTAATTTTAAAGTAGGGCTCGCCCATTTTAATGCCGAGCCGCTTCGCCTCCGCCGATCGGGAGATAATACAGCCGTCGTTATTGGAAACCACGACCACCGGCTTGCCGCGCAGATCGGGCCGGAACACCGTTTCGCAGGAGGTGTAAAAGCTGTTGACGTCAACCAGCGCGAACATGGCGGGTCGATTTCAGAATAAAGGTGACGACGCCGAAAATCTCCAGCTCTTCCGCATCGTGAAAAACCAGCGGCGAGTAGTGGCGGTTGCGCGGCGCCAGCTGCAGGAAAGGGCGGGTGCGCAACTCCTTGACGGTAAATTCACCGGCGACGGCCGCCACCACGATATCGCCATGCTGCGCCGTCAGCGAGCGATCCACCACCAGCAAATCGTCATGGCTGATGCCCGCCTCAATCATGGAATCGCCGCTCACGCGGATAAAATAGGTGGCGCTGGGATGGCGCAGCACCAGCTTATTCAGATCCAACCTGTCCTCAATATAGTCCTGGGCCGGACTGGGAAAGCCGCAGGGCACGCGCTCAATAAACAGCGGTAAAAAAAGATCTTCCATAAAGTCAGCAGGGGAAATCGGCTGCATAATGCTTATTCCAGTTTAACTGTGTTTATATACAGTATCGCTGAAACAGGGCATCAGGCAAGTTGTTGATCTGAAGTTTCCCGGAAATAACGGTAATTATCGGAATTTCTTCCGTTTTTTTCACAGGGTCGCGCCGGGTTAATAAAGCGCCTTATCCTGAAGCAATAATAATAAATAAGTGGCCGGTAAAGGATAAGTGTGACTTATTTCTTTTTCGCGCTAAGTGAAATTCGCTGCGCCACTATTGCGGCAAATCCGCTAACAACGCGCTTATTGATGGCTTTCCAGACGAAAAAATGGCATAAAATATCAACTTTATCACTGGCGCCTCGCCATGTTTCTTTTCCGGATTATCACGCACGCTTATGTTTTCTTTCGACTGGCACCGTTTTTTTCTCAACGATCTTTCCATCACTTTTTTAGGCGAAGTCGCGGTGCGGGTTATCTTCGCCTACGTCGTGGTGTTCCTGTTTCTGAAAGTCTCCGGCAGGCGCGGCATCCGCCAGCTGTCGCTGTTTGAGCTGGTGATTGTGCTGACGCTCGGCTCGGCTTCCGGCGACGTGACCTTCTATGACGATGTGCCTGTGCTGCCGGTAGCGATGGTTTTTGTGGTGCTGCTGGTGCTTTATCGCTTTACCACTTTTCTGACGGCACGCAGCGCGCGTATCTCCAGATGGATCGAAGGCGAGGTAATTACGCTGATTCAGGATGGTCTTTACAAGCTCGACAGCCTGGACGGACTGAATATCTCGGAAGATGAGTTCTTTATGGAGCTGCGGCAGGAAGGCGTCGAACATTTAGGGCAGATCCGTCTGGCGCTGATCGAGCTGGATGGCGATATCAGCGCCTACTACTTCGATGACGACAAGGTCAAACCCGGCCTGTCGGTGCTGCCGCCCGAACATCGCCAGGACTTTACGCGCGTGCCCGCAGACGGTCTGTACGCCTGCAACCACTGCGGGCAGACGCTGTGGCTACAGGCGCAGCAGCAGCTGAGCTGTCCGCGCTGCCAGCGCAAGCTCTGGTCGCTGGCGCTGTCCAACCGGCGTTCGCGCTAACTGGCGCCTCGGCTAACGGCTTTGCAGAAAATGATAAGCCGCGCCCAGCATACCGGAGTCGTTGCCGAAGGTAGCAGTATCGACCGGGATGGTTTTACCAAACCAGGCCAGATGAAACTTGACCTCCTGCAGAAAGTTTTCCCGTTCGGTAATGCCGCCGCCGAGGAAAATAGATTCAGGATCGAAGGTGTTGGCCAGATTATAAATGCCGGCGCAAAGATCCTGATAAAAAGTGGTCACCAGCCGGGTCGCTATCGGCTCTTTATCATCCCAGGCGGCGAAAACGTCCTTACCGCTGATCTCCTCCACGTTGCGTCCGGTGTGCAGCGCATAGCTTTCCCGCAGCGCGGTCATGGTGCAGTTATCGCCCATCGTATAGCGGCTGACGCTGCCGCCGGCGGGACGCGCCACCAGCAGGCAGCCAAACTCGCCAGCGCGATCTTTTTTGCCGCGCACCAGCGCGCCATTGCAGAAAGCGGCGCCGCCTAAACCTGTGCCTATGGTTATCATCAAAAAGTCGGACATCTTCTGCGCCTTGCCCAGCCAGCGCTCCGCCAGCAGGGCGCAGTGCGCATCGTTTTCCACCGTCGTGGGTAGCGAGGTTTTCTCTTCCAACCATTTGCCCAGATGAAAGTTATCGAAAGCCCTGACCGTGCCGCCCATCGACACGAAACCGCTACGGGGATCGATATAGCCCGGCACGCTGACAGCAATGCCTTCGCAGCCCGGATTTTTTTGCAGCCAGCTCAGGATATCATTGAGAATAGCTTCGCGCGTGCCGGCGTTATCCGCCTTCTCGCTGACCACTATCTCGCCTTTATCCGTAACTACGCCCATTTTTAACGAGGTACCGCCAATATCAAAAACAGCCAGTTTCATTCCGATTTCCTTTTGTTTTTTTTGAGTATAGCCGCAGCGTTTGCGAGCCCGCGCGCGCGAAGAAGAGAAGAAAGCAGTAGGTTGAGGTGAGATAAGCGCGACAGATCGCAGCGCGGCTTTGGAGGCGGCGAACCCGGCCAGCAGGCTCGCCGCAAAACTATTTACTTGCCAGATCTTTGCGATCGTCCAGCGTCTGCTGGTATTCATTCAGGAAGGGTTGCTCCGCCGGATCCAGCCTGTCCATGCCGCTGGTGAAGCGATGCCAGTAGGGATAGCGCGGTGCCGGACGGGTCACCTTTTCAATGCGTTTAATCTGCTCGTCACTTAGCGTCAGCTCCGTCGCCGCCAGGTTGTCCTGCAAATGCTGCTCGGAGCGATTGCCGACGATCAGCGAGCTGATACCGGGCCGCGTCAGCAGCCAGGCGAGGCAGACCCGCGCGGTCGAGACGTTATGCTCTTCGCCAACCTCGGTCAGCACGTCGATAACCTTCCAGGCGTGCTCCATATCATGCACGTAGGGTTCCGGCCAGCCGTTGCCCTGACGGGAAGTCGACGGCGTCTTCACACCGCGTTGCACGGTGCCGGTCAGCAGCCCTTCGCCCATCGGCCCCCAGATCAGCGTACCGATATTCTGATCCAGCGCCATCGGCAGCAGCTCGAACTCCGCCTCGCGCGACTCCGGCGTATAGTAAATCTGCTGGCTTACGGGCTTATAGAGCTGGTTAACTTCGGCGCAGCCCAGCGTTTTCATCATTTGCCAGCCGGTATAGTTCGAGGTGCCGAAATAGCGGATTTTGCCGCTTTTCACCAGATCTTCCAGCGCGCGCAGCGTTTCCTCCACCGGCGTGACGCCATCCCAGTTATGGATTTGGTAAAGGTCGATATGATCGGTTTTCAGCCGCTTCAGGCTGTTCTCGCAGGATTTAATCAGATGAAAGCGCGTGGCCCCACTGTCGTTGGGATCGTCGCTCATCGGACTGCGGGCCTTGCTGGCGAGGATTACGCGCTGACGATTGCCGCCCAGCGCTTCGCCCAGCGTCTCTTCGGCGCCGCCTTTGGAATAGAGATCGGCGGTATCTATGGTATTGACGCCTCGTTCCAGCGCTATCTCAATAAAACGGCGCGCCTGGCGAACATCGACGTTGCCGGTTTTCTCAAACCCGGCCTGGCCGTTAAAGGTTAACGTACCGAGCGTCAGCTCAGAAACCATCAGGCCTGAATGGCCCAGTTTTCTGTACTTCATTGCTTTCTCCTCACTGTTAAAACCCGAGGGCAAGCATAGACCATACAGAATGTTTGCAGGCCTGACCGCGTTCAGCGTGGGCCCGCATCCCCAGGAATTGTCCTGTTAATCCTTTCCGGGCTCGCTTTTCCTTGCGGTCGGCAAAATTAAACTATGCTTGTTGTGTGGTTTTTACACCTGAATAGTGATGCTGTTTCCGACGCGAAAGCTAATCCTTTCTGCCGCCATAACTCAGGTATGAAAACCAGTCGATGGAGAAGGTCTGCCACAGAGCAGGCTACCGTTCGTTATTTTCCGACTGGAGTGAGAGTGAGCTATGTTCAGACATGTAAAAAAATTACAATATACCGTTCGTGTCGCTGAGCCGAATCCCGGCCTGGCGAATCTGTTGCTGGAGCAGTTTGGCGGGCCGCAGGGCGAGCTGGCCGCGGCCTGCCGCTACTTTACCCAGGGTCTGGCGGATGAGGATGAAGGCCGTCGCGATATGCTGATGGATATCGCTACCGAAGAGTTGAGCCACCTGGAAATCATCGGCTCGCTGGTGGGAATGCTGAATAAAGGCGCCAAAGGCAAGCTGGCCGAGGGCACGGAAGAAGAGGGCGAGCTTTATCGCTCTATCACCGGCAACGGCAACGACAGCCATCTGACCTCTATTCTCTACGGCGGCGGCCCGGCGCTGACCAACTCTGGCGGCGTGCCGTGGACGGCAGCCTATATTGACACCATTGGCGAACCTACGGCCGATCTACGTTCCAATATCGCCGCCGAAGCGCGCGCCAAAATTCTCTACGAGCGCCTGATCAACGTCACTGACGATCCGGGCGTAAAAGATGCGCTGGGCTTTCTGATGACCCGCGAGGTCGCCCACCAGATCTCTTTTGAAAAAGCGCTCTACGCTATCCGCAATAACTTCCCGGCGGGCAAACTGCCGCCGATTGAGCAGTACGCCAACGTCTACTACAACATGTCTGAAGGCGGCGAAGTACGCGGTAGCTGGAACTCGGATGAGAACTTTACCTATGTGGCCGATCCCGCGCCTGCGGTAGACGGCGGCGACGGCTTCGCCAGCGTCTCTCTGCCTGCGGATCAGAAAGCCGATCTGGATAACCTGAAAGCGCGTACCGCTTCCGATACTTCGGTTAATCCGGTCACCGGCACCGATCTTGGCGCCGTGGCGCCGATAGAGAATGAAGCTGCGGGTAAATCCTCGGTTAATATTCCGAAAAAATAGGCCCGTTTGTGGGGAGAACGGCTGTTCTCCCCAATTTGTACAGCTGCGCTGTATAACTTCCCGTGATTGTTCTGAAAGCCGCCGTTCAGGCGATAACCCGCTAAGATTTTGGATAATAGTTAGAAACTATTAGCCAATTTGTGACCATTTACGCGTTGTTGTGTCTCAAAATAGCATTTTTTGCAAAAAAATTACGCCTCATACTCTTAAGATGTTGTACATCATTTGAAAAGCTGTACAGGGTAGCCCGTTGACCCTTCAGGCATCTTTCACCTGCTTAAGAGGATCCATTATGCGTCAGGACAGTATCAACCCACATTCAGCAGAAATGAGCCTGTATTTCAGTGCGCAGGAGGCTGTCCCTTCCCATCAGGAAACGCTGGGTGAGGTAGTAATGGAAATTCTGAAAGCCGGCATGACGGTTAATCGCCAGTCCATCTGCGCAAAGCTGCTGAGCCGTCTGGCTGACGCACGCCAGCCTGAACTTGAAAAACATCATCATGAGCTGATCGCCATGCTGTTTGGCCGCGAAGGCTGAACCACGCTGTTATCGCTATGCCCGCAGTTCTTACGGCCAGGTTTTCCTTTTCGCGTCAGCTAAGGCATTCAGCTCTGGCTGACGCGTAAAACGTTCCACGCGGCCTTCGGGCCAGAGAAGTCTCCATGGACAATCACCACTCTGAAAAAATACGGGAAATTATGTTGGGAGAGGCGACCCTCGCCATCCTTGAACAGCAGCGCCCGCTAAACCCGACTTCCCTGATGAATGAACTGCGCGCGCTGGCGGCCCGGCAAACGGACGAGGCCCGTCGCAAAGCCTGCCTGGCCGCCATCCGGGAGATCCGCTGCGCGCAGATGAACGACGGCGACGGCATGTCGCGCCGTTCCGCCAACGACGATAACGTCATCCATTAGTTTTTTCCTGCCCGGCGTCACCTTCCTGCTTATTCCGCCCTAAAACCGTTGGCTTTTGACCGCCACTGTTAATGTAAATTAAGGGTAAAAAAATAAATTAGCGGCCACAATAGCTGAAGGTTTTTTGTCGCGCGCCGATACCTGTGCTGAATGGAGGAAAAGGCAGGAGGGGCAGGAGAGGCGGAATGATTATAAGAATTCAGACACAAGAGTTGCGCACCGGCATGTATGTGCACAAGCTGGAGGTTTTCTGGCTGAAGCATCCTCTGTTGCACAACCATATGTTACTTACCACGCAGCAGCAAATAGACATTATCGCGGAAAGCGGCATTAAAGAAGTCTGGATCGACCTGGATAAAGGGCGCGGCCCGGATCGGCCGGATCCGCTGCATCAGCAGCAGACCTTGCCGCAGGTTTCGGGCATCCACGAAGAGATTGCCCAGGCGCAGGCGATCTGCCTGAACGCCAAAGGCGAGGTGATGAACATGTTCAACGATGCGCGCCTCGGTAAAACCATCGATACCGGCAGCACGCTGCCGCTGGTCAATGAGATTGGCGGCTCCCTCAGCCGTCATCCGGCCGCGCTGCTGAGCGTGGTGCGGCTGAAAACACATGATGACTATACCTATCTGCACTCCGTAGCGGTTTGCGCGCTGATGGTGTCGCTCGCGCGCCAGCTAGATCTGGATGACGAACAAACGCGGCTGGCGGGAACGGCCGGACTGCTGCACGATGTCGGCAAGGCGGGGATCGCGCTGGAGATCCTCAACAAACCCGGCAAGCTGACCGATGAAGAGTTCGACGTGATGAAGCTGCATCCGGTGATGGGCGAAGATCTGCTGCGCCGCAGCGGCGGCGAAGCGGCGGTGCTGGATGTGGCGCTGCATCACCATGAGAAAATCAACGGTAGCGGCTATCCGCACGGCCTGAAAGGCAAAGATATTTCGCCGCTGGCGCGCATGGCGGCCATCTGCGACGTTTACGACGCCGTGACCTCTAACCGGCCTTATAAAGCGGGCTGGAATCCGGCCAGCGCCATGCACCAGATGGCCAGCTGGGAAGGGCATTTCGATCGCAAATTCTTTTACGCCTTCGTTAAAGCGGTTGGCATCTATCCGGTAGGCTCCATTGTCCGTCTGGCTTCCGGCCGCGTGGCGGTGGTGACTGAACCCGGTGAAAGTTCGCTGCTGCTGCCGAAAGTCTGCGTCTTCTATTCGCTCTCCGCCAACCATATGCTGCGGCCGGAAGTGATAAACCTGGCCGATCGCTACTGCTGGGACAGCATCGCCGGCCCGGAAGAGGCGGACACCTGGAGTCACTACAACCTCAATACGCTATGGATGTCGCCCGTTGCCTGACGGGCTGCGATATAAATTTCACATTTCAATACCAACTCTCCTGTTTATATCAAAAAATTCACAATTTCATCCTGTTCCTGGATTTTTTACCGCGCTTATTTGCCATCTTAAGACGTCAGAAAAGCACCGGCCGCGCCGGGCTGCCTGGCAGAGCCGTTATCAGCGGCTATACTGAATGCTGATGTCGTTACGCATGCGGTAACGAGGTGAGACAAACTGCACGAGGCGTGCAGAGATTATGCAGAAGGAAACAGCACCAAATACCCTCTCAAACGCATCCTCTTTCTCACCCCGCCGCATTCGCTGACAAAAAATTTTTCCTCGTGCGTTGTGGGCAAAACAGACCGCGCGTCTGTTTCCGCCAGCGTCAGCCAGCTTAATGCTGATGATCGTATCGCCGTGGCACACATGATCAGGAGGAATTTCTGTGAATACGCTGGAGTCCGTTCCGCCCTTAGTTTCCGGGGGACGTTACGCTTTTTTCTTTGATGTGGATGGCACGCTGGCCGCTATCCAGTCTCGTCCGGAAGAGGTTTTTATCCCCGATGCGGCCAAAGCCGCGCTTTCCCGTCTGGCCGAACTGAGCGATGGCGCGCTGGCGCTGGTATCGGGCCGTCCGGCTCATGAACTGGATGCGCTGGTCACGCCATTGCGCTTTCCGCTGGCAGGCGTGCATGGCGCGGAACGTCGTGACGCCACAGGCAAGACCGAACGTTTAACCCTGCCGGATGACGTTTCGACCTCGCTGGCCTCGCTGCTGAGCGAAGCCGTAGCGAAGATGCCGGACACGCAGCTGGAAACCAAAGGCATGGCCTTTGCGCTGCACTACCGCCGTGCGCCGCACTATCAGCAGGAGATTCTGGCGCTGGCGGAAGCCATGACCCAACGCTTTCCCATGCTGACGCTGCAGCCCGGCAAGTGCGTTGTGGAGCTGAAGCCAAAAGGCGTCAGCAAAGGAGCTGCGATTAGCGCTTTTATGCAGCAGGCTCCTTTCGCCGGCAGAACGCCGGTATTTTTAGGTGACGATTTGACCGATGAGGCAGGTTTTGCAGCGGTCAATGCCCTGGACGGCATCACTATCAAGATTGGTGAAGGCGAAACGCAGGCGGGCTATCGCCTGGCCGATGTGAACGCCGTTTACCACTGGCTTGAACAAACATTATTAAAATTAGATCAAGACGAGAAGTCATTAAGGAGTCAAGGTTATGAGTCGCTTAGTAGTCGTATCTAACCGCATCGCCGTGCCTGACGGTTCCAAAACCAGCGCGGGCGGGCTTACCGTTGGCATTATGGACGCGCTGAAAACGACCGGTGGTATGTGGTTTGGCTGGAACGGGGAGATCAACGAAATTGGCGAAGAAGACAAGGAGATGGATCTGTTTGAAAAAGATAACGTCACCTACGCCTCCTTCGGTCTTAACCAGAATGATTATGACCTTTACTATCTGCAATTTTCCAACGCGGTAGTCTGGCCGGCCTTCCACTACCGGCTTGACCTGGTGAACTTCCAGCGCGAAGCCTGGGAAGGTTACTGCAACGTCAATACCATGCTGGCGAAGCGCCTGCTGCCGTTAATTCAGCCCGACGACATTCTGTGGATCCACGACTATCATCTGCTGCCGTTCGCCGCCGCGCTGCGCAAGCTGGGCGTGAAAAACCGCATTGGCTTCTTCCTGCATATTCCTTTCCCAACGCCGGAAATTTTCAACGCGCTGCCGCCGCATAACGAGCTGCTGGAGATGATGTGCGATTACGATCTGCTGGGCTTCCAGACGGAAAGCGATCGCACGGCCTTCCTGGAGTGCCTGTCGCTGCTGACTCAGGTACAGAGCAACGGCAAAACGCACGTCGCCTTTGGTAATCAGTTCGCTACCGAGGTCTATCCAATAGGCATTGAGCCGGACAGCATTAAAGAGATGGCCGAAGGGCCGCTGCCGCCGAAGATGGCCGCCATGAAGCGCGATCTGGGCGATGCCAAAAACATCATCGCCTGCGAACGCCTGGACTACTCCAAAGGCCTGCCGGAACGTTTCCTGGCCTATGAAGCGCTGCTGGAAAATTTCCCCGAGCATCGCGGCAAAATCCGCTACTCGCAGATTGCCCCAACCTCGCGCGGCGACGTGCAGGCTTACCAGGATATCCGCCACCAGCTGGAGACGGAAGCAGGGCGCATCAACGGAAAATATGGCACGCTGGGCTGGACGCCGCTCTATTACCTCAACCAGCATTTCGATCGCCGTCTGCTGATGAAGATTTTCCGCCTGACCGATATTGGTCTGGTCACGCCGCTGCGTGACGGCATGAACCTGGTAGCGAAGGAGTACGTAGCCGCGCAGGATCCGGAAAATCCCGGCGTGCTGGTGCTGTCGCGCTTTGCCGGCGCCGCCAACGAGCTGACTTCGGCGCTGATCGTCAATCCTTACGATCGTGATGAAGTGGCTGCCGCTTTGAATCAGGCGCTGACCATGCCGCTAAACGAACGTATCTCTCGCTACAACGATATGATGGCCGTGCTGCGTAAGAATGACATCACGCACTGGCGCCAGTCTTACCTGAAAGATCTCCAGGCATTGCCGGTACGCAGTGAAGCGCAGGGAGGGGCGAACAAAGTCGCCACCTTTCCACGACTAGCATAACTCATGCCAGGTAAAGCAGGGGCGGCCTCAGGTCGCCCCTTTTTTTTGCCTGAAATAGTCATACAGAGTCAAAAAGCGCCTGAAAAAGGGCCAGGTAAAAGAAAAATCGTGCAAAAAACCCCTTTTTACTAAAGAAAAGTCACTGAATGCCGATACTTAGCCGAGAGGTTAAAATTTTTGCTCAATCATTTGCATTGCTAATGTAATCTTAAGTTACATCTGTTGGCACAGGCTAAACACAAGCCTGGCGCGGCTTACAGCACCTAAACACTTCCTGCCACAAACCTGCAATATCTTACGATAGCCCGATCGTTCCCCCAGCCGATAGTCACCTTTAGTGATTAAGATTTACACACGGTTAACACCCTTAAATCGATATATTATGCTTTATATTTGCCTTTTATGGGTGTTATATGCTGCTTATGCGTGAAAACACATTATTCCTCCTGACAATCGACCTAAAAGGAACCATTTTCATCGGTAAATGATCGCGTAACGTTAAAATTTAACAAAAAGAGCCAGATCTGCTTAGTTAGTGAACTAATCAACAACAATTCTGAAGAATATTTTAGTTAAAATACCCCCAAAAGTGTGATCTACGTCACACTTTATCTAAAATTTAAGCTGGCCTCCGTTGTATCCGGAAATTAGAGCAGATAAAGTTGCCTTGTTTTCGGAATAGTCCTAAGAGAAAGCGATTTTCCTCCAGGGAAAACGTCAGGGAAACAGACGAAAACAAGGGAGCAGTAACCGGCAAAATGAGTTAATGACTACTTTCTGCAGGCCGCTTTCAGGGCCGCCTGGAGCTTCGCGAACGTTTGGCTTCTGCCACTTAATTTTTTGCCACAATAAGATTTACCAGCAGCAACAAAGGTAGCGGCGCAATCCGCCAACGTTTAAGTCGAGTCAGTCAGGACGGATAAAAATGGGTACATCAGAATTACTAAAACATATTTACGATATCAACTTGTCTTATTTATTACTTGCTCAACGCCTTATTAACCAGGAAAAAGCCTCCGCCATGTTTCGTCTGGGCATCGACGAGCAGATGGCTGACGCGCTCGCTCAGTTAACGCTGCCGGAAATGGTCAAGCTGGCTGAGACAAACCAACTGGTATGTCAGTTTCGCTTTACCGACCACAATACGATTAATCGCTTAACTCAGGAATCACGCGTGGACGATTTGCAGCAAATCCACACCGGTATTCTGTTATCCAGCCGTTTATTGCGTAACGCATCCGCAAAAAATGACGAACTGCCGAAAAAGAGGGCAAGTTAATGAGCGAAAAAAGTATTGTTCAGGAAGCGCGTGATATTCAGCTGGCGATTGAATTAATTTCTTTGGGCGCTCGTCTGCAAATGTTGGAAAGCGAAACGCAGCTTAGCCGTGGCCGCTTAATTAAATTATATAAGGAACTGCGCGGCAGCCCGCCGCCAAAAGGTATGCTGCCTTTTTCCACGGACTGGTTTATGACCTGGGAGCAGAATATTCACTCCTCAATGTTCTGCAACGCCTGGCAGTTTTTACTCAAAAGCGGTTTGAGCAGCGGTGTGGACGCGGTAATTAAAGCTTACCGTCTCTACCTGGAGCAATGCCCGCAACAGGACGAAGGCCCGCTGTTGGCGCTGACCCGCGCCTGGACCTTAGTCCGGTTTGTTGAGAGCGGAATGCTGGAGCTTTCCGACTGCAAATGCTGCGGCGGCAGCTTTATTAACCATGCGCACCAGCCGGTCGGCAGCTTTGTCTGCAGCCTGTGCCAGCCGCCTTCACGTGCGGTAAAAAGACGTAAACTTATCGCAGAACCTGCCGATAACATTTCACAACTGCTGGATGAACAGGTAAAACTTGCCGTTTAATGTTCGCCACGTGGAGTGAATCCAGCAGCGGTTAAATACCGCTGCTTTTTTTTGCCCACGCGTCGGAAAAACCTGACCTAATCCGGTTCATCTTCAACCCACACGTCGCCAGACGTAAGGATTTATTGTGTTAATTATTCTGGGGTATATCCTGGTTGTCGGGTCGGTGTTGGGCGGCTACGTAATGGTAGGCGGGCATCTCGGGGCACTTTATCAGCCTTCCGAACTGTTAATTATCGGCGGTGCCGGCATTGGCGCATTTATTGTCGGTAATAATGGCAAGGCTATTAAAGCGACGGTAAAAGCGCTGCCGCTGTTAATGAAAGGCTCGAAATACAATAAAGCCGTTTATATGGATCTGATGGCGCTGCTTTATCGCCTGATGGCCAAATCTCGCCAGCAGGGGATGCTGTCGCTGGAAAGCGATATTGAAAATCCGCAGGAAAGTGAAATTTTCGCTAATTACCCGCGCATCCTTGCCGATAAAAGATTGGTGGACTTTATCACTGACTATCTGCGACTGATGGTGAGCGGCAATATGAACGCGTTTGAAATCGAAGCCCTGATGGACGAAGAGATTGAAACTTTTGAACACGAGTGCGAAGTGCCGGCCACGGCGATCGGCACCGTAGGCGACTCTTTGCCCGCGTTCGGCATCGTGGCTGCGGTAATGGGCGTGGTACACACGCTGGCGTCCGCAGACCGTCCGCCGGCCGAGCTGGGAGAGCTGATCGCCCATGCGATGGTGGGAACCTTCCTGGGGATCCTGCTGGCCTACGGTTTTATCTCGCCGCTGGCTGGCGTACTGCGCCAGAAATGCGCTGAAAACACCAAAATGATGCAGTGCATCAAGGTCACGCTGCTTTCCAGCCTGAACGGGTACGCGCCGCAGATCGCCGTCGAGTTTGGCCGTAAAACGCTTTACTCCACCGAGCGGCCGTCCTTTACCGAGCTGGAAGAGCACGTCCGTAACGCCAAATCGCCAGCGAAAGGGCAGGACGCATGAAGAACGACAATCACCCCATTATCCTGGTTAAAAAGAAGAAACATTCCGGGCACGCAGGCGGTCATGGCTCCTGGAAGATTGCCTATGCCGACTTTATGACCGCAATGATGGCTTTTTTTATGGTGATGTGGCTGATTGCGATCGCCAAGCCTCAGGAACTGGCGGGTATTGCCGATTACTTTAAGACGCCGCTGCGGGTGGCGATCACCGGCGGCACCAAAACCAGCGAGAGCACCAGCGTCATTCCCGGCGGCGGCATGGACCCTTCGCAGCAGAAGGGCGAAGTGCACAAGGTTGTCGATATCGACGCGGAAAAGCGCAAGCTGGACGAGATCCGCTTAAACCGACTGCGCGAAAAGCTGGATCAGCTGATTGAAGCCGACCCGCGTCTGAAGGCGCTGCGTCCGCACCTGATCATCAATATGGTGGAAGAGGGGCTGCGCATTCAGATTATCGACAGTCAGAACCGGCCGATGTTTAAAACCGGCAGCGCAGAGGTCGAGTCTTATATGCGCGATATTCTGCGCGCCATCGCGCCGATCCTGAACGATATCCCGAACAGGATCAGCCTGGCGGGCCATACGGACGACATCCAGTACGCTAACGGCCTGCGCGGCTACAGCAACTGGGAGCTGTCGGCGGATCGCGCCAACGCCTCGCGCCGGGAGCTGATTATCGGCGGCCTGGCGAGCGACAAAATGCTGCGCGTGGTGGGCATGGCCGACACCATGAAGCTGAAAAACCGCGGAGGCGACGAAGCCGTCAACCGCCGTATCAGCCTGCTGGTGCTGAATCATGACACCGAAGCGCAGATTGAAAAAGAGAACTCGGAAACTGACGCGGTGCAGGTCAGTGACGTGGCGACCTTACCGAAAATAGTGGCGCCGTCTGTACCAGGCGACGCCGCGAAAAAACCAGACCCGGCCGAGCCGGTCAGCGGACAGGCAGCACCAACTTTAACACCAGCATCGCCTGCGCCAGCGGCCCAGACCGATCGCGACTCACAGCAGAGGTGATACCGTGAGCATGGATATCAGCGATTTTTATCAGACGTTTTTCGATGAGGCCGACGAACTGCTGGCCGACATGGAACAACACCTGTTGGGGTTAGACCCGCAGGAACCAGATGCGGAGCAGCTTAACGCTATCTTCCGCGCGGCCCACTCTATTAAAGGCGGCGCGGGGACTTTTGGTTTCACTGTGTTACAGGAAACCACCCATATTCTGGAAAATATTCTCGACGGCGCGCGTCGCGGCGAAATGCAGCTCAGCACGCCTATCATCAACCTGTTTTTGGAAACCAAAGATATTATGCAGGAACAGCTGGATGCCTATAAAACCGCGACGGAGCCCGACGCTGCGACCTTCGAATATATCTGTCAGGCGCTGCGTCAGCTGGCGCTGGAAGCCAAAGGCGAAAGCGCGCCCGTAGCCGCCGCAGCACCGGTCGCAGCAGCGCCGGCTGCCGCATCCGCCGCCGGTCTGCGCATGGCACTGGTGAACCTGAAGCCGAACGAAATCCCGCTGATGCTGGAAGAGCTGGGCAATCTGGGCACGGTTTCCAACGTGATCAAAGGCGACACCTCGGTTGAAGTGACGCTGGATTCCTCGGTTGGCCAGGATGATATCGTCGCCGTGCTCTGCTTTGTGATTGATGAATCGCAGATCAAATTCCTTGACGCCGCTTCGGCTCCGGCCGCTGTGGAAGCGCCTGCTGCCGTCGCGGTAGCGGAAGTGGCCGCGCCAGCGCCGCAGCCTGTCGCCGCCGTCAGCGAGGCCGCACCGGCCAAACGCGAAGCGGCCAAAAAACCGGCCGCGGCGAAAGCCAGCGAATCCACCAGCATCCGTGTAGCGGTGGAAAAGGTCGATCAGCTGATTAACCTGGTCGGCGAGCTGGTGATTACCCAGTCAATGCTGGCACAGCGCTCCAACGAGCTGGATCCGGTGACGCACGGCGACCTGCTGAACAGCATGGGTCAGCTGGAGCGCAACGCCCGCGATCTGCAGGAGTCGGTAATGTCCATCCGTATGATGCCGATGGAGTATGTCTTCAGCCGCTTCCCGCGTCTGGTACGCGATCTGGCCAGCAAGCTGGGCAAAGAAGTGGAACTGACCCTGCTGGGTAGCTCTACCGAACTGGACAAGAGCCTGATTGAACGCATTATCGATCCGCTGACGCACCTGGTGCGTAACAGCCTGGATCACGGTATCGAATCGCCGGAAAAACGCGTCGCGGCCGGAAAGTCGGGCATCGGCAACCTGACGCTCTCTGCGGAGCATCAGGGCGGCAATATCTGTATCGAAGTGATCGACGACGGCGCGGGCCTCAACCGCGAGCGTATTCTGGCGAAGGCGCTCTCTTCCGGGCTGCCGGTCAACGACGCCATGAGCGATGAAGAGGTCGGTATGCTGATTTTCGCGCCGGGCTTCTCTACCGCCGAGCAGGTTACCGATGTCTCCGGACGCGGCGTAGGCATGGACGTGGTGAAACGGAACATCCAGGAGATGGGCGGCCACGTGGAGATCGCCTCTAAGCAGGGCAAAGGCACCACAATCCGTATCCTGCTGCCGCTGACGCTGGCTATCCTGGACGGCATGTCCGTTCGCGTCGCCGACGAAGTCTTTATCCTGCCGCTGAACGCGGTAATGGAATCGCTGCAGCCGCTGGCTGACGATCTGCATCCGCTGGCCGGTGGCGAGCGCGTGCTGGAAGTCCGCGGAGAATACCTGCCGCTGGTCGAACTCTGGAACGTTTTCGACGTGCACGGCGCGAAAACCGAAGCGACGCAGGGCATCGTGGTGATCCTGCAGAGCGCGGGCAAACGCTATGCGCTGCTGGTGGATCAGCTGATCGGCCAGCATCAGGTAGTGGTGAAAAACCTTGAAAGTAACTATCGCAAAGTCCCGGGCATTTCGGCAGCGACCATCCTCGGCGATGGCAGCGTGGCGCTGATCGTCGATGTGTCGGCTCTGCAGTCTCTCAACCGTGAAAAGCGTGTGGCGGGAGCCGCAGCCTGAATTTAACCGATTAAGGGTAGAACTATGACCGGAATGGCAACTGTCACTAAACTTGCTGGCGAAACCGTAGGCCAGGAATTCCTGGTGTTTACACTGGGTCACGAAGAATACGGCATCGATATTTTAAAAGTGCAGGAAATCCGCGGCTACGATCAGGTAACGCGTATTGCTAACACGCCTGCTTTTATTAAAGGCGTAACCAACCTGCGCGGCGTTATCGTGCCCATCATCGACCTGCGCGTTAAGTTCGCGCAGCCGGATGTGGACTATAACGAAAACACCGTGGTTATCGTGCTGAATCTTGAGCAGCGCGTGGTCGGTATCGTGGTGGACGGCGTTTCCGACGTGCTGTCGCTGACCACCGATCAGATCCGTCCTTCCCCGGAATTCGCGGTGACCATGTCCACCGAATACCTGACCGGACTGGGCGCGCTGGGCGAACGTATGCTGATCCTGGTCGACATCGAAAAGCTGCTGAACAGCGATGAGATGGCGCTGGTGGACACGCTGCGCAGCGCTTAAATAACGCCTTAAATAAAGACCTGAAACGCCCTGTCGGTATTTCGCCGCCAGGGTGTTTTTTATGACTTAAATAAAATTTTGCGGCTGAGTAATTAATTTACTTATTAAAGTATCACTTTAATAAATCTGTTTCCGGCGCGCGTAAAGTTCCATCAAATTACGCCGATAAATTCGGTGTTGATCCACTTCTTCTACCAAGGGTACCCTATGTTTAAACGCATCAAGGTCGTCACCAGCCTGCTGTTAGTGCTGCTGGTATTCGGCTCTCTCCAGCTGCTGGCGGGCGGATTATTTATCAGCGCGCTGACCAGCGATAAAACTAACTTCTCTATCGCCCAGAACTCCAGCCAGAACGTTTCGGCCTTTACCGACGCCTGGGTGGCCCTGAACCAGACCCGCATCACCATCAACCGCGGCATGCTGCGCCTGCAGAGCGAAACCGCCAACAGCATCAACAGCGCTTCGCTGACCGACATCAGCAACCAGGGTAAAAGCCTGCTGGCCAGCGCCGACAAGTCCTACGCGCGCTATCAGTCCATTCCCAACACCAAAGGGATGGATCCGGCCATTACTGACCAGCTGGAAAAAAATTACGAAAACTATTCTAAAGCGCTGGGCCAGATGCTGGCGCTGATGGAAAACCGTCAGCTGGCCGATATGTTTAAGCTGAATATCGAACAGAAACAGAACGATATGCAGGATGCCTATACGACCTGGCGCAACGCGCAGGACGTGCTGACCGCAAAAGGCGTAGTGGAAAACGAAAGCGCCTACAGCAAGATGCTATGGGTGATCGGTACGGTGATGGCGCTGGTTGTCGGTCTGATCGTGCTGTGCTGGTTTGGCCTGCGTTCCGTGCTGATCAAGCCGCTGCAGGAGAATATCGCGCATATCAGCCATATCGCAGGCGGTGACCTGACCCACAGCATTGAAGTGGAAGGCCGCAACGAAATGGCCCAGCTGGCCAACAGCCTGAAAGAGATGCAGCAGGCGCTGGTACGCACGGTAAGCGACGTGCGTGACGGCTCCGACGCCATCTACACCGGCGCGAGCGAAATCGCCGCGGGTAACAACGATCTTTCTGCCCGTACCGAGCAGCAGGCTGCCTCGCTGGAAGAAACCGCGGCCAGCATGGAGCAGTTAACCGCGACCGTGAAGCAGAACGCCGAAAACGCCCGTCAGGCTTCGCAGCTGGCGCTGAGCGCGTCGGAAACCGCGCAGAAGGGCGGCAAAGTGGTGGATGGCGTGGTGAAAACCATGAGCGACATCGCGGGCAGCTCGAAGAAGATCGCTGATATTACCAGCGTGATTGACGGCATCGCCTTCCAGACCAACATCCTGGCGCTGAACGCCGCGGTGGAAGCGGCACGTGCCGGCGAGCAGGGCCGTGGCTTTGCGGTAGTAGCGGGCGAAGTGCGCAATCTGGCGCAGCGCAGCGCGCAGGCGGCGAAAGAGATTAAAAGCCTGATCGAGGATTCCGTAGCCCGTGTAGACAGCGGCTCCGTGCTGGTCGGCACCGCCGGTGACACCATGACCGATATCGTCAACGCCGTCACCCGCGTAACCGATATCATGGGCGAAATCGCCTCTGCCTCTGACGAGCAGAGCCGCGGCATCGATCAGGTCGGCACCGCCGTAACCGAGATGGATCGCGTGACGCAGCAGAACGCCTCGCTGGTGGAAGAGTCCGCGACCGCGGCTGCCGCACTGGAAGATCAGGCCAGCCGTCTGACTCAGGCCGTCGCCGTGTTCCGCGTGCGTAAAGATCAGGGCGTTCGCGCCGCTGCACCTGCGCCGCGCCTCCTGAAGCCAGCGCCGCGTAAAGCCGCCGCGCCAGCCGCCGACGAAGGCAACTGGGAAACGTTTTAAACGCCGGTAACGCTATATAGTCTGAAATAATAAAAATTGCGCCGCAAACGTTGCTGGTCAACGGAGTAGGGCGCAATTTTTTTCTCTGTTGCAAGCCCGGCGATTATTTTCGTACGCCGAAAAGTTTTTTATTTAACCCCTCATATGCAGTTTATCTTCCAGCCGAAATAAAGGTTTTTGCACGTCGGCTATCCATCGCCCTATAAATTGCTTTATTAAGATCTCTTTCCCTCGCCAGTCAATAAAGTTCCCCCAACGCGTGCCGATAACTAAATCAAATAGCCCCCCAACTGAGGTAGTTATGTTCAAGAGTATAAAAGTGGTGACCGGCCTGGTGAGCGTGCTGGTAGTGTTTGCCGTGCTGCAGTTGGGCACGGGCGGTCTGTTCTTTAAAACCGTACAGAGCGATAAAAAGAATTTTGAGTTAAACCAGCAGATGCGCGAGCTGCAGCAAGCGATGGGCACCTCCTGGGTGTCGCTGGTACAGGCGCGCAACACGCTGAACCGCGCCGGCATCCGCTATCTGCTGGACGTAAATAAATCAGGTATCGGCACTTCCGCCAGCGATCTGATGACTCAGGCGAAGGCCGATCTGGCCACTGCCGACAAGGCGCTGGCGGTATTTAACGCCACGCTGAGCGAAGACGGCAAAAAGGCGGAAGACGTTCAGGCGCTGCAGGCCAGCTACAAACAGTTCCACGACGCGCTGGCGGAGCTGATTGTGATGATGGAAACCAACCGCTTCAACGACTTCGTCGCCCAGCCGACCCAGAGCTATCAGGAGCAGTTCCAGCAGGCTTATAACCACTGGCTGGACGTGATCAACAACCTGACCGCGCAGGGTATCAAGGCTAATAACGACGCTTACCATCAGTCTATCTGGCTGCTGCTGGGCGTGCTGCTGGTTTCTGCAGCGGTGATCGCGCTGGCCTGGAGCGGCATTCGCAAACTGCTGCTGCTGCCGCTGAACAGCAATATTGAGCATATCCGCCATATCGCCAGCGGCGACCTGACACAGACTATCGAAGTGGAAGGCCGCAGCGAGATGACGCAGCTGGCGGAAAGCCTGCGTGATATGCAGCAGGCGCTGGTGCGCACGGTAAGCGACGTGCGTGACGGCTCCGACGCCATCTATACCGGCGCGACCGAAATCTCTGCCGGCAACAACGATCTCTCTTCACGTACCGAAGAGCAGGCTGCCTCGCTGGAAGAAACCGCGGCCAGCATGGAGCAGTTAACCGCGACCGTGAAGCAGAACGCCGAAAACGCCCGTCAGGCTTCGCAGCTGGCGCTGAACGCGTCGGAAACCGCGCAGAAGGGCGGCAAAGTAGTGGATGGCGTGGTGAAAACCATGAGCGACATCGCGGGCAGCTCGAAGAAGATCGCCGATATCACCAGCGTGATTGACGGCATCGCCTTCCAGACCAACATTCTGGCGCTGAACGCCGCGGTGGAAGCGGCGCGCGCAGGCGAGCAGGGCCGTGGCTTTGCCGTGGTAGCGGGCGAAGTGCGCAATCTGGCGCAGCGCAGCGCGCAGGCGGCGAAGGAAATTAAAAGTCTTATTGAAGATTCCGTCTCACGTGTCGATACCGGATCGCAGCTGGTGGAAAGTGCAGGCGAAACTATGGCGGACATCGTCAACGCCGTGACCCGCGTGACCGACATCATGGGCGAAATCGCTTCCGCTTCCGGCGAGCAGAGCCGCGGCATCGACCAGATCGGCATCGCCGTGACCGAGATGGATCGCGTGACGCAGCAGAACGCCTCGCTGGTGGAAGAGTCCGCCGCCGCCGCCGCCGCGCTGGAAGCTCAGGCCAGCCGCCTGAACCAGGCCGTCGCCGTGTTCCGTATCCGCAAGGAGAGCGCGATGAAGGCCGTCAGCAAGCCGCTGGCGCCGGTAAGCGCGCCGAAAAAAGCGCAGGCCGTAGCGGTTTCCAACGACAACTGGGAAACCTTCTGATCGTGACGTCTGGCGCCGTCGTTAAAGGGCGGCGCCAGGCGCACAGGAAAAAATAGCGCATTAAAGCAATTTGGCCTCAGGAAGATCGAATTGCTGCCGATAAATAGTTAAGCAATCTGAATTTGTCGTCGGCCAGCCGGGCAAAGCAGAACAACAGAACGCCGCGCTGGTAGTGGAAGCGGCAGCAGCCCCAGGCACGCTCGGGTCGGTCAGTAAAGAAGGCAGTGCGCCTCAGCGACTGACCCACAGGGAACACACTGTTTTAACCCCTTAATCTGTACTTTGCAGGGTGGATCTGGATGAAAAAATCAACGTTAGTAGCGCCGCCCGAAAACGCCACGCTGCTGTCGCAAATGGTGCAGCGTCTGCCGTTATCTGATGCGCATTTCAAGCGTATCAGCCAGCTGATTTATCAGCGGGCGGGCATCGTTCTCGCCGACCACAAGCGCGAGATGGTCTACAACCGTCTGGTGCGCCGGTTACGGACGTTAGGCATCGACGATTTTGGTCGTTACCTGGCGCTGCTGGAGAGCGATTCCGGCAGTGCGGAATGGCAGGCTTTTATTAACTCGCTGACCACTAACCTGACGGCGTTTTTCCGCGAGGCGCATCACTTTCCGATTCTGGCCGATCACGCTAAACGGCGCGGCGGCAGCTTCAACGTCTGGTGCGCGGCGGCGTCGACGGGCGAGGAGCCTTACTCCATCGCCATGACGCTGGCGGAAACGCTGGGCGCAGGCCCGGGCAAGTTTCAGGTTCACGCCAGCGACATCGATACCCAGGTGCTGGAAAAGGCGCTCTCGGGCGTCTATCGCCAGGAAGAGCTGCGCACGCTGTCGCCTCAGCAGCTGCAACGCTTCTTCTTTCGCGGTACCGGCCCGCACGCCGGCATGGTGCGCGTACGGCCTGAACTGGCCAACACCATTACGTTCTCTCAGCTCAATCTGCTGGGCAACGAGTGGGCCGTTCCGGGGCCGTTTGACGCGATTTTTTGCCGTAACGTGATGATCTATTTCGACAAAGAAACCCAGGAGAAAATCCTGCGGCGTTTTGTCCCGATGCTGAAACCTGGCGGCATTCTCTTTGCCGGACACTCTGAAAACTTCAGCCAGATCAGCAAAGAATTTTACCTGCGAGGCCAGACGGTTTACGGGCTGACTAAGGAAAGATAATGGGCAAAATCAAAGTATTATGCGTTGATGACTCCTCGCTGATGCGTCAGCTGATGACGGAGATCATCAACAGCCACGCGGATATGGAGATGGTGGCTACGGCGCCCGATCCGCTGGTGGCACGAGATTTAATCAAAGAGTTCAATCCCGACGTGCTGACGCTGGATGTGGAAATGCCGCGCATGGACGGTCTGGATTTTCTGGAAAAGTTGATGCGCCTGCGGCCGATGCCGGTGGTGATGGTTTCTTCGCTGACCGGCAAAGGTTCTGAAGTGACGCTGCGCGCGCTGGAGTTAGGCGCGGTGGATTTTGTCACTAAGCCGTCGCTGGGCATTCGCGAAGGGATGCTGGCCTATAGCCAGACCATCGCCGACAAGGTGCGCGCCGCCTCCAGGGCTAAGCTGCACGTGCGTCGCACGCAGGCCGCGCCGGTAATGCTGAAAGCCGGGCCGATGCTGAGTAGTGAAAAGCTAATCGCTATCGGCGCGTCGACGGGCGGTACGGAAGCGATCAGGCACGTGCTGCAGCCGCTGCCCGCCACCAGCCCGGCGCTGATGATTACGCAGCATATGCCGCCAGGCTTTACCCGCTCTTTTGCCGAACGTCTGAACAAGCTGTGTCAGATCACGGTGAAAGAGGCGGAAGATGGCGAGCGCGTACTGCCGGGCCATGCCTATATCGCGCCAGGCGCGATGCATATGGAGCTGGCACGCAGCGGCGCAAACTATCAGGTGAAATTGCATGACGGCCCGCCGGTTAATCGTCACAAACCTTCGGTGGACGTGCTCTTTAACTCAGTCGCGCAGTATGCCGGTCGTAACGCCGTTGGCGTCATTCTGACCGGCATGGGCAACGATGGGGCCGCAGGCCTGCTGACCATGAATAAGGCCGGCGCCTGGACCATCGCCCAGAACGAGGCGAGCTGTGTCGTATTTGGTATGCCCCGCGAAGCTATCGCGCTCGGGGGAGCCAGTGAAGTGGTGGATCTCCACCAAATCAGCCAGCACATGCTGGCAAAAATTAGCGCCGGACAGGCATTACGTATCTAACGCAGCGCCCGTCCCGCGGGGCTACATAAACAGGAGTAATTATGGCTGACAAAAATATGCGGTTTCTGGTGGTCGACGATTTCAACACAATGCGTCGTATCGTCCGTAACCTGCTGAAAGAGCTCGGCTTCAATAACGTTGAAGAAGCAGAAGACGGCGTTGACGCGCTGGCTAAACTGCGTGCCGGCGGCTTCGACTTCGTGATTTCCGACTGGAACATGCCAAACATGGACGGTCTGCAGCTGCTGCAAACCATTCGTGCCGACGGCACGCTCGGCAAGCTGCCGGTGCTGATGGTAACGGCCGAAGCCAAAAAAGAGAACATTATTGCGGCTGCTCAGGCGGGTGCCAGCGGCTATGTCGTTAAACCTTTTACCGCAGCGACCCTTGAAGAGAAGTTAGGCAAGATCTTCGAAAAGCTGGGTATGTAAGGAGCCGAAATGAGCGAACTTCCGAAACCGAATGTCGACGCGGCTTCCGCCAACGACATTATTTCCCGAATTGGTTCGCTGACGCGGATGCTGCGCGACAGCCTGCGTGAGCTGGGACTGGATCAGGCCATTGCTGAAGCGGCGGAAGCCATTCCCGACGCCCGCGACCGCCTGGACTACGTAGTGCAAATGACCGCTCAGGCGGCTGAACGCGCGCTGAACTGCGTGGAAGCCGCGCAGCCGCGTCAGACGGAAATGGAGAAGGGAGCAGTAGCGCTGAAAGGGCGTTGGGATGAGTGGTTTGAGAATCCTATCGAACTGGCAGATGCCCGCTCGCTGGTTTCGGATACCCGCGGTTATCTGGAATCGGTGCCGCAGCATACCGGCTTCACCAACGCGCAGCTGATGGAAATCATGATGGCGCAGGATTTCCAGGACCTGACCGGTCAGGTTATCAAGCGCATGATGGATGTGATCCAGGAGATCGAGCGCCAGCTGTTGATGGTGCTGCTGGAAAACATGCCGGAACAGCCTGCGCGACCGAAGAAAGACGCGGACAGCCTGAAAAACGGCCCGCAGATCAACGGTGAAGCGCCCGGCGTCGTGGCTAACCAGGACCAGGTCGACGACCTGCTGGACAGCCTCGGGTTTTAAGTTCCTCTTCAGGGCCGAGTTTTCGGCCCTTTTTTGCCATCCCGCAAATAACCCCCTTTTTACGCGTTTACTCGCGGCATCATCCCTGCGCCTTTTTGGCATGCTAGCGCCATAGATTATCCATCCAGCATCTCCTTTTGAGGGTAGCCCGTGTCTGGTGACAGCGAAGAGGAAAAGACCGAATCCGCAACCCCCCACCGACTTGAAAAAGCACGAGAAGAAGGGCAGGTTCCGCGCTCGCGCGAGCTGACCTCGGTGCTGATGCTGGTGGCGGGCTTAGGCATATTGTGGATGGGCGGCGAAAGTATGGCCCGCAAAGTCGGTCAGCTGCTGGCGCAGGGACTGGTTTTCGACCATTCGGTGGTCAGCGACACCAGCCAGATGCTGCACCTGATCGGCCGGCTGTTCGTGCAGGCGGTCTACACGCTGCTGCCGATGATGGGCGGACTGGTGCTGGTGGCGATAGCCGCGCCGATGCTGCTGGGCGGCGTGCTGATCAGCGGCAAGGCGATTAAAGTCGATTTCGGCAAGATGAATCCGATTAAAGGCCTGGCGAAACTGGTTTCCGCGCAGACGGCCACCGAGCTGGCGAAATCGGTGCTGAAGGCGGTGCTGGTCGGCTGCGTCACCTGGCTCTACGTCAGGCATAACTGGCCGGACATGATGCGTCTGATCAGCGAATCACCCTATACCGCGCTGGCCAGCTCGCTGAATATGATCGCCATGTGCTGCGTACTGGTGGTGCTGGGCCTGTCGCCGATGGTGGGCTTCGATATTTTCTGGCAGCTCTACAGCTACTACAAAGGGCTGCGCATGACCCGTCAGGAGATCCGCGACGAGTACAAGCAGCAGGAAGGCGACCCGCATGTTAAGGGACGCATCCGGCAGCAGATGCGCGCAGCGGCGCGGCGGCGCATGATGGCCGACGTGCCGAAAGCGGACGTGATCGTCACCAACCCGACGCACTACTCCGTGGCGCTGAAGTATGACGAACGCAAAATGAGCGCGCCGAAAGTCGTGGCGAAAGGCGCGGGCGATGTGGCGCTGCGTATTCGCGAACTGGGTAAAGAACACCGGGTTCCGATTCTGGAAGCGCCGCCGCTGGCGCGTGCGCTCTATCGCCACAGTGAAATTGGTCAGCATATTCCCGGTACCTTATATGCGGCTGTTGCAGAAGTGCTGGCCTGGGTCTGGCAGCTCCGTCGCTGGAAGCTTGAAGGCGGCCTGGCCCCGAAAAAACCTGCTAATTTACCGGTGCCGGAAGCGCTGGACTTTGGCTCTGGAGAGAAAGACTGATGGCGAACCTGGCCACCCTGTTACGCTTACCCAATATGAAAGATACCCAATGGCAGATTATGGCCGGGCCGGTATTGATTATGATGATCCTGGCGATGATGGTGCTGCCGTTGCCGCCATTCATCCTCGATCTGCTGTTCACCTTTAATATCGCGCTGTCGATAATGGTGCTGCTGGTAGCGATGTTCACCCAGAAAACGCTGGAGTTCGCCGCGTTTCCGACCATTCTGCTTTTCTCTACCTTATTACGCCTGGCGCTGAACGTCGCCTCAACCCGTATCATCCTGATGGAAGGTCATACGGGCGCGGGCGCGGCGGGCCGCGTGGTGGAAGCGTTCGGCCACTTCCTGGTCGGCGGTAACTTCGCCATCGGTATTGTGGTGTTTATCATCCTGGTGATTATCAACTTTATGGTTATCACCAAAGGTGCAGGACGTATCGCTGAGGTTGGCGCGCGTTTCGTGCTGGATGGTATGCCGGGCAAACAGATGGCGATCGACGCCGACCTGAACGCCGGACTGATTGGCGAAGATGAAGCGAAAAAGCGCCGTGCGGAAGTGACCCAGGAAGCGGACTTCTACGGCTCGATGGACGGTGCGAGTAAGTTCGTTCGCGGCGACGCCATCGCGGGCATTATGATCATGGTCATCAACGTTATCGGCGGTCTGCTGGTAGGCGTGGTGCAGCACGGTCTGGACGTGGGCCACGCGGCGGAAAGCTATACGCTGCTGACCATCGGTGACGGCCTGGTCGCGCAGATCCCGGCGCTGGTTATTTCTACCGCGGCAGGCGTTATCGTTACCCGCGTGGCGACCGATCAGGACGTCGGCGAACAGATGGTGACCCAGCTGTTCAAAAATCCGCGCGTGATGATGCTGAGCGCCGGTGTTCTCGGCCTGCTGGGCCTGATCCCCGGCATGCCTAACCTGGTGTTTCTGCTGTTTACCGCTGCGCTGCTCGGCCTGGCCTGGTATATGCGCGGTAAAGAGAACAAGCCGAAGGCCGCGCCGCAGAGCAATCTCATTAAAAGCAACGATACCCCGGTTAACATGGAAGCTTCCTGGACCGACGTGCAGCTGGAAGACACGCTGGGCATGGAAGTGGGCTACCGCCTGATCCCGATGGTGGACAATACCCAGGATGGCGAGCTGCTGGGCCGTATCCGCAGCATCCGTAAGAAATTCGCGCAGGAGATGGGCTTTCTGCCGCCTGTGGTGCATATCCGCGACAACATGGAACTGCCGCCGGCGCGCTACCGTATTCTGATGAAGGGCGTGGAAATCGGCAGCGGCGACGCCTATCCGGGCCGCTGGATGGCGATCAACCCCGGCACCGCCGCAGGCACGCTGCCGGGCGAAGCGACGGTCGATCCGGCCTTCGGCCTGGCCGCCATCTGGATCGACAGCGCGCTGAAAGAGCAGGCGCAGATTCAGGGCTACACCGTGGTGGAGGCGAGTACCGTGGTCGCCACGCACCTGAACCACCTGATCGGCCAGCACGCCAGCGAGCTGTTTGGCCGCCAGGAAGCGCAGCAGCTGCTGGATCGCGTGACTCAGGAGATGCCGAAGCTGACGGAAGATTTAATTCCTGGCGTGGTTACGCTGACCACGCTGCACAAGGTGTTGCAGAATCTGCTGGCGGAGCGCGTGTCGATTCGCGATATGCGTACCATTATTGAAACGCTGGCGGAGCACGCCACCGTTCAGACCGACCCGCATGAGCTGACTTCAGTGGTGCGCGTGGCGCTGGGCCGCGCTATTACCCAGCAGTGGTATCCGGGCAATGGCGAAGTGCAGGTTATCGGCCTGGACACCACGCTGGAGCGACTGCTGCTGCAGGCGCTGCAGGGCGGCGGCGGCCTGGAGCCGGGTCTGGCGGATCGTCTGCTGGCGCAGGCGCAGAGCGCGCTACAGCATCAGGAATCCATCGGCGCGCCGCCGGTGCTGCTGGTGAATCATCCGTTACGCGCGCTGCTGGCCCGTTTCCTGCGCCGCAATCTGCCGCAGCTGATGGTGATTTCGAATCTGGAGCTGACCGACAACCGTCAAATTCGCATGACTTCAACGATTGGTGGTCACTGATGAAAAAAGCGCTGCTGTTACTCGCTGTTTTGCCGCAGCTGGCGCTGGCCGCTGGCGGCGCCTGGCACGCTTCGGCGCCGGGGCCGGGTTTGATTAATCGCGGTATGCAGCTTTCCTCGCCGGATTTAAAGGCGGCGGAACCGGTTAGCGGCGCCATCACGGAAATCAGCTGGCGTTACACGCTGACCGGCCCGACGCCTTCCGGTTTCGCCGCCTGGCTGTGCGCAGAAAGGCGCTGCGTGCAGCTTGACGGCGCCAGCGGCGCGACGCGCGGGCTGACTAATATCCAGGCTGGCGAAACGCTGCACTTTGTTTACGGTATTCAGGGAAGAGGGCGACTGCCACAGATGCTGCGGGTGCAGAGCAATGAAGTGATGGTGAATTACCGATAATTACTCTGCGGAGATCGCTATAATGCCATTGCCAACCCGATATCAGACTAGTGTTGCATCTGCCAGACCCGAGCCATACCTGCCCAGCGGGCAAAATCGATACCGTCCCTGCTGTCGGCCTTCTCCTTGCCATACATCCATGCCTCATCAGATATCGTTGTCTTTTTCGCCACGCTTCCCCAGTCAGCTATAGCCTCTCCCAGCTTTTTTAAACATTGAGCGGTAGATATTTTTCCGCCGCTATAAGCGTTTAATACTGAACATTTATCAATTGCCTCACGGACAGCCTTTTCGATTTCGAATCGGGTATAGCCGCTATCACGCTCGTAGACATAAATATCAGTGATGGTTCTTTTTTTACCATCATCATAATGAATCGCTTCAACTGAAAATTTAATTTTGTTTAGCTTTTGCTGAATGGCTCGTTCGTGCTCATTAACTGGTGATATATTTAGCGTAATATTGTCTGACCATACTCGTTTTTTTACTAAAGCAGCGGTTTTTTCTTCCGCCATCTTATAATCTCTAATCATCACAGGCCGGTTAGCGACAAAATTTTGTAAAGCCATATTAAATTCTTCTCTGGGTAGTTTAGCAAGGCCCAATTTTTCTCTTTCAACGCTATAATAGCGATACAGACCTACGTCCTTATTGTATAACCTTGCTTCTTTAAGCAGCCTGTCAGCCAGATCGACTTTAGCATGTAATATTTTTAACTGCATATTGTCACTAACATAGACGCGAAGGGCTGGATTAGAGATAGAGGAATTTGCATATGCATAGCCGTCATAAAAAGCTGCGGCGTAGGCAACAGGAAGATATTGTTTATTATCGTTAATAATTTTGATGTAGCCAGAACGGTTATTGCTGTAAAAATTCCAGTTTACATAAGAAGGTTCACCTTTCTGGAAAGACTGATAATCGATTTTCGCAAGATTCTCAAGAGATATCCAACCTCCTCTGTTATAAAAGTTGGGTAAACTGGCGACTTTTTTTTCAAAAGAAGCTTTGTCGGCCATTATTTCTTGCATCTTCATGAGTGGTTTTTTGGCTAAAGAAAATGCCATATTGACTTCAGGGTTCATGCAACCGGTTAACAGTGCAGAAAGAAGAATAACAGCAACTTTCTTTATTGAGGTGTTGGTCATTATGTTAGATTTCCATTTCTTTTAATGGTTCATTCTGTGTTAATTATTTAAAAAGTAAGATTGTTGCAGCTTTTAAATTGTTGCGTTAATTATTTGTGGTTGGGATTGCTGTCTTCGCCAGACAGCATAATTCAAAAGGCTTTAATGTTGAAGATAAATAAATCCCCCTTATACAGAGACGGCAAAGCTTCAAGGATGTTATCGAGGGTGAGTAATTTTTTCAAAAGATGTTGGTGTGTGATGTTCTGGAATGAAGTTTTATTTGGTGGGCCTTTAACCGCGTCAGGAAACGGAGGCTTTGCGATGGCGCTTCATGGCTAAAAGTAAACATGACGTAAGAGCAAAAACGCGACAAGACCCAGGTTATTTTAAGTCTGAAACCCTGCATAAAATGCCGGAAGTTTTTTTATGCTTTCTGGACTGCGCTGTGCGGCAGTGAACCAGTACCACACCATTTGCTGACGACAGGGAGTTTTCTAAGCTGCCTGTGCGCGGGAATAAACCGGATAACGCATGGATGCTATCACAGGTTTATTTGTGTTCCCTGCGTGCGCGGTGCATAGGGATAAACCGACCAGACGAGGTCTGGCGGCTGGTAAAACCCTAATATTCCCCGCACGAGCGGGGATAAACCGGAGATAGAGTGGAAAGCGCGGGCCGTCGGGCCGTTGGCAGGTGTTCCCCAAGAGCGCGGAAAAAGGCTGAGCAGCTTAGCGAACCTTCTTTGCGCAGGAAGCGGGGACGAGCGAATGTGGATAGGCAACATACCCGTATCCGCTCTGCCGCTATTGATGGAACTGGAGATGGCCTGAGTATTGAGAAGAAATTTATCAACAATTTTAAGGGCCGGAACATCGGCCCTTAGGCGCCGAATCACATTCTTTCTACGGTTTCAATACCCAGCGTATCCAGACCCTGCTTCAGCGTTTTCGCGGTCAGCAGCGCCAGCTTCAGGCGACTCTGCTTCGTCGCTTCATCTTCTGCCGACAGGATGGGGCAATGCTCGTAGAAGCCGGAGAAAAGACCGGCCAGATCGTACAGGTAAGCACACATAACGTGCGGCGTGCCGTCGCGCGCTACCTGAGTAACGGTTTCTTCAAACTGCAGCAGACGTACGGCCAGCGCGGCTTCGCGAGCTTCGGTAATCACGGTTTTGCCGGTTACCGCCGCTTCTTCAATGCCGGCTTTACGGAACACGGAAAGCACGCGCGTGTAGGCGTATTGCATATAGGGCGCGGTATTGCCTTCAAAGGCCAGCATGTTGTCCCAGTCAAACACGTAGTCGGTGGTACGGCTCTTGGAGAGATCCGCATATTTCACCGCGCCGATCCCTACCGTATTGGCGAGCTTCGCCAGTTCGTCGGCGGGCATGTCCGGGTTTTTCTCGCTGACCAGCTTGGTGGCGCGCTCTACCGCCTCATCCAGCAGATCGGAGAGTTTGATGGTGCCGCCCGCACGGGTTTTAAAAGGTTTACCATCTTTGCCCAGCATCATACCGAACGCGTGGTGCTCCAGAGGAACGGATGCCGGTACGTAGCCAGCCTTGCGTACGATAGTCCAGGCCTGCTGCAGATGCTGATGCTGACGTGAATCGATATAGTAGAGCACGCGATCGGCATGCAGCGTTTCATAACGATATTTGGCGCAGGCGATATCGGTGGTGGTGTAGAGATAGCCACCATCCTTTTTCTGGACGATCACGCCCATCGGTTCGCCGTCTTTGTTTTTATACTCGTCCAGGAAAACCACGGTGGCGCCTTCGCTCTCCACCGCCAGGCCTTTCTCTTTCAGATCGGCCACAATCCCCGGCAGCATATCGTTATAGAGGCTTTCGCCCATCACATCGTCACGGGTCAGCGTCACGTTCATGCGGTCATAAATTTTCTGGTTCTGCGACATGGTGATATCGACCAGACGCTTCCACATTTTACGGCAGTACTCATCGCCGCCCTGCAGTTTCACCACGTAGCCGCGCGCGCGTTCAGCGAAGGCCGGATCTTCATCATAAGTACGCTTGGCTTCGCGGTAGAACGCTTCCAGATCGGAAAGCGCGATCTCTTCATGCGCTTCGTTCTGCTGCTTCTCCAGAAAGGCGATCAGCATACCGAACTGGGTGCCCCAGTCGCCGACATGGTTAGCGCGAATGACGTTATGGCCCAGGAAGGAGAGGGTACGCACCGCCGCGTCGCCGATAATCGTCGAGCGAACGTGGCCCACGTGCATCTCTTTGGCGACGTTAGGCGCGGAATAGTCAATAACAATCGTCTGCGGTTCCACCGGCGCGACGCCAAGACGTGGCGCGTCGGTCACGCTGTCCACCTGCGCGGCAAGCCAGTCGGCGTCCAGGAACAGGTTGATAAAGCCAGGGCCGGCGACTTCCACCTTGCTGACGATCCCCTGCAGATCGAGATGTTTTAACACCTCTTCAGCCAGCTGTCGCGGCGCTTTACCCAGTGTTTTTGCTACGGCCATGATGCCGTTCGCCTGGTAATCGCCAAACTGTGCTTTGGCCGACTGACGCACCTGCGGCTCGCAGTTGGCCGGAGCCCCTGCCGCGATCATCGCCTGACTGACTTTATCTGTGAGAAGAGCCTGAATATTCACCGGATTACCTTATATGCAAAAACGCCTGCGCCAGAGGGCAGGCCGTCGTACTCAACGAAGCCGGACAGCAGAGCTGCTGTTCGCTGGCGCTAAAAAAGAAGGGAAAAAGTATACTGCATTTGGGAGGCAGTTATCCAGGCGTGTAAACGAGAGCGCAGGCGGGAAACAGGGTAGACTGTTTCCCGCGCGTGTTAGTCAGGTACGACGACGATGGTGAGGGCGATGAGGGCTGGCAATCGTCATTTTTTCGTTACGAAGCTTCCAGTGCCTCACCAGAGCAAAGCCCATCATAACGATAAGCGCTGCAATAAGTATTAACATCAGCATTTGCTATTCCTTGTGTGAGTAGCGGAACGAATCTATAAGCAATAAGAATACCCGGAGACAGGAAAATTTGATTTAAGAAAAGTCGCATTGTATTAATTTAACCAAATTAAAACATTAAGTTAAGGCAAATTTCCTAAATGATGCGCTGGAACTAAACCAGTTTTAACTACAATAACGCGATTATCTCCGACTTATCTGTAGATATAACCGGATGTTACCTTATATTGCAGCAGTATAGCTGGTCCGGTTTGCCTGGCTAATAAATGAACAATAGTTAATTATTTTAAATTGAATAAGTGAAAGAAATATGTTTCCAGAAAAGGTTGCAGTGGAATTAACCGATCTTGCTAATGATTCGGCAAGGTTTCTACAAAGTATTAACGAGCTGGCAGAACGGCTGGGGCTTGATTTAACCACGCTGGCTGCCGATCATATCGCCGTTCGCTGCCATCAAACCGCCACGGCGGAACGCTGGAAAAAAGGGTTTTTGCAGCACGGCGTGCTGTTTTCAGAAAAGATGATTGGCGGCAGGCCGGTTGCCCTGTTTGAGCTGCACGAGCCGTTGCAGGTCGGGCCGTGGCGAATCAGCATGGTAGAGCTGCCCTGGCCGGGCAAAAAGATCTACCGACATGAAGGCTGGGAACATATTGAAATCGTCCTGCCTGGCGATGAGTCGCAGCTTAGCGCCCGCGCCCTGGCGCTGTTGTCGGACGAGAGCTTATCAAAACCGGGCATCTCGGTTAAAAACAGCGCGCCCAAAGGCGAAGGCGAGAGGCTGCCCAATCCCACGCTGGCGGTGAGCGATGGCCGCGTAACTATCAAGTTCCATCCCTGGAGCCTGAAAGAGATAGTGGAAAGCGAGCTAGCGCCTTAGCGTCCTTACCGCCTTTTCCATTCGCCTGACGGCTTCCGCCAGCAGATCGCGAGGAGAGCCAAAATTCAGGCGTATAAAATGGTCATCGCCAAAATCGCGTCCGGCGGAGAAACCCAGCCCGTGGCGTTCAAAAAACAGCGCCGGGCTGGCGACGCCAAGCTGGCTGGCGTCTATCCAGGCAAGATAGGTCGCTTCCGGCCCAACCAGCGAAAGCCCTTCAATCGCGTTGACGCGCTCGTTCAGCCAATCGCGCGATCCTCTGAGGTAGGCCAGCTGCTCGTCCAGCCACGGCTGTCCATCCCGCCAGGCGGCCGTAGCGGCCACTAAAGCCAGAATGTCAGGCTGCGGCACTATTCCCAGTCGCGCTTTGGTAAAGCGGGCGCGCAGCTCTTTATCCGGAATAATCGCCACTGAAGCGCCCAGACCCGCGATATTAAACGTCTTCGACGGCGAAATCAGCGTGACTGAACGCTGCTGCGCATCCTCGCTCAGGCTGCCGAAAGGGATATGCTTCGCGCCTTCATCCAGCAGCAGATCGCAGTGAATTTCATCAGAGCAGACGATGAGGTCGTGTTGACGGGCGAAACGCAGCTGGGCCTCCAGCTCTTCGCGCCGATAAACCGTGCCGCCAGGATTTTGCGGATTGCACAACATCAACAGTTTTTCACTGCCGGTCATGGCGGGCGACAGCTCGTCGAAATCCACCAGCCAGCGTCCCTCGCACAGCTTCAGCGGCGCGTTAATCTGCGTGCGGCCGGCCAGTTTCGCCGCGGAGCGGAAAGGCGGATAGATCGGCGTGGGCGCGATGGTGCCCTGATGGGGTTCGGTAAAAGCGCGCACGGCAAGATTTAGTCCGCTGACCACGCCCGGCAGCATAACCAGCCATTCCGGCCTGATCTTCCATTGATAGCGCGTCTGCATTCTGGCGACCACTATCTCGATCAGCTCTTCCGGCGCCGTGCCATAGCCGAACACGCCGTGCGCCACGCGCTGTTGCAGGGCGTCGATAATGCAGTCTGGTGAACGAAAATCGGTGTCCGCTACCCAGAGCGGCAAAATATCCTGTCCACCATATTTTTGCCATTTCAGGCTATCGCTGTGACGGCGATCGATACGCTGGTCGAAAGTACATGCCATGTTGGTGATTCCCGTTACTATTATTTTTTAATGTCTGCACTCAGACTAAACAGCGAAGATTATTTTCACAACCAGCCAGCAGTCATTAACAGGAGGATGAAATGTTAAAACTGGAAGTATGCTGCTACGGAGTCGATTGCGCGCTGGCCGCGCAAACCGCCGGCGCCGACCGGGTGGAACTCTGTTCCGCGCCTTCGGAAGGCGGGCTAACCCCTTCGGCTGGCAGCCTGATGCAGGCCAAAGAAATGCTGACTCTTCCCGTTCATCCGCTGGTGCGGCCGCGTGGCGGCGATTTTTGCTTTAGCGACAACGAGTTCCGACAAATAAAATCGGACATCGCTTATATCCGCGAGCTCGGTTTTCCCGGCGTGGTGACAGGAATTCTGGATGTGGACGGCCATATCGATATCGGCCGGATGAAACAGTTGATGACGCTTTGCGAAGGAATGGCGGTTACCTTTCATCGCGCTTTCGATCTCTGTCACAGCCCGCTTACCGCGCTGCAGCAGTTGACCGATTTGGGCGTGGCGCGCATTCTGACTTCGGGCCAGCAGCAAAGCGCCGAAAGTGGTTTACCTTTATTAAGGGAACTTAATCAGCAAACTCGGGGTCCAATCATTATGGCCGGTGCAGGCGTACGTATGAGCAACCTGCATAAGTTTGTGGAAGCGGGGTTAAGTGAGCTGCACAGCTCGGCCAGCCAGCGTATCGCCTCTGCAATGCGCTATCGCAAAGCCGGCGTATCCATGACGTCGGTCGCAGAGACAGATGAATTCAGCCGCGCCTGCGTGGATGGCGATATGGTGGAAGCCATGAAAGCCTCGCTGGCGCTCCGTTCGCCCGCAAGCGCCGTCTGAACCGATTTTGCCGCACAGCACGCCAGTTCGACGACGTGATGTTTGCAAGTACCAGGCCTCATCATTTTGGTGAGGCTTTTTTTCTGCCGCTGGTCAAAATACCTCTTACACTAATCAAAATAACGGCTGCCGCGAGCTTGTGGATGAAAATCACCGTATCGATCCTGACTGTTTCGCTTCTTATGACTGCTGTAGCCCAGGGCGCCGAAACCTGCCCCGTTAACGCCGCGCGTATCAACGACAGCAACAGCCTGCTGCTGCTGGGCGGCACCGCAAAGGGCGCGATAAAGCAGGTAGTCATGGGCGAGTTTGGTAAAGACGTTGACTGGCAAAAGAGGCTGCTGAGCGAGTTCGATCGCTGCGGCGCCCTGCTGCGGGCAGATATCAGCTTTGATAAAAACGAAGGAAACGTCGTGCTGAAGATGGCGCAGAACATTACCCGCGTCGCTACCGGCTGGAAAGCCGTCTATGCGCTGTCGGTCTACGTGTTGCAAAAAGGCGAGCTGGTGGAGGTGAATAACAAGCGGGGCACCATCAGCTACCTGACCGGTAAAAAGGGCGTGATCACCAGTTCGTCGGAGGCTTTTTTGCTGCAGGGCAAGGAAGGCTTTACGGAAACCACCAACAGTTACGACAGCCGCCTGCGCCTGGTAAAGAGCGTAGCCAGAGGATCGGATGCGGACGCCAACGGCGAGTTTCTCTATCGATGGGACGCGCAAAACCGGCTAATCGCCAGCAGCTCCGCCGACAGCGAGACGCAGTGGCGTTACGACACAAAAAACCGGGAACAGGGTTTATTAACCCACAGACATCAGCCGCACAGCGAGCTGACTACGCAGGATGAGTGCCAGCTGTGGGACGAGCATGACAACTGTACCCTGAGCTACTCGCACGAGAAAGAGGTCTTTGCGGATGGCAACATCGTACGCAATATCAGCACGGCCTGGCGCTTTGAGTATTGGGAAGAGCCGCAGGACAAGGAGAAATAAGCGGCCCGCAGACCGCTTATCTGGCGCTACTCCACCGTGCGGCTGAAAGCGTCCACCGCTATAATCGCGCTGGCGATATCCTGCGCGCTAAGGTTGGGATTGAGATTTTTCAGCGTATCGCCTTCGCTGTTAGCCAGTTCGCCGACTTTCAGCAGGTTCTCCCGGCTCTCATTTTCCAGATGCATCTCTTTCAGCGTTGTCGGCATCTTTATCGCACGATAAAAGCGAATATAGCGCGCGATCTCTTCGTCAGGACGCTGCTCCAGCATCATCTGCGTCAGCGTGCCATAGGCGACCTTTTCGCCATGCGTCAGATGATGGATATCGCCATCAATGGCGGTAAAGCCGTTATGGATAGCGTGCGCGCCCGCCAGGCCCGCGTTCTCGAAGCCCAGACCGGAGAGCAGCGTATTGGCCTCTACCACGGCTTCTACAGCGGGCGTAACCACTTTTTTCTCTACGGCCTGATAAGCGCTGTAGCCCCAGGCCAGCAGCGTTTTTTCACAGGCTTCCGCTATCGCCATACCCGCGATAGTGGGATCGCCGTTGACCATGGATTTGCTGTGCGAACGCTTCACCGCCTGCGCCTCGACAAAGGTCGCCAGGCCGTCGGCGATACCGGAAGCGAACAGCCTGACCGGCGCCTGTGCGCAGACCCAGGTATCCACCAGCACCAGATCCGGGTTTTTATTGTAAAAACGGTAGCTTTCAAACACGCCGCTCTCTGAATAGATCACGGACAGCGCGCTGCATGGCGCGTCTGTCGAAGCGATTGTCGGCACAATCGCTACCGGCCGCTTCAGTTCATCGGCCACGGCCTTGACCGTATCCAGCGTTTACCGCCGCCGACGCCGATAACCAGACGTACATCGGCTTCTTTCGCCAGCGCCGCCAGCCGGGAGATCTCGTTGCCGGAGGCTTCCCCGTTAAATTGCTGATAGTGACACTCCACGTTGTACTGCCGCAGCGACGCCTGCACCGCTTCGCCCGTCAGCTTCCAGACGATTTCATCCGCCACCACAAAAGCGCTGTTGCCCAGTTCCGCCACATAGTCGCCCAGCTGCGCCATCACGCCAGCGCCCTGAACGTATTTACGCGGTGAAGAGAAAACAAATTTACTCATGGGAACTCCTTTTGGTGAAAAAAAAGTCGTGCAGGTTCAACCCTGGCCCTTTTGTGGCAGAAGCGCTAGCGGATACAAGACATTTTGGGAAAAAGGCGAGGTTTGCGCAGGTGAGAAGGCAGAGAATGCGCCCGGTTAGCTGCATATTGATAGTTACAACATACTAAAAGAACCGCGTTTTGGGCGAAGATTGGCCTGGCGATGCCAGGCCAATGCGGAGAGCAGTCAGGGTTTGCGCGCCACCAGCACCGCGCGCAGCGGCGCCGGATAGCCTTCAACGGTTTTACTGCTGTCGTTGGGATCCAGAAACTCTGCCAGCGATTCGCTGGTCATCCAGTCGGTGCGGCGCTGCTCTTCGGTCGAGGTCACGGAGTAATCCGCAATCTTTACGTCCACAAAGCCGCACTTCTCCAGCCAGTTTTTCAGCGCGCCGGTCGACGGAATAAAGTAAACGTTGCGCATCTGCGCGTAGCGCTCGCCTGGCACCAGCACCGCGTGCTCATCGCCTTCCACCACCAGCGTCTCCAGCACCAGCTCGCCACCGCTGACCAGCTGATTTTTGAGCTGGTAAAGATGATCCAGCGGCGAACGGCGATGATAAAGCACGCCCATCGAAAACACGGTGTCAAAGGCCTTCAGCTCCGGCAGCTGTTCAATGCCGAGCGGCAGCACGTGCGCGCGCTGATCGTTGCCCAGCAGCTTACGGACAGCCTCGAACTGGCAGATAAAAAGCTGCATCGGGTCGATACCGACCACCAGATTCGCCCCGGCGCCGACCATGCGCCACATGTGGTAGCCGCTGCCGCAGCCGACGTCCAGCACGGTGCGACCGGCCAGCGGCGAAATATGCGGCAGCACGCGATCCCACTTCCAGTCGGAACGCCATTCGGTGTTGATATGCACGCCATACAGCGAATAGGGGCCTTTGCGCCACGGCATCAGATTGCGCAGCAGGCTTTCAATGCCGCCGCGCTGACGATCGCTCAGCTGGCTGCTGTCGGCGGTGACGCTATGCAGCAAATCCAGGGTTTCCGGCACAATAGTCGGCAAATGTTCCACCGAGCGATCCCAGTTTTTGAAATGGCCGTGTAGCTGTTCGCGCTGCCAGGCGGCGATCTGCGCGGGCAGCGTCTCCAGCCAGTGGGACAGCGGGCTTTTGGCGATAAGCTGATAAAAATTACCGAAATCCATTAGCGGTCGCCTGCCTTAAGCGCGATCAGCGAGCCGAAGTTAAAGCACTGGAACCACAGCTCGGCGTGTTCAAATCCGGCCAGCCGTAGCCGCTCTTTATGGGTTTCCACGCTGTCGGTCAGCATCACGTTCTCCAGCATGCTGCGCTTCTGGCTGATCTCCAGCTCGCTGTAGCCGTTGGCCCGCTTGAAGTCATGATGCATATTGAACAGCAGCTCGCCCACATCGGCGTCTTCAAAACTGAACTTCTCGGAGAGCACCAGCGCGCCGCCGGGACGCAAACCCTGCCAGATGGTATTCAGCAGCTGCTGACGTTCGGCGGGTTCCAGAAACTGCAGCGTAAAATTCAGCACCACCAGCGAAGCGTTTTCAATGGGGATAGCGCGAATATCCGCTTCAATCACCTCAACCGGCGTGTCGGCGCGAAAGGCGTCGATATGGCGGCGGCAGCGCTCGACCATCGCCGGAGAGTTATCCACGGAGATGATTTTACAGCCGTCGACTTTGATATTACGGCGTACGGAAAGCGTGGCGGCGCCCAGCGAGCAGCCGAGATCGTAAACCTGGCTGTGCGGCTGCACAAAGCGCTCGGCCAACATGCCGATCATGGAAATAATATTCGAATAGCCAGGCACCGAGCGCTGGATCATATCGGGAAAAACTTCGGCCACGCGCTCGTCAAACGTCCAGTCGCCCAGTTTGGCAATCGGCGCGGAGAACAGCGTATCGCGGTTAGACATAGTGGTAAGTCCGGAACAAAAACGGAAAGGGCGTATTCTGGCAGAAAGCGGCGCGGGCTGCACCTTTTCCGCCTCAGTTCAGGGTGAAAACCAAATCCCAGGGCAGAAAAATCAGGTTGACCAGGATCATGCCCAGCAGCGACAGCAGCGTGAGGATCATCCCGTTTTTACGCCAGACGAGCGTGCTGGTGCGCATACCATAGCTGTGCAGGGCGCGGCCCAGAAAAAAGAAGAGGCCGGTAAGATGCAGCATCCACATATCCGCGCCGTTCATCTCCATCACCACCAGCAGCAGCAGCGCTGCGGGAATATATTCCACCGCGTTGCCGTGAACGCGAATGGCGGTCTGTAATTCATAGAAGCCGCCGTCGCCGTAGGCCACGCGATACTGGCGGCGCAGCCGCACGACGTCGAAAGAAAACTTGATAAGAAACAGTGCTCCAAGCACCACGTACAGCGCGCTGACCATCCTGACTCCACCCAGACTGAAACTTCTGGCGCCATCATAGCGGCGAAAGAACAGACTGTCAGCAAATGTACAGGTTCGTTTAGGATCAGAAGAGACTTTCCTGCTGAGGCCAGGCAGGCGGCTCGCCGATATCGGGCACGGCCTGGCGCAGCGCCTGCCATAAGCTCTGCACCATCGCGGGAGCAAAGGCCACGTCCGGGGTATGAATAAACAGCCACGGCTGACCCTGTTCGCGCCACTGCGGCAGTTTGTTGCGCCAGGCCTCGAACCATTTCAGGTTAGCCGTCGCGTCGTCGCCGCCGATAAAGCGGATCATCGGCTGGTCGGCGGTTATCACCGCATGAACCGGCAGATGCGGCTTTTTCCGCTGCGCCTCTATAATCGCCGGATTGCTGGGGATGGCGGAATGCACGCCGCGCGTGTCCAGGATCACCCGGTTGACGCCGCGCTGATGCAGTCCGGCGTTCAGCGCTTTTTCCGCTTCTCCTTTGGCAAAAAATTCCGGATGACGCACCTCCACGCCGTAGCTGAAATCCTTCGGCAGACCGTCGAGAAAAGCCCACAGCGCGGCTAAATCGGCTGGCGCGAAGGCGGCAGGAAGCTGGAGCCAGTACTGACCGACGCGCGACGCGAGCGGCGAGAGCAGGCTAAAAAACTCGGCGGTCAGATCGCCGCTGTCGCGCAGTGCAGCCTTATGACTGATGGTCGCAGGAAATTTAAAGCAGAAGCGGAAATCGTCATGGGTCATCGCATACCAGCGCTGTACGATCTCCGGGCGGGGCAGCGCATAGAGCGTGGTATTGCCTTCCACACAGTTAAAAAAGCGGGCGTAGTCGGCCAGCGTCTCCATACCCAGCTTTTTCCACTGCGGATGCTGCCACTGCGGCAGGCCCAGATAAAAAGGTTTCATTATTCCTCCCTTAACTACGGCGATCGCGATCGCCTCCCTGCGATCGCTGGCGGCGATTACAGCGCGGCGATGATTTCGTCAGAGGTCCGCACGCGGCCCAGGCGCGGGAAAATATAGCTAAAGCTGCTGTTATGCTCTTCCGTACTGCCTGCCGCGCAGATATCTTCCGCTACGATCAGGTTGAAGCCCAGTTCCCAGGCGTTACGCGCGGTGGATTCCACGCCGATATTCGTGGAAATGCCGCCCAGCACGATGGTGTCGATACCGCGGCGACGCAGCTGCAGCTCCAGATCGGTGCCGTAGAACGCGCCCCACTGATGTTTAATCACTTCGATATCGCTTTCCTGCTTGCCCAGCGCTTCCGGCCAGTCCCACCAGTTTTCCGGCAGCGGGCCGCCGTGGCTGCTGTCTACGGGCTGCTTCGGCGCGTCGCCGAAATCTTTCGCCCAGCCCACGCGCACCAGCACGACAGGCGCGTTGACGGCGCGGAATTTATTGGCCAGCTTCGCCGAACGGGTAACCACGTCTTCCGCTTTATAAGGGCCGCCGGCGAAAGGCAGAATGCCTTCCTGCAGATCGATCAGCACCAGCGCGGTGGTGGCGGCGTTTAGTTGCAACATAGTGACTCCGGGTGTTTGGGGAAAACCGTTGAGAATACAGGCAGTCAGCTCACCAGGGCGATAACAACAATGTGAGAGACGCGAGAAATTTGTTAGCTTTTGTGAGGCGCAGGCTAATTGTAGCGACTTTCCGCATGGCTTGCAGGAACCGGCTCTTATCGCGCCCGGCTTTTTCCATTATAATAGCCGCCTTTTTCGCGGCGGCATCGCCCCGAACGGATAACTAAAGATGCTGCCCGCGAGCGGCGAAGTTAAAAGGATAGCGTTATGCGTACCGAGTATTGCGGACAGATCAACCTGTCTCACGTAGGTCAACAGGTGACACTTTGCGGCTGGGTTAACCGCCGCCGCGATCTGGGAAGCCTGATCTTTATCGATATGCGCGATCGTGAAGGCATCGTGCAGGTATTTTTCGATCCCGATCGCAAGGAGGCTTTTAACCTCGCCTCTGAACTGCGTAACGAGTTTTGCATTCAGCTGACCGGCACCGTGCGTGCGCGCGATGAGAAAAACAAAAACAGCGAGATGGCGACGGGCGAAGTGGAAGTGTTCGCTACCGATCTGACCATCATCAACCGCGCGGAACCGCTGCCGCTGGACTCCAACCAGACCAACAGCGAAGAAGCGCGCCTGAAATACCGCTATCTGGATCTGCGTCGTCCGGATATGGCACAGCGCCTGAAAACCCGCGCGAAAATCACCAGCTTTGTGCGCCGCTTTATGGACGATAACGGCTTTCTGGATATTGAAACGCCGATGCTGACCAAAGCCACGCCGGAAGGCGCGCGCGACTATCTGGTGCCAAGCCGCGTCCATAAAGGTAAATTCTACGCGCTGCCGCAGTCGCCTCAGCTCTTCAAGCAGCTGCTGATGATGTCCGGCTTTGACCGTTACTACCAGATCGTGAAGTGCTTCCGCGATGAAGATCTGCGCGCCGACCGCCAGCCGGAATTTACCCAGATCGACGTGGAAACCTCCTTTATGACCGCGCCGCAGGTGCGTGAAATCATGGAAAAAATGGTGCGTGAGCTCTGGCAGAGCGTGAAAGGCGTTGAGCTGGGCGACTTCCCGATGATGACCTTCGCTGAAGCGATGCGTCGTTACGGCTCCGACAAGCCGGATTTGCGTAACCCGATGGAGCTGGTGGACGTTGCCGATCTGCTGAAAGAGGTCGAGTTCAAAGTCTTCTCCGGCCCTGCTAACGATGCCAAAGGCCGCGTCGCCGCACTGCGCGTGCCGGGCGGCGCGCAGCTCAGCCGCAAGCAGATTGATGAATACGGCAAGTTTGTGGAAATCTACGGCGCTAAAGGCCTGGCGTGGATGAAGGTTAACGAGCGCGCCAAAGGTCTGGAAGGCATCAGCAGCCCGGTCGCCAAATTCCTGAATGCGGAAATCGTTGAAGAGATCCTGAGCCGCACCTCTGCTGCGGACGGCGACGCCATCTTCTTCGGCGCCGACAGCGCGAAAATCGTGGCCGACGCGCTGGGCGCGTTGCGCCTGAAGCTGGGTCGCGACCTGGAGATTACCAACGGCAACACCTGGGCGCCGCTGTGGGTGGTGGACTTCCCGATGTTCGAAGAGGACGGCGAAGGCGGCCTGACCGCAATGCACCATCCGTTCACCGCGCCGCGCGATATGACGCCGGGCGAGCTGAAAGCGGCGCCGGAAACGGCCATCGCCAACGCTTACGATATGGTGATCAACGGTTACGAAGTGGGCGGCGGTTCCGTGCGTATCCACAACGGCGACATGCAGCAGACGGTGTTTGGCATTCTGGGCATCACCGAGCAGGAGCAGCGCGAGAAGTTTGGCTTCCTGCTGGACGCGCTGAAGTTCGGCACGCCGCCGCACGCTGGTTTAGCCTTTGGTCTGGATCGCCTGGTTATGCTGCTGACCGGCACCGACAATATTCGCGACGTTATCGCCTTCCCGAAAACCACGGCGGCGGCCTGTTTAATGACCGAAGCGCCAAACTTCGCCAACCCGGCTTCGCTGGCGGAGCTGGGCATAGAAGTGGTGAAAAAGGACAAGCCTGAGAGCCACTAAGATGGCTTTCAAGCGGCCCGTATCGGTGCTGGTGGTGATTTTCGCCCGCGATAGCGGACGGGTGTTGATGCTGCAGCGGCGGGACGATCCCTCTTTCTGGCAATCCGTTACCGGCAGCCAGGAAGAGGGCGAAACGCTGCTGGCGACCGCGCAACGGGAAGTGCGGGAGGAGACAGGAATTGATATTGACGATGGCCAACTCACCTTAGTGGACTGCCAGCGTCAGATAGAATTCGAGATCTTTGCGCATTTCCGTCATCGTTACGCGCCGGAAGTGACGCACAACAGCGAACACTGGTTTTGCCTGGCGCTGCCGGAAGAGCGGCCGATAGCCTTGAGCGAGCATCTGGCTTACCGCTGGATAGCCGCCGCCGACGCTGCCGCGCTCACGAAGTCCTGGAGCAACCGCCAGGCGATTGAAGAATTTGTAGTATAACTTGTTTAATTATCGCCTGATGGTCAGGCGGTATCGATGATGCTAAACCTTCAGGCGTATATCGGCGCAGTGAGTTTGTTCGCTGCCAGCGCACAGGAACCGCAGCGTACTTTAGTACGTGAGGATTCCGCGCACTGCCAGCGGACAAAATCACAAGTAAGATAGCCTGTGAGGGATCGAGGAGAAATTTAAAGCATGGCTGGTCATAGTAAATGGGCTAACACCAAGCACCGCAAAGCGGCGCAGGACGCTAAACGCGGCAAGATTTTCACTAAAATCATTCGCGAGCTGGTCACGGCGGCGAAGCTGGGCGGCGGCGATCCGGGCTCTAACCCGCGCCTGCGTGCGGCGATGGATAAAGCGCTGTCCAACAACATGACTCGCGACACCATGAACCGCGCTATCGCGCGCGGCGTGGGCGGCGAAGACGACAGCAACATGGAAACCATCATCTATGAAGGTTACGGCCCTGGCGGCACGGCAGTTATGGTGGAGTGCCTGAGCGACAACCGTAACCGTACCGTTTCCGAAGTGCGTCACGCCTTCACCAAAACCGGCGGCAACCTGGGGACGGACGGCTCTGTAGCCTACCTGTTTACCCGTAAAGGCGTTATCTCCTTCGCGCCGGGTCTGGAAGAAGACGCGGTGATGGATGCGGCCCTGGAAGCGGGTGCGGATGACGTCGTGACTTACGATGACGGCGCTATCGACGTCTTTACCGCCTGGGAATCGCTGGGCGAAGTCAAAGACGCGCTGGCGGCAGCCGGTCTGAATGCCGACAGCGCTGAAGTGACCATGATCCCTTCCACCAAAGCGGATATGGACGCGGAGACGGCACCGAAGCTGCTGCGCCTGATCGATATGCTGGAAGACTGCGACGACGTGCAGGAGGTCTACCATAACGGCGAGATTTCCGACGAGGTGGCGGCTACGCTGTGATGGCGTTATTTCCACAGCTGGCCGGAGGAGCGTGATGGCGATCATTTTGGGTATCGATCCCGGTTCACGCATCACCGGCTACGGCATCATCCGCCAGGTGGGTCGCCAGTTGACTTACCTGGGCAGCGGCTGTATCCGCACCAACTCCACCGATTTGCCGGCACGCCTGAAGATAATCTATGCGGGCGTCAGCGAGCTTATCACCCAGTATCAGCCGGATTATTTCGCCATTGAGCAGGTCTTTATGGCGAAAAACGCCGATTCGGCGCTCAAATTGGGTCAGGCTCGCGGCTCGGCGATCGTCGCGGCGGTGAATCACGATTTGCCGGTGTTCGAGTACGCGGCGCGTCAGGTCAAGCAAACCGTGGTCGGCATCGGCAGCGCGGAAAAAAGCCAGGTGCAGCATATGGTGAAAACGCTGCTGAAGCTTTCCGCCAGTCCGCAGGCCGACGCCGCGGACGCGCTGGCTATCGCCATTACGCACTGCCACCTCAGCCAGAACGTCAACCGGCTGGGCGAAGGCAAATTCAACCTGGCGCGTGGCCGCCTGCGTTCCTGATAAGCTGGATATCTATCCAGCTTTTTTTGTGATATAAAACCCCGCATTACTCTTTTCTGAAGGAAGCTTAAGGTGATAGGTCGTCTGAGAGGCAAGATTCTGGAAAAACAGCCGCCGCTGGTTCTGTTGGAAGTGGGCGGCGTAGGCTATGAAGTGCATATGCCGATGACCTGCTTTTACGAGCTTCCCGAGCTGGATCACGAAGCAACGCTGTTCACCCATTTTGTGGTGCGCGAGGACGCGCAGCTGCTGTTCGGTTTCAACAGCCGTCAGGAGCGGGCGCTGTTCCGCGAGCTAATCAAGGTTAACGGCGTCGGGCCTAAGCTGGCGCTGGCTATTCTTTCCGGCATGTCGGCGCAGCAGTTCGTTACCGCCGTAGAGCGCGAAGAGATCGCCTCGCTGGTGAAGCTGCCGGGCGTGGGCAAGAAAACCGCCGAGCGTCTGGTGGTCGAAATGAAGGATCGCTTCAAAGGGATGCATGGCGATCTGTTCGCCGCCGATGCGCCTTTCGCCCTGACCAGCGAAGTCCAGGCGCCCGACGCGGGCAACAGTGCCGAAGAAGAGGCCGTTGCCGCGCTGGTATCGCTGGGGTATAAACCTCAGGAAGCCAGCCGGATGGTGGGTAAAGTCGGTCGTCCGGATGCGGATTGTGAAACGCTAATCCGCGAAGCCCTGCGCGCAGCTATTTGAGGTAAAGCATGATTGAAGCCGATCGTCTGGTTTCGCCGGGAACCATCAGCGAAGAAGAAGTGATTGACCGCGCTATCCGGCCTAAATTGCTGGAAGAGTATGTCGGCCAGCCGGTTGTGCGCGAGCAGATGGAAATCTTTATTCAGGCCGCCAAAATGCGCGGCGACGCGCTGGATCACCTGCTGGTGTTTGGCCCGCCGGGCCTGGGCAAAACCACGCTGGCGGGGATTGTCGCCAACGAGCTGGGCGTAAACCTGCGCACCACTTCCGGCCCGGTGCTGGAAAAAGCGGGCGATCTGGCGGCGATGCTGACTAACCTTGAGCCGCACGACGTGCTGTTTATCGATGAGATCCATCGTCTCTCGCCCGTGGTGGAAGAGGTGCTCTATCCGGCGATGGAAGACTACCAGCTGGATATCATGATCGGCGAAGGCCCGGCCGCGCGCTCTATCAAGCTGGATCTGCCGCCGTTTACGCTGATTGGCGCCACCACGCGCGCCGGCTCGCTGACTTCGCCGCTGCGCGACCGCTTCGGCATCGTGCAGCGTCTGGAGTTCTATCAGGTGGAAGATTTGCAGCATATTGTTGGCCGCAGCGCCAGCTGTCTTGGGCTGCCGCTGAGCGAAGAGGGCGCACTGGAGATCGCGCGCCGTTCGCGCGGCACGCCGCGTATTGCCAACCGTCTGCTGCGCCGCGTACGCGACTTTTCCGAAGTGCGGGCAGCGGGCAGCCTGAGCGGCGAAGTGGCCGCCAGAGCGCTGGATATGCTGAACGTGGATACGGAAGGCTTTGACTATATGGACCGCAAGCTGCTGCTGGCGATCATCGATAAGTTTACCGGCGGCCCGGTCGGGCTGGATAACCTGTCGGCGGCCATTGGCGAAGAGCGCGAAACCATTGAAGACGTGCTGGAGCCTTATCTGATCCAGCAGGGCTTTATCCAGCGCACGCCGCGCGGCAGGATGGCGACCCAGCACGCTTACCGCCACTTTGGCATCACGCGGGAAGAGTAGGGAATAAAAAAACCGGTCATCGCTGACCGGTTTTTTCTTGCCTGGCGAAGAGCTACACCGCAGGTTTTCTTACCATGCTGAGCATAAACATCAGCGATGCGCCCAGCACCACGGAAGGCCCGGCTGGCGTATCGTAAAACGCCGAGAAGGTCAGGCCAGCCGTCACTGCCAGAATGCCTACCAGAACGGCAAAGGCGGCCATCTGCTCTGGCGAACGGGCGAAGCGACGCGCCGTGGCCGCCGGGATAATCAGCAGCGAGGTGATAATCAGCGCGCCGACAAATTTCATCGCCACGCCGATAGTCAGCGCCGTCACCAGCATCAATACCATTTTGGTTCGCTGGATATTCACACCGTCGACCTGCGCCAGCTCCGGGCTGATGGTCATAGAGAGCAGCGAGCGCCAGTTGGCCGCCAGTACCACCAGCACTATCACTACCCCAGCCGCGATGGTATAGAGATCGGTCGGCGTCACCGCCAGCAGATCGCCAAACAGATAAGCCATCAGATCCACGCGCACGCCAGACATCAGGCTGACTACCACCAGGCCCAGCGACAGCGCGCTGTGCGCCATAATCCCCAATAGTGTATCGATAGCCAGATGCGGACGGCGCTCCAGCCAGACCAGCAGCAGCGCCAGCAGTAGCGTCACCGCGATCACCGCGTAAAAAGGACTGACGTTAAGCAGTAGGCCGAAGGCGACGCCAAGCAGCGAGGCGTGCGCCAGCGTATCGCCAAAGTAGGACATGCGGCGCCAGACCACGAACGAGCCTAGCGGGCCGGCGGCAAGCGCCAGCAAAAAGCCCGCCAGCCAGCCGGGAAATAACAGTTCAATCACCTGGTTTGTCCTCTGCGCAATACGATACGTCCCTGAAGGTCGTGACGATGATTATGCTGGTGTCGATAGATAGCCAGCTGCTCGGCGCCGCGAGGGCCAAACATAGAGATAAATTCCGGATGGCGGGAAACCGCCTCGGGCGTGCCGGAGCAGCAGATGTGCTGATTCAGGCAGAGCACCTCGTCGGTTTTCGCCATCACCAGATGCAAATCGTGGGAAACCATCAGCACGCCGCAGTTGAGTTCACGCCGCAGCTGATCGATTAAATCGTACAGGGCGACCTGACCGTTGACGTCCACGCCCTGCGTTGGCTCATCCAGCACCAGCAGCTGCGGCTGATTAAGCAGGGCGCGAGCCAGCAGCACGCGCTGCATTTCACCGCCGGAGAGTTTTTGCAGCGGCGCTTGCAGCAGCTGGCCGGCCTGAACTCTTTTCAGCGCAGGCAGAATATCGGTGCGCCTGACGCCGCCGCGCAGCAGCATAAAGCGTTCAACGGTCAGCGGCAGCGTGGCGTCCAGGTGGATTTTTTGCGGCACGTAGCCGATGCGCAGCTGTTCATGGCGCACGACTTTGCCCTTCGTGGGCGGAATCAGCCCCAGCACCACGCGCACCAGCGTGGATTTGCCGGCGCCGTTAGGGCCGAGCAGCGTCAGTATCCGGCCAGGCTCCAGCTTCAGCGACACGCTGGAAAGCACGGCGCGCTGGCCAAAGCTGACGGAAATGTTTTCAAGGCTTATCAGTGAAGACATAGTGATTACAGGTTGCAGAAGTTTTATAATGTTATAATATCACAATCCATCGACCTGTCACGATGGACTGAATCATTATGTTACATAAAACTAAGCCCTTGTTTACCCTGCTTTCCGCGCTCGGCCTTGCCGCTTCGCTTACCTCTGCTGCTAATGCTGCGGTAGTCGCCTCCGTTAAACCACTGGGCTTTATTGCCGCCGCTATCGCTGACGGCGTTACGCCGGTCGAAATCCTGCTTCCCGACGGCGCTTCGGAGCATGACTATTCGCTGCGTCCTTCGGACATTAAACGCCTGCAGGGCGCGGATCTGGTGGTCTGGATCGGGCCAGAAATGGAAGCCTTTATGCCGAAAGCGGTAGCGACGCTACCCGCACAAAAAAACCTCGAACTGGCTGATTTAACCACGGTCAAACCGCTGCTGGTTCGCGGGCAGCATGACGACGAGAGTGAACATGAAGAAGGTGCTGCAGGGGATGCCGAACAGGCTCACGCGCACCATCATGGCGAATATAATATGCACCTGTGGATGTCGCCGGAAATCGCGAAGCAATCTGCGGTTGCAATCCACGCAAAATTATTGGAACTTATGCCGCAAAGCAGAGACAAACTAGACGCGAACCTGCAGCACTTTGAGGCAGAATTGGCCACGGCTGATACGCAAATAGCCGCTCAGCTTGAGCCGGTAAAAGGGAAGGGTTATTTCGTTTTTCACGATGCATATACCTACTTTGAAAAACACTTCGGTCTGACCCCCAGAGGGCATTTTACCGTTAACCCTGAAATCCAGCCCGGCGCTCAGCGTTTACATCAAATTCGAACAGAGTTGGTTGAGCAAAAGGCGGTCTGCGTCTTTGCTGAGCCACAATTCAGGCCGGCCGTGATCGATGCCGTCGCCAGAGGAACCAAAGTGCGTACAGGAACGCTGGATCCGCTGGGTACGGACATCACTCCGGGAAGAGACAGCTATGTGAAATTCCTCTCACAGCTGTCCAGCCAGTATGCGAGCTGCCTGAAAGGAGCTTAGAGGAACTAATACGTGCAGCAAATTGCCCGCGCTGTCGCCATGGCGTTTAATACATTGCCGCGAACCCACCGCGTTATGCTGGGTTCGCTCACCGTCGTTACGCTGGCCGTCTCCGTATGGCGGCCTTTCGTTTATCACCCGATCGTCCCCGGGGAAAATCCTGTCGTCAAAAGCATCGAGCTGGACAAAGAGCAGCTGCGCACGCTGCTGCCGGAAGCCAGCGAGCCGATTGACCAGGATACGCCTTCGCCGGACGAAGACGTGCCGAAAGATGAGATAGACCAGGATGTGCCCAGCGAAACCGGCACGCATGATTACGTGGTGTCAGCGGGAGATACGTTAAGCAGCGTACTCAACCAGTATGGCATCGATATGGGAGATATCAACCAACTGGTCAAAGTGGATAAAGATCTGCGTAATCTGCAGATTGGCCAACAGCTCTCCTGGACGCTGACCGACGACGGTCAGCTGCAGCGTCTGACCTGGGAAGCCTCGCGTCGCGAAACCCGCACCTACGACCGTTCCGGGGATACCTTTAAAGCCTCTTCCGCCGTCCAGCAGGGCGAATGGCAGAGCAGCGTGCTTGCCGGCACCGTACAGGGCAGCTTTGTCACCAGCGCCCGTAACGCGGGTCTGAGCAGCGGCGAAATCAGCGCGGTGATCAAAGCGCTACAGTGGCAGATGGACTTCCGCAAGCTGCGTAACGGCGATCGTTTCTCGGTGATGATGTCCCGCGAGATGATGGACGGTAAAAGCCAGCAGAGCCGTCTGACGGGCGTGCGTCTGCAAACCGGCGGCAAAGACTATTACGCTATTCGCGCCGCGGACGGCAAATTTTACGATCGCAGCGGTGCGGGTCTGGCGCACGGCTTTATGCGCTTCCCGACGGCGAAACAGTATCGCGTCTCCTCCAATTTCAACCCGCACCGCCTGAACCCGGTGACCGGCCGCGTTGCGCCGCACAAGGGCGTAGACTTCGCGCTTCCGCTGGGCACGCCGGTATTAGCGGTGGGCGACGGCGAGGTGATCGTGGCGAAGCGCAGCGGCGGCGCAGGCAACTATGTCGCCATTCGTCATGGCCGCCAGTACATGACGCGCTATATGCATATGAAAAAGCTGCTGGTGCAGCCGGGCGACAAGGTGAAGCGGGGCGAGCGTATCGGCCTGAGCGGCAATACCGGCCGTTCTACCGGGCCGCATCTGCACTTTGAAGTCTGGATCAACAACCAGGCGGTCAACCCGCTGACGGCGAAGCTGCCGCGGATGGAAGGGCTGACCGGCAAAGAGCGTAGCGACTATCTGGCACAGGTTCGCGAAATCACGCCGCAGCTGCGTTTTAATTAATCGTTCCACCCTGAAAGACAAGCCGACGGATCCTCCGCCGGCTTTTTCTTATGGGTAAAACGAGGCGAACGTTGCAAAATAGTTCGTCAGCACTATCATTAGCCGCTCAGAATTTGAGGCGAGTGCATGAATAACAAAAAAAGCAATATTGAATTTATCCCTGTTTTTCAGAAATCCTTTCTGCTGCCGCGCTACTGGGGAAGCTGGCTGGCGATAGGATTGTGCGCCGGTATGGCCTGGGTACCCGCGCGCCTGCGCGATCCGCTGCTGGGCGCGCTGGGTCGCTTCGCCGGCAAGTATGCGAAAAGCGCTCGCCGCCGCGCGCAGATCAACCTGTTCTACTGCCTGCCTGAAATCCCGGAAGCCGAACGTGAGAAAATCATCGACGAGATGTTCGCCACCGCGCCGCAGTCCATGGTGATGATGGCGGAACTCGCCATGCGTCCAGAGCATGCCCGCCAACGTATCACCTGGCATAACAGAGAGATTATCGAGCAGATCCGCGCTGAAAATCAGAACATTATCTTTCTGGTGCCCCACGGCTGGGCCGTGGATATTCCAGCTATGGTGCTGGCCTCCGAAGGCCAAAAAATGGCGGCGATGTTTCATAACCAGCGTGACCCGCTGCTGGACTATATGTGGAACACGGTGCGTCGCCGCTTCGGCGGCCGTATGCACGCCCGAAACGACGGTATCAAGCCGTTTATCAGCTCTGTGCGTCAGGGCTACTGGGGCTATTATTTGCCGGACCAGGATCATGGCGCGGAGCACAGCGAGTTTGTGGACTTTTTCGCAACCTATAAGGCGACGCTGCCAGCGGTAGGTCGATTAATGAAAGTCTGCCGCGCTCGCGTAGTGCCGCTGTTCCCGGTTTACAACAGCAAAACGCATCGCCTGGATATTCACCTGCGTGCGCCGATGGACGATCTGCTGGAAGCGGACGACAAAACGCTGGCGCGCAGGATGAATGAAGAAGTGGAGAATCTGGTGCGGCCGAATCCGGAACAGTACACCTGGATCCTGAAGCTGCTGAAGACCCGCAAAGAAGGCGATATTGAGCCTTATCGGCGTAAAGATCTCTTCCGCAAAAAGTAGCAGAGAGCCCCGTTATCCAACGGGGCTTTTTTTATTCCGCCAGCGCGACGATGCGCCTTTCGCGCTCGCGCAAAAAGGCTTTCACCAGCCAGAACCAGCACAGCCCGCAGGCAAGGTTCACCAGGCTGAACCAGAAGCTGCCGCCGCTGAAATAAGCGCTTTTCACCGCCTCGATCCCCAGCGTAAACACCAGAATGCTTACCATGCCGAGCATGGCGGCGACGCTGCCTTTGCCCGACGAGCTGGAGAACAGCGTCAGGCGATAAAGCCCGGCGTTGACCAGTCCGGTGCCGAAGCCGTACAGGCTCAGGCCGGCGGTCAGCCAGAGATAGCTGTGTGCATTCAGCATTGTGGCGAAGGCCGCTACCGCCAGGCCAATCAGAATCGGCCACGCGGCCAGCTTCAGCGGCTGCTCAATCGGTACGCGGCCGGAAAGTTTACCCAGCGTCAGATTTCCCGCAATCATCGCCAGGAAAACCGGCAGCTGCAGCAGCGCATAGTCCATCCGGGAAAGATGCTCGCTATGGATCAGGATCACCGGCGACAGCGCGACCCAGCCCAGGCAGGGAATGCTTACCAGCCCGATAGCCAGCGAACCGCTCATCACCTGACGATCGCGCAGCAGATGCAGATAGCCTTTGCCCAGCGACTTCAGCGCTACCGAAGCGCCGCTGTCGCCGGCGGTTTCCGGCATCGTCCGCCACAGGCCGACTAACGCAATGGCGCTGACGGCGCCGAACAGCCAGAACATGGCGCGCCAGTCGCTTACCGACAGAAAGGCGGCGCCCGCCAGCGGGCCGGCCAGCGGCGCCAGCAGCGCGATATTCGCCATCAGCGCCATCATCTTTACGCTCAGCGCCTCGTTAAAAGCCTCCTGAATGGCCGCGTAGCCCACCGCGCCGATAAAGCAGAGGCTGGTGCCCTGTAAAAAACGCATCAGGATAAATTGCCCGATGGAGTCGACCCAGTGCGTAGCGACGCAGGCCAGCGTAAAGAAAGCCACGCCGGCCAGCATGACCGGCCGCCGGCCAAGCTTGTCGGAAAGCGGCCCCAGCAGCCACTGCAGCACGATACCGCCAGCCAGATAAGCGGTCAGCGAGGCGGAAACCCATTCCGGGCCAACGCTGAACTCGTCGGTGACCAGCAACATGCCCGGCTGGATCATGTCGTGAGCGATATAGCTGGCAAACTCGAACAGCACCAGCGAAAGCGGAAAAATCAAATGGCGACGGGTTAAGGTCGACACGGGGAGAAAAGAGGGCATTCAGGCACCTTTCGGACAAGTAAACAGGATCTGCAAAATCGCGCCAGCATACGGGTTATGTATGGAGACATTGATGAATGTGTTGCTGAAAAAACAGCGAAAAGAGGAATAATAGCGCGGAAAAGGTTATCGGGCGCGACGGCCCGATAACGTCTGGAGATTATTCTACCCGCAGCACGCGGCTGGTGTTGGTGGTGCCGGTGGTGCTCATTACGTCGCCCTGGGTGACGATCACCAGATCGCCCGACATCAGGAAGCCTTTATCGCGCAGCAGATTGATAGCGTCATGCGCGGCGGCCACGCCTTCGTTGTTGCTGTCGAAGTAGACCGGAGTCACGCCGCGATAGAGCGCGGTAAGGTTCAGCGTATGCTCATGGCGCGACATAGCGAAAATCGGCAGGCCGGAAGTGATGCGCGAAGTCATCAGCGCGGTGCGGCCCGATTCCGTCATGGTGATGATCGCCGTCACGCCCTGCAGATGGTTGGCGGCGTACATGGCGGACATGGCGATGGCTTCTTCGATATTGTCGAACTGCACGTCCAGGCGATGTTTGGAAACATTGATGCTGGGGATCTTCTCGGCGCCCAGGCAGACTTTCGCCATTGCCGTGACCGTTTCCGCCGGATACTGGCCCGCTGCGGTTTCCGCAGAAAGCATCACGGCGTCGGTGCCGTCCAGCACGGCGTTAGCGACGTCCATTACCTCGGCGCGGGTTGGCATCGGATTGGTAATCATCGACTCCATCATCTGCGTAGCGGTAATCACCGAGCGGTTCAGCTGACGGGCGCGGCGGATTAGCGCTTTCTGAATGCCGACCAGCTCAGGATCGCCAATTTCAACGCCCAGATCGCCCCTGGCGACCATTACCACGTCGGAAGCCAGGATAATGTCATCCATCGCTTCCTGCGTCGCTACGGCTTCGGCGCGCTCGACTTTAGAGACGATTTTCGCCTCGCAGCCCGCTTCGCGAGCCAGACGACGGGCGTAATTCAAATCTTCGCCGCAGCGCGGGAAAGAGACGGCCAGGTAATCCACGTCAATTTTCGCGGCGGTAATGATGTCCGCTTTGTCTTTTTCGGTCAGCGCTTCGGCAGAGAGCCCGCCGCCCAGCTTGTTGATGCCTTTGTTGTTGGAAAGCGGGCCGCCGACGGTGACTTCGGTAAAGACCTTCATGCCCTGAACTTCCAGCACCTTCAGCTGCACGCGGCCATCATCCAGCAGCAGGATATCGCCAGGCACTACGTCTGCCGGCAGTCCTTTGTAATCGATGCCGACTTTTTCCTTGTCGCCTTCGCCTTTGCCCAGGCTGGCGTCCAGCAGAAAACGGTCGCCCTGGGTGAGAAACACCTTGCCTTCTTTAAAGGTGGACACGCGAATTTTCGGGCCCTGAAGATCGCCCAGGATGGCCACGTGGCGGCCCAGTTTTGCCGCAATCGCACGCACGTTGCTGGCGCGCTGCATATGGTCTTCCGGCGTTCCATGTGAGAAGTTAAGTCGAACCACGTTGGCGCCGGCAGCGATAATTTTTTCGAGGTTGTTGTCGCGATCGGTAGCCGGACCCAGGGTGGTAACGATCTTGGTTCTTCTTAGACGTCTTGAGGTGGACTTTTGGATGAAAGCTGTAGGGCTGGTCATTCGGTGATCCTTTTGTTCTAACTGATTGATTAGCCTGATGTTTAATCGTAAGTGTCGGTATGGTTCTACTTGTTGAGCATACCTTGGCGTCTATCTGTTGCTATCTGTATAGCGCCTAAGGTGACACAAGTAGTGCTCCAAATACTGACACAAGGTAAACGCTTACACCTAAGGTACACCAAATGTTTGACACTGTTAAGACGACCTCAAGCCAAGCTCGACCTGTATTTACTCATGCCATCCGTAAAGCGGACTCGGTGGTTACTCATAGTGACCAGAGAGGAGTCCACATCTACCAGCAAGGCCCATCTGTACGCACCATGACGCTGGGTCTCATCATGGAGTTATCAATTGGTTCTGATTTAGCGTGTTGGTCGATTGTTGATTATAAAACTGCGGGTCCACATACCGTTCTCTATCAGGTCAGTTATTCACTCCTCGATAACCCGGTTGCTCATGAGATTACCATTGAGTTGAATTCAAAAGAGGAGGGCGCTCTGTGATGTGTGCTGCTGAGTCTTTTTCTTTGAGTAACTTACCGTGGTTCACATTGATTATTTCATCTGTGCTTTTCGTCTACTTGCTGAGTTTGGTCTGTCTGGTCTACTGGTGCATGACAGCACCTGATTATGTTGATGCTGATTTCAATCCACACAGGGAAGGAAGCCATTTAACACCCACTTACGGGGGTGAGGAGGTAATTACGACTCACGATTTGGGAGAGGGCAGCGTGCCCACTCAAAGCGAGTCAAAAGGAATCACATCATGAACAATCAGTCGTTATCTTTATCAAGGCTGGCTGTCCCTCAGTTAGTCAGACGTCGAGGCTCAGGGCGCTATACAGTTCGATTCAGAGAGATAGGTAAGGCGTCCTCTCTGGTCTCTATAGATCTGCGCACCTCGGACAAGAGGGCTGCAATGATAAGAGCAAGAGAGTTAGCTCAGACCGCTAAAGCGTTCCTTCTTGATAACTCACAGGTCACCAGCAAGGAACTGAACGAGCACCTTAAGTCTATGGCCTTAACGTTTCTTACTGACAAAGTAGGGGACTTCTGGTCAGGGCTGGAGGTGGACCACATCGAAGACGCCAGCGTTAACCTGCGGTCACTCGCAAAGGAATCAATGACGGTAGACCAGCAAGCACACATCGTTAAGGCGTTGGAGGTCCTGCAAGCTGCTCGGAGTCGTGCACACAATGGAGACACTCAGCCTTTACTGTCTGTGCTGGCCTCGTTGGACGGTGATAATGATAAGGGAGTGAACAATGCAGACGCTCCTACGCGAAATCTGAGAGATGACCAAGCAGTTACCTTTGGAGAATCCAAGCAGGAGCCTCTGAGTTTTGAAGCATTATCAGAAATGTATATCGAGGAACACACGGTCAACCTCAAGGCAGCCAGCGTGAGAGACATTCAGTCTGCACATAAGGCGCTCAAGCTGTTCACTGGTTCGATTGATTGGCGTACTCATACAAGGGCTGAGGTCTCCGCTATGCGTGACTCAATGAGGGACTCGGGGCGCTACGCTGACGCTACCGTTAATAAGATGATGGCTAAACTGTGCGCTGTTATGAATTGGGCCTATCAGAATGGACACATCCCGCATGACTACACGAAAGGCTTAAAGGTGAAGGGCGTCAGGAGCGCACGTAGGGCCTACACAGAGGATGAGTTGTCTAAGGTAGTGGACAGGGTTAAGGCTGAGAGAGAACCTCACAAACGCCTCTTTGGGCTGGCTGCTGTGGTCACTGGTGCAAGGGCCGGGGAGTTAACGCAACTGACCAAGGCTGATGTAATCACTGAGGCTGGTCATCTGTGCATCGACATTAACGACAATGGAGACAAGACCATTAAGACCGCTGCAAGTGCTCGCTTAGTCCCGCTGATTGACGGGGCCTATGGTTTCTCGCTTGAGGAGTTCCGGGAGTGGGTCAAAGCGTTGCCCTCTGAGGACTCGTTAGTATTCGGCATGTCCAGAGATACAGCCTCACAGTGGTTTAACAGAGAGGTCCTACCGCAAGCACTACCAAACCGCACAGGTGATCTCGTGCTGCACTCTCTGAGGCACACGCTGGCTACCCTATGTAAACAGGCTGGCATCGCTGAGAGCACGGCTGGTGATATCTTAGGACATACCGGGCAGGGCATAACGTTCGGCCTCTACGGTAAGGCTAAGTCGATTGACCAGATGGCTACTGCTCTCGCTAAGGCTCTGATGTAGATGGTTTCATAGAGTCATCTTTATGGGCTGGCCTAGTGCTGGCCCTTTATGTCTCTGAAATAAAACCTTATAAATCAATAATTTCAATTACGACTCGGTAATGGGAGACAGTCAGACCAATTGACCGATAACATACAGTGACTATTAGGCTGCAATTAACACCCACTGTTGGGAGACACTCTCTCTCACATTCAACTTTCATTTCAATCAATAGTTATCCGCGCTGACTTTCAGGGTGGACACACAGACACGCAATCCGGTTTAACTAACTGGCTCTTTGCTATCGGTCTGTGAGTGGATAACCGTACAGCCGTAATGACCATTATTCTTAATTGGATTATGACCATTATTCACAGGGTGGAAACTCTAAGATTCTTATAGTCTCTCTTTATGTCTAATAATAAGATTTAAATAATAAGATTATAAACTCTAAGAGTAACTCAATGAGATGCCTCGTTGTTTGATGGTCATCCTGCGATAGCAACCATCCCTATAGGTCATCCCTGTATGATCCTCTCAGCGCCTCAGCGATTACCTCAAGCAAACACATGGCCTAACTCAGTGCGTGGCTCTCCGCTGCTCCTGTGCGGTCTGGTAAGTGTTTGACTGATGGTGTCCTGCTGGTGCCTCATCCTTATATGTACACATGGCCTGTCTGATGTTCCTCGCTTACGGTTCCGGCTGTAGGTGGTCATCGGGTGCTCTCCTTTCTGGAGGCAACAGGTCATCTCTCCATGTAGTAACTCAGTGTGACTATTAGTCTGCAATTAGGACTCAGTAATGGGAGACAGCCAACCGACATAATCTCATCGATAATCCTCAGTGATAACTCATTGTGACTATTAGGCTGCAATTTACACCCACTATTGGGAGACACACACACCTCTCACCGGTCACCTTTCACGGTTCTCACTGACACAGTAGCTCACGCTACGACACGCTCAGTTCCCGTAACTCATGGTGGTCCCCGATGTGTGTTTGTTTCGCTCAACCTTGAATACCTACGCGCATCACAGCGCATCAACATTAATCAAACACAGTCATTCTGATTGCACTCTCATTGCCTCTTGCGGTTCCCTCGTTGTGGGACTGTGTTGGCTGCTTGAGGGTGTGACTCTGAGAATGCAATCAAAAGGAAATACAACATGTCTACTTCAATTATTAGTAACGTCTTCGAGTCTTTCAATGTTCGCGCTGTCATCATTGAGGGTGACCCGTGGTTCATCGCTAAGGATGTTGCCGAGGCTCTCGGTTATAAAGATACCAAGAAGGCAATAGCCGCGCACTGTAAGCGAGCACAGTTAATCGACCTGCGAGATGCAGAGGGTGAGGCGAAACGCCCCCCTATTATTTCCGCTGGTAATCCCAATGCAAAGGCTATCCCAGAGTCAGACGTTTACCGCTTGATTATGCGGTCCCGCCTCAAGAGTGCTGAACGCTTTGAAGATTGGGTCACCGAGGAAGTCTTACCGTCAATCCGTAAGTCTGGCGCTTTCATCGCTGGCGTATCGGATAACCATTCTATTGACTCCAAGTTACGCCAAGAGATTACCGCTGAGTTTTCCCGTAAGGGTAAGGCTCTACTGTCGGATATTGACCGTCACGTACTGTACGGCAACCCTAAGCGTCACGAAGTGCTGACCCTAAGCGATGCCTTAAGTAAGCGCCACGGCGTCCCTGCGTCACTTGTAGAGGCCATGCTGTTTAATGGTCTGGCTGCACTGGAGGACTTCTAAGATGGATAACTTCAAGCGTATGAATGATGATGAAATCAGACACGAGATTGAGCTGATGAGGCACGCAGAGGATCGCCTAAATGGGAATGATGCGCACAGCCTCCGGTGCCTACGCGTGGTCTTCGCATCTCTCATGGACAGAATCTATGAGGAACTCTCAATCCGCCACGATGAGAAGATCACCGAGTCTCTAACAGAACTAACCGGTCCAGACTTCAATCCGGGCATCATAGAAGATGAACCCGAGTGGTCAGGAGATTGGCCTGATGTGGACTACTGACCCGGTAAAACACCGCCTCATAAACTCCTTATAAATCAAGCATCTCAATTACGACTCGGTAATGGGAGACCATCCCGACCCAATTAACACCCACCATGGAGAAGACAACACACCAGACCTCAGCGGCTCTTTATGACTATGCTCATACTCCGCGCACATGATGAGATAACCTCGTGTGTCGTCCCTCCCTCATAGCTACATAGTCAATCAGCCAGCGTCCTAGACAGGGCCTAACCGTTACAAACATCAGACAATCCATTTAAGAAATCAATTATGTAATAAATCAAAACTGATAAAGATATTCCTTGCGTATATCCAAGGATCATCCAGCGATGTTTTAAGCATGAGTGTTTCTCCTCTTAGAGTTATGTTTATTCCCCGAGTTACGGCGGGTGTCTGATGGCGACCATTTCGGGCGCTGACTGATTCACTATGACTGTGATTCTATTACTGTGCGATTAGAGGCCCAGACTGATTCCCTGCGGCCTCGCTTTAATTCTTCACCTCTATATCAAGTTAATCGGACAGTGCTCCGTTAAGGCAGCACATAACGCATACAAACGCTAGACGCCATCTCTTATCAGAGTAACTCACTTGGGTATGCGCAAGAGTCTAGCGGTGAGCACCGGGAGTGCTGTCCGATTCACTTGATGTAATCCTGATTTATCTACCTTCCAGCGGTCCTTTATTGGGCCGTTCTTTTTGCTCAATCCTGAACACCTCCAACTATCCACACCTCAAAGGATTCCTACCATGACCACTACCCGTAAACCCGCCACGGTTGACCGTGAGTCGCTCCGTGAGCACTTATCGGCGTGGCTCAATGATCCTCAAGGTTACCGGGTCTCTCTCGAAGACCTAGCCGTTATCACTGGCAAAGTGAAACGAAACGTCAAGCGTGACGTAAAGCGCCTGATGACCCTCAAGAATCAACCTAATTGGGACGGCGAATTTATCCACGGTTCCGACTTCGTGACCCTCTTAGCTAGCTATCAATCCGCTGTGAGTTTCATCGTGGTTGACACATTGGCTGAACTCTACGCCGAACAACAGGAGCAACCATTATGACTTTCCCTAGCGTATTCGATACGAGCAAACCAGAAGGCTGTAAGGCACTCAGATTAGCCACAGTGAGCAGCAAAGCATTGGCTGACAGATTAGCACTCGGACCACTTGAAGGCCGCGAGAAGCTACCTAAAGCGACCCTGTGTCACATGGCTGTTGCCGCTGGTCTAACCCTGCGTGACTTCACTTAATTAACATTAACTTAACATTCATCCAATTGAGGACAATATCATGCCTATCAATCCAAACTTACCGACCCCCGGCCTGACCAACGAAAAGCTGACCTTAAGCGCAGACCTGCAAACCGTACTCTATGCGGGTCAGGAAATCCCTACAGTCCACTTTGTGAAGGTCACTGTGCCTAGCCTGCTGGCTTTCTATGGTGCTGGCTCTAATGCCGCCTTTGCGTTGCTCTCTGAGATGAACGCTCACGGCTTCTCATTGCGCGGCTATGGCAACCATACGACCCGCTGGGGCGAACAGATTCTCTCTAACCGTGAAGAACAGGAACGCCGTGAGAAGGAAATCCGTGAGCACAATGAGCGCATGGCTGCAATCATGGCGACACCTGCTGAGATCGCTAAAGCCGTGGCTGAACGTAAAGCGCGTGAAGATGAGTTAGCCCGTAAGTTCGGCGCTCGTGGTCAGGCTGCACACTTCGGCGGCTTCTAATAGCAATCCTCCAAACGTAGCACCTCGGGTCATTCTGTGGGTTCACTTCATGTGTGGACCTGCTGACAAATAGTCCTAATTAATTCATTTATTTAAATCAACTTTATAAGGTACATATCATGTCTTTTAACTCAACTCCTAGTTTCACTACCCCAGCCCGTAACGCAGATGCACAGGTTAAGCCTTTCGAGCCTAAGATGGCTGATGTAATGAACTCAACGTACATTGAGGCAAGCGGTGAGGACTCTGTAGCCTCCGGCATCCTACAGGTGAACGGTACAGGCTTTAATGACCTACCGTTACCGGGCGGCAATGACAGCGCGTCTTACTCAAAGGCTCTGGCTGCGTCACTTGATGCGACTTTTAATGACGGTGAGTTCAAAGTAGGAATCAATGAGGGCGTCTTACCGTCTGAGTTCCGCGACTTCCGCAATGACCCAACTCCTGTACAGCGTCACACACTGGTTGACCGCTCAGTCATCTATGACCGTAACAGTCCGTTTGACCCTGCCAAGGATGCACCAGAGGCGACTATCCCGGCTAACACTACGATTATCATTAACCCGCTGTTGAACCCTCGTGACGATAAGCCTATGGCTACAGGCATCATGGTCTCTGCGTCCACCTTCGTTAGCGACTTCAATATGATTGGTGGTTACACCCACGGTTCCCTGATGGCATCCGTTGAGGATGTTAAGTATCAATTTGAACAGAAGATGTTCGCACAGGTGGCGGGTGTTCTCGATAAGGCTGCAACGCTGCACGATGTAGACCGCTTTGTTGCTCCGGGTCTCGCTATGGTCACTCCGAGTAAAGCCGCTGAGGAAATCTTAGATTGGCTGACCGAATACATGCCGACCCACTTAGGCGATTCACTGTCAGATTTCGCTATCCTGCTGCCTGCTAAGATGCACGCTAAGTTAGAACGTGCCGCACATAAAGCGGGTCTGGATGACGTTAGCGACCTGATTGGTGCCTCCGTGTTCTCCTATGAGGGAACGGCTAACACTACCGTTTACCTACTGCCTAAGCGTTATGCGATGCTATCATTCCGTACCATCAATGGAGATGTAGCCAAGGTTATCCGTAGCCGTGATGCTGGTCGCCAAGGCTGGAACGTTGAGATCATTCTAATGCTTGAGGTTATGGCTGCGCCGTCCATCAAGATTAAAGACGGTGACGGTTTCCCGATTGAACTGGTTAACGGTTTCCCTCTGGTGACCGCTATCGACTTCACTGGTGAACGCGCCAAGTGATCCCGATGGTGATAATAATATTTAGCAAACTCGAAGGCCCACCCTTAGTTAATTCTATTGGTGGGCCTTTTTTTTTACATCAAATCAAACACTCATAGACGCCTCTGCATGAATCTTGGAGGGTAACAACCTCAAGTCGTCTCACAGAATTTACGAGAGCGCGCGCCCAAATTAATATAAGGAATAACCAATTATGTATAACTCAAAAAAGCATTCATCCTGAATCACCAAAATCAATGATGCTGTGACCAAGCTGGTGACAACTTGTGACCGCTCAGATTTCGAGTCTCTCCCACGTAAACACAGCTATCACCTGTGGCCCAATCATCTCTGGTCGCTACCGCTTTCTTAAAGCCGCACCTATCAGGCACTGCGGGGTAATCATCATGGTTACCAATCGATAAACCTCTACTGCTGTGCTCGCAGCACTGGCTGTGGAAGCATTGCTATTACACGGTAAGACCTCACTGTTTAAATGCTCTGACAGCGTACACATAAGGCGAACTCTTAACGCAAGCCTCCACGGGCCGTTAATCGTTCTGACGTCAAATCAATAAAGACAAAGAGTCATCTCATCATTAAGTCAATAAAGAACTGACACAATGAGTTGAGGTTATCACGTTGAGCTAATCTTTTTGATTCAAGTAATGGAGTCTGGTAATGTCAAGGTCAGTCTTGCGCTGATATGGCTATTGCGGCTGGCTTTTGATTTATTCCTGCTAGACACATTTAGTTCCATCAGTAATAAATTTTCATCAGTCGCATGATTGATATTAAATTTAGGTTGAGTCTTTGTTAATTGATATAAGGAATAGGTATGGCCGGACAATTAGATGATGCTGCGAAACAAATATTAGGCACACTCTTGGAGGATTTTAATGATCGTGGTTTGACAGTTGCCGACCTAAATAGCGGGTATGAAGGCCCTAAGATTGAGTCGCTAGCCACAGCAGTATGCAACGTTGAAGATATAACAACAGTGGATTTTGAGGTCGCATTTTCAGATTTGGAAAAAGCGAAGCTAATTAAAACTGGGCCGTTATATGTTCCTGATGCAAATGCGTTTGGTGATAATATTGTATTCGTCGGTATTTTAAGTAAGCGTGAGTATGTTTATCTAACAGAGAAAGGCTATAAAGAAGCGAGGAAAAAACCCAACCGGCCTTTAAAGGTCCAAAAAGTTGTAAATAATCTAACGATAACTGGTGGCAACTTTAATCAGTTACAGCTAGCACAAGGTGAGACTGTCCGGCAAACCTTAAATATCGCAACAAGTAGTGACTCAGAAATAGCGGGAAAACTTATCGAAATCATGGAGTCTCATGGTGTTAACGCGACAAGTGAAAAACGCGAAGACATTGAAAAAGCAATTGTGGAAGCCAATAAAGGAAATGCTGGTGCAGCCAAAGATGTTCTGGCTAAAGCTTTCGGAGCTACTTGGGGAGTTGCTAAAGGGGTAGTAATACCCATCGTCACTGAGATAATTAAAAAACATCTTGGAATGTAAGTAATCCAAAGTAAATGAAGACGTCTCATTAAAACTTGTTTAAGCTTGTAAATTTTAGCACTAGGGATACATTTTGGACATAAATGAGTTTCCAGCAGGCGTGATTGAACAATTGGGATGGTACGTTTATCGCCTGATTGATCCAAGAGACGGCAGCACGTTCTACGTAGGGAAAGGTAAGGGTAATCGCGTATTCGCTCACATGCGAGGAGAGGTGGCAGCAGTCGATGACCATGAGTTACTCAGTAATAAACTCAAGCAACTTAGAGAAATTAGGTTGGCTGGACTTGAGGTTATCCATGTTATCCATCGGCACGGTATGATTGACGAGAAGACCGCCTATGAGGTTGAAGCAGCGCTCATTGATGCCTATCCCGGTTTAACAAACATCATGAGTGGCGCAGGTAGTAATGAGTTTGGCGCTGCGCACATCAAAGAGCTAATCGCTACGTATCAGCCCGAAACTATTGAGTTCCACCATAAGATCTTAATGATCTCTGTGAACAGAAGTTCAAAGGATATAGATCTATATGATGCTGTGCGTTTTAGTTGGCGTGTCAGCGTTGAGCGTGCCCGTAAAGCTCAGGTCATATTGGCGACAGTAAGAGGCATAGTTAGAGGCGTTTATATCGCTGATGATTGGCTCAAGTCTACCCGTGAGAATTTCCCGGAGATACCTTCATGGGACACAAATGATGAATTTGAAGCGGAACAGAGTGCACGCTATGGGTTCCGTGGTAGAGAAGCTGACCCAGAAATCACACGGCTTTATCTTGGCAAAAGGATTCCTGATGGTCTAAGGAAGAAGGGCGCTATGTCTCCTGTGAGATACTCTCCGGGATTCTGAAATAGAGTACATTAAGTGGCTTGCTAAAATTGTCCCAATAGGCTGAGGTAGACATTTGAGCTTGATAGCCAAATTCTAATTGTTAATCAATTAAAACGCACTTAGCTATCTTCAATTGGTTCGTAAAGAACCTAGCCTTGTCTCGGAGTCTGTAGTCAATTCGTCCTGCAGCATGTAATTTGCCTGCAAGTTTTTCAAGAAGTTTAACTGTATTTTCTTTGTTCCGTGACATTATAGCTAAATTTTTGAATTCATCTTTTATTGAAGCAGTATGTGCCCATCTGACTTTAAGTGTTCCGTCTTGAATTACAACTCCAGTCAATAATTTACCTTTAGATTTTGGATAGAATACTTCTTTGTTTTTCTTAGCAATAAGTCCTTTAGACGCAATTAGTGATTTGATCTGAGAGGCAAAGCCTTTAGGGATTTTCGTCCCTGAGAATGCAAGGTCGTCTACATACACTGTAAATACAAGACGGTTTGCAATTGAAACTTTATTTATTTCATCAAATAATTCCCAATTAGACCAATAAGCTATAGCCATACTGATGGGGCTACCTGTAGGAATTCTGCCAGAATAAGTCACGAAATTAGTAATCACATATGCCACATCTGGAGACATTTCAAATTTATTATGAAATACTTTATAAACTTTAGCTGCGGTTGTTGAAGGAAAGAATTTATGTATATCAAGCTTTAACAACTCATCGGCATTAATATGTGCTTCTGCATTCGATAATGTAGAATAAGTTTTTCGACCTGAATGTAAAAAATCAGGTAATTCAATGCGAGCAAGCATCTTACCGATACGTTTGTGTGCCAATTTTAATTGAGATATAGGTTCCTGAATGACTCGGCCTTTCTCGTTAGTAAAAACATTATAAGAGTTATCTTGCGAAAGTCTTTCAACCTGTGCTTTTGTTAAGCCTAATAATTGATATAACTTTTTTTTGACTTTAAGTCTGTAGAATGGAGATTGATTGAGAGGATATGTCTTAGGGGCGCAATGAAGACTAGGGGTACGCTTTGTGTTTTTCATGCTACAACTCCTTTCTGTTAAGGCTCCCATTGGATTAACTCCTTAAGCGCCGTCCAGATAGAAGCAAGGCTCTCTGAATGATAGATCTCTGAGATTGTCTCTCTAATGAACTGACCAAGAAAATACTTGGCGACACCTTTGAGTATCCCTTTGATACCACCATTCACACAAAACGTTTGCTGAACACTAGCCTGGTACTTCTTATGCGTCTTACGACTCATAATTACATCTCCTCTTCAGTTCCCAATGCCCGGAATGGACATCAGCCTCGCCTGAACTGACAGGAATAAGAGATGTTCAGCAATTAACCCCAGTATTCGACGTCACATGTGACGTCACCCTCGCCACGATACGAGCATAACAGACCGTTACGGATTGACCGGATGGAGAGATGCGTTACACCTTAACCATCAGCAACTTAGCAACAGATGCGTCGTGTGGGGAGAGAATAGAGGCATAAACCTCCACAATGGCTGCTATGCAGACCATCAAGCTTTTGCGAGGAGCTCTCTCCTAAAACTAGCCTCACAATCATATGATCGACGGTCATAAGTGATCAATAGATTCAGAAATTTTTTTTAATGTTTAGGCAAATTGTCTTACAGTTTTAGATACTTTGATATTAAATTCTTGGGGGCCCACTTTACGCGCTCCATTGGGTATGCATAACTTCGTTGCGGGTCCTCTCGGGTTACCGGGCGGTGACTTACTGAAATCATACCGCACCACAATGAACCCTAAGCCTATCGTAGAGAAGCCGTGGAGACCCGTTAAAGGTTCCTTTGCTGGTGATGATTATCTGAATAAAGCTATTGATGGAGCAATCGATCAGGTCCCCGGTGTTCAATTCGGTAAGGACGCTGCGGCTACTTTCGGTAACTCTCTCGGATGGGCGCTAACAGGTAACGAAGGGTGGAGAGGTCAAGAGGCGGCTGATGCAACTTATCGCTCACTGCTTCGGATTGTGCCAAACGCCCCGGTAACACAGTGGCTCTTACTGCAACACTTCAAGCATAACGTGGGTATCAAGCAGGACTTACAACGCGGTAAACGTTGAGTCACTACAGGTGGTCCTCAGCACGATTGGGGGCCTCTTGTCCATAAGTTTAATTACGACTCACTATTGGGAGAGGACTCAAAATAAACACTTTATGAGTTCTGACCCACTTGTTCCTCGCTTCTTTTCAGGGTGGGAACATTGTCACGCTTCGCGGTCTCTATGACTGCTTCTTAGCTATCGGGCAATGAGGGTAACGAGTTTAGTAGACGATAAGTCTACAGGGTGGAAAATCATAAAGATAAGACTTTGAGTGATGGTGATTATTAGCGATGAGCTAGACACCTTACTTTAAGTATTATCTTTAGGTTTTAAACCTTAAGACCATAAAGACACTTTATATACTTAGAGTGTAAAAGAATTGATTTAATTAAAAGATAATACTATTTGATTAACTTTAAGGTGACTCTAAGTTAGATGGTCATCATGCGATAGCAACCATCCCTCTTTATTCATCTCTCAGGGTCACTCTGACCTATTCGCTTCGATGTAACCAAGTGGATCACTTTATGACCACACCCACACCCGTTCAGACACTCTACAACCCACGGAGGGAAACGCAATGTCTACCTTAAGCCTAGACCTGCGTGATTTCCTTATGCTTCTCTCCGTGCTCCTGTGGGCCTTAGACAAGCTGTGATAAACGTGGGTGACCCTTTAAGAAAATCTCACAGAAATCTGAGAGCACATCTAATAGAACAACTTCCCACAGTTCCCCCGGTGGGTGCCTCTCTGCGGTCCTCTCCGGTCACCCTGTGTGATTCCCTTCCTTTATACGTTGCGTGTCTATCCTTGATTCCCACAGCGTCTGGCGGTGACTCTCAGTGCTACCTACTGACACAAATACTGATACACGAGTGACACAAATAGTCTTGACCTAACGTGTAACCCTATGATCTACTGAGGGTCCTCCACCTAGTATCACCTCATGTTTCGTTCTTCTGAAACGTCTGGACATGTGTGACTCCATTGACTTTGAAAGAGGTGTTGCCGCAGCAATTCCTGAAGAGCGCGGCCATTTTATAAGGGAAAGGCGTTCCGCTTCGACCTTTTCCCTGTAAATCCCTCAGGCTGGCTCGCCGCATAACAATATCACCCTAAGCGGGCGCTGGCATATCGTCGTGAGAAAAATTCTTTAATCTCTTATAAACGGCGGCGAGATGGGCATTTCGCTCGGATACTCGCCGCTTTAGCGTTTATATATTTTGTCGATTTCAGTCAAAGGGGAAATCGATAGCCGCCGACGTCGCGGGATAGCGTCACGGAGTGACGCTGACGTCGCCGTTTCGCCGCCGTTTGCCGCGAGTTATCACTTTTATGCGTAAAAAGCGGCCTGATACGCCGATACGAAAGCTAACAAAAAAGTGGAAAGATTAAGCACATTCTGTCCGTGTATTGGTCAGCAAATCGGTGTGAACCTGGCTACGCTGTGCTGGCGAAGCGCAGTCAGGTTTACGCAGACCCGGCAAAAGCAGTACATTGTATTGAAAGAAAATCAAAAAAGCCTGACCGCGCCGGGATTCGCTGGTCGGGTCATCCCAATGAGGAGAATAGAATGGCGGTTACACAAACAGCCCAGGCATGCGATCTGGTGATTTTTGGTGCCAAAGGCGATCTTGCACGCCGGAAACTGTTGCCTTCCCTGTATCAGCTGGAGAAAGCCGGTCAGATTCACGAAGAGTCGCGCATTATCGGCGTAGGCCGTGCGGAGTGGGATAAAGCGGCCTACACCAAAGTCGTGCGTGAAGCGCTGGAAACCTTTATGAAGGAAACCATCGACGAAGCGCTGTGGGACAAGCTGAGCAGCCGGCTTGATTTCTGCAATCTGGACGTGAACGACGCGGCGCACTTCACCCGTCTGGGTAAAATGCTCGATCAGAAAAAGCGCGTAACCATCAACTATTTCGCTATGCCGCCAGGGACTTTCGGCGCGATCTGTAAAGGATTGGGCACGGCTAAGCTGAACGCGCAGCCTGCGCGCGTGGTCATGGAGAAGCCGCTGGGCACCTCGCTGGAAACCTCCCGCGAGATCAACGACCAGGTCGGCGAATATTTCGAAGAGAACCAGGTTTTCCGTATCGACCACTATCTGGGTAAAGAGACGGTGCTGAACCTGCTGGCGCTGCGCTTCGCCAACTCGCTGTTCGCCGCCAACTGGGACAACCGTACTATCGATCACGTGCAGATCACCGTGGCGGAAGAGGTGGGTATCGAGGGACGCTGGGGCTACTTTGATAAAGCGGGCCAGATGCGCGACATGATCCAGAACCACCTGCTGCAGGTGCTGACCATGATTGCGATGTCGCCGCCTGCGGATCTGACCGCTGACCGCATCCGTGACGAAAAAGTAAAAGTGCTGCGCTCGCTGCGCCGTATCGACCATACTAACGTGCGTGATAAAACCGTGCGCGGCCAGTACACTTCCGGCTTCGTGCAGGGCAAAAAGGTGCCGGGCTACCTGGAAGAAGAAGACGCCAACAAATCCAGCAACACGGAAACCTTCGTCTCCATCCGCGTGGATATTGACGACTGGCGCTGGGCTGGCGTGCCTTTCTACCTGCGCACCGGCAAGCGTCTGCCGACCAAATGCTCCGAGGTCGTGGTCTACTTTAAAAACCCGGCGCTTAACCTGTTCAAGGATTCCTGGCAGGAGCTGCCGCAGAACAAGCTGACCATTCGTCTGCAGCCGGACGAGGGCGTTGATATCCAGATCCTGAACAAAGTGCCGGGTCTGGATCACAAGCACAATCTGCAGACTACCAAGCTGGATCTGAGCTTCTCGGAAACCTTTAACCAGTCGCATCTGGCCGACGCCTATGAGCGTCTGCTGCTGGAAACGATGCGCGGTATTCAGGCGCTGTTTGTGCGTCGCGACGAAGTAGAGGAAGCCTGGAAGTGGGTCGACTCCATTATGGAAGCCTGGGCGGCGGATAACGAAGCGCCTAAGCCTTATCAGGCGGGCACCTGGGGGCCGGTCGCTTCCGTAGCGATGATCACTCGCGACGGCCGTTCCTGGAACGAGTTCGAGTAAAGCAGCTGCTAAATAAACCCGCTTCGGCGGGTTTTTTTTGGCCTGCCTCAGGTCATGAGAAAAATGAACCGCAGTTTCAAAAACAGATTTCACGCATGGACGAAGCCGCTAAAAATCCTGTATGGTAGACAGCTTCCGGACGCCGCGCGCGTCGTTTTTGCCCGCCTCGCTGGTAACAGGGAACAGGCAGGCCTGAAAGGAGAAGCAGGACGATGAGTAACTGGAAAACAAGCGCTGAACAAATTCTGACCACTGGCCCGGTTGTGCCGGTTATCGTAGTCAACAAGCTGGAACATGCGGTGCCGATGGCGAAAGCGCTGGTGGCGGGCGGCGTGAAAGTGCTGGAAGTGACGCTGCGAACCGCCTGCGCTATGGATGCGATAAAAGCGATGATCGCGGAAGTGCCTGAAGCGATTGTTGGCGCGGGAACGGTGCTGAACGTACAGCAGCTGCGGGAAGTCACCAATGCGGGCGCAAAATTTGTTATCAGTCCCGGCATCACTGAGCCGCTGCTGAAGGCCGCTGTGGATGGGCCCATTCCGCTGATCCCGGGTATCAGCACCGTATCAGAACTGATGGCCGGTATGGATCATGGCCTGCGCGAGTTTAAATTCTTTCCGGCGGAAGCCAACGGCGGCGTCAAGGCGCTGCAGGCGATTAGCGGGCCTTTCCCGCAGGTGCGCTTTTGTCCAACCGGCGGCATCTCTCCGGCCAACTATCGCGACTATCTGGCGCTGAAAAGCGTGCTTTGCATCGGCGGTTCCTGGCTGGTGCCTGGCGACGCGCTGGAGGCGGGCGATTACGATCGTATTACGCAGCTGGCGAAAGAAGCCGTGGCGGGCGCGCGCTAACAGCGCGGCTGGCAGGAAAACAGGATGGCCTGAACCATCCTTTTTTACGGATACCGCCTGAACCTCAGCCGCTAACTTTCACGCCGGCGGCGCAGGTCACGGCACGTTTTACGGCATCATCGATATCGTCGCCGGTAGCCAGCGCCACGCCCATCCGGCGCTTGCCGCGCACCTCGGGCTTGCCGAACAGGCGCAGCTGCAGGCCCGCGCCCAGTACCGCTTCCAGATTGGCGAACTGCACGTTGTCGCTTTCCAGCTCCGGCAGGATGACCGCAGAGGCCGCTGGCCCGTACTGGCGAATGCCGCCAACCGGCAAACCCAGGAAAGCGCGAACGTGCAGCGCGAACTCGGACAGATCCTGCGAAATCAGCGTCACCATACCGGTATCATGCGGGCGAGGAGAAACTTCGCTGAAGATCACTTCGTCGCCGCAGACAAACAGCTCGACGCCAAACAAACCGTGGCCGCCCAGCGCGGTAACGACTTTTTCCGCAATCTGCTGCGCGCGCTGCAACGCCAGTTCGCTCATCTGCTGCGGCTGCCAGGATTCCCGATAGTCGCCATCTTCCTGACGATGGCCGATTGGCGCGCAGAAGTGGATGCCGTCAACGGCGCTGACGGTAAGCAGCGTAATTTCAAAATCAAATTTCACTACGCCTTCAACAATCACGCGGCCGGCACCAGCGCGGCCGCCTTGCTGTGCATATTCCCACGCGGCGGCCAGTTCGCCCGCTTCGCGAATAAAGCTCTGGCCTTTACCCGAGGAGCTCATCACCGGCTTAACGATGCAGGGGAAACCAATTTCCTGCGCGGCCTGATTAAAATCCGCCACGTTATCGGCAAAGCGATAAGAAGAGGTCGGCAGAACCAGCTCTTCGGCCGCCAGGCGACGGATGCCTTCACGGTTCATGGTCAGACGGGCGGCGCGCGCCGTAGGGACAACGCGCTGTCCCTGTTTTTCCAGCTCAATCAGCATATCGGTAGCGATAGCCTCGATTTCCGGCACGATATAGTCCGGACGCTCCTGCGCCACCAGCGCTTTCAGGGCTTCGCCATCCAGCATATTGATCGTGTGGCTGCGGTGAGCGACCTGCATCGCTGGCGCATCGGCATAGCGATCGACCGCGATAACTTCCACGCCCAGACGCTGACATTCCAGCGCCACTTCTTTGCCCAGCTCGCCCGAGCCGAGCAGCATTACGCGAGTCGCCGCAGGGCGCAGCGCAGTACCCAGAGTTGTCATAAATCTCTACCTGATTGAGGGAAAAAACGCGGCCGTAGTATAAACGAAAACGATTGCGCGATCATCCGATTTCCGGACTTGAGAAAACTTCCTGGTCTGATATACTGTATAAAAATACAGTTAAACGAGGTGGGCACTATGGCTGTTGAAATCAAATTTGTTGTCGTCAGAAAAGGTGAGGAAAAGATGACTTTCGCCAGTAAGAAAGAAGCCGACGCTTATGACAAAATGCTCGATATGGCCGAAGTGTTCTGCGACTGGCTGAGCGCGGCGCCGCTGGAGATGGACGAAAATCAGCGCGAGGCGCTGGGTATGTTCCTGTCGGAAAACAAAGATGCCGTCCAGCATATTCTGCGTACCAGTAAAATGCCGGAAGCGGAGCGTTCGCGTCCCGTAGCGGCGGTAGCGGAAATCGCGGCTGAAGATGTTGACGCGGAAGAGAAGAAGCCCAAAGCGGGCCGCAGTAAAGCGGCCTGACGGCGCGTCGCTGCAAATAAAAAGCCTGTCCGCAGACAGGCTTCAGGTTGCCGAGTAAAGTAAACCTTTTGTCAGGCGTCAGTCAGGCGATATCTGCGCGCAGCAGCGCTTCAGGGCGTGCATCGCTTCTCTGGCTGCCTCCGTCGGCGCCTGCTGTTTGATCTCATCATTAAAGACCTCCAGGCCGATCGGGCCGCTATAGCCTTCCGTCTGCAGATAATCCAGCAGCGTATAGAGCGGGAAATTCCCCTGGCCCGGCAGCAGGCGATGATGTCGCGCCGTATCCACCAGCTCGCTTCCTGAGGGCAGGGTAGCCAAATCGGAAAGCTGCACCAGAAAAATTTTCTCCATCGGGATGCCGTTTAAATCGGCGACGGTACGGTTACGCACAAAAATATGGAAGGCGTCCACCACCAGCCCTAAATTAGGCTCGTTAACACGCTGTACCAGCTGCCACGCGGCGGCCGTCGTGTTGATGTGCGTGCTCCACGCCATTGCCTCGAAAGCGACCCGTAGCCCGCGCTTTCCCGCTTCCTGCGCCAGCCAGCGAATATCCTCTTCCTCGCGCTCGGCGACGCACTCTTTTTGCGTCGAGGCCGGCGTCAGCAGCGTAGTCGCGCCCAGCTTCACCGCCGTATCCATCATTTTAATAGCGTCCTGACGCTTCTCTTGCCGTTGCTCATCCGGCGCGCCGTCAAAGTCCAGCAGTACCTGATAATCCGTCAAGGCGATACGCTGATTATCCAGCAGGCTGGCCACATCCTGCGCGGCTCCTTTAGCTGACTCCACATCCTGCCGCCACAGCTCCAGCTGAGTGAATCCTGCCTGCGCGGCGGCAATGATTTTCTCTTCCGTCGTGCCGCCCAGTAAAACCGTATTAATAAATAATGGGTTATTTTGAAAACGCATCTCTTCCCCTTATCAGCTGTGTCTGCGAAACAAACCGGCGGGAAACGGTCCGACCTTTTGACTCCCGCCTGTCTACAAGTATAGCGAGTCGCATTATTCCGCCAGCGGCGGCAGGGCAATAAAGGTTTTCCAGGCTTTGCCTGACTTGACGCTTGCTGACAATAACCGCTTTATGCTGGTCATTATTTAACAAGGAGCAAATATGGCTAACTGGCTGCAACAAATTCAAAACGTGCTGGGCAATGTAAAAGGCAAGAGCGATGGCGAAGGGCTGAGCAAAATGCTGGCGCCAGGCGCGCTGGGCGGCCTGGCTGGTCTGCTTATTACCAGTAAATCCTCACGCAATCTGTTGAGTAAATATGGCAAAAACGCGCTGATTATCGGCGGCAGCGCGGCGGCTGGCGCACTCCTCTGGAACAAATATAAACAGCGGGTCAGCGAAACGCGTCACGATGAACCGCAGTTCGGCCAGCAGGCTACGGCGGTCGAGCGTCGCGCTGAGCGGCTGGTACAGGCGCTGGTCTTCGCTGCTAAAAGCGATGGTCATATTGACGCGCAGGAGCGTAAAGCGATTGACGAACATATTCATCAGGCGGGCCTCGGAAAAGAGGGCGAGCAGCTGATTCAGCGTGCTATGGATATGCCGCTCGATCCCAAAATGCTGACGCAGGACGTAAAGAATGAAGAAGAGGCGCTGGAAGTCTATTTTCTCAGCAACCTGGCAATTGATGTCGATCACTTTATGGAGCGCAGCTATCTGCAGGCGCTGGGCGATGAGCTAAAAATTCCGCAGGACGTCCGCGACAGCATGGCAAAAGATATTCAGCAGGAGAAACAAAAGCTGAGCGCCTGACCACTTTCCGACCGACGCGCCTGATTATCAACTCTTATCGCCGCGCCGCGCTTGGCAATCATCGTCGTAGCTGCCACCCTTAATCTGTATAACTGATTCAGCGGGGCAGCAGAATGATAAAACCACCAGTCGCCAGAAAGATCCCTTATGAGATGAGCGCTCACGGCGAAACGCGTATCGATAACTACTACTGGCTGCGTGACGACAAGCGCGAAGATCCGGCCGTGCTGGACTATCTGCACGCAGAAAACGATTATGGCCAGGCGGTGATGCACACGCAGCAGGCGTTGCAGGATAAGCTGCTGAAAGAGATGGTCGATCGCGTGCCGCAGCGCGACAGCTCCGTGCCGTACGTGAAAAACGGCTATCGCTACCAGCGTCGCTACGACGAAGGCAATGAGTACGCTGTTTATACTCGTCAGCCGGAGGAAACGGCGACGCCGGATGAGTGGGAGATCCTGGTCGACGGCAACCAGCGCGCCGCGCACAGCGAGTTTTATACGCTGGGCGGTTTGGGCATCAGCCCTGATAATGAAGTAATGGCGCTGGCGGAAGATTTCCTGTCGCGCCGTCAGTACGGCATCCGTTTCCGTAATCTGAAAACCGGAAACTGGTACCCGGAAATGCTGGACAACGTCTCCAGTAGCTTTGTCTGGGCCAGCGACAGTCAAACCTTTTACTACGTCCTCAAGGATAAACAGACGTTGCTGCCGTGGCAGGTATGGCGTCATCGGCTCGGCACCTCGCAGCGCGATGACGAGCTGGTGTATGAAGAGCAGGATGAAACTTTTTACGTCAGCCTGCATAAAACGATGTCCGAGCACTTTATTCTGATTGTGCTTAACAGCACCACCACCAGCGAAATCCAGCTGCTGGATGCCGAATTTGCCGATGCGCAGCCGCAGGTGTTCTGTCCACGCCGCAAAGATCATGAATACAGCCTCGATCATTACGATCACCACTTTTACGTGCGCTCCAACCGCGCCGGTAAAAACTTCGGGCTCTACCGCACCGCCCACGTAAAAGAGGAAAAGTGGCAAACGCTGATTGCGCCACGCGATCACGTGATGCTGGAGGATTTCGCGCTGTTTCGCGACTGGCTGGTGGTGGAAGAGCGCCAGCGCGGACTAACCAGCCTGCGGCAGATCAACTGGCAGAGCGGAGAGGATTACGGCATCGCCTTTGACGATCCCGCCTATGTCACCTGGCTCTCCGTCAATCCCACGGCGGATACCAGCAAGCTGCGCTACGGCTACTCCTCAATGACCATGCCGGACACGCTTTTTGAACTGGATATGGACAGCGGCGAACGCCGTATTCTCAAGCAGGCGGAAGTAAAAGGCTTCGAGGCGGGCGACTACCGCAGCGAACATCACTGGATCAAGGTTCGCGACGGGGTGGAAGTGCCCGTTTCGCTGGTTTATCACCAGCAGCATTATCGCCCCGGTAAAAACCCCATGCTGGTTTACGGTTACGGCTCTTACGGCAGCTGTATGGACGCGGACTTCAGCTCCAGTCGCCTGAGCCTGCTGGATCGCGGCTTTGTCTACGCGCTGGTGCACCTGCGTGGCGGCGGCGAGCTGGGCCAGCAGTGGTATGAAGATGGCAAGCTGCTGAAGAAACTCAACACCTTTAACGACTTTATAGACGTTACTCACGGGCTGGTAGAGAAAGGGTACGGCAATCCTGAAAAGCTGTACGCTATGGGCGGCAGCGCGGGAGGCTTATTAATGGGCGCGGTTATCAATATGGCGCCAACGCTTTTCCACGGCGTGGTAGCGCAGGTGCCTTTTGTGGACGTGGTAACCACCATGCTGGATGAATCCATTCCGCTGACCACCGGCGAGTATGACGAATGGGGCAACCCGGCGGAGGAGCAATATTACCGCTATATGCGCCAGTACAGCCCTTATGACTGCGTCAGCGCACAGCCTTATCCGCATATGCTGGTGACAACGGGTCTGCATGATTCGCAGGTGCAGTATTGGGAACCGGCTAAATGGGTGGCGAAGCTGCGGGAACTGAAAACAGACGACAACTTGTTGCTGCTCTGCACGGATATGGATGCGGGCCACGGCGGTAAATCAGGACGCTTTAAATCTTATGAAGGCGTGGCGCTGGAGTATGCTTTCCTGATTGGCCTGGCGCAGGAGACGCTGACCGCAGCCAGTCTCCGCTAATCCGCTAACAGCGCCCGTTCCATCGCGCTTTTCAGATCGGGTTTCAGATCCGGGATATTTTTCAACATCCATTTCAGGTATCCCGGATCGCGTTTCACCACGTCGTCAACGCGGCTGCCGCGATACTTGCCGAAAGGAAAGGTCGCGGCGGAACCACGCGCCTGCATACGGCGCACCATTTCCGCTGCGTCCCAGCCGGAAAAAGTCATAATGCGGATCAGCAGGGCGGCGGTCACGTAGCAGTCATACAGCGCACGGTGAGCGTGCAGATCTGCTGGCGGTGTCACTTCCAGCTGCAAGGATTCACGCAGCGCCTGGTTGCCATATTTTCTGCCTGGCCACAGGCTTTTCGCCAGCGTCATGGTGCAGATCCATTCGCCCGACATCTCCGGCAGCATACGACGATCGAAGCTGGCGTTATGGGCGACGTAATAAGGACTGCCGTGATAGCGGCCAATCGCCTCTTCGATGGTCGGCTTGCCCAGTACCATCGCTTCGGTAATACGGTGGATGGCCATTGCCTGGCGACTGATAGGGCGATCCGGGCAGATCAGATCGCTCATCGGGTTCACGATCCTGCCGTCGATAACGTCAACAGAGGCGACTTCCACTACGCCGCCCTGAAGACCACAGGTTTCGGTATCTATTACGCGTAACATACTCAATCTCTCAGCTAACGGGCGTCGTGCCGAGTTCATGCACTTCGCCCTGCCATTTATTATCCTTGCGGCGTGCGATCACCAACTGTTCGCCATGACCGCCGACGATCACCTGTCTGCCGCTTTCATCCCAGACGGCGCTTTTGCCGGCGCTCTGAAAACCGCCGGTAGGCAAAGCGTGGTTAGCCATCAGTATGGCGATATTAAACTCGCGCGACCAGCGCGCCAGATAGTCGCAATCCTTTTGATAGCCGCGTTCGGACAGCAGTACGCTGGTCGCGTAGAGATTGGCGCCGCGTCGGGCGGCATCGCGCGCATACTCTTCTTCGCTGATGTCCGCGCAAACCGCCATCGCCACATGATGATCCTGATAGCCAAACACGGGAACGCCCGTGCCTGCCTGGAAAAAGGGTTTCTCCGCCTCGACCAGCTTACGCTTGAAATAGGCCAGCCGCGTGCCGCACGGCAAAAATGCCAGCGCGCAAAGGCGAGTGCAGTCACCATCCTGAAGAGGAACGCCGGTGATGATGCTCATCTGATGTTCGGTAGCCGCTGCGGCAAAGGCATCAAGGCGAGGGTCATCTATCGACATGGCCAGCTCGCTGGCGAGCGCCAGTTCATAGCCGGTGATGGAGAGCTCCGGAAACAGCAGCAGATCGACCTGATGCTCTGCGGCCTGGCGAACAAAAGCCAGGTGACGTTCAATATTCCACTCGACTTCTCCGGGACGAGACCCTGACTGCGCGGCGGCGATGCTCCAGACGGACATAAATTTACTCGCGTTACGGATTTTGAGCCGTTATCTCAACCGAAGCGGTCAGGAAACACAAGTTATTCGCTAAACTATTTTTGTTTGGGTTCATAGGGCAGACGGGAAAAACTTAGCGAGGCCTGACGATAATGCGTAAGCCGCTGGCGAAACCAGTCCCGCAGCGCTTGCGGCTGCTCGCGCTCAACCATCTCCGCCACCACCGGCATATTGTAACGCTCTTTGAACGCGACGCCTGCTGCGGCCAAATCGACATTCACTTTATCTTTCTCTTCCTGCGGCAGTTCCGCCAGATTGTAGTTCATTGGTACCTCCGTAGACTCGCGGCAAAAATAAAGCAGAGCGGGGCGTTTCGCAAGCCTGGCGGCAGGTTAAAAAGCCGTTAACGACTCGACACTTTATTTTTAGCGGAGTATTCTTTCGGCCTTGCCGCAGCCCTTAGCTGCATCAAACGGGATGGATTCAATGCGTAGGTCAATGATTTTCGCGCTGGCGCTGAGTGCCGCCGCTTTCTCGCAGCAGGTTTCTGCTCACGCCCACCTTAAAAGCCAGTATCCGGCCGCCAATGCCAACGTGCAGGCGTCGCCGCAGGCGCTGACGCTGACGTTTTCCGAAGATATCGAGCCGGCTTTCAGCGGCGTCGAGGTGACCAATGAGAACAAGCAGGCTATGCCGCTCGCCGAGGCCGAACGCGCGCCCAGACAGCATAACCAGCTGATTGTCCCCTTAGCAAAACCTTTAAGCAGCGGACGCTATCAGGTGAGCTGGCACGTGCTGTCGGTAGATGGTCATAAAACTAAAGGAACCTACACCTTTAGCGTGAAGTAAGATGTCCCTCAGTTTCTTCTATATACTTTGCCGCTGGCTGCACTTTGCCGCGCTGATGACGCTGACCGGCGGCGCCGTGTTCACCACGCTGCTGGCGCCCGCGAGTTTTAAAGCTTCGCTTGCGCAGCGCCTTAACGCGCTGCTTGTCGCCGCCGCGCTAATCTCGCTGTTAACGTCGGCGCTGCTGCTGGCGGCGCAAACCGGGCTGATGGGCGACGGCTGGGGCGATATCGCCAGAGCCGCGGTCTGGCAGGCTGTGTTGCAGACGCGTTTTGGTCATGTCTGGCAATGGCAGCTGGTGTTTGCGCTGATTGGGGCGGCCGCGCTGCTGTTGAAAGGAAAAGTGCGGCAGCAACTCTTTTTGCTGGGTGGAGCAGGGCAGCTAATTGGACTGGCCTTCGTGGGACACGCGGCGATGCTGGATGGCTTTGCCGGCTGGCTGCAGCGCAGCAATCAGGCCATTCATTTGCTTTCGGCGGCCTTTTGGGCTGGTGGATTAGTGCCTGTAGTGCTCCTTATGCGGGATATGCGGCGTTTCCCATCGGACTACGACGCCATCCGCGTGCTGATGCGCTTTTCCCGCTACGGTCATCTGGCCGTCGCGCTGGTTATCGTCAGCGGCATCGTTAACGCTTTAATTCTGCTGCCAGGCTGGCCGCCGACATTTGGCCGCTACAGTCAGCTACTGCTGCTGAAAACGCTGCTGGTCGCGGCAATGTGCGTTCTGGCGCTATTTAACCGCTACTGGCTGGTGCCGCGCTTCCGTAGCTCAGGGGAGCACGCTCGCGCCGTGTTTATTCTGACCACGCTGGCCGAGCTGCTGCTTGCCGCGATGGCGCTGCTGCTGGTAAGTTTCTTCGCCACGCTCGATCCAGCCTGAATCGTTACCGCCTGTTTACAGGCGTTTTTTACAAGAGGTAGTGCAAGATATGAAAAAATTAGTTGGCCTGCTGCTCGCTCTGAGCTTTTGTTCCAGCGCAATGGCGTCGGAAGTGATTACCGTCAGCCGTTTTGAAATAGGCAAAGACAAGTGGGCTTTCAATCGCGAAGAGATCATGCTGACCTGTAGCAAAGGCGGCGCGCTCTATGCCATTAATCCCAGCACGCTGATGCAGTATCCGTTAAATGACGTAGCGCAACAGCAGGTAAAAAGCGGACAGGCCAAAGGTCAGCCGATCGACATTATTCAGATTGACGATCCGGCTCATCCGGGCGAGAAAAAAAGCCTTGCGCCCATTATCGAGCGTGCACAAAAGCTGTGTGACTGATCCCTTCTGCCGCGTCCGCACTCTGCGGACGCGGTAGCACCATTTAGCCTTTCCTGCCATCCCGATACTGTTTCTGCCGTTACGATCACAGAGCTGTCATATTTTAGCTGGCCCTGGATGCCGGGGCTGGAAAATCCCCGCGCCTGTACTACCTTTTAAGGTGCAAGGCGTCATAGCCTGCACAAATGCCAACTTTTAGCGCACGGCTCTTAACAGAGCCATTCCCCTGGACCAAAGACAGGAATCGTCTTTGGTCTTTTTTTGGTTGAGGTTTTAAAACAAGTACTAATAGATAAATCAATCAGTTATGTCCCGCCCAGTTGTACCGTATTACCCCCTGTAAGAACCTGTGTAGGCACTTTGTGTCACTTTTTGGGCTATCTCTGCTAGCGGACTGTTGGTTACAGACTCTTCCAGATGATCGGATGCAAAGGGCGCATAGCGCATAGTTACGCGGATATCGGAATGCCCCAGGATGCGCTGCAGTACCACGATATTACCTCCGCCATTATAAATTAGTCGGAAGGTTGTGGCCGGGTAAAAGCTTCAGATTTTTAACGACTGTCTTTATTTTACGGTTTCAATATTGAGTAATTAATAAAAATTTAATTGAAAATTTATCTGAGATGTTTAATGTTAATCGTTAGGGTTACTTTATAATATTGATGTACCTCTTTTTAAGGAAAAATGGCGGGATATAGTTATCCCAACCATTGCTGTAGCAATATTTAGAGAGTTCAGATTCATTTATTACGCCAGCCTTTTCGCAACAACGGGAAATTCTGTTTCTCAGAGTCAGTGTGCTGATATTAAGAATATCGGACATAATGTTTCTTTTCATGCCGCATAATAATAAAAGAATAACTTCCCATTCCCTTTCTGTGAATATTGACGAAGGTTTTTCGAAAACAAGCGGTCTTCTGGTGTGTTGCCGTAAAAAGGTTGAGAAATAAACATTGGTAAGTTCTATATATGTGCAGATTACTCCCGGCGAATTATCAGCGAGTATCCACGGGCGTTTCTCTACAAGATAAGCTTTTAGCCTGTTTTGCCCTCCATAATCAAAAACCTTAAGAACAATACTCATCCGGGCGGTAGCCATTATTTTCTTATCGTCGCTTAATATGTACTTATAACTGCTACCTAAATCAGGTATCAAATCCGCATCCGAGCACCCGATAATCTCATCTTTTTTACAGTTGAAGTAACGGCAAGCCTGTTCATTAGCGTAAGCGTAATTTGAAAAGCTGTCCTTCACCATCCAACCAAACAAAGAACCATCGAAATAAAATTCCATTTACTATGCCTTCTCAGGAAATAATGATGTGTCCTTTTTTCAGAAACAATAGTGGAATATAATTGTCGATTCCGCTTCCCCTGCAAAATTCAATCAATAACGATGTTGAGTTAACGCCTGATTTCTTATAACAACTTCTTAAACGGCCATTTACTGCGTCAACAGATATACCAATAACCCTGCTTATTTCTTTAAGGCTGAGATTGCAATGGAGTAGATAAATTACTTCCCATTCTTTTTCTGTAAAAAGATCGGATGGTGCCTGAAAGGTTGCGTGTTGATTAATTTTTCCGCTAAGCAGTGAAGTAGGGGTTATAATATTAACATATCTGACACTGATCATCGTGCCTACGCAAATATTATTTTCGTCATACAAAGGCTCCTGTATATTGTAAGCAGGCTGCAGTATCTTTTCCTTGCCCTGTATGTGAGTTGTTATCGCCCTCACTGCCTTACCCGTTTGTTCTATAAACCTTTCTTGCTGTGAGAATATATCAGAAAATTCTGCTACCGGAACGGGTATCTCACCAATGTTTAATCCTTCATAATCATAACTTGTTGATATTGTTTGCCAAATCTTAAATGCCTTGTTTACGTAGACAAATTTTGAATTTGTGTCCTTAACTGCCCACCCAACCACGGTGTCATGCTCAAATAAGTTAATAAGATTTTGAGGTAAGTTTTTCATAGAAGAAACCCTACATTAAATGAACCCTACACGAAAAAAACCTTACATGAAGTTAACCTGTCACTTAATCATTCAAATGGCATAAAACATGTGCAAAAGCCAATGCCGGGTATACTAACAATAGTACTTTAAAAGATAAATATTTTTTTGCATTTAATCCATTTTTATAAATGCGCTCTATAGCTTCAAAAGATGCGCATGCAACACTGACTATCAACAAAGAATATTAAGGTGAAAACATGAATGAAAACGACCTGCATCCAGCAGACATTATTGCGTCTCTGAGAAAGAGAGGAACGTCACTCGCCGCCGTTTCAAGGCGCGCAGGACTGGCTTCATCCACGCTTGCCAACACGTTAAACAGGCATTGGCCCAAAGGTGAGCTAATTATAGCTAATGCTTTAGAGACTACTCCTGAAAAGATATGGCCTTCAAGGTACGAAAAAAAAGAAGATTCAAAGAGCTTAATATTTCCATAAATTAACCAATGGATGGTTAAGTAACTTCTGATTCAACTACTAAAGTTATGTTGATTTTTCTTTTTATCTTAAGAGGTTCCTTAAAATAAAACATCAGGGAATTAATTTCAGACTAATTTTTTAAAATATATCGGTATTTTTTGGCTATTATAAGCCCTGATGAAATTTATTGGGGCTTATTCATTGATGAAAAATTCTTTCAGGAATTAATTTAGGCTGATTAGTAATGCCTTGCTTATGGATATGATCCAGAAGGCTAACTACCTTCAATGGTTATAATTTATCCAACTCTTACAGGCCATCTAATATCAGGTGCGGCACTGGCATCGATAGTCTGCACGTACTCCATCCACATGGTAAGTAAAGCCTTATCCGCTTCGGCCTTACTGACTGCTGCGGCCTGCTGTACATCACTGTCCATTACCCATTTTCGCCGTCCCACTTATCAAACGCGGTGACTGGTGCCTTCATGGTGATATCTGCCGGTAATCACCAGATACGGTGATTGCTGTCGCCGTACCGTCGCGCGGTAAACTCGCTGGTCAGGCTATCATAGTTGTATACCGTCAGCGTGCCGGCCGCTTTCGCCATGCCAGGGTAATCTTTGTAATTATTGGCCCTCACGATAAAACCTGAGCTTTTGGCGCCAAAAGCAAAAGCCCCTTCATTTGTGAAGGGGCTTAGCGTTCTACAGGTTAAAAGCTTTCCCAGCTTTCATCCGCCAGGGCCGTAGCTCGCTGTGGCGCGCGTGCCGCAGGCTGCTTAACCTTTTCCGCTTTGCTGGCAACATTGTAGCCAGCCGACAGTTTAAATGTTGACACCAGCCTGCTGAGATTTTCTGCCTGATCTTGCAAGGATCTCGAAGCGGAAGAGGCTTCTTCAACCAGCGCAGCGTTCTGCTGCGTCACCTCATCCATTTGTCCAATCGCCTGATGAACCTGCTCGATACCACGGCTCTGCTCGGTCGCCGAAGTGGCTATTTCATTAACAATGGTAGCAACCTGATTAATAGAATCCGTGACCTTTTCTGAGTTCTCGCCGACGTTGGCGGCCTGCAAAGCACCACTCTCAATCTGCTGTACGGAAAGGGAAATCAGCTCTTTAATCTCTTTTGCGGCAGAGGATGAACGTTGGGCGAGATTACGCACCTCGCTGGCTACCACAGCGAAACCACGGCCATGTTCACCGGCTCTTGCTGCTTCTACCGCCGCATTCAGTGCCAGGATATTAGTCTGGAAAGCGATGCCTTCAATCAGGCCCGTAATTTCAGAAATCTTGCCGGAACTGGTGCGGATCTCATCCATGGTCGTCAGCATATCTTTTACCGATCTGCCGTTTTCAGAAGAGAGTTTATTGGCATTACCTGCCAGCAAGTTAGCTTCATCGGCGCTGTTAGCATTAATTTTTACGGTTTCGCTAAGGGTGGCCATGCTGGCCGCCGTTTGCTCCAGGGAAGCCGCCTGCTGTTCGGTACGGGAAGAGAGATCCTCGTTGCCGGCCGCGATTTGTGACGAGCCGGTACTGACGGAAAGCGCTGACTGATTCACTGAAAGCAACGTATCGGCAAATTTGCCAAGAAGCTGATTAAACGCTCTGGCGGTTTTACCTATCTCATCATGACGGCTGTCGTCGGCGCGGCAGCTCAGATCCAGTGAATTGCTCACTTCGCTCATCGTGTTTTCAATATCCTTCAGGCTTTTTCTGATAGCCAGAATGGTTTTAATGGCAAAGAAGCTCAGGACAAGAATAATCAACGCAACGCCCGAACACATAATCCAGAGAGTTTTGCTATAAATTTTCTGGTTTTGTACTTTTAGCTCATTGGATATCCGAATATTCAGTTCGATTTGTTTATTCAAATCGGCGGCTAATTTGCGGCCAGATGCACCGATACCGGTATTGCCATGCAGGAGTGAGAGCGCTAACTCAGCGTTATCAGACCTTACAGCAGTTAAAAAAGCAGGCAGGTCGGCCCGTAACGCAGCAATATCCCGCCACGCCTGTTCCGTCATTGCACGATCTTCCTCATCGGAAATATCATTAGCCATATAATAGTCGGTCGCCTTCTTCAGGTCGTCCAGAATAGTATTGATTTGCTGCTCGGCAACCTGCATTTGAGATTGATCGGTCAGTGCCTGATATTTGTATAAGGCCAGGCCCAGACTACTGGAAGCGCTGATGGCTTTATTGAGATCTTTAATGCTGGGTATCGCATTGTTCTGCACGTACTCGAAACGAGTCTGAAAGCCAGTAATGACAGACAGCGATGAAAAAGCGATAACGCAGAGCGCCAACGCCAGCATGCTGAATGTTAAAAATAAACGTTGTGTAATAGTCATGAACGCCTCGACGCGGGGAAGACAAACTGAGCTGATAAAGAGCGAACGCGCTCCGGGCTCAGGTTATCGGCCAGCGTGCAGGCAGGTTTAGCGCATAATTTCTCTGTTCTGAGAGCAAAAACTGGCTGCAAACCGATCTTTTTTTCAGCGTGTTGATTTTACAGCGATTTGAAACGTTACTGTTGTAAAACCCGGCATGCTTTGTCAACAAACGTTACCACTGGTAACAAACGCCTGGCAGAGTAAGCCTCATTTCTGTACAGCAAATCTCTTTTTCAGACCGGGGCGAGCAGGGCAAAGAGAAGCCAAAGCGCCATTTTACTCTCAGCGTCGCACAGGTTTTTGAATCTAAACCTAAATTTTTTAAGATTTGTGCCGATAAACTCATTGGTTTGCAGGCAGATAGCTTTCAGCTTGCCGTAAGGCAGTAAGAGAGTGAAGCCTTATTGGACTCATTTTATTTTTTAAAAGGAAAGTTTGTGAAAAAAATTATCAAGTGGATATTTTTTATTTTTGTGGCGCTGGTAGTGATTCGGGCGATTACCGGGCCAGGCGAAGCGAATAAAGCACCGGCGCAAACCGGGCAAAGCGCTGATACGACATCATCGTCAAAACCGCAGAAAGAAATTTATCGCGTTTCAGCCGCGAAGCTTTTCAAAGACTATGAAGATAACGAAGTGGCTACGGATGAGGCGATGAAAGGCAAAACGATCGCGGTAACCGGCACGGTTCAGTCTATTGATAAAGATTTCAGTAACGCCATTATCATCCGGTTAAGAACTGCGAATCAATTTATGCCTGCCAGCCTGGAAATGCTGGACTCGGAGAAAGAGACAGCCTTAAAGCTGAAAAAAGGTACGCAGGTTGAAATCCTTTGTCAGCGTATGGCACGCGTAATCGGCACGCCTTCAGGACGCCGCTGCGTATTCAATTAATAAGGTTGCGATAAAAGGTTGTGCACCGGATATCCTGGGCGCAGCATACAATGCCTCGATCCAGAAATCGGGGCTTAATTATTTTCGCTGAATAATAGCCGCTTTTACAAAGCCTTTCCCGCCGATGTTTCTTCAGCAGTCGCTATCCAACAGGATTTAAAGCAGAGCAAAGCCGCAATCCAAAAAGTAATGATAAATAGTCATATTTATTGTTTGCGAAAAGTAAATAACATGATTTTAATATGTGATTTTAATGTTTATTTTAAATCATGGTCTGGCAAGTAATTCCACATTAATAATTAAGGTGATAAAGTACGGGCCTGAAATTTTATATAAGGAAATAGACATGGCCTATATCGATGACAACCTGATTGGCAATGAAACGCTGCTGTACCGTGGCGAGGTGACGCTTTGGGCTCTGGTACCCTGGGTGCTGTGGGCGTTCATTTTACTCCTGCCCACGGCGGGCATAGCGCTGCTGTTGATACCTTTGGGCTATGTGGTGCTACGCGCAAACGAAGCCGGGATTACCAATAAACGGATTATCGCTAAAACAGGATTGATCAAACGAGAAACTATTGAGATTGGCCTGAATAAGATATCGAGTCTGCAGATCAAGCAAAGCATTGCAGGACGTATTCTGGGTTATGGCTCCCTGGTTATTTGCGACGTTGGCGCTTCACGCGCGCCCGTTAAATATATTAAAAACCCCATGGCCTTCAGGCGGCGTTTTTTTGAGTTGCAGGAAGAAAACACGCAAGGCTAATGCAAATAGCTGGCGGTAAATTGACTTTTATCGCCAGATCTACCCGTAAAAATCACTTTACTCTTCATCAAAAAAATAGGCCGGGAAGAAGAAATATCCGCAGGCGTTAGCTGTTAAATTTTAGCGGCGTAACCATGCGAATAATACCGGCCTGAAGCCGGTATCAGAGAGCTGTTCAAAGAACTCAGATTACGACTGCGGCTGCCCAACCGGGCCCGCGCCCAGCGTACCGCCCGGCACAGATTGCGCGCTCGGCGCATGAGGACGTCCATCCTGGCCCACCGCGCTGCTGCGATGCATACAACCTGCCAGCGACATCACGGCCAGGAGAGCAATAATACCTTTCGTGCAATTTTTCATAATATTTTCCGTGGGTTAAAAATGATTCAGAGGTTTAAGCGTAGCCTGGCGTCTGTTTATTGCCAGCAGCAAGGTAAGAAATGCCCCGCGCCAGGTCAGCTTTAAGTCGCCAGCGTCGTACGGATCCTCTACTACACTTAACTGACCGGAATCCAAAGGAGCGAGCTATGTCTGATAAAGAATTAAATAAAAAGCGTAAAGATGAGGGCGACGTGCATAAAGGGCTGCCTGAGGCTGCACCTTCAGCCGGCAACGCCTATGAGGAGGACGATCATCCGGCCAAAGATGCGCCTGCCGAACATGGCGAAATGCCGCGTACTCGTGATGACAGCCAGGCGGATAAAAAAGATCCTTATCAGGAGAAATAAGAAAGGCGGCGCAATGCCGCCTTTTTCATCATGGGCCCGTTAGCTTGCCAGCGGTTTCAGTTCAATGCCGTACAACGTGTTATTAACGTAAACCTGCAGACACTGGGTAGCGTCATTAAAGCCGCTGACGGGCTGCGTCTGTCCCTGCAGCAGCAGCTGGTTATTGTTATTAAAGCCGAACCCGACACCGTCTCTGCCGCTCCAGTGCTGGTGGTAGCAGTTATCCGCCAGCGTTTCGAGCGTGGCGACCTCTTCAGTAGTCGCCTCGCGATAGCCCGGATAGAAGCGGAAATGCACGCCTGCGCTGAAGCGGTCAAAATCATTGGTTTCAATTTGCGCCGTACAGTAGCCCGTATAGGCGGCGACTTTGACGTAAACGGCAATTCTGTTGCTGACGCTGCCGGGCTGTAGCGCCACGCGCGTGATGGGCAATGAACCTTCTCCGGCCCAGGTACCGATAAAAGAGCCGTCCTGAAGGGTCTGCAGGGAGATCACCGCGCAACCTTCAGCCGTGCGTCCCGTATAGCCGGTTTGCGTTGAGGGGATACTGTTGTAGCTGCCGGAGCCGTCCAGACGAATTTTGGTCTGCACTGAAATCTGAGAATGGAATACCTCGCCCAGATAAAACCACCGATCGCTGTCGGACTGGTTGTCCATTTTGCCGCTGCCGCTGAGATATTGATAATTCATGGCGCCATCGACTTTAACGCCGTGGTTTTCAATATGTACGCTGCCCATCTCATACTCGGAAATACTTTCCCAACGATCGCCGGTTTCGCTACTGTCGATGCTGCTCTCGCCCTGTAAATTAATCTGATTAAGAATGGTGCGGCTATAGTGGGCTTCCAGCGGATTAGTACAAGTTTCCATGCTCAGCGCGTTGATAATCCACTGGCCGTTAGAGATATTGCCCGGATAAGCGCTGTGCTCAATCCAGCCGTTCCAGATCAGTGATTGTGTTGCCCGCTGTAAATCGATGGCCGGATTAACCGTCTGGGACTGTACGTTAAAATTCGAGAGCTCAACGGCGGTGATATGATCCCAGCTACCGGTGCCGGACCAGGTGGCATAAATAACCGTGCCGCTACAGGCGCTTGAATACCACTGGTCGATCTTACAATCGAGCGTATCCAGCATATCCAGACCTCTGCCGCCCATATTCATAAAGAGCAGGCTGGTAGCGCGCATATATTGCCCGGCCGTAGTGATATTTCTAAAAAAGCCTTTGGTGTTTTGCGCGGCATCTGTTTCGCCGTTAATAATCAAGCTGGAAATTTCCGTATGGCGCGCCTGTACGGTAAACATCGCCTCGCTATTTTTTCTGTCGGAATAGAGCGTGGTAGCCGGGAAGTAACCGAAATTAACCTGCCGACCGACGAGTCGGAAGCGGGTGACTTCCGCGCCGGTGATATCAAATTTAGAGATTAAAAATTCCCCGGCAGGAAACTGTATTCCGATATAGGGATAGTTACTTTGCGACCAGTTCCACATCGCGGTGACGGCGCTAAGACAATCGGTGGTGCCATCGGCGCGCGCACCGAAAAAAGAGACGTTAACATCATTGGGGTCGTTAACCATGCGTTTCCAGCGTGCGCCGCCAGCGGTGACGATAGTCATACCGCTATCATCAGTAGTGGTGGTGTCTGTGGCATCATAGACAAAGATGCCGCCGCCGCTGCCATAACCGGTGGCGTATTCGCTAACCACAGCAACATCACCGGCCGCCGCAGGCTCAAGCTGGCGCAGCTCAGCGATGGTAGCCGTCGTATTGAGTTCAGTTAAGGCGTTGCCGTGCCGCGCTGTAAACTCCATGACCAGTTTATTGAGCGATAACTCTTCATTATTATGATTATAAGCTTTGAACCCGAATTTTTTGTCGTCTGAGTATTGTTGCTGCCAGGCCGTACTGTGTTGTCAATAGTCATAATAAACCTCATCGATAAATTTAATAGTAGATTCGCCGCCCGTAACTACATATAAAAATTCAGATTGTTGCGGGTATTTTAGCTGGCTTATTAAAACTAATTATCGATTCAGGGCGTGACAATCCTTTTTTTCTGTGAGTGTGAGCTGAAACTTTATGTGAAATAAAAGAGCTTTTAAAATTTCATTATTAACCGGGATGAGTGTTATTATTGATTTATTATAGTGGCGGAATTGACAAGTTCGGCTCTGACTTTTATTAATGAAAATCTGTGTTTGTTTAGCGCGGATTTTTGTATAGAAAAGCCATTCTTAGCTTCAAAATTAAATTGCTTTTTATCGTCCAGGGCTGATGGCGACAGGCTGAAAAAGAGTAATAAAAACATAATAAGTTCTGCCCCCTAAAAAGAGGGTTATTTAATTAAATAATTATCTTTAAGGTTGAAGGTGCCAGAGTTTGAACCGCCGGAACTTTGTTACGTTTTGAGGCTGCCGCCAGCGTTCCCTGCTTGTATCTCTAAGGCGAAAGCACTACGCTGCCTTTTCCACGCCACGCGATTTGCGCGTCTGGCGTTCTGGCAGGAGCAAGCCTGATGAAAAGCAGCAAAGAGATTTCTATCGACCAGTTTACCGACGGTGAAAAAGAACTGATTGCGGCGAAAGTAAAAGCCCTTACGCTAAAAAAAGGCCATGTTCCTTCGCAAAAAGAGGAAAAGGAGATCCTGAAAGAGGCTAAAAGGCTGGTGATGAAGGAACGCGTTATCAAAGAGAGTAGCAAGGCCGTGGTCGCCAGAAAACCCCGCAAGCCTGCCGCCGCTAAAGAGAGCGAAGTAAAAGAATTTAACTGGAGCGCCTCGCTACGCAACAACCCTCGCGCGCTGAAAGGCAGCTAGCCGATAAACAGCAGCAGCGCCCTGACCAGCACTTCCAGCAGCAAAGCGCCGCCAACGATAACCAGCGCCAGCATCACCCTAAACTGTTGACAGACGTCCATGTTCTGCAATCTCCCTGCTACGTTAAGACTATAATGTAGTACCTGATAACTGAACAATGCATCAACATATGATCACTTTCATTCCGGGATGCAACTATGACGTATCAATTTCTTAACGGTGCGGACTGGCGTCAAATCTTTATCGTGGGTGACTTGCATGGTTGTCTCGGTATGCTGCAGGAAGAGCTGGCCGAGCGACGCTTCGACGCCGAAAGGGATTTGCTGATAGCCGTGGGCGATTTAATCGATCGCGGGCCGGACAGCTATGGCTGTGCGAAATTGCTCAATGAGCCCTGGTTTCGCAGCGTACGCGGCAACCATGAAGAGATGGCTATCGGCGCGCTAAGCCGGGGCGAACACCAGCAGTGGATCGGCAACGGCGGCGACTGGTTTTACCGGCTGGAAGGAATGAAGATGATCGAAGCCAAACATGCGCTAAGCCGCTGCCGCCTGATGCCGTTAATTATTCATCTGCAGCTGGCCGATCGCGTGGTGGTGGTAGCGCACGCCGACTATCCGGCGGATCGCTACTCATGGCAAGCCGAGGTCGATCCTTTTAAAGTCGTCTGGAGCCGCAGCCGCGTGGAGCAGGTTCAGCAGGGCAGAGGCGAAGCGATTAGCGGCGCCGACGCGTTCTATTTCGGCCATACGCCGCTGGCCAAACCGCTGAGCGCCGCTAATCTGCACTTTATCGATACCGGCGCCGTCTTCGGCAACCGGTTGACGATGGTACAGGTGCAGTGATTTTCAGGAAAAGAGTCTGCCGTCCCGCACGAGTTCGCGCGGATAGCTGTTTTTAATTCGACTACCTACTTTTTTCGCCAGGCCGATCGGCTGCTGCTGACAGGTAAGGATAACCTCGTCGGCCGGCAGCGCTCGTTCAGGCCAGATATCTCTTCCGCGATACCACTCCTCCGCTTCCGCCAGCGTCAGCTCAAAACGGTTTTTCGCCTGCGGCTGCGCCAGGGCGACAGCGGCTTCGTGCTGCCAGCGCCAGCCTTTGGCAAAGGTTTCCGCCAGCTTCAGTCCGATGCGCGAAAAGCGAACTTTTCCTAACAGCGGCTCTACAGCGCGTGGAAACAGCCAGAGTTCTTTGTCGCGCTGCCAAAGCGCATGGCTCTCTTGTTCCCAGCTCAGCCCAACTTTGGCCGCCGCCGCTATGATTTCCTGCTCTTCTTTGCGCTTAACCGGCGCGAAAGGCAGCTTGCCGACCTTGTAACCGGGTTGAGGCAACGGCGGTACGCTTGCGGTTTTACGCAGGCGCGCGACAAAAAAGCCTTCGCTGTCGAAAAGGTGTGGGAAAACATGCAGAAAGCCTTCTGCCGTAGCGACCCGTTCCGCGCCGGGGAACAGATCGCCTAACGGTTCTACCGCGACGGCGTCGGGATAGCGCGCCAGCAGCCAGGCAATGACCTGCTGATTCTCACTGCGGTTTAACGTGCAGGTGGAATAAACCAGCGTGCCGCCGGGCTTCAGCGCGTGAAAAGCGCTTTCAATTAAATCGTGCTGGGTGGCGGCGATCGCCTCATTGCTTTCCGGCGACCAGTTGCGCAGCGCGTCGGCGTCCTTGCGGATAACGCCTTCGCCGGAGCAGGGCGCGTCCAGCAGGATAGCGTCAAAGGCTTCCGGCAAAGCGGGCCCAAAAACGCGACCGTCGAAATGGGTTATCGCCGCATTGCTGACGCCGCAGCGGCTGATATTGGCATGGAGCACTTTCACCCGGCTGGCGGAGTATTCATTAGCCAGCAGCGCGCCTCTGTTATTCATGCCTGCCGCGAGCTGGGTTGTTTTTGAGCCCGGTGCAGCAGCCACATCCATCACGCGTTCCGGCGCGGGCGAACCGGCAAATAAAGCGGTTACCGGCAGCATCGAGCTGGCTTCCTGAATATAGAAAAGCCCGGCCAGATGCTCCGCCGTGCTGCCCAAAGGCAGCGTGTCGGCATCGTCACGGCTAATCCAGAAGCCTTCTTTACACCACGGGATCGGCGTCAGCGCCCACTGATAAGGTTCAACCAGCGTCAGAAAGGCCTCGACGCTGATTTTCAGCGTATTGACACGCAGGCTGCGGCGTAAAGGCTGCTGGCTGAGGGTGATAAAGCGTTCGAACTCTGCGCTGTCGGGCAGCAGCTCGCGCATCTGGCTTAAAAAGAGATCCGGGAAGTACACGCGTGAAGAAGAAGACACTGAAAATTTCCGCTGGCAATAAAGTAGGGCGGAGTTTACCACATTCCGCCGCAGCAAAAAAAACGGGCAGCCAGGCTGCCCGTTTCACTCTCCGTTGCGGTTATTTCGCCGGCAGCGCCGTGCTCCATTTCCGCCACTCTTTCGGCTCTTCATCCTCCAGCAGATAGTGCTTGCCGCTGGTGGCCTGCGGCGCAAGCGGCACGGTTGGCGGTGTGGCGAACTGAATGCCGCCCTGGATAAATTGCTGGAAGGTGCCGGTTTTCACTACGCCACCAATCAGGCCGAACTTGAAGTTGTAGCCGGAAGCCAGCCAGAACACCGAGTTATTGCGCACCAGATGCTGGTACTTTTTGCTGATCCGCAGCGTGATCTGGACGCGATCCGCCATTGAGCCAAGCGAAGTGCCGGTTACCGTACCCACTTCAATGCCTCGGAACAGCACCGGCGTGCCGATGGAAAGCGAACCGCCCTCAGCCGCGTCGAGGATCACGTTCAGGCCATCCAGATAGCGCGCGTCGGTAATCGTCGATTCCTGCAGCTCGAAAGCGCGCTGAGCGTGGCCTTTGCCCGGATCGACATTGATATAAGGCTGCAAAATCGTATCCAGATGATTGACGCCCGCTGCGGAAATCTCCGGCGACACCACCGAGAAACGACTGCCCAGCCGCGCGAAATCTTTTACATATTCGGGATAGAGCACGGCTTTCGCTACCACCTGGTTGCGGTCGCTGTTCAGCGCCAGCGACTCCACCTGTCCGATGGTAATGCCCAGATAGCGGATCGGCATGCCGGATGAGAGCTTGCTGGCGTCATAGGTGCGCAGCGTGATCTGGCTGCCGACCGCTCTGGCCGCCGTTTCCGATTCGAATAGCGTGCGCTTGTCTCTGCTGGTCAGGCCTGCGCCCGCGCCGCTGAGGTTATCGAAGCTGATGGCGCCTTTCAGCGCCCGGTTCAGCGGCGAAGCCTGCACGGTAAGACCGCTGCCGTTAAGCTGCACGCGCGCGCCGCCTTCCGACCAGAAGACGCTGTTCGGCGTCAGCAGCTTGCGGTATTCCGGCTTGATATGCACGCGGACGTCGAACTCGTTGGCTTTTGGCGTTACGTCCACAATCTCGCCGACCTGAAACTTACGATAAAGCACCACGGAGCCGGCCTGAATATCGGGCAGACTGCTCGCGGTCAGCGTCAGCGTGGTCGGCAGCTGGTTGGTGGTAATGCCTTCCGCCGCTTTTTCCGCGTTGGCGAACAGCGGGTAGCTCTCTTTTGGCGCGCCTTTGCTGCCGGGTTCCAGGCGAATGCCGCCGTCAATCCACTCACGCGCGCTTGCGCCGAGCACTTCCATGCCGTCCAGTCCCAGCTTGACGTCCAGCCGACTGTTGATAATAAACTTGCTGTCGCCGTGCACCAGATCGCGATAGTCCGGCGTGATGGCAACGATAAAATCTACCCCTTTTTCACCGAGTTTTCGGTTTACCACCTGGCCAATCTGCATACCGTGCAGCATGACGGGCTGGCCGGCGTCGATGCCGTAGCTTTCCGGGGCGGTGAGTTTCACTTCCAGCGTATTGGGGCGCTGCAGCAGGGTCTCATTGCTCTGCAGCACGGTAAAGCGATTGCGGGGTTCGCCTTCGCCCGGCACCAGCTCCAGCGTATTGCCGGTTAACAGGCTGCTGAGACTGGTATCGGCCAGCGTAATTTTCGGGCTGCGCATTTCGATGCGCGTACCGGTGCGCATCAGCCCGGTTACGGAAGGGTCGATAGTGAGTTCGCCGGTAACTTTGCCGTCAGGCTGCAGATTAAGGGCGGTCAGCGTACCGACCTCCAGGCCCTGATACATCAGCGGCGTACTGCCCGCTTTCAGATTTTTGCCGCCGGGCAGATCGAGCGTGATAAGCACGCCGCGCTTGCTGTGCGCCAGATCCGGATAGAGCTGGTAGTTGTCGTCGCTTTTCGCCTGTGCGGAATCGGTCGGCGAGTCGAAGGCGATGGCGCCGTTGACCAGCGCGGCCAGGCTTTCCAGCTGCACTTTAGCGCCGCTTAAGCCCACGTCAGCCTTGACGCCCGAGACGTTCCAGAAGCGGCTCTCTTTCTTCACCAGGTTGGTAAAGCGGCGTTCGATCAGCACGTCGACCGTCACGCCCTGGTTGCCGGGATTGATGCTGTAGTCATAAACGCGGCCTACCGGAATTTTGCGAAAGTAGACCAGCGAGCCGGTATTTAACGAGCTTAAATCGTCGGCGTGCAGATGGATCAGCATTTCGCCCGTATTCACGCGGTATTTCGGCTGCGTATCCTGCGCCACAAAGTGATCCTGCGGATTGCCTTTGCCCGGCATCATGCCGATATAGTTGCCGCCCACCAGCGCATCCAGCCCGGAAACGCCCGCCAGCGACGCTTTTGGCGTCACCAGCCAGAACTGCGTTTTGTCGCGCAGCGCGTCTTTCATATCACGCTTGATGCTGGCCTTGATTTTAATGGTGCGCAGATCGTCGGTCATGCTGATGCCTTCGACCTGGCCGACTTCCACGCCCTGATAGCGCACCGGCGTTCTGCCTGGCACTATGCCGTCCGCGGTAGCGAAATCAATAGTGATAGTTGTGCCGCGCTCCTGGTAATTGGTCCAGACGAGCCAGCCCGCAATCAACAGCGCGATAAACGGCAGCAGCCAGAACGGCGAAATTCTGCGGCGGTTTTTAATGCGTGCGCTAGTCGGTGTAGTCGGCGTTTCCTGTTGCATGTGCATCCCAAAGTAAACGGCTATCCAGCCACTCGACGGCAAGGATAGTAAGAATGACCGCTGCGCCAAAATAGAAGGCGGCTGGTCCCATAGTAAAAGCCAGAAGCTGATCGCGATTCACCAGCGACATGGTTAAAGAGATAACAAACAGGTCCAGCATAGACCAGCGTCCGACCCAGGTGACAACCCGCAGCAGACGGATGCGGGTTTTCAGACCCTGTTCACATTTAAAGTGGATGCTGACCAACAGCGTCAGCAGCACGATAACCTTGGTAAACGGCACCATGATACTGGCGATAAACACCACGATCGCCACCGGAATATTACCGGAAGCCAGTGAAAGAATACCGGAAAGAATCGTATCTTCCTGACGCGCGCCGTTGAGATAAATAACGGAAATCGGCAGCAGGTTGGCCGGGATCAGCAGCACTATCGAAGAGATCAGCGCCGCCCAGGACTTTTGCAAACTGTGGCGCCGACGCAAACGCAGCGGCGTATGGCAGCGCGGACAGCGACCGCGCTCGTCCGGCAGCCCGGTATGATGGCAGTTCAGGCAGACCCGCAGCTGATCCAGTGAAGTGTGCGGCTGCGGCTGCGGATAAAAGCGGTGCCAGAGCTGTTCGACGTTCATATGAATCAGCGTGACCAGGCTTAGCGCCGCCAGCGACAGAAAGGCGATCAGGCCGGTGCCGGGATTGATATCCGCATAGTCCTGCACCTTGATGGAAGCGACAGCGACACCCACCAGATAAATATCCAGCATCACCCACTCTTTCAGGCGATCGAGTATCAGCAGCGCCGGCCGCAAATTCAGCCCCAGCCGGTTGCCGAAAAAGAGCCAGCCGATAGCGGCGACCAGCGTAGCGGGCGCGCCGATGGTGCAGAACGCCACCATAGAAGCGGTAATAATGTCGCCCTGCTGCGCCATTTGCATAATGCCTTCCAGCAGGCTGGCGCGAATATTGGTGCCCAACAGGCGAATGGTCAGCAGCGGCTCGCTGAAGGCAAACGGCATCAGCAGCAGCATGGTGACGGCCATCGCCGTCAGCCGCGTCATCGACCAGTCGCGGCCGTTGAGAATGCGGGCGTTGCAGCGCGGGCAGTGCGCCGATTGCCTGGATTTAACATCTGGTAAGGAAAAAAGGGTATCGCATTGCGGACAACGCTGATAACGTTCCTGAGGCAGAATTTGGCTGATAGCGTATATTTTCACGGATTACCCGGATTGGCTGGGTTGCGGTCAGGTTAAATCGTCCCGGCGAACCCCTCTTCGTTATGCTTTTAAGGCTTTTGACCAACAAGAGTATATTAACAAACGGAATCATTCACCTTGTCCGTCTGGACATTTAATGCTTATTTTATCAGGCGAACTCATTCCGGGCTTCGTACAAGTTTTAATAATGGTTAAAAAATGACTAAAAAAGAATTTTACTCGGATCTCAATCGCGATTTGCGCGCGCTTATCGCTGGCGAAACCAGCTTTCTGGCCGCAATGGGCAACTGCAGCGCGCTGCTTTTCGAACGCCTGGAAGGCGTAAACTGGGCCGGGTTTTATCTGCTGACGGAAGAAAATACCCTGGTGCTGGGGCCGTTTCAGGGCAAAATCGCCTGCGTACGCATTCCGGTAGGGCGCGGCGTTTGTGGTACTGCCGTAGCCGAGAATGCCGTACAGCGCGTGGATGACGTCCATGCTTTTCCCGGCCATATCGCCTGCGACGCGGCCAGCAACGCGGAAATCGTCCTGCCGCTGACGGTAAATGGTGAGGTTATCGGCGTGCTGGATATCGACAGCGTGGAATATAATCGCTTTGATCGGGAAGACGAAATCGGGCTGATCGAGCTGGTTGACGGGCTTTGTACAGTACTGGCCGGTACTGACGTGGAAAAATTTATTCACATGAAACGCAGCTAAAGTGCTGGATCACGTAGCATTTAACGATGGGGTCATTATAATGACGCCTGTTCATGCCTGCGCTGGTTGGCAAACCCGTTGTAATCAGGAAATTTCATGGAAAATCAACCCAAGTTGAATAGCAGCAAAGAAGTAATCGCCTTTTTGGCGGAGCGGTTCCCACAGTGCTTTAGCGCCGAAGGCGAAGCGCGACCGCTTAAAATCGGCATCTTTCAGGATTTAGTCGACCGCGTGCAGGGCGAAATGAATCTGAGTAAAACTCAGCTTCGTTCCGCGTTGCGCCTCTATACTTCAAGCTGGCGCTATTTGTACGGCATCAAAGCCGGTGCGACCCGTGTTGACCTCGACGGCAACGCCTGTGGCGTGCTGGACGAGCAGCATGTGGAGCATGCCCGCAAGCAGCTCGAGGAGGCTAAAGCGCGCGTTCAGGCGCAGCGCGAACAGCAGCAGGCGAAGAAACGCGAGGCCGGTGAAGAGTCCGCGCCGCGTCGTCCGCGCAAGCCGGTTCGTAAACCTTCTGCTGAAGGCGAGCAGCCTCGGGCCGCGCGCGCTAAGCCGCAGCGCAATCCCGGCCGCGCGCCTTCCGCAGAACGCCAGCCGCAGCGCACCACTACGCCCGTTACGGATACCGCAGCACTGCAGGTGGGCCAGAATATCAAAGTCACGGCAGGCAAAAGCGCCATGGATGCAACCATTCTTGAAATTACCAAAGATGGCGTCCGGGTACAGCTGGCTTCCGGCCTGGCAATGATAGTACGCGCAGAACACTTGCAGTTCTGATACGGAGGCCAATCAGGGCATGAACAACTTTTTCAGAACCACCGTTATTGCTGCGCTGCTGTTAACCGGAAACGTTTTCGCCGCCGATACCATTACTCGCGCCGATCAAATCCCGCAGCTTCATCAGGAACCGCAGCACGCGACCGTCAGCGAACGCGTGACGTCGCGCTTTACCCGTTCTCACTATCGTCAGTTCGATTTGGACAAAGACTTTTCGGCGAAAATCTTCGCCCGTTATCTGAATCTGCTGGACTATAACCACAATGTGCTGCTCGCCTCTGATGTGGCGCAGTACGACACGAAAAAAACTACGCTGGGCGACGAGCTAAAATCGGGCCAGCTAAACGTTTTCTACGACTTATACAATCTGGCGCAGAAGCGCCGTTTCGAGCGCTATCAGTACGCGCTGACGGTGCTGCAAAAGCCGATGGATTTCAGCGGCAACGATACCATTGATATCGACCGCAGCAAGGCGCCGTGGCCGCAAACCACCGCCGAGCTGAATCAACTCTGGGATGCCAAAGTCAAATATGACGAGCTGAGTCTTAAACTCACGGGCAAAGAAGAGAAGGAGATCCGCGAGGTTCTCACCAAGCGTTATCAGTTCGCTATCCGCCGTTTGGCGCAGAGCAACAGCGAAGACGTGTTCCAGCTGGCGATGACCGCTTTCGCCCGCGAAATCGATCCGCACACCAGCTATCTTTCACCGCGCAACACCGACCAGTTCAACACGGAAATGAGCCTGTCGCTGGAAGGCATCGGTGCGGTGCTGCAGATGGATGACGACTATACCGTAATCAACTCTATGGTCGCGGGCGGCCCGGCAGCGAAGAGCAAGGCTATTACCGTAGGCGATCGCATCGTTGGCGTCGGTCAGCCGGGCAAACCGATTCAGGATGTGATCGGCTGGCGTCTGGATGACGTGGTAGCGCAGATTAAAGGTCCGAAAGGCAGCAAGGTTCGTCTGGAGATCCTGCCGGCAGGCAAGGGCACCAAAACCCGTATCATTACCCTGACGCGTGAAAAAATTCGTCTGGAAGATCGCGCGGTGAAGATGAGCGTGCATAACGTCGGCAAAGAGAAGGTCGGCGTGCTGGATATCCCTGGTTTCTACGTGGGCCTGACCGACGATGTCAAAGTGCAGCTGCAAAAACTGCAGAAGCAGAATATCGACAGTATCGTTATCGATCTGCGCACCAACGGCGGCGGAGCGCTGACGGAGGCGGTATCGCTTTCCGGCTTGTTTATCCCAAGCGGCCCGGTTGTGCAGGTGCGCGATAACAACGGCAAGGTGCGTCAGGACAGCGACACCGACGGCGTGGTCTACTACAAAGGGCCGCTGGTGGTGCTGGTTGACCGCTTCAGCGCTTCCGCTTCGGAAATCTTCGCGGCAGCGATGCAGGATTACGGCCGCGCGCTGATCGTCGGCGAACCAACCTTTGGTAAAGGCACGGTTCAGCAGTATCGCTCCCTGAACCGCATCTACGACCAGATGCTGCGGCCGGAATGGCCTGCGTTAGGCTCGATCACCTATACCATCCAGAAGTTCTACCGCGTCAACGGCGGCAGTACTCAGCGCAAAGGCGTGACGCCGGATCTGCTGATGCCGACCGGTGTGGAAGCGGTGGAAACGGGCGAGAAGTTCGAGGATAACGCGCTGCCGTGGGACAGCATCGACGCGGCGACCTATACCAGGACCGGCGACGTGAAACCGCTAATCCCGCAGCTGCTTAAAGATCATCAGGATCGTATCGCTAAAGATATGGAGTTCCAGTACATCCTGAAGGATATTGCTCGCTTCAACGCCATGAAGGAAAAGCGCAACATCATCTCTCTGAACCTTGCCGAGCGCGAGAAAGAGAATCGTGAGGATGACGCGCTGCGGCTGGAGCGGATTAACGCCCGCTTCAAACAGCAGGGTAAAAAGCCGCTGGCGAAGCTGGAAGATCTGCCGAAGGATTACAAAGAGCCGGATCCTTATCTGGACGAAACGGTTAACATTGCCAACGATCTGGCTCATCTGGAAAAAAGCGAAAGCGCCAGCCAGACGAGCGGGCATTGATCTCAGGGCAACCCTGAAGCAATGACGGTCAGTGACTTGAGCATGTAGTGCGAACCAGGGAAGGTTCGTTGTAAAAGCCTTTTCAGACAGGCGCGCATTCACATCGACAGTGATTCCATACCCTAAGGCACAGCGAAAGCTGTGCTTTATTTTTACCTGAATTTTCCAAAAGCAGGTTAAAACTTCACTCTTCCTGACGATAAACTTTTCCGGAACGTTATAAATTAAGACAAAATGTAAAGTTATGTCTTTTTAGGCACTTAATGCGCGTCGCCGCTTGAAATGTTTTGCCGCGCCCATAGGATAGGTATCCGCTGAAAGCGATTTTTTAACTGAGGAAGAAGAAAGTTTATGATGCGTATTGCGCTTTTCCTGTTAACCAACCTTGGCGTAATGTTGGTTTTTGGACTGATTCTCAGTCTGACGGGAATTCAGTCAAGCAGTGTTCAGGGCCTGATGATTATGGCGGGCCTGTTTGGCTTTGGCGGTGCGTTCGTCTCGCTGCTGATGTCCAAATGGATGGCGCTGCGTTCCGTGGGCGGCGAAGTCATCGAGCAGCCGCGTAATGAAACCGAGCGCTGGCTGATGCAGACTATCGCCGGTCAGGCGCAACAGGCGGGCATCGCCATGCCGCAGGTGGCGATCTACCACGCGCCCGATATTAACGCTTTCGCTACCGGTGCGCGTCGCGACGCCTCGCTGGTGGCGGTATCAACCGGTCTGTTGCAAAACATGAACCGCGACGAGGCCGAAGCGGTACTGGCGCACGAGATCAGCCATATCGCTAACGGCGACATGGTGACGATGACCCTGATTCAGGGCGTGGTGAACACCTTTGTTATCTTTATCTCGCGCATTATCGCGCAGATCGCTGCCGGTTTTATGTCGGGCGATCGCGATGAAGGCGAGAGCAGCAACGGCAATCCGCTGGTCTATTTTGCGGTATCGATGGTGCTGGAGCTGGTGTTCGGTATTCTTGCCAGCATTATCACCATGTGGTTTTCGCGTCACCGCGAATACCATGCCGATGCCGGTTCCGCACGCCTGGTTGGCCGCGAGAAAATGATCGCCGCGCTGCAGCGCCTGAAAACCAGCTACGAGCCGCAGGAAGCGAGCACCATGATGGCGTTCTGCATCAACGGCAAGTCAAAGTCGCTGAGCGAGCTGTTTATGTCGCATCCGCCACTGGATAAGCGTATCGAAGCGCTGCGTAGCGGCCAGTACCTGAAGTAGCGGTCGCGGACCGCCGATAAACCGGAGCCTGGGTCCGGTTACAGCAAATGCCGGTCATTGACCGGCATTTTTTTGCCTGGCGATCAGGCGTTCTGCTGCGGACGCGGCTGGGTAAGCCGCATGGCGCTGACCACAGCGGCGACGGTAGAGAAACCGCCCGCCAGCAGCAGCGAAGCATGGGTTCCCTGTTCCTGAAACAGATTGAACATTAGCGCTACCAGCGCGGCGCCGCTGGTTTGCCCAAGCAGTCGCGCGGTGCCGAGCATACCGCTGGCGCCGCCGCTGCGATGGCGCGGCGCGGAACTGATTATCGTGTGGTTATTGGGCGACTGAAACAGGCCAAAGCCCGCACCGCAGATAATCATGCGCCAGATAATGCTCCAGTTATCCGGCGAAGTCGGCAGCAGCGCCAGCGAGAACAGGCCGATAGCGAAAAAGACGAGGCCGATGGCGCCCAACAGCCCGGTATGGTAGCGCTCAATCAGCCTGCCCGCGATCGGCGCCATCACCATTGTGGCCAGCGGCCACGGCGTCAGCAGCAGGCCGGTTGCCACCTCGTCGCGGTGCAGCACGGTTTGCAGAAAGAACGGCAACGAAACCATCGCCAGCATTTGGGCGCAGAATGAGCAGACCGATGTCCCCAATGAGAGCGAAAAAACCGGGATACGCAACAGATCCACCGGCAGTAGCGGCACCGGCAGACGCAGCTGCCGACGGATAAACAGCGTACCGATAACCAGCAGCGCGATCAGCTCCGCCGCGATTAACCTGCCGCTTTGTCCCTGGGCGAAACCGCTTAGCGCGGAGATCAGCAGGCCAAAACTCAGGGCGTTCATGACGGCGCTGGGCACGTCGAAACGCTGGCCTTTGGCTTTTTGCGGATTATCCGGCAGAAAGCGTAACGCCAGCACCAGCGCCGCGATGCCTACCGGTACGTTGATCAAAAATAGCCACTTCCATGAGGCTACCGACAGCACGGCGGCGGCGACAGTAGGGCCGGCAGCGGTAGAAACCGCCACAATCAGCGAATTGATGCCCATGCCGCGTCCCAGATGGCGCTGCGGATAGATAATGCGAATCAGCGCCGTATTGACGCTCATCAGCGCCGCGCCGCCGAAACCCTGCAAGACCCTGGCGAAGGTCAGCGTCTCCAGCGAGCCGGAAAGGGCGCAGAGCAGAGAAGTCAGGGTAAAAACCACCAGTCCGCACTGATAGACGCGGCGATAGCCGAGAATATCGCCCAGAAAAGAGAGCGACAGCAGCGAGACGATAATCGCCAGCTGATAGGCGTTAACGATCCAGATAGAGGCTGCCGGACTGGCCTGCAGATCTCTGGCGATAGTGGGCAGCGCGACGTTGGCGATAGCGCCGTCCAGCACGGCGACGGTAATGCCCAGCGCGATAGCCAGAATAGCGCCGTAGCGTTGTGGAACGGGCAGGCCGTCCGGTTGCGAAGTTTGCGGCATAGGGGGAAATAGTCAGGAGAGTGAATATCATAATGCTAATCATTTTTCCTGCGCTGCGCTACGGGTAAAGCAGGGCTAACTATCAGCAAATGTGTCCGTCGCGACGCGAGGTTAACGTTGCGCTGTCAGGATGGCAAAAAGTATAATAAAAATAGTGTTCCATTTTTTATAAAACAGAAAAGGCGAAATAATGGCGAAGGATGAGGTGGATAAACAACCTGATTCGGTTTCCTCCGTACTCAAGGTATTTGGCATTTTACAGGCGCTGGGCGAAGAGAGAGCGCACGGCATTACCGAGCTTTCCCAGCGCGTCATGATGTCCAAAAGCACCGTCTATCGTTTCCTTCAGACCATGAAGTCGCTGGGTTACGTGGCACAGGAAGGCGACACGGAAAAATACAGCCTGACGCTCAAGCTTTTTGAGCTGGGCGCGAAAGCATTGCAGAACGTTGATCTGATCCGTAGCGCCGACGTGCAGATGCGCGAGCTTTCTCGCCTGACCCGTGAAACCATTCATCTGGGCGCGCTGGAAGAGGACAGTATTGTCTACATACACAAAATCGACTCGCTTTATAACCTGCGCATGTATTCGCGCATCGGCCGGCGCAACCCGCTTTACAGCACGGCTATTGGTAAAGTGCTGCTTGCCTGGCGCGAGCCGGAAGAGGTTAAAAATATCCTTTCCCAGGTCAATTTCCAGCAAAGCACCGTCAGGACGCTCACCTCTGCGGAGGCATTAATAAGCCAGCTGGAGAGAGTCCGCGCGCAGGGCTATGGCGAAGATAATGAAGAGCAGGAAGAGGGATTGCGCTGCATCGCCGTGCCGGTGTTTGACCGCTTTGGCGTGGTTATCGCCGGGCTGAGCATCTCTTTCCCCACTATCCGCTTTACGGAAGAAGAGAAAAGCAGCTATGTTGCCATGCTGCATCGGGCGGCGAGGGTGATTTCAGAACAGATGGGCTACAGGGCTTATCCTTTCTGAATAAGCGGGTCAGCCTCGTGCCGACCCGCGTGCCGTCAGTTATCCACGACTTCGCTGCTTTTGCGTAATAATGGGCAGTCGGTCACGCCGATGATGCCGCTGTCGGTATGCAGATACTGCGCGGTGGTCATACCGCGAGCGGTCAGATACTGGCACTGCAGTCCCATCCCGGCGACGTTTTTATGGCTGCCGGCAAGAACGCCATAGCCGGTGACCAGCAAAGCCAGCCAGACCACCGCCAGCAGGGCGACGAAGCGAACGAAAAATCTCATGTTATCTCCTTGGTGCGTCGGCCTTTCCTGCGCTTCGCCGACGTCTGTACATTGTGAGCAGGTACGCAATACCTTGTCAGCATACCGGATTGTTTCCACAGCGCCTGCGCGAAGGTTCCTAAATTTCTGTCAGGCCGCTATCAATTCGTTGATGAACAGGTAAAATTTCGGCTTGCAAAATTATGCGTAACATCAGGAGCGTAGGTATGTTGAATGAGGTCGCGAACGGCGCGGCGGGTACGGGATTGTTTATCGTTATCGCCATCATTGGGCTGTTCGCCTGGTTTCTGGTAAACCGCGCCAGCGTCAGAGCCAATGAGCAAATCCGGCTGCTGGAAGCGCTGCTTGAGGAGCAAAAGCGCCAGAATCAGCTATTGAAAACGCTTGTGGAAGGGCAGGAAAATCCCGCTCAGGCTGCTGAAGGCGCGACGGACGAGTCCGATTTTATTCGCTTAATTCCGGAGCGCTAACCGCTCCGGCACAAGGAGATCCGCATGGCCTGGCAAAATCCCTGGTACGATCCGCAAAAAGAGCATCATACGCCGCAAGGATTCCGTAATCCGGAGCAGGAGCTGCGGCAGCAGGGCGATCTTCAGCGCTGGCGCAAGGAGCGTAAGGCGAAAGGCCTGCCTTTTCCGCCTGCGCAGGGCTATCAGCAGTTTATCCATCAGTGGTGGCAGCCCGCTGATTTGAGCGGCGACGAGGACGCGATTTGGTGGCTGGGCCATGCCTGTCTGCTGCTGCGCACGTCGGGAAAATACACGTTAATCGATCCGGCGCTGTCGCCGCGCGTCTCGCCGCTCAGTTTTTACGGGCCAAAACGCAAAACGCCTGCGCCATTAACCATCGAGCAGCTGCCTGCGCTGGATCGCGTGCTGATTTCTCACAGTCACTACGATCATCTGGACAAGCCTACGGCCAAAAAGATCCTGCGGCGTTTTCCCGACGTGCATTTTGTCGTGCCACTGGGGCTGGCGGAGTGGTTTAAAAAACTCGGCGCCAAAAACGTCACGCAGCTGGACTGGTGGCAGAGCGTCGAAGACCGCGAACTGCAAATCGTTGCGGTTCCGGCGCGTCACTGGAGTATGCGCACGCCCTGGGATCGCAACCGTTCTCTCTGGTGCGGCTGGGTGGTGAAAAGCCAGAAGTTAAACTTCTGGTTCAGCGGCGACAGCGGCTATTCTGAAAACCTGTTGGCTATTCCGCGCAGGCTGGGGCCGTTCAACCTCGCCGCGTTGCCGACGGGCGCCTATGCACCACAATGGTTCATGCGCGGTCAGCATATGGACCCTGAACAGGCCGTATCGCTGCATCGGGACATGGGCCAGCCGGAAACTATCCCTATCCACTGGGGCGTGTTTGAGCTGGCGGACGAATCGCTGGATGAGCCGCCGCGCGTACTGGCGGAAGCGATGCAGGCGGCCGGGCTTGAAGCACGACGTTTCAGCGCCTGGAAAATTGGCGGCAAAATGTTACTTGATAATATAAATTAAGAATAATCCTAACGGGCGAATTTAAAGCGGGCGCTCGTCAGTTGAGTTGCCCGTTAATCCAAATGGATTGAACCAGGCGCGCTCAATTAACTGATAAACCTTTGCGTTTAAATGGGGCAGGGAAAATTACATTCTCCTGATTTTGGTGCAATTTAAATTTAAATATGTACCGGATGCTTCTTTTGATACGGTAATATCATTATCCACACCGCAGCGTCGTGCCATTTTTAAATGAAGTTTTTTGAGTAAGTAATGCCATATTTTTGCAATAAACGCGGCGGAAGATAGGGGACGGCAAGGAGCGGGGCCGTAGACTTCAGCGCGACGGCGGAGTATGATGCTATTCAGAAATTGCGTGACTGCCAGGCCTTTGTGATTCGGTTTTACCCTGTAAACGTTTGGCCATCCCTTTGTTGATGTGCAATAAGCGTCTGGGAAGTTTCAATTATGTGCGACAGCCCGACGACTTTATAAAAATGACTTGCCATTAATAATCGAATATGTGATAACGCTTTTGGTAAAACGGGGTACAGTTCTGTTTATGTATGGCAGCTTCAGTAAAGAAGTTCTGAGTAAAGACGTTACGTTGAATACCGCTTCCTTGCCGAGCCTTAATTCATGCCTCATGCAGTCGTGTCTCTGATTTTTCTGTACGTCACGCCCTCGGGCGAATTAACACTCTAAGGAATTTGCAAAATGGCAAAGATTAAAGGTCAGGTTAAGTGGTTCAACGAGTCTAAAGGTTTTGGCTTCATCACCCCGGCAGACGGCAGCAAAGACGTGTTCGTACACTTCTCTGCTATCCAGGGTAATGGTTTCAAAACGCTGGCCGAAGGCCAGAACGTTGAGTTCGAAATTCAGGATGGCCAGAAAGGCCCTGCTGCTGTGAACGTCACCGCTATCTAATTTTCGATCTTGCCGTTGCCCGCGCGACGGATCAGGCAAGTATCAGAATAGTAAAGCCCTGCCATAACGGCGGGGCTTTTTGCTTTCCGCGCCAGGAAACTCTGCCCTGGCCTGCCGATTTCCGGTAAACTGCCGCCCTTACTGTTTCCGGAGAGTTGTTATGTCTTATCTTTGCCCGCTTTGCCATCATCCCTTGCTGCCCGACTCAGCCGGCTGGCGATGTGAAAACCGGCATCAGTTCGATCGGGCGAAAGAGGGCTATGTCAATCTGCTGCCGGTACAGCACAAGCGTTCAAAGCAGCCGGGCGACAGCGCGGATATGATCCAGGCGCGGCGGGAATTTCTTGACGCCGGCCACTATCAGCCGCTGCAGGCGCGCGTTTGCGAAATTTTTCAAAATAGCCTGCCAGCCAGTGGCGTAAGCGTGCTTGATATCGGCTGCGGCGAAGGCTACTACACGCATGCCGTGGCGGATGCGCTGCAAAAAAGCGGCGAGGCGGAAGTGCACGCGCTGGATGTCTCCAGAGTGGCGGTTCGCGCCGGCGCGAAGCGCTACGGCAATGTTCGCTTCTGCGTGGCCTCCAGTCATCGCTTGCCTTTCGCCGACGGGCAGTTTGACGCCGTACTGCGGATCTATGCGCCGTGCAAAGCGGAAGAGCTGGCGCGCGTGGTGAAGAACGACGGCTATGTGCTGACCGTTACGCCGGGGCCGCGCCATCTGCTGCAGTTCAAAGAGCTTATCTACCAGCAGGCGCGCCTGCACGATGAAACGCCGGAAGACTTGCAGGGCTTTACGCTGGTGGAAGAGCAGTCGCTTAATTATTTAATGCGCCTGAACAGTGAGACGGCCGCCGCGCTGCTGCAGATGACGCCTTTCGCCTGGCGGGCGCGGCCCGAAGTCTGGGGCGTACTGGCGACCACGCCGCTGTTCGAGGTAGAGACGGATTTCACGCTGCGCCTGTGGCGCCGGGCGATCGAAAGGTCGAACGCCGACGAATAACAAAACAGGGCCGGCCGTTATCAGACGGCCTTCTGTAAATGTAAGCAAATATTTTGACGAGGTCTGCAACGCTGTTTACAGTAGAACTCCTTAATTTTAACAGGAGTCACGGGCTTGCGCCCTCCTTATGGATCGTCACCGAAGTCCTTTCACTCAGCTATTGGGCCTGTTGGCCGCTCCGCCTTTCACTGGCGCTTTTTCTCTCTGTCCTGACGCAAGCTGTGCGACGCGGTCGCCTGCTGCCTTTTCCCGTATCTGCTTTCGGAGCCTGTCATGGAATTTCTGTTAGACCCGTCAATCTGGGCCGGTCTGCTGACGCTGGTCGTCCTTGAGATAGTGTTGGGTATAGATAACCTGGTTTTTATCGCCATCCTTGCCGATAAGCTGCCGCCAAAGCAGCGTGACAAAGCGCGTCTGATCGGACTGTCGCTGGCGCTGGTAATGCGGCTCGGCCTGCTTTCGCTGATCTCCTGGATGGTAACGCTGACGCGGCCGCTGTTCAGCGTGGCGGATTTCAGTTTCTCGGGACGCGATCTGATCCTGCTGGTCGGCGGCTTCTTTCTGCTGTTTAAAGCCACGATGGAGCTGCACGAAAGGCTGGAAAACCGCGAGCACAGCGGCGAAGGCAGTAAAGGCTACGCCAGCTTCTGGGCGGTAGTGGCTCAGATTGTGGTGCTGGACGCCGTGTTCTCGCTGGATGCCGTGATTACCGCCGTGGGCATGGTCAACGACCTGGCGATAATGATGACGGCGGTAGTGATCGCGATGGGCGTAATGCTGCTGGCTTCGAAACCGCTGACCCGCTTCGTTAACGCGCATCCTACGGTAGTGGTGCTCTGCCTCAGCTTCCTGTTAATGATTGGCCTCAGCCTGGTGGCGGAAGGTTTTGGCTTCCATATTCCGAAAGGCTATCTCTACGCGGCAATCGGCTTCTCCGTGCTGATCGAGCTCTTCAACCAGATAGCGCGGGTCAACTTCAACCGTCATCAGGCCAGAAGACCGATGCGCGAACGTACCGCAGAAGCTATTCAGCGGCTGATGGGCGGCAGACGCGGCCAGGCGGCCAACGGCGAAGAGGAGAGCGAAACGGCGAAGCTGATGCCGCAGGAAGCTTTTAAGGATGAAGAGCGCTATATGATTAACGGCGTGCTGACGCTGGCCTCGCGTTCGGTGCGTAGCATCATGACGCCGCGCGGTGAAATCTCCTGGGTCAATGCCGAACGTCCCGCGGATGAAATCCGTATCCAGCTGCTGGACACGCCACACAGCCTGTTTCCGGTTTGTCGCGGCGAGCTGGATGAGATCATAGGCGTGGTCAGAGCGAAAGAGCTGCTGGTCGCGCTGGATCATGGTATTGATGTCGCTACCTTTGCCGCCGCGACGCCGCCGGTAATCGTGCCGGAAACCCTGGATCCGATCAATCTGCTGGGCGTGCTGCGTCGCGCCAAAGGCAGCTTTGTGGTGGTGAGCAACGAGTTTGGCGTAGTGCAGGGGTTGATCACGCCGCTGGACGTGCTGGAGGCGATTGCCGGCGAGTTCCCGGATGAGGATGAAACGCCCGATATCGTCGCTGACGGCGATGGCTGGCTGGTAAAAGGCGGTACCGATCTGCACTCGCTGCAGCAGCTGCTGGATACCCAGATGCTAATCAGACCCGAAGACGATCACGCTTCGCTGGCGGGTCTGCTGATTGCACAGAAAGGGCAGCTGCCGCAGGCGGGCGAGGTGATTGAGCTGGCGCCGTTCTCGTTCCTGATCGTTTCCGCTACCGACTACCGCATCGATTTAGTGCGCGTCACGCGCGAAAATCCGCATGCGGAGGAAGAGCAATAAGCCTGACTATCAGCCGCCGCCCGGCGGCTGATGCTCGCTCAGCCACTGTGGAAAGCTTTCCAGCGGCATGGGCCGGGCAAAAAGATAACCCTGCAGCACATCCACGCCTTTCTCGCGCAGATAGGCTGCCTGCTCTTCCGTCTCGACACCTTCCGCCACCAGGCTGATATTCAGCCGCTGCGCCAGCGAAATCACCATATCCGTGACTGTGGCGTTGATAGCATCCGTGCCGAGCGCGGCGGTAAACACCTTGTCGATTTTCAGCACGTCCGGGCTCAGCGTCTTGAGATAAGAGAGCGAGCTGTGGCCGGTGCCGAAATCGTCAATCGCCAGCCTGACGCCATTTTGCCGCAGCTGCGCCACCACGCGGCGATCGACTTCCGGCAGCGCGTCGCGCTCTGTCAGCTCCACGACCAGCTGTGGCACCGGATCGGCAGGCCACCAGATCTCTTTTAAATCCAACAGGATCTGACGGCGATGAAAATGACTGGAGGCGACGTTAATAGCGATATGAAACTCGGGTTTAGCGGGCAGATGAGGCAGCTGGCTAACCACTTCTTTCAGCACGTAACGCGTCAGCGGCGCGATCAGGTTGTGACGTTCGGCCAGCGGGATAAACAGCTCCGGCGATATCCAGCCCTGGCGAGCGTTATGCCAGCGCAGCAGCAGCTCGATGCCTTCGCACTCGCCGTTGCGGGCGCTGATTAACGGCTGGCAGTAAACCAGAAATTCGCGCGCGTTAATGCCGTAGCTAATCTGCCAGGCGAGACTCATACGGTTAGCGAGCGCCAGCCAGACAATATAACCGGAGAGCAGGCTCAGCAGCAGCGCCAGCGGTAACTGGTCGGGCAGGGTAGCGAGCGCCAGCCGCGTGGGCGCCGGGCCGAACAGCGTAACGGAAAAAGGATAGCGCAGCGAGGCGTCCTGATAGCTGACCTGATCTTCCGAGGGCTGCGCTTTCTCAATCAGCGGATTGCCGTATTCCAGGCTGCGATTGGCCACGTTGAAAACAACCCGTTCCACCCAGGGGAGCTCAGGCTCAAGCAGATAGTTGCTCATCAATTCGATATTGATTTCCTGCACGATACCGGCTTGACCATGCGTGTCCAGCGGCGTCCACAGCAGCAGCATCGGCGAGCCTTTCAGCAGGTTTTCATCGGTAGTCAGCAACATGCGCTGATTATTTACCGCCAGCTCGGGATAGCTCTCGCTAAAGCCGATATTGGTGCTGCCGAAAATGCTGGAGCAGTACATATTGTCACGATTGACCAGCATGATTGACCGCACTGTCTGCAGCGAGGCGAGTTTCGCCACCAGCGGGAAACGCACCTGCTCACAGGGCAGGCCGACCAGTCCGAGAGTATTGTTGGCCGCCACATCAAGCGGTGAAAACAGGCGGTCGAAACGCTGGATTGCCTGACTGGCGAAAGTGCGCGACTGCTGCTCGACATGGTGTTTTTCAATGATAAAGCGCAAAGCCAGGGTAAGGATAAGCACCAGTGCGGCTATGATTACTGCAATGAACAAGCGTCTGCGGCGAAACGCCCCAGTTGCCTCCTGTGACACTTGCATCAGTTACCATCCTTAAAGCGAAACGCGAACCAGGTCGTTATCGGCAAAAACAGAATTAAGTTTAGCGCTGGCGGATGAAAACGAGATGAAAAGTGCGGCCCGGCGATAACGCGCGTGCGGGAAAAGAAAGGAAAACCAGCGCCGCAGCGGGCGCTGGCTAAGGATTAGTCACACTGAACTTTAATCGCCAGTCCGCCACGAGAGGTTTCCCGGTATTTGGCGTTCATATCTTTGCCGGTTTCATACATGGTTTCGATAACTTTATCCAGCGACACGCGGGCTTCGCTGGTGCGGCGCATCGCCATGCGCGCGGAGTTGATCGCTTTGACCGACGCAATGGCGTTGCGCTCGATACAGGGAACCTGTACCTGACCGGCAACGGGATCGCAGGTCAGCCCCAGATTATGTTCCATGCCGATTTCCGCCGCCACGCAGACCTGCTCCGGGCTGGCGCCCAGCAGTTCAGCCAGGCCTGCGGCCGCCATCGAACAGGCAACGCCGACTTCGCCCTGACAGCCGACTTCCGCACCGGAAATTGAGGCGTTCATCTTATACAGAATGCCGACTGCGCCCGCCGCCAGAAAATAACGGATAAAAATATCGGGACTGACCGAGGCGATGAAATGATCGTAATAGGCCAGCACGGCCGGAACGATGCCGCAGGCGCCGTTGGTCGGTGCGGTTACGACTCGTCCGCCTGCCGCGTTCTCTTCATTCACGGCCAGCGCGAACATATTCACCCAGTCGATCACATTCATCGGATCGCTGGAAAGCTTGTCGGAAGAAACCAGCAGGCGACGCAGCGCGGCGGCGCGGCGCGGAACCCGCAGTGGCCCAGGCAGCACGCCTTCGGTATTCAGGCCGCGATCGATACAGTCGCGCATACTTTGCCAGACATCGGCGAAGTAGCGTTCGATCTCTGCCCGGCTGTGCAGCGCCAGCTCGTTTTTCATCACCATGCCGGAGAGCGACAGCCCCGTATCGTGGCAGTGAGCCAGCATCTCTTTGGCGGAGTTAAACGGATAGGGCACCGAAACTTCATTCAGCGATGACTGACCAAAATGCTCTTCATCAACGATAAAACCGCCGCCGACAGAGTAGTAGGTTTTGCTGTAGATCAGCTCGTCACCGGCGAAAGCGTGAATACGCATACCGTTTTCATGCAGAGAAAGATTATCGCTGCGAAACACCATGCCGCCTTCACGCGGAAAATCGACCTCGTGCGCGCCGTCGGCCAGCAGCAGGCGCTGGCGCGTTTCGACATCGCGGATAAAAGCCGGGATACCGTCGATATCCACGCTCTCCGGCGAGGCGCCCGACAGGCCCATAATAATGGCGATATCGGTGTGGTGGCCTTTGCCTGTCAGGGAAAGAGAACCGTAAACGTCCACGGCGATGCGCGTCACGTCGGTTAATTTTCCGTGGCTGACCAGATCGTCAACAAACTGTTTGCCGGCTTTCATCGGCCCCACGGTATGGGAGCTGGATGGGCCTATGCCGATCTTAAACATGTCGAAAACGCTAATCACATTCTGCTCCCGGTCTGCATTCGCTGGATATTAAGTAATGGTAATCATCATGTGAACGATAGTCGCATGAAATAAACTAATCTGCTGTCGAGGGAAAAGTTATCGCTGCCCGCATGGCGCTGGCATCAGGCGGTTTTTCCTGCCCAATCTGCGTTAGGGCAAAATCAATGCCGGGCCGTTAATGAACACCGCCGTGACATTCGCGCTGCAATATAAAGGAATTACGCTAATTGTGAAGGGGAAAAACAAACTAAAACAGGGAATTTCTTCCCTGTTCTGCTTTAAATCACTGGCAAAAACGCTAAGCGGCGCTATTTTGTGCGAAAAGCTACTCCGCCACCTGCAGGCTGAGCTGGCGAATAATGCCCGCGGTCATGCCCCAGATAAAATAGTCGTCAAACCAGGAGAGCCAGACGCGGTGAGCGACGCCGTGCCGATGAATATCCAGCGGCGAATAGCGTCCCAGCCGCAGCGCTTCTTGCAGCGGCATCTCAAACACCGATTCCACCTCCGACTCGCTGGCGTGCCAGCAAATAGTGTCAGGCAAGATGCCCACCACCGGCGTCACCTGAAAACCGGTGCTGCTGGTAACGGGCGGCAGCACGCCGATGACCTTTACGCATTCCGGAGGAATAGCGACCTCTTCCTGCGCCTCGCGCAGCGCGGTGAAAATCAGTGACCGATCTTCTTTATCACGCATACCGCCGGGGAAAGCGACCTGGCCGGCATGTTTGCGTAGCGTAGCGGCGCGTCGGGTCAGCAGCAGACCAGGACGTGTCCGGTTGATAATCGGCACCAGCACCGCAGCCTGGCGAACCGGCAGCGGCGGCGCGGCGGCGTCGGGCCGCTGTAGCTGAAAACGGGTGAGAAAATGCGCCAGCGCTGGTGAGGTTTCAGCCATCGGTTTGCTCCAGACAGGGAAGAATACGTTTCACCTTGTCGAATGTTTCCTGATACTCCGCCTGCTCGTCGCTGTCCGCCACGATACCGCCGCCGGCGGTACAGTAAAGCTGGCCGTTTTCCGCCGTCAGGGTGCGAATAGTAATGCTGGTATCCATGCGGCCGCAGGCGCTGAGGTAGCCGATGCTGCCGCACCAGGCATTACGGCGGTGCGGTTCCAGCTCGTCGATAATCGCCATTGCCCGCACCTTAGGCGCGCCGGTAATCGAACCGCCGGGAAAGCAGGCGCGCAGCAGATCGCAGGGCGTCAGCTCGGGCTTCAGCCTGCCGGTAACGGTGCTGACCAGATGATGCACCGCCGGAAAAGGCTCTACAACGAACAGCTCCGGCACTTTCACCGTGCCGGGCACGGCCACGCGGCCAATATCGTTGCGCAGCAGATCGACAATCATCAGGTTTTCCGCGCGATCCTTCGGCGATCGCGCCAGCTTTTCCGCCTGCAGCCTGTCAGCTTGCGGATCGCTCAGGCGCGGCAGCGTGCCTTTAATAGGCCGGGTTTCAATTTCGCCCTGCTCGATCTGCAGAAAACGTTCGGGAGAAAGGCTTAACACGGCGCTTTCCGGCAGGCGAAGAAAAGCGCTGAAAGGCGCACGGTTTTGTTTGTTGAGCAGCAGAAACGCCTGCCATTCGTCGCCGCTGTAGCTGGCCTGAAAGCGCTGAGCGAGGTTGATCTGGTAGCAGTCGCCGCTGCGCAGCCAGGCCTGAACCTGGCGGAATTTTTCGCCGTAGCTTTCGCGGCTCATGTTAGAGCGCCATGGGCTGGTCAGGCGAAAAGGCACGGCTGCCTTTGGCTGTTGCTTATCCAGCCAGCTCAGGCGCTTCGCCGGGTCGCCGTAGGTTATCAGCGTCAGGGTACGGCGATGATGATCGGCGATCACGGCCCAATCGTAGAGGCCGACGGCCATATCCGGCGTGGTTAAATCCTGCTGCGCCAGCTGCGGCAGTTTCTCGAAGCGCCTTCCCAGGTCATAGCCAAACAGCCCCAGCGCGCCGCCCTGAAAAGGATAGTCCGCGTGTTCACTCGCCTGCAGGCCGCTCTCGTGAAGCGTCTGTTGCAGCAGGCTGAGCGGATCGTCTGTGCTTTCCGTAATGCCATCGCCACGCTCGATGCGGGTCAAACTACCTCTGGTGGTCAGCGTTGCGAGCGGATCGGCGACCATGAGATCGAAGCGGTTATCGTTATGCTGCGCGAAACCCGAATGCAGCAGCATCGCCCAGGGCTGATGAGCGACAAGGTTAAACAGATTCCCGAGGCTTTCGGGCGTATACTCCAGGGGATAATAAACAGGTGACATGGCGTAAGCAGATCGGAACCCAAACAGGCAGCAAGCCTGCCATATTTTTCCGCCGCTGGCATCTGTTTGTTACGCGTGGAATAATTCCGGCGACCGAAACAGGAGTAGATATGATTAGTGGTTTACCGGCGCTGTCGCCTGAACAGCAGCAGCAGGCAGTAGAGCGTATTCAGGAACTCATCGCGGAAGGCATGAGTAGCGGGCAAGCTATTCAGCTGGTGGCGGCCGAAATTCGCGAAACCCATACCGGCGAGATGATCGCGGTGCGTTTTGAGGATGAGGATGACGACCCGCTGCAGCCTGAATACGACGACGCTGACGAAGAAGAGTAGTCCTGGCGCGCCAGCCGGCGCGCCATTCGTTTACCTGGCGGCGACGATTTTGATCTCAACCAGATATTTCGGGTTCATCAAACCGGCCTGCACGGTGCAGCGCACCGGCGCGTTGCCCGGCGAAACCCAGGCGTCCCAGGCGCGATTCATCGCCGGAAAATCTTCCTTGTGCACCAGAAAAATGGTCGCGTCCAGAATGCGGCTTTTATCTGAACCCAGTCGGGCCAGGATACAATCGATGACCGCCAGCGCGTTGGCTGTCTGCGCTTCGGCATCTTCATCCAGGTTTTCCGGCACGCTGGTGTAGTAGATGGTATCGTTATGAATCACCGCTTCGGACATGCGGTGCTCCGGGTCAAGACGCTCAATGGTCATCAGATTCCCTCTTTAGATCGCTGTAAAGGGTCGACAGCCTGACACAAATCCCGGCTCTTTGTCATCCAAAACGGCTGTCACGACAGTGATATAATCCGCTTCAGCTTTATGGGAGGCACAAATCATGCCCAATCATGACGAACTTTTTCTGCGTCTCGCGCGTTCGCCGTTTCGGCAAAAATTTCATTTAGGCCATGCGGAGTACCGCTATTGCCTTGAAAAAGGCGAAGAGCAAATCAGCGCGCACGCTGCGGATTTTATCTGCGAAAGACTCTCCGCCGCTCTACCGGTCAATGATGGCAAACAAACGCCGATGCGCGGCCATCCGGTTTTTATCGCCCAGCACGCTACGGCGACCTGCTGTCGCGGCTGCCTGAGCAAATGGCACGCCATTGCTGAGCGCCAACCGCTGACCGCGGCACAGCAGGCGTGGATCGTGCAAACCATTATGCACTGGCTGCGGCTGGAGATGCAGCGTTCGCCGCCGCCAGCAAAAGCGGCTAAAACAAAGCCGGGCGACGATAAACAGCTGTCGCTGCTGTAGCGCCGGAAAACTGGCGTAATAATCCAAGAAACAGACATTAACAAAATTTACCGAAAGAGCACCCGCAGAGAGCTTGCGACTTTACCGGTAACATTCTAATTTCCCTGTAGTGGGCTAATCCACTGCTAAAACAGGGTTATGATGATGAAAAGTTCAAAATCTATTGTTTTAATTGAAAAAATAGCTATTGCGGCTTTTGTGGTTCTGCTGGTTTACTTTATCGCTACCGGCTTTTTTTCCGCAGCAGGCTGGGACCATAGCTGGCCTTACCCTCATCGCTGAATAGCGGTATTTACACCAGGGAATATCAAAAAAATTAATATTGAGCGCCGCTGATCCCGACCCTCGGCCCGGAAAATGTTGACCAGGATCGCGCAGCCTGTCACCTCTTTGATTTACAAAAATTTTATCTTTCGAAAGCGCATTACTCTTTGATAACTATTTGATTTTTAATGATTTGTATCCTTGCTGCAATACTGACATAATAGCCCGTTTTTTAACGGGCGGTGAGGATACGTGGTAAACGATTTTGCAGCAGACGGCGCGCTGGCGCAGGCTATTCCCGGATTTAAGCCGCGCGAGCCTCAACGGCTGATGGCGGAGGCGGTCGCAGAGGCGATCGACAACAAGCGCGAATTAGTCGTAGAGGCAGGAACAGGCACCGGGAAAACTTATGCCTATCTTGCGCCGGCGCTACGATCGGGCAAAAAAGTCATTATTTCCACCGGCTCCAAAGCCCTGCAGGACCAGCTCTACAGCCGCGATCTGCCCACCGTCGCCCGCGCGCTGAAATATAAAGGGATGCTGGCGCTGTTGAAAGGCCGCTCCAACTATCTCTGCCTGGAACGGCTTGAGCAGCAGTCGATGGCCGGCGGCGAGCTGGCGGCGCAGGCGATGAGCGATCTGGTGCATCTGCGCGGCTGGTCGAGCGAAACGGTGGATGGCGATATCAGCACCTGCGGCGGCGTCGCCGAAGACAGCCCGGTCTGGCCGCTGGTCACCAGCACCAACGACAACTGCCTGGGCAGCGATTGCCCGCTCTACCAGGACTGCTTTGTGGTAAAAGCGCGCCGGAAAGCGATGGACGCAGATATCGTAGTGGTCAATCATCATCTCTTTCTGGCGGATATGGTGGTGAAAGAGAGCGGCTTCGCGGAGCTGATCCCCGAGGCGGACGTAATGATCTTCGATGAGGCGCATCAGGTGCCGGATATCGCCAGCCAGTATTTCGGCCAGCAGCTCTCCAGCAAACAGCTGCTCGATCTCGCCAAAGACATCACTATTGCCTATCGCACGGAAGTGCGCGACGCCCAGCAGCTGCAAAAATCGGCCGATCGTCTGGCGCAGAGCGCGCAGGATTTCCGGCTGGCGCTGGGCGATCCCGGTTTTCGCGGCAATCTTCGCGAGGTGTTGAATAATCCCAATATCCAGCGTGCTCTGCTGCTGCTGGACGACGCCCTGGAGCTTTGCTACGACGTGGCAAAATTGTCGCTGGGCCGTTCCGCGCTGTTAGATGCGGCTTTTGAACGGGCGGCGCTCTACCGCGGCAGGCTGAAGCGGCTGAAGGATACTTCGCAACCTGGTTTCAGCTACTGGTACGAGTGCAACAGCCGTCATTTTGTGCTGGCGCTGACGCCGCTTTCGGTATCCGATCGCTTTCGTGAAGTGATGAACGAGCGGCCCGCCAGCTGGATCTTTACCTCCGCTACGCTGGCGGTAAATGAACAGATGACGCACTTTGTAGAAAGGATCGGTGTCGCCGATGCAAAAACTATGATCCTTAACAGTCCGTTTGATTTCGCCAGTCAGGCGCTGCTCTGCGTGCCGCGCAATCTGCCTTCGCCCAATCAGCCAGGCGGGGCCAGGCAGCTGGCGCGCATGCTGCTGCCGCTGATTGAAGCCAACAACGGCCGCTGCTTTTTTCTCTGTACTTCGCACCAGATGATGCGCGAGCTGGCCGAGCAGTTCCGCGCCATGCTGACTCTGCCCGTGCTGCTGCAGGGCGAAACCAGCAAGGGCGAGCTGCTGAAACAGTTTATCGCTGCGGGTAACGCAGTGCTGGTAGCGACCAGTAGCTTTTGGGAAGGTGTGGACGTGCGCGGCGACGCGCTTTCGCTGGTGATTATCGATAAGCTGCCGTTTACGTCGCCAGACGATCCTCTGCTTAAGGCTCGTATGGAAGATTGCAAATTGCGCGGCGGCGATCCCTTTGATGAGGTGCAGCTGCCGGACGCGGTTATCACCCTGAAGCAGGGCGTAGGCCGCCTGATCCGCGACGTCGACGATCGCGGCGTGCTGGTCATTTGTGATAACCGGCTGGTCATGCGCCCTTACGGCGCGGTTTTTCTGAACAGCCTGCCGCCGACGCCGCGAACCCGGGATATTCAGCAGGCGGTTGATTTCCTGCGGCCGCAGTAATTCCTCGCGCAGTATGCTATGCTGCGCGCCGAATTTTTTCTCCCGCCAGAGGTAAGTAGATCCATGCGAATTTTAGCTATTGATACGGCCACCGAGGCCTGTTCGGTCGCGTTGCTGAATAATGGCAAAGTCACGGCGCATTTCGAGCTGTGCGCCCGCGAGCACACGCAACGCATTCTGCCGCTGGTACAGGCGCAGCTGCAGCAGGAAGCGATTGCCCTGAACGAGCTGGACGCGCTGGCGTTCGGCAAAGGGCCAGGCAGCTTTACCGGCGTGCGCATCGGCACCGGCATCGCTCAGGGGCTGGCGCTTGGCGCGATGCTGCCGCTGATCGGCGTCTCGACGCTGAAAGCGATGGCGCAGGGCGCGTGGCGGCTACAGGGCGCGACTCGCGTGCTGGCGGCAATCGACGCGCGCATGGGCGAGGTTTACTGGGCGGAATATCAGCGCGATGAGCAGGGCGTCTGGCAGGGAGAAGAGACGGAAGCGGTGCTGAAGCCGGAAGAGGCGCTGCAGCGCATGGCGCGGCTGGAAGGCGAATGGGCGATGGTCGGCACCGGCTGGCAGGCGCATCCGCAGCTGGCTGCCGACAGCGCGATTTCGTTACAACATACTGAAGTGCTGCTGCCCTGCGCGGAAGATATGCTGCCGCTGGCGGTGCTCGATCTGTCAGCAGGCAAAACCGCGCTGCCGGAAGAGGCCGAACCGACCTATCTGCGTAACGAAGTCACCTGGAAAAAATTGCCTGGCAGAGCCTGAACTCAGCAACTAATCGGCCCGAAAGCAGTCAAAGCTAATAGTGTCCCGGGAGAGTCTTATGCGTAATAAAAAGTTATTGCGGTCAGGTAGTTTACTGTTTATCGCGGTGCTGCTGGCAGGCTGCGCCAGCGTACCGGATTCCATTAAAGGCAGTTCGCCCACGCCGCAGCAGGATTTAGTGCGCGTGCTGAACGCGCCGAAGCTCTATGTCGGTCAGGAGTCGCGCTTCGGCGGTAAAGTGGTGAAGGTGACTAACCAGAACGGCTCAACCCGACTGGAAATCGCCGCGATGCGTCTGGACGACACCGGGCGTCCGCTACTGGGCAGCCCGTCCATCGGCCGTATCTACGCGGATATCAATGGCTTTGTCGATCCCATCGATCTCAATAACCAAATGGTGACGGTCGTTGGTACGATTAAGGGCACGGAAAAAGGCGAAATCGGGCAGGCGAGCTATCAGTTTGTCACCATAGCCGTAACGGGCTATCAACGCTGGCGTCTGACGCAGCAGGTGGTAGCGGCGCCGCCGCCAATGGATCCCTGGATCTGGTATGGGCCGCCGCGCGGTCGCCATCGTGGCGGCTACTGGGGGCCGCCGCCGGGGATGATGTTCTATAATCCAGGGCCGGCGGAAGTACAGACTATCCTTACTGAATAGCCTGAAAGTGAACTGTTGCAGACCCGACGGCGGTTTCCTGCCGCCGGGTTATTTTTTGTCTGGCCGGGACAATAAGAAATTAGTGATATGCTTCGCAACCTCAAAACGGAACGGCCCGTTAAACTGGTACGCTGAGTTAATATAATGTTAACAAATGGAGCGGCTGAGGGATTGCGATGACGACAAATATAAGTTTCAGAGGTGTTTCCTTGAATAAGGTCTGGCTCAACCGCTATCCCGCAGATGTTCCCGCAGAAATCGACCCCGATCGCTATCCTTCCCTGATCGACCTCTTTGAACATGCCGCTAAGCGGTATGCTGACAGACCCGCCTTTATTAATATGGGTCAGACCATGACCTACCGTAAGCTGGAAGAGCGCAGCCGGGCTTTCGCCGCTTATCTGCAGGAAGGATTGGGGCTGAAGAAGGGCGATCGGGTTGCGCTGATGATGCCTAACCTGCTGCAGTATCCGATTGCGCTGTTCGGCATCCTGCGTGCGGGCATGATTGTCGTCAACGTCAATCCGCTCTACACGCCGCGCGAACTGGAGCACCAGCTTAATGATAGCGGCGCCAGCGCTATCGTGATCGTCTCCAACTTCGCGCATACGCTGGAAAAAGTAGTGGCGAAAACGCAGCTTAAGCATGTGATCCTGACGCGCATGGGCGATCAGCTCTCTCCGGCAAAGGCGACGCTGGTTAATTTCGTCGTGCGCTATATCAAACGGCTGGTACCGAAATACCATCTGCCGGGCGCTATCTCTTTTCGACGCGCGCTGCATGAGGGTTACCGAATGCAGTACGTCAGGCCGGCAATAGTCAATGAAGATCTCGCTTTTTTGCAGTACACCGGCGGCACGACCGGTGTGGCGAAGGGCGCGATGCTGACCCATCGCAATATGCAGGCCAACCTGGAGCAGACAAAAGCGACTTACGGCTCCCTGCTGAAAGCAGGCGAGGAGACTGTGGTCACCGCTTTGCCGCTTTACCATATATTCGCGCTGACGGTGAACTGCCTGCTGTTTATCGATCTGGGCGGCGCCAATCTGCTGATTACCAATCCTCGCGATATTCCCGGCCTGGTGAAAGAGCTGGCGAAAACCCGCTTTACCGCCATTACCGGCGTCAACACGCTGTTTAACGCTTTGCTGAACGACAAAGATTTCCAACGGCTCGATTTCTCCAGCCTTTCACTGTCGGCAGGCGGCGGCATGGCCGTGCAGAAAGCCGTCGCCGAACGCTGGGAGAAACTGACCGGACACTATCTGCTGGAAGGCTATGGCCTGACCGAGTGTTCGCCGCTGGTATCGGTAAATCCTTACGATATTCGCTATCACAGCGGCAGCATCGGTCTGCCGGTGCCTTCCACCGATATTCGCATTGTGGATGGTGAAGACAATGAGGTGGCGCCGGGCGAGGCTGGCGAGCTGTGCATCAAAGGGCCGCAGGTGATGCCGGGCTACTGGAATCACCCACAGGCCACCGAGGAAGTCCTGAAAAACGGCTGGCTGCACAGCGGCGATATTGTTACCGTCGACGCGGAAGGATTTATTCGCATCGTCGATCGGAAAAAAGATATGATTCTGGTTTCCGGTTTTAACGTTTATCCTAACGAAATCGAGGACGTGGCGATGCTGCATCCAAAAGTGCGCGAGGCCGCCGCGGTAGGCGTGCCGGATGCGGTGGCGGGTGAAACGGTTAAGATCTGCGTGGTGAAAAAAGAGGCTTCGCTGACTCGCGAAGAGCTAATCGCCCACTGCAAAAAGCATCTGACCGGCTATAAAGTTCCGAAGATTGTCGAGTTTCGCGAAGAGCTGCCGAAAACCAACGTCGGTAAAATTTTGCGTCGCGAGCTGCGGGATAAGCTGCCTGAAAGCTAGCCAGTCGCGCCAGTCACTTCTACGCCGGTTAATCCGGCGTTTTTACTGAACCACACTGAGGCATAAGAGGCCGCAGCGAGAGGATCATTTTGAATTACACCATGATAACCACCAACGAGGCGCTGGCCGAAGTTTGCCAGGCCGCCCGTCAGGTTCCTGCCGTGGCGCTGGATACCGAATTTGTCCGCACCCGCACCTACTATCCCGGACTTGGCCTGATTCAGCTGTTTGATGGCGAGCAGGTTTCGCTGATCGACCCGCTGCCAATCACCGACTGGACATCGTTTCGCGAACTGCTCCTTGACCGAAACGTGATTAAATATCTTCATGCCGGTAGCGAAGACCTGGAAGTCTTCCTGCATGAGTTCGACGCGCTGCCTGAGCCAATGATCGATACGCAGATTCTGGCCGCTTTCACCGGTCGCCCGCTCTCCTGCGGTTTCGCGACCATTGTGGAATCTTTTACCGGCATCGCGCTGGATAAAAGCGAATCGCGCACCGACTGGCTGGCGCGCCCACTGACGGAGAAGCAGTGTCACTATGCTGCTGCCGATGTCTGGTATCTGCTGCCGATCGCGCAGAAGCTGATGGCAGAAGCGGAGACTGCCGGCAGGCTGGAAGCCGCGTTAAACGAATGTTCGCTGCTGTGCCAGCGTCGTCGTACCGTGGTTGCGCCGGAAGAAGCTTACCGTGAAATCGCCAACGCCTGGCAGCTGCGTCCTCGCCAGCTTGCCGCGCTGCGTCTGATGGCCGCCTGGCGGCTGGAGCTGGCGCGCGAAAAAGATATGGCGGTAAACTTTGTGGTGCGTGAGGAAAACCTGTGGAAAGTAGCGCGCTTTATGCCAGGTTCGCTGGGCGAGCTGGACCATCTGGGCCTGAACGGGCAAGAGATCCGTTTTCACGGCAAGGCGCTGGTGGCGATGGTGGCGCAGGCGAATGAGCTGCCGGAAAGCGAACTGCCGGAACCGCTGGCTAATCTCATCGACAATCCATCCTACAAGAAAGTCTTTAAGGCGCTGAAGACGCTGATAGCGGAAGCGGCGGAGAAAAATGGCGTCAGTCAGGAACTGCTGGCCTCACGGCGGCAGATTAACCAGCTGCTGAACTGGCACTGGAAGCTGAAACCGGTAAAAACGCCGGAGCTGCTTGACGGCTGGCGGGGCAATCTACTGCGCGACGCTATCCTGGCGCTACTGGCGGATTACTAAAAGACGCGGGCTCTCCCGGCCCGTTTCCCCTGTAACCACACAGGGGAAGAGAGGCGAGGCGGAGAGTCATTTCGTGGTTTCTTCTGCCTCGGGCAGCGTCACGTTAAGCTCAAGAATGGAAATATCGTCATCTTTCTGATCCAGCTTGACGCTGAGCATCTCCGGATCGATCTTCACATATTTGCAGATAACTTCCAGCAGGTCTTTTTTCAGCTGCGGCAGATAGTGGGGCTCGGCGTCGCCCCTCCTGCGCTCCGCCACAATAATCTGCAGCCGTTCCTTGGCTATATTGGCTGTGCTTTTTTTACGGGATAAAAAGAAATCAAGTAAGGCCATGTTTTATCCCCCAAACAGGCGTTTCAGGAAACCCTTCTTCTCTTCTTCGATGAAGCGGAAGGGACGTTCTTCGCCCAGCAGGCGATCGACGGTATCGGCATAGGCTTTGCCTGCGTCGGACTCGGTATCCAGAATCACAGGTTCGCCCTGGTTGGAAGCGCGCAGGACGGACTGATCTTCCGGAATAACGCCAGCCAGAGGAATACGCAGGATCTCCAGCACATCCTCCATGCTCAGCATATCGCCACGGCTGACGCGACCCGGATTGTAACGGGTCAGCAGCAGATGCTCTTTAATCGGGTCCTGGCCATTTTCCGCACGACGGGATTTGGAAGAGAGGATGCCGAGGATACGGTCAGAGTCACGAACGGAAGAGACTTCAGGGTTAGTGGTGATGATCGCTTCGTCAGCGAAATAGAGCGCCATCAGCGCGCCGGTTTCAATGCCAGCCGGCGAATCGCAGACGATAAAATCGAACGCCATCTCGGTTAAATCATTGAGTACTTTTTCCACGCCTTCACGAGTCAGCGCGTCTTTGTCACGCGTTTGCGAGGCTGGCAGGATATAAAGGTTTTCGGTGCGCTTGTCTTTAATCAACGCCTGATTCAGCGTGGCGTCACCCTGGATGACGTTAACAAAATCGTAGACTACCCGACGCTCACAGCCCATGATCAAATCGAGGTTACGCAAACCGATATCGAAATCGATGACGACGGTTTTTTTACCTTTCTGGGCTAAACCGGTAGCGATGGCCGCGCTGGACGTGGTTTTGCCCACGCCTCCTTTACCCGATGTAACAACAATAATGCGTGCCATATAATAATTTCCTTAAGAAAAGAAAGGCTTGTGAGCCTGGCTCAGTTCAGTGTCTGTATAGTCAGAGCGCCATCTTTTAAGCAAAGACGTGACGCTTTTCCAAAAAATTCAGCAGGGATTTGGTCCATAATCCAGTACTCACCGGCAATGGAAACCAGCTCTGCTGATAAATTCGTGCAAAAAATCTGGCAGTCACGATCGCCGCCGGCACCGGCCAGCGCGCGACCGCGCATCATGCCGTAGATATGAATATTGCCGTCGGCGATCAGCTCGGCACCTGCGCTAACGCTGCTGGTGACGATCAGGTCGCTGTTTTTAGCGTAAATTTGCTGGCCGGAACGAACGGGGGCATTAATCACGCGCGTTCTGGCCGCCGGAACCTCTACAGGTTTTACCGGTTCGGCTGCGGGTTTCTGCTCTTTGCCTTCAGAAAGCAGCGGCAGGCCAGCTTTGGCGATCTCGCGCTTAAGCGCGTCATCCCTGCAGCCGCTGACGCCGACGATAAGAAGACCGGTTGAGGCGATGGCCTGCTGCATCTGTCGCCAGTTGACCTCACTGGTGAGCGTGGAGACGTTCAGCACGACCGGCGCGTTTTTCAGGAAAGCGGGAGCCTGACTGACTTTATCCTGAAGCGCCTGACGTACCACATCCGCATCGTGGTGATGTAAGTGAACTACAGACAGAGTAAAACTGCTGCCCTTTAACTCGATTGGCGTTTGTGACATCTGTCCCGCTCAGTCCTGTTATTTCAAATCCCGGCGAAAATATCCCCATCAGGGTGACAGTTAATCGCGCCAGGACGATATTCCGAAGTTCAGCAAGCATGTTATAGTTACAGCTATATTCAGGCAAGCCACCGACCAGGTTAATTCGAGTAAAAAATATGTTTTGTGTGATCTACAGAAGTCCTAAACGTGACCAGACTTATCTCTATGTTGAAAAAAAAGACGATTTTTCACGCGTGCCTGCCGAACTGCTACAGGGATTTGGCAAACCTCAGCTGGCCATGGTACTGCCGCTGGATGGCAGTAAACGTCTGGCTAATGCGGACCAGACTAAAGTGAAGGAAGCGCTGCTTGAGCAGGGCTATTATTTACAAATGCCGCCGCCGCTGGAAAGTCTGCTTAAGATGCATCTGGAAACGAGTAAAAAAGATTAATTAGGAATCATCTGTAAGCTATTTTCCCACCTTTGTTCTTTCCCGCCGAAAATAACGGTCGGCGGGCAGCACTATAAAAGGGCGCCTTCATGAAGCAATCCTTCCTTACCTCGATAATTTTCTCCCTGCTGCTGGCCGGATGCGCCAGCCAGAACAGCAAGGCACTTGAGAAGAAAACGGCGCCGACGTCGCCCCAGCAGAAAACGACTCTCGCCGCCACCGGGCGCGATCCTGCAGAGTTTCCCGGCTATGTCGAACAGCTTAAGCGCCAGGCGCAGGAGCAGGGCATCGATGCCGCGACCATTGATACCGCCTTCAGTAATATCCATTTCGTCGATCGCGCCATCTCCGCCGACCGTAATCAGTTAGAGAAGAAAATTACTCTGGACGACTACCTGACGCGCGTGCTGCCAGAGTGGAAAAAGCAGCGCGCACGCGAAAACTTTCAGCAATATCTGCCGCAGCTGCAAAAGGTCAGCCAGCGCTATGGCGTCCAGCCGGAATATATAGTTGCGCTCTGGGCAATGGAGAGCAGCTTCGGCAAAATTCAGGGTAAGGAAGAGGTAATCTCGGCGCTGGCGACGCTGGCTTTTGAAGGGCGTCGCGAAGCGTTCTTCACCAAAGAGCTGATGGCCGCCCTGCAAATTATCCAGCAGCAGCATATTAGCGCGGCGGAGATGAAAGGCTCCTGGGCCGGCGCGATGGGGCAAAACCAGTTTATGCCTTCCTCTTTCCTGCGCTACGGCGCAGACGGCGACGGCGATGGACGTATCGATATCTGGAACAATCTGGACGATGTCTTCGCCTCGACGGCGAATTACCTGGCAACGGAAGGCTGGAAAGCGGGCGAAAGCTGGGGACGGGAAGTCATTCTGCCGGTGGATTTCGTTAAAACGCAGGCCGGACTGAAAACCGCGCAGGCGAAAACGGCAGGCGAATGGCAGAAGCTGGGCGTGCGTTTCAACAGCGATGCCGCGCTGCCGGACAACGGCCAGCGCGCCTGGATTATTCTGCCTGACGATGCGCCGGGCCGGGCATTTATGGTTTACGACAACTTCCGCGTTATTATGCACTGGAACCGTTCATATTATTTCGCCATCAGCATCGGCATGATGGCCGATGCCATCTCTCAACAGGATGTGGTCCGCTGACCACTCACGTAAACAGGCAGGGGAAGAGTATGTATCAGCATCATAACTGGCAGGGCGCTTTGCTGGACTATCCGGCGAGCAAAGTGGTGTGCGTAGGCAGCAACTATGCCAAACATATTAAAGAGATGGGCAGCGCGACGCCTTCAGAGCCGGTACTGTTTATCAAGCCGGAAACCGCGCTATGCGATCTTCGCCAGCCGCTGTCGATCCCGAAAGATCTGGGCGCGGTTCATCACGAAGTGGAACTGGCGGTGCTGATCGGCGCTACGCTGAAGCAGGCTACGGAAGAGCATGTGGCGAAAGCGATTGCCGGCTACGGCGTGGCGCTGGATTTAACGCTGCGTGACGTGCAGGCGGGCTGTAAAAAAGCGGGCCAGCCGTGGGAAAAAGCCAAAGGCTTCGATAACTCCTGCCCGGTTTCCGGCTTTATTCCGGCCAGCGAGCTGGGCGCGGATCCGCAGAATATTGAGCTAAAGCTGGTGGTTAACGGCGAAGTACGGCAGCAGGGTTCTACCGAAGATATGATCCATAAAATCCTGCCGCTAATTGCCTATATGAGTAAATTTTTCACGCTGCGTGCGGGCGACATTATCCTGACCGGCACGCCGGAAGGCGTTGGCCCGATGTTCTCCGGCGATACGCTGGAAGTGTCGCTGGGCGGACGCGGTGTGGCGACGCGCGTGCTGTAAAGCTTGCAACCGAGGCCCGAACTGTTTATAAGGTGCGGGCTTTTAATCAAACAGGACGGCAAAATGAGCGATACCCCTTTCTGGCAGCAAAAAACGCTGGAGCAAATGAGCGACGAGGAATGGGAATCCCTGTGCGACGGCTGTGGTCAGTGCTGCCTGAACAAACTGCAGGATGCCGACACGGATGAAATTTACTTTACCAATGTCGCCTGCAATCAGCTGAATATCAAAACCTGCCAGTGCCGCAACTATGAGCGGCGTTTCGAGCTGGAAGAGGACTGCATCAAACTGACGCGCGATAATCTGCCGACCTTCTCCTGGCTGCCGCCGAGCTGCGCCTATCGCGTACTGGCCGAAGGCAAAAACCTGCCGATCTGGCATCCGCTGCGCAGCGGCAATAAAGCGGCGATGCATGCCGCGCGTATCTCTGTAAGGCATATTGCCGTGAGAGAGAGCGAAGTGCAGGACTGGGAGGATCACATTATCAATAAGCCGCGCTGGTACGGTAAGTAGCTTGATCTCTGTGTAGTTCAGTTCACAGCAGACGTAAAAATCCATTCCGGCGAGCGTGACTTCTTGAAATCAGGCGGAACCTTTCTGCCAGCTTGCCGATTTTCAACGCCTTATCATCAAGATCCTTTCTGTTGTTTGGCTTAATAAAGAAAACGATCTGGTTCCATATAAAAACGGTAGCCCGCCAGAAAAGCGTTTTGCTGGTCGAGCCGATTAAAAATAACGTTCTGTTATTACTCTATCCTGAAAGCTTCTAAAAAAGAAAGCGGGCTTCAGTGTTATCAGTGTCTGGTAAAAGTTCGTTGGCGTGGAACAGAGTAAAATAAGAGACACGCGGCATTTCTGATGAACATGAAATAATTTAGCGATTATACTTGCCCAGGCTAATCTGTTAATTACTTTAACGCTGGCTCAAAGGACAAAAAAATGAAAATTTCCTCTCTTACCCTGGCCTTCGCGCTCTTTCTGCCATCGTTCGTTTATGCCGATGCGCAATGCGGCCCTTTTCATCTGGCTGGCCAGGCCGCAGATGGCGGCTGGCTGACGGTTGATGGCCAAAAAGTTAAACAGCGGAAAGTCACTTTTCTCAAAGAGAAAGGCGATACCGATAACGTAAAAATGCACTGGACGGTGGCCGCGACGAAATTCTCCGGCAACTATGCGATGGACTATCTCAGCAAAGCTGGAAAAGCGACGCTGGAGGTGGAGATATTGCGCAGTAGCCGCAGTCAGATAAAACTTTCTGGCTCTTATGACTGTCAGCGTTCAGATTAAAACCCTGCTTCGCTTAATATCTTATCTGGCTGTTTGCTATGCTTAAAGTCTTTACCCTACAGTGGAGGTAAAGCAATTATGCACCGCAGAAAATTTATCGGCTCCGGTAGCGCGCTGGTGGCGCTTTCATTAATGACGCCAACCGCTTCGCGCGCTGCGCAAAATCCCGGTCGCGAGACGATAAAACCACGGGAAACGGCTAATTCCACGTTGCAAATTAAAGATATTGTTATTGGTGCCGGCCAGCCCAAAGTTATCGTTTCCACAACCAGCGAGAACGCGCAACAAACGCTGCAGTATATTGACTCGATAGCGGACAGAAATGATTTCAACGTGCTTGAATTGCGGATTGACGCGCTGGAAAACGGCACCGACGCGACCGCGACAGCGAAGTTAACGCAACAAATCTCCTCGCGGCTGGGAAATAAGCTTTTACTGGTGACCTTTCGCACCAGCGCGGAAGGCGGTAAGAAAACGATTAGCGATCGGGAATATGCCGCGCTTTACCGCACTTTGCTGGAGCAGGGAGAGTTCGACCTGCTGGATATCGAAATGTTTCGTGACAAAGCGCTGACGACGCCGTTAATTACGCTGGCACATAAAAAAGGCCGTTATGTCATTCTTTCCAACCACGAACTGCACTCGACGCCTTCAGCTCAAACCATAGTTTCTCGCCTGCGCGAGCAACAGGCTCGCGGTGCGGATATTTTAAAATTTGCGGCGATGCCGCAAGGCCCGGCGGATGTTTTAACGCTGCTTAATGCCACGCTGGAGATGCATCAACGCTATGCGCAGCGGCCACTGCTCACGATGTCGATGGGAGAAACCGGCGTGCTGTCGCGGATGAGCGGTGAACTGACCGGATCGGCGCTGACGTTTGGCATGATTGGCGACGCTTCCGCATCGGGTCAGGTCGCCGCAGAAGATCTGCATAATGTCCTGAACGTGGTGCATAAGGGCATGGCTTCCTGAAGGCGCAGCCACAGGCTTATCGCCACGATCTGCATTGCAGAGCGTATGACAAGGCTTGTGGCTGCAAAACCTGTAACGGCGGAATTATGAAGTGACGGTCACGGTCGAAACGGCGGTGGTGACCTGATTGGACGTGACCGAGGCATCAATGGCGGCGAGCTGGCCTTTAATGACGCAGCGATACTGTCCCGCATCGCCGGCAGTCACGGAAGCCTTGCTGTACTCCGCCTTGTTGGCGCTGGCAATAGTCGTCCATGTGGTGCCGTTGGTCGATTTTTGCCACTGGTAGCTTGCCGCATCCTTAGCCGCGACGCTCAGGGTTAAGGTGCCGCCTGCGGCAACGGAAACCGCAGTCGTTGGCTGCGTGGCGATTTGCGGCGTAAAGGCGTAGTAAGGCATCGCGTATTCAATGCCGTTGATGTTGATACGCATCCACTGCCGCGGTTTGGACTGCTCAACCGGGACGGCAGAAGAGGCCTGCGAGCGGGTGCTGATGCCGGCGACGTCATCCTGGGCGCCAAAACCGGCCAGACCGTTATTCATCGACATACGAGCTTCTGCCGCCACGCCGTCCGGCGCTGCGCTCTGCGTGACGCCGGACGGCGTGAACTTCGCCCAGCTACCGTTCTCGCTACGCATTTCACCGGTGCCGCGAACGTGCACGCCATATTCTCCGATGGTGGCAGGCAGCTTGATCCAGAGGCCCGGCAGCACGGCGTTATATTGCTGGGCAATATACTGTACCTCGCTGATGCCCGGCGTGCCTTCCATCCAGTAGGTGACTGCCGGAACCGCTCCTGCGCCTCGCGCTACATGGATATGCAGCGTACCGGCAGAACGATCGTTCTCGATCGGCATAGCCGTATCGCCGCCGATGCTGCCGTATCCGCTACGGCAGTCCACCTCGATCTTCCAGTGGGTACCGGTTTTCGGCATCTGGAAAGAGCCGATATTCAGCCAGCGCTGGTTGCTGTCGATAGTGCCGCGCAGCACGCCGCTCAGCCACTGCGCGCGCAGCGGGTGATCCAGATAGGTGCCGGTGTTCTGAAACAGCGACATGCCCATTTCATACGCGGAGAGTTTGGCGACGATATCGCTGCCGTCCGGGTTCTTCGGATAGCTGAACCACGTTGCGCTGCCCGGTGTCGACGTCCGGTCGTACTGAACTCCGGTCGGGTTTGACCATTGCGACATAATGACGCGGGAATTATAGAACACGGCATCGTAGGTACTGGATTCAATGCTCAACGCCTCAATCAGCCACTGGCCGTTGTTGATATCCATCGGCACCGCGCTATGTTCAATCCAGCCGTTGCGGATCAGGCCCTGGCCATGACGCGGGATCCAGATAGCCGGCGCATAGCAGTACTGGAAATTAAACTCGGAAAGTTCAATCGCCGTAGAGTGATCCCAGGCGCCCGCAGGGCGATTGCTCCAGCCTACCTTCACGACCGGCCCCGCCACGCGACTGCAATAAATCTGGTTGAATTTGCTGTCGAGGCTGTCCAGATAGTAGATAGCCGCTTCGCCCGTATTGCTGGCTTTAAAGTAAGAGACGTTGGCAAAAGTGCCGCCCACGCATTCGTTAGTGATAAACGGCTGTTTGTTGGACGCGGTATCGTTAAACACGCCTGGCGTGGCGCCAATCAGCATATTGGTGTTTTCATCCTGCTTCACCGTTTGCTGGCCATCCCACTCGATGCCGTAGAGGGAAAAGTAGCGGTGGTTTAGCGCCAGTACAGCCGAAGCTGATTTGTCAGAGACAATACGCGTGCCGATCTGCTTGCCGAAGCTGGTGGTCACGCCGCGCATGACGAAATCGCCTGCGGCGAAATAGCCGCTTGGGTTATAGGGTAATTCCGCATTGCTGGCCGGGATTTTATCGCCATAGCGGCGCAGATCGAGCGGCTTAACCAGATAGGTGCCGGCGCCAAAACGGATACCGACTTTAGAAGAAAGGCCGCTGGTAAAGCCGCGTGCGAAGCTGCCGTTCATAAATTCATGCATCGCCTTAACGGCAGGCGCGCAGTCAACCGTGCCGCCCGGAACGGCGCCGAAATCATGTACGGTCAGCGCCTCGATCTCCTTCTCCCGACGCCAGTGCCAGGCGCCGCCATTGCTGGCAATGAACCCGCCGTCGTCAGCGGCCGCCGCCAGGTAGCCGGTAAACCAGCCGCTGCCGAATTTTACGGAACGGTCTGCGGCGGCCTGGGCGTTCCAGGAGGTTAAAAAAATGCGCTCGCCGTCGTTTGCCGGCTTACGGCTACGCAGTGCGGCGAAAGAAGCGACTTCGGTGGAAATAGTGGTATCAGCCATAGTGTCATATCCTTTAAAAGTGAGTTATTAACTGTATGTTTATACAGTATCTGCACTCTATGCCTTTGTCAGGGGAATGACAACGTAATTTTTCTTTTTATTTCATGCGGTTAAGTGAATATCTCGTTACGAGTTAATCAGGGGCGGTATAGTCACGATGCTCTTTTTCGGGAAAGTTAGCATGTTGAGGAGGAGAGACGGGCAGGGAAAAAGGGGAGCGCGCTTTGATTGAGGGGATCGATCTGAAGAATCCCCGATCGTTGGCTGCCAGATCGGGGAAGAGGGTTGCTCAGGGTCGCAGCTGCCCTACCGGACTGGTGCCGCCCGGCATGCCAGAAGGCTGCTCATGGTTGCCCGGCGGTGGCGGCGGTGGACTGTGGGTATCTTTAGCGCCCCAGTGCGCGCAGCCTGCAAGCAGACTAATCGAGAAAGCTAAAGAGAGAGCTAACAGAATGCTTTTCATAAGATCCCCTTTCACAGCAAAGTGTCATTGAAGCGTAGCCGTTGCGCCTCAGACTGACAAACCTGCGTTGGGAAAGGGTAAACTGCGGCCGCGCCAGCACGGCCGCAGGCTTAGCGTGAAAAAAGCTCGCGTTTTTTAGGCGGGAAAAACTGCGCGAGCAGCACCAGCAGCGCAACAAGCAGATAAGCGGCAAAAATAATCACCATCCACTGCGGCATGCTCAGGGAAAAGAGCGACCACTGATTCTCCGCGCAGTCGCCGGTGGCGACAAAGACAGAAGGCAGCCATTTATCCAGCGGCAGCCACTGTGGAAAGCGGGCGGCAAAGTCGCAGGTAACAAACGGGTTAGGATGCAGCTGGATCATGGTGTGCTCCCAGGCAAGGCGCACGCCTTCTACGGCGCTATAGAGCCAAATCAGGATAGCGACCCACCGCAGCGGCGTTTTCGGCGCGATAGCGCCAACCAGCGCGGCACCTAAAATACCGAACAGCGCGCAGCGCTCATAGATACACATCACGCAGGGCTTAAGCAGCATCACGTGCTGAAAATAGAGCGCCACCATCTCCAGCATAAATGCTGTCAGGGCCATTAATAGCCAGGCGCCTCGCCCGCGAGAACAGCTATTCAAATATTGCAGCATAATCAATCCCTGTAATAAGCGTTGAACCGGCAGTGTAAACCAAAAGACCTGCCGTGCCAGCCACTATGGGGTAAATTTACCTTGTTGAAAACGCTCAGGACTAAACGCAGTGTAAATAAATGTATCGCCTTAGCGCACAGCAGAAAGCGCGCTTTCAGAAAAATTGCGATATCGACGGCGTTACGCTGCCGCCAGGCTAGGTGACGACGATGCCATCTGGTATGATGAGCCGAAATTTTGCAGTCATGAACGCAACGGAAACAATACGCTATGGTCATTAAGGCGCAGAGCCCTGCGGGTTTCGCTGAAGAATATATTATTGAAAGTATCTGGAACAGCCGCTTCCCGCCGGGATCGATTTTGCCCGCTGAACGCGAATTGTCAGAGCTGATCGGCGTTACCCGCACCACGCTGCGCGAGGTTCTGCAGCGGCTGGCGCGCGACGGCTGGTTGACTATTCAGCACGGCAAGCCGACAAAGGTTAATGACTTTTGGGAAACTTCGGGGCTGAGTATTCTGGAAACGCTTGCCCGCCTCGATCACGACAGCGTGCCGCAGCTGATCGACAGTCTGCTCTCCGTTCGTACCGATATCTCCTCCGTATTTATCCGCCGCGCGATCCGCCTTCATCCCGAAAAGGCGCAGATGGTGCTGGCTGCCGCGCAGCACGTCGAGGACAAGGCGGAAGCCTATACCGATCTGGATTACACCATTTTTCGCGGGCTGGCTTTCGCTTCCGGCAATCCTATCTATGGCCTGATCCTTAACGGCCTTAAAGGGCTCTATACCCGCGTGGGTCGTCACTACTTTTCCAATCCGGAAGCTCGTCGCCTGGCACGCGACTTCTATTTGCAGCTGCTCTCGCTGTGCAAACACCAGCAGCTGGATAAAATTGTGGAAACAGTGCGCGACTATGGCCACCGCAGCGGAGAAATCTGGCACGGGATGCAAAACAGTTTGCCAACGGAAACAGGCCTTCGCCGCTAGTTGATACAGGGCTCACAACAAAAAGCCGGCTTTTTTAGCCGGCTTTTCATCTTAAAGCTTTATAGCGAGGAAGGGCGCGGCGGACAGCGATCGAGGATTTCCGTACTGCCGTCGTCGTTTTGCTGCTCAAGGTGCACATCGAAACCCCAGAGGCGATGCACGTGCTTCAGCACCTCACGGCGGCTTTTGTCCAGCGGCGCGCGGCTGTGCGGCACGTAGCGTAGCGTCAGCGAACGGTCACCGCGCAGGTCGACGTCGTAAACCTGAATGTTAGGTTCCAGGTTGCTCAGGTTATATTGCGCAGAAAGCTGCTGGCGAATCGCCCGATAGCCCGCTTCGTCATGGATGGCGGCGATTTCCAGGAAATTGTTGCGATCGTCGTCCATCACCGTAAAGAGCCTGAAGTCACGCATCACCTTTGGCGACAGGAACTGACTGATAAAGCTCTCGTCTTTAAACTCGCGCATGGCGAAATGCAGCGTCTCCAGCCAGTCGGAACCGGCGATGTCCGGGAACCAGTAGCGATCTTCTTCCGTTGGCTCCTGACAGATACGTTTAATATCCTGGAACATAGCGAAGCCCAGCGCATAGGGATTGATACCGTTATACCACTGGCTGTTATAGGGCGGCTGATAGACCACGTTGGTATGGCTGTGCAGAAACTCCAGCATAAAGCGCTCGCTGACTTTGCCTTCGTCATAGAGGTGGTTGAGGATGGTGTAGTGCCAGAAAGTCGCCCAGCCTTCGTTCATTACCTGGGTCTGCTTCTGTGGATAAAAATACTGGCTGACCTTGCGTACGATACGCAGAATTTCACGCTGCCAGGACTCCAACAGCGGCGCGTTTTTCTCCATAAAGTAGAGCAGGTTCTCCTGCGGTTCGCTGGGGTAGCGCGCGGCTTCCGCATGGTGCGTTTCCGCCTCACGACGCGGCAGTGTGCGCCACAGCATATTCACCTGGCTCTGCAGATACTCCTCGCGGCTGCGCTGGCGGGCTTTCTCCTCCTGCAGCGAAATTTTTTGCGGGCGTTTATAGCGATCGACGCCGTAGTTCATCAGCGCGTGGCAGGAGTCCAGCAGCCGTTCGACTTCCTCTACGCCGTAGCGCTCTTCGCATTCGCTGATGTAGTTACGGGCGAAGATCAGATAATCGACAATAGAGCTGGCGTCTGTCCAGCTGCGAAACAGATAGTTGTTTTTAAAAAAGGAGTTATGGCCGTAGCAGGCATGCGCCATCACCAGCGCCTGCATCGTGATGGTGTTCTCCTCCATCAAATAGGCGATACAGGGATTGGAGTTGATTACGATCTCGTAAGCCAGCCCTTGCTGACCATGCTTATAGCGCTGTTCGGTTTCGATAAATTTTTTACCGAACGACCAGTGAGCGTAATTAATCGGCATCCCGACGCTGGAGTAGGCATCCATCATCTGTTCGGAAGTAATGACTTCGATTTGGTGAGGATAGGTATCCAGCCGGTAGAGTTTGGCGACGCGGTCGATCTCCTGCAGATAAACATCCAGCAGATCAAAGGTCCAGTCTGGTCCGTCACTGAGTCGTTGGCTGTTCTTAACAGACTCATCAAAGATAGTCGTCATAGCGCACCCCTTTTTTAAAACCGGTTTTCGACGTTACCCAGGTAGCGGCAAATATCCGTTTTTATTGCGACCCGCCGTGACTTAACCGCCGTCGAAGCAGGTCTGGAATTGAAGCCAGTCACTCAATGATAGTTCACTCTCTCCGATCGCTCTGGCGAATACAACGGAAATCTTCGACAGGAAATAGAGCCGAAGCCAAAAAATAATTTTAACGTCAGGCAAAGCGCGATAATTAAGAATTCAGACAGAATAATATCCTGTATATAAGCGGAAAGTATGGCGTAATAATATTCTGCTGCCGCCGCGTGTAATTGGCCCTGTGGCGATTATTTGCTGCTGCGGAGCGGATTAATGCAAGATTTAACTCCGATTTAACGTCGGCATCTTGTTTTTATTCCCCTTCAGGGTAAAAAAGAGGGGCATTATCTTTGCGTGTCGTGCGGCAGCTTTTTACACCGCATCGGTCGCAGATATCCAGCGTAATCATCTTTATAACCGGCTGTGGGGTAGCGATGCGAGTTGTCATTCTGGGAAGTGGCGTGGTGGGCGTGGCCAGCGCCTGGTATCTGGCCCAAAGCGGGCATGAAGTCACGGTTATCGATCGTCAGCCCGACGTGGCGCTGGAAACCAGCGCGGGCAACGCCGGGCAAATCTCTCCTGGCTATGCCGCGCCCTGGGCCGCGCCGGGCGTGCCGCTGAAGGCGGTGAAATGGATGTTTCAGCGCCACGCGCCGCTGGCGATCCGGCCGGACGGAAGCCGTTTCCAGCTGGCATGGATGTGGCAGATGCTGCGCAATTGCGATATGCGCCACTATCAGGAAAACAAAAGCCGCATGGTGCGCATCGCCGAATACAGCCGCGACTGCCTGAAGGCGTTGCGCCAGCAAACGGGCATCGCCTATGAAGGCAGACAGGGCGGTACGCTGCAGCTTTTTCGTACCGCGCAGCAGTATGAAAGCGCCACCAAAGATATCGCCGTATTAAAAGAGGCGGGCGTTCCTTATCAGCTGCTGGAAGCCAGCCAGCTGGCCGAAGCGGAACCGGCGCTGGCGGCAACGCAGCATTTGCTGACCGGCGGTCTGCGTCTACCCAACGACGAAACGGGCGACTGCCAGCTTTTTACCCTACAGCTGGCGGAAATGGCGAAAGCGGCGGGGGTGACTTTCCGCTTCAATACGCCGGTCGACGCGCTGCTGCAGGAAAATAACAAAATCGTCGGCGTGAAGTGCGGCGCGGAAATCGTGACGACGGAAGCCTACGTGGTGGCGTTCGGCTCTTACTCGAAGGCGCTGCTGAACGATATCGTCGATATTCCCGTTTATCCGCTGAAAGGCTATTCGCTGACTATCCCGATTAAAGATCCTGAGGCGGCGCCGGTTTCCACCGTACTGGACGAAACCTATAAGGTCGCCATCACGCGTTTCGACGACCGCATCCGCGTCGGCGGCATGGCGGAAATCGTCGGCTACAACACGAAACTGCTGCCCGCGAGGCGCGAAACGCTGGAAATGGTGGTGCGCGATCTCTATCCGCAGGGCGGCCATATCGAACAGGCAACCTTTTGGACCGGCCTGCGCCCGATGACGCCTGACGGTACGCCGATCGTCGGCCGCACGCCGTTGAAAAATCTTTATCTGAATACCGGTCACGGAACGCTCGGTTGGACAATGGCGTGCGGCTCCGGCCAGCTGCTTTCTGATATCATCTCGGGACGCGCACCGGCGATCGCCGCTGATGATTTATCGGTAATGCGCTATCTGCCCGGCTTTGCCCCGACCGCAGGTCATGTTCTGCACGGCGCACGCTAGAGTTTCCGCTTATCACAGGAGAAGTTATGTCTCGTCCTATTGTCGCGACCATCGACACCAGCGCGTTGCGGCATAACCTGGCGATCGCCCGCCAGGCTGCTCCCCGCTCCCGGATCTGGTCGGTGGTGAAGGCCAACGCCTATGGGCACGGTCTTGCCCGCGTCTGGCAGAGTCTGTCCGCTACGGACGGCTTCGCCTTGCTGAACCTTGAAGAGGCCATCCTGCTGCGTGACAGCGGCTGGAGTAAGCCCATTCTGCTGCTGGAAGGCTTTTTTCATGCGGATGAACTGCCGCTGCTGGATCGCTACCGGCTGACCACCAGCGTACACAGCAACTGGCAGATTCAGGCGCTGGCGAAGGCGAAACTCTCAGCGCCGCTGGATATCTATCTGAAAATGAACAGCGGCATGAACCGGCTGGGTTTTCAGCCGGGTCAGGTGCAGCAGGCCTGGCAAAAGCTGCGAGCGCTGCCCAACGTCGGCGAAATGACGCTGATGGCCCACTTCGCCGAAGCGGAGAGCCATGAGGGGATTGTTGAGCCGATGGCGCGTATCGAGCGGGCGGCGGAAGGCCTTAACTGCCCACGCTCGCTGGCGAATTCGGCCGCGACGCTGTGGCACGACGAAACGCATTACGACTGGGTGCGTCCGGGCATTATTCTGTATGGCGCTTCGCCGAGCGGCGACTGGCAGGATGTCGCCAGCAGCGGACTGCGATCGGCAATGACGTTGAACGGCGAAATTATCGGCATCCAGTCGCTGAAGGCGGGCGACGGCGTCGGCTATGGCGCCCGCTATCGCGCATCGGGCGAGCAGCGTATCGGCGTGGTTGCCTGTGGCTACGCGGACGGCTATCCGCGCCAGGCGCCGACCGGCACGCCGGTTTGGGTGGACGGTGTAAGAACGCAGATTGTCGGCGCGGTATCGATGGATATGATTACCGTCGATCTCACACCTTGTTCCCAGGCAGGTATCGGCAGTCAGGTTGAATTGTGGGGAAACAACATCAGGATCGACGAGGTAGCAAGAGCGGCCGGTACGGTTGGCTATGAGCTGATGTGCGCGCTTGCGCCGCGCGTACCGGTAAAAGTTGTTTAAGATTTCAGCGCGGTCAGCGTGCCGCGCACTTTTTTACTGTAAAGCCACGCCGTACCGGTCAGGATCGCACCCAGCACCATCATCAGCGCCAGCGCGGATTTCTCCGCCAGCGGCAGCGCCATCACCAGCAGTCCGCCCGCCGCGCCGCCCGCCATCTGAATAAATCCGGCCAGCGCCGAGGCGACGCCCGCCTGCTGCTGATAAGGCTCCAGCGCGTAGCTGGTAGCCGGGCCAACGGTAAAGGCCAGGCCCGCCACGGAAACCGCCACGGGCAGCATATAGAGCGCCCAGTTATGCTGCCACGCCGCCGGAAACAGCATGACGCCGCCCAGCAGCATTATCGCGCCCAGCGCCATAGCGACAGAGCCGACGGCCAGACAGATCGGGCGGCCCAGTTTGCGGATCATCTTATTAACCAGCACGCTGACCAGCATAATCCAGAAGCCGTTTGCGCCGAAAGCGATGGAAAACTGCAGCGCCGAGAGCTGGCCTTCGGTCATCAACACCTGCGGCGCCAGCGAGACATAGGTCAGCACCATACCCAGCGCGCCCGCATTGGCAAAGGCGAAGGCGAGAAAGCGGGGCTGACGCAGGATCTGCCAGTACTGGCGCAGCGGAATGCCTTTTACGGCCAGCGTGCCGGCCGGACGGGTTTCCGGCAAAAAGAAAATCACCAGCAGACCAATGACAACCGCATAGGCGGTTAAAAACCAGAAAGGCGCGCGCCAGCCAAAAGCTTCGGCCAGAAAACCGCCGAGCATTGGCGCCAGCGCCGGCACGATATTCAGCGCGCCGTTAAGAAAGCCATAGGCGCGAGCGGCATCGTCGCCGTCAAGACGATCGCGCACGCCGCTGAAGGCGACCACTGCCGTGCAGCAGACGGCGCAGCCCTGGACAACGCGCGCGCAGAGAAACTGCGGCCAGGCGGACGCCGTTGCCGCCAGTACGCTGCCGGTGACATAAAGCAGCAGGCCAGCCAGAGCAATGGGTTTTCTGCCCAGGTTATCAACCAGCGGCCCGGCAACGATCTGTCCCAGTCCCATAACCAACAGAAACAGCGGAATAGTGGTTTGCACGGTGCTTACCGGCGTATTCAGCCCCAGCGCGATATCGGGCAGCGTAGGCAAATAGAGATCGATCCCCAGCGGCGCCAGCAGAACCAGGCTGAGGAGAAGTAGGGTGAATTTTTGCATCAGGCAGGCGACGTCCAGTAAAAAAGCAAGCCGCACAGAGTAGAGATAATAAGAAGAAAAGAAAAGCAAAACTTAAGGGACGCATTGCGCGTCCCCTGAAAAGTACTCAGTAAGCGCCGTCGCGTCTTAATACGACGCCGGCAGTTTTAAACAGAATGGCGATATCTGTCCACAGCGCCCAGTTTTTCACATACCAGGAGTCGAAATAGACGCGGGTATCGTAATCGATATCGTTGCGGCCGCTGACCTGCCACAGGCCGGTCATGCCGGGTTTCGCCATCAGATAGTAATCGACGTCGCCCGCGTAGCGCTCCAGCTCCGCTTCGATAACCGGACGCGGGCCAACCAGGCTCATCTCGCCGCGGATAACGTTCCAGAGCTGCGGCAGCTCGTCCAGGCTGGTTTTACGCAGGAAAGCGCCGACTTTAGTAATACGAGGATCGTTTTTCAGCTTAAAGTCTTTGTCCCATTCCGCGCGCGCTTCCGGGCTATTAGCCAGCAGCTCCTCCAGTACCTCTTTGGAGTTGGTGACCATCGAGCGGAATTTCAGGCACTTGAACTTTTTACCCTCCTGGCCGACGCGCTCGTGACCATAAATCCTGTTGCCGCCGTCGCGTCCGACCAGCCAGCAGATCAGAGCGAAAACCGGCGCAAGAAACAGCAGCAGCATCGAGGCGACCACCACGTCAAACACACGTTTAAGCACGCGGGAAGAGCGTTTCGCCAGATTGTTGCTGACGCGCAGGATCATCACTTCATGGCTGAAAATAAAGGACATATCCGTACCGTAAAGCGGCACGCCGCGCAGCGTTGGCACTACTGAAACGCTGCGGCATTTCTTTTTCGACAGCAGCTTCAGCCATTTATCGCGCATCGCCTGCTGCTCATACTCCATGGCCACGATAAACTGAGTGTTTTCCAGATCAACCGTGTCCCAGATAATATCTTTGGCCGTGATCACCGGTACGCCGTTCAGGCTTTCCGCGCCGGTATGACCGTTAGAGGCGACAAAAGCCTTCACCTCATAGCCCAGGATCTCTTCGCTCTGCAGCGCGGCATAGGCCTCGCGGGCGTTTTTGCCGGAGCCGATGATAATCGTCTGCTTTTGCCACTGTCCCGCTTTCAAAATGGCATGTTTAACGCTGGAGCGCAGCAGCGGCACCAGAATCAGCGCGTAAGCCCAGGTGAAGCTCCACAGCAGCCGGGAAAAATCCCATTTTGAAAAAGCGATGAGCGCCAGGTCGAGCAGGGAGAAAATCACCAGCGTTTTGATGATCTCTTTCAGCTCGAACCAGAAAGGTTTGCGGTAGGTATAGTGGCGTAGCCGCATCCAGAACCAGGCCGTGCAAACCACCGACATCACAAACTGGGCGGTAAAGCGAATCTGAACTTCCTGAGGTGGAATAAATATATCCAGGTTTCCCCAAATACCTCGTACGGTTGCCGCGGATAAAAACAGGGCCAGGTTAATGGAGATTAAATCGCTGAGACTTAATGCCAGTTTGGCGATAATGTTTTTTCGGGTGCCGCTAAATGCGCGGCGTCGGTCATTCAGTACCAGAGTACTTGCCATAATGCCTGCTCTCTTTTCATAAGGAATTGCTGACCTGACGAGGATCAAGCACGCGTTCAGGAGTCGTCTCACAGAGATTAAGCCTTTTAATCTCAGTGGGTTAATAAATAAATTGCCGCATGTTTCGGAAGGGTAATAAATGAAACACGCCAGCTCTGTTTCATCTTGAAGCAGTGAAGCGAGTATGCAGGAGATAAAGAGGTTAGTTAATACGGGTAATTCCGAAAATGGCGTAAATGCTTTTCAGAAAAGAAATCAAAGTTAAACGAAGCGGGTAATTAAATTGCAAACGGGAAAATATGACAGGCGGATAACAAACATAAGACAAAAATATAATAGCACGCCGCGGCGAATTAACGCAGCGGCGGAATGAGGGATGCTGATGGGGGTTCAGGCAGGCTTTTTTAGTACCCATTTATCCTGCTGGGTATCGTAGTGCCCGATAGCCAGATCGACAGGTTCGCCGTCGATCCAGGCGGGCACGCTGGTTTCATTATCCCACCCGTCGAGCTGATAGCTCAGTCCGGGATTGGTCTTACAGGGAATAACGACCGTATCGATATTTTGCGCATCCAGCTCCGCATCGACTATTTCATAGCGACCAATTTTTACGACATGAGCCATAATTTACTCCCTTCAGGACAGACACGAACTTTAAGCGTAGTCGTTATTTCCCAGAGATCGAGATGAAGAGGGCCAGGATTATTCTCGCTCTTCCGCCATCCGTACGCCGACTTTCACTATTTCGTTGTCCTGTTTCTCCGCCACGGTCCAGATCATCTCTTTCCATTCCACCTGATCGCCTACTACTGGCGCGCCGCCAATCATGCCGCCGATCAGCTGGCCAAGCGTCTGCTGCGTATTGATCTCTTCATCCAGCTCGATGCCGTAAATTTCAGACACATCGTGCAGTCGCGCATCCGCCTGCAGAATAAAGTCGCCAAAGAAGCGCTGATCGAGCGAAACCGGCGGCGACTGGCTGAAAAGCTTGCCCAGCTCGGGCAGATCTTTTTCCCGGCCAATCACACACAATACGTCGCCTTCGCGCAGCCGGGTGTTGCCGGTTGGATGCAGCAGCAGATTATCGCGAAAGAGGGCGGCGATACGCGTCTCGCGCGGCATCTTCAGCTCGCGTAGCGCGGCACCGATACACCATTTATCGCCGCCCAGCTGATAAACAAACTGCTCCCAGGGATTTTCAGGATGGATATCCAGGCCTATCCGGGAAATCGGGGAAGCGGTCGGCGGCACAATAACTTTGGCTTTGCGCGCGGCATAGCCAAGAGAGGTGCCCTGAACCATCAGGGAAACCAATACCACAAAGAACGCGATATTGAAAAACAGCGAGGCGTGCGGCAAACCGGCCATCATCGGGAACACGGCCAGAATAATCGGCACCGCGCCGCGCAGGCCGACCCAGCTGATAAAAAAGCGCTCGCGCGTGGTAAAGCCGCGAAACGGCAGCAGGCCGATAAAGACGGAGAGCGGACGCGCGAACAGGATCAGCCACAGCGACAGCAGCATGGCGGGCAGCGCGATGCTCCAGAGATCGGAGGGATTAACCAGCAGCCCCAGCACCAGAAACATGCCGATCTGGCTCAGCCAGGCCATGCCGTCGAAAGTTTGCAGAATGCCGTGACGGTTGCGAATCGGGCGATTTCCCAGCCAGAAACCGCACAGATAGACGGCAAGGATACCGCTGCCTTCCAGCACCGTAGTCAGCGCAAACACCAGGATGCCGCCGCTGACGGCCAGCAGCGGGTAGAGGCCGCTGGCCAGGGAAACCCGGTTAATCAGCTGCAGCAGCGCCCAGCCGCCGCCCAGACCCAGCACGATGCCCAGGCCGAACTGCTGAATCAGATGCACGACAAACATCCAGCTCAGGCCGGTCTGACCTTGTTCAATCATTTCGATTAGCGTAATGGTCAGGAATACCGCCATGGGATCGTTGCTGCCCGACTCTATCTCCAGCGTGGCGCTGACGCGTTCGTTCAGTCCTTTGCCGCCAAGCAGCGAGAAAACGGCCGCCGCGTCGGTAGAGCCGATAATGGCGCCGACCAGGAAGCCTTCGCTCAGGTTAAGACCAAACAGCCAGGCGGCCGCCATGCCGGTCAGACCGGCGGTAATCAGCACGCCAACGGTGGAAAGCGAAAGCGCCGGCCCCAGCGCTACCCTGAACGAACTTGCCTGGGTACGCATACCGCCATCCAGCAAGATCACCGCCAGCGCCAGGTTACTGATCAGATAGGCGGCGGGATAGTTATCAAAAGCGATGCCGCCGATGCCGTCCACGCCGGCCAACATGCCCAGCGCAAGAAAGATCACCAGAATAGGAATGCCGAGCTTTGAAGAGAACGAACTGAGCAGAATGCTTGCCGCCACCAGCACCGAACCGATGATAAACAGACTATAGATAGCGCTGGCTTCCAATGGGGCAATCTCCTGTGGCAGATAGAAATGTCGCGTCAACGTCCTGTTGTAAGAATACCCTGAATGTCAAGTTTTGGGCAGTTTTGTTTCGCCACTGCTGTTTCAATAACTTTTCAATGCCTGGCGTAAACAACCCTATGATAACAGAGAACTTATGCAACGATAGCAAGAACAACGGTAACAAATAGCCTTTGCTTTTGACATCGGAATGCGATGAATATTGTTAACCGGCGGCGAGCTGGCACGAAAATACCAGGAAAGCGGTAGAAAGCGGAGGTTTACTGTTGGAATAGTAAAATAATGAACGTCGGCAGGCAAAAAAAATCAGCCAGATGATAACGCTGGCCGATCTCAGAATGCGACGGGCTTTTCATCAGCCCGCCTGGCGACAACTTCGCTACGGCCCTTAAGCGTTTTCCGCCTGTTTGTGGAACAGCTCGCGGAAGACCGGATAAATATCTTCCGGCTCCCGAATATGCTGGATAGCGAAATTATCGAACACCGCCTGCAGATGTTCATACTCACGCCACAGCGTCTGGTGAGCGCGTCGGGTGATTTCGATATAGCTATAGTAGCGCACAACCGGCAGAATATTTTTCGCCAGGATTTCATGGCACAGCGGGGAGTCGTCCGCCCAGTTGTCGCCATCGGAAGCCTGCGCGGCGTAAATATTCCATTGTGCCGGATCGTAGCGCTCTTTCACTACTTCATCCATCAGCTTCAGCGCGCTGGAAACGATGGTACCGCCCGTTTCCTGCGAATAGAAAAACTCCTGCTCGTCTACCTCTTTCGCCTGCGTATGATGGCGGATATAGACCACATCGACGTTTTTATAGGTTCGGCTCAAAAAGAGATATAGCAGAATGTAAAAACGCTTGGCCATATCTTTGGTCGCCTGATCCATCGAACCGGAAACGTCCATCAGACAAAACATAACCGCCTGGCTGGACGGCTCGGGACGCTTCTCAAAATTCTTATAGCGCAGATCGAAAGTATCGATAAAGGGCACGCGTTTGATCCGCGCGCGCAGCTCGGCAATCTCTTTACGCAGGCGCTCTTCTTCCAGCAGCTGCGCCGGTTCCGCTTTCTGCACCGCTTCCAGCGAGGCTTCCAGCTCCGTCAGCATCCTGCGTTTTCCCGCCGTCATGGCGGTACGACGCGCAAGTGAATTCTGTAGCGATTTCACCACGCTGATATTGGCCGGCACGCCGTTAGAGGTAAAACCGGCCCGATGCACCTTGTACTCATTGAGCTGCCGATGCTGATTTTTCTTCAGGTTCGGCAGAGCCAAATCTTCAAACAGGAGATCCAGATACTCATCTTTAGAGATATTAAACACGAACTCATCTTTGCCTTCGCCATCCTGGCTGGCGTTGCCCTGACCGCTGCCGCCGCCACCGCCGCCGCCCTGAGGACGTTCCACGCGGTCATTCTGCACAAAGTGGTCATTACCGGGATGCACACGATGGCGCTGGCCGCCACGGCCCTGATGAAACACCGGCTCGTTGATGTCATCAACGGGAATGGAAACGGATTCGCCGCTCTCTACGTCGGTTACCGAGCGCTTATTGATGGCCTCGGAAATCGACTGTTTGATTTGCGACTTATAGCGGCGCAAAAAGCGCTGGCGGTTGACCGCGCTCTTGTTTTTGCCGTTAAGACGCCGATCGATAAAATAGGCCATAACTCCCCCAAACAACGCTGGTCGGGTCAGGTTTCCCTGACCCACAGGAATGCTCTTATGAAGTCGGGATCAGGATGATTTCCTTACGCGCAGATACCATTCGCACAGCAGACGTACCTGCTTGCGGGTATAGCCTTTCTCCATCATGCGGTCGACAAAATCATCATGCTTTTTCTGCTCGTCGGTGGACGTTTTGGCGTTAAACGAAATGACCGGCAGCAGCTCTTCGGTATTGGAGAACATTTTCTTCTCGATAACCGTGCGCAGCTTCTCGTAGCTGGTCCAGTTCGGGTTACGGCCATTATTGTGCGCGCGCGCGCGCAGCACAAAATTGACGATCTCGTTACGGAAGTCTTTCGGGTTGCTGATCCCGGCCGGCTTCTCGATTTTCTCCAGTTCCGCGTTCAGCGATTCACGGTCGAACAGCTGGCCGGTATCGGGATCGCGGTACTCCTGATCCTGAATCCAGAAGTCGGCGTAGGTGACGTAGCGGTCGAAAATATTCTGGCCATATTCAGAATAGGATTCCAGGTAGGCGGTCTGGATCTCTTTGCCGATAAACTCGGCGTATTTCGGGATCAGATAGCCTTTCAGATGCTCCAGATATTTTTCGGCTAAATCCTGCGGGAACTGCTCGCGTTCAATCTGCTGCTCCAGCACATAGAAGAGGTGAACCGGATTAGCGGCAACCTCGGTATGATCGAAGTTGAAGACGCGCGAAAGAATTTTAAAGGCGAAACGGGTCGACAGACCGTTCATGCCTTCATCCACGCCAGCGTAGTCGCGATACTCCTGATAGGACTTGGCTTTCGGATCGGTATCCTTGAGGCTCTCGCCATCGTAAACCCGCATTTTCGAGTAGGTACTGGAGTTTTCCGGTTCTTTCAGACGTGAAAGAATCGAGAAGCGGGCCAGCGTCTCAAGCGTGCCGGGCGCGCAAGGCGCGTGGGAAAGCTCACTGTGCGCCAGCAGCTTGTCGTAGATCTTGATCTCTTCCGACACGCGCAGGCAGTAAGGCACCTTGACGATATAAACACGGTCAAGAAACGCCTCGTTGTTTTTGTTGTTGCGGAAGGTGACCCATTCCGACTCGTTCGAGTGTGCCAGAATGATGCCGTTGAACGGCAGGGCGGAAATTCCCTCGGTGCCGTTGTAGTTACCTTCCTGAGTAGCGGTCAGCAGCGGATGCAGCACCTTGATTGGCGCTTTAAACATCTCTACGAACTCCATAATCCCCTGGTTGGCCCGGCAAAGTGCGCCGGAGTAGCCATAGGCATCAGGATCGTTCTGGGCATGGTTTTCCAGCTTGCGGATATCGACTTTACCCACCAGTGCGGAAATATCCTGGTTGTTTTCATCACCCGGCTCGGTTTTAGCGATAGCGAGCTGCTCCAGAATCGATGGCCAGACTTTCACTACCTTAAAGCGGGAGATATCGCCGCCGAACTCATGCAGACGCTTGGCCGCCCACGGCGACATAATGGTGCCGAGGTAGCGCCGCGGTACGCCATACTCTTTTTCCAGAATATTGGCGTCTTCCTGCGGGTTAAACAGGCACAGCGGATGGTCGTTGACCGGGCTGCGTTCGCCGTCGGCGCTGAGCACGTAAATCGGCACGCGCTGCATCAGCGACTTCAGGCGTTCGGCCAGGGAAGACTTACCGCCGCCTACCGGGCCAAGCAAATAGAGGATCTGTTTCTTCTCTTCCAGCCCCTGAGCGGCATGTTTCAGATAAGAGACAATCTGTTCAATCGCCTCTTCCATGCCGTAAAACTCTTCAAAAGCGGGGTAGCGCGCGATAACGCGATTGGAAAACAGTCGGGAAAGGCGTGGCTCCTGGGCAGTATCGACCATTACCGGCTCACCAATAGCCATTAATAGTCTCTCTGCCGCGTTGGCGTATGCACTGCGATCTTGCCGGCAAACGGTAAGAAATTCCTGCAGTGTAAACTCTTCGTCCTTGGCTGCTTCATAACGCTGACGATAGTGATCGAATATATTCATAGCGATGCCCGTCCTTTCGTTTTTAGCACAGGTACCAGGAGCCTAATGAGGGAAAGCCCCTGAAGGAACTTATAATGAGTACAGCAACCCTTATGCCAACCTGACTTCTAATCGGGATAAACAAAAACCTATGGTTACTCTGCTCTGCAAACCTTGGGTCTGTCATTAAAGCTTAGTTGGCATTTAAGAAATTTCCTGAACCTCCTCGCATTTCCGATGCAATTTCAATAACAAAGTCAGAAATGATCTAAGCGCTGTCCCTTGCCCGGTGCGGGCTGGCGGGATTTTGTAAAAAAGCGCCTGTAAGAATTTTGCTGCTGGTAAGGTTAAAATTGATTCTGAGTGCGACAGGAGTTTTTAAAATTTTAAACAAATGCCGTAAGGCTGATAAACTGCATAAGCTGATTGTTATATTTATGGAATGAATTAATTGTGAACTATTTCAAAGTTAGCGCGCTTGCCGCGTTTTTACCTCTCTGTTTCGCCGCTGCTGCGCAGGACAACCCGTTAACGCTTGGCGCGTCAGTGATCTATAGCCAGAGTCCTTATAAAGGTGGCCAGGATCGTTATTATCCTGTTCCCGTCATCAACTATGAAGGCGACAGCTTCTACGTACGCAGCCTGACCGCAGGTTACTATCTCTGGAAAGATCAGCAAGACCAGCTGTCGCTAACCATTTTAGGCTCGCCGCAGAATTTTGATCCTGACGATACCGACAACAAGCAGCTGAAGGCGCTCGACAAGCGTCATATGACGCTGATGGGCGGCGTGGCTTATCGCCATACGGCGGAGTGGGGCACGGTCAGAACGGTGCTGGCGGGCGATTTACTGGATAACAGCGATGGCTTTATCTGGGATCTGACTTATCTCTATCGCTTCAGCTTTGGCGACTTCAGCCTGACGCCGGGCATTGGCGCCACCTATAACAGCTCCAATCAGAATGACTACTACTATGGCGTATCCAAAAACGAGTCGCGCCGCAGCGGGTTGCGCAGCTACGAGGCTGACGACAGCTGGAATCCTTATCTGGAGCTGACGGGCGTCTGGGCGATCAATCCGCACTGGAACGCTACGGTTGCCGGACGCTACACCCGTTTGAGCGACGAAGTTAAAGACAGTCCAATGGTGGACAAAGATTCGCAGGTCGCGGTCTGGACCGGTATCAGCTACACCTTTTAACCCGCCATAGCTGCACTAATCAGGGGCGCGCTGCGCCCTTTTGCATCTTTATGGCGATCCAAAACCGTGCAGGAGGGCAGCATGACTAAATTTATCGATTTTTCCGGTCAAAGCTTGCCGGCTATAGGCCAGGGAACCTGGTATATGGGCGAAGAGAGCAGTCGGCGAACGCAGGAAATCGCCGCGTTGCAGGCCGGGCTTGAACATGGGCTGACGCTTATTGACACCGCAGAAATGTACGCCGACGGCGGTGCGGAAGAAGTGGTTGGCGAAGCGCTGCGCGGTCGTCGCGACCGTGCCTGGCTGGTGTCCAAAGTTTATCCGTGGAACGCGGGCGTGGTGGATGCCGTTGAGGCGTGTGAACGCAGCCTGCGACGGCTGCAGACGGACTATCTTGATCTCTATTTACTGCACTGGCGCGGCAATATACCGCTGGAAGAAACTATCCTGGCGATGGAAAAACTGCAGCAGGCGGGAAAAATTCGCCGCTGGGGCGTTTCCAATTTCGACAGCAGCGATTTAAGCGAACTGCTTGCGGAAAAGGGTGGTGAAGCCTGCGCGGCCAATCAGGTGCTTTACCATCTTGCCTCGCGCGGCATTGAATTCGATCTGCTGCCTTACTGCCAGCAGAAAGCGATTCCCGTTATGGCTTATTGTCCACTCGCCCAGGCAGGCCGTCTGCGGCACGATCTTATGACGCACGCCACGCTCAACGAGATTGCACAGCAAAAGGGCATTACGGTGGCGCAGCTGCTGCTGGCCTGGGTGATCCGCAAAGAAGGCGTGATGGCGATACCAAAAGCCGGTTCGCTGGCGCACGTTGCAGAAAATGCCGCCGCGCTGAATATTGAGTTAAGCAGCGAAGAGCTGTCGCGACTCAACGAGGCTTTTCCACCGCCCAGCCGTAAGATGGCGCTGGACGTGGTGTAGCTAGCCGAAGCGGGCGTGCTGCCCGCTCAGTCTATCAGGCGCCTTTGCGTACTTTAATTGTCACGGCCAGCCGGGCAGGGGATTCACCTGCGCTTACCATTGGCTTAGTTACGTGCGCCGTTTCGACGCAGACCATGCTCTTATAGCCCTCATTCGCCATATCGCTCATGCTGCAAGACAGCGCCGGGCCGGGATTCCAGGTGACAACGTCACTGTGATAGTGATGATGGACTTCAAGGGTTCGGTTTCCGGTTTTATCGCTGATGATGCTGCAATCTTCCGGTTGGGTATAGATGCGGTCAACGCGATCGGGATAGCGCTGGCTGCCGCTTTCTGACAGGCCTTCCGCGTTATCACGCACCTTATCGATATAGGGCTGACCCAGGCCGCTGACCTCTACGCCGTCGATATCTTTGACTTCGAAGTAGCTGTGCAGCGCGGCGGTGGCTTCAAAATCGCCGTGCGCTTCCAGCTCTATCTCGCAGCGTTCGCTGAAGCGAAAACGGATAAACAGGGAAAAATCGTGCGGCCAGAGCTTTTTAGTCTGCTCGCTGCTTTCCAGCACCAGCGTCAACATAACGCTCTCTTCGTTTTCGTCATGCGCTGACAGCGTCCAGGGCAGGGTTCTGGCGAAGCCATGCGCCGGTTCGCCCGCCGGGCCAAACCAGGGCCAGCAGACAGGTACGCCACCGCGAATCGCTTTACCGGCGCGCCATGCGGTTTTATCGCTTAGCCAGATAACCGGCTTTTCGCCGCTGGGCTGCCACGCAACCAGCTGTGCGCCCTGCAGCGTCACCGCTGCGCGTACGCGCGGATGCGCAATAACCAATAGCGGCAGATCGCCCATCTTGCGCAGCGAGATATAGGGCGTGAGCTGTTCGGCTACGGGCAGCGAAAAGAGTTTTTCGTTCATCGGAGCTCCTGTTAATCAGCGAAAAAAAAGGGCGACCGCAGTCGCCCTCAGAATCAGCCTGTCGCAATTATTTTGCGATGTGCGCGATCAAATCCAGAACCTTGTTAGAGTAACCGGTTTCGTTATCGTACCAGGAAACCAGCTTAACAAAGGTGTCGCTCAGTGCGATACCGGCTTTGGCGTCGAACACAGAGGTCAGGGTTTCGCCGTTGAAATCGGTAGAAACCACTTCATCTTCGGTGTAGCCCAGAATGCCTTTCAGCTCGCCTTCTGCAGCGGCCTTGATCGCTTCACAAATTTCTTTGTAGGAAGCAGGCTTAGCCAGACGTGCAGTCAGGTCAACCACGGAAACGTTAGGCGTAGGCACGCGGAACGCCATACCGGTCAGTTTGCCGTTCAGCTCAGGGATGACTTTACCTACAGCTTTAGCTGCGCCGGTAGAGGATGGAATGATGTTCTGGGACGCGCCGCGGCCGCCGCGCCAGTCTTTGTGAGACGGGCCGTCAACGGTTTTCTGGGTAGCGGTGGTCGCGTGAACGGTGGTCATCAGCGCTTCAACGATGCCGAACTTGTCGTTGATTACTTTAGCCAGCGGCGCCAGGCAGTTGGTGGTGCAGGAAGCGTTAGAAACGATTTCCTGGCCAGCATAGGCCTTGTGGTTAACACCCATAACGAACATTGGGGTGTCGTCTTTAGATGGGCCAGTCAGCACAACTTTCTTCGCGCCAGCCTGGATGTGTTTACGAGCGGTTTCGTCGGTCAGGAAGATACCGGTAGCTTCAGCCACCACGTCAACACCGACTTCGTTCCACTTCAGGTTAGCCGGATCTCTTTCAGCGGTAACACGGATGGTTTTGCCGTTAACAACCAGATGGCCATCTTTAACTTCAACGGTGCCGTCGAAACGACCATGCGTGGAGTCATATTTCAGCATGTAAGCCATGTACTCGGCGTCCAGCAGATCGTTGATCGCAACGATTTCTACGTCGGAACGCTGCTGAGCAGCACGGAAAACGATGCGACCGATGCGGCCAAAACCGTTGATACCTACTTTGATAGTCATATATTCCACCAGCTGTTGTTAGTGAATAAAAGGTTGGCTGTAAAATTACAAAAACCTTATCAGGCGTCAAGCGGAATCGCTTCAATAGTTGCGACAAGTCAAACCCTGGAGCAGGAATAATCGCCTGAAAACGCCTTCCGCGACATGCGTCTCACCCATTAGTTTGGGGCATTCGGCGCGAATATAAAGGGCTCGACATTTTAAAGGGTGATCTAAGTCACATTTTCATCGCACGCTAACTTTCAGACTCCGCCTGAGCATAAAAAATCCCATGGCGTTGTTAAGTATTTGTTAGAATGTTAGCTGAACTTCAGACACTATTGCCAGAGATGCTTAATATGGCCGAACGCCCACTGAAACCCGAAACCGATTTAAACGAGATGCAGCACTATGTTACCCAGCAGCGCGGCACTGAGCCGCCATACTCGGGCAAACTGCTGCATAACAAAAGCGAAGGCATCTATCACTGCCTCGTCTGTAACTCGCCGCTGTTTCTTTCCGGCACCAAGTACGATTCCGGCTGCGGTTGGCCCAGCTTCTATCAGCCCTACAGCGATGAAGCTATCCGCTACCTGGAAGATGACTCGCACGGTATGCAGCGCATCGAGATCCGTTGCGGCACCTGCGACGCGCACCTGGGACACGTTTTTCCCGACGGCCCGCAGCCGACAGGCGAACGCTATTGCGTCAACTCCGCTTCACTAAGCTTTACCGATGAAGCCGGCACCCAGATTAAAGGATAGTCGCTATGGAGCTTGATGAAGTGCTCAAAGCCATGACGCCGGATATCTACCAGCGCCTGGCAACGGCGGTGGAGACCGGCAAGTGGGCCGACGGCGTGCCGCTAACGCCGGAGCAAAAAGAGAACAGTCTGCAGCTGGTGATGCTGTGGCAGGCGCGCCACAACGATAATCCGCAGCATATGAGCGTGGGCAAGGGCGGCGAGATGGTGACCAAAAGCAAGAAGCAGCTGAAAGAAGAGTTTGGCATCGACGACGACCTCACCAAAATCAGACTGCAGTAGCGACTAACGACGCCGATTATTCCTGCAGGAATAATCGGCGCTGAAAGCAGGAGCAAGTTTACTTCAGAGAATAACGGCGCCCTGAGCCGCCATTTCGGCCAACGCGATCTCGCTGTCGCGCGGCGACAGATTTACGCCACGGCAGCCTTCTGTCACCACTTCGACCTGATAGCCCAGCGCCAGCGCATCCAGCACGCTGTACTTTACGCAGTAGTCCGTCGCCAGCCCCATAATCGTCAGGCTGGTCACGCCACGGCTACGCAGCCACTCATCCAGCGCCGTTTTCTGTCGATGGCCGTTATCGAAGAAAGCGCTATAGCTGTCCACCAGCGGCTGCTGCCCTTTATAGATCTGCGTGGTCAGATAGCGCTGCTCCAGCTGCGGATGCAGCTCCGCGCCCGGCGTGTGCTGCACGCAGTGATCGGGCCACCAGACCTGCGGCAAGCCGTCCAGCTCGCCCAGCGTGCCCACGGGCTGGCCTGCATTGGTGGCGAAGCTGCCATGATTAGCCGGATGCCAGTCAAGCGTTGCCACTACGGGCTGCTGAAGCCGATAAAATTCCGCGGCGTAGCGGTTGGCGACGGCAATAACGCGCTCTCCTTGATCCACGGCCAGCGCGCCGCCGGAACAAAAATCATTTTGCAAATCGATCAGAATCAGGGCCTTCATGACTTATCTCACTTTTCGTCCGGCGTCAGTTCGCCGCGCAAATTCACCTGCATCTGTCGACGCACTTCATCGCTGGAGAGGTTCTGACTGAGCAGGAAGTGCAGCTTGGTCAGCGTGGCTTCCACCGTCATATCGAAACCGCTGACCACGCCAGCGAGCGCCAGCGCGTTGCCCGTAGCGTAGCCGCCCATATTCACCTTGCCGGACATACACTGCGTCAGGTTCACCACCACGATGCCGCGATCGGAGGCTTCTTTCAGCTCTTTCAAAAACGCCGGATTCTGCGGCGCGTTGCCGACGCCATAAGAGCGCAGGATCAGCGCTTTGACCGGCTGGCGCAGAAAGTTGCTGACCACATCGGCGGAGATGCCGGGATAAATAGTGACCACGCCTACAGGCTGCGGCGTAATGCTGCGCACGGTCAGCTCGCCCTGGCCGCCGGGCGCGGGCGGCGTATTCAGACGGCGGATATGGATGCCTGCTTCCAGCAGCGGCGGCAGGTTAGGCGAGGCGAAGGCATTGAAGCCATCCGCGTGCGCTTTGGTGGTACGATTGCCGCGATAGAGCTGATTGTTAAAAAACAGCGCGACTTCGTTAATGGGGTAGTTGGCGGCGACAAACAGGGAGTTAAGCAGGTTCTGCTGGCCGTCGGAGCGCAGTTCCGCCAGCGGGATTTGTGACCCTGTCACAATCACCGGCTTGCTTAGGTTCTCCAGCATAAAAGAGAGCGCGGAGGCGGTGAACGCCATGGTGTCGGTGCCGTGCAGGATCACGAAGCCGTCATAGTTATCGTAGTTAGCCTTTATATCGTCGGCAATCGTTTGCCAGTCCTGCGGCGTCATATCGGACGAGTCAATCAGCGGCTGATACTCATGGATGGTAAAATCCGGCATTTCTTCACGATGGAATTCCGGCATTGCCGCCAGCTGCTCTTGCAGATGGCCGGAAACGGGCACATAGCCGTGTTCAGAACGCTGCATACCGATGGTGCCGCCGGTATAGGCTACATAGATGGATTTTTTTTGCATGGGAATATCTGGGCCTTAAAAGGGGCAGTATAGGGTGAAATCGGTGGAAAAGCGGCCCGACCAGCGAGCCGCTTTTAGCTTATTTGACCTGGCTGCAGGTCAGGCAAAACGCATAGCGGTTCTGCGGATCGTTGAGATTGTCAAACAAGCCAGGCTGGTTTTTCATCGCCGCCATCACGTCATATATCGGTGCGGGCAGCCAGGCCTTCAGCGTTTCAGGCAGCGCCGCGCGGGCGGAAGCGTCTACCTGACTAAACAGCAGATCGAGAAAACCAGGCTCGTCCTGATACCAGTTCAGCTGGTATTGCTTAAGCTTCGCCAGCTCCGCTGCTTTGGCTACCGCATCGTCAAAGTCGCCAAGCGCATCGACCAGCCCGTTGTTCTTCGCGTCGCTGCCGGTCCAGACGTGACCCTGAGCTATCTGATCGATCTGCTCCGGCGTTTTTCCGCGCGAGGTGGCTACCAGCCCCAGGAAGTTTTTATAGCCGTTTTCGATGCTCAGCTGCATCAGCCGCTGTACTTCCGGCGGCAGCGCTTTGGTCATCGCGACGTCCGCCAGCGGCGAAGTCGAAACGCCGTCCGTATGTACGCCAATCGCGTCCAGGGAGTTTTCCACCGTGTTGATCACGCCGAAGATCCCGATAGAGCCGGTTAGCGTGCTCGGGCTGGCGATAATGTAGTTAGCTGGCGTGGAGATCCAGTAACCGCCCGAAGCCGCCATACCGCCCATTGACACTACCACAGGCTTGCCTGCTGCTTTCGCCGCCGCCAGCTCTTCGCGAATGGTTTCAGACGCGGTCACGCTGCCGCCAGGGCTGTTGACGCGCAGAATAATCGCTTTAACCTTGTCGTCCAGGCGCGCCTTGCGAATGGCCAGCGCAGTGGTGTCGCCGCCAACGTTGCCCGGCGTCTCATCGCCGTCCATGATCGCACCGCTGGCCATAATCACGGCGATATTGCCGTTCGCGGCGGGTTTATCCTTCACCGGGTAATCATAGATGCTGGTGCCTTTATAGTCGGCGGCCTGTTTGTCCCAGCCGAAAAGCTTGCCGAACTCGTGATCCACCACGGCGCGCGAGGCCAGTTCATCCACCAGCTTGTTCTCTTTTGCATAGCGCGCGGTATCGCCGCCCACTTTCTGCAGACCGTCAAGTACGCCCTGAGCGCCAGGGAAAAGCTGCTGCGGCGTAATCTGCCGGTTAGCGGCAATGGTATTCAGATAGTTTTGCCACAGCTCGCCGATCCAACGGCTGTCGGCATCGCGCGCCGCCGGCGACATATCATCGCGCAGGAAAGGCTCTACGGCGGATTTATAGGTGCCGACGCGGAAAACGTGAGAGCTGACCTTCAGCTTATCCAGCAGCGTCTTGTAATAGAGGCCGTTAGTGGCGAAACCATGCAGATCCACCGCGCCCTGCGGCGACAGATAAATCTTGTTGGCGAAGCTGGCGAGATAGTACTGCGCCTGGCTATAGCTGTCGCCGGTCGCGTAAATTTGCTTGCCGCTGTCGCGGAACTCGCGCAGCGCTTTGCCCATATATTGCAGGGAAGGCTGGTCCGCGCCGGCGAAATCGCGCAGATCCAGCACCATGCCGGTGATATTGCCATCGTCCTTCGCCTGGCGGATAGCGTCCACCACGTCGAACAGCGAGTTTTCTTTCAGGCGATCGCTGCTGGCACCCAGCAGCTGGCGACCAATTTTGCTGAGCTTGTTGCTGACGGAAGGTTTATCGACCACCACGCCGGTCAAATCCACCACCAGCGCGCCTTTCTGCGTCTCCACGGGCGCCGACGATTTGGTGAACTGGAAGTAAGCCCCCACGCAGAGCACAATCAGCAGCACCAGAAAAAGATTAAGGATAAATTCCCGAATAAAATTCAGCAGGCGCCAGCCCCATTTAAAAACGCCAGCGATCGCTCGCCACAAAGTGCGCATAGTCTCTCCATAATCGCAATAAAAAAACCGTCAGACCGCTCAACCGGCCCGCGTCGGGTCAGAATGGTGACATCCTAAAGAGCGGGGACAAACTTGTCAGCAGGAAAAAGCGCAATGCTGTAACAAATCATCATCCTGTGCTAGCTTCTGCTGCTCTGCATTCCAATCAGGAGTAAGTTATGGACGCACTGGATCTGGTAGTCAACCGACGTTCCGCCTCACGTTTAAGCGAGCCTGCGCCCGCCGGTGAAGCGCTGGAAAATATTATCCGCGCCGGTATGCGCGCGCCCGATCACGGCACGCTGCAGCCGTGGCGCTTTATTGTGATTGAGAATGAAGGACGTGAACGCTTCAGCCAGCTGCTGGAAAAAGCCGCGCTCGACGACAATATGGAGCCTAAAAAGATCGAGAAGGCGAAGCAGTCGCCGTTTCGCGCGCCGATGATTATCACCGTGGTGGCCCATTGCGAAGAGCATCACAAAGTGCCGCGCTGGGAGCAGGTGGTTTCCGCAGGCTGTGCGGTGATGGCGATGCAAATGGCCGCCGTGGCGCAGGGATTCAACGGCATCTGGCGCAGCGGCGCCTGGACAGAGCATCAGGCCGTACGCGAGGCTTTCAACTGCCGCGAGCAGGATGCCATCGTCGGCTTTCTTTATTTAGGCACGCCACAGCTCAAATCCGCCACAACGCTGGTTCCACCGGATACTACGCCTTTTGTCAGCTATTTCTGACAGACGGCTCGCCGCGAAAAAGGCAGGATAGTCGCCAGACAATCAATTTGCCGGGATAATAAGCGAACGGACGGTGAAACGCTTATCACCGTCTGCTGAAAACGCTACCATCTACCTCCATTATCCTCTGAAGGAAGCCATCGCCGGATGCGTTTGTTTATTGCCGAAAAACCCAGCCTTGCCCGCGCGATCGCGGATGTCCTGCCCAAGCCGCATCGGCGCGGCGACGGTTATATCGCCTGCGGCAGCAATGACGTAGTGACGTGGTGCGTCGGCCACCTGCTGGAGCAGGCACAGCCCGACAGCTACGACAGTCGCTATGCGCGCTGGTCGCTGGCCGACTTGCCGATTGTCCCGGAAAAATGGCGGCTACAGCCGCGCCCTTCCGTGGCAAAGCAGTTAAACGCCATTAAAACCTTGCTGGCACAGGCCGATGAAGTGGTGCACGCGGGCGACCCGGATCGCGAAGGCCAGCTGCTGGTGGATGAGGTGCTGGATTACCTGGCGCTGTCGCCACAGAAGCGCGAGCGGGTACAGCGCTGCCTGATCAACGACCTCAACCCGCAGGCAGTGACCAGAGCGATCGAACGCCTGCGTGAAAACCGCGAATTTATTCCGCTGTGCGTATCGGCGCTGGCGCGTGCGCGGGCGGACTGGCTTTACGGCATCAATATGACGCGCGCCTATACGCTGCTGGGGCGCAATGCCGGCTACGACGGCGTTTTATCCGTAGGGCGCGTGCAAACGCCTGTGCTTGGACTAGTTGTGCGGCGTGATGAAGAGATCGAAAATTTCGTCCCCAAAGATTTTTTCGAGGTGAAAGCCCATATTGTGACGCCGAAGGACGAACGCTTTGTGGCCACCTGGCAGCCTAGCGAAGCCTGCGAGCCGCATCAGGATGAAGAAGGGCGGCTGCTTAACCGTCAGCTGGCCGAACACGTGGTGGCGCGTATCGGCGGCCAGCCTGCGCACGTCACCAGCTATAATGACAAACGGGAGAACGACACGGCGCCGCTGCCGTTCTCTCTTTCTTCGCTGCAAATTGAAGCGGCCAGACGCTTCGGGCTGAGCGCGCAAACGGTGCTGGATACCTGTCAGAAGCTCTATGAAACCCACAAGCTGATTACCTATCCGCGTTCGGACAGTCGCTACCTGCCGGATGAGCATTTTGCCGGCAGACATGCGGTGCTGAACGCCATCAACGCCCATCAGCCGGATCTGACGCCGCCGGCCGATTTCGACAGCGATCGCCGAAACCGCTGCTGGGACGATAAAAAGGTGGATGCGCACCACGCCATTATTCCCACGGCGCGCAGCAGCAAAGTGGGGCTGACGGAAAACGAAAAGAATATCTATCGTTTAATTGCCACGCAGTATCTGATGCAGTTTTGTCCTGACGCCATTTACCGTAAATGCGTTATTGAGCTGGATATCGCCGGCGGCAAATTTATCGCCAAAGCGCGTTTTCTTGCCGAGGCAGGCTGGCGCGCGCTGCTGGGCAGCAAAGAGCGCGACGAGGAAAATGACGGCACGCCGCTGCCGGTGGTGGCGAAAGGGGACGAGCTGCTGTGCGAGAGCGGCGAGGTGGTCAGCAAGCAGACTCAGCCGCCGCGACCTTTCACCGACGCGACCCTGCTGTCGGCCATGACCGGCATCGCACGATTTGTTCAGGATAAAGATCTAAAGAAAGTGCTGCGTGCGACCGATGGTTTAGGCACAGAGGCGACGCGCGCCGGGATTATCGAGCTGTTGTTTAAACGCGCTTTTTTGATCAAGAAAGGGCGTTATATCAACGCGACTCCCGCCGGGCGCGCCCTGATCCACTCGCTGCCGGAAATGGCGGCGCGTCCGGATATGACCGCTCAGTGGGAATCCACGCTGACCAAAATCAGTGAAAAACAGTGTCGCTACCAGGATTTTATGCAGCCGCTGGTGGGCACGCTCTATACACTGATCGATCAGGCGCGCCAGCAGCCCGCTGCGCACGCGTTCCGTGGCCTTCCTTCACCGGCGGGTAACCGTAAAAAGCCGCAGCGTAAGGCGGCAAAAGCGAAGGGCACTTAAATGAAAAGAGTATTACTGACCGTCACGCTGCTGTTCTGTTCTCCGCTCTTTGCGGCAAACATGCATATTGGCACCGGACATAGCGATTACGAGCAGGAGAATACGCAGAGCGGCGGCAACGCCGACGTGGTGGTGGATATGCCGCCGGAAGTCTGGACGCAGGGACAGAATAACAATCAGCCTCCCTGTCTGCGCTGCTGCACTTATGAAAACCGCAGCTATACGGAAGGCTCGGTGGTGAAGATGGAAGGCGTGCTGCTGCAGTGCCGCCGCGATGAGCAATCTTACGGCACCAATAACCTGATCTGGCAAACCGTTAAGTAGTCTGCGCGAGCCAGGCGTCCAGCAGCGGGATATCGGCTGGCGCCAGCTGATAACGCAGCGCTTCCTGCGGCGAGCACCACGTCAGCGCCTGATGGCATTGCAGGTCAGGCTCGCCGCTAAAATTCTCAACCAGCCAGGCGTGCAGATGGATCTGCCGCCCGCTGACCTCGCGGCTTTCGCTGGCGATATAGCGGCTGATTTCCGCATCGATACCCAACTCTTCTTTTAGCTCTCTTTGCAGCGCCTGCGGCTGGCTTTCGCCCGCTTCAACCTTGCCGCCCGGTAATTCCCACAGGCCTGGCTGATCGCCGTGCGGGCCGCGCTGCGCCAGCAGGATGTTCCCCTGACGGACAATCAGCGCGGCCACAACGTCAATGCGTTTCACCGACATCAGAAACTGAATTCAGCCCAGACGGGCGCGTGGTCGGACGGTTTTTCCATGCTGCGGATCTCATAATCGATGCCGGTCGCCACGCAGCGTTCGGCCAGCGGCCGGCTGGCCAGCAGCAGATCGATACGCAGGCCGCGATTATCGTCAAAGCCTTTGGAGCGGTAGTCGAACCATGAAAAACGATCGTTGACGTCGGCGTTTTGCGCGCGCCATGTGTCCACCAGTCCCCAGTTCATCAGGCGATCCATCCATTCACGCTCTTCAGGCAGAAAAGAGCATTTTCCCGTGCGCAGCCAGCGTTTGCGGCTATCTTCGCCGATACCGATATCCAGATCGGTCGCGCTGATATTCATATCGCCCATGATAAGAACGGGATTGGTTGGCTGCTGTTCCTGCTCAAGATAGCTCTGCAGATCGCGATAAAATTTCTCTTTAGCGGGAAATTTCGTCGCGTGGTCACGGCTTTCGCCCTGCGGAAAATAGCCGTTGATAACGGTAAGGGTACCGATCGGGCTGGCGATATCAGCCATAATCAGACGGCGCTGAGCTTCTTCGTCGTCGCCCGGAAAACCGCGACGTACCAGGATCGGCTGCTCTTTGGTCAGCAGCGCTACGCCGTAGTGGCCTTTCTGCCCGTGATAGAAGACGTTGTAGCCCAGGCTGGCGACCTCTTCCAGCGGGAACATCTCATCGTGAACTTTGGTTTCCTGCAGACCGATCACGTCCGGCTGATGCTGTTCGACAATAGCGGCAAGCTGATGGGGACGGGCGCGGAGCCCATTGATATTAAAAGAGACGAATTTCATAACAAAGCCCGGTTGGCGGGTAAAAAGATGGGCGGATGGTAGCAGAAGCGGGCGCGCACTGTCATCAGCCGATGGCGGTCGCTTTAAACACTGGAACGGAAGCGGGCCGGAATAGTGTGCCGATAGCGATTTATGCGGAAGGATATGCGATGCAGTTAAACCTTGTTGTCTTTTTCCGTGGGGATTCTGACAAATTGTGCTTTAACGTTGGGATTGAAGAGATTTGAAATGGTGTGCTGAGGTAGGCACGGTGCGGGAAGGATTGACGTCGCTGCGCTCCGCGCCCTGCGGGTCAAACCTTCGAGGTCGAAGCTTCTCGTCCTTCCCCGTGGGGAATCTGACAAATTGTGCATTAACGTTGGAATTGAAGAAGTCTGAAATGGTGTGCTGAGGTTGACTCCGTGCGGGAAGGATTCACGTCGCTGCGCTCCGCGCCCTGCGGGTCAAACCTTCGAGGTCGAAGCTTCTCGTCCTTCCCCGTGGGGGATCTGACAAATTGTGCTTTAAAGTTGGAATTTAAGAAGTCTGAAATGGTGGTGGGGGAAGGATTCGAACCTTCGAAGTCGATGACGGCAGATTTACAGTCTGCTCCCTTTGGCCGCTCGGGAACCCCACCAGGGGAAGCGTACTACTTGTAGAAACAGCGTTAGCTGTTTTGTCACTCAGTGCAGGAAGGATTCACGTCGCTGCGCTCCGTGCCCTTCGGGTCAAACCTTCGAGGTCGAAGCTTCTCATCCTTCCCCGTGGGGGATCTGGAAGAGTGTGCCTTAACGCCGAACCAACATACGTTGGAAATGGTGGTGCTTAACTCTGCTTCAGTGCAGGAAGGATTCACGTCGCTGCGCTCCGTGCCCTTCGGGTCAAACCTTCGAGGTCGAAGCTTCTCATCCTTCCCCGTGAGGGATCTGGAAGAGTGTGCCTTAACGCCGAACCAACATACGTTGGAAATGGTGGTGGGGGAAGGATTCGAACCTTCGAAGTCGATGACGGCAGATTTACAGTCTGCTCCCTTTGGCCGCTCGGGAACCCCACCACTGGCCTTACTGCTGCTTGCTAAAGCGGGGCGCATCATACCAAATGCTGGCACGCTGTAAAGCCCGGATTTATTGATTGCGGCGCGTTTGCCGCTTTTTTATTCTGACTGCTGCTTTGTCCGGCAAAACAGCAGCCTGTAGCGCTTACAGAATAATAGTGCGGTTGCCGTAAACAAACACGCGCTGCGCCAGCACCTGATAAAGCGCCCGACTCAACACGTTTTTCTCTACGTCGCGTCCTGCGCGCATCATATCTTCCGCCGTATAAGTATGATCCACATGAATCACGTCCTGCATGATAATCGGGCCTTCGTCCAGATTGTCATTCACGTAGTGGGCGGTAGCGCCAATGATCTTCACGCCGCGTTCATAGGCCTGATGATAAGGGCGCGCGCCAATAAAGGCCGGCAGGAAGGAGTGATGAATGTTGATAATCTGATTCGGGTAACGCTGCACGAATGCCGGCGTCAGCACGCGCATATATTTGGCCAGCACCACATAGTCAGGCTGGAAGCGGTCAATCTCCGCCGCCATATTGTTATCGTGCTCTTCCCGCGTCAGGCCTTCGTGACTGACCAGCATAAACGGAATGTCAAAACGCTCGACCAGCGTCCGCAGCGTTTCGTGATTGCCGATCACGGCAGCGATTTCTACATCCAGCCCGCCGTAGGTGCTCTTCATCAGCAGGTCGCCCAGGCAATGGGCTTCTTTGGTGACCAGAATAACGACGCGACGGCGGCCGGCGGCGTTCAGCTCTCTGAACGAACCGGCAGGCAGAGCGCCATCCAGATCGGCCAGCAGCGTAGCGTCGTTGAAAATCCCTTCCAGCTCGGTACGCATAAAGAAGCGGCCGGTACGATGATCGACGAACTCATTGTTCTGAACAATATTCAGTTCGTGCTTGTAGCAGATGTTGGTGATTTTCGCGATCAGACCTTTGGCGTCCGGGCAGATGGTACGTAAAACTTTTCGTTGCAGTGTTTGCGCTTGCATTGCGATGGTAATCCTGTCAAAGCAATTCTGAGGAGGTGCGGAAGACCATTACTGGCCACAGCATTTTTTAAATTTTTTGCCGGAGCCGCAAGGACACCGATCGTTTCGCCCTGTTTCAGGGAAAGTTCCGTCGACATAATACCAGCGTTGCGCCAGTCGAAGAAAGCGTGAACGTTCATGAATAAAGCCGTTGCGCTGATTTTCAGAGTAACGAGCGAAGAAAGTGACGTAGCCTTCTGCATTATCTCCTGGTGCATCCGCCTCAACTATATGTAAACTAAGCCATCTGGTGACGGCGAAACTCTGTTCCAGGCTTTCGCGAAAGCGTGCGGCATCGCAGTCGGGATGCCAGGTGGCGATCAGATAGTCGGCGTCGCCTTTGGCATAAGCGGTGTAGCGGGAGCGCATCAGGGCTTCTGGTGTGGGAGGTACCCCCTCGCCGTTAAGCCAGGGTTGGCAACATAAGCTATACTGCAATCCGCTACAGCATGGACAGGATTCAGACACGTTGTCTCCAGTGAAAATAGAAAGGAAGAATGAGTGTTGGGCGTCATGGTAACCGAGCCGCGTGTATGGCGCCATTGGTTCGTTAAGCAAACACCAGAGGTGGAATGAGACAGGTCAAGATTGGGCTGGCGCTGGGGTCGGGCGCAGCTAAAGGGTGGGCTCATATCGGCGTGATTGAGGCGCTGGAACGAGCCGGCATCAGGATTGATGTGGTGGCAGGTTGCTCCGTGGGAGCGCTTGTCGGCGCCGCTTATGCCAGTCGTCGTCTTCACCTTCTTGCCAACTGGGTACAGGGATTCAGCTATTGGGACGTGCTTCGCCTGATGGATCTTTCCTGGCGGCGCGGCGGCCTGTTGCGCGGTGAGCGCGTATTCAATCACGTCCGTCGGCTGCTGCCGCATACCCATATAGAAGAGTGCGCTATGCCGTTCGGCGCCGTCGCCACTAATCTCAGCACCGGGCGCGAGCTCTGGCTGACGCAGGGCGATCTTCATCAGGCCATACGGGCCTCCTGCAGTATGCCAGGTTTACTTTCGCCGGTGGACTGGAACGGCTACTGGCTGGTCGACGGCGCGGTCGTCAACCCTGTCCCGGTTTCTCTGACTCGCGCGCTGGGCGCCGATATCGTGATTGCCGTCGATCTGCAGCATGACGCCCATCTGATGCAGCAAAACCTGCTTTCCGTTACGCCGCAAAGCGTCAGGTTGCCTGCCGAAGCCGACGGCTGGCGCGGCAGATTGCGGCAGAAGCTGAGCGGAGCAGGCCTCAGGAAAACTAAACAAACGCCGGGAGCGATGGAAATTATGACCACCTCTATTCAGGTGTTGGAAAACAGAATCAAGCTTACCCGGATGGCAGGCGATCCGCCGGATGTGCTGATCCAGCCTTTCTGTCCGCAAATCTCCACGCTGGATTTTCATCGGGCGGAAGAGGCCATTGGGGCAGGCAGGCTTGCCGTTGAGAAAAAGATGGATGAATTGCTACCGCTGGTCCGTCAGTACGCGTTGCCGGAAGAACGATGACACGGCTTCAGGCAAATTCGAGAGGCGCAATTGTGGTTTTTGAGCCACTATTGTCTTATCTGGCGCACAAGGGGGGATAATGGAGAAACCATTAAGCGGAAAACAGATCCTGATAGTTGAAGACGAAGTCGTTTTCCGTTCTCTGCTGGATAATTATCTGAGCTCGCTGGGTGCTGCGGTGACGCTGGCCGACGACGGTATTCAGGCTCTGGAAAAGATGCGGCATCTGGCGTGCGATCTGATGATCTGCGATCTGGCTATGCCGCGTATGAACGGGATTAAACTGGTTGAACACCTTCGCAGTAGCGGCAACAGCGTACCGGTACTGGTTATTTCTGCCACAGAGAACATGTCTGATATCGCGCACGTGCTGCGTCTGGGCGTGCAGGATGTCCTGCTAAAACCATTAAAAGATCTGGAAAGGCTGCGCGAGGCGGTGTACGAATGCCTCTATCCTTCTATGTTTACCTCTAAAGTAGAAGAAGATGAGCAGCTCTTTCAGGACTGGGACGCACTGGTGCGCGATCCACAGGCGGCCGCCAAGCTGCTGAAGCAGCTGCAGCCGCCGGTTCAGCAGGAGATCGCCAACTGCCGCATCAACTATCGTCAGCTGACGATGGCGGAACAGCCTGGGCTGGTACTCGACGTTGCGGCGCTTTCCGATAAGGATCTGGCTTTTTATTGTCTGGACGTCACCCGAGCGGGCGATAACGGCGTGTTGGCCGCGCTGTTACTAAGGGCATTATTTAACGGTCTGCTTCAGGATCAACTTTCTGGCCAGGCGCAACGTCTGCCGGAGTTAAATAGTTTATTGAAGCAGGTTAATTTGCTTTTACGCCAGGCGAACCTGCAGGGGCAATTTCCTTTGCTGGTCGGCTATTATCACCAGGGATTAAAAAACCTTATCCTCGTCTCTGCTGGTTTAAACGCCACTTTGAATATTCACTCACATCAAATACAGCTAAGTAATGGCGTTCCTCTTGGTACTTTGGGCAGCACGCATCTTAATCAGATCAGCCAGCGCTGCGACGCCTGGCAGTGCCAGGTATGGGGCGCTGGCGGCAGGCTGCGCCTGATGTTGTCCACCGAATAATTGTCCCGCCTTTTTTATCGCTGCGCGCTGACGACAGGGCCAGCGATAAGCTTTACACTTAGGTAATAGTCTTAAATTGCGTGGAAATGAATGAACCAGGATAAATCCATCCGGGTTCAACTGATATACTCACTTCGTTTTTTAACTCGACATATCAAGTAATAACTTGAACGGCCCAAAGAGAGGTACTTAGATGTCTGCCTATAAGTCCAAAGTAAAAAAAGCGGTTATCCCTGTTGCTGGTCTGGGAACCCGTATGTTACCTGCCACCAAAGCTATTCCTAAAGAGATGCTGCCGCTGGTTGATAAGCCGTTAATTCAGTATGTCGTTAACGAATGTATCGCTGCCGGTATCAACGAGATCGTGCTGGTAACGCACTCATCTAAAAACTCTATCGAAAACCACTTTGATACCAGTTTCGAGCTGGAAGCGATGCTGGAAAAACGCGTTAAGCGTCAGCTGCTGGAAGAGATTCAGTCAATTTGCCCGCCTCACGTTACCATTATGCAGGTGCGTCAGGGTCTGGCGAAAGGTCTGGGCCATGCCGTCATGTGCGCTCACCCGGTGGTCGGCAATGAGCCGGTCGCGGTAATCCTGCCGGACGTGATCATCGACGAATACGAATCAAACCTGGCTCAGGAAAACCTGGCCGATATGATCCGTCGCTTTGAAGAAACCGGCCACAGCCAGATCATGGTTGAGCCAGTAGAAGACGTGACCGCTTATGGCGTGGTGGATTGCCAGGGCGCGGAACTGAAAGCGGGCGAAAGCGCGCCAATGGTCGGTGTGGTTGAGAAGCCTAAAGCGGACAAAGCGCCATCCAACCTGGCTGTAGTGGGTCGTTACGTGCTTTCTGCGGATATCTGGCCACTGCTGGCGAAAACGCCTCCGGGCGCAGGTGACGAGATTCAGCTGACCGACTCTATCGCTATGCTGATGGACAAAGAAACCGTTGAAGCTTACCACCTGAAAGGCGTGAGCCACGACTGCGGTAATAAACTGGGCTATATGCAGGCTTTCGTCGAGTACGGCGTGCGTCACAATACGCTGGGTGCGGATTTCAAAGCATGGCTTGAAAGCACCGTTGGCAATGAGAAATAAGATTAATTTTTTAACCGGGACAATTCAATGAAAGTCACCGTATTTGGTATCGGCTATGTTGGTCTGGTTCAGGCTGCTGTTCTGGCCGAAGTCGGACATGACGTTCTTTGTATCGATGTCGACGAAAAGAAAGTCGAGAATCTGAAGAAAGGGATCATTCCAATTTTTGAACCGGGCCTGACGCCGCTGGTGATGCAGAACTACGAGGCTGGCCGCCTCAAGTTCTCCACCAACGCGGAAGAGGGCGTTAACCACGGCATTATGCAGTTTATCGCCGTGGGTACGCCGCCGGATGAAGACGGCTCTGCGGATCTGAAATACGTTACCGCAGTAGCGCGCACTATTGCGCAGCACATGAACGATCACAAAGTCGTGATCGATAAGTCAACCGTTCCTGTTGGTACGGCTGACCGCGTGCGTAGCGTGATGGCGGAAACGCTGAAAGCTCGCGGTAAAGAGATCGAGTTCGACGTGGTCTCCAACCCGGAATTCCTTAAGGAAGGTGCAGCGGTCAACGACTGCATGCGTCCTGAGCGAATTGTGGTGGGTACCGACAACGACGCGGTTGTGGAACTGCTGCGCGAGCTGTATGAGCCGTTTAACCGTAATCACGATCGTATGATCCTGATGGATATCCGCAGCGCCGAGCTGACCAAGTATGCGGCTAACTGCATGCTGGCCACCAAGATCAGCTTTATGAACGAGATCTCTAACCTGGCGGAACGTCTGGGCGCGGATGTCGAGAAGGTTCGCCAGGGTATCGGTTCCGATTCCCGTATCGGCTACTCCTTTATCTATCCTGGCTGCGGCTACGGCGGCTCCTGCTTCCCGAAAGATGTGCAGGCGCTGATCCGTACCGCTGAGCAGATTGGCTATAAGCCACGTTTGCTGCAGGCGGTGGAAGACGTCAACGATTCGCAGAAGCACAAGCTGCCGGACTTCATTAAACGTCACTTCGGCGACAATCTGCAGGGCAAAACTTTTGCGCTGTGGGGACTCTCGTTCAAGCCGAACACAGACGATATGCGTGAAGCCTCCAGCCGTGTGCTGATGGAAGCGCTGTGGCAGGCGGGCGCCTCGGTTCAGGCTTTCGATCCGGAAGCGATGGACGAAGCGCAGCGTATCTACGGTCACCGCAGCGATCTTAAGCTGATGGGTACCAAAGAAGCGGCGCTGCAGGGTGCAGACGGGCTGGTGATCTGTACCGAATGGCAGAACTTCCGCGCGCCGGATTTTGACGTTATTAAAAATGCCCTGAAAGAACCCGTGATTTTTGATGGTCGTAACCTGTATGATCCAGAAAGAATCAGCAAACGCGGTTTCGTTTATTATGCAATCGGCCGCGGAGCTTCTATTCAAATTGCATAATTAAACGAGGGCAGTATGAAATATCTGGTTACCGGCGCAGCAGGATTTATAGGTTTTCACGTTGCACAACGCCTGCTAGGCGCCGGTCACCAGGTTGTCGGTCTCGACAACCTGAATGACTACTACGACGTTAAACTCAAACTTGCCCGTCTGGATTTACTTAAACCCCTCAGCAATTTCTCTTTTGTTCAGCTCGACCTTGCCGACAGAAAAGGCATGGCCGATCTCTTTGCCGCAGAGCGCTTTGACCGGGTTATCCATCTTGCCGCTCAGGCAGGCGTGCGCTACTCGCTGGAAAATCCACTTGCCTACGCTGACGCTAACTTAATTGGGCATTTAAATATCCTGGAAGGGTGTCGACATAATAAAGTCGGTCATTTGCTTTATGCTTCCTCCAGCTCGGTTTATGGTCTGAATCGTAAAATGCCGTTCTCCACGGATGATTCGGTAGACCATCCGGTTTCCCTCTATGCGGCCACTAAAAAAGCCAACGAGCTGATGTCTCATACCTATTCCCATCTTTATGGTATTCCGACTACCGGCCTGCGCTTTTTTACCGTCTACGGCCCCTGGGGGCGTCCTGATATGGCGCTGTTTAAATTTACCCGGGCGATGATTGCGGGTGAAAAAATAGACGTTTATAACAACGGACAGATGCGTCGCGATTTTACCTATATCGACGATATAGCCGAGGCCATTATGCGTCTGCAGGATGTTATTCCTCAGCCGCAGGCTGACTGGACGGTGGAAACTGGCAGCCCGGCTACCAGCTCGGCGCCGTATCGCGTATATAATATCGGCAACAGCAGTCCGGTGACGCTGATGGCCTATATTGAAGCGCTGGAAAAAGCGCTGGGAATGATTGCCGATAAAAATATGCTGCCGATGCAGCCGGGTGACGTGCTGGAAACCAGCGCTGATACCAGCGCGCTCTACAACGCTATTGAGTTTAAGCCGCAAACCGGCGTGGAGGAGGGCGTGGCGCGTTTCGTCAGCTGGTATCGCGAGTTTTATCAGGTATAACAGCCATTAAAAAAGGAAGCGAAAGCTTCCTTTTTTATCACGCCTTTTAGCTGGCGTCGCGTCGGGGCAATTACAGCATAAAGTCTTCGAGCTTTTTACCCTGCTCTTCGATAGCTTTCTTAATTACCGCTGGAGTACGGCCCTGGCCAGTCCAGGTTTTGGTTTCGCCGTTTTCGTCCACGTATTTATACTTGGCAGGACGTGCCGCACGCTTGGTTTTGCCGGTGCTTTTCGCTGCATTCTGCGTGGAAAGAAGTTCATTAGGATCGATGCCGTCAGCAATCAGCATTTCACGATACTGCTGCAGTTTACGGGTGCGCTCTTCGATTTCCGCGCGAGCGTGACTTTCTTCTTCACGACGTTCGTGTACAACAACTTCCAGTTTCTCAAGCATCTCTTCCAGAGTTTCCAAAGAGCATTCTCTGGCCTGCGCACGCAGAGTACGGATGTTGTTCAAAATTTTAAGTGCTTCGCTCATTGTCCTGATCTCAAAAATTATAATGGGTGAATGTTCTGCCTGATAATAATAGAGCGCGTTATAATGAACTGCAATAGCTAATTTTGTAAGAAAAGGAAATGGGTTAATGTTCTACTGTTCAGAATGCATTATTAATGCCTGCGGCAAAATATTACCTGCTGAATAAAAGCGTGGCGTACCGGAACAGATAACAGCATCAGCTAACACCTGATTTCTGATTTTATAATCAGAGTTAAACTATTATCTGCGAAAGGTACGGCAGGCTAACTTGCAGAAAACGCAGTAAATAATAGCAGGAAGACCGAATTTTCTTTAATCCTTAAATGCGCTAAAAATGGCGAAAGAAACAAATCAGAGGCACAAAAAAGCGGCGGGCGCGCCTGTTCCTTAGTACAGTCAGTACTCTGGTTGCCGTGGCGGCGGGGCAGGAAAAGGCAGGCGGTTAACGCACCTGATCCCTGTCGATATGGTACAATAATCCAAACTCATTAAACTTTAATTCGGAGCAAGGCCCGATGGCTCAGCTTTATTTTTATTATTCCGTCATGAATGCAGGTAAATCTACTGCGCTGTTACAGTCCTCTTATAACTATCATGAGCGAGGGATGCGTACGCTTGTTTATACAGCGGAAATTGACAATCGGTTTGGTACGGGTAAGGTGAGTTCACGCATTGGCCTTTCTTCTCCTGCAAAATTGTATAATAACGACACGGCACTTTTTGACGAAATTAAATCGCACCAGCAAATGGAACCGGTTCACTGTGTGCTGATTGATGAGTCGCAATTTTTGACAAGGGCGCAGGTAAAAGAGCTTTCTGACGTCGTCGATAATTTGGATATACCCGTACTTTGTTATGGTCTGCGTACCGATTTTCGCGGCGAATTATTTAGCGGCAGTCATTATCTGCTTGCCTGGGCTGATAAGCTGGTGGAGCTGAAAACCGTTTGCCACTGCGGCAGGAAAGCGGGAATGGTGCTGCGGGTGGATGAAAACGGCGAGCCCTATAACGAAGGCGAACAGGTCGTTATCGGCGGTAATGAACGCTACGTTTCCGTCTGCCGTAAACACTACAAGGCGGCTATTGAGCAACACTCTCTGGAAGCAGTCTATGGCAAAAAGGGTCGTAAGCCAGCCTGAGAAGGGCAGCAGAGCCATTTAGCCGCTGAGAGCTGCCGGTACATTAGGCCGGCTTAAGGATAAAAAAAACCCGCCTTGCGGCGGGTTCTGTTTGGGACTCTATTTTTTCACTTTTTTACGCGTATCAACCGGCTGTGCCGTTACCGCTTCGGCTACGGAAGCAAAAGGTTCTGCGTAGTCGCGGCCGTAGAAGCTGTCTAACATAATCTGTTTCAGCTCGGCAATCAGCGGATAGCGCGGGTTAGCGCCGGTACACTGGTCGTCGAAGGCATCTTCCGCCAGCTTGTCTACTTTCGCCAGGAAATCTGCTTCCTGTACGCCAGCCTCACGAATCGATTTAGGAATGCCCAGTTCAGCTTTCATGCTCTCCAGCCAGGCAAGCAGCTTCTCAATCTTCTGCGCGGTACGGTCGCCAGGCGCGCTAAGGCGCAGATGGTCGGCGACTTCGGCATAGCGACGACGGGCCTGCGGACGGTCGTACTGGCTGAATGCCGTCTGCTTGGTTGGGTTATCGTTGGCGTTATAGCGGATAACGTTGCTGATAAGCAGGGCATTAGCCAGACCGTGTGGAATATGGAACTCCGAACCCAGCTTGTGCGCCATTGAGTGACAGACGCCGAGGAAGGCGTTGGCAAAGGCGATACCGGCGATGGTGGCGGCATTGTGCACGCGTTCACGGGCAACCGGGTTCTTCGCGCCGTCGCGATAGCTGGCTGGCAGATTCTCCTGTAGCAGCTTCAGCGCCTGCAGCGCCTGACCATCGGAATATTCATTAGCCAGCACGGAGACATAGGCTTCCAGCGCGTGGGTAACGGCGTCAAGACCACCGAAGGCGCACAGCGACTTAGGCATATTCATCACCAGGTTGGCGTCCACAATAGCCATATCCGGCGTCAGCGCATAGTCGGCCAGCGGATATTTCTGACCGGTGGCGTCATCGGTCACCACCGCGAAAGGCGTGACTTCTGAACCGGTGCCGGAGGTAGTGGTGATCGCGATCATCTTCGCTTTCACGCCCATTTTCGGGAACTTATAGATACGTTTACGGATATCCATAAAGCGCAGCGCCAGCTCTTCGAAATGGGTTTCAGGATGCTCGTACATCACCCACATAATTTTGGCCGCATCCATTGGCGAACCGCCGCCCAGCGCGATGATCACGTCCGGCTTAAAGGAGTGCATCTGCTCAGCGCCTTTGCGCACGATGCTCAGCGTAGGATCCGCTTCCACCTCGAAGAACACTTCGGTTTCCAGACCGTGAGACTTCAGCACTGAAACCACCTGATCCGCATAGCCGTTGTTAAACAGATAGCGGTCGGTAACGATAAAGGCGCGTTTGGCCCCGTCAGTCGCTACCTCTTCCATGGCAATAGGCAGAGAACCGCGGCGGAAGTAGATAGACTTGGGAAGTTTATGCCACAACATATTTTCTGCTCGCTTAGCCACGGTTTTCTTGTTGATCAGATGTTTCGGCCCTACGTTTTCCGAGATAGAGTTGCCGCCCCAGGAGCCGCAGCCCAGCGTCAGCGATGGCGCCAGCTTAAAGTTGTAAAGGTCGCCGATACCGCCCTGTGACGCTGGCGTATTGATCAAGATACGCGCGGTTTTCATTCTGTCGCCGAAATAGTTGACGCGCTCGCGTTCGTTGTCCTGATCGGTATAGAGGCAGGATGTGTGGCCGATACCGCCCATCGCCACCAGTTTTTCCGCTTTGCTAACCGCTTCTTCAAAATCTTTTGCGCGGTACATGGCGAGCGTAGGGGAGAGTTTTTCGTGCGCGAACGGCTCGGACTCATCCACCAGTTTCACTTCGCCAATCAGAATTTTGGTGTTAGCCGGGACGCTGATACCCGCCATTTCGGCAATTTTAACCGCAGGCTGACCTACAATAGCCGCGTTCAAACCGCCATTTTTCAGGATGATATCCTGGACAGCCTTCAGCTCTTTGCCCTGCAGCAGATAGCCGCCGTGGCTGGCGAAGCGTTCGCGGACGGCTTCGTAAACGGAATCGACTACGATAACCGACTGTTCGGAAGCGCAAATGACGCCGTTATCAAAAGTTTTAGACATCAGAATTGACGCCACCGCGCGCTTAATATCCGCCGTTTCGTCAATCACCACTGGCGTGTTGCCTGCGCCGACGCCGATAGCGGGCTTGCCAGAGCTGTAAGCGGCCTTAACCATGCCGGGGCCGCCGGTAGCAAGGATCAGGTTGATGTCGGGATGGTGCATCAGCTGGTTAGAAAGTTCGACGGAAGGCGCATCGATCCAGCCGATAATATCTTTTGGCGCACCTGCAGCAATGGCGGCCTGCAACACGATATCCGCCGCTTTATTGGTGGCGTCTTTCGCGCGAGGATGTGGAGAGAAAATAATGCCGTTACGGGTTTTCAGGCTAATCAGCGCTTTGAAAATTGCGGTAGAAGTCGGGTTTGTAGTAGGGACAATGCCGCAGATCAGGCCGGTAGGTTCAGCGATAGTGATAGTGCCGAAGGTATCGTCGGTTTCGAGAATACCGCAGGTTTTCTCATCTTTATAGGCGTTGTAAATATATTCAGAAGCGAAGTGGTTTTTGATGACTTTATCTTCAACAATACCCATTCCCGATTCCGCTACGGCCATTTTAGCCAGTGGGATACGGGCATCGGCGGCAGCCAGAGCGGCAGCGCGGAAAATTTTGTCGACCTGTTCCTGGGTAAAGTTAGCGTACTCTCGCTGGGCTTTTTTTACACGTTCAACCAGTGCGTTAAGCTCAGCAACGTTAGTAACGGCCATAATGCTCTCCTGATGAAAGTTAAACTCTATTAGTAAACAAGCCAGAACTGACAATTATAGACAAGCATGGCCAGGTGTTGCCGAAACGCGCTTGCTAACGTTCTACAGGTTTACTAAAAGAGTCTACGCATCGTTGCCGCTATCCTTAGCGTGTCTGCGATGAAAAGCCCGTCAACTGCCGACATAGTACGCACTGGTGCGGCAATTGATTTTGATTTAGATCAAGGTTCATCCATGCTGACACCTTTCAGCAGCGCTGTTTCGGCGGATATGCAGGATTTTCAATAGCCTGTATTTTTACGACAGGATAAATTATTAGCGCTATAGTTTGCTTATGACGTATTTATTAGCGTAATTAACTGCTTTTTATGCTCTTTAGGGACGTTTCTGAACTGCTGTCCGGCAGAAATCCTGCGGCGCCAGCAGCCTGTTTTCGATAAATTTTTTGGAGAAAAGCGTGAACCCGACCATCCTTGATCTTTCAGGCTACGTGAAATTCTTTGTCGGGCTTTTTGCGCTGGTCAACCCGGTTGGCATCATTCCGGTGTTTATCAGCATGACCAGCTACCAGCTGCCGGCGGCGCGTAACAAAACCAATCTGACCGCCAGCCTTTCCGTCGCCATTATTCTCTGGACTTCATTGTTTCTGGGCGACGCTATTCTTCATATCTTCGGCATCTCTATCGACTCTTTCCGCATCGCCGGCGGCATACTGGTGGTGACCATCGCTATGTCGATGATCAGCGGCAAGCTGGGCGAGGATAAACAGAACAAGCAGGAGAAAACGGAAACGGCGATTCGTGAAAGCGTCGGCGTAGTACCGCTGGCGCTGCCGCTGATGGCCGGGCCAGGAGCGATCAGCTCAACCATTGTGTGGAGTACTCGTTATCACAGCTGGCAGAATTTGCTGGGTTTTAGCCTTGCCATCGCGCTTTTCGCTCTTTGCTGCTGGCTACTGTTCCGTGCTGCACCACTGATGGTCAGGGCGCTGGGGCAGACAGGCATCAACGTTATTACCCGTATCATGGGACTGTTGCTGATGGCATTAGGCATTGAATTTATTGTAACCGGCGTCAGGGCGCTGTTTCCGGGGCTAAGCGGATAACGGTTCACTGCGAAACAGGGATTCAGGCGCATAATCTGCGCTTATTTTATTCCGCTACTAAAAAGGCGCCCTAAAAAAGAGCAAACTGCGACCGTTGTGCACTATTTTGGGGCTTTTATTTCTGCTGCTTAACAGAAAGGCGTCATTATTAATGTAATTACTGAAAACTACGCCTCTTTTATCAATGTGATAGTAAATGTGAGAAAAATAACATTTCAAATCACTGTTTTGTGACTGATAACGAAAATCTAATGCTTAATTGTGAATAAAAACCCTCATATTCTGCTGCCTGAAATGGTTTACGGCACAGCAGCTGCTGTAAACAAAGAAAATGTTCGTTAAAAAGTAGTTAAAAAGGAAATTTCCTCTAAAAACGATTTATATCAAAGAGTTGCTCTTTATTTTTCTGTTAAAATAAGTGGCTTGCAGCGCGTTTAGTAACGAATAAAAGAGAATTGGTTAACATTTCCGTTAATTTACCTTGGCGCGAAAAGTCGGCTTCTGATAGGTTTTGCTGCAGCGGATAAAACTGGCATCAGATGTGCAAAGCCTGTCAGGCAACGCTTTTCGTCAGACATTTCGTACAGAGGTAGAAATCCTTTCATGAGAATAGTGCAGAGTTTGCCTCTGAAGCTGGTCGCCGTCACCTCGATAGCGTTAACCGCATCCAGCCTGGCCGCAGCGCCTGTCGGCGTCGAGCTGGCCCCGCAGCAGAGCATCACCATTAATAACGGTGGCGAAGTTTCAACGCTCGATCCGCAAAAAATTGAAGGCGTACCGGAAAGCAATGTGGTCATCAACCTGCTGGAAGGGCTTGTCGCTACCGACAATAACGGGCGTATTGTGCCTGGCATCGCGGAGAGCTGGCACAGCGAAGCCGATAAAGTCTGGACCTTTACGCTGCGCAAAGCGACCTGGAGCAACGGCGATCCGGTCACGGCCAGCGATTTCGTCTACAGCTGGCGGCGATTGGCCGATCCCAAAACCGCCTCGCCCTACGCGAGCTATCTGCAGTACGCGCATATTGAAAATATCGACGAGATACTGAGCGGGAAAAAGCCGCCTTCGGATCTCGGCATCCGCGCCCTTGATGAAAATCATCTGCAGGTCACGCTAAGCGAGCCGGTACCTTACTTTACTGCGCTGGCGGTCAACGCTGCGCTGAAGCCGGTATACCGCAAAGCCGTGGAGCAGTGGGGCGATAGCTGGACGCAGCCGGCACACTACGTCAGCAACGGCGCCTATACCCTGAGCGACTGGGTGATTAACGAAAAAATCGTGCTGAAACGCAACCCAAACTACTGGAATAACGCGGGCACCACGATTGAAACGGCAACCTTTTTGCCCATCACCTCTGAAACTAGCGATGTTAATCGCTATCGCAGCGGCGAAATTGATATGACCAACAGCGTGCTGCCGCCAGAGCTGTTTCCCACGCTGAAAAAAACGCTGGGTTCGCAGGTGCGCGTCAGCCCGTTGCTGTGCACTTTTTACTATGAGCTTAACAATAAGCGACCGCCGTTCAACGATGCGCGCGTGCGCACGGCGGTAAAGCTGACGCTGGATCGCGACATTATCGCCGACAAAATCATGGGGCAGGGACAGATTCCGGCGGGCGGCTTCACGCCACCTTATATTGACGGCGCGAAGCTGCCGCCGCCGGAATGGATGAAGCTTAGCCAGCCACAGCGCAACGAGCTGGCGAAAAAGCTGCTGAACGAGGCGGGCTACAGCGCAGAGAAACCGCTGCAATTCAAGCTGCTTTACAACACCTCTGATTTAAATAAAAAGCAGGCTATCGCCGCGGCCTCCATGTGGCAAAAAAACCTAGGCGCGCGGGTCACTCTGGATAATCAGGAGTGGAAAACTATGTTGGATACCCGTCATCAGGGCGATTTCGACGTCGCTCGCGCAACCTGGTGCGCTGACTACAACGAACCTTCCACCTTCCTGAACACGATGCAAAGCCGCTCTTCCAGCAACACCGCTTTCTATCACAGCGAAAAATTTGATGCGCTGCTGGCGCAAGCGCTGGCGACATCCGATGCCGGGCAGCGCGCCGCGCTCTACCAGCAGGCGGAACAGCAGCTCGATCGTGATTCCGCCATCGTGCCGGTCTATTACCGCGTTAGCGCCAGGCTGGTAAAACCCTGGGTTGGCGGTTTTACCGGCAAAGACCCGCAGGATCAGCCGGATATAAAATATTTCTGGATTACAAAGCATTGATTTGTGAAGAAGGTAGTAACTAAAAGAGTGATAGCCGCCAGGGTAAAAAAACGGCCGTAGCGCGTTCGTTCCGTGCTATGAGCCTGGGCCCGGCAAACAGGGGTAGCTAAAGCGTCCCGGTAATAATAAAAACTGGAGTAGCACAATGACCAACATCACGAAAAAGCGCCTGCTGGCGCTGGGCATCCTCAGCTCGCTGACCGGTATGGCTTCGGCGGCGACGGTGCCCGCTGGCGTGCAGCTTGCCGCTAAGCAGGAGCTGATTAAAGGCAATGGCGACGAAGTGCAGTCGCTGGATCCGCACAAAATCGAAGGTGTGCCCGAGTCCAACGTCAGTTATGACCTGTTAGAAGGGTTACTGATCAATGATGCTAACGGCCATCCGATAGCGGGCGTGGCGGAAAGCTGGGACAACAAGGATGGCAAGGTCTGGACATTCCATCTGCGCACCAACGCCAAATGGTCGAACGGCGAGCCGGTGACCGCGCAGGATTTCGTTTACAGCTGGCAGCGTCTGGCCGATCCCAAAACCGCATCGCCTTACGCCAGCTATCTGCAATATGGTCATCTGGAAAATATTGACGACATTATCGCCGGCAAGAAAAAATCCAGTGAGCTGGGCGTTAAAGCGATTGACGAGCATACGCTGCAGGTGACGCTAAGCGAGTCCGTGCCTTATTTCTATAAGCTGCTGATCCATCCTTCGATGTCGCCGGTATATAAACCCGCTATCGAGAAATTCGGCGAAAAGTGGACTCAGCCGGAAAACTGGGTTGGCAACGGCGCTTACAAGCTGCAGGAACACATTATCAACGAGCGTATCGTTGTGGTGCGCAACCCGCAGTATTGGGACAACGCCCATACCGTGCTGGAGAAAGTGACCTTTCTGCCCATTCCGTCCGAAGTTAACGACGTTAACCGCTACTTCAGCAGCAACGGCAGCGATATGACCTACACCAATCTGCCGATTGAGCTGTTTAAAAAGCTGCAAAAAGAGAACCCGAAAGAGCTGCGCGTCGATCCCTATCTCTGCACCTACTATTACGAAATCAATAACCAGAAAGCGCCTTTCAACGATCCTCGCGTGCGTACCGCGCTGAAGCTGGGGCTGGACCGCGACATTATGGTCAACAAGGTGCTGGCGCAGGGCCAGCAGCCAGCCTGGAGCTATACGCCGCCGGCGATTGATGGCGCCAGCCTGGTGAAGCCGGAATGGACGAGCTGGACGCAGGAAAAACGTAACGAAGAGGCAAAAAAACTGCTGGCGGAAGCGGGCTACAGCGCCGATAAGCCGCTGACCTTCGAACTGCTCTACAATACTTCCGACCTGCATAAAAAGCTGGCGATCGCCGCTGCCTCGATCTGGAAGAAGAACCTGGGCGTCAATATCAAACTCAATAACCAGGAGTGGAAAACCTTCCTGGATACCCGTCATCAGGGCAACTTTGATATTGCCCGTGCGGCCTGGTGCGCGGACTATAACGAACCGACTTCTTTCCTGAACACCATGCTCTCCGGCAGTAGCAATAACACTTCGCACTACAAATCGCCAGCCTTCGACAAAATTATGGCCTCGGCCACGGCGGCCAGCGACGAGGCGGCCCGCAGCAAAGCCTATACCGAGGCCGAGCAGCAGCTGGATAAAGATTCGGTTATCGCGCCTGTGTTCTACTACGCCAACACCCGTCTGGTGAAGCCTTACGTCGGCGGCTATACCGGCAAAGATCCGCTGAATTACCTGTACGATAAAAATCTCTACATCATTAAACATTAAAAAAACGGGGGAAGAGTGCTTCCCCCTGAAACTCTTTTGAGCAGTGCTGAAGCACAGGCCAGCAGGTACGGGCAATGTTAAAATTTATTTTTCGTCGTTTTCTGGAAGCGATTCCGACGCTACTAATCCTGATTACTATCTCCTTCTTTATGATGCGTCTGGCGCCGGGCAGTCCTTTTACCGGCGAGCGCACGCTGTCGCCGGAAGTCATGGCGAATATTGAAGCCAAATATCATCTGAACGATCCGATCTGGAAACAGTATCTGGATTATCTCGGGCAGCTGGCACGCGGCGACTTCGGGCCATCGTTTAAATACAAAGACTATTCGGTTAACTATCTGGTTGGCCACGCCTTCCCGGTTTCCGCCAAACTCGGCCTGGCCGCTTTTATCCTGGCGATTGTGCTGGGCGTGACGGCAGGCGTGATCTCGGCATTAAAGCAGAACAGCAAATGGGATTTTCTGGTGATGGGGTTCGCCATGACCGGCGTAGTAATCCCCAGTTTTGTGGTCGCGCCGCTACTGGTGCTGGTGTTCGCGATCTCCCTGAAATGGCTGCCGGGCGGCGGCTGGAACGGCGGCGCGCTGCCGTACATGATCCTGCCGATGGTGGCGCTGTCGCTGGCCTATATCGCCAGCATCGCCCGAATCACGCGCGGCTCGATGATCGAGGTGCTGCACGCCAATTTTATTCGCACGGCGCGCGCCAAAGGGCTGCCGATGCGCCGCATTATCCTGCGTCACGCGCTGAAGCCCGCGATGCTGCCGGTGCTTTCCTATCTCGGGCCCGCTTTTGTCGGCATTATCACCGGCTCGATGGTTATCGAAACCATCTACGGTTTGCCCGGCATCGGCCAGCTGTTCGTCAACGGCGCGCTGAACCGCGACTACTCGCTGGTGCTCAGTCTGACCATTCTGGTTGGCGTGCTGACTATTCTCTTTAACGCGATCGTCGACGTGCTGTATGCGGTTATCGATCCAAAAATTCGTTACTGATTGCGGAGCTCGCCATGATACTGAGTAAGAAAAACAGCGAAGCTCTTGATACCTTCAGCGAAAAGCTGGAGATCGAAGGGCGCAGCTTATGGCAGGACGCGCGTCGTCGCTTTATTCATAACCGTGCGGCGCTGGCCAGCCTGGCCGTGCTGGTGCTGATTGCGCTGTTTGTGATCTTTGCGCCCATGCTTTCCTCGTTCACCTACGACGACACCGACTGGGGCATGATGTCGAATGCGCCAGATTTCGCTTCAAAGCACTATTTCGGCACCGACTCGTCAGGACGCGACTTGCTGGTGCGCGTGGCGATCGGCGGGCGTATTTCGCTGATGGTTGGCATCGCCTCCGCGCTGGTAGCGGTGCTGGTCGGCACGCTTTACGGCTCGCTGGCGGGCTATCTGGGCGGCAAGGTCGATTCGGTGATGATGCGTCTGCTGGAGATCCTCAACTCCTTTCCCTTTATGTTCTTCGTGATCCTGCTGGTGACCTTCTTTGGCCGTAATATCCTGCTGATATTTGTGGCGATCGGCCTGGTTTCCTGGCTGGATATGGCGCGTATCGTGCGCGGTCAGACGCTGAGCCTCAAACGCAAAGAGTTTATCGAGGCGGCCCATGTCGGCGGCGTGTCAACCGCCAGCATCGTGCTGCGTCATATCGTACCCAACGTGCTGGGCGTGGTGGTGGTTTACGCTTCGCTGCTGGTGCCGAGCATGATCCTGTTTGAATCTTTCCTCAGCTTTCTGGGGCTGGGCACTCAGGAGCCCTTGAGCAGCTGGGGCGCGCTGCTCAGCGACGGCGCCAATTCGATGGAAGTGTCGCCGTGGCTGCTGCTGTTCCCGGCCGGTTTTCTGGTCGTTACGCTGTTTTGTTTCAACTTTATCGGCGATGGCCTGCGCGACGCCCTCGACCCGAAAGATCGTTAAGGAGTTAGCCGATGAACGTCACAACACTACAGCCAGCGATGGCGAAACAGGCGGGAAGCGAACTGCTGCTGTCGGTGAAAGATCTGCGCGTCACCTTTAAAACGCCGGACGGCGACGTCACCGCGGTCAACGATCTCAATTTCGATCTGCGTGCGGGCGAAACGCTGGGCATTGTCGGCGAGTCCGGTTCCGGCAAGTCGCAAACGGCTTTTGCGCTGATGGGCCTGCTGGCCAGCAACGGCCGCATCGGCGGTTCAGCGCGCTTTCGCGGCAGTGAGATCCTCAACCTGCCTGAAAAGCAGCTTAACCGCCTGCGGGCGGAAGAGATTGCGATGATTTTTCAGGATCCGATGACCTCGCTGAATCCCTATATGCGCGTCGGCGAGCAGCTGATGGAAGTGTTACAGCTGCATAAAGGGATGAGCAGCGCACAGGCTTTTGAAGAGTCTGTACGGATGCTTGACGCGGTGAAAATGCCTGAGGCGCGTAAGCGGATGAAGATGTATCCGCACGAATTTTCTGGCGGGATGCGCCAGCGCGTAATGATTGCCATGGCGCTGCTCTGTCGGCCTAAACTGCTGATCGCCGACGAGCCGACCACGGCGCTGGACGTGACCGTCCAGGCGCAGATAATGACGCTGCTCAACGATCTGAAAAGAGAGTTCAACACCGCTATCATCATGATCACCCACGATTTAGGCGTAGTGGCGGGGATTTGCGATCGCGTGCTGGTGATGTACGCTGGCCGCACGATGGAGTATGGCAAAGCCCGCGACATCTTCTATCAGCCGACGCATCCTTATTCCATCGGCCTGTTGAACGCCGTACCGCGACTGGATGCGGAAGGCGATTCATTAACCACTATTCCCGGCAACCCGCCTAATTTGCTGCGATTGCCGAAAGGCTGTCCTTTCCAGCCGCGCTGTCCGCACGCTATGGAGATTTGCGCCACCATGCCGCCGCTGGAGCCGTTTGGTCAGGAGCGGCTGCGTGCCTGTTTTAAACCTGCGGAGGAGCTGGTATGAGCACGGCTGAAAAAAACGTTCTGTTGGAAATCGCCGATCTGAAAGTGCACTTCGCGATTAAGGATAGCGGCCAGTGGTTCTGGCAGCCGCCGAAAACCCTGAAGGCAGTGGACGGCGTCAGCCTGCGTCTCTACGAAGGGGAAACGCTGGGCGTGGTTGGCGAGTCCGGCTGTGGCAAATCGACGCTGGCCCGCGCTATTATCGGCCTGGTAAAAGCTACCCACGGTCGCGTAGCCTGGCTGGGCCGCGATCTGCTAGGGCAAAGCGAAGAGGAGTGGCGCAAGGCGCGCAGCGATATCCAGATGATTTTCCAGGATCCGTTGGCCTCGCTGAACCCGCGCATGACTATCGGCGATATCATTGCTGAACCGCTGCGTACCTATCATCCCAACATGGCGCGTCAGGAGGTCAAAGAGCGGGTCAAGAATATGATGATGAAGGTGGGATTATTGCCCAACCTGATCAACCGCTATCCGCACGAATTCTCTGGCGGCCAGTGCCAGCGCATCGGCATCGCGCGGGCGCTGATTCTGGAACCTAAGCTGATTATCTGCGACGAACCGGTTTCCGCGCTGGACGTTTCCATTCAGGCGCAGGTGGTCAATCTGCTGCAACAGCTGCAGCGCGAGATGGGGCTTTCGCTGATCTTTATCGCGCACGATCTGGCGGTGGTGAAGCATATTTCCGATCGCGTGCTGGTGATGTATCTGGGCCATGCGGTAGAGCTGGGCACCTATGATGAGGTTTATCATAATCCGCAGCATCCTTACACCAGAGCGCTGATGTCGGCAGTGCCGATCCCCGATCCGGATCTGGAAAAAAACAAGGTGATACAGCTGCTGGAAGGGGAACTGCCTTCGCCGATCGATCCGCCTTCAGGCTGCGTGTTCCGCACCCGCTGCCCGATAGCCGGGCCGGAGTGCGCCAAAACCCGTCCGCTGCTGGAGGGCAGCTTCCGCCATGCGGTTTCCTGTCTGAAGGTCGATCCGTTATAGTCGCGAGAAAACCGCAGCCGGGCGCTGCGGTTTATTCAGCTATTCACGCCACAGGATATGGCAGAGCTTGTGGTCTTTTTCGCGACACAGCAGCACGCGGGCGAAAATATCGGTAACCGGATCTTCCTCGCTTTCACCCAGGCCGATGACAACCTCGGCGAAGAAATCGGGATTCAGATCGAAATCCACATGCTCCGCCCAGTCTTCTGCCGGATCATGCAGCTCCGCACCGCCGCGCTCTTCGAACTGCAGATTGAACAGCAGGATATCGGCCGGATCGAGATTATCACCCGCCAGCTCCAGAAAAATATCGTAGGCCTGCTCCAGGGTTTCATCTTCGGTAAGGCGGTTATTTAAATCCATAAAATTTCCCATAATGCGCGCATAATCCCGCCCGTTTTACAGCAACGGACTGAAGAAGTAAAACAGTCGTTCAACAATCCGCTGCCACCAGGCGCGACGCGACCACTGGCGGGCATCCAGCAGCCGCGAACGGGCGATATAGTCGTCCTGCACGTGCGCCAGGTCGCTGCCGAAACCGTCGTCGTCAATCACCAGTGTGATTTCAAAATTCAGCCACAGGCTGCGCATATCCAGATTCACCGTGCCGACCAGGCTAAGCTGCCCGTCCACCAGCACGCTTTTGGTATGCAGCAGGCCGCCTTCAAACTGGTAAATTCTGACGCCCGCTTGCAGCAGCTCCGCGAAAAAGGCGCGGCTCGCCCAGCCTACCAGCAGCGAATCGTTGTGTCTTGGCACGATAATACTGACTTCGACGCCGCGCTGCGCCGCCGTGCAAATCGCATGCAGCAAATCGTCGCTGGGCACGAAATAGGGCGTGGTCATAATCAGCTGCTCGCGCGCTGAGTAAACGGCGGTCAGCAGCGCCTGGTGGATCAAATCCTCCGGAAAGCCCGGCCCTGAAGCGATCACCTGAATGGTATGGCCGCTCTCCTGCTCAAAGGGCATGATGGTGCCGTCCGGCGGCGGCGGAAGAATGCGCTTGCCGGTTTCAATCTCCCAGTCGCAGGAGTAGATAATGCCCATGGTGGTCGCCACCGGGCCTTCCATGCGCGCCATGAGATCGACCCACTGACCAACGCCCGCATCCTGCTTGAAATAGCGGGGATCGACCAGGTTCATGCTGCCGGTATAGGCGATATAGTTGTCGATCAGTACCACTTTGCGATGCTGGCGCAGATCCATCCGCCGCAAAAATACGCGCAGCAGGCTGACCTTTAACGACTCCACCACGTCGATACCGGCGTTACGCATCATTGCAGGCCAATCGCTACGGAAAAACTGCACGCTGCCGGCGGAATCCAGCATTAGCCGACAGTGAACGCCGCGCCGCGCCGCCGCCATCAGCACTTCCGCTACTTCATCCGCCATGCCGCCAGGCTGCCAGATATAGAACACCATCTCGATATTATGACGGGCCAGCTGAATATCGCGGATCAGCGCCTGCATCGTGTCGTCCGTGGAGGTCAGCAGCTGCAGCTGATTGCCTTTTACGCCAGCGATGCCCTGACGGTTTTCACAAAGCTGAAACAGTGAACGCGCCACGTCGCTATTATCGTGGGCGAAAATGGCGTGGCAGGATTTGAGATCGTTCAGCCATTTGGCGGTGGAAGGCCACATGGTGCGGGCGCGCTCGGCGCGACGTTTCCCCAAATGCAGCTCGCCGAAAGAGAGATAGGCAACGATACCCACCAGAGGCAGAATATAAATAATCAGCAGCCAGGCCATCGCGGAAGGCACCGCGCGCCGCTTCATCAGAATGCGCAGCGTGATCCCGGCAATCAGTAACCAGTAACCGAACAGCAGCAACCAGCTAATTAAAGTATAAAAAGTCGTCATAAGAGCGAAAGTCTCGTTCACCTCTGATTACAAGAGTTTACGTGCAGAACGGAGCGGGCGAAACCTTTTCCTCAAGTCATCGGACTTGGCGTGAGGGGAGAAATCTCTATAATGCGGCGCGAGTTTTGGCAAGCAAAGAGGGTAGTATGAGACGGAGTAGAAATGAAGTCGCACGCTGGCGCATGTCGCGTCAAATTCAGCGCCGCCGAGCGCGCTGGCTGGAAGGTCAGGGCAGACGTTATGGACGTATGCACGCTATCCGCCATCAGTTGAGCCAGCAGCAGCGCCGTTCTATTCTGTTTATTACCCAACAGGTTTAAGCCAGTTAATAAAATACCCGGTCTGACACCGGGTATTTTTTTACCGCTTTTCATGCCGTTATGGCTCAGGCTCCCGGCATCCATGCGCCGCTGGCGATAAACCAGACCAGCAGCGTGGCGCCCGCTATGCCGACCGCAGCCGGGAAAAGATAGCCAATTTTCATCAGATTTCCGGAAACGGGATTAAAAGGTTCGTTTAAAAGGCTTAACTGCGACCTGCTTATAAACGCCAGCGGCGATATAAGGATCGTCCTGCGCCCAGGACTGCGCCTCTTCCAGCGACGGGAATTCGGCGATAATGGTGGAGCCGGAAAAGCCCGCCGCGCCGGGTTCATTGCTGTCAACCGCCGGCATTGGCCCGGCGACGATCAGACGACCCTCATCCTGCAACAGCTGCAAACGCGCCACGTGCGCGGGCCGCACCGACTGACGCTTTTCCAGTGAATCCGCGTTATCTTCTGCATAAATTACGTAGAGCACGTTAACTCCTGTCGATCGCTAATAGTTGGCGATCACGTTAAGTCATCGTTGAATTTTCTGCAAATGAAAGATGCCTGGGCGGTCATCATCCGTTTTCTGACAAAATCCTGTCGGAAAGGAGGCGAGTTGTTGAAACTGATTGCTATTTGCATTTAAACTTACGCCTCAACTTTTATCGCAGAAAGATTATGACGACGCTGACAGAAACTTCTCTTCCTCGCCGAATTTCGCTCCCGACCTTACTCTCTGTAGGGCTGCACGCCGTGGCGATCGGCGGGATACTGTATGCCTCTTTTCACCAAAGAGTGGAAGTGCCGAAAGCGTCACAGCCGATCAGCGTCTCTCTGGTCGCGCCGGAAGTGCAGCCTGAGCCACAGGCCGTAGCGCAACCCGCGCCGGAGCCGGTGGCGCAACCAGAGCCGGAACCGGAACCCGTTCCGGCGCCTGAGCCGCCGAAGGCAGAGCCGGTGCCGATTCCGAAACCCGTGCCGAAGCCAAAGCCCAAACCTAAGCCGAAAAAGGAAGTGGTCAAGCCGAAGAAAGAGGTGAAGCCTCGCGAGGAACCGCGTCAGGCCGCGCCGCTGAATAACGATCGCACGGCGACGGCCGCAAAACCTTCCACCGCGCCAAAAACCTCTTCCGCGCCGTCAACAGCTGTGTCAACAGGGCCGAAAGCGCTGAGCATAGGTAAGCCGGGCTATCCTGCTCGTGCGCAGGCTTTACGCATTGAAGGCCACGTTCGTATTCAGTTTGATATCGACGCCACAGGCAAGGTGGATAATCTGCGCATTATCGAAGCTGAACCGCGCAATATGTTTGAACGCGAGGTAAAAACCGCCGTGCGCAAATGGCGATACGAGGCGGGCAAGCCAGGGAAGGATTTGAAGATGAACATCGTCTTTAAAATCAATGGCGGCAGCAGCATCGAATAAAAAAACGGGAGCGATTATGCTCCCGTTTGTCTGCCTGCTTAGGCTTCGCTGAAATGACTTTTCTCTGGCGGAAGCGGGCGCGCTTTGCCTTCGCTGTCCACGGCAACGTAGATAAAGACCGCTTCCGTAGTGCAGTAGCGCTGGCCAATCGGCTCTGAAGAAACCTTTTTAATCCAGACTTCCACATTAATCGTGATTGAGCTGCTGCCGGTACGAATACAGCGAGCGTGACAGCTGACCACGTCGCCAACCGCGACCGGTTTCAGAAAGGTCATGCCGTCCACTCTGACCGTTACCACACGGCCGCCGGCGATCTCTTTCGCCAGAATGGCGCCACCCATATCCATTTGCGACATCAGCCAGCCGCCGAAAATATCGCCGTTGGCGTTGGTATCCGCAGGCATAGCCAGGGTACGCAGCACCATCTCGCCCTGCGGGAGGCGTTGTTCATCGCTCATTGTTTTGCTTCCAGAATAAAAAGGTCATGATCGTATCGGGCGCTGAATTATTTCTCTTCCTGCGGCATCAGGCGATAGATATAGACGCCGCTAAGCAGGGTAAACACCAGCGTCAGGCCGGTCAGGCCGAACACCTTAAAGTTAACCCAGATATCCTGCTGCAGCCAAAACGCAACATAAATATTGGCCAGGCCGCAGGCAAGAAAGAAGATCGCCCAGGCGACGTTCAGCCGGCGCCAGGCGGCTCCCGGCAGCGTCAGCTCTTTGCCCAACATGCTCTGGATTAGCGTCTGCTTCATCCAGAACTGGCTGTAGAGCAGCGCCGCAGCGAACAGTGTGTAGATTACCGTGACTTTCCATTTGATAAATTCATCGTTATGGAAAACCAGTGTCAGCGTGCCGAAAACGGCTACCAGCACAAAAGTGACGATAGTCATCTTCTCCAGCTTGCGGTATAGCAGCCAGCTGGCGACCAGCGCCAGCGCGGTGGCGACGATCAGCGCGCCGGAAGCGACGAAAATATCGTACAGCTTGTAGAAAACGAAAAAGACCACGAGAGGAAGGAAATCGAGTAACTGCTTCATAAAGGCTTCCGGTTATCAGAACAAAATATCGGCTGCGCGCCGACAGGGCGCGCAGCGGCTGATTAACGTAACAGCATATACAGGCGGCTAAGATAGATGATCAGCAGCGCCGAAACGATATTGCTCAGCGCGTTCAGCAGCACGGAGGTGACGTTGGCAGGCAGGACGGTCAGCGAAGAAGCCATCAGCACCACCAGCAGTTTAGCCAGTAACCAAACCACGATAGCGGGCGCCACGACTTTGACGTGTCCCCAAACCAGCCGCGTACTGGCGCGCATTGAGGCGAAAATGCCGACTTTTTCCGAGGTGAGAATCATCGGCGACAGCGACAAAACAATTGCGAAAATAATGCCGGGCGCCATCAGCGCCATAAAGCCGAGCTGGATAATCAGCGTCAGAAAAAACACCAGCGGCAGCAGACGCAGCAGCAGCGGCGCGGAAACGCCGATAGCGCGCAGGGCGCTCACGCGTTCGCCTGCAGAAACCATCGGGATCAGGCTGAGCATCGCGCCAAGCAGCAGCGTATTGCCGACCAGCGAAGCCAGCGTGCCGGCGGCGGAAGCGTGCAGCAGGACCTGCTGCTGTTCCGGCGTCATGGTGCGGATCCACTCCATCAGGCTCATGGAGCCGCTGTTGCCGTCTGCCAGCGCGGAGATATCGGGCGTCAGCGCATGGCCGATCAGCACCGTAATAAAAGAGGTCAACAGCGCGATCAGAACGATAGTCATGAACTGATGGCGAAAGAAATTTCCCGTGTCACGGTATAACGAAGCCGCCGTGAATGACATGTACACTCCTTGAGAGCCGAATTTAGCGATCCGGCGATTGTACATGGTCTTAAGCCAACCTGGCACCCTGGCTTACACAACTTTCGCTTTGCCCGCTGGTCGCTTTGCACCGGCCGTTACGGCAGTGGTCGACCCATACTCTTTTTTGTGTAAAAAAAACGCAGCAGATCAATTTTAATCGTTATTTTTCTTAATGAAATAATCACTAAATTGATTTAGATCAAGTTTAAGTCAACTTACGCTTTTTCCCGTCCCGGTTTAGATGATCTTTATGAATATAAAGGTAAAATCAACGCGTTAAAAATATTGTTAACAATTTTGCGCATCTTTCTGTGGACAAAGGAGTGGTTATGAAAATTTCAGTATTGGCCTTGCTGGTTGCGGCCTGCGCGCCAGTTGTTGCTTCAGCTCATCAGGCCGGCGATTTTTTTATGCGCGCGGGATCCGCGACCGTTCGCCCAACCGGCGGTTCGGATAACGTATTAGGGTTAGGCGAATTCGACGTCAGCAATAACACCCAGCTGGGGCTGACCTTTACCTATATGCTGACCGATCACGTCGGCGTTGAGCTGCTTGGCGCCACGCCGTTTCGTCATAAAGTCGGCCTGGCTTCTACCGGCACGCTGGCTACCGTACGTCAGCTGCCGCCAACGCTGATGGCGCAGTGGTACTTTATGGGTAACAACAGCAAGCTACAGCCTTATGCCGGCATTGGCGTCAATTACACCATGTTTTACGATACCGATTTCAATCAGACCGGGCGTGACGCCGGCCTGAGCAACCTGAGCGTGAAAAACAGCTGGGGCGTGGCGGGTCAGGTGGGGCTGGACTATCAGCTGACGCCGGAGTGGATGCTGAACGCCTCGCTGTGGTACATGGATATCAATACCAAAGTGCGCTTCGATGCCGCGGGTGCAGGTCGCCAGAGCATCGACACCCATATTAATCCATTCGTCTTCTTCTTCGGCGCAGGCTACCGCTTCTGATAGCCAGAGTCCGGACAGCAAAAAGGCGCATCATCTGCGCCTTTTTGTCGGTAAAACAGCGGGCGTTATTTAATCTGCATATTATTCACTACCGACTTCACGCCTTTCACGCTGCGGGTCACCTGCACGGCACGGCTTGCCATCTGCGCGGAGCTGACAAAACCACTCAGCTGCACACGACCCTTAAAGGTTTCTACATTGATTTCACGCGATTTCAGCGCTTCGTCATTCAGCAGCTGTGTTTTAACCTTCGTGGTAATAACGGTGTCATCAATATAGCCGCCAGTACCTTCCTGCTTCGCCGTCGGCGCGCACGCGCTGACTGACACAGCCACAACGGCTGCGATAACCATACCCGCCAGCATTTTAAACAGCTTCATGATCGATCTCCCTGTGATTTGCAAATGGCCTGAGCCGTGATTACAGATTCGCTCTGTAAAAGAAGCGTAGCTTTAGGCGGTGAATTTGCCACAAAGAGGCTGAAAAAGAGCGGCTTACTTATTTCGACGTGCGTCAAAAGCGCACGGGATCAGGCACCGGCCCTGACGCCGCGCTTTAGCGACAGCCCATAGCCAATAAGGGCACAGGCAGCGATCAGCCAGGGAATTAGCTTAACGCCTTCAGCATCGCTGCCGCTCAGCGATTGCAGGTTATTAATCACTAAAATAATAGTCACGCCCATGCAAAACATGGAGGCCAGCGGCGCCCAGAATACCCGGAACTGGCTGCTGCGCGCCTGCTGGCGGCGGAAGAAAAAGATAACCGCGGCGGAAACGCCCAGCTGCAGAATCAAAATGCACAGCGTGGCAACAGCGGAGCCGATGGCGAAAATATGCGTCATCGGATCCAGCCCGGCGCTGCCCAGGCCTGCCAGCAGCAGAAGCGTAATGACGCTGTGAAGATGACTGGCATTATGCGGCGTGCCGTTGGTAGGATGGGTTTTACACAGCTCTTTCCAGATAAGCCCGTCGCGACTGATGCTGAAGAGATAGCGTGAAATATTGTTGTGAAAAGCCAGCGTCGCGGCAAACAGGCTGGTGATCAGCAACACGGACATCGTTTCCACCGCCCATTGACCGACATATTGACGGGTGAGGGTAAAGACGAAATTACCAGGATCTGCGCTGGCGATAGCCACAATGCGATCGAAACCGTATGCCTGCACCAGCGCCCAGCTGGTAAAGCAGAAAAAGCCGGCGATCAGCAGCAGCGCGCAGATCGTGGCGCGAGGTACGGTCTTATGCGGATCGCGGCACTCCTCAGCATAGATGGCGGTAGACTCAAAGCCGATAAAAGCGGCGATAGTAAAAATAAAAGCGATGCCGAGGTTGCCCTGCGTAAACAGCGCGGGATCGAAAGAGTGAAAATTATAGGGGCCAGCTTTTTTAATCAGCACCATGACGTCCGTCAACAGCACGATGGCTACCTCCGCCACCATCAGCACGCCAAGCACTTTGCCGCCAACCTCGACGCGTTTAATGCTCAGTATCCAGGCGGCCAGCGCAAACAGCATGCTCAGCGCCCACCAGGGCACAGTAACCTGCAGATGCGCCGTAAGGAAAAGCTGCGTAAAAAAACCGAGCATTGCAATAATCGCGATTTGGATCGAAAAGTAGGCCGTCAGCGCCAGCACGGAGGCCGATGCGCCCCAGTTTTCGCCCAGTCCGGCGGAAATATAGGTATAGAAAGCGCCTGCGTTGCTGACGTAGCGGCTCATGGCGATAAATCCCACCGCAAACAGCAGCAGGATGGCGCAGCTCAACAGATAAAATACGGGGATACCGCCGCCGTTGCCGGAAATAATCGCCACCGGCAGACCGCCTACTACGCCGGTAAGCGGCGAAGCGGCGGCGACCACGAAGAAGATCAGAGAAAACAAGCCCAGACTATTTTTACGCAAACCGGTTTCATCATTCATCGCCAGCACCTTACCAGAAGAGTGAAGAAGCTCGGGGGAGAGCCCGAGCGGGTAGCGGCATCATTTCCCGGCGGGGCGACGGCGGATAGAAAAAATCGGACAGGGCAGCGGTGCAGCGGTGCACCGCGCTGGTGCTCAGTGATAGCGCAGCCGATGGGACCAGGCGTCATGGGCGAGGCGCCGCTGGAAGTCACAGGGCGTGGTGCTGACAAAACGTTTGAACTCCCGCAAAAAATGGGACTGATCGCTGAAGCCCAAATCGAAAGCCAGATCGCTGGAAGAGCAGCCGCTGCGGTGCATGGCGCCAAGCGCGGACTGGCAGCGCAGGATCCGGCTGAAAGCCTTCGGCGAAAGCCCGGTATCCTGGCGAAACTGCCGCTGAAGGGTGCGGCAGGTATAGCCGGTCAGCGCCGCCAGCTGGTCGACGCGAATATTGCCTTTGCGCTGCCGCATGGCATGGATCGACAGCTGTGTCGCCGGCGAGGCTTTTCGCGCCAGCCGCATGGTAAAAGCGGCGTTAAACAGCGCGATCCGGCGGGGAAAAGTCTCCGCCTGCACAATCTGCTCGAAGGCCAGCCGGGCCCCGGGCACGACCTCCAGAAAGCTGAATTCCCGATCGGGGATCTCTTCAGCCATAACATCGAGAAAATCAGGCACAACGCCCGGCGCGAAGCGCACGCCGAAATAGTGATGATTGTGCAGCATATCCGCGCCGCGCGCTTCCAGCGTGGTGCCGCAGACACGCGCCCGAGGGTTAAGCGGATCGCAGTCAAACACGATATCCACGCAGCCGTCAGGAATGGCCAGCGTTATCTCGGCGGAAGAGGCCACTTCAAAGCTGTAAAAGTGTGAAATCGCCGGATTTTCTGAAGCGATAAGCGAGTAGTGCTTCGCCGCGTTAAGCACAAACCAGGGCTGTTCCGGCTGCAAACGGGTTATTTCAGACATAGCGGACTCCGCAAACCAATCAGGATGAAAAGGGCAATGCAAAGCCTGTGCCACGGCGCGTGTCGCAAATCTTCAATACAGCCAACTGCGGCGCGGGCTATTTCTGTTAGCGACGGCGCGGGCTGACGCTTTAGCGCTTCTCCTGATAACTGAAAGGGGCATCACGATGACTGAGAACACCCGGATCGATTTTCTCTATCTCTCCGAGCCGGACATGATCCGCGCTGGCGTAACCGATATGGCCGCCTGCGTCGACACGATGGAGGAGATGTTTGGCCTGCTCTGGCACGGTGATTACCGTATGGCAGGCGCCAATAACGACTCGCACGGCGCAATGGTGACCTTCCCGGAAAACTCGCCGTTCCCGGCCATGCCCAAACCCACCGCCGATCGTCGGCTGATGGCAATGCCCGCTTACCTTGGCGGCAGCTTTCGCACGGCGGGCGTGAAGTGGTACGGCTCCAATATCGCCAATCGCGAAAAAGGCCTGCCGCGCTCCATTTTGATGTTCACGCTCAACGATGCCGACAGCGGCGCGCCGCTGGCCCATATGTCCGCCAATCTCCTTTCGGCCTACCGCACGGGCGCGGTGCCTGGCGTGGGCGCCCGTCATCTGGCGCGCAAGGATTCGCGCGTGGTCGGCCTGTTGGGGCCGGGCGTCATGGGCAAAACGGCGCTGGCGGCTTTTATGGCCGTCTGCCCGCAAATCGATACGCTTCAGGTAAAAGGACGCGGCCAGCGTAGCCTGGACCAGTTTCTGACCTGGGTGCAGGAAACCCTGCCGCAAATCACATGCATCAGGGTTGTGGAAAGTCTGGAAGAGGTGGTGCGCGGCGCCGATATCGTCACCTATTGCAGCTCCGGCGAAGTGGGCGATCCGCAGGCTTATCCGCTGGTAAAACGCGAATGGGTGAAGCCCGGCGCTTTTCTGGCTATGCCAGCGGCATGCAGCCTCGACGCGGGAATGGAGCGGAACGACGTGCGCAAGGTGCTGGATAACACAGGCCTTTATCAGGCGTGGTTCGAGGAAGTGCCTAAACCGGCCCACCGCACTATTCCGGTTATTGGCGTGCGCTTTATGGACATGGTCGCCGAAGGCAAACTTGCGGCGAGCCAGCTGGAGGATATCGGCAAAATCGTGGCGGGTGAGGCACCGGGTCGTCAACATGACGATGAAATCATCATTATGTCTGTCGGCGGCATGCCGGTGGAAGACGTCGCCTGGGGCACCGTGATTTATCGCAACGCGCTGAAACAAGGCATCGGGCTGAACCTTAATCTGTGGGAAGCACCCGCGCTTAGCTAGTCAACTGCACAAGGAAAAGAGATGACCACTTTGATCAAGGTAAAAACCGGCTCGCCTTTTGAAGAGCAGGCCAGCTACTCGCGGCTGGTGGCAATCGACAACTGGATTTTTGTTTCGAACACCGCAGGCCGTAATCCGCAGACAAAGGCCATTCCGGAAGATCTTTGTGAGCAGACGCTACAGGTCTTCAGCAATATTGCCGCAGCGCTGGCCGCCGTCGACGCCTCGCTGCAGGACGTGGTGTGCTCGCGTGTTTTTATCCAGTCGCCTGAGGATGTGCCGACGGTGATGGCGATTATCGGCGAAAAGTTTCGCGGCGTGGATCCGGCTTCTACCGTCACCTGTCCGCCGCTTGGCTCTATGGCCTACAAGGTGGAACTGGAAGTGACGGCCTACCGCGGCGCAGGCAAAGCCGAAGTGCAAACCCTTAACGTTGCGCTATAGTCCGGGAGCAAAAGATGGCACCAGTTATTACAGCGGTTCACACGTCAGCAGAGAGGCCGTCGGCCACCACGGTGGTGATTATCGGCGGCGGGATTGTCGGGCTGACCGCCGCCTTGACGCTGGCGGAACGCAATATTCCGGTCGTGCTGCTGGAAAAAGGCCGACTCGCGGGCGAGCAATCTTCACGCAACCTCGGCTGGGTCAGGAAGACCAGCCGCGCGGCCGAGGATCTTCCGCTGGCCCAGGCAGCGGATCGGCTATGGGCGGGCATGGCCAAGCGGGTCGGTAGCGAGGTTGGCTATCGACAGGCTGGCATCATGTTCGTCGCCCGCAGCGAGGCGCAGATGGCGCAGCATGAAAGCTGGCTGAACGGCGTCAGCGCGAGCGGACTGGATACGCGCCTGCTGAGTCATACCGAAATCGGCCGTCTGGCGCCGGGCGGAGAAGGAAAGTGGGCAGGCGGCATCTATACGCCATCGGATGGCCGCGCCGAGCCGACGCTTGCCGCCAGCGCCATTGCTAAAGCCGCAATAGCGAAAGGCGCGGTGATTATTGAACGGTGCGCGGTGCGAGGCGTAACGACCCGCAATGGCAGAATCGACGGCGTGGTGACCGAATGCGGCGAAATTCGCTGCGAACAGGTGCTGCTGGCGGCGGGTGCCTGGTCGCGCCGTTTTTTGGGAAACCTGAATATAAAGCTGCCAACGCTGCCGCTGATTTGCTCGGTGCTGCGCACCAAACCGATGAACGGGCCGACGGAGGTCGCCGTGGGCGCGCCGGATTTTTCGTTCCGCAAGCATCAGGACGGCGGCTTTATCGTCACGCAGCGGGGCGCGCTGGACGCGCCGCTGACGCTGGATCATCTGCTGATTGGCGCAGGCTATTTGCCGCAGCTGCGCCACGCGCGCGACAACCTGCGAATCTCGATAGGCCGCTATTTTATACAGGATCTGGCGCTATCCCGGCGCTGGCGGACAACGCAGAAAACGCCCTTTGAACGCGTGCGCACGCTCGATCCGCAAGCCAACCCGACGCTGAACAACGAGGCGCTCGGCAACCTGCGCGCCGCCTGGCCCGTCTTTAATCAGGCGGAAGTGGCGGAAGCCTGGGCGGGCATTATTGACGTTACGCCGGACTCGATGCCGGTTATCGGGCCGGTTGAAGCGCTGCCGGGCCTGATGCTGGCGACGGGATTTTCCGGACATGGTTTCGGCACTTCGCCCGCGGCTGGCGAACTGGCGGCGGATCTGCTTTGCGGCAGCACGCCGCTTGTCGATCCGACCCCCTGGCGATTTTCGCGTTTTTAGAACCCTGCCGGAACGGCAGGGCTTCAGGACGGAGAATTAACGCGTGGCGGCCTTCAGCTTCGCGACGAAAGCTTCCAGCTCGGCCAGCATTGTGGCCGGTTCATTATGGTGGCGCTCAATGATTTTCACGATAGCGGAGCCGGAAATTGCGCCGACTGCGCCAGCCGCCAGCGCTTCTTTCACCTGGGCTGGTTCCGAGATGCCAAAGCCCTGCAGCGACGGTACGGCGTGATATTCGGTCAGCTTTTCGACCAGATGCTGCAGCGAGTGGCTGACGCCGCGGCTTTCCGTGCCGGTCACGCCCGCGCGGGAAAGCAGATAGATATAGCCGCGCCCGTGCGAGGCCAGCTCACGGAGCAGATCGTCGCTGGCGTTAGGCGGACAGATAAAAATCGGCGCGACGTTATGACGCATCGCCGACTGGCGGAACGGTGCGGACTCTTCCACCGGCACGTCCGCCACCAGGACAGAATCGACGCCCGCTTCCTGACAGCGCGCGTAGAAGTTATCGATGCCGTTGGAAAAGACCAGATTGGCGTACATCAACAGGCCGATCGGGATTTCCGGGTACTTCTGGCGCACGGCGGCCAGCAGCTCGAAGCAGTGCGCGGGCGTCACGCCAGCGGCAAAGGCGCGCAGCGTGGCGTTCTGAATGGTCGGGCCATCCGCCAGCGGATCGGAGAAAGGAATACCTAACTCCAGCGCGTCGGCACCGCCCGCGATCAGCGCATCGATAATCTGCAGGGAAAGCTCCGGCGTGGGATCGCCCAGCGTAACGAAAGGAACAAAAGCGCCTTCGTTACGCGCTTTCAGGCGCTGAAAAAGCTGGTCATAGCGTTCCATCAGATCTCTCCCTTAGCTGTCAGAATATCGTGAACGGTAAAAATATCTTTATCGCCGCGGCCGGAAAGGTTGACCACCAGCAGCTGCTCTTTATCCGGCGCGGCGCGCATCATTTTCAGCGCGTGGGCCAGTGCGTGGGAGGATTCCAGCGCGGGAATAATACCTTCGCTGCGGCAGAGCGTTTTAAAGGCTTCCATCGCTTCGTCATCGGTGATGGAAACATAGTCGGCGCGGCCGATGCTGTTAAGATGCGCATGCTGCGGCCCCACGGAAGGGAAATCCAGCCCGGCGGAAATCGAGTAGGACTCCTCGATCTGACCGTCTTCCGTCTGCATCATCGGCGCTTTCATACCGAAGTAGATGCCGACGCGACCATGTTTAAGCGGCGCGCCGTGCTCGCCGGTTTCAATGCCGTGCCCGGCAGGCTCGACGCCGATCAGACCCACGGAGGCTTCATCAATAAAGTCGGCAAACATGCCGATGGCGTTGGAGCCGCCGCCCACGCAGGCGATAACGGCGTCCGGCAGACGACCTTCCTGCTCCTGAATCTGCACCTTAGTCTCTTCGCCGATCATACGCTGAAACTCACGCACAATGGTCGGGAAAGGATGCGGGCCTGCAGCCGTGCCCAACATATAATGGGCGTTCTCGTAGCTGCCTGACCAGTCGCGCAGCGCCTCGTTACAGGCATCTTTCAGCGTGGCGGAGCCGCTGTGCACGGGAATCACTTCCGCGCCCATCAGCTTCATACGGAAAACGTTCGGCGACTGGCGCTCAATATCCTTTGCGCCCATATAGATGCGGCACTTCAGGCCGAGCAGGGCGCTGGCGAGCGCAGAGGCGACGCCGTGCTGGCCCGCGCCGGTTTCCGCGATGATTTCAGTTTTGCCCATACGCTTAGCCAGCAGCGCCTGGCCCAGCACCTGGTTGGTTTTGTGCGCGCCGCCGTGCAGCAGATCCTCACGCTTGAGATAGAGTTTGGTTTTGGTGCCTTTAGTGAGGTTTTTGCACAGTGTCAGCGCCGTAGGACGGCCAGCGTAGTTTTTCAGCAGGCCAATAAACTCCGCCTGGAATTCGGGATCGCGCTGGGCGCTGACGAAAGCTTCTTCCAGCTGCTGCAGCGCAGGCATCAGGATCTGCGGCACATACATACCGCCAAATTCGCCAAAATAGGGATTCAATAAGGTCATATCGCTTCTCTTTTCGCAATTGCGCCGCCGCGGCGACGCCAGAAGATCAGTAGGCTCTCAGGGTACGGAACACTGAGGCAATCTTGTCCGCGTCTTTCACGCCGGGCGCGCTTTCCACGCCGGAATTAAAGTCCAGACCGGCGCAGCCAAGCTGAGCGGCGCTGACGCAGTTGTCGGCGCCCAGGCCGCCTGCCAGCAGGACATTATCCAGCTGTTCGTCTTTCAGCAGCGACCAGTCAAACCGGACACCGCTGCCACCGTTGCCGCTGTCGAAGACATAGCGATCGACATGTGGCCAGTCGCGCGCGGGCAGCGCGGATTGAATGCTGAACGCCTTCCAGATTTTCACTTCATCAGGCAGCTGGCGGCGTAACTCAGCTACATACTCTTTATCTTCGTCGCCGTGCAGCTGAACGGCATAAAGCCCCAGCTTACTACTAAGCGTGACAACGTCACTGATGGTGCTGTTGCGGAACACGCCAACATATTTCAGCGCAGCACCGGCCATTACCACTTTTGCCTGTTCAGCGCTGACTTTGCGCGGCGAACCTTCGGCGAATATTAGCCCGCCGTAAACTGCGCCTGCCTGCAACGCGCTCTGCGCATCTTCGGCGCGGGTTAGTCCGCACACCTTGTTATCGCCAATCACCACGCGGCGTACGGCGGCGGAAAGATCCGCTTCCGACATCAGCGCGGAACCAATCAGAAAGCCGTTGGCGAAATGGCTCAGTTCGCGCACCTGGGCGTAGCTGTTGATGCCGGACTCGCTGATGACCGTTACGCCATGTGCCACCTTCGGCGCCAGGCGACGAGTGCGGTCGAGATCGATAGAGAGATCGCGCAGATCGCGGTTATTGATACCGATCACCTTCGCGCCCAGCGCGGTGGCGCGCTCCAGCTCTTCATCGCTGATCACTTCAGTCAGCACGCCCATATTCAGGCTGTGCGCTACCGCGGCCAGCTGGCGATACTGCTCGTCGTTCACCACCGAAAGCATCAGCAGGATAGCGTCCGCCTGATAGTAGCGTGCCAGATAGATCTGATAGGGATCGATAATAAAATCTTTGCACAGCACAGGCTGGGTAATGGCCGCGCTGACGATGGGCAGGAAATCGAAGCTGCCCTGAAAATATTTCTCATCGGTTAACACCGATACGGCGGAAGCGTGATCTTTATAGACGCCTGCGATGGTGGCCGGATCGAAATCTTCCCGAATCAGCCCTTTGGAGGGCGAAGCCTTTTTGCATTCCAGAATAAATACGGTTCTGGCGCCCGACAGCGCGTGATAAAAGCTGCGGCTGGCCGGCTCGATCTGGTTCTGAAACGAAGCCAGCGGCTGCTGCTGCTGACGCTCTGCCAGCCAGATCGCCTTGTCCTCAACGATTTTGCTCAGTACGGTTTCCATATTATCCTCTTGCTGCCAGCGCAACGACGCGCTCATAAGCCTGGCCGCTGCGGATGGCGTTCAGCGCCGTTTGGGCGTTCTCGCGTAAATCCTCATGGCCGAAAATCTTCAGCAGCAGCGCGACGTTAACGGCGACTGCCTCTTCGTGCGCCTGCTCGCCTTTACCCTGGAGCAATCGCGTCAGAATGTCACGGTTTTCTTCCGGCGAGCCGCCCGCCAGGGCTTCCTGAGGATGGAAGCTCAGACCGAAATCCTCCGGCGTCAGCTGATAGCTGGTAATTTCACCGTCCCGCAGCTCCGCCACATGCGTCGCGCTGTGCAGCGCCACCTCATCCATTCCGCCGCCATGCACTACCGCCGCGCGCTGGTAGCCCAGCACTTTCAGCGTCTGCGCAATCGGCAGCACCAGCTCAGGGCTGTAAACGCCAATCACCGCCAGCGGCGGCCGCGCCGGGTTGATCAGCGGGCCGAGCACGTTAAACAGCGTGCGGGTTTTCAGCTGCTGACGAACAGGCATCGCGTGACGAAAACCGGTATGGTACTGCGGCGCAAACAGAAAGCAGACGTTGAGATCGTCCAGCGCCTGGCGTGCCTGTTCAGCGGGCATATCCAGATTGATGCCAAAAGCTGCCAGCAGATCGGACGAACCGGATTTACTGGAAACGCTGCGGTTGCCGTGCTTGGCGACTTTCAGTCCGCAGGCCGCCGCCACAAAGGCGCTGGCGGTGGAAATATTGATGCTGTTGCTGCCGTCGCCGCCGGTGCCCACGATATCGGCAAAGGCGTAGTCGGGGCGCGGAAAAGGTTTGGCGTCCGCCAGCAGCGCCGTCGCGGCGCCGGCAATCTCTTCAGGGCGTTCGCCGCGGATCTTCATGGCGATCAGCGCGCCCGCCAGCTGCGTCGGTTCCAGCTGGCCGGTAACGATAGCGGAGAAAAGCTGATGGCTCTCTTCGCGGCTCAGGGTCTGTGCCTGGTAAAGTTTTTCCAGTATAGCGTTCATGATGCTCTCCTTATTTCGCCAGTGCCCAGGCCAGAGTTTGTTCGAGCAGGCGCGCGCCCTGCGTGGTCAGAATGGATTCCGGATGAAACTGGTAGCCACAGACGCGGTCGGCGTCGTGACGCACCGCCATGACCATGCCGTTAAAAGTGGCATTAACCGTCAGATCGGCGGGTACGTTGCTGCCGACCAGTGAGTGATAGCGCGCAACGGGCAGCGGATTGCTCAGACCTTCGAACATGCCGGTTTCATCGTGGGTAATGGCAGAGGCTTTACCATGCAGGATTTCGCCTGCCTGGCCGACGTGGCCGCCATAGGCTTCAACAATCGCCTGATGGCCCAGGCAGATGCCGATAATCGGCAGCTTGCCGCGCAGGCGCTGCAGCAGTTCCGGCATACAGCCCGCATCTTTCGGCGCACCCGGGCCAGGCGACAGCAGCAGTACCGGGTTCGCCATCTCCTGCAGACGAGCGATCAGCGTGTCCGCAGGTACGTTGTTGCGATAGATCACCACGTTGTGGCCGAAAGCGCGCAACTGGTCGACGAGGTTGTAAGTAAAAGAGTCGATATTGTCGAGCAGCAGAATATCAGCCATCAGAAAATCTCCTTGCAGTGATGAGCAGTGGCGATGGCGCGCAGCACCGCACGGGCTTTATTGCGGCTCTCATCGGCTTCCGCCTGCGGGTTGGAATCCAGCACCACGCCGGCGCCAGCCTGAACCGTAGCAACGCCGTCCTCAACGTAAGCCGAACGGATCACGATACAGGTATCCAGATCGCCGCTGGCGGTAAAGTAACCGACCGCGCCGCCGTAGCTGCCGCGACGCGTCCCTTCCGCTTCGGCAATCAGCCGCATGGCGCGGACTTTTGGCGCGCCGCTCAGCGTGCCCATATTCATACAGGCGCGATAGGCGTGCAGCACATCCAGATCCTCACGCAGTTTGCCGACCACCCGCGAAACCAGGTGCATCACAAAAGAGTAGCGATCTACTTTGGTTAAATCGGCAACGTAGCGGCTGCCCGGCTCGCAGATGCGTGCCAGATCGTTGCGCGCCAGATCGACCAGCATCAGATGTTCCGCCAACTCTTTATGATCGGTACGCATCTCCAGCTCAATGCGGCTGTCCAGATCGCGATCCAGCGAGCCATCGGCGTGACGACCGCGCGGGCGAGTACCGGCAATCGGGTAGATTTCAATCTGGCGGCTGGCGGCGGAATATTTCAGCGAGCTCTCCGGCGAGGCGCCGAACAGGCTGAAATCCTGATCCTGCATAAAGAACATATAGGGGCTTGGATTGCTGTTCTTTAAGGTGTCGTAAGCGGCCAGCGGCGACGGGCAGGGCAGCGAAAAACGGCGCGACGGCACTACCTGAAAAATTTCGCCGCTGCGAATGGCCGCCTGCATCTCACGCACCACAGCGCAATACTCTTCGTCGCTCTGGCTGACCGCCAGCGACATCGTTTCCAGCGGCTGCACCGGAATAGCTGGCGCAGGCTGCAGCATCTGGCTGTGCAGCTGCTCGATACGGCGCTGCAGGCGCAAAAATTCGCCGGGAGCCGCAGTAAACAGGCTGGCCTGCAGGCGCGCGCGCTGGCTCTGATGGTCGATCACCAGTAGGGTTTCGGCCAGATAGAAACAGTAATCGGGGCAGCGTTGATCCTGGGAGAGCTGCGGTAAATCTTCAAATCCGGCCACCAGATCGTAAGCGAACAGGCCGCCAAGCAGCATCGCTTCGCGCTCGTCCGCCGGGCTTTTCAACAGATGCGGGATCAGGCGCAGCGCGTCGAAGACCGACAGCGTCTTCAGGCGAGAATCTTCATCCTGTACCGCGGCTTCCTGCGGGAATTGCAGCTCACGGCCATCGGGGCGTACGGTATTGATAACCGTATCGGGCAGCGCGGCGTCCAGCAGCGGCAGCAGCGCGCGGCCATTTTCCGACAGCGCCTGAATGGTCACGGTATCGTTCAGCGCTTTGATTCGCAGCGCGCTGTCGATAATCAACAGGCTTTTCAGATTACGCTTGCTGTCGATATCCGCTGATTCCAGCAGCAGCGTTGCGGGACGAGCGCCGCAAAGCTGATGAAAAAGGGCCGCCGGATCCTCACGGTAGGGCGCATCGCCGGTAATCAACTTCACTGTAGACGGATTTTGCATAAGGTCGGTTCTCGAAATTAGCTAAAAAAAAAGCCCGCTTGCGGCGGGCCTGGGTAGCGTTACAGCGATTGCTGCGTGCACGACTCCTTCGCCCGTTCAGGGAGAAGTACGCCACCAGCCGTTCGTTGCCATTTTGATTGTCATTTTCCGCTACCTCAGTGAGTGAACTTGCGTACTAGTTAACGGGTTCGCCGCGAAAAAGTCAATACTCTTTTTCTCTTAACTTCGATTACAGGTATCATGCTGCGACCTTTTTAGCGCTTTCCGGAGTCGTTTTGTCTGCAATCCCATCCACTTCCTGGCCCATCTACGATTTACACAGCCATACCCGCGCTTCGGATGGCCTGCTGACGCCAGAAGAGCTGGTGCTCAGAGCCGTGCAGCATCGCGTCGGCGTACTCGCCATCACCGACCACGATTCGGTCGACGGCATCGATCCCGCACGCGAAGCGATTATCCGGCATCAGCTGCCTTTGCGGCTGATTGCCGGCGTGGAAGTCTCTTCGCTGTGGGAAAATCATGAAATTCACATTGTTGGCCTGGGCGTGGATAATCAGCATCCGGTTCTGACGCAGTTTCTGCAGGAGCAGAGCGAGCGCCGCATGGCTCGCGCGCAGCTGATCGCCGAACGGCTGGAGAAAGCGCGCATTCCCGGCGCGCTGGAAGGCGCGCTGGCGCTGGCAGAGGGCGGCGCGATCACGCGCGGCCACTTCGCTCGCTTTCTGATTGCTCAGGGCAAAGCCGATAATATGGCGCAGGTGTTTAAAAATTATCTGGCGCGTGGCAAAACCGGCTACGTGCCGCCGCAGTGGTGTACAATTAAACAAGCCATTGATGCCATTCATCATTCCGGTGGTCGCGCCGTGCTGGCCCATCCAGGCCGCTACGGGCTTTCCGCCAAATGGCTGAAGCGTTTGATCGCCCACTTTAAAGAAGAAGGTGGCGACGCAATGGAGGTCGCACAGTGTCAGCAGGCGCCCAATGAACGGACGCAGCTGGCGCGTTACGCGCAGGATTACCAGCTGGCCGCGTCGCAGGGCTCCGATTTCCACCAGCCCTGCGCCTGGATAGAGCTGGGAAAAAAGCTATGGCTTCCGGCAGGTGTGGAAGCCGTCTGGCTGCGCTTCCCTGAAATTTAATCCGGTCGCCCGTCGCGCGACGGATAAGAGGTTACTAATGAGTCAGTTTTTTTATATACACCCGGAAAACCCGCAGCCACGCCTGATCAAGCAGGCCGTCGAGCTGCTGAATAAAGGCGCCGTTATCGTCTATCCTACCGACTCCGGCTACGCGCTGGGCTGCAGGCTGGAAGATAAAAACGCCATGGAACGCATCTGCCGCATCAGGCAGCTCGACAGCGACCATAATTTTACGCTGGTCTGCCGCGATCTCTCGGAGCTCTCCACCTACGCTTACGTGGATAACACCGCGTTCCGCCTGATGAAAAACAATACGCCTGGCAGCTATACCTTTATTCTGAAAGCGACTAAAGAAGTGCCGCGTCGTCTGATGAACGACAAGCGTAAGACGATTGGCCTGCGCGTGCCTTCCAATCCGGTGGCGCTGGCGCTGCTGGAAGCGCTGAACGAGCCGTTGATGTCCACCTCGCTGATGCTGCCCGGCAACGACTTTACCGAGTCGGATCCGGAAGCGATTCAGGAAGAGATCGGCAAACAGGTCGATTTAATTTTGAATGGCGGCTACCTGGGACAGCAGCCTACAACGGTGATCGATTTAACCGAAAATACGCCGCAGGTAGTACGCGAAGGCGTGGGCGACGTTAAACCTTTTCTCTAAAAATGCGCGGCTCGCCGATATATGGGCGAGCCTTAAATAAACATTTATTTTTCGCCTGAGTGTTTTCTTAAGGTAAAACTAATATTCAATCAGGACGTGGTTTTTTGTAGCCACTCTTTAAAGTCCTGGTAAGGAATATAGAGCGAAACATCTTTTAACGGTACGCCAGCTTTGTGGCGTTTAATTTCGTTAGTAAAGCCAACAATAACACCGCCGATAGTGTCGTCACCGTTATACACTGCGCCGCCCGACATGCCTTTCACCACGCCCGCGTTGGACGCCATCGCCACGCAGGGGCGTTTGTTCCACTCATTGCGAATGCCGGTTAGCGCCAGGTTGATACCTGAAGATTCTACCGGCATGGCGGTAATAAAGCTGTAGCCATACATTTTCACCGGTGCGCCAATGGCGCCTTCGCGGAATTTCGGCAGGGTTTTGATATCGTTTTTATGATAGATAATCGCCAGATCGCAGTAAGGATGGTAAGCCTTAACGCGCTGCACGGAGAGTTTCGCCACGTGGGCGGCGGTGAGGCTATACTCCGGCGTGATCGGAATGCTGGTGCCCAGCGAGCCGATACCCAGGACGGTAGGGATGCCGGTAAAGTTCATATCGACACGTTTCAGGGCTTCGCTGCTGTACTCATATTTGCCTACAGAGCAGCCGGTCAGCGTCAGCAAAGCCAACGCCGCTAAAGGCATTATTCTTTTCATGATGGTTACACTTTGTCGGACACGTCAGAAAATCCCTGGTGAAGATTGATGACGTGTAAGGCCGATGCCGATTAAAACCGGCGTTATTCAGGGAGTCGTGCTCCCCAGGTTTTTAAACTAATGTTTACTGCAAAAAATAATTTCTGACTTAACTTAAATTTAGTTATGACTGTTTAACAGTTCATTGGGCAGGCTCTTTGTTGGCCTGAATGAATTCTACACAATCAGATTAATCTGGCAAATAGATAAACAGAGAAAAAATAATGAAAGGCGGAAATTAAGTGAACTAACTCAATCTGGAAAATTGTTCAGCTTGTTATTTAAGGGTTCATTTTCCTCTTTCGCCTTAAATTTGAGTTAGTGTGGGATTAGTCACTGCCTTTTTGCAAAAGTTTGGTTTTAACATTTGGAAAACATTTTGCTTAAAGGATTCAACTTCTGTCGCGGGCAGAATTTTGCCTTATTCAGGGTTAACCCCACGGGCGGCGCAGTATCGGCAATAATAATCTTAACTTTAATTTCCCTTAAATTATTATTTTATTATTTAATAGCACGGTAACATTTGCCTTAATTGTCACTGGCGTCGCGTGGAAGAAATTGGCTTAGGAAACGTGCTTTGGTAAGCGCGGGGAATGATTGGTCGACAGAGGCGACGGCCCGCATTCCCGCTTTTTGCTTAACAACACTTTTCCCCGTTCATTGGCCCGGTAGCGTTATCAATAGCGGATAACTTAGTGTAGAATGCGCTTCCCCTGAAAATGGGGCGGGCATCGCGCGCATGAAGTTGCAAAAACCCGCCTCCTGAGTAATGGCCCATTCATTTAATGACGCCTGGGAAGGCGACAAAGAGGCAGCGCCATGAGCGAAAAATTACAGAAAGTCTTAGCGCGCGCCGGGCACGGTTCCCGCCGCGAAATTGAAAGCATGATTTCTGCCGGACGCGTCAGCGTGGACGGCAAAATGGCCACGCTGGGCGACCGCGTAGAGCCGAGCAAAGCACTGAAAATCCGTATCGACGGCCACCTGGTGTCGGTAGCGGAATCCACCACCGAAGTTTGCCGCGTGCTGGCTTATTACAAGCCCGAAGGCGAACTTTGCACCCGTAACGATCCCGAAGGTCGTCCGACCGTATTCGACCGTCTGCCTAAGCTGCGCGGCGCACGCTGGATTGCCGTTGGGCGTCTGGATGTGAACACTTGCGGCCTGCTGCTGTTTACCACCGATGGCGAGCTGGCTAACCGCCTGATGCACCCAAGCCGTGAAGTGGAAAGGGAATATGCAGTGCGTGTCTTTGGGCAGGTAGATGACGAGAAGCTTAAACAGCTGAGCCGCGGCGTGCAGCTGGAAGATGGCCCGGCGTCATTTAAAACGCTGAAGTTCACCGGCGGCGAGGGTATCAACCAGTGGTACAGCGTAACGCTGACCGAGGGACGCAACCGTGAAGTGCGCCGTCTGTGGGAGTCCGTTGGCGTACAGGTCAGTCGTCTGATCCGTACCCGCTACGGCGACATCACGCTGCCGAAAGGCCTGCCGCGCGGCGGCTGGACGGAGCTGGAGCTGGGGCCGACCAACTATCTGCGCGAGCTGGTTGGACTGCCGCCGGAAACCACCAGCAAGGTCGCGCTGGAGAAAGATCGCCGTCGCACCAAGGCGAACCAGATCCGTCGCGCCGTCAAGCGCCACACTCAGGTCAGCGGCAATCGTCGCCCGGCCAGCAAACGTTAATCAGTAAGGGCGAAGCGATTCGCCCTTTTTTACGTCCATTTACCAGTCGATACCCTGTTGCGCCTGAATGCCCGCGTCAAAAGCATGCTTGAGCGGACGCATTTCGGTAACGGTATCCGCCAGATCCAGCAGCTCGCGATGGCAGCCGCGTCCGGTGATAATCACGCTCTGATGAGGCGGACGATGGCGCAGCGCCGCGACCACTTCCTCCAGCGGCAGATAGTCAAAACTCACCATATAGGTCAGCTCATCCAGCACCACCAGATCCAGCGTCGGATCGGCCAGCATCCGTTTGCCGTGCTGCCAGACTTCAAGACAGGCCACCGTATCGGTTTCGCGATTTTGCGTATCCCAGGTAAAACCTGTCGCCATCACCTGAAACTCCACGCCATGCGGCTCCAGTAGATTACGCTCGCCGTTAGGCCATTCGCCTTTGATAAACTGGATCACGCCCACGCGCTTTTGATGGCCTACCGCGCGCGTGGCCGTACCGAAAGCGGCAGTAGTTTTGCCTTTACCGTTGCCGGTAAAGACCATCAGAATGCCGCGCGTTTCGGTCGCTGCGGCAATGCGGGCATCCACTTTCTCTTTCAGCTTTTGCTGACGTTGCTGGTGGCGATCGGCGCTCATTATTCCGCTGGCCCCGCTTTACGTCCCGGCTGGGCGTCAAAGCTGTGACCCGTTTCCCGACAGTCGGCGCCCATTGCATACAGATAGACAGGCATGATATCCGCCGGCGTCTTCAGCTTGTCAGCGTTTTCCTGAGGAAAAGCGCTGGCGCGCATTTTGGTGCGCGTGCCGCCGGGATTGATGCAGTTAACGCGCAGCCGATCGCGATACTCTTCGGCGAGCACCTGCATCATGCCTTCGGTGGCAAATTTGGAAACCGAGTAAGCGCCCCAGCCCGCGCGGCCCTGACGGCCAACGCTGGAAGAGGTGAAGACCAGCGAACCGTCCGACGACTTCAGCAGCAGCGGCAGCAGCGCCTGGGTAAGGAAAAAGGTAGCGTCAACGTTGACGCGCATCACCTGCTGCCAGACGGCGGGATCCTGCTGCGCCATCGGCACCACGTCGCCCAGCAGCCCGGCGTTATGCAGGACGCCGTCCAGCCGATCGATATGTTGGGCAAGCTCATCGGCCAGCTGGCGGCAGGCTTCCGGCGTGGCGCTGTCCAAATCCAGCGTAAAGGCGAGCGGGGCAGTTTGGCCGCTTGCGGCGATCTCATCCGCGACGGTTTGCAGCTTCTGTGCGTTACGTCCCAGCAGGATCACCTGAGCGCCATAGCGGGCATAGGTGACAGCAGCCTCGCGACCAATGCCGTCGCTGGCGCCGGTGACGAGAATAATACGATCGTTCAGCAAATTGCTGGCAGGTTGATAATCCATTGATACGCCTCTGGTGATGCTTAAATGCGAAAGGGCGACAGGGTAACGCCGCTAATCCGTTGACCGCAACAGCAAATCGTTTTTCTGCCTGGCGTCCGCACGATATTATCGTCTTGCCGGTAGCGGTTCCGGGCGACGACGGTCGCCGACTCGGCTACACTGGTCACTGATTTAATTGGATGTTAAATAAGGCGGAATGCGTGGAACTACTCTCTTATTATGGACTATTTCTGGCCAAGACGGTCACGGTGGTGGTGGCGATCGCGGCGATCGCTATTTTGATTACGCATCTGGCCACGCGCAAACGCGCTCAGGGCGGTCAGCTGCGCCTGACGCGGCTGAATGAAGCGTACCAGAAGATAAAAGACGAAATGTTGCTGGCGGGCATGAAGCCGCACGATAAAAAACGCTGGCATAAAGAACAGAAGAAAAAGGAGAAGCTGGAGGCGAAAAACGCCAAAGCCGAGGCGAAACAGGGCATTAAGCCAGCCGAAAGCAAGCCCACGCTTTACGTTATGGATTTCAAAGGCAGCATGGACGCACATGAAGTCGCCTCGCTGCGTGAAGAGATCTCGGCGGTAATGGCCGTGGCCCGTCCGCAGGATGAAGTCCTGCTGCGACTGGAAAGCCCAGGCGGCGTGGTGCATGGCTACGGCCTGGCCTCTTCACAGCTGCAGCGACTGCGTGACAAAAACATTCGCCTGACCGTGGCGGTGGATAAAGTGGCCGCCAGCGGCGGTTATATGATGGCCTGCGTCGCCGACCGCATCGTGGCCGCGCCGTTTTCCATTATCGGCTCAATCGGCGTGGTTGCGCAGATCCCTAACTTCAATCGCCTGCTGAAGCGCAACGAAATCGACGTCGAGCTGCATACGGCGGGCGAGTACAAGCGTACGCTGACGCTGTTCGGCGAAAACACCGAGCAGGGCCGCGAAAAATTCCGTGAGGATCTCAACGAAACGCATCAGCTGTTTAAAGAGTTCGTCCATCAAATGCGCCCAACGCTGGATATCGACAGCGTGGCCACCGGCGAGCACTGGTTCGGCACTCAGGCGCTGGAGAAAGGGCTGATTGACGCTATCGGCACCAGCGACGACCTGATTATCGATCGGATGAAAGAGCACGAAGTGGTCGCGGTACACTACGTCAGGCGCAAAAAGATGATGGATCGCTTCACCCAGAGCGCCAGCGTCAGCATCGAGCGTCTGCTGCTGCGTCTCTGGCAGCGTGGCGAGAAGCCGCTGCTCTGAATCCCGCCAGCGCCCGTTTGACGGGCGCTACCCCTGCAGATGGTAAAGCGGCGACAGCTCTGTCGCTAAGAACTTGAAAACGTTAAATACCACGGTGCTTTTTGCGCCCGGCAATCCCTGTTCATCCAGAAAATAGTCGCCGCGAAAAACCAGCACTTCACCTTTTTGCTCCACGTCGGTGGCGCTCAGACCGGGGAAAAAATCCTCGTGGCCGGCAATCATCTCATTCGCTTTTTGCAACAGGGCAGCCTTATCGATAGCCTGAGTCTGCTTCACAGAATTCTCTCCTTTATAGAGCCGATAAGTGAGCAGTATATTACGCCGCTGCGGAACAAAAATTCAATGGCGCAGCAGGCTTGCCCGCCAGCCTACTTTTTTCCGACTTTCTGGCGTAAATCCCTTGCGGATGCTAATTAAGTTGCGTATCAGATTTTATCAGGTAGAGTGTGGGCGTTTCGGGTTCCGGGCGTAAAACTGGCTTTACGCTCTGTTATTGTTTCGCTTAACAGGTTGTAAAAGGTGTCGTTAATCAGTGAGTTGGCTTCCTGAACGGGAAGCGCTAACAGGGAAAGTGCCCGGCTCTGCCGTCGGCCATGAAGGTTTTAACGCGCTGGATTGCCCGCAGGCTTTCGGCACAATTTACTCTCGGATGTTTTAATCAGGTAAAGGTAAATATGGGTAAAGCTCTCGTAATAGTTGAGTCCCCGGCAAAAGCCAAAACAATCAATAAATATCTCGGAAACGACTACGTGGTGAAATCCAGCGTCGGTCATATTCGCGATTTGCCGACCAGTGGATCAACAGTTAAAAAGAGCGCTGACTCTACAACCAGTAAAACCACTAAAAAGGTGAAAAAGGACGAAAAATCGGCGCTGGTCAGCCGCATGGGCGTCGATCCTTATCACGGCTGGGAGGCGAACTATCAGATCCTGCCCGGCAAAGAAAAAGTGGTTTCCGAGCTGAAGGCGCTGGCGCAGAACGCCGACCACGTCTATCTCGCAACCGACCTTGACCGCGAAGGGGAAGCCATCGCCTGGCACCTGCGGGAAGTGATCGGCGGCGACGACTCGCGTTTCAGCCGCGTGGTGTTTAATGAAATCACCAAAAATGCGATTCGTCAGGCTTTCGAAAAGCCGGGCGAACTGAATATCGACAGGGTTAACGCTCAGCAGGCGCGCCGCTTTATGGACCGCGTGGTCGGCTATATGGTATCGCCGCTGCTGTGGAAAAAAATCGCCCGTGGTCTTTCCGCAGGCCGCGTGCAGTCGGTCGCCGTACGCCTGGTGGTCGAGCGCGAGCGCGAAATCAAAGCGTTCGTGCCGGAAGAGTACTGGGAGCTGCATGCCGATCTGAATACGCCGGACGGCACGCTGCTGCCGATGGAAGTGACCCATCAGCACGACAAGCCTTTCCGCCCGGTCAACGGCGAACAGACTCAGGCCGCCGTCAGCCTGCTGGAAAAAGCGCGCTATCAGGTGGTGGATCGTGAAGACAAGCCGACCAGCAGCAAGCCCGGCGCGCCTTTTATCACCTCCACGCTACAGCAGGCGGCCAGCACCCGCCTGGGCTTCGGCGTGAAAAAAACCATGATGATGGCGCAGCGCCTGTATGAAGCGGGCCACATCACCTATATGCGTACCGACTCCACTAATCTGAGTCAGGACGCGGTTAGCATGGTGCGCGGCTTTATTGAACGCGAGTTTGGCGACAGGTATCTGCCGAAAGCGGCCAACACCTACGCCAGCAAAGATAACTCCCAGGAAGCGCACGAAGCGATCCGTCCTTCGGATGTGGCGGTGCAGGCCGAGCAGCTCAAGGATATGGAAACCGATGCGCAGAAGCTCTATCAGCTGATCTGGCGTCAGTTCGTCGCCTGTCAGATGATGCCGGCGCAATATGATTCCACCACGCTGACCGTCGCCGCTGGCGATTTCAAACTCAAAGCGAAAGGCCGTACGCTGCGCTTTGACGGCTGGACTCGCGTGATGCCTGCGCTGCGCAAAGGTGATGAAGATCGCACGCTGCCGCCGGTTGAAGTGGGCAAAGAGCTGGCGTTGCAGCAGCTGAAACCAAGCCAGCACTTCACCAAACCGCCGGCGCGTTTCAGCGAAGCTTCGCTGGTGCGCGAGCTGGAAAAACGCGGTATCGGTCGTCCTTCGACCTACGCATCTATTATCTCCACCATCCAGGATCGCGGCTATGTTCGCGTGGAAAGCCGTCGTTTCTATGCGGAGAAAATGGGTGAGATCGTCACTGACCGGCTGGAGGAAAACTTCCGCGAGCTGATGAACTACGATTTCACCGCGCATATGGAAAACAGTCTGGATCAGGTCGCCAACAACGAAGCGCAGTGGAAAAGCGTGCTGGACAAATTCTTCGCCGACTTCAGCCAGCAGCTGGAAAAAGCGGATAAGGATCCGGAAGAAGGCGGGATGCAGCCGAACCAGATGGTGCTGACCTCCATTGATTGCCCGACCTGCGGTCGTAAGATGGGCATTCGCACCGCCAGCACCGGCGTGTTCCTCGGCTGTTCCGGCTATGCGCTGCCGCCGAAAGAGCGCTGCAAGCAAACCATCAATCTGATCCCGGAGAATGAGGTTCTTAACATTCTCGAAGGTGAAGACGCGGAAACCAATGCGCTACGCGCTCGTCGTCGTTGCGGCAAGTGCGGCACCGCAATGGACAGCTATCTGATTGATAACCAGCGCAAGCTGCACGTTTGCGGTAATAACCCGAGCTGCGACGGTTACGAGATCGAGCAGGGCGAATTCCGCATCAAGGGTTATGACGGCCCGATCGTGGAGTGTGAAAAGTGCGGTTCGGAAATGCACCTGAAAATGGGGCGTTTCGGCAAATATATGGCCTGCACCAACGACGAGTGTAAAAACACCCGTAAAATCCTGCGCAACGGCGACGTGGCGCCGCCGAAAGAGGATCCGGTGCCGCTGCCGGAACTGCCGTGCGAGAAATCGGACGCTTACTTTGTGCTGCGCGACGGCGCCGCGGGCGTCTTCCTGGCCGCGAACACTTTCCCTAAATCCAGGGAAACGCGGGCGCCGCTGGTGGAAGAGCTGCAGCGCTTCCGCGATCGTCTGCCGGAGAAGCTGCGCTATCTGGCAGATGCGCCGGTCGCTGACGATGAAGGCAACAAGACGATAGTGCGCTTTAGTCGCAAAACTAAGCAGCAGTACGTTAGCACGGAAAAAGAGGGTAAAGCCACGGGCTGGACAGCGTTCTGGGTCGACGGCGAATGGCAGGTCACCGAGAAAGCGGCGGCCAAAGGCAGTAAAAAATAGTGCTTCGGGCCGACAGTCGTCGGCCCGTTTTTTCTCTCCTCGCATATACATTCCAGACAGCTTTGGTATGATTGTTATAGATATACCTTTCCTTATTATAAAATCGCATTAGACCGACACGCCGTGCGCTTCTTTGCGCGGTCGTCGGCGCGCGGCGCCAAACTGGACGGATCAACTATGAAATTGCAGCAGCTGCGTTATATCGTCGAAGTGGTCAATCATAACCTTAACGTCTCCTCAACGGCCGAGGGGCTTTACACTTCGCAACCCGGGATCAGTAAACAGGTTCGTATGCTGGAAGACGAACTGGGCATTCAGATTTTCGCCCGCAGCGGCAAGCACCTGACGCAGGTGACGCCTGCCGGACAGGAGATTATTCGTATTGCCAGGGAAGTCCTGTCGAAAGTGGAAGCCATCAAGTCGGTCGCGGGCGAACATACCTGGCCGGATAAAGGCTCGCTGTATGTCGCTACTACTCATACCCAGGCTCGCTATGCGCTGCCAAACGTCATCAAAGGCTTTATCGAACGCTATCCGCGAGTTTCCCTGCATATGCATCAGGGCTCGCCTACGCAGATTGCGGAAGCGGTTTCCAAAGGCAACGCGGATTTTGCCATCGCTACTGAAGCGCTGCATCTCTACGACGATTTGATTATGCTGCCTTGTTACCACTGGAATCGCGCTATCGTGGTTACGCCGGATCATCCGCTGGCGGGGAAAGAGAAAGTGTCTATCGAAGAGCTGGCCGAGTATCCGCTGGTCACCTACACCTTCGGTTTTACCGGACGTTCTGAGCTGGATACGGCGTTTAATCGCGCCGGACTGTCGCCGCGTATCGTTTTCACCGCTACGGATGCCGACGTCATCAAAACTTATGTACGCCTGGGGCTGGGCGTAGGCGTTATCGCCAGCATGGCGGTCGATCCGCATTCCGACCCGGATCTGGTACGTATCGAAGCCACAGACGTTTTCAGCTACAGCACGACCAAAATCGGTTTCCGCCGCAGCACTTTTTTACGCAGCTATATGTATGATTTTATTCAGCGCTTTGCGCCGCACCTGACGCGCGACGTGGTCGATACCGCTGTTGGCCTGCGGTCTAATGAAGATATTGAAGCAATGTTTAAAGATATTAAATTACCTGCCAAATAATCCCTCCCCTGATTATCCCCCGGCAGAGCCGTTACGCGGCTCTGCGATAATCATTGGTCCTGCCTGTTACTGCGATTGATTAAATCTTTTTATTCTTTTCCGTAAATGACACCTTCATCACAGGTTTTTCCATTGTTATTCATTAAATGCGAAACAGTACACATTTTTTAGTGGGCGACTTTGCACCCCTCCAGGAAGATTCTCATACTCTGATTATCAACGCGCTACAGGGCGCGACTGGCGGGAGGTTTCCGGTAAATGCTGATTTATCAATGGTGCGAAAAAAGCGTTGCTGACAGCAGATTTGTCTTAAGGAATAAATTGTTATCAGAATTTTGGTTAAGTACGAACGACAAGTTTCATAAACTTTAATGAATACTATTAATCGTTCTGCGTAATAAAAATAGCTGGATTTCGCGCCATAAAGTGTTTAGGATTCCTCCTAATTTCTGATTGCTCAAAACAATCGTTTCAATGAGAGTGATTATCAAAAACTATGGCTAGCAGAATTACAGTAGAAACAGACTTCGGTCACAAAGCTCTGAAGGTTCAGCGTAACAGCAATCTGAGACGTAAAGCCTGGTTAGCGGTATTTGCCGGTTCGGCGTTGTTTTGGGGAGCTGTTGCAGTCGTGATTTGGCATATATGGGGGTAGCGATGTACCTGCAGTATTTGAATCAAAAAACACAGCAAGCTGGAAAAATGAAGAAAGTACAGTGCAAGAGCAAAGCGAAGGAAGTCATCATCCCTGAAAGCTGGGGCCTGAGCGAAGTACAGCGCAACTTTATCGATTTAATGACGGACAAGAGTAGTAAAGCTTAAGCCTGACACCGCTATCCGTTAGTTTTATTAACCATGACAAATATAAATAAATACATTATTTAACAGACCAGCCATTTCTGGTCAGGGAACCTGGGGCCCAACTGTAGGAAGTCATTAATAACGGTAAAACCAGCTCGCTGCGGCGTAAGGTTTTGATGTAATACGTTTTGGTCATATAAGACCTGAGTGAGGGCAAAAATGAATTTAACTCAAATGACATGGTTCAGCGCCTGGACGTTATCCGCTTTATTCTGGACCAGCCTGCTATGGCTTGGCATGGTAATGCATTAATAATGCATAGCTAAACAAAAATTAATGACGCCTCGCTGCTAAAATAGCGGGGCGTTTTTCTTTTCACTATTCTGCGATGTTATCAAAACGTTACACTGAGTTTGTACTATCTTTAAATCAAACCCTGCATTTACTCAGGTTATGAAAAGATAAACAGAGGAGGAGTAATGTCGTCTACCCTACGTGAAATAACAAAAGACGCGCTGGACGTAAAAGGTCAACGTTATCACTATTACAGCCTGACCAAAGCTGCCGAACAGCTTGGCGATCTCTCCCGCCTGCCTAAATCCCTGAAAGTTTTGATGGAAAATCTGCTGCGCTGGCAGGATGAAGACTCCGTGACCGCCGAAGATATTAAGGCACTCGCCGGCTGGCTGGCGAATGCCCACGCCGAGCGGGAAATCGCCTATCGGCCCGCCCGCGTGCTGATGCAGGATTTTACCGGCGTGCCCGCGGTTGTCGACCTCGCCGCTATGCGCGAAGCCGTTAAACGCCTGGGCGGCGATGTGGCCAAAGTCAATCCACTTTCGCCGGTCGATCTGGTTATCGACCATTCCGTTACGGTTGACCGTTTTGGCGACGACGACGCTTTTGAAGAGAACGTGCGTCTGGAGATGGAGCGTAATCACGAACGCTACGTTTTTCTGCGCTGGGGTCAAAAAGCCTTTAACAAATTTAGCGTGGTACCGCCCGGCACCGGCATCTGTCACCAGGTTAATCTGGAATATTTAGGCCAGGCAGTATGGCATGAATCGCTGGAGGGTGAAGAGATCGCTTATCCCGACACGCTGGTAGGCACGGACTCGCACACCACCATGATTAACGCGCTGGGCGTATTGGGCTGGGGCGTTGGCGGTATTGAAGCCGAAGCGGCGATGCTGGGCCAGCCGGTTTCCATGCTGATCCCGGACGTGGTCGGCTTTAAGCTCACCGGCAAACTCAATCCCGGCATTACCGCTACGGATCTGGTGCTTACGGTTACGCAGATGCTGCGTAAACATGGCGTGGTCGGCAAATTTGTTGAGTTTTACGGCGATGGCCTGGACGATCTGCCGCTGGCAGATCGCGCCACTATCGCCAATATGGCGCCGGAATATGGCGCGACCTGCGGCTTCTTCCCGCTGGACGAGGTAACGGTAGGCTATATGAAGCTGACCGGACGCAGCACGGAACAGGTAGCGCTGGTGGAAGCCTATGCCAAAGCGCAGGGACTGTGGCGCAATACCGGCGACGAACCGGTCTTCACCAGCTCGCTGGCGCTGGATATGGGCACCGTCGAAGCGAGCGTGGCCGGGCCAAAGCGGCCGCAGGATCGCGTTTCACTTGGCGAAGTGCCGCAGGCTTTCCAGGCCAGCAACGAACTGGAAGTCAATCAGGCGCAAAAACAGCATAAACCGATTAGCTATAGCGACCGGGCAACGGGTCAGCAGCATCAGCTGGAGGATGGCGCTGTGGTTATCTCAGCCATCACTTCCTGCACCAACACTTCCAATGCCAGCATTCTGATGGCAGCGGGTTTGCTGGCAAAAAACGCGGTAACGCTGGGGCTGGATCGCAAACCCTGGGTAAAAGCTTCGCTGGCGCCGGGATCCAAAGTGGTTTCAGACTATCTGGCTGCGGCGCGCCTGACGCCTTACCTCGACAAACTGGGCTTCAACCTGGTTGGCTACGGCTGCACTACCTGTATCGGTAACTCCGGGCCGCTGCCGGATGAGATTGAAGGCGCTATTAAGCAGGGCGATCTGACCGTTGGCGCCGTGCTTTCCGGTAACCGCAACTTTGAGGGCCGTATCCATCCCTACGTGAAAACCAACTGGTTGGCGTCGCCGCCGCTGGTGGTTGCCTATGCGCTGGCGGGCAATATGAATATCAATCTGGAAACGGATCCGCTGGGCAACGACAAAACCGGCAAGCCGGTCTATCTGAAAGATATCTGGCCTTCGCCGGAAGCCATTGCGGAAGCGGTACAGCTGGTTTCAACGGATATGTTCCATAAAGAGTATGCCGAAGTGTTCGAAGGCACGCCGGACTGGCAGGCTATCAGCGTCAGCGAAGCGGCGACTTACGACTGGGATGAAGGCTCAACCTATATTCGTCTTTCGCCGTTTTTTGACGATATGGAGAAAGAGCCAAAACCGGTTGCCGATATCAAAGGCGCCAGAATCCTGGCGATGCTGGGCGATTCCGTAACGACCGACCATATTTCGCCTGCCGGCAGCATCAAGGCGGAAAGCCCGGCCGGACGCTACCTGCTTTCGCACGGCGTGGAGCGGGGCGATTTTAACTCCTATGGTTCGCGCCGCGGCAACCATGAAGTGATGATGCGCGGCACCTTCGCCAATATTCGTATCCGCAATGAAATGGTGCCGGGCGTAGAAGGCGGCTATACGCGCTTTGTGCCAGGCGACGAGCAGCTGGCCATCTACGATGCGGCCATGAAATATCAGCAGCAGGGCACGCCGCTGGCCGTGATCGCAGGGAAAGAGTACGGTTCCGGTTCCAGCCGCGACTGGGCGGCGAAAGGGCCGCGTCTGCTGGGCGTGCGCGTGGTTATTGCCGAATCTTTTGAACGTATCCACCGCTCAAACCTGATTGGAATGGGTATCCTGCCGCTGGAGTTTCCGCAGGGCGTCACGCGTAAAACGCTGGGACTGACTGGCGATGAGCAGATTGATGTGGATAACCTGAACCAGCTCAAACCAGGCGGCACGGTAACAGTAACGCTGACGCGCGCGGACGGCAGTCAGGAAACGCTGCAAACCCGCTGCCGTATTGATACGGGCAACGAACTGACCTATTACCGTAACGATGGCATTCTGCACTACGTTATTCGTAATATGCTGGTGGAAAGCTAAAGAGCGGTAGACTAACCAGAGCAGAACAACGCCCCTTCCCGGGGCGTTTTTCTTTTGAAGGGAAAGTGTTTCTTCAAGCTGTCTGGACGGCAGTAAACCCCTTTAGGATAAGCCCGTACTTTACTTGTGGTTTCTAAGCTGCCTATGCGGCAGTGAACGCGTGATATGGCTGAGTTTCTCGAAATCTACGTTTCTAAGCTGCCTGAGCGGCAGTGAACATGAAACGACAGGCGGTATTTTCTGGCGTGGATTTCTAAGCTGCCTGTGCGGCAGTGAACGGTTAGCCGGTTGCGCCGCGGTAATCGTGGCATTTCTAAGCTGCCTGTGCGGCAGTGAACAGGGTTTCACTTTCATTTTACATGATGAATTATTTCTAAGCTGCCTGTGCGGCAGTGAACTCGCTGCGGTCTGGTTTTCCCACAGCTGATTCTTTCTAAGCTGCCTGTGCGGCAGTGAACAATCAATGCGACCGGTCATTCGACCTGCTGCCTTTCTAAGCTGCCTGTGCGGCAGTGAACCAAAAAATTCAATAGATGCATACGGGGCGAGCTTTCTAAGCTGCCTGTGCGGCAGTGAACTCATGCTCACCCCTTAGCGAGATCGTCCATCATTTCTAAGCTGCCTGTGCGGCAGTGAACGTTAAATCATGCGCTCAGTACAATTAGCGCGGTTTCTAAGCTGCCTGTGCGGCAGTGAACCCGGAAAAATGGCCATCATGAAAAAGACGTTCTTTCTAAGCAGCCTGTGCGGCAGTGAACATTTTTACACGTTTGAATGCCGATCCAGTCCTTTTCTAAGCTGCCTGTGCGGCAGTGAACCGTGATATAGCGGCGCGGATGGTCCTCACGGTTTCTAAGCTGCCTGTGCGGCAGTGAACCGGCTTGCCTTCCTTGTCGGTTATCCAGTAGATTTCTAAGCTGCCTGTGCGGCAGTGAACTTTATTCTGTCGCACCGCGTCCTGCGCAATCTTTTCTAAGCTGCCTGTGCGGCAGTGAACGTAGTTCAGGGACTGAAAAAACCGGAGACGCCTTTCTAAGCTGCCTGTGCGGCAGTGAACCGTTTTCAGAATCGCTATCGCTTCCCCCCACGTTTCTAAGCTGCCTGTGCGGCAGTGAACCCCTGTTCGTCATCGGCGCCCGCCCGAAGATGTTTCTAAGCTGCCTGTGCGGCAGTGAACAAAGGTGCATGGTTGGCCCGGAAATGCGCTATTTTCTAAGCTGCCTGTGCGGCAGTGAACAATGAAAAATTCAACATTATTTATTACCGCTTTTTCTAAGCTGCCTGTGCGGCAGTGAACCGCTCAGATGCTGAGGTTTACGCGCGTGTTCATTTCTAAGCTGCCTGTGCGGCAGTGAACCTCGCTGATGCGTGCCTATCCAGCGCTTTCGTTTTCTAAGCTGCCTGTGCGGCAGTGAACTGTTGCGGGGTTACTCTAACAGCCTGTCCTGCCTGAAATTTTGATCAAAACCGGCGAAAAACCCTTTTTTCTGCAAGCTAAAATCGGCTATTACAAATCAACAAGTTAGCTTAGCGACTAAAAAAAGGGTTTCAGCTATCCTGAGAGTCGACGCGCACTACTTTAATACGCGCAGCCAGCGCGCGCTCAATCGCTTTACGGTGAAAAGGCGACAGCTTGCGCCACTCTCTGGTTTCAGCGCGTGTACGTCCACAGCCCTGGCACCAGCCTGTACGGCCATCAAATATACAGAGATCGATACAAGGTGATTTCACGGACATCATGACTCCTTAACTATTTTCAGGCCATCGTTGTTGGCCACTGCTGGACTGTCTGCCTCAATCGCCTGCAAGGCGAAGTCGACCAGGTAAAATTGTTAACAACTTGCACGGCATTATGCGTTCTCATTATACTATACCCCAGTATAGGATAATAACAGGAGGTCTCGTATGGCGCATACGCAAAAAAACCGGAAAAGTCTGCTGACCAGGGTTCGTCGTATTAAAGGGCAGGTCGCCTCGCTGGAAGGCGCACTGGAATCCGATGAAGAGTGCCTCAAAGTACTCCAACAGGTCGCGGCCGTTCGCGGCGCAATCAATGGGCTGATGAGCGAGTTAATGGAAGGGCATATCCGCGAACACCTGATGAATGAGCAGGCTTCAGCGGATGAACGCGCTAACGACCTGGAAGAGATCGTGGGCGTTATTCGTTCCTACTTAAAATAAAGAGAACGCTATGTTGTGGATAATAACCAAATATTTTATTACGGCAGGCATGGTAGTGCTCGTTTCCGAAGTGGCGAAGCGCAGCGATCGGTTGGGCGGGCTGCTGGCCGCGCTGCCATTGGTTACCGTACTGGTACTAATCTGGATGAAGCTGGAAGGGCAGAGCCAGGTCAAAATCGCCAGTCACGCCTGGTACACCTTTTGGTACGTGGTGCCCACGCTGCCGATGTTCGTACTGTTTCCGTTTCTTTATCAGCGCTGGGGTTTCTGGCCGACGCTGGGAGCCAGCTGTGTCATGACCATCCTCCTTTTCGCGCTTTGGGCTGGCGTGCTGCGGCGATTTGGCATCGCACTGATGTAGCGGCGTTAAAAAAACGGGAGCCAGAAGCTCCCGCTGTACCGTTACTCTTTTGACAGCAGATGGCCCATTTTCTCGGCTTTGGTGTCAAGATAGTGGGCGTTTTCCGGATTGCGGCCGACAATCAGCGGTACGCGCTCCACAATATTTATGCCTGCCTCGCTGAGGATCTCCACCTTACGCGGATTATTGGTCAGCAGACGGACTTCATTGACGCCCAGCAATTTGAACATATCCGCGCAAAGGGTAAAGTCACGTTCGTCAGCGGCGAAGCCGAGCTGATGATTCGCTTCCACCGTATCAAAGCCTTTATCCTGCAGGGCATAAGCGCGGATTTTATTCAGCAGGCCGATATTGCGGCCTTCCTGACGATGGTAGAGCAGCACGCCGCGCCCTTCTTCCGCAATATGGTTCAGCGCCGCCTCCAGCTGAAAGCCGCAGTCGCAGCGCAGGCTGAACAGGGCGTCGCCTGTCAGGCACTCCGAATGCACGCGCGCCAGCACCGCCTCGCTGTCCGTTATATCGCCGTAAACCAGCGCCACATGATCGTGACCGGTTGCCAGTTCTTCAAAACCAACCATAAGGAAATCTCCCCACGGCGTGGGCAGTTTGGCTTCTGCTACCCGTTTAAGCTGCATGTGACTCTCCAGATACATCAGGGGCTGCGCTAACCTTTGCGCCGACCGTTCATAATAGCTATTTTGCCACATTCGGGCGCCGGGCGGTTAACCTCTTCGAGCGATTGTTTTAATACTCCGAAATTATCGCCATCTCAATCAGTATGTTATTATTTTTTATCATATTGTCATCTGAAAAGTGTCAACACTCTCTTAATTCCGCCGGAGAAAGCCATGTATGAAATTGTTAAACGCACCACGCTGGGTGCGCTGCTCTTGCTGATAATGCCGGTCGGCGTACTGCTTTCCGGCTGGCGCTGGCAGCCGATGGAAACCGGACCAGGCCATAAAATTTTGTTCTGGCTGACCGAAACCGTCACCAGTCCCTGGGGCGTGCTGACCAGCGCTATCCTCTGCGGCTGGTTTCTCTGGTGCCTGCGCTATCGACTTAAATCGGCGGTTATCCTGCTGCTTATCGTGGTATCGGCGATTCTGGTAGGGCAGTACACTAAATCCTTTATTAAAGATCAGGTACGCGAGCCGCGCCCTTATGTGCTGTGGCTTGAGCAGAGCCACGGGTTGAATGAGCAATATTTTTACGAGCAGAGCCGCAAGCAGCGCAGCGTTATGGTACGGGATGCGATTACGCAAGATCCGCGTCTGCCAGGCTGGCTGAAATCGCACTGGGAATTCGAAACGGGCTATGCTTTTCCTTCTGGCCATACCATGTTCGCCGCCAGCTGGGCGCTGCTGGCGATAGGATTGCTGTGGCCACGTCGCCGTATCGTGACCATCTGTCTGCTGGTGGCCTGGGCGACAGGCGTGATGGCCAGCCGTCTGGTGTTGGGAATGCACTGGCCGCGCGATCTTATCACCTCGACGCTGATAAGCTGGGTGCTGGTCACGCTGGCTACGTGGCTGGTGCAGCGCTACAGCGGCCCGCTGACCGTACCGCAAGCGGAAGAGCAGGAAATAAGCGAACGAGACGAGGCGTGATTGTGTTGGCGTAGTTTGCCCCCATAAACCAGAGAGCGCGGGCATTTCATGCGCCCGAAACGCATCAGGCAAGCAACAGGATTATTTTTTTGGCATAATTCATCTGGTTATCACCAGACTATGGGACGGACTGTGAAATACTTGCTGATTTTTTTAGTGGTTTTAGTGATCTTTATCATCTCCATTACTCTCGGAGCGCATAACGATCAGGTTGTCACCTTCAACTATCTGCTGGCGCAGGGAGAGTACCGCGTCTCAACGCTGCTGGCCACGCTGTTTGCTGCCGGTTTCCTGATTGGCTGGGCGATTTGCGGTCTGTTCTGGCTTCGTCTTCGCGTCGCGCTGGCTAATTCTCAGCGTAAACTGAAACGTCTCCAGCAGAAGCTGGGGCAGGCAGAAGAAGCGGCGGCATCGCCAGCTGTTCCTGCCGTTAAGGAATAAATTTCTATGTTGGAACTGCTGTTTCTGCTGCTGCCCGTTGCCGCTGCCTATGGTTGGTATATGGGGCGCAGAAGCGCGCAGCAGGACAAGCAACAGGAAGCGAGTCGTTTGTCGCGCGATTACGTAGCCGGCGTAAACTTCCTGCTTTCTAATCAGCAGGATAAAGCGGTCGATCTCTTCCTGGATATGCTGAAAGAAGACAGCGGCACCGTCGAGGCACACCTGACGTTAGGCAACCTGTTTCGCTCGCGTGGCGAGGTCGATCGCGCCATCCGCATCCATCAGGCGTTAATGGAAAGCGCATCCCTGACTTACGACCAGCGCCTGCTGGCCGTACAGCAGCTGGGGCGCGACTATATGGCGGCCGGGTTTTACGATCGTGCGGAAGAGATGTTTAGCCAGCTTACCGACGAAACGGACTTTCGCGTCGGCGCGCTGCAGCAGCTGCTGCTGATCCATCAGGCGACCAGCGACTGGCCGAAAGCCATTGAGGTCGCCGAGCGGCTGGTGAAGCTGGGCAAGGAGAAGCAGCGGATGGAGATCGCGCACTTCTACTGCGAGCTGGCGCTGCAGGCGATGGGCAGCGACGATCTCGATCGCGCCATGTCGCTGCTGAAAAAAGGCGAATCCGCCGACAGACAAAGCGCCCGTGTTTCGATCATGATGGGTCGCATCCATATGGCGAAAGGCGACTATGCGAAGGCGGTCGGCTTTCTGCAGCGCGTTATCGAGCAGGACAAAGAGCTGGTCAGCGAGACGCTGGAGATGCTGGAAACCTGTTATCAGCAGCTGCAGCAGCCCGAGGCTTGGGCAGATTACCTCAAACGCTGCGTCGAGGAGAACACCGGCGCGGCGGCGGAACTCTATCTTTCGGATGTTATAGAGAAGGACGAGGGCGGTGAAGTGGCGCAGGTCTATATCAATCGCCAGCTACAGCGTCATCCGACCATGCGGGTGTTTCATCGCCTGATGGATTATCACCTGCATGAAGCGGAAGACGGCAGGGCGAAAGAGAGCCTGATGGTACTGCGGGATATGGTCGGCGAGCAGATCCGCACCAAGCCGCGCTACCGCTGTCAGAAGTGCGGATTTACCGCGCACGCGCTCTATTGGCACTGTCCTTCCTGTCGCGCCTGGTCGTCGGTCAAGCCTATTCGTGGCCTGGACGGGCAATAAAGCAGAGGCCGGTTATTTAGCCGGCCTTTACTACGCTGCCTGTACGGCATTGAACTGTTCAGCAGCGCCTACAACTGCAATCCGTATTTTCTAAGCTGCCTGTACGACAGGGAAAGGCGAGACGGGAAGCGGCTCAATGCGCGGCACTTTCTAAGCTGCCTGTACGGCAGTAAACAGCGCACCTTAATTATCCGCCAATCTCTTTATTATCGCCTTTGCACAGATGCAGAGGCATATTTCGTCTTGCTTATCATCACACCTTACAAGCTAAGCTGGCGTGACGCTTTGTCATTCCGGTATAGCGCTGAGAACGGCTTTCAACCGTACCCGAACAACGCAACGAAACGGCGCAGGTTCAGGATCACATAGCTATATAGTTACAACATACTAAGATAAACCAGTCAACTAACTCTTTCCAGCGGCAGCAGCGCCCGAGAAGTCAGGCAGCATACCAGGGAAAAAACGTCGCTAAACTGTGAATTTAGCGGCGCCGCAGGTAGAATGCTTGCCGTTTATCTCCTGCACCCGGCGGTGCGCTATCTCAGAGGATTTTCCTATGCAAACATCTCACGGCTCCCGGATTCTGGTCGCGCTGGACTACGCTAATCACGCCAGCGCGATGGCTTTTGTCGACCGTATCGATCCGCGCAGCTGCCGCCTGAAAGTTGGCAAAGAGATGTTTACGCTGTTTGGCCCTCAGCTGGTGCGGGATTTACAGCAGCGTGGCTTTGAGGTCTTCCTCGACCTGAAATTTCATGATATTCCCAATACTACCGCCCATGCGGTAGCTGCGGCGGCCGATCTTGGCGTCTGGATGGTCAACGTCCATGCCAGCGGCGGCGCACGGATGATGAATGCAGCTCGCGAAGCGCTGCTGCCGTTTGGCAAAGATGCGCCGCTGCTGATTGCCGTTACCGTACTCACCAGCATGGAAGCCGAGGATTTGCGCGGCATTGGTATTGAACTCTCGCCAGCCGACCATGCGGAACGTCTGGCGCGTCTGACCCAACAGTGCGGTCTGGACGGCGTGGTGTGCTCCGCTCAGGAGGCCCGCCGCTTTAAACAGGCGCTTGGCGACGCATTCAAACTGGTTACGCCCGGCATTCGTCCCGCAGGCAGCGAAGCCGGCGATCAGCGTCGCATTATGACACCGCAGCAGGCGCTGCAGGCAGGCGTCGACTATATGGTGATTGGTCGTCCCGTCACCCAGGCCGCCGATCCGGCTGCGGCGCTTAACAACATTCTCGCATCGCTTCAGGAGGCGTAATGACCAACAACAGCCGTCTGGTTTATTCCACCGAAACCGGACGTATCGACGAACCGAAAGTGGTCGCGCAGCGGCCAAAAGGCGACGGCATTGTCCGTATTCAGCGCCAGACCAGCGGCCGTAAAGGCAAGGGCGTTTGCCTGGTGACGGGCGTGGATCTGCCCGATGCGGATCTGGAAAAACTGGCGGCCGAACTGAAGAAAAAGTGCGGCTGCGGCGGCGCGGTAAAAGAGGGCGTGATCGAAATTCAGGGCGACAAGCGCGATCTGCTGAAAACGCTGTTAGAAGCTAAAGGTATGAAAGTGAAGCTTGCCGGCGGCTGAAACAACAAGGCCGCATTCGCTGCGGCCTTGATTGCATCTGTTGCGCTCGCTTAGCGGCTGATCTGGTGGCCGATAATCCCGCCAACCGCAGCGCCGCCTACGGTGCCCAGACCGCTGCCGTTAGAGAGAATAGAGCCGCCGATAGCGCCCGCGCCCGCGCCGATAGCGGTATTACGATCGCGTTTCGACCAGTTTGAACATCCGCTTAACGAAAGCACCAGAGTGGCGGCCAGCAGGCCAGCGGTAATACGTTTAGTTGTTACTGACATAGTCACTTCTCCATCATTGCTGCTGCAGGAATAACGCTATAAGTATAGTGGCGAACCCCTCGTTAAGAGCCGGGACGCGCCTGTTTATTAGCGATTTATCTCACGAAAATTAAACATCGCCGACATATATCGCGACCCCTGAAAAGGGATTCGTGAAGCAGTGCTTATACATTTGTTAAGTTTTAGACTTATTTGTGTAAAGCTATTGCTGGCACGTATTCTAAGCATAGACGATCCTCTTCACAGGTAAAAAATCTTAATTTTCCGCCGTTTTGCGTAATACCCAGCTGATTTCTGCCACGCATCCAGCTATTGCCTCCATACCCTGACGCGCTACCTGCGAGGACAATAGTGAAAAACAGCGGGAGAAACCAAATGCTGGAAGAACTGAAACAACAGGTGCTGGAAGCCAACCTGGCGCTGCCGCGTCACGGGCTGGTGGTTTTTACCTGGGGTAACGTAAGCGCGGTAGATCGCGAGCAGGGCCTGATGGTGATCAAACCTTCCGGCGTCAGCTATGAGCAGATGAAGCGTGAAGATATGGTGGTGGTCGATCTGCAAAGCGGCGAAGTGCGGGAAGGCGATATGCGGCCTTCTTCCGATACCGATACGCATCGCGCGCTCTATCTTGCCTGGCCGGAAGTAGGCAGCATTGTCCATACGCACTCGCGTCATGCCACTATCTGGGCGCAGGCGGGTAGAGAGATCCCGGCCTGGGGCACCACGCATGCCGATGACTTTTACGGCGCTATTCCCTGCAGCCGACAAATGACCCCGGAAGAGATCGCTTCCCGTTATGAATGGGAAACCGGGCAGGTTATTATTGAAACGTTCCGCGAGAAAGATTTAGACCCGCTGGCGATCCCGGCCATTCTGGTCAACTCTCACGGGCCTTTTTGCTGGGGAAAAACGCCGGAAAAAGCCGTTCACGCGGCGGTAGTGCTGGAAGAGGTGGCTTATATGGGCATTTACAGCCAGATGCTGACGCCTGCGTTGCCGGCTATTCAACAGCCATTACTGGACTGCCACTATTTACGCAAGCACGGCAGCAGCGCCTGGTATGGACAGATAAAATAATTTAATCAGAGACGGTAACGTTATTTACCCCAAACTTTCCTCGCCGTAAATCCTTTATTTTTTTATCGCCTCGTTGGCTATTTAGTCAACGGGGTAAAAATAATTTACCTTTAAAATCAAACGAAAGTTCAGCCTTCCCGCACTCTGCATTACGCTTGTGGCGCGCTATCGCGCACCCATAAACAGAGGACGAGAATATGACCGTAATTAATCAGACCACCTGCAGGCTGTTTAGCGAAGCTGGACAAACCACTCAACTTTCAGCTTATTACGAAGAAGGACGGCGCACTTTATGGATGATGCTACGCGCGCAGCCGCGACCCAGTTTTAATCACGAATTAATCGAGGAGATAATGAACCTGAGCTATGCCGCGCAGCGCTCCGGCTTACCGATCGATTTTTGGGTCACCGGCTCGCTGGTGCCGACGATGTTCAACGCCGGCGGCGATTTGGGCTTTTTTGTGGAATGCATCAAAAATGGACGTCGCGAAGCGCTGCGTGCCTATGCGCGCGCCTGTGTGGATTGCATCCACGCAGCGGCGCGCGGGTTCGATACTGGCGCGGTGACTATCGCCATGATCGAGGGCAGCGCGTTGGGCGGCGGATTTGAAGCCGCGCTGGCGCACCATTTTATTCTGGCGCAGGACACGGCCCGCATGGGCTTTCCGGAAATCGCTTTCAACCTGTTTCCGGGCATGGGCGGCTACTCGCTGGTGGCCCGTCGTTCGGGCATGAAGCTGGCGGAAGAGCTGATCTACGAAGGCGAGTCGCATTCCGCAGAATGGTTTGAAACCCGAGGATTGGTGGATCGCCTGTTTCAGCCGGGCGACGGCTATCAGACTACCCGCACCTTTATTGATACCATGAAGCCGAAACTCAACGGCGTCAGGGCGATGTTAAAGGCGCGTCAGCGCGTACTGCAGCTGACGCGGGCGGAACTGATGGATATCACCGAGGATTGGGTTGATTTCGCTTTTTCCATTGAGCCTAAGGATATCGCCTACATGGAAAGACTGGTACAGCTGCAGAACCGCCACAGCGCGCAGGTGATGCGCAAAGCGGGTTAAGCGCCGGCGTAGCGGTTAGCCAGCCATTGCTCCAGCGCGTCTGCGGGCATAGGCCTGGCGTATAAAAATCCCTGGCGAGCGTCGACACCGCTCGCCATTATAAACTCCTCTTCCTCCGGCGTTTCGATGCCTTCCGCAATCACCTGCAGATTAAGCGCTTTGGCGACCGCCACAATCGCCCGCACCAGCGATTGTGAAACCGGCTGGCTGTTGACGCCGCGAATAAAGCTCTGATCCAGCTTGATGGCGTTAATCGGCACGCGCGCCAGCTGTGAAAGCGAAGAGTAGCCGGTGCCAAAATCGTCCAGATGCACTTCCGCGCCGAGCTCACGGAACTGCGCCATCAGCGCCAGCGCCTGCTGCTCGTTTTCGATCAGGCTGCTTTCGGTCAGCTCAATATCAATGGGGCAGTGTGTCAGCTCCGCTTTATCCAATGCATGCTTCAGGTCGGCATAGATGCTTTCATCAATCAGCTGCCGCGGCGAGACGTTGACGGCCACGCGCAGATTGATGCCTTTTTTGCGCCAGGCCATTATCTGCGCCAGCGCGTTCAGCATCACCCAGCGACCGAGCGGGACAATCAGTCCCGACTCTTCGGCGTAAGAGATAAAGTCCGCTGGCGACACCAGGCCGCGCTCGGGCGAAATCCAGCGCACCAGCGCCTCAACGCTGTGTACTTCACCGGCACGATTCAGTTTGGGCTGATAGTGGAGGATCAGCTGATTTTGCTCCAGCGCCTTGCGCAGATTGGTATCCAGCCAGAGATACTCAAACACGCGCTGATTCATTTCGGCGGCGAAAATGCAATATTTACTGCGTCCGCTCTCTTTCGCCGTGTACATAGCCGTATCCGCGTTGCGGATCAGGCTTTCGCGATCTTCGCCGTGCTGCGGGCTGAGCGCGATACCGATAGAGCAGCCCGAATAGACTTCGATCAGGCCGATGCGGAAAGGCTGCCGCAGGCGCTCGAGGATGCGCGAGGCCATCGCCTCCAGGCCTTCCTGAGTTGCGCCGACGGCCAGCACCAGAAACTCGTCGCCGCCCAGTCGCGCCAGCGTCTGATCCTTCGCCAGGCAGCTTAGAATCGCCAGCGACACCGCTTTCAGCAGCTGATCGCCAAACATATGGCCATAGGCGTCGTTGACCTTTTTAAAATTATCCAGGTCAAGATAGACGATGCCGATCTGCTGCTGTAAATCCTCGGCCAGCGCCTCCGCAATAGCGTTATTGATCGCGTTGCGGTTCGGCAGGCCGGTAATGCTGTCGGTGTTTGCCAGCACGCGCAGCCGCTCCTGCGCACGACGCTCTTCCGTAATATCGGTGCCTGAGCAAATCAGGTAAATTTCATTTTTGCCGCTGCCGCTGTGCACAAACTTGTTTCGGAACAGAAATAAACGCTGGCCCTGGCGCGTTTTGACCCAGCGCTCTACCTCATACGAGCTGCCGTCGCGGAAAAAACCGCTGATATTGCGGCGCGAAGAGGCCGCTTCCTGACGCGTCATAAACAGCTGAAAAACGTTGCGGCCGATCACTTCCTGCTCTTTCAGGCCGGTATACTCCTCGCTTTTGCGGTTAAAGCGCTGAATATTGCCGCGCTGATCAAGGATCACGATCACCGAGTTGGCTTCCGACACCACCTGTTCGGCAAACGAAAGGCCCAGCGCCAGATCGCGCGCCACGCTTTCGGTATCGCCCCAGGCAGAGGCGCTGCCCGCCCATTCAGACTGGTTGACGCGGCGGCCGACCAGATGCATAGGCAATGGTTCGCCATACATCGACACCGTCAGATTGACGCTGGAGGTGATTACCGTCATGGCGCGCAGCAGATTAGCCTGAGAAGGCGTCAAAGGGATGACCACATGCGTGTCAGCCGATTCATCCTCGGCAAACAGCAGCGCGTCGCTGTCGGCCTTCAAACGCCAATGAGGGCTGTTAGTACCAAACCAGGTATAAAGTAACGATTGCCCTTGCTCATCGGTCATCAGATTTCTCCCTGGAGGATGCTTTTACAGGCTGTATCTTCTTATTTTAGCAACAGTATTCGGCAAACAGGATAATCTCAAGCGCAATGTTTAAGATATTTTTTATGTCGGAAATTAACCGTGGATAAAAAAGCCCCGATCGGGCGATCGGGGCGGACTTCAGCAGGGGCATTTTCCCACTTTTCCGGCGGTGGAGGGAAAGCGGGCTTCAAGGCAGTAACGGTGGAACTCCTTTTCCGTCATGGGCTTATTCAGGGGATGGCGCAGCTGCATATGCCGCAGATAGGTCTGGTAATCCTGTACGCCGACCATTAGCCGAAAACACTGCGCCAGCCGCGACATTAACAAACGTAACGTTAATGACTCTTTTGTGACTGTCGCCGTTATGGGGCGGCAGCGGATGACCCGCAGTTCGTTTTTCGGGGGTGATGAAAACACGGCTTTAGCCATGGCGCGCCTCGCTTCGCAGGGAAATCTCAGCTTCATGTACCGTCGGCCGCTGGCTATTTAGCGCACGACGAATGACGAAAAAGGCGGCAATCAGCATCGTGATGGCGACCAGCATAAAAAAGGCGCAGAGCGCGGCGTTGATCTGATTACTGAAGACGATCGTCTGCATGTCCGCTACAGTTTTGGCTGGTGCTATGATCGTGCCGTCCTCAATGCCTTTGGAGAACTTTCTGGCCTGAGCGAGAAAGCCGATTGCCGGTTTTTCGTGGAAGATTTTTTGCCAGCCTGCATACATAGAGGTAATAAAAATCCATGCCGTCGGCAGAAGGGTTACCCAGGCGTAGCGCTGCTTTTTCATCTTAAACAGCACCACGGTGCCGAGGATCAGCGCCATAGAGGCCAGCATCTGGTTGCCGATGCCAAACAGCGGCCATAGCGTATTGATGCCGCCAAGCGGATCGATCACGCCCTGATAGACAAAAAATCCCCAGCCGGCGACGGCGACGGTGGTGCCGGCCATATTGCCCAGCCACGAGCGGTTGTTCGCCAGCGAAGGCACTACGGTGCCGACAAGATCCTGCACCATAAACCGGCAGGCGCGTGTACCGGCGTCCACGGCGGTCAGGATAAACAGCGCTTCGAACAGAATGGCGAAGTGATACCAGAACGCCATCATGGCACGGCTGTTAAACACGTCAGTAATAATGTGCGCCATACCGACGGCGAAGGTCGGCGCGCCGCCAGCACGCGACAGAATCGTTCCTTCACCAACATCTCTGGCGATGCCGCTCAGCATTTCCGGCGTCACCACAAAGCCCCAGCCGTTAATGGCCTGCGAAGCGGATTCCACCGTGGTGCCGATCAGCGCGGCAGGCGAGTTCATGGCAAAGTAGACGCCGGGCTCGATAATCGAAGCGCAAATCAGCGCCATAATAGCGACGAACGACTCCATCAGCATCGCGCCGTAGCCGATCATGCGAATATGGCTTTCGCGCTCGACCAGCTTGGGCGTGGTGCCGCTGGAAACCAGCGCGTGAAAACCTGAGATCGCGCCGCAGGCGATAGTGATAAACAGGAAGGGAAACAGGCTACCGGAAAACACCGGCCCGCTGCCGTCGATAAAGCGCGTAACAGCAGGCATTTTCATTTCGGGCATGGCGAACAGAATGCCGATGGCCAGGCCGATAATCACGCCGATTTTCAGAAAGGTGGAAAGATAGTCACGCGGCGCCAGCAGCAGCCACACCGGCAGCACCGAAGCGACAAAGCCGTAGATCACCAGTACCCAGGTCAACGTAGTGCCTTTCAGGGTGAAAAAAGGCCCCCAGAACGGATGCTGAGCGATGCTGCCGCCGTAAACGATCGCCGCCATCATCAGCACAAAGCCGATTAGCGACACCTCCGCAATTTTCCCGGGCCGCAGAAAGCGCATATAAACGCCCATAAACAGCGCGATAGGAATAGTGGCGGCGATGGTAAACAATCCCCACGGACTGTTAGCCAGCGCTTTTACCACGACCAGCGCCAGCGCGGAGAGGATAATAATCATCACGCCCAGCGCGCCAAGCATAGTCACGACGCCGGCAAACGCGCCCAGCTCCTGTTTCGCCATTTCGCCCAGCGATCGTCCGTCGCGACGGGTAGAGATAAACAGGATCAAAAAGTCCTGAACCGCGCCTGCCAGCATCACGCCGATCAGGATCCACAGCGTACCGGGCAGAAAGCCCATCTGCGCCGCCAGGATTGGCCCAACCAGCGGCCCGGCGCCGGCGATAGCCGCAAAATGGTGGCCGAACAGCACCCATTTATTGGTCGGGACATAATCCAGCCCGTCGTTCAGCCTTTCAGCCGGCGTCAGCCGCCGGTCATCCAGCTCAAATACGTTTTTAGCGATAAAGCGACTATAGAACCGCCACGCGATGCTGTAACAGGCAACGGCGGCGACCACCAGCCAGAGCGCATTTACCTGTTCGCCGCGGCTTAGCGCCAGCATAGCGAAGGCAATGGCGCCGACTATCGCCACGCCTGTCCAGGCGACGGCCGATTTAACCTTGATCATCACAATATTCCTTGTTATCTCTGAGAGAGGGTGAGGTTAAAGTAATGTTGATATTTTGTTAGCGAAAGCAGCGCAGCAGAGAAGTGTGAGGCGGGCGGTTTTTTCGGCATGACGCGACGATTGCGCTGACCGATTATCGAATAGCGGCTAAGGCGCTTTGGCACCCTTAGCCGAAGCAAAGGGCAATGGCCCTTATCAACCTGGAGTCCGACATGAGCAAAAATGTGGTTATCACCGGCGCGAACAAAAGTATTGGCTATGAAACGGCGCGTCAGCTGGGGCAGAGCGGCTATCGCATCTGGCTGGGCTGTCGCAACGAAGAGCGCGGTCGGGCGGCGGTTGCCGCGCTGGCGGCCGACAATATCGACGCACGCCTGATCATCATGGACGTGACTCAGCCTGACAGCGTTCGCGCCGCAGCGGAACGCATTCGCGAAGAGGACGGCAGGCTGGACGTGCTGATCAACAATGCGGGCATTCCGGGCGCGCAGCTGGTCGCGCCCAGTACGCAAAGCATCGATGATATTCGCAGCGTCTATGAAACCAACGTATTTGGCGCGATTCAGGTTACTCAGACCTTTTTACCGCTGCTGAGGGCCGCAGGCGAAGCCAGGGTTGTGATGGTCAGCAGCGGCTTAGGCTCGCTGAACTGGGTTTCCGATCTCGATCATCCTTATTCCGCCGTCGAGGCAGTGGGCTACACCAGTTCAAAATCCGCGCTTAATGCGGTAACCGTTGCCTTTGCCAAAGAGCTGGCGAAATACGCTATCAGCGTTAACGCCGTCGATCCCGGCTATACCGCTACCGATTTCAACGGGCATACCGGCTACAGAACGGTGGAGCAGGCAGCTTCTGGCATTGTCTGGCTGACGGAGCAGGCGGTTTCCGTTACCGGCGGCTTCTGGTTCGACGGCCAGCGCGCGCCCTGGTAAACCGGCCCTCTATACGCGCATCAACAGTTGCTGTTCAGATCGTAAAGTCTGCCTGGCGCCAGTAGCGCCTGGATAAGAGGATGATGAAATGAATGCCATGCTCAACAGCGCAAACTGCCGAACGTCCATATATTGACCGGCTCGCCGGACGGACAGATAACATTTGCTAAAGCCCTCATTCATAAGCCATGTTATTGTTCTCTCCTGCCTGCTCCTGCCGAAGACGGGAAACCTGAAACAGACCTGGATGAATTATGAATAAGATTAAAATTGCCTTCATCAAAGCCAACTGGCATGCCGACATTGTAAATAATGCCCTGACAGGCTTCAGGGAAGAATTAGCTGTACAGAACGTGGACGCGGAATTAAAAACTTTTGACGTACCGGGCGCGTTCGAGATGCCGCTGCTGGCGAAACGTTTAGCTGAAACCGGTAAATACGATGCCATCGTTTGCGCTGCGCTGGTGGTTGATGGCGGCATTTATCGTCACGACTTTGTTGCCGCTGCAGTTGTGGATGGGTTAATGAATGTACAGCTCGCTACCAACGTGCCGGTTTATTCTGTTTCGCTGACGCCGCATAACTTCCAGCCGGTCGAAGTGCTGGAGACATTCTATACAGAACACTTCATTAAGAAAGGCAAGGAAGCAGCGCGCGCCGTGCTGGCGATCCACAATCTGTCGATTGACTGATTATTTTATATAAACTCAACTTCCGGTATGGGCATTCATACCGGATTTTTCCGCTCATTCCGTTGTTAAGCTATGTCGAACCCGCAATCTCTGCATTTTCTCCGCCTCACTCTCTTCAAAGAAAACAATGGGTTACATTAATGCCTGGCAATCCACAGCGCAAACGTCCGCTCTTTGCTCAACACAGCCATTAAATGTGTAATCCCCTGTAGATTTTCTATCCCACATACCTCTGGCAATGAAGTCGATGATGCGCTGGAAATATCTGAGTCGACTGCAGTCTGACTCGCGAGGACTGCAACAGCAGTCCTGTGCCAGAAGCAGACAATGATTAATCCTGAGGCCAGAGGGGGTATAAGTTTAATAAGCCTCTTTCAACGCGGGCAGGCAAACGGCTTCCGACCAACTTATAACAAATAAAAATTATCGCATTTGATTTTAGGCGCACCTAACTTCAGGGAAAGGCTGTAAGCCTTCTCTTTCATTAACTTGCCTGTACCACTATCGCGCATTGATTGTGTTAAACGTGAAGAGGGGCCTGTTAAGGCCAGAGCCGCGAGCAGCTGATTTCCCTCGCCAAAAACGGGCAGAGAAAACGCAGCGATATGTGGATCGCGCATACCGGAAGTAAAAAGCGGCAATTCCGGGACAGATTCAAACAGCCTCTCATTGAGCCCCCAATGACGAAGCACTTGCCCTATCGCTGAATTATCCAGTGGCAAACAGGTGCCCGGTAAGCGCGTTTCGCGCAATCCTTCAGATGGCTCTGCCCTGAATAAGCAAAGTCTCTGGCTGTTCTCGAGCACATACCATGTAGCGCTTTCCCCCGTTGCAGTGGCCAGCGCGTGCAATTCAGGTTGAACGATACTTGCCAGATGAAATGACTGCTCATAGAGCTTGCCAAGATAGAGCAATCTTGGGCCAAGGGTATAAACGCCGTTGTCGCGTCTGATAACGTAGTTCATGCGTTCTAGTGAGTTCATCAGACGATAAACCGTCGTTTTATGATAACCCGAAAATTGTGCAAGGGCGGTAAGCGTCAACGCTTCTTCGCCAGGCTTAAAGCAATCCAGTAACGCCAGCGCTTTCTCAACGGCAATTACGCCTTCATTCCCCATCGGTACGTTCTCCTGTTTACGACGGTATGAGTTTACAGGGTAATTTGTGATTCACATCGTATTTACATCACAAATGAATACTTAACACTGGTGAGATCTAAATTAACATCGATATAGTAGTTTTATATTGTACAACAATGTTGTACCAGGTAAAACAAAGGGGTCAATTTATGCCACACGCAGAAAATAGTTACATTAAACGCGACGTCATTCGTGTTGCGCCTGAGCTGGTGAAACAGGCTGCTGAGTTTCAGGCTGCAATCCTTGCCGACGTTGCCGGACGGCGCGGTACGCTGCACGGTCGCATTAAGCCCGTTGCGCCCACCATGAAGGTGGCCGGTCCCGCCGTTACGGTCGAGGTGCGGCCGGGAGACAACCTTGCCATTCACGCGGCGCTCGCTATCGCTCAGCCTGGCGATGTGATCGTCGTTGACGGCAAAGGCGATATCAGCTGCGCTTTGATCGGTGAGATTATGTCCACACAGGCAGAAGCATCGGGTATTGCTGGTATTATCATCGATGGTGCCGTCAGGGATGCTGACGCCCTGTGCGCAAACGGCTTCCCGATTTTCTCCGCGGGCTTGAATCCTTGCGGCCCGACCAAGTCGATTGCGGGTCGCGTTAACTTTCCTGCTTCCGTTGCCGGTGCAGCGATCCAGCCCGGCGATCTCATCATTGGTGATATCGACGGCGTGGTGGTGTTACCGCGTGAAGCCGTTCCGGCTCTGCTCGAACTGGCACAGAAAAAGCTGGATGCAGAGAGCAAGCGTATTGCGGCCATTGGTGATGGCGACATTCGTGCGCCGTGGTTAGAAAAAGCCCTGTTTGCGGCTGGTATGTTAACCGAAGGTGAGGAATTGTAATGGCATCTTCTTATCCCGTAGTGTTGGTCACCGGCAGCGATCTGGCTGAAGAAGCGCTAAGCCTGCTTAAAGGCTTCAGCCTTGTTTATGCCGGCAAACAACCCAGTGAAGACGAATTGTACAGGCTGTGCCAGCAGCATAATCCGGTTGCCATTATTGTCCGTTACGGAAAAATAAATGCCCGTATTATGGACGCCGCTCCTCATTTGCGGGTGATTTCCAAGCATGGCAGTGGGATTGACGTGATCGATCAAAAAGCGGCGGCTGAGCGCCAGATTAGCGTTCAGTCGGCGCCCGGTGCTAATGCAGCTGCGGTGGCTGAACATACATGGACGATGATTTTAGCCTGCGCAAAAGCGGTTATCCCACTCGATCGTCGAATGCGTCAGGGGTATTGGGACAAATCTACCCATAAGTCTGTTGAACTCGAAGGCAGAACGCTGGGTCTCATTGGGCTGGGCGCCATTGGCAGCCGGGTCGCCCGCATTGGCAAAGCGTTTGGTATGAAAGTGCTTGCATATGACCCGTTCGCCAAATCCTTTCCTGACGAATGTGAATCCTCGTCGCTTGAAGGCCTGCTGCAGCAGGCGGATGTGATTTCGCTGCATTGCCCACTGACTGAGCAGACGCGGCACATGATCAACAGCGACAGGCTGAACCAGTGTAAAAAAGGCGCCATACTGGTTAATACCGCTCGCGGCGGACTGATTGACGATGAAGCTTTGTTAGCGGCACTCGATAACGGCACTGTTAGTTGGGCAGCGCTGGATAGTTTTGCTGTGGAGCCCCTTAGCGCGCCACATATCTGGCAGAGCGTTGAGAACGTTATTCTGTCGCCGCATATTGGCGGCGTAAGTGATAACTCCTACGTAAAAATGGGAACAGCTGCAGCAAATAATGTCCTGAAAGTGCTGGCCGAACCAGTGAAAAGGGCAGCTACCCTGTCGTAATAAGTTCATTCGAACCACAATATTTAACGACCTTACCCGACCTGCGGGAATGAGTGTTAGTCTGCGGGTAAGGTCGATTACCCTTCCTGAAGCCACCGGTATTACGCTCACCAACCCCGGCAACGAGTATTTTCCAGACAGATAACTGTCTGAAATCTGGTTGCCCGGCAACCTGATAACCTGAATGTCTTAATGAGCAGAAAGAATGTTTTTATGTGAAGCGCTGAAAAGCTATCGTTTGGCGCGTTGACAGGCGAGAGGGAATACGTGGAAAGTATCCCGCAGGCTTTGAAGTGACTACCTGCGGGATGGTGACGTTATTTACTCAACGGCGACGCAATATTTTCGGCATCGATATTCAACGCTTTTTTACGGCCCATAATCAGTACGGCAATACCGCCGATACCACATAAAATCGCCAGCGGCACCATGGCAAGTGTATGACTGCCCGTGGCCTGGTTGATGATGCCGTAAACATTGACCATTAATCCGCCGCCAATCAGATTAGCCATTGCGCCAATGGCCGCCAGACCGGCCGCCGCCGTGGTAGAAGACATCCAACCGGAGGCCAGCGCCCAGAAAGGCCCTTTCATGGAGTACGCACCTGTCAGCACCAGCGAAAGAATAACAACGCTGCCCATCAAACTGTTGGTGATAAAGGCGGAGAGCAGACCGCCTGCAATCAGGAAGAGCGTGAGCGCGGTATGCCAGCGGCGCTCGCCGCTACGGTCAGAACTTCTGCCCCAGACAATCATCAGGACAGAAGCCAGACCGTAAGGGATGGCGTTTACCAGGCCGGTGGTGAAGTTATCCAGACCGAAGGATTTAAGCAACTGTGGAGACCAGACGCTTAACGTTGACCCTGCCGCAGACGCACCGGCATAAATCAGCGCCATCACCCAAATATGTTTGTGGCGCAGCAGTTGCCATAAAGAAATATGGCCAATCGCTTTTTTCTTCGCATTCTCTGCTGCAAGCGTGCCATTCAACCAGGCTTTTTGTTCCTGATTTAACCAGCTGGCATCTGTAGGCCGATTATTCAGCATAAAGAAAGCGGCAATGCCTAAAATTACCGCCGGGACGCCTTCCATGATAAATAACCAGTGCCAGCCGCGCATACCGTACCAGCCATCAAGTGACAATATGGCTCCAGAGACAGGCGAGCCGATAAAGTTTGCTGCGGGAATGGCTACCATAAAGGTGGCAATTACACGGGCGCGATATTTACCCGGTATCCAGTAAGTCAGATAAAGAATCACGCCAGGAAAGAAGCCTGCCTCAGCCGCTCCCAAAAGGAATCGCAATACATACAGCGTATTGGCGCTTTCAACAAAGGCGGTGCAGACCGAGATAATGCCCCAGGAAACCATAATGCGAGAAATCCAAATCTTCGCGCCAATTTTCTGCATCGCAAGGTTACTGGGCACTTCAAACAGGAAATATCCGACAAAGAACAGGCTACTGGCCAGGCCAAAAACGGCTTTGGAGAGCCCCAAATCTTCATTCATCTGCAGCGAAGCCATACCGATATTCCCACGGTCGATGATGGCAATCAGATAGCAGACGATAAGAAAGGGCAAAATGCGCCAGACCACCTTTCTGACCGTCTGCTGTTCGATATCGGCAGAGAAAGTCGTGATTTGCTTTTTCTCAGACATGATGATCCTCACAAGTTTGTCATAGCCTTACACGGTAAAAAGTGGGGAAGCTGGTTGTTTTACTGTGTAAAACCGCAGTGTACAGAGTGAAATAATATCGCGATATTCCTTCTTTTTTGTCTGTGATTGTTATCAGGTTGTGTTTCTTGTCACAAAAAGGTATGTGATGCTTTTCATTTGTGTGATGGTGGAAGGATTTTGTAGCGGGTCAGATTCTGGCCAGAGTGGGTCGATTGAACCAGCGCGCCTGCGCGGCGACAGGATAGATGCCGTTAATTTAGGTGCGGAAAGAGCAATGGCTTAACGTCGCAACAGCTATGCCTCTGCGTTTGTTGCCGGGATACTGTACAACCTCGCTGCGGCAGCATTGATTTGCCTGTTGCTGCTGATTTTGAAAAGCGCGACAAAGGGAATTGAGTTTCTGGGAAAAAAAGCAGAGCAGGCGGGAGAGGGCTCCCGCCTGAGAGGTCGTTAAGCGACCGGTCGAGCCACAATGCTGCGGGTTTCCATGCGGACTTCCGCGATAGTGACTTCAATCAGGTCGGTGACGCGATAAGCGACTTCGCCCTTAATCTGCACCGAGCCGTTCTCCTGGCTGCAAACCAGTTCATCACGCACCGCGTGAATAAACGGCGCCGGGATAAAGGCGACAGCGCCGTTAGCGGTCAGGCGCACGCGCATCCCGCCGCGGGAAACATCGATAATCTCCGCCGCAAAGCGGGTATCGGTGCCGGCCGACTTCTGCAGGAAGCGCGAGTAGAGCCAGTCGCCCACGTCACGTTCCGCCATGCGGTTCAGGCGACGGCGCTCGCTCATCTTCACGGTGATCTCGTCCTGCGGCCGCGCAGCCGCTTCGCCTTTGATCATCGCTTTCAGCAGGCGATGGTTGATCATATCGCCATACTTACGGATCGGTGAAGTCCAGGTCGCGTAGGCTTCCAGACCCAGGCCGAAGTGCGGGCCTGGCTCGATGCCGATCTCCGCGAAAGACTGGAAACGGCGAATGCGGCTGTCGAGGAACTGGGTCGGCTGCGCGTCCAGTTCGCGACGCAGCTGGCGGAAACCTTCCAGCGTGGCGATCGCCTGCGGGTCGACCTTCACGCCGTGGTTTTCCAACACGTTGGCGGCCTGCTCGGCGTTTACCGGGTCGAAACCGTGATGGATATTGTAGATGCCGAAGCCCAGTTTCTCGCGCAGCACGGTAGCAGCGCAGATATTGGCGGTAATCATCGCCTCTTCCACGATGCGGTTGGCGATGCGGCGATGCTCGGCGATGATATCGAGCACTTCGCCTTTCTCGCCCAGCAGGAAGCGGAAATCGGGACGATCTTTAAACACCAGCGCATGGGTCTGACGCCATTCGCCGCGCGCCAGGCACAGCTTATGCAGCAGACGGATCTGCGTGGCGATAGCTTCGCTTGTCGGCTGCCAGTCGCCGCTGTTTTCCAGCCAGTCGGAAACCTGGTCGTAAACCAGCTTGGCTTTGGATTCAATCCAGGCCGCAAAGAAGTGAATATCTTCGCCCAGCGTACCATCGGCCGCTACCGTAACGCGGCAGGCCAGCGCCGGACGGCGCTCGTTAGGACGCAGCGAGCAGATATCGTCGGAGAGCTGACGCGGCAGCATCGGAATATTGAAGCCGGGCAGATAGTTGGTAAAGGCGCGCTCGGCGGCGATAGCGTCCAGCTCGCTGCCCGCCGCAACGTAAGCGGTCGGATCGGCGATAGCGATAGTCAGACGCAGTTTGCCTTCAGGCAGTTCTTCAACGTAAAGAGCGTCATCCATATCTTCCGTGCTGGCGCTGTCGATGGTGACGAAGTCCAGCGCGGTAAGATCTTCACGCTCAGGCTGCTCGGGCAGCATTTCGCCGGCCACGGCTTCCGGCGCTTCGCGCTCCAGATTGTGACGGGAAAGCGTAACCCACCACGGCGCCAGATGGTCGTCGCCGGTGGTAATAAAAGCGGTCAGTTCAGCATAGAAAGTGCGATCGCCTTTCAGCGGGTGGCGCTTCATTTCAGCGACGGCCCAGTCGCCGGCCTGGAAATCATGCTTCAGGTTGCGGTCGGGACGGCACTGAATGGCGTCTTTCAGCAGCGGATGATCGGGAATGATGGAAAGACGATCGTCTTTCTTCTGCACGCGGCCCACAAAACGCGTCAGGAACGGCTCAACGAGTTTTTCCGGATCGGCGACTTCACGATCCTTATCGGTCTGCAGCACCGCGATAATACGGTCGCCGTGCATCACTTTTTTCATAAACGGCGGCGGAATAAAGTAGCTTTTCTGAGCGTCGACTTCCAGAAAGCCGAAGCCTTTTTCGGTGCCTTTTACCACCCCTTCAACACGCGGCGTCTGGGAGTGGAGTTTCTCTTTGAGCTGCGCGAGCAGCGGGTTATCCTGGAACATAATCTCAACGTTTTCGTGGCCTAAGAGCGGCAGACAGTTTTACGCGATTAACCGCGTCGCGGCAAGTAAAAAGCCCGGAAAATCGCGGGCTTTACCGCGCTTCGCCTGAGTTCGCCGCACGCTTTTTCAGCGCGCAGAGAAGGGCGTGGCGCGACGGGACAGCAGCGCGAATTCTTCCGCGCGGTCAACGGCCTGACTGCTGCTTTCAGGGCATTTTCAGAATTGATCCGCCTGGCGGCAATGGCGTGCAACGCCGCAGACAGACGTAAAAAAGCCGGGATTTACCCGGCTTGATTTAGTGGCCAACTCAGGCGATACGCAGACCCGGTTTGACTTCTGACAGCGTGATTTTTACCGGCACCGATTTCGAGGTCGGCGTACCGCTGCCGTCGCCGAAGCTGGAGAGCGGCACCAGCGGGTTGGTTTCCGGATAGTAGGCCGCCAGGTTGCCTGCGGGAATGTTGTAAGGCACCAGCTTAAATTCGGTCACCTTACGCGTAATGCCGTCGTTCCACAGCGTCTCGATATCCACATTGTCGCCTGCGGAGAAGCCCAGGCGCGCCATATCTTCCGGGTTGATAAACAGCACTTCACGCTGGCCGTACACGCCACGGTAACGGTCATCGAGGCCGTAAATCGTGGTGTTGTACTGATCGTGCGAGCGCAGCGTTTGCAGCGTAAACGGCACTTCCTCATCCAGCTGCGGGAACAGCGAATCCGGCAGGCGAGCGGCGCTGAACTGCGCTTTGTTGTTCAGCGTGTTGAAGCGGAACTCCGCCGCGGCGTTGCCCAGGTAGAAGCCGCCTTTGATCTCGCATTTCGCGTTAAAGTCGGCGAAGCCGGGAATAGTGGCGGCGATATGGTCGCGGATCAGATTGTAATCCGCCGCCAGGCCCAGCCAGTCCACTTTTTCCGAGCCGAGCACGGCGTGCGCGATACCGGCGACAATTGCCGTTTCGGAACGCTGGGTGTCGGCGATAGGCTTGCCGACGCCTTCAGAGGCGTGAACCATGCTGAAAGAGTCTTCCACGGTAATAAACTGCGGGCCGCTAGCCTGAATATCCTGCTCGGTACGACCCAGCGTAGGCAGGATCAACGCGTCCACGGCGCCAGGGCAGAGGTGGCTGCGGTTCAGCTTGGTGCTGATCTGCACGGTCAGGCCGCAGCGGCGCAGCGCCTCTTCGGTACGCGGGCTGTCCGGCGCGGCGGCGGCCAGGTTGCCGCCCAGCGCGATCAGCACCTTGATTTCGTCACGCAGCATCGCTTCCAGCGCTTCCACGGTGTTATGACCGATTTCGCGCGGCGGCTCGAAGCCGAAGTGGTTGCCCAGGCTATCCAGGAAAGCTTTGGTTGGCTTCTCGTCGATACCCATAGTGCGGTTGCCCTGCACATTACTGTGACCGCGCACCGGGCAAAGGCCTGCGCCTTTCTTGCCCAGCTGGCCGAACAGCAGCTGCAGGTTAACGATCTCGCGCACGGTATCCACAGAGTGCTTGTGCTGCGTCACGCCCATCGCCCAGGTACAGATCACGCGCTCGGCGCTCTGGTAGATAGCGGCGGCTTCGCGGATCTGCTGTTCGGTCAGGCCGGACTGCTGAACGATATGCGACCATTCGGTAGCGGCGACTTCAGCCAGATAGGCATCCATCCCTTCGGTTTTGGCGTTGATGAACACTTCGTCAAAAATACCGGGTTCGCCTGCCGCGATCCGGGCGAAATGGGTTTCCGCCAGCGCTTTCACCATGCCGCGCACCGCCGCCATATCGCCGCCGAGGTTCGGCTGGTAATAGGTAGAGCTGATGGTGCCGGCTTTGCTGGTGACCACTTCCAGCGGCTTCTGCGGGTCGGCAAAGCGCTCCAGGCCGCGCTCGCGCAGCGTATTGAACGTCACGATTTTCGCGCCGTGATCGGCGGCGTGACGCAGGCTGTGCAGCATACGTGGATGGTTAGTACCCGGGTTCTGACCGAAAACAAAAATCGCGTCCGCATGATCGAAATCATCCAGGCGAATCGTGCCTTTGCCTACGCCGATACTGCGCTTCAGGCCGGTGCCGCTGGCTTCGTGACACATGTTCGAACAGTCAGGGAAGTTATTGCTGCCGTTCATGCGGCCAAACAGCTGATAAAGCCACGAAGCTTCATTGCTGGCGCGACCAGAGGTATAAAGCTCCATCTGATCGGGGTTATCCATCGCCTTGATGTGTTTAGCGATCAGGGCAAAGGCATCATCCCAGCTAATAGGCTCGTAACGATCGGTTTCACGGTTATAGCGTAGCGGCTCGGTCAGGCGACCCTGATATTCCAGGAAGTAGTCGCTCTGCTTATAGAGCGCCGAGACGCTGTGCTGGGCGAAGAAGCTGGCGTCGATAAAGCGGCGCGTGGCTTCCCAGGTAACGGCTTTGGCGCCGTTCTCACAAAAGCTGAAGGTGCTCTTGTTGTCGTCGCCCCAGGCGCAGCCGGGACAGTCAAAGCCTTTGGCTTTGTTCATGCGCATCAGGTTGCGCATATTTTTCAGAACTTGCTTGCTGTCAAAAACAAAGCGGGTCGTCGCTTCCAGTGATCCCCAGCCGCCCGCCGCCGCCTGGTAAGGTTTTATTGCAGTTTTAAATTTCATAGTGCTTCGCAGGTGATTTGAATGTTTTTGTCTTGTTAAGAAGTTATGACTTCTTTTATCGGCACAGTCTGTGAGTTCTTAACAAAATTGTCTAATTGATTGCTTTAATCATGCGATAGGTGGGGTTTATCGCTAAAGCGTGAGGCATATCAAAGAATCACATGGAAGCTTGTGCTTTTCTCCGCCGCACTTTTTGCGCTGGCTCATACTCAGGCTTTCCGCTGCGAAAGACGAGGGGCCTGTGAAAGAACTTGCCAGTAAAATCCATGCTTTCGGCAAGGCGTTAATGATGCCGATCTCCGTTATCGCCGCCGCCGGTATCTTTCTGGGCGTGGCGGCAGCGCTGCAAAACCCGGCAATTACTGGCGAGGCGTTTGCCAACCTGCACGTGCCGCAGCTGATTATCGGCTTTATCCGCAAAGTCGCCGGCGCGCTGTTCGCCAATCTGCCGCTCTTTTTTGCCGTTGCCAGCGCCATCGGCCTGGCGAAAGCGGAGAAGCCGACCGCCGCTTTTGCCGCCGTTATCGGTTTTATCGCCATGCATGTCGGCGTCAGCGCCACGCTGGCTGCACAGGGGCTGACCGCAGCCACCACCACGCCGGAAGCGCTCCAGGCAAAGGGGATGGAGCAAACCGCCGCCATGATGACCTCGGCGGAATATATCCCGATGCTCGGCATCTTCACCTATAACATGAGCGTGCTGGGCGGCGTGATCGCCGGGCTGCTCACCGCCGCTATCCATAATCGCTTCTACACCACGCAGCTTCCCACTGCTATCAGCTTCTTTGGCGGCAGACGTTTTGTGCCTGTGGTCACCGTGCTGGTGCTGCCGCTGGTGGGCGTGCTGTTGGCAGCAATCTGGCCGACCATCGGCGCGGGTATCGCCTGGGTCGGCGAGCTGATCGGCAAAAGCGGCCAGTACGGCGCCTTTCTCTACGGCAGCAGCGAACGGCTGCTGATCCCGACCGGCCTGCACCATATCCTCAACGAAACGGTGCGCTTTACGCCGATTGGCGGCGTCGCTACGGTAGACAACCAGACCATCGTAGGCGCGCTCAATATCTTCAACACCGCGCTGACCCATCCAGGAGCGGTGCCGGACAATATTATTCGCAACGCCACGCAGTTTCTCGCCCAGGGAAAAATCCCGGTGATGATGTTCGGCCTGCCGGCAGCGGCGCTGGCGATTTATCACTGCGCCAGGCCGGAACATAAACAGCGCGTCAAGGCGCTGATGCTGGCAGGCGCGCTGACCTCGTTCACGACAGGTATCACTGAGCCGCTGGAATTCTGCTTTATCTTTGTCTCGCCCGTGCTCTATCTGCTGCACGCTTTTCTCAGCGGCCTCTCCTTTATGCTGATGTCGATGATGCAGCTGATGATTGGCAATATTCAGGGCGGCGCTATCGATCTGGTGGTGTTCGGTATTCTTGGCGGCAGTAAAACTCACTGGTGGTGGACGCTGGTGCTGGGCGCGGTTTATGCGCCTCTCTACTATTACGGTTTCCGTTTCATTATCACGCGTATGCGGATAGAAACGCCCGGCAGGGAAACTGAAGAGGCGGCGCCGGAAAGCCGAACGGTGGCGGCAGACGAGCGTATCCGGGTGATCATTAGCGGGCTTGGCGGGCAGGGCAATATAGAGGAGGTCGATTGCTGCTTTACCCGGCTGCGCGTGCGGGTGAAAGAGATGAAGGAGGTGGTCGATCAGACATTGATGACCACCGGCGCCAACGGCGTAAATCGCGTCAGCGACCATGACGTGCAGGTTATTTATGGCCCGCAGGTAGAGAAAATCGCCAGCGAAGTAAAAACCGCGCTGGGCGCGACCTGATAGTCGCCTCGCGCTGGCCTGGCCGTCAGGCTCTGCGGGCGCGGGCGGCGGCGACGAGTCCCTTTAGCCACGCCTGATGGCCGTTGATCATAGGATCGGGCGTGGCTTTCGCCAGCTCTTTTGCCGGATTGCCGTTCTGGGTTTCCTGGGTCAGGATACGCACGCGCCCGCCCATATCCTCCAGCAGCCAGGCGTGATGCACATCCAGCCGCTTCTCGCCTTCGCCTGACCAGCCGTGCCACGCCAGGCGAGCCGGTTCGTCGGCGGAAGGCGCCACATGTTCCGTGACCTGCGCATCCACCGGGAAACCGAAGGTCGTAAAGTAAAAGCGTACATCCTGCGCCAGCTCAGGGCCTTTGCCGTCATAAAAACGGATATCAGCGGCATTCTCATAGTAGGTTGGCCACAGGGAAGGCGTGTTCAATAACGGCCAGATATCCGCCACGCAAAGCCCCGCCACAATCATCTCGTTCGAAGCAAAATTATCGCAAAAACCCGGAATAAAGCCTTCAGGCCAGCTAATAACGTTCATTGTTGACTCACTCAGAAAGGGGAGCGGCGCCAGTCGCCGCCCGATAAGGCCAGTATGCGATCCGCGATGATATAAAACTAATCAGGGTTTATGATTGCTGATATCATAATTATTGATATCTACGCTGACCGTAACGAACAAATGAAAAACGATATTCGCACCCTGGATTTGAACCTGCTGAAAGCACTTGATGCGCTACTGGATGAGCGCAGCGTAACGCGAGCGGCGGCCAGGCTGTCGCTGACTCAGCCAGCCGTCAGCGGGATGTTGGCGCGCCTGCGTGACTGTTTTGACGATCCGCTATTCAGCCGTGCGCAAAGAGGCATTGTGCCTACGCTGCGTGCGCTGGAGCTGGCTGCGCCGGTGAAGAAGATCCTCAACGAAACCGAGGCGCTGTTACAGCCGAAAGTGTTCAACCCGTCCAGTGCGGAAATGACCATCACGCTTGCCGCAACGGACTATGCACTGAAAGCGGTGATCGTGCCTTTTATCGCAAAGCTGCGTCAGCAGGCGCCAAACATTAGGGTAGCGGTGGTGCCGGTGCATTATGAGCGTCTTGTCGGGCAGCTGGAGCGCGGCGAAGTGGACTTCGCGCTGGTCACGCCGGATACCGCGCCGCAGGAACTTCATGCCCGTAATCTGTTTGAGGAACACTATGTTTGCATGATGCGCGCGGATCATCCTGACGCTGGCCCTGAGCCGCTGACCCTGGCGCGCTTTTGCGAACTGGATCAGGTGCTGGTTTCTTTTACCGGCGATAAATTCTCTGGCGCCACTGACGAAGCCCTGGCGAAGCTGGGACGTAAAAGAAAGGTAGTGATGGCGGTAAACAGCTTTCTGATGCTGCCGGAAATCCTGCAGGTCAGCGATTTGATAGCGGTAACGCCTGCGCGTCTGACAACAGGCGTAGAGAAAATGACGATAAAAACGCCGCCGCTGGCGATTACGGGTTTTACTAAAACCCTGGCCTGGCATGACCGAACCCATAGCGATTTGCGCTATTGCTGGCTAAGGACGCTGCTGGCGGAAACGGTGACTATGCAATAATTTTCCGTGGCCGCTCTTGTTTTGGCTAATTAACGAAGCGGCAAAATGCATCTAAATTATTCATCAGCATAAAGTTTAAATATATTATACAGTGTGAAATATGAAGTTACATTAATCATCAATAATGATTTTTGTCAGAGCGTTATAGGTTGGTAATTTATTTCTACCGAGACGATATAAAATAAGTGGCCTTATTTCTTGCAACCTTCCTGAGGCTTGCTATAGTTATTTATGCACGACGTTCACCGGCGTTCGGTAAAACAGCAACAGCCGAGCCAACTATTATCCGGTGAGAAATTTGAAACACGAAGAGGATGTTATTATGACTCAGCATCGTGGCAATTCCGGCAACTTCGCCGAAGATCGTGAGAAAGCATCAGAAGCAGGTAAAAAAGGCGGCCAGAGCAGCAGTAGCGGCAGCTTCAAGAACGACCGCGAAAAGGCTTCCGAATCTGGCAAGAAAGGCGGGCAGAGCAGCCGCCGTAGCTGATTAGCCCGGCAGCTGCCGGGAGCGATAATTATCTGACGATAATTATGGAGTAAAGGGAGAAGATGAATAACAGGTAAAGGATATTACGTCGGCAAACTATTGCCTGAAAAACCCGCTTTCCTCTGTGTCAGGAATGGCGGGTTTTTTGCATGGAAAATAGCGCTTTTTATTGGTGATGTATATTCAGATGGGAAATGATTTTTCAGTTTTTTATGCGGTGATTATTTGCTATGCCGGAGGGTTGCCCGTAGTGATATTATTACATGGAGTGAATTAATTTAAGATTGTTTCCCTTGTCCAAAAATGAGAACCTGGCGTTTTCACTACAAGGAAAGATGATGAGCGCCTCCACTATTTCGATTGGCCTGCTGCTTTATCCCCATTTAACCCAGCTCGATCTCACTGGCCCGTTTGAAGTCTTTGCCCGTGCGCCGAACGCCAGCGTACATCTTATCTGGAAAACATTGGATCCCGTGGTTTCCGATCGTGGCCTGGCCATTGTGCCTTCCGCAACATTTACAACCTGTCCAACGCTGGACGTTATTTGCGTGCCCGGCGGGCCAGGGCAAATCGCGCTGATGGAAGATGCCGATACGCTGAACTTTATACGACGTAAAAGCGCAGAGGCGAGTTTGATTACCTCTGTCTGTACGGGTTCGCTGATATTAGGCGCGGCAGGACTGCTAAAGGGGCGTAAAGCGACCTGCCACTGGGCATCGCTACAGCAGCTGGCGCTATTGGGCGCCGAGCCGGTCAGCGAGCGAGTGGTGCGCGATGGCAATTTGATTACCGGCGCAGGCGTCACTTCCGGCATCGACTTTGCGCTGAGCGTGGTAGCCGCGCTATACGGGGATGAGGCGGCTCAGGCTATTCAGCTGCATATGGAATACGATCCCGAACCGCCATTCGTCTGCGGTTCGCCTCGCGTAGCGGCGAAAGAGCTGGTGGAGAAAGCGAGCGCTGAAATCGCGCCCTTTATTGCTAAAAGAGCGGCGGCAACGGCAAAAGCTGCTGCCGCGCTATCTGTCGACGGCCATCACGAGTAACAGTTAGCAGATATATACGTGACAGCGTCACTTAAAGTCGGCGCAGGCAGCCACAGTCGCCGGTCATCATGACTCTTTGATTCCCAACCAGTAATGCAGAAACCAGCACGCATCAACAGGCTATCAGGGTCAATAACACGCGTTCTGGAGGAATATGGACTGATTCTGAATCCAGGCTTTTCGGCGACGATCAGGATGAATCTGCTGCCGGAATATGAATAATTATCGCAGACTTTCAGGCGAACTTTTCAGCCCAGTTGGGCGCTATTCCGGGGATTATTATGCTAACTGAAACCGTACAGACCGACGAGCTGGAAGGCAAAGCCCTGGAGTGGGCCGTCCTTAAAGCGATCGGCGGCGCGTGGCCCGCTAACGTCGTCAGCAACTGGGACAGGGCCGGCTATCTGATCACCAATCTGAATATCTTTTTAAGCAGCGGCGGCCACAAGCAGATGTTTATCGCTTACCTCGATGAAAGAGCGCCTTCCGTGGGTAAAACCTTGCCGGAAGCCGTCTATCGCGCCGTCGTCCATTCCTGTATCGGCAGCTGGATTTCCGTACCGGTTTCCGTGTTAAAAGCGTAAACAAGCAGTGCGATTAATTATTAGCGTTCAGATTGTAGTGCCATTAATTTAGTTTATTTATGGCTAACGATTCAGGGTTAATTAACCCACGGGCGCTTTGTGCCTTTCCAATTTCTGCACAACTTGCCAAAAACAGCGGCTTCCTGACCGGGTTTAGGTTTTGCCTATTCCAGCGAGAATCAACAACGCCTGGATAACGCTTGGCGACTCTGCAAATAATCAGGGTATGACTACATACCGTGTGAGAGTGGGTTTCCATAACCCTTCGGCCCTGACCTTCAGGCAGCTTGATGAAATTCTGGAACAGCAGCGATTCTGGCGTAAGGCGTCGCGCAGCGCCACGTTTCGCTATTTTATGGAGTATGAGTATGAATCGGAGGTGCGCGATCTTTGCGAAGTCTGCGAGCTGGCCTATTCCCAGGCCTGTAAGGTAAAAAGATGCCCACTGGTGCTGGTGGTGGCCGATGCGAAAGAGGAACCCGCTTCTGAGCCGATTGGCTAAAAATCGTATCGCATGCAGCCCGACAAACCTTGTCTGCGTAGGCAAGAGTTGCTAAATTTATGACAGACTGGTTAAAAAAAATTCTGATATCGGTGCCCTGAGGTTACGCCTCGGGGCTTTTTGTTTTAATCCACTGCTTTTATTGGGCCGCCGCCTGAAACGTTAGCGGTTTTCGACCCGCTTTCTGGTAATCAGGCCGTTCTGGTCAGGTCAGCCATCATAAAGCCGCTTTCTTTACGCCTCGCAGCCGCGAGGCTTTTTTATGCCCGCAATCCTGAGGAGGAACCATGCTAACCGTAAAAAGCTTTATCGGCGGCGTTACGCATATCTGCGAGGTGAGCAACATCACTATCGCAAAACGCGGCTCTGAAACCTTTGAGTTTGTGCTGATGCTCACCAAAGACCACCCGAATCCGGACTTTGCGGAGGTCATGCCCGCCATTTATCAGGATGAAGAAAAAACGAAGATCTTACAAAAAGAGGCGGTTCTGATCAGCGAAAGAGAAGGTGTGCGGGTAGAGGACGCGGCGGCCGTACTGATCAACGAAGTGGAAAGCGTTAAGATGCCGGGAATAAAAGAAGCGGACGGCACGCTGTATCAATATCTCTATCCGGGCGACCGGGTAGATGTGATGAACTCACACGGGACAGTGATTGAAACTGTTCGGTAATTTAAGCAAATGTGCGTCAGCACAACCTTTGTCAGGCGCAGGGTAGTCTGGCGCATTCTATGACGGAAGTATTCGACTCAGCTGCACGTTCGCTTGTGCTCATAATGACCTTGAGCAGTACGCCTGTCTGCTTTGTGCCAAAAGCGGGCATGTTTAACGCGGGCTCGCTGTGACAGAATGTCCATCAATCCATAACAGGCTAATTCTGCAGACACAGGTTTTCATACTGTTAGTGCTGTAGATTATCAGCTTGCAAAGAAGCCAACTATGAGCAACGACTTACTACAGACATCACGACAGGCAATTTATTGGGTAGAGGCAGTCCGTAAGGTCAGGGTGCTGCGAATCATAAAAGCGTGGGCGGAGCGGTTGCCCGGACACCGTTAACGAATGTTCCAATAAATGCTGGAAAGCGCGGTTTGAATTGACTTCACTCCCGGGCTAACTGAACATCTGGGCAGGTCAATTTTATTGAGCACGCAATCGGGTATATCAATTCATTTATGCAGCGCTAAAATGAATATAACTTACTGAAAAACAATAAAAATGGATATAAAACAGCTTATTTACCTGTGCAATCTGGAGCGAGAGCGCCATTTTGGCCGCGCGGCGGAGGCGAGCTTTGTCAGCCAGCCAACGCTGTCGATGCGGCTGAAAAATCTGGAGCGCGAGCTGGGGCTGTCGCTGATCAACCGCAGCAATAACTTCGATGGCTTTACGCCGGAAGGCGAAAGGGTGCTGACGTGGGCGCGCGAGATCGTTTCCGTCTATCAGGGCTTGAAGCTTGAGGTCGAGGCGCTCAAGCACGGCGTTTCCGGCACGCTGCGCATCGGCGTGGTGCCGCAGTGTAGCGTCTCGCTGCCGCTGATGCTGAAAGGCATTCAGGAGCGCTATCCGCAGCTTGACTACCGCGTCTCGGTACTCAGCGCCGATCAGCTGCTGGACGCGCTGAACAGCTATACGGTAGATGTGGGCATCGGTTTTTTTGAGCTGGTCACGCTGCGCGAGCTGCACTTCCAGGCGGAACCGCTGCAGGATAACGGCGTGGAGGTGGTTTTCCATCCCGAGCACTTTCCACAGCTGCTGGGCGAAGGGCCGCTCGACTTAAGCGAACTTAAAACCATTCCCTTTTGCCTGGCGGAGCAAACCCGCTATTTCAGACGCTATCTGGATACGCACTTTCGCGAAGCCGGCATTCATCTGCGGGTCATTCTGGAAACCACCTCGGTGTTTCAGCTGGCGCAGGGCGTGCAGGTTGGCCTGGGCTGTCTGATCTCGCCGCGTGGCCATCTGCTGCCCGCTATGACGCCCGAGCTGCGCTCCCGGCCGCTGGCGATTGCGCCAATGAGTCGCCAGGCGGCGGTGGTGATTGCCGAACCGGGCAGAGCGACGCCGTTGTCGCAGCATTTTTTCGATGAGGTGCGCCGCTGGTTAAGCGAGCGGTAAATTCAAACTGTCAGCTTCCCAGCGACTGCATCAGCCGATTAATCCAGCCGGCCAGCGCCGTACTGAAGATAACGTTCAGCGTGCTTTGCAGCGACAGGCCCGCTTCCGTCAGCGGCTGCAGATGGGCGGCGCTGAAGCGCTCCGGCGAGCGGGTAAGCTGCGCCGCCGCCTGAATCAGCGCCCGATCGACCGGCCCGGCGACCGCCGCCGCTTTCTCTACGCTCTCCTGAAGCACTTCGCGCAGCTTTTCCGGCGCATAGCGGCTAAAGCACATTCGGCTGCCGTTGATACGCGCGGCTACCGCGGCGGCCAGCTGGCCTTCCGGCGTGGTGATCCTCTCTTCCAACACGTTAATGAGTTGTCCCCAGCCATACAGCACATCGCCGTCGTGCGCCAGCAGCCCGGCGCTGTGGCTTAACGCGCGCTGCGGCTGGCAAAAGGCCAGCGCTTCGAGCTGGTTTTCAGAGGCGTAGCGCGGCTCAACGGGCAACAGTCTTGGCTGCCAGTCGATTGCCCGTTCGAAACAGCTTTCGTCAGCATCGGCCGGTACGGTGACGCCAGGCATCCAGCGTACGGGCAGCGCAAGCAGGGCATGAATGCCTGCCGCTACCCGCGCCTGATAGCAGACGAAACCGATGATCTGACTGAAGGTAATGATATCGGGCGCGGTCAGGCCCGCTTCATCCAGCCGCTGCAGCGCCGCCTCATCAATCAGCGTTGGCTGCATCGCCAGCTGGCGGGCGTATTCGGTAATCTGCGTCAGGCGGCGATTGCTCTCGCGGGAAGAGTCCGGGCCGCTTAAGGGGTTGAGCCGCGCCGCATAGTGATTGCACAAGCGCTGCACGCCGGTGACCTGCGCCACGGTCAGCGCGGTGCTGAGGCGATTGTAAAGCGAGAGCGTATGCGTCAGCGAGGTGGTCAACGCCTCAGGGAACAGCAGCTGACAGAGATCCCGGGAAGCCAGCAGCGCGGGCTGCGCCTGCTGCAAATTCTGCCGCAGTTCGCCTTTGCAAAGCGTGGCCAGTCCCAGCAGGAAGCGGTCTTCCACCTCAGCGGCCTCGGGTACCAGAGGTTGCGCCCGCGCGGCGAGCGTGGACTGAGTTTCATGATACCAGTGGCTGTGGCTTTCCGACCGACGCTGTTCCATGATCGTTCCTTTTCAAGTTGGCTGGCCCTGACAACGGGCCTGAGGGCAAAGCTATCCTCGCGCAAGCGGAATGACCGACAAAGACCAATCGGTGCTAATAAATAGCGGAAAAGCATAATGATGAAAGAAACAGCGGTTTCTGCTGGAAAACCGCCCGCTGTTGGCGAGTCGGGCGGGTCGGCGTTCGGGATCAGCGATCTTTGCGCCAGGCGTCGGCCGTCAGCGCTTCGCCAAAGTGGCTGGTAATCAATCTCTTTGTCAGGTCGTGCAGCGGACAGGCCAGCACGTCGGCGGTGCTGCCGCGCTCCACCACTTCGCCATGATGCATCACGATAACCTGGTCGCTGATATGCTTCATCATGCCCAGATGCTGGGTCACGTAGATATAGGCGATGCCGTGTTTATCCTGCAGCTCAAGCATCAGGTTAACCAGCTGGGAACGCATCGACATATCCAGCGAGGCCAGCGCCTCGTCGGCGACGATGACTTTAGGCTGCAGAATAAGCGCGCGGGCAAGACCAACGCGCTGCTTCTGTCCCGGCGCCAGCATATGCGGGTAATAAGCGGCGTGATCGCGCAGCAAACCGACCTGGCGCAGCGTAGCGATAATCCGCTTCTCCCGCTCTTCGGCGGAAAGGTCGGTATTCAGCCGCAGCGGGAAATCCAGAATCTGGCCAATACGCTGGCGTGGATTAAGCGAGGTGGACGGGTCCTGAAATATCATGCGGATACGCTGGCTGCGGTAGCCGTAGTCGCCATACTCTAGCGGACGATCGTCGATCAGGATCTCACCGGCGCTCGGCTCGACCATGCCGCTGAGCATCTTCGCCAGCGTCGATTTGCCGGAGCCGTTTTCGCCGATAATCGCCAGCGTCTGCCTTTCCCGCAGCGTGAAGCTGACCTCTTTTACCGCTTCCACATGCTGACGCCGGAACAGCCCGGTACGATAACGCCAGGTTTTACTGAGGTTGCGGACTTCCAGCAGCGTCTCAATCATGGCTGGCTCTCCATATTCAGCGGGAAGTGGCAGGCGAACAGGTGCGATTTGCTGCCCGTCAGCCGCGGCGTTTCAATACATTTTTTCTGCGCGTAGGGACAGCGCGGCCCCAGACGACAGCCGATCGGCAGATGCTCCAGCGAAGGAATAGCGCCGGGCAGCGTATTCAGACGGCTTTTATGCGGCAGCGAGCGGCCAAAATCGGGCATCGCCCTGATCAGCGCCTGGGTATAGGGATGGTGCGGCTGCACGATCAAATCTTCGCTGGTGGCTGTCTCCACCGTTTGCCCGCAGTACATCACGTTAATCCGGTTTGCCCAGTGGCTCAGCATCTGCAAATCGTGGCTGATCAGCAGAATGGTGGTGTTGTTGTTCTGGTTCAGCCTGGAGAGCAGACGAAAGATCTGCACCTGGGTCGTGGGTTCCATGGCGTTGGTCGGTTCATCGGCAATCAGCAGGCGAGGCTGATTCGCCAGCGCGATGGCGATCATCACCTTCTGGCATTCGCCTTCGGTCAGCTCATAGGGAAAGCTGCGCATAATGTCTTTATGATCTTTGATGCCCACACGGTGCAGCAGCTCGATAGCGCGACGATGGCGCCAGCGGAAACGCTGATACCAGCGTCCTTTCCATGTCCAGGCCGGGATCGCCTGCTTGAGCTGCTGACCAACGCTTTCTGAAGGGTCGAGGCAGGACTGCGGCTCCTGAAAAATCATCGACACGTTATGACCGACGATTTTTCGTCTTTCGCGCGGCGACAGCTTCAGCAGGTCGATATCGTCAAAGCGCATCCGATCGGCGGTTACGCGCCAGTTATCTTTGGTTACGCCGCAGATCGCTTTGGCGATCAGGCTTTTTCCCGAGCCGGATTCGCCGACCAGGCCGCGAACTTCGCCTTCGCTCAGGGTGATGCTGACGCGGTCTACCGCCTTGACCGGCCCGTCGGCGGTCATAAATTCAATGGTCAGATTACGTATATCGAGCAGCGGCATCTATTCAACTCCCGCAACGATGGCGCGACGAATGCCGTCGCCCAGCAGATTGATAATCAGCACGCTGAGCATAATCGCCGCGCCGGGCAGCATTACCGTCCAGGGCGCGACGTAAATCAGCTCCAGCGCATCGCCAAGCATGGCTCCCCATTCGGGAGAAGGCAACTGCGCGCCCAGATCCAGAAAGCCCAGCGCGGCGATATCCAGGATCGCCATCGACAGCGCGCGGGTAAACTCCGACACCAGCAGCCCCAGAATATTAGGGAAAATGGCGTAGCGCAGAATATTCATACTGGTCGCGCCATCCAGGCGTGCGGCGGTAACATACTCTTTTTCCAGCTCTTCATGCACTGCGGTATAGACCGAACGCACCAGGCGCGGAATAATCGCCAGAAACACCGCCAGCCAGGCATGGCTCAGGCCCGGCCCGAAGAAGGCGACGACGATAATCGCCAGCAGCAGCGAGGGAATGGAAAGGAAAGTATCCAGGATATGGTTCATTACCGCCGAACGCAGCCCGCGCGTCAGCCCGGCGAAAACGCCTAACACCAACGCGCAGAGCGAGGCCAGCACGGTAATGGCGATAGCCGATCCCACTGTTGGCGCCGCGCCGCTCAGCAAGCGGCTTAGCAAATCGCGGCCCAGATCGTCTGTTCCCAGAAAGAAGGAGACATCGCCGTAGCGCGACCAGGAAGGCGGCAGCAGCTGATAGCCTAAAAACTGTTGATCCAGGCCATAAGGCGCCAGCAGGCGGCCAAACAGGCACAGCAGCAGCAGCGCGATAAACAGGTAGAAGCCGATCATCGCGGTGGTGTCGTGGTAAAACAGCCGCCACGTCGTGCGGAAAGTGCTGGGAAGCCGCTTTTCGGCGTAAATATTATCGGAGGGCATACCATTCCTTATGCTTCAGCGGCGTCGTCAGCGCGCCAAGAATATCGGCGAGCACGTTCACGGTAATCACCAGGCCGCCGACCATCATGACGCCGGCGGAGATCGCCGCATAATCCTGCTGCCGGATAGCGTCCACCAGCCAGCGGCCGAGGCCTGGCCAGCTGAATACCACTTCGGTAATCATCGCCAGCGTCAGCATGGTGGAAAACTGCAGGCCAAGTCGCGGGATGACCGGCGGCAGCGCATTGTGCAGCACGTGACGGCGAATAATCGTCAGGCGCGACAGGCCGCGAGTTGCGGCGGCTTTAATATAATTTTGCTCCATTACCTCGCGCGTACTGATACGCAACAGGCGCACGACTTCCGTCGTGGGCGCGACGGCCAGCGCCGTAACCGGCAAAATCAGGTGCAGCAGCACGCTTTTCAGCATCTCGTGCCGCCACGGCGAATGGCTCAGCCAGGCGTCAATCAGCGCGAAACCGGTGATATTCTTCATCGGGTAGAGCAAATCGATGCGGCCCGATACCGGCAGCCAGCCGAGATCCAGCGAGAAGAAAAGCGTCAGCAGCAGCGCCAGCCAGAACACCGGCATGGAAAAGCCCAGTAGGGCAAGCGCGCTGATCGCCTTATCCTGCCAGCGATTGCGCATGATGCCGGCGGCGATGCCAAGAGGAATGCCGATGGCCATCGCCAGCACGAAAGCGAGGATACAGAGCTCCAGCGTGGCGGGGAAAACCTCCAGCAGCTGAAGGGAAACCGGCTCGCCGTTGATGCTGGAGACGCCGAAATCGAACTGCAGCAGCCCCTGATACCAGAACAGCATCGCGTCGCTTAGCGAGGCGCCCTGTAAGGGCGCGTGAGGCGTAAAATAACTGAGGCTAAAGCCGACCAGCGTCAGCAGGAACAGCGTCACCAGCCACAGCACCAGCCTTCTCAGCGTATAGATAATCATGGTTTCGCCTCCCGATCGCGATAAACGCCCGCGAAAGAGGCGTTGCCAAACGGACTCAGCACCAGGCCATGAATATCATGGCGATAGGCCTGCAGCCGCAGCGAATAGGCCAACGGCAGCACCGGCAGCGCCTGAGCCAGCATCGTCTGCGCTTTGTCGTAATAGTCGATGCGCGAGGCGAGCTGCTGGGAAAGCAGCGCTTTTTGCAGCGTCTCGTCAAAGGCGGCGTCGCACCAGTGCGCATAGTTGGTCTGCGAGCCGATAGCGGCGCAGCTCAGCAGCGGGCGGAAAAAACTGTCGGGATCGTTGCTGTCGGTAGCCCAGCCGGTCAGCGTCAGATCGTGATTCATCTCCATCAGGCGCGCCTCCTGAAAGCGGCCTTCAACCGGCACAATTTTCACCGTAACGCCAATTTGCGCCAGATCCGCCTGAATAAGCTCAGCGGTTTTCAGCGGGCTGGGATTCCACGCCTGCGAGGCGGTTGGCACCCAGAGCGAAAGCTGCAAATCTTCCACGCCCAGCGCCTTGAGCGCGTCGCGCGCTTTTTGCGGATTGTATTCGGTCACGCGGGCGCTGTTGTCATAGGCCCAGGAAGCGCGAGGCAGGATAGACGCCGCGGTTTCCGCCGTACCGTAATAGACGGACTCCATCAGCCGTTCGTTATTGATCGCCAGCGCCAGCGCCTGACGCACTTCCGGGCGATCCAGCGGCGCTTTGCGAGTGTTGAACGCCAGGTAGGCGATATTCATGCCGGGCCGCAGCGTCAGCCGCAGACGAGGATCGTCGCGCAGCACGGAAATCTGGCTGGCCGCCGGATAAGCCAGCACGTCGCATTCGCCGGTCAGCAGCTTGGAGAGGCGTCCGGTGCCGCCTGCGCCCATATCGATCACCACCTGCGGCATACGCGGCAGTCCTTTCCAGTAATTCTGATGGCGGGCGAGACGGACATACTGGCCGGTACGGTATTCGCTGAGCTGGAAAGGGCCGGTGCCGACCGGCTGGCGATCCAGCTGCTCCTGGCGATCGACTTTGCTCAGCTGCGCGGCATATTCGGCGGAAAGCACCGGCGCGTAGTGCGTCGCCAGGTGCCAGAGAAAAGAGGCGTCCGGCGCGTTCAGGCGAATCTCCACCGTATCGTCGCTCAGCTTTCTTACGCTGGCGACGCTGTCGGCGAACTGCAGGCTGTCGAAATAGGGATAGCTGCCGCCGTTGACGTTATGCCAGGGCGATTTGCGGCTGAAAATGCGCTGAAAACTGAAGGTCACATCGTCCGCATTCATCGGCCGCGTCGGCGTAAACCAGGCCGTTTTCTGAAAAGCGACGTTATGGCGCAGATGAAAACGGTAGGTTGCGCCGTTATCCAGCACCTGCCAGCTCTCCGCCAGCTCCGGGATCAAACGGTAGGTATAGGGATCAACGTCCAGCAGACGATCGTAAAGCTGCGCCGCCAGCGTATCCACCACCAGTCCGCCGCTTGCCATCTGCGGGTTGAAGGTGGTGGCCGAGCCGTTTACGCAATAGACGAAACCGCTCTGGCGGATATCTTCCGGCGGAGCGGCGGCGACCGAAGCGCTGATCAGGCTAAGGCCGGCAAGAAAAGTACAGAGTAGTGTGCGCATAAGTCATCTGAAATATCAGGCAATCCACAGAGTGTACCGCACTCCGGGTTTTCCCCCAAAGTTTGCCGGGACGACTGACGCTTTTTCGCGCTGGCGAGGAGAAGAGCGCGCTCAATCTTAAAAGGCCGCTATAGCGACGAAGAATACGCCCAACGTTATTACGGTAATGAGAATTATTATCAATAAAAACTTTACAACGCTTTGTGAGAATGATTATTATTCTTCTGCGCTTCAACGGGGCTCTACCAGAGAAGGGCACGACATTGCTCACATTGCTTCCAGTATTTTTAGCCCGCCCTGCGCGGGCTTTTTTTTGTGCGGCCTATACCGCTTCGGCACTGTTGCAATGCGCTCAGGAGTGTTCCGTAAGGCAGCGCTCTTGCGGCAACCGTCGCTGCAGGAGCGGCACTCCGCTGCTCAGGCACCGATGCTGATAACAGGCATGACCTCACCAGGCAGCCCGCAGCTATACTGAGATGACAAAGGAGGCGCTTATGTCTGAAAAAATTCATTTGTTACAGGGCGATATCACGCAGATCCCGGTTGAAGCCATTGTTAATGCGGCTAATTCGTCGCTGCTGGGCGGCGGCGGCGTGGACGGCGCCATTCACCGCGCGGGCGGCGGTTCGATTTTGGCGGAATGCCGTAAAATCCGCGAGCGGCAGGGCGGCTGTCAGCCTGGCGACGCGGTAATAACCGGCGCGGGAAATCTACCCGCGAGCTACGTTATCCATACCGTAGGCCCAATCTGGCAGGGCGGAAAAAAAGGCGAGCCGGAAATACTGCGCAGCGCCTACAGCCGCTGCTTCGAACTGCTGGAGGAGAAGCAAATCCCCGGCGTCTCTTTTCCCAATATCAGCACCGGCGTCTATGGCTTTCCTAAAGCGCTGGCGGCGCAAATCGCTTTAGAAGTGATAACCAGCCGGCTGAACTCGCCAATCGAACGCGTCAATATCGTCTGCTTCGACGCGGAAAATTATGCCATTTACCGCGATCTACTGGCATAGCTTCAGCTTTCGTTGTTGATAGCAATATTGTGTTTTTTCATCATGGCGCGCAGCTGGTGATAGGTTACGCCCAGTAAGTCTGCGGCGCGTCGCTGGTTATAACGTGCCTGTTCCAGACTGCGATGCAGCAGATCTTTCTCCTGCTGATGCTGCCAGCGGCGTAGATCCAGCGGCAGCGAAGGCAGCGCATCAGCGTCGGGCTGTGCTTGCGGCGGCGCAATCCAGCCACGCTGAAAAGGATTAACAATAATATCGTCCAGCGCTTCTTCGCTATCGCCATGACGATAGACAGAGCGTTCCACGACGTTTTTCAGCTCGCGTACGTTGCCCGGCCAGCCATGGGCCAGCAAGGTCTGCTGCGCCTGCGCGGTAAAGCCGGGGAAAAAAGGCAGGCCAAGCTCGCGACACATCTGAATGGCGAAATGCTCGGCCATCACCAGAATATCGCTGCGGCGCTCGCGCAAGGGCGGCAGCTGCACCACGTCAAAAGCGAGCCTGTCGAGCAGATCGGCGCGGAACTTTCCCTCTTCGGCCAGCTGCGGCAGGTCAGCGTTAGTGGCGCAGACCAGGCGTACGCTGACCTGTAATGGCTGGCTGCCGCCAACGCGTTCGAGCTGGCCATACTCGATGACCCGCAGCAGCTTCTCCTGCACCAGCATCGGCGCCGTCGCCAGCTCGTCCAGAAACAGCGTGCCGCCGTCGGCGCGCTCGAAGCGGCCCAGATGACGCTTTTGCGCGCCGGTAAAGGCGCCAGCCTCATGGCCGAACAGCTCCGAATCCAGCAAATTTTCGTTCAGCGCCGCGCAGTTCAGCGAAATAAACGGGCCCTGCCAGCGTTCGGAGAGATAGTGGAGCCGGCTGGCAATCAGCTCCTTGCCGGTGCCGCGCTCGCCGATAACCAGCACCGGCTTGTTCAACGGCGCCAGCCGCGAAACCTGCTCCAGCACCTCCAGAAAATTGTTTGACTCGCCCAGCAGCGTCTCTTTTTCCATTATTTTCACCAGATGTTGGTTAATTACGCCACGTTAAACAATCGCTGTCGGCGTGTAAAGTGAGCAGATTCAATAAAATCAACAGGATAAAAGTTGGCACGCTATTTGAATAGTATTAGCCGTAACCCAATTAACGCTAAGAGGATAATGATTATGGGTATTTTTTCTCGTTTTGCCGACATCGTGAACGCCAACATCAATTCGCTGCTGGAAAAAGCGGAAGATCCGCAGAAGCTGGTACGCCTGATGATTCAGGAAATGGAAGATACGCTGGTGGAAGTTCGCTCTACCTCTGCCCGCGCGCTGGCAGAGAAAAAACAGCTGCTGCGCCGCATCGAGCAGGCGGACATTCAGCAGGCCGAATGGCAGGAGAAGGCCGAGCTGGCGCTGCGTAAAGATAAAGACGACCTGGCTCGCGCCGCGCTGATTGAGAAGCAGAGGTTGAGCGATCTCACTACCTCGCTGACCCGCGAAGCGGAGCAGGTGGAAGAGACGCTGAGCCGCATGAAGGGCGAGATTGGCGAGCTGGAGAAAAAGCTGAGCGAAACTCGCGCTCGCCAGCAGGCGCTGACGCTGCGTCATCAGGCTGCTTCTTCTTCCCGCGATGTTCGTCGTCAGCTGGATAGCGGTAAAATCGATGAGGCGATGGCGCGCTTTGAATCGTTCGAACGCCGTATCGACCATATGGAAGCCGAGGCCGAGAGCCACAGCTTCGGTAAAAAGAAAACGCTGGATCAGCAGTTCGCCGAGCTGCAGGCCGACGATGCCATCTCTGAACAGCTGGCAGCGCTGAAAGCGAAAATGAACCGTAGCGAATAACTGGCCGCGGGCATTCTGCGGAGTGCCCGGCATTTGATTTCAAAGGAGAGTGAATGAGCGCGTTATTTCTGGCGATACCTCTGACCCTATTTATGCTGTTCGTGGCGCCGGTCTGGCTATGGCTGCACTACAGCAAGCGTCAGAACAGTGATGCCACACTGTCGCAGGACGAGCTGCAGCGACTGCAGCAGCTGACTCAGGATGCCCGCAGAATGCGGGAACGTATTAAGGCGCTGGAAGAGATCCTTGACGCGGAACACCCGAACTGGAGGCAGCCATGAACGGCAAAAAACTGTACCGCATTCCCGCTCGCGGCAAGGTAAAAGGCGTTTGCGCCGGAATTGCCGACTACCTGGATATTCCGGTGCGGCTGGTTCGGGCGATTGTGGTGCTGTCGATGATCTTCGGACTCTTTATGGTCACGCTGGTCGCCTATTTTATTCTGGCCTTTGTGCTGGACGAGATGCCGCAAAGCGTCGAGCAGGGCGAGCGGGCGCCGACAGCGCACATGCTGCTGGACAGGCTGGAAGCGGAGCTGCGCGGCGGCGAGACGAACCTGCGGGATATTGAACGCTACGTCACTTCTGAAACATTCAGCGTGCGCAGCCGTTTCCGTCAGCTGTAATAATCACTAATTTACCGGAGAAAACCATGCGTAACTGGCAATCCACTTTACATCGCAACGCCGCGCCAACGCTGAAAAAGGCCGGTAAATTTGTGCTGCTCGGCGCCCTTAGCTACGGCCCGGCAGGGCTGGCGGGCTTCGCCGTGAAATCGGTCGCCCGTCGTCCGCTGAAAATCGTGCTCGCCTGGGCGCTGGAACCGCTGATCCGTCGGGCGCTACGCGGCGCGACCGCGCGCTGGAATAAACCCTGAAAGTCGCGGCTATGCTATCCTGAGCCGTCGGCTTAAAGGATACTGACCCATGAAACGACTTCAGACAGAACTGATTTCCCTGATGAATCGGGGCGCGGATCGCCATCTGCGCCTCGCCGTCACTGGCCTGAGCCGCAGCGGCAAAACGGCTTTTATCACCTCGATGGTCAACCAACTGCTTAACGTCAACACGGGCGCGCGCCTGCCGATGTTTTCCGCCGCGCGGGAAGGGCGTCTGTTGGGCGTCCGGCGCGTGCCGCAGCGCGATATGGGCATTCAGCGCTTTACCTTTGATGAAGGTATGGCGCAGCTCTACGGCGAGCCGCCCGCCTGGCCTACGCCAACGCGCGGCGTCAGCGAAATGCGTCTGGCGCTGCGCTATCGCTCACGTGAGTCTCTGCTGCGTCATTTTAAAGACAGCGCCACGCTCTATCTGGAAATCGTCGATTATCCCGGCGAATGGCTGCTGGATCTGCCGATGCTGGCGCAGGACTATCTGAACTGGTCGCGGCAGATGACTGGCCTGTTGCAGGGCGATCGCGCCGTCTGGGCCGGGCAGTGGCGCAAGCTTTGCGACGGGCTGGATCCGCTGGCGCCGGCGGATGAAAACCGGCTGGCGGAGATCGCCGCAGCCTGGACCGACTATCTGCTGAAATGTAAGCGGGAAGGGCTGCACTTTATCCAGCCCGGACGCTTTGTGCTGCCGGGCGAAATGGCGGGCGCGCCGGCCCTGCAGTTTTTCCCCTGGCCGCAGGCGGAAGAGGCGAACGAAACCCGGCTGGCGCAGGCGGATGCCACCACCAATATCGGCATGCTGCGCGCCCGCTACAACTACTATTGCCAGCACGTGGTGAAAGGCTTTTATAAAAACCACTTTTTGCGTTTCGACCGCCAGATCGTGCTGGTGGACTGTCTGCAGCCCTTAAACAGCGGGCCGCAGGCGTTTAACGATATGCGGCTGGCGCTGACGCAACTGATGCAGAGCTTCTCCTATGGCCAGCGCACGCTGTTCCGCCGCCTCTTTTCGCCGGTAATCGACAAGCTGCTGTTTGCCGCGACCAAAGCCGATCACATTACCAGCGATCAGCACGCCAGCCTGGTTTCGCTGCTGCAGCAGCTGGTGCAGGACGCCTGGCAGAACGCAGCCTTTGAAGGCATCGCTATGGAGTGTCTGGGGCTGGCGTCGGTGCAGGCCACGCAAAGCGGGCTGGTGGATCATCAGGGAGAAAAGATACCGGCGCTGCGCGGACACCGGCTGGCCGATAATGAGCCGCTGACCGTTTTTCCGGGCGAAGTGCCGCCGCGTCTGCCGGGCGGCGCGTTCTGGCAGCAGCAGGGATTTCATTTTGAACAGTTCCGGCCGCAGCGGATGGATACCGACAGGCCGTTGCCGCATATCAGGCTGGACGCGGCGCTGGAATTTTTACTGGGAGATAAACTGCGATGAACGCACCACTTAAACCGCGCATCGATTTTGCGCAGCCGCTGGCGACGGAACAGGCCGAGGCGATCAAGAGCGCCAGGCACTTTACGGAACAGGAGGCGAGCTTTATCGCCGTTGAACCCGAGTTGCGGCCGGAAGAGGAAGACGCAGGCGAAAAGGCGGTGGAAGCGGCGCTGCGGCCGAAACGCAGCCTGTGGCGCACGCTGGTGAAAACCGGGCTGGCGCTGTTTGGCGTCAGCGTGGCGGCGCAGGGCGTGCAGTGGACTTACCACGCCTGGCAGGCTCAGGACTGGATAGCGTTAGGCGGCTGCGCGGCAGGCGCGCTGATCGTCGTAGCCGGTGCAGGCTCGCTGATAGCCGAATGGCGGCGCCTGTATCGGCTGCGGGAAAGGGCGGAAGAGCGCGACATCGGCCGCGAGCTGTTAAACAGCCAGAGCATGGGAAAAGGCCGTGAATTCTGCGAAAAGCTGGCGCGGCAGGCCGGGCTGGATCGCAGCAATCCGGCGCTGCAGAGCTGGCACGCCTCGCTGCACGAGACGCATAACGATCGCGAAGTCGTGGCGCTTTACGCGCAAATCGTACAGGCGGTGCTGGATAACCAGGCGCGTCGCGAAATTGGCCGCAGCGCCGCCGAATCGACGCTGATGATCGCGGTCAGCCCGCTGGCGCTGGTGGATATGGCGTTTATCGCCTGGCGCAACCTGCGGCTGGTCAACCGTATCGCCGCGCTGTACGGCATCGAGCTGGGCTATTTCAGCCGCATTCGCCTGTTTCGGCTGGTGTTGCTGAATATCGCTTTCGCCGGCGCGTCGGAGCTGGTGCGGGAAGTGGGTATGGACTGGATGTCGCAGGATCTCGCGGCGCGCTTTTCGGCACGCGCTGCCCAGGGGATCGGCACTGGCCTGCTGACCGCGCGGCTGGGCATCAAAACGATGGAGCTGTGTCGTCCGCTGCCCTGGCTGGCCGACGATAAGCCGAAGCTGGGCGATTTCCGCCGCGATTTAGTGACAAAGCTGAAAGAGACGCTGCAGAAATAGGCGACTGTCAACTTTTCCTTCCAGAACGCTTCTTGGCCCTGCTTTGATGGAGTATTATTAAAACCCGCCCGGAATCAATAAAGGTTTATCCATGCGTCTGGAAGTTTTTTGTCATGACCGGATTGGTCTGACCCGCGAACTGCTCGATCTGCTGGTCGAAAGAAATATCGATCTGCGCGGCATCGAAATCGCCCCTGTCGGCCGTATCTACCTTAACTTTTCAGCGGTGCCTTTCGAGCAGTTCAGCCAGCTGATGGCGGAAATCCGCCGTATTCCCGGCGTGACCGACGTGCGCACCGTGGCGTTCTTACCTTCCGAACGTGAACACCGTGCGCTGAGCGCGCTGCTGATTGCGCTGCCTGAACCAGTGTTTTCCATCGATACGAAAAGCAAAATCGAGCTGGCTAATCCTGCCGCTCAGGCACTGTTCGCGCTGAACGAAGAGAAAATGCGCAACTATGGCGCCGGCGCGCTGATTAACGGCTTTAACTTTCAGCGCTGGCTGGAAAGCGATCGTATTGAGCCGCAGGCGCATCACGTGGTGCTGCAGGGACGCGATTTTCTGATGGAGATTACCCCTGTTTTCGCCACGGGCGAAAACGAGCAGGCGAACAATCCGGCGGGCGCGGTGATTATGCTTAAATCCACCGCCAGGATGGGCCAGCAGCTGCAGAATCTGGCGGTCAACGACGACAGTGAATTTCAGCATATCGTCGCGGTAACGCCGAAAATGCGTCAGGTGGTGGAGCAGGCGCGTAAGCTGGCGATGCTGGATGCGCCGCTGCTGATCGTGGGCGACACCGGCACCGGCAAAGATATGCTGGCGCGCGCCTGTCATCTGCGCAGCGCGCGCGGCAAAAAGCCTTTTCTGGCGTTGAACTGCGCTTCGCTGCCGGATGACGTGGCGGAAAGCGAGCTTTTCGGTCACGCGGCGGGCGCTTATCCCAACGCGCTGGAAGGGAAAAAAGGCTTTTTCGAGCAGGCCAACGGCGGATCGGTGCTGCTGGATGAAATCGGCGAAATGTCGCCGCGAATGCAGACCAAGCTGCTGCGTTTTCTCAATGATGGCACCTTTCGCCGCGTGGGCGAAGAGCATGAGGTGCATGTGGACGTGCGGGTCATCTGCGCCACGCAGAAAAACCTGACGGAAATGGTGCAGCGCGGCGAGTTTCGCGAAGATCTCTTTTATCGCCTGAACGTGCTGACGCTGAACCTGCCGCCGCTGCGCGATCGCCCGCAGGATATTTTGCCGCTGACGGAGATGTTCGTCGCCCGTTTCGCCGATGAACAGGGCGTCGCCAGACCGCGGCTCTCGCCTCAGCTCAACGCTTTCCTCAGCCGCTACACCTGGCCGGGTAACGTGCGCCAGCTCAAGAATGTGCTCTACCGCGCGCTGACGCAGCTGGAAGGCTATGAGCTGCGCCCGCAGGATATTATTCTGCCGGAGTTTACGATGGATATTCAGCTGGGCGAAGAGGCGATGGAGGGATCGCTGGACGATATCACCAGCCGTTTCGAACGCTCGGTGCTGACCAAACTCTATCTCTCCTATCCCAGCACGCGCAAGCTGGCGAAACGTCTTGGTGTTTCCCATACCGCTATCGCTAACAAGCTGCGCGAATATGGCTTGAGTAAAAAAACGGATGGGGAAGGAAAGTAGCGGGACGGTTACGGCTCCGCTAAGGTTATTTCTTATCGGCTGTTGCAAACGCCCGACAGGCGGTTTGCCTGAGCGTTGAACTTCGGCTGATTAAACCGGAAAATTAAGGGCCGATTGGCCCTTAACCTTATTTCAGCGCGGCCAGCGCGGCATCGTAATCGGGTTCGGTGGCGATCTCGTCCACCAGCTGACTGTGCAAGACTTTATCCTGTTCATCCAGCACCACGACCGCGCGGGCGGTAAGGCCCTGCAACGCGCCGTCGCTGAGCGCGACGCCATAATCCTCTTTAAACGCCGCGCCGCGTAGCGTGGAGAGCATCACCACATTGTTCAGCCCTTCAGAGCCGCAGAAGCGCGACTGGGCAAACGGCAGATCGGCAGAGATACAGAGCACCACCGTGTTGTCCGTTTTTCCCACCAGCTCATTAAACTTACGCACGGAAGCGGCGCACACGCCGGTATCCACGCTGGGGAAAATATTCAGCACCTTGCGCTTGCCTGCATAGTGGGCGAGCGAAACATCAGAAAAATCTTTGGCTACCAGCGTAAATGGCTTAGCCGTCTGGCCCGGCGTCGGCAGTTCGCCTGCCACAGCGACCGGATTGCCCTGAAAATGTACGGTCTGAGTCATAACCTTTCCTTATAAGCGCGGTAAACTGAATTCTGAGTGTAAGACATGGCGCTAAACTCCAACAGAGCAAAGCACAACATTTCCTGCTTTATTGTCAAAATCGTCCCGCAATAGCTATGGTGTTGAGGGAACTATTTCACTGCCAAAAGGAACCGCTAATGAGAAAAGTGAAAGTCGGGCCGGAAATCTGGCCGCTGCGCGCGCCTTTTGTTATCGCGCGCGGCGGCCGCAGCGAAGCGGGCGTGGTGGTGGTTGAACTGGAAGAAGAAGGCGTCACGGGCGTCGGCGAAGCCACGCCTTACGCACGTTATGGCGAAACCGCGGCTTCGGTACAGGCGCAAATCGCTGCGCTTGCAGGCGAGCTGGAACAGGGAATGACGCGCGAGGCGCTACAGCAGGCGTTACCGGCGGGCGCGGCGCGCAACGCCATCGACTCCGCGCTATGGGATCTGGAAACCCGCAGGCTGAACAGCGATCTCTGGCGCATCAACAATATTCTGCGGCCCGATGTGATCGAGATGGCGCAAACCATCAGCATCGACTCGCCGGAAGTGATGGCCAGCGGCGCGCTGGCGCTGTGGCAAAACGGCGCCAGGCTGCTGAAGGTGAAAATGGACAACACCCTGATCACCGAACGGCTGGTGGCGATACGTACCGCCGTGCCGGAAGCCACGCTGATCGTCGACGCCAACGAATCCTGGCACAGCGAAGGATTGGCGGCGCGCTGCCAGCTACTGGCGGATTTGGGCGTGGCGATGCTGGAGCAGCCTCTGCCGGCTGCGGAAGACGCGCTGCTGGCTAACTTTATCCATCCCTTGCCCATCTGCGCTGACGAAAGCTGCCATACCCGCGAAAGTTTGCCTCAGCTGGTGGGACGCTACGAAATGGTCAATATCAAGCTGGATAAAACCGGCGGCCTGACCGAAGCGCTGGCGCTGGCCGCCGCCGCGAAAGAGGCCGGGCTGGAGGTGATGCTGGGCTGTATGCTCTGCACCTCAAGGGCAATCCGCGCTGCGCTGCCGCTGGTGGACAAAGCCCGTTTTGTCGATCTGGACGGGCCAACCTGGCTGGCGCAGGACGTGGCGGTCGGGCTGCCTTTCCGCTGCGGCAAGATTCTGCTTTCAGAAGGGTCTGCTTAACAGCTGCACCAGCGCGGTGAGGTACTTTTCGCTGGCTTCATCGGCGGAAACGGGCGGCAGCTCGGCTGTGATCACCGGCAGGCCCAGATCGGCGCACCAGCTGCCGAACGATCCGGGCGTAGCGTAGCCGACCGAGGTGACCAGCGGCAGATGCAGGTTTTCTGCCAGCCAGCTGGCCGTCTCGCTGCCAAGCGGATCCTCAATGCAGGCCAGCGGCTCATGAAAACTCACCACCCAGGCCGGTTTCAGCTGGTGAACCAGCGCACACAGCGCCTGCGTTTCCGGCTCGGAACCGGCGCTTTCTCCCGCCGACAGCGTCACGTCCCGCTCATCCGCCGCGCTGTTCCAGCGATAAACTGTTTCGCCCGGCTGCCAGTTGGCTGCCGGAAAATTGCGATTGAGATCCACGCCGCGAGCGTTGGCGCGCAGACCCAGCTGGCAGCCGTCAGGGTTGACGGCCAACACCACGTGATGCCGACGATGGCGCTCCTGCAGCGTGCGCATTGCACAGGAGAGCGTAATAACCGCCGCCGTCTCATCGCCGTGCGTGCCGGCCAGAATCAGGCCGCTGTCGTCCTGCGCTTCGGGAGCGGGAAACCAGAGCAATGGCGCGCCCAACACGCTGGTGCCATAGCGTTGATACTCTGCGTTAAGTTTACCGCGACGAGGGCGCGGATGATTCAGAGGCATAGCGACTCCTGGATTTTCTGCAAAAGCTTTTTATAGCAGAGTCGTGGCAGGGAAGGGATCGCCTTTCTCCGCTCTGTGAAGCGGCGCGCCGGAAATTGCTGTAATAATGACAATAAGTTGCGCTAAAGTTCTTGTTACTGATTCCGCCGTTATGTGCGAGGTATCCCGATGGGGAACGCTTTTCGTTTTACGCTGACGCTGCTGACGCTGAGCGTCAGCGCCTCTCTCAGCGCCGCCGAGGTGCCGTCCGGCACGCAGCTGGCCGCCCGCCAGGAAGTCGTGCGCCATATCAAAGATGAGCCCGCTTCGCTCGATCCCGCTAAAGCGGTAGGACTACCGGAAATTCAGGTTATCCGCGATCTTTTTGAAGGATTGACCAACCAGGATGCGCAGGGGAAAAGCGTGCCGGGCGTCGCCGAACAGTGGCAGACAACCGACAATAAGACCTGGATTTTCACGCTGCGTAAGGATGCCCGCTGGTCAAACGGCGATGCCGTGACCGCCCGCGATTTTGTCTACAGCTGGCGTCGCCTGGTCGATCCTAAAACCGCCTCGACTTTCGCCTGGTTCGCCGATGTGGCCGGCATCGCCAACGCCGCCGCCATTACCCGCGGCGAAATGACGCCGGACAAGCTGGGCGTGACCGCGCTGGACGATCGTCGGCTGAAGGTGACGCTGGATAAGCCAGTGCCCTGGTTTGTCAGCCTTACCGCTAACTTCAGCCTCTATCCAGTGCCGGAAAAAGTGATTGAACAGCAGGGCGCGGCGTGGACGCAGCCCGGCGAACTGGTGGGTAACGGCGCCTATAAACTGCAGGAAAGAGTGGTGAATGAAAAGCTGGTGCTGGTGCGCAACGATCGCTACTGGGACAACGCTCGCAGCGTGATCAATAAAGTTACCTTTGTGCCCATCAACGAAGAGTCGAGCGCCACCAAACGCTATCGCGCGGGCGATATCGATATCACTGAATCCTTTCCCAAAAATATGTATGGCCTGCTGAAAAAGCAGTTGCCGAACGAGGTTTATACCCCGGAACAGTTGGGCACCTACTATTACGCTTTTAACACGCAGAAAGGGCCAACGGCGGACGTCCGCGTGCGCAAGGCGCTGTCGTGGAGCATCGATCGCCGCATTATCGCGGAAAAAGTGCTGGGCACCGGCGAGAAACCTGCCTGGCGCTTCACGCCGGACGTTACCGCTGGTTTTCAGCCACAGCCCGGCTTCCTGCAGCAGCACAGCCAGGCGGAGCTGAACGAACAGGCGAAGGCGCTGCTGGCGGCAGCGGGCTACGGGCCGACGCATCCGCTGAACCTGACGCTGCTCTATAACAGCTCTGAAAATAACCAGAAAATCGCTATCGCCGTCGCCTCTATGTGGAAGAAAAATCTCGGCGTTGGGGTGAAGCTGCAAAACCAGGAGTGGAAAACCTATATCGACAGTCGCAACAGCGGAAACTTCGATGTTATCCGGGCTTCCTGGGTTGGCGACTACAATGAGCCTTCTACATTTCTGAGCCTGCTGACCGCCAGCCACAGCGGCAATATTTCGCGCTTTAAGGAGGCTTCCTACGACGAGCTGCTGGCAAAAGCGAGCAGAGAAACCAGCGAGGAAAGTCGCAATCAGGATTACAACCGTGCCGAGCAGATTCTGGCGGATCGGGTGCCCATCGCGCCCATATACCAGCTCTCTAATGGCCGTTTGATCAAGCCCTGGGTGAAAGGCTATCCGATAACCAATCCGGAAGATGTCGCCTATAGCCGGATGCTTTATATCCTCAGGCATGACTGAGGGTGTTGCCTCGTTAGCGGCTAACGCTCAATAAGCCAGCAAATAGTGCGGGTGCTTCATGCATCGTTATCCGCCTCACGGCGGATAATCATTGACCATGACCCTACGCTATCAGGTGCTTTATGACTAAAATCGTGACCTTGTTCTCGTTGATGCTGCTGTTGTCAGGCTGCGCGTTTAAACAGTATCCCGCTTCGCCGCCGGTCAGTGAAGTGCAGCAAACCACACTGGATTGCCCGGCGGTGGAGAAAGAGATTGCCAGCCAGCAACAGGTGCAGCGGCAGATTGATAAGACCGGTGAATTTGACGGGCTGACCGTACTGGGCTTTATAGGCGATTTCGGTATCGGCAACGGCGTGGCGAAAGGCCTGGCGCAGAAACATGCCGATAAGCGTATGAACCAGTTAAAATTATTAGAGAAATCAAAGTGCCATCTGGCAATGGCGAGCTAAAAAACGAATTACGAGATATCTCACAATTTTGTAACTAAAGGCTTGAGCTCAATGGGCAATGCACTAAGGTAGCGACTGGATTGCTACTGCTTCGCTGCAGGCAAAACCTGACATCGGCGCGATCCGATCGTCAGGTTTTTTTATTTATGGGTAACTAAATGGATATTATCAAAATACTCAATAACAATGTGGCGCTGGTGCTGGATAAACAGGGCAGGGAGCAGGTTGTGATGGGGCGAGGACTGGCCTATCACAAACGACCGGGCGACACGCTCGATCCCGGCCAGATAGAGAAAGTTTTCGCGCTGCAAAACAACGAACTGACGGGACGACTGGCTGAGCTGCTGATGGAGATCCCGCCGGAAGTCATTGCCGCCAGCGAATGCATTATCGCTATGGCCAGGCAGGCGCTGGCGGTCACTCTGCATGACAGTCTGGCGATTGCTCTGACCGATCATCTTAATTTCGCGCTGCAGCGCCAGCGGGAGAATATTCCCTTACGTAACGCGCTGCGCTGGGAAATCCGCTTGCTCTATCCCAAAGAGTACGAGCTTGGCGTTACGGCGCTGGCGATTATCGAGAAGCGGCTGGGCGTGCGGCTGGAAGAGGATGAAGCCGGTTTTATTGCCCTACACCTGGTTAACGCCCAGCTGCACAGCGAAATGCCGGAAGTACTCTGTATTACGCGCTTTATGCAGCAAATACTGGATATCGTGCGCCACCAGCTGCAGATTGAATATCAGCCCGATTCGCTGAGCTATAACCGCTTTGTCACCCATCTTAAATTTTTCGCTCAGCGCATGACAGGGAAAAAGGGCGTCGCCAGCGAGGATCGCTCCCTGCACGACGTGGTGCGCAACCGCTATCCGCAGGCCTATCGCTGCGTGGAAAAAATTGACCGGCACGTGATGAAAAATTACGCCTACAGACTGGGCACGGAAGAGCGCATGTTTTTGACCATTCATATTGAGCGGGTCAGAAAAGAGACGCTGGCGTTAGAAGAGCGCGAGGACGAAGCCTGAAAGCAGCCGCGTGGCTCAGGCTTCTGCCGACGGGCGGGCTGATAAAGCGGTTATGACTTTATCAGCCGATGCGGCTTTGCGATCGGCATAGCGCGCAATCTTATTTTAACGCGGCGCCCTGACTTTTGATGACTTCCTGATACCACCAGAAGCTTTTTTTCCGCTTGCGCGCCAGCGTGCCGTTGCCCTGATCGTCACGGTCGACATAGATAAAACCGTAGCGTTTGGATAGTTCCGCTTTGGAAGCGCTAACCAGATCGATCGGCCCCCAGCTGGTATAGCCCCAGACCTCCACGCCGTCCTCAATCGCTTCGCGAACCTGTACCAGATGATCGTTCATATAGGCGATACGGTAGTCGTCATTAATGGCACCGTCCGCTTCCACTTTGTCTCTGGCGCCCAGGCCGTTCTCCACGATAAACAGCGGCTTCTGATAGCGATCGTAGAGTTCGTTCAGCAGCAGCCGCAAACCCTGCGGATCGATCTGCCAGCCCCATTCCGATGCGGGCAGATGCGGATTAGGCACCATATCCAGAATATTGCCGCGTGCCTGAGCCTGGGATTTATCCGCCGTGGCGCAGCCGCTCATGTAGTAGCTGAAAGAGATAAAGTCGACCGGCTCCTGAAGATCGCGCCTGTCCTGCTCATCTGTCTGCAGCTCTATGCCGTTTTCCCTGAAGAAACGGCGCATATAAGCGGGATAGGCGCCGCGCACCTGAACGTCGCCGAAGAACAGCCAGTCGCGATTTCTCTGCAGCGTCTCCAGCATATCTTCCGGGCGGCAGGTCAGCGGATAGAGCAGTCCGCCCAGCAGCATATTGCCGATTTTGCCTTCCGGCACGATCTCGTGGCAGGCTTTTACCGCACGGGCGCTGGCCACCAGCTGATGGTGGATAGCCTGGTAAACCGCTTGTTTGTCGCTCTCCTCCGGCAGGCCTACGCCAGTGAAAGGCGCGTGCAGCGACATATTTATTTCATTAAAAGTGAGCCAGTATTTCACTTTATGCCTGTAGCGCTCGAATACCGTGCGGGCATAGCGTTCAAAAAAGAGGATGGTCTGTCGGCTGCCCCAGCCGCCGTAGTTTTTAACCAGGCCATAGGGCATCTCATAATGAGAAAGCGTCACCATCGGCGCGATATGATATTTCGCCATCTCGTCAAAAAGGCGATCGTAAAAAGCCAGCCCCGCCTCGCAAGGCTGCTCTTCGTCTCCCTGTGGATAGATACGCGTCCAGGCGATGGAGGTGCGTAAAACGGTAAAGCCCATTTCGGCAAAGAGTTTGATATCTTCCGGATAGCGGTGATAAAAATCGATGGCGATATCTTTAATGTTAAAATCGCCTGGTCGGCGTTCTACCCGCTCGCCAAAGATGCCGTGTGGTTGCAGATCGGAAGTGGAAAGGCCCTTGCCATCTTCCTGCCATGCGCCTTCAACCTGATTGGCGGCTATCGCGCCGCCCCAAAGAAAATCCTGCGGAAATTTATTCATGTTTTCTCCTTTAACAGTTAAACGATCAGGGTCAGCAGCGCGTCGTTTTCCGCTACCTGCTCCTGCTCGCTGACGGGAAGCACATCCAGATAGTCGTCGCTGTTGCTGACGATGACCGGTGTAGTAAGGTCGTAACCGGCTTCACGCAGCGCCGGAAGGTCGAACTCAATCAGTAGATCGCCCCGGCGTACCGGCTGATCCTGCGCAACGTACGCGGTAAAATGCCTGCCGTTCAGTTTCACCGTATCAAGCCCAACGTGGATTAATAGCTCAACGCCGTTGTCGGCGATCAGGCCTATTGCATGGCCGGTACGAAACAGCGAAGCCACATGGCCATCAACGGGCGAAATGACGCGTCCGCAGTCGGGAACGATGCCGACGCCTTTTCCCAGCAGGCCGCTGGCGAAAGTTTCATCGGCCACCTGTTCCAGCGGTACGACTTTGCCGCCCAGCGGGCTGTTCAGGACGATCTTCTCCGTGAGTTTGCGTGGCGCTTCCCTCGGCGCTGCCTCAGCAGCGGCCGCCTCTGGTTGCTGCCGTGGAGCCAGACCAAAAAAGAAGGTGGCGACAGCGGCGAATATCATCGCCAGCAGCGCACCCGCCAGCACGGCATACACGGTGATGTCGATCCCCGTTTTAGGCACGCTTTGAAACACGGTAAAGATGCTGGCCAGCCCGAACGAATAGGCGCTGGCCTGGTAAAAACCAATCAGCCCGGCGCCCAGCGCGCCGCCGATGCAGCCGAAGATAAAGGGACGTCGGTTAGGCAACGTGACGCCATAAACGGCCGGTTCGGTAATGCCGAAAATCGTGGCGCTGAAGGCGGAAGCCGCGATGCCTTTCAGCCGGCGGTCGCGGGTTCGTAGCAGCACGCCCAGCGTCGCGCCGCTTTGACCCATAACGGCGGCGAACAGCAGCGGCGCCATAAAATCCTGACCGTGTATGCTCAGGTTGTTGATCATCAGCGGCACCAGCCCCCAGTGCAGGCCGAAAATAACGAAAACCTGCCAGAAGCCGCCGAGGAACAGGCCAGCAAACAGCGGGCTCAGGGCGTAAATCCACAGGTAGCCGTCAGCCAGTTGCTGGCTGAGCCAGGTGGCCACCGGCCCGATAGCCAGGAAGCTTAACGGCACCACCACCGCCAGACAGAGCAGCGGCGTGACAAAATTGCGCACCGCATCGGGCAGGCGTGGATTAACGGTTTTCTCAAGCAGGCTGGCGAGCCAGGCCGCCAGCAGAATCGGGATCACCGATGAGGCGTAGTTGATCAGCACTACGGGCACGCCGAAGAAAGAGAGCGCTGCCTGGCCGTGCTGCGCCTGGTTGAACGCCTCCAGCATCTGCGGATGCACTAGCGCAGCGCCAATCGCCATCGCGGTAAAGGGGTTGCCGCCGAACTTTTTACCCGCGCAGTAGCCCAGTACGATGGGAAAGAAATAGAACAGCGCATCGCTGGCGACAAAGAGGATGCGATAGCTGCCGCTCTGCTCCTGCAACAGTTTGGTCGCCAGCGCCAACGCCAGCAGACCTTTAAGCACGCCGGAGGCCGCCATCACACCTAAAAACGGCGTAAAGATGCCGGAGACGATGTCGATAAAACGATTGAAGAGAGACTGACTGGCGGGCGCGGCGGTGGTCTGTTCGCCTTCGCTTAAGCCGCCTTCGCTAAGTAAAGCCTGATATACCTCGCCAACCTGGTTGCCAATCACTACCTGATACTGTCCGCCGCTTTCGACGATGGTGATAATCGCCGGATTTTTTTTTAACGAGGCCGTATCGGCCAGCGCGATAGATTTGAGTCTGAAGCGCAGTCGGGTTGCGCAGTGAACCAGCGACGCGATATTTTCCCGGCCGCCTACGCCCTGCAAAATCTGTTGGGCCAGCTGCTGATATTTCATAAAACGCTCCCTGCACGATTGCCGTAACGAAAAAAACCAAAAAAAAACCTGAACCGCTTATTTTCATGCCCTGCGGCGAAAATAAGCGGTTCAGGTTTTGCCTGCGTAAACAGTGACAACCCTGATTAGCAGTCTGGATATTTCCTCAACCGCAGAAAAATAACAAGCGGCCATAACCGGTCGTTATTCGAATCGTGAAGCCGATCGGCTTTTATTTGCAAAATGACACGCTTTTTAACAGCCGTCCGCAAAGGGAGTTTTGCTTTGGTTAGCGCGCAGGCTAGACTGTATCGCATTGATTATGCTTAGCGTGGAGCCATTGTGGAGAGCATCGCCGGCAAGGCCTTACAGGTATCAGACGCCATTATTTCCTGTCAGCTGGATGGAAAGGGCGGACTGATTCCGATTGATGATAAAGACGTAATTCACTGTGACAAGCCCTGCTGGCTACACCTTAATTACACCCATCGGGAGAGCGCGGAATGGCTGATGTCCACGCCGCTGATCCCGGACGCCGTGCGCGACGCGCTGGGCGGCGACAGTATGCGGCCAAGAGTCAACCGGCTGGGCGACGGCACGATGATTACGCTGCGCAGCGTCAACCTGAACAGCGAATCGCGTCCCGATCAGCTGGTGGTGGTGCGCGTCTTTATTAATGAAAAGCTGATTGTTTCCACTCGCCAGCGGAAAGTTTTTGCCATCGACGAGGTGTTAACCGATCTGCAAAACGGCAACGGGCCGGTCAATGGCGGCAGCTGGCTGGTGGACGTTTGCGACGCGCTGACCGACCACACCAGCGAATTTATCGAGGATCTGCACGATAAAATCATCGAGCTGGAGGATGCAGTGGTCGACCAGCAGGTGCCGCCAAGGGGCGAACTGGCGCTCATTCGCAAACAGCTGATTATCATGCGGCGCTATATGGCGCCGCAGCGCGACGTTTTTTCACGCATCGCCAGCGAAAGGCTGCCGTGGATGAGCGACGACGACCGGCGCCGTATGCAGGATATTGCCGACAGGCTGGGACGCGGACTGGACGATCTGGACGCCAGCGTAGCCCGTACGGCGGTGCTGGCGGATGAAATCAGCACCGTGATGGCGGAAGCGATGAATCGCCGCACCTATACCATGTCGCTGCTGGCGATGGTTTTCCTGCCGACGACCTTTCTCACCGGTCTGTTCGGCGTTAACCTGGGCGGCATTCCCGGCGGTAACTGGCGCTTCGGCTTCGCCACTTTCTGCTTTTTGTTAGTGGCGCTGGTGCTGGGTGTTGCCTGGTGGTTGCGTCGGCGTAAATGGCTGTAATTGCTTGCCGTACTGCGGCGATAAAGCGCAAAAAGGGGGCATAAAGCTGATCGATATCAATAAAATCAGCGGACGGCTGGGGCAAACTCTCTTTCGCAGGTGAATGCAACGTCAAGCGATGGGCGTTGCGCTCCATATTGTCTTACTTCCTTTTTTGAATTACTGCATAGCACTTTTAATTCATACGAGCCGGCGCAAGCCGGCTTTTTTTTGCGCGTTTGCCAGCAACGGCGACGCTGCCTATGCTTAAAGTTCACTACAGGCTTAAGGAGGAAGATATGCTGTCCGACTACGTAATGGATACACCGCGAGCTTCCGACCCGGTTCCAACCGATCCCGTTCCGATTCCGGATCCGATTCCAACACCGCAGCCGATGCCCGATCCGCCGCCGGACGTGCCGGATCCCATCACCGATCCGCCGCCGCATATGTAAAGGCCAGGCCGGTTAGCACAACCGGCCTTTTTGCACGCTTGCCGAATATTTCCACCTCAGTTAAAAACCCGTATAATCCGCGACAGTCCAACGCCCAACCAGGAAACCCGCCGCCGGTTTGACCGTACGGTGCAATAAGTATTTATGAATCAGACTGATACAAGAAAAGAGACGCTCGAGTTCAACAAACTGCAAAAGCGTCTCAGAAGAAACGTCGGCAACGCCATCATTGATTACAACATGATCGAAGAGAACGACGTGGTGATGGCCTGCATGAGCGGCGGCAAAGACTCCTTCGCTATGCTGGATATTCTGCTTAATCTGCAAAAGGTTGCGCCGATAAAGTTCGACGTGGTGGCGGTCAACCTCGACCAGAAACAGCCTGGCTTTCCCGAGCATATCCTGCCGGACTATTTCGAAAGCCTGAACATTCCTTACTACATCGTGGATAAAGATACTTATTCCGTAGTAAAAGAAAAAATTCCGGAAGGTAAGACCACCTGCGGGCTCTGTTCCCGACTGCGTCGCGGCACGCTTTACTCGTTCGCAGAACGCATCGGCGCCACGAAAATCGCGCTGGGCCATCATCTGGACGATATCGTGGAAACGCTGTTTCTGAATATCTTCCACGGCGCGCGCATGAAAGCGATGCCGCCTAAGCTGCGCTCCGACGATGGCCGCAACGTTGTAATTCGGCCGCTGGCCTACTGCCGCGAAAAAGATCTTATCGCCTATTCCGAGCAGAAAAATTTCCCGATTATTCCCTGCAATCTTTGCGGCTCGCAGGAGAACCTGCAGCGTCAGGCGATTAAAGCGATGCTCGCTGAATGGGACAAAAAAGAGCCGGGCCGCGTGGAGAGCGTGTTTAAGTCGCTGCAGAACGTCAGCCCAAGCCAGCTGGCGGATCGTAACCTGTTCGACTTTGTGAACCTGCCGCTGGATCGCGAAGGCGAGAGAGAAGAGTACGCCTTTACCGAGGCGACGGTTTCCTCTACCAATATCGATAAGTCGATGTTTATCGACGTCACTAATCTCTGAGTAAGCAGGGGAGTTCGCTCCCCTCATTTTTTTCCCGTTGTCGCCGCGCTGCGGCAGTAACCTTCGCCAGCGCTTTTCTGCTACACTCAGCGCCAATCCCTCCTCCGGTTTTTCAGAGAGTAATTTGTGAGCGCTTTTTCAACCCTGACTTCCCTGCCAGCCAGCCAGATCGCCAACCTTAACGAGCTGGGCTACCACACCATGACGCCCATTCAGGCGGCGTCGCTGCCCGCCATCCTCGCAGGCCGCGACGTGCGTGCGCAGGCGAAAACGGGCAGCGGCAAAACGGCCGCTTTCGGCCTGGGCGTGATGCAGCATATCGACGCCGCGCAGTTTGTTACCCAGTCGCTGGTGCTTTGCCCAACGCGCGAGCTGGCCGATCAGGTGGCCAAAGAGCTGCGTCGCCTGGCGCGTTTTACCGCCAATATCAAAATCCTGACCCTGTGCGGCGGCCAGCCGATGGGCGCGCAGCGTGACTCGCTGGTGCATGCGCCACATATCGTTGTCGGCACGCCGGGACGTATTCTCGACCACCTCAAGCGCGAAACCCTGCAGCTGGATCGTCTGGCAACGCTGGTGCTGGATGAAGCCGATCGTATGCTGGAGATGGGCTTCCGTGAAGATATCGACGCGATTGTCAGCCACACGCCGCCTGAGCGACAAACGCTGCTTTTCTCTGCCACCTGGCCGCAGGACATTGCGCAGATTAGCCAGCGTATTCAGCGCGAACCGCTGAGCGTGGAAACAGATGTCGTCAGCGATCTGCCCGCAGTAGAGCAGCGCTTCTATGAGGCTGGCGCGCGTACAAAACTGTCGGCGCTAATCGGCTTGCTTAGCGACAAACAACCTTCATCCTGCGTGGTGTTTTGCAATACCAAACGTGAGTGCGACGATATTGCTGATGCGCTGTCAGCGCAGCAGATCAGCGCGCTGGCCCTGCATGGCGATCTGGAGCAGCGTGACCGCGATCAGGTGCTGATCCGCTTCGCCAACGGCAGCTGCCGTGTGCTGGTGGCGACGGACGTCGCCGCGCGCGGTCTGGATATCAAAGCGCTGGCGATGGTGGTCAACTATCAGCTTTCATACGACCCGGAAGTACACGTACATCGCATCGGCCGCACGGCGCGCGCGGGTGCGGAAGGGACGGCGGTCAGCCTGGTGGCGCCGGACGAGATGATCCGCGCCCATGCGCTGGAGGATTTTCTGCAGCAAAAGCTGAGCTGGCACAGCGTCTCGGAGCTGACCGGCGTCGCGTCGCGTCCGCTGCCGGCGGAAATGGTGACGTTAAGCCTTGATGGCGGCCGCAAGGCGAAAATTCGTCCGGGCGATATTCTGGGCGCGCTAACGGGTGAAGCGGGGCTGAGCGGCGAGGCTATCGGTAAAATCGATCTTGCGCCGACCCAGGCCTATGTTGCTATCCGTCATGAGAGCGCTCGTCAGGTAATGAAGCAGCTGCAACAGTTAAAAATTAAAGGCAAAAACTGCCGCGCGCGGCTGCTGAAATAACAAGGACTGTGGGCGGTGAAGCTGCCGCCCGCAAAGCGCGCCGATACGTCAGGGTGCATTTGCTACGGGTTACATGCAGGCGGCAGTCTTACAAAGGCTGGATTAAAACTTCACTACTTCCGGCGGCTGCGCCAGCAGCGGTTCGGCATCCGCCATCAGCGTCTTAAAGTGCGGCTGACTGCCGTGGATCTCTACGGCCTGCGCGTCCTGCCAGGTTTCATGAAAAAGATAGACGTTGCCGTCTTCCACGCTGCGATACAAATCGTAGTGGAGACAGCCTTCTTCCGCGCGCGCCGGTTTGACGCCTGCGTTCAGCACTTTCTTCAGCTCGTCCGCTTTACCCGCTCTGGCGGTAAATTTCGCCACGATACGCACATGTTTGTCGCTCATTTCGATCTCCTTAGATAAAACCTGGTTTAATCCGGCTGCTGTGACAGTTGTCGAAGAGGGAATAATATCATGCCACAGAATAACTGGCTGTTCAGGCCTTTACCGTTTTTATTCAGCGCCGCTTCAGCATTATCGCACGCAATGACAACCAGCAACAAAGGGCGTTAGTGACAACGTCACGCTACTCAGGCTGGTCATCAAGCCAAAAGCGCGCTTGATGTGACACTGTCACTGATGGAGATTACCGAATAAAAATAAGAGCAGCGGCTATTGCCATTCATTATTTTTAATTTAGTAAATATTCGTGACTCCGCTCGACCCTGATAAAAACCTGGCTTATGCTGACCCACGCCCGTCCACCTTCCGGAGTTTTTTGATGAGAGCAGCGATTTTTCTGCTGGCTGGCTGCGTGCTGCTTGCCGGCTGCAGCAGCAGCAACGACGACAACGAACCGCCCCAGCAGGCGACCAGCGCCCACGTGCCGGCCAAAGTAGTGATGTCCGATCTGGCGGCCAGCGCCTGTGAAAACGCCGGCGGCACGCTGGCGCTGTCGCGTCAGCTGGACGGCAGCGCCATAGGCATGTGTCAGCTGGCTAACGGACGCCGCTGCGGCGAAAGCGCGCTCGCCAGCGGCAGCTGCGCCCGTTAGCATTCCTTAGCCGGTCAGCTCGTTATCACAGTGTTCGCCGTTTTCCAGCTGCCGCAGATTTTGCAGCGTGGTGGCGGCGATGCTGGTCAGGGCTTCCGCCGTCAGAAAAGCCTGATGGCCGGTGAACAGCACGTTATGACAGGCGGACAGGCGACGGAAGATATCGTCCTGAATCACATCGTTGGATTTATCTTCAAAAAAGAGGTCGCGCTCGTTTTCATACACATCCATACCCAGCGAGCCGATTTTCTGCATTTTTAGCGCGTCAATTGCCGCCTGCGAGTCGATAAGGCCGCCCCGGCTGGTGTTGATAATCATCACGCCGTCTTTCATCTGCTGAAAAGCCGCCATATTAAGCAAATGGTTATTCTCCGGCGTCAGCGGGCAGTGCAGCGAAATCACGTCGGCTTCCCGGAACAGGGTTTTGAGATCGACATAGCTGGCGCCAAGCTCCAGCGCCTGCTGGCTGGGATAGGGATCGAAAGCCAGCAGCCGCATACCAAATCCTTTCAGAATGCGCAGCGTGGCGATGCCGATTTTACCCGTGCCAATAATGCCGGCGGTACGGCCATGCATGTTAAAGCCGATCAGGCCTTCCAGTGAGAAGTTAGCGTCGCGGGTTCGCTGATAAGCCCGGTGAATGCGGCGGTTCAGCGTCATCATCAGGCCGACAGCATGTTCAGCGACCGCCTCGGGTGAATAAGCCGGTACGCGCACAACCTTCAGACCCAGCTCTTTGGCAGCCTCCAGGTCGACATTGTTAAAGCCAGCGCAGCGCAGGGCGATAAATTTCACGCCCAGCTCCGCCAGCTCTTCCAGCACTTCGCGACTGCCATCATCGTTAACGAAAATACAGACGCCATCGCAGCCGATCGCCGTTTTCGCCGTGCGCGCGGTCAGCAGGAAATCAAAATACTCCAGCTCGAATCCATAGCTTTCGTTCACCTGCTCCAGATATTTCCGATCGTACTGTTTGGTACTGTATACCGCGAGTTTCATGCCTTTCTCCTGTATCCGTCGGTCAAAGTAAGCATAACAAGAGTTCGCCTTTAGCGAGAGTCGGCCGCTGTCTTAAAATAGCGTTCTGACAGGGTTTTTACCGGCGAAAATCTTCTCGCGACGGGCAGGACGTGCCATGATTCATGGCCTTAACTTAAAAGGGACTGAAGTCATGACCCGTGGCTGGAAGCTTTTTATCATCGCTATTGTCGCCGCCGGCATGGTGAGCGGCGCGCTGTTGCTGACGCTAAGCTGGTGGCTGCCGCGCCTGGCGGGGCTATGGCTGCCTGCTGCGACCACCGTCAGTCTGGACGGTAATCCCGGCTGGCGAGACGGCGCCGTCTGGCTGCCCGGCATTCGCTACCGCACGGGCGAGTGCGAGCTGGCTACGGCAAGCGACGTGACGCTGGGGCGACACAACGGCCGTTGGGCGCTGGGCGCGCTAGCGCTGCAGATCGACAGCGCCTGTTTCAGCCGCCTTGCAGAGAGCAGCGATCAGCCCGCCGCGCCGCGTTCGCTGGCGGAATGGCAGGCAATGCTGCCAAAGGCGGAGGTTTCGATTGGCCAGGTCAGCCTGTTGCCGTGGCAGAGCTGGTCAGGCGCTTTGCGGCTCAGCCTCGATCCGCGCCAACAGCTTGTCCGCTGGCAGGGCGAAAATCTCTCTCTGCAGGCTAAGCTGACGGGGCGACAGCTGATGCTGGAGTCGCTTTCGCTGACCGCGCCGGGAGTAGCGCAGCCCATCAGCGTCAAAGGCTCGGCTTTGCTACCGGAAATCCCCGTCGCTTTACCGGACAGCGGCGCGCTGACGGCCACGCTGGAAATGGAAAACAGACCGCTTTTAGCCAGCCTGCAGTGGCAGCAAAACAGCGGGACGCTCTCGATAACGCCGCAGGCTCAGCAAGAGCCGCTGCTTCTTTTGCCGTGGCAGGTCACAGCGCAGCAAATCGCCATCACTCAGGGTAAGTGGCGCTGGCCCTATGCCGCGCAGCCGCTCTCTGGCGGCATGAGCCTGACGCTGGACGGCTGGCAGCAGGGAATGCCGACGATGAGCGTCGCCGGTCGTCTGAATGTCCTGACGCAGGGCCGCGGCGGCAAAGGCAACGTCGTGCTGTCGCTGGGGCCAGGCCATCTGGACTGGACGCAAAGCCAGCTGCCTTTCCGCCTGACGGGCGAAAGCAAACTGGCGCAGCTGCTCTTTTTCGCCGGTATCCCCGGCGAGCTGCAGGGGCCGCTGCTCGATCCGGTACTGCGGCTGAAACCCGGCGCGCTGCTGCGCATGCGCGGGCGGCTGCTTTCGACGCTGGAAGTGGACGAAGCGCGCTGGCCGCTTTCCGGCGTCGCCGTCTCTTCAGCAGGCATAGGCGGCCGTTTACAGGCGATCCTGAGCGCACACGATGCGCAGATGGGCCGATTCCGGCTTCATCTTGACGGGCAGGCTACGGACTTCTGGCCGGATAAAGGCCGCTGGCTGTGGCGCTACTGGGGCGACGGGCTGCTGGCGCCGCTGGCAGCGAAGTGGGATGTGAAAGGACGCGGCAGCTGGCAGGATCGCCAAATTGAACTGGCCTCGCTTTCCACGGGATTCGATCGCATCCGCTATAGCGGCGTCACGGTTGAGGCGCCCAGGCTGACGCTGGCGGAGCCGGTACGCTGGCAGCGCGACAGCGAGAATCTCTCTTTTGTCGGCAAATTTTCACTGAACGCCAGGCGCACCAGCTTCGATTACGGTGGCTATTTGCCGCCTGCCGAGCTGGCTCTGGAGGTCAACGGCAGCGATCCCGCTCATTTTCTCTATAGCGGCAGTCTGGCGGCCGATCCCATTGGCCCGGTACGGCTACGAGGACGCTGGGACGGCGAGCGGCTGCGCGGCCAGGCCTGGTGGCCGCAACAGTCGCTGCGGGTTTTCCAGTCGCTGCTGAGCGAAGATCTGAAAATGGCGCTTCGCGACGGCACGCTTAAAGCACAGGCGGCTTTTTCAGCGGCGGCGGGCCAGGGATTAATCGCCGGTGGTCATTGGGTGGTCAGCGACGGCGCCGTACGCACGCCGGACAACCGGATTAGCGGCATCGATTTCTCTCTGCCGTTCAGGTTGCAGGCCGACCAGTGGTACTTTGGCGCCAAAGGTCCGGTTTCGCTGCGTATCCGTCAGATACAAAACCAGTTCGCGCTACAAAATATTCACGCCGATCTGCAGGGCTGGTATCCGTGGAGCGCCGCGCGACCGCTGCGCTTAAGCAACGTCGGCGTTGAGATGCTGGGCGGCGAGCTCAGCCTGGTCAGCCTGCAGCTGCCGCAAACCGAAGCAGCCACGCTGCGGCTGAGAAACATCAGCATGAGCGAGCTGGTTACGGCCATTCAGCCGAAAAAAATCGCCATGTCCGGCCATATCAACGGCGCGCTGCCGCTGTGGCTGGAAAACTCTCCCTGGCTGGTGAAAGAGGGCTGGGTCGCCAACAATGGCCCGTTAACGCTGCGGCTGGATAAAGAGTTTGCCGACGCGCTGGCCGCCGGCAATATCGCGGCGGGCGCGGCGATGGACTGGCTGCGCTATATGGAAATTACCCGCAGTCGGGCCACGCTGAATATCGACAACAAGGGCGAAATGCACATGACGGCCCAGGTTAACGGTACCAGTCGCTTCAGCGATAAGAAGCAGCGCGTTTCGTTAAACTACAGCCAGCAGGAGAATCTTTTCCAGCTCTGGCGCAGCCTGCGCTTTGGCGATAATTTGCAATCCTGGACAGAGCAGCACGCCGCGCTCTCAGCACAAGGAAATATGAAATGAAAACAGCTCTGCCGCTCCTGGTCGCGATGCTGCTCTGCGGCTGCGTGCCGCGCATTGAGGTCGCCGCGCCCAAAGAGCCGATTACCATCAATATGAACGTCAAAATCGAGCATGAGATAGAGATCAAAGCGGATAAAAACGTGCAAGCCTTACTGAAAAACGGCGAGGATGCGCCGCTGCGGCAATAAAAAAAGCAGCCTGGCGGCTGCTTTTCCGGGCTGAGGCTAAGCTCAGGCGCTAACCAGCTGCTGCAGCGCGGCTTTCGCCTCTTCGCTGGCTTTGGTGGCCGCTTCCGGGCCGTAGGCCATGCCTTCGGCGAAGACGAACTGCACGTCGGTCAGGCCCAGGAAGCCCAGGAACAGCTTCAGGTAAGGCGTCAGCAGATCGCTTGGAGTATCTTTATGAATGCCGCCGCGGCTGGTGATAACAATCACTTTTTTGCCGTTGATCAGGCCTTCCGGGCCTTTTTCGGTATAGCGGAAAGTCACGCCGGCGCGGGCGATGAGGTCAAAGTAGTTTTTTAACTGCGTTGGAATATTGAAATTGTACATCGGCGCCGTAATAACTACGGTATCCACAGACTGAATCTCAGCAATCAGCTCGTCGGAAAGCGCCAGCGCTTCCTGCTGACGTGGGGTCAGAGCGGCATCGGAAGGACGCAGCGCGCCAACCAGCTCACCGTCCAGTACCGGAATCGGGTTTGCAGCCAGATCGCGGATAACGATCTCATCGCCGCCGTGCGCCGCTTTCCACTCTGCGACAAAGTGATCGGCCAGCTGGTTGGACTGCGAGTAGCCTGCAAGGATGCTCGATTTCAGTACTAAAACTTTGCTCATAATGAATTTCCTGTGTTATGCGGAGAGGTATTCGCTCAATGACTTACACTCTATTGACAAATTTGCCGCAGAGATAGCGCAATATTCTGAAGCCGGCGTTCGAATTTACTGAACAAGCTTATTGCGTCGCGGCCAAAGCTAAGTAATTGAGTGTGCTACACTACGCAAAATTTTTTCACCCATACTTTATTCTCCGCCAGCCTGCTGGCGATTAGCGAGCTCTTTTATGTCTGATACTCCCCGTTCGCCTTTGACGACGCTGCTGCCGCGCCTGGACGCGCTGATGCTCAGAGATCGTCAGCGGCTGCAAAAGCGCCTGCAGGGCGCGAAAAAAGTCAAAAATCCCGCTGCGCAGCAGGCTATCGCCGAAGAGCTGAGCAATGACATCGCCGCGGCGGAACAGCGTGTGGCCATGCGCAAAGCCGCCACGCCCGCTATTCGTTATCCGGAAAACCTGCCGGTTAGCCAGAAAAAGCAGGAGATTGCCGAAGCCATCCGCGATCATCAGGTAGTGATTGTTGCGGGCGAAACCGGCTCGGGCAAAACCACCCAGCTGCCAAAAATCTGCATGGAGCTGGGGCGCGGCATCGTCGGGCTAATCGGCCACACACAGCCGCGCCGGCTGGCGGCAAGAACCGTGGCCGATCGCATCGCGGCAGAGCTGGAAACCTCGCTCGGCGGCTGCGTCGGCTACAAGGTGCGCTTTAACGACCAGGTCAGCGAAACCACGCAGGTAAAGCTGATGACCGACGGCATCCTGCTGGCGGAGATCCAGCAGGATCGCCTGCTGATGCAGTATGACACCATCATTATCGATGAGGCGCACGAACGCAGCCTGAATATCGACTTTCTGCTGGGCTACCTGCGCGAGCTGCTGCCGCGCCGTCCCGATTTAAAAGTCATCATCACCTCGGCCACCATAGATCCGCAGCGCTTCTCACGGCACTTCCACAACGCGCCGGTAATTGAAGTCTCGGGACGCACTTATCCGGTGGAGGTGCGTTATCGGCCTGTAGTGGAAGAGGCTGACGACAGCGAACGCGATCAGCTGCAGGCGATTTTCGACGCGGTAGACGAGCTGGGACAGGAGAGCCGCGGCGATATCCTGATCTTTATGAGCGGCGAAAGAGAAATCCGCGATACCGCCGACGCGCTTAACCGTCGCGATCTGCCGCACACGGAAATTCTGCCGCTTTACGCGCGCCTCTCCAATGCTGAACAGAACCGCGTCTTTCAGCCGCACAGCGGCCGACGTATCGTGCTGGCGACCAACGTGGCGGAAACCTCGCTGACCGTGCCCGGCATCAAATACGTTATCGATCCCGGCACGGCGCGTATCAGTCGCTACAGTTTCCGCACTAAGGTGCAGCGGCTGCCCATCGAGCCAATTTCTCAGGCTTCGGCCAACCAGCGTAAAGGGCGCTGCGGCCGCGTCTCCGAAGGCATCTGTATCCGGCTTTACTCGGAAGAGGATTTTCTGAGTCGGCCAGCCTTTACCGATCCGGAAATTCTGCGCACCAACCTGGCTTCGGTGATCCTGCAGATGACCGCGCTGGGCCTGGGCGATATCGCCGCGTTTCCTTTTGTGGAAGCGCCGGACAAGCGCAATATCCAGGACGGCGTTAAGCTGCTGGAAGAGCTGGGCGCAATCACGCTGGATAACGAGCGTTACAGGCTGACGCCTTCCGGCCGCACGCTGGCGCAGCTGCCGGTCGATCCGCGCCTGGCGAAAATGGTGCTGGAGGCGCAGAAATACGCCTGTACTCGTGAAGTGATGATTATCGCCGCCGCGCTTTCCATTCAGGACCCGCGCGAGCGTCCGGTCGACAGGCAGCAGGCTTCGGACGAAAAACATCGCCGTTTCGCCGATAAAGAGTCCGATTTCCTCTCCTTCGTCAATCTCTGGAACTACCTGCAGGAGCAGCAAAAAGCGCTCTCTTCCAGCCAGTTCCGTCGGCTGTGTAAAACCGATTATCTGAACTATCTGCGCGTACGCGAATGGCAGGATATCTATACGCAGCTGCGCCAGGTGGTGCGGGAACAGGGCATTCCGCTGAACAGCGAGCCGGCGGATTTCAGGGGCGTGCATACCGCGCTGCTGACCGGTTTGCTCTCCCATATCGGCCAGAAAGATGTTGAAAAGCAGGAGTATTCCGGCGCGCGTAACGCCCGCTTCTCTATTTTTCCCGGTTCCGGCCTGTTTAAAAAGCCGCCGAAATGGACGATGGTCGCCGAACTGGTGGAAACCAGCCGCCTTTGGGGTCGTATCGCCGCCCGTATCGAACCGGAATGGATCGAGCCGCTGGCGCAGCATCTGATCAAACGCAGCTACAGCGAACCGCACTGGGAGAAAAGCCAGGGCGCGGTGATGGCCAGCGAAAAAGTGACGCTCTACGGCTTGCCGATCGTCGCGGCGCGCAAGGTTAACTATGGCCCGATCGATCCGGTGCTGTCGCGCGAGCTGTTTATCCGCCACGCGCTGGTTGAGGGCGACTGGCAGACGCGGCACGCCTTTTTCCGCGCCAATCTCAAACTTCGCGAAGAAGTTGAGGAGCTGGAACATAAGTCGCGCCGTCGCGATATCCTGGTGGACGACGAAACGCTGTTCGCCTTTTACGACCAGCGCATTCCGCATGAGGTTATCTCTGCCCGCCATTTCGACAGCTGGTGGAAAAAAGCGAGCCGCGAGCAGCCCGAGCTACTTAACTTCGCTAAAGAGATGCTAATCCGCGAGGGCGCGGAGAATATCAGCAAGCTCGACTATCCCAACTTCTGGCAGCAGGGCAACCTGAAACTCAAGCTGAGCTACCAGTTTGAACCGGGCACTGACGCGGATGGCGTTACCGTCCATATTCCGCTGCCGCTGCTCAATCAGGTAGAGGAAAAAGGCTTTGAGTGGCAAATCCCCGGCGTGCGTCGGGAGCTGATCGTCGCACTGATTAAGTCGCTGCCGAAACCGTTACGCCGTAACTTTGTGCCGGCGCCCAACTATGCGGACGCCTTTCTGGCGCGCGCCACGCCGCTGGAGCTGCCGCTAATGGAGGCGCTGGAACGGGAATTCCGTCGAATGAGCGGCGTCACTATCGAACGTGAAGCCTGGCAGTGGGATCAGGTGCCCGATCATCTGAAAATGACGTTCCGGGTCGTGGACGAGCGCAACCGCAAGCTGGCTGAAGGGCGCGATCTGGCCGCGCTGAAAGAGCAGCTAAAGGCCAAAGTGCAGGAAACGCTGTCGCTGGTGGCGGATGACGGGCTGGAGCAGAGCGGCCTGCATATCTGGAGCTTTGGCGATCTGCCTGACCATTTCGAACAGAAGCGCGGCAGTTACAGCGTCAAGGCCTGGCCGGCGCTGGTGGATGAAAAAGAGAGTGTGGCGATTCGCCTGTTTGATTCCGAGCACGAGCAGAAAAAAGCGATGTGGCGCGGCCAGCGCAGGCTGCTGCTGCTGAACATTCCGTCGCCGATTAAATATCTGCATGAGAAGCTGCCTAACAAAGCCAAGCTGGGGCTCTATTTCAATCCTTACGGCAAGGTGCTGGATCTGATTGACGACTGTATCGCCTGCGGCGTGGACAAGCTGATTGCGGAATATGGCGGCCCAACCTGGCGTGAAGAGGGATTCCAGCAGCTGCATGAAAAAGTGCGGGCCGAGCTGAATGAAACGGTGGTGGATATTGCGAAAAAAGTCGAGCAGATCCTGACGGCAGTGTTCAATATCAACAAGCGGCTGAAAGGGCGCGTGGACATGACCATGGCGCTGGCGCTTTCCGATATCAAGGCGCAGATGAACGGCCTTGTCTATCGCGGTTTTGTGACCGGCAACGGCTGGAAAAAGCTTGGCGACACGCTGCGCTATCTGCAGGCGATTGAGCGACGGCTGGAAAAGCTGTCGGTCGATCCGCACAGCGATCGCGCCAGAATGGTCAAGGTCGATAAAATCCAGCAGGCGTGGCAGACGTGGTTCAACAAGCTGCCGCCGGTGCGGCGCGATGACGAGGACGTGAAAGAAATACGCTGGATGATCGAGGAGCTGCGCGTCAGCTACTTCGCACAGCAGCTTGGAACGCCTTATCCGGTTTCGGAAAAGCGCATCCAGCAGGCGATGGACGAAATAGTGGTGTAACAACCGGCCAGGGAAGGCCGGTTAACGCGCGTTATTCCTGCGCCAGCGCCTGCAGATTGTCACGAAAAGCGGTCACGGCGATAGCGCGGTTGTCCGCTTCATAACGATCTTTTGCCGCCGGTGCGGAACTCTGTACCGCGATCAGTCGCCAGCCGTCGTCGCTTTTCAGCAGCAGCGGCGAACCGCTGTCTCCGGGCAGGGTATCGCACTGGTGCGACAGCACATTCTTTTGCGCCCAGCCAGTAATCAGGCAGTTGCTGTGCGAGTAAAGCGTATCAAGATGATCTTCCGGATAGCCCGCCTGGGTAACACGGCGCTGCTGCGTTTTCAGGGCGGCGGTCAGATCGCTGCGGCTGCCGTCAAACAGCGGTACCGGCGTGATACCGGACGGTGGATTGTGCAGCACAACCAGCCCGTAATCATAAGGCGCGGCTGAAGAAGGGACGATCCAGCCGTCGCCGTCAGCCTTAAGCTTTTTACCTAAAGCGGGATCGACACGCGTTTCGACATCGTGAATTTCATAGCGCCAGTCGCCGTCATGACCGATAAAACGGAGCGCGACAACTTTATCGATCTTGCCCGGCGGCGCCAGCAAACAGTGTCCGGCGGTCAGGGCTAAATGGGGAGAAATCAGGGTAGCGCTGCATAAATTGCCGCTGAGGGTTTCCAGCTGGCCTATCGCTTCCCACGGCTGGCTGGTGGTTTCGCTTACCGGATGGCGATCGTCTTTGCCGAAAAACAGCGTTCTGACATCCTGCTCGCTTTCGGCAGCGGCGCAAAATGAAAAGGCCAAACATCCCATTAAAAATACAGCTTTCAGGCGCATGTCTCTCTCTGAATGGAGAAGTAAAACCGCAGGTGGATATAACTATAGTCGGCTGGCGGTAAAAAGGAAGTTTAATTTAAAAATCAGCAGGCTACGGCTGTTAAAGATAAAATGAAAAGGCGACAACGCCGCAGATAATCATCAGGCCCAGGATAATTTCGAATAAATAGCGACGCACCATCATCCGATACTCCAGGAAAGAAACACCCGGCTGAACCGGGTGTTTGAGTTAACAATCTAAGGGACTCGCTGAAGGCGATTAAGCTTTAGGTGCAGCGGCTTTAGCCGTTTTCTTGTGGTGCACTTTCTTAGCGGCCTGAGCTTTCTGCGCTACTGGCTTAGCGGCTTTCTTGTGGTGCACTTTCTTTGCAGCCTGAGCTTTCTGCGCTACTGGCTTAGCGGCTTTCTTGTGGTGTACTTTCTTGGCAGCCTGAGCTTTCTGTGCTGCTGGCTTAGCGGCTTTCTTGTGGTGAACTTTCTTGGCAGCCTGAGCTTTCTGAGCAGCTGGTTTAGCTACTTTTTTGTGAGCTTTTTTAGCAGCCTGCGCTTTCTGTGCTGCTGGCTTAGCGGCTTTTTTGTGCTTTTTAGCCGCCTGAGCTTTCTGAGCAACTTTCTTGTGCGCCTTGTGATGTTTGGCAGCGTGCGCTGGTGCAGCGGTAGTAGCAGCAGCTGGCGCAGTAGTGGCTGGCGCGGCGGTGGTTTCAGCGGCGAAAGCAGCTGAAGAGATACCCATAGCAGCGGCTACAACCAGAGCGAATAATTTTTTCATTTCACAACCCTCAAAGTGTTATTTCATTGTCAGCCCACTGCGGGGCCGGTGAAGAGACTATAAGGGAAGGGCGTACGGCTTTCCGTGAGTGATTGGTATCGGCGTGTTACCGAATGTACAAAGCCCGTCAGGGCGACGGGCTTTCAAACATCAGTTATGCAGATAGCGGTTTTCCAGATGCTGCCGGAAATAGCGTGGATTGAGGTCTTCGCCGGTGGCGTTTTCAATCAGCTGGCGCGTGCTGAAACGGCTGCCGTGCTGCCAGATATTCTGTTTTAGCCAGTCGAAAATCGGCTGCAGATTACCTTCGCGGATATCGCTGTGCACCTGTGGCAGCGCCTTTTTCACGCTGTGGAAAAGCTGCGCCGCATACATCGCGCCCAGCGTGTAGGTCGGGAAGTAGCCGAACGAACCATCCGTCCAGTGGATATCCTGCATACAGCCGTCGCGGTAGTTGCCGCTGGTATCCAGGCCCAGCAGCGCCTGCATCTTCTCCTGCCACAGCGTCGGAATATCGTCGACTTCAATCTCGCCTTCCATCAGCGCGCGCTCGATTTCATAACGCAGGATAACGTGTGCCGGATAGCTTACCTCATCAGCGTCCACGCGGATCAGGCCTGGCTTAACGCGTTGGTTCAGCGCAATAAAGTTCGCTTCTTCCAGTTCCGCACAATCGCCCATCAGCGTCCTGACCTGCGGCAGCAGCAGGCTTAAAAATTCGGCGCTGCGGCCCAGCTGCTTCTCAAAAAAGAGGCTCTGCGATTCATGAATGGCGGTCGAACGCGCCAGCGCCACCGGCTGACCAGCCCACTGCTTCGGCAGATTTTGCTCGTAGCAGGCGTGGCCCGTTTCATGGATCACGCCCATCATGGCGCTGATAAATTCGTTGGCGTTATAGCGGGTAGTGATACGGACATCTTCCGGCACGCCGCCGCAGAACGGATGCGCGCTGACGTCGAGACGACCGGCGTTGAAGTCGAAATTAAGCGTCTTCATCAGCGCCAGGCCCAGCTGCTGCTGTGACTCTACGGCGAACGGGCCGACCGGCACGGCGACCGGCTGCCGCGACTGCTTCTCCACAATGCGGCTCAGCAGCGACGGCAGCCACGTTTTCAGCTCGCCGAAAGTGCTGTCCAGCTTAGCGGCGGTCATGCCCGGCTCATAAAGATCCAGCAGCGCGTCGTAGCGGGAACAGCCGTTTGCCTGCGCGCGCAGTTCGGCTTCCTGACGGCTCAGCTTCACAACCTCTTTCAGATTGGCAGCGAAACCCTGCCAGTCGTTGGCGGGACGCTGCTGGCGCCAGGCATGTTCGCAGCGGGCGCCCACGATCGACTTCTCCTCGACCAGCGAGGCGGGAAGCAGGGCAGCCTGGTCATAAGCGCGGCGCATCTCCAGCAGGTTGGCGCGCTCAACGTCGTTTAACTCTTCGCCTTCGGCCTGAGCCAGCCACTGGCCGACGCTTTTATCGGTCAGGATTTCGTGGCGCAGCACGCTCAGTTCGGCCAGCGCCGCGCCGCGAGCGCTGCTGCCGCCCGGCGGCATCATGGTCATCATATCCCAGCCGGCGATGGCGGAGAGATGGCCGAAGCGGGAAAGACGGGTGAAGGTTTTGGTCAGATTGGCATAGGCGGATGACATAGATATCCTTTTAGTCATGGCGCTGTCAGACAGCGCGAGGAGGCGTTAAGGGTAAATCAACCGGCCAGCAAAAGCGAACGCTTGCGCCGCCGAGCGGGCTGGCGTCGATGGTAACGGAGCCGCCGAAAGCCTGGGCCACGGAATGCACTATCGCCAGCCCGAGTCCGCAGCCGCCGGTGGCGCGATCGCGGCTGGGGTCGAGACGAACAAAAGGCTCAAAAACCCGCTCGCGCTCCGCGAGCGGAATGCCCGGCCCGTCATCTTCCACCTGTAGACAGGCGGTATTACCATCAAACCACAGACCGACGCGCAGGCGCCGATCGGCATAGCGCAGCGCGTTGTTGACCAGATTGTCCAGCACCCGCTCCATCAGGCGCGTATCGGCGACACCGATATTCTGGCGCTGCGGAGTATCCAGCTCAATGGTGAAGTCAGGATGCACCAGGCGGATATCCTCCAGCCGCTCGCTCAGCCACGCCGCCAGATCCAGCGACTGCAAATGCAGATCGACTTTTGGCCGGTCCAGACGCGCATAGGTCAGCAGCTCCTCAATCAGCGACTCCAGCTGGCCAATATCGCGGTTCAGCGCCGCTGCTTCGCTGTCGCTAAGGTTATCGCTCATCTCCAGCCGATAGCGCAGCCGCACCAGCGGCGTCCGCAGTTCGTGCGCGATACCGTCAATCAGCTGCTTTTTGCTTACCACCAGCGTATTGATATTGTCGGCCATCTGGTTAAACGCCACGCCAAGCCGCAGCAGGCTGGAGGCGTTATCGAAGTGGATACGCTCGTCCAGATGACCCTGGCCGAAGCGCTGCGCCGCCGACTCCAGCCGCAGCATATCTTTCCAGTGCGGCCGCATCCAGATAAAGACCGGCAGCGCCAGCGAAATACCGATAAAGGCCAGCAGCGCAATATCCAGAATGCGCATCTCATGCAGGAAAAAGAGGTAAGGGATTGGGCCTACGGCCAGCACGTAATGGCTGCGCGGAATATGCTGCAGAAAGGTGTATTCGTCATCCAGCGCGACAATACCGCCGGCGCGCAGGCGACGCATAGTCGGCGCATCAAGCTGATATTTACTCATTGGCTCGATATGCAGCTTAAAGGAGAGGTTAAGATCCAGGTTATCGATGGTCTTGTTCCAGTCGCGCGGCGGAATTTCCCGCAGCTCGCTGCGCATCAGGTAGAGCGAGCTTTTCATCAAATCGTCCATCGATTCGCGGCCAGCGCGCTCGGCGGTGAATTTATACACCAGCCCCACCAGCATCGCCATTACCAGAAAGCAGACAAACAGCAGCAGATAAAACTGGATAAACAGTTTTTTCATTCCATAGCACCGTTAAAACAGCAGGTTAGTGGGTTAACGTTCAATTTTGAGTTCCCGGACGCTGTTGCCGATACAGGCAAGAGTCAGTGCGACGGTGAATATTGCAGCAGTACTTTAAAACACCGCCGCTTTTTCTGAATAGTTTTTCCGAAATCATCGCTATTTTATAAAGCGTTTAAAAGGTCGCGATTTAAATATTCCGGCACCGGCAGCAACTATTCCCATGCATGAGGCGCAAACAGATAGCCTTTATTGCGGATAGTTTTAATTCGATAAGGTTCGGTGGCGCTGTCCAGCAGTTTTTTCCGCAGGCGGGAAATCGCCACGTCGATGCTGCGATCCATACCGTCATAGCTGACGCCGCGCAGGGTTTTTAACAGCGCATCGCGGTTAAGAATCGATCCGGCATGGGTCGCCAGCTCCCACAGCAGATCGAAATCGGCGGTGGAAAGCGCGATATTCTCGCCGCCCAGCGTTACCTGACGATTGACCGGATCGACGGAAAGCGTGCCGAAGCGCAGCGCTTTTTGCCCGCTGACGGCTGGCGCGATCGCCGCATCCTCGCCGCCGTTCGTCGCGGCCTGACGCAGATGCAGCCTGAGACGTGCGAGCAGAACGGCGGGCGGCATGGTTTTCAGGATATAGTCATTGGCGCCCATTTCCAGCGACAGGATATGATTCATATCGCTGTCCAGCGAAGTCAGCAGCACAATCGGGCCGGACCAGCTCTGGCTGGCGCGCAGATCGCGACACAGCGTCATGCCGTCTTTGCCCGGCAGCATAATATCCAGCATCACCAAATCCGGCTTCTCGGCGGCGATGGTCGCCTCGGCGCGATCGCCACGGCTTTCAACGACAACTTCAATATCATGACGATTCAGATAGGCGGCGATTAATTCGCCCACGTCCCGATCGTCCTCAACGAATACGATTTTATTCATAGCGACATTTTTTAACGAAGGAATAACAAGATTACCCAATGTTTACGCTGACTACTATAAGTCAGGGCTAAATAACTCTCGATGTATAGTATAAATGGCGTAAAATATGCCATTATATTCGGCAGGGTTGTTGCCCGCCGGCGCGTCGCGTCGATTAACGGAGAAAGGAGAGAAAAGGGTGTCTGATAAAGAGCTGGCTATAACTGGAGCGGAAAGCCCTGTCTGCCTGAATTATATCGATTTTCTCGCGGCTTCCTGTAAAAAACGCTGGAGCTTCGTCGACGCTATCTACGGCGTTATGCCCATCTTTGGCATGGTAACAAAAAACTCGCCCGATCTGCCCGGCGCGCCTTCGGAAAGGCTGAAAGCGCTGGCGCTGCAAATTATCTCCACCCAGGTCAGCGACGAGATAAATATCGCCCGATTGATAACCCTGGCTGAACAACAGCAGATAGAACGCTTTGAAATTCTGCTGCCTTATCCGCTCTCGGAACAGCAGCTTGCGGCCATTCGCGAAGAGTACGTCAAGCCGCTGTCGCTGGAGCAGCATGACGACCGCTTAACGATCGCCATGCCCGCGCTTTCGCACTAGCGCAGCAGCAGCCACATGGCCGGCGCGCTGCCTGCAATCAGCACGCCCATCGCTATTTTTTCCAGTTTATTCAGATAGCCTTCTCCCCGCCCATTGCGGCGCGCCCACATAAACAGCAGCATGCCCGGTGCGTAAAGCACCACGGAAAGCAGCAGATGGAGCGGCCCGGAAGCGTAAAGCAGCCACAGGCCATAGGCGCTGGCGCCCATGGCAACCGCCAGCGCTACGGGTTTTCGCTGCGCGCGCGCAATCTTAAACAGATAGGCGCCAACCAGAAAATAGGGCACCAGCACCATTTCGGAAGCAATAGTCAGCAGCGTGTTGTAATCGGAACCGGTCAGCCAGATCAGAATCAGACAGGCCTGCACGCTTAGATTAGTCAGCCAGAGCGAGGCGGAAGGCGCGCCGCGCGCGTTCTGCCTGGCCAGCGAACGTGGGAAAGTCCCGTTTCCTGCCGCCAGCATAGGCACTTCCGCCGCCATAATCGTCCAGCTGAGATAGGCGCCGCTTACGGAGACAATCAGCCCCAGCGCGATAACCATATCGCCCCAGGAGCCGATCAAACGGTTCAGCAGGCCCGCCATCGAGGGATTGCGCATCTCTGCCAGCTCGGCGCGCGGCACGATGCCAAGAGAAAGCAGCGTCACCAGCAGATAAACCAGCAGCGCGGCGCTCACCGCCAGCAGCGTGGCGCGGCCCACATCCTTTTTGTTCCTTGCGCGCGCGGACACCACCACCGCGCCTTCCACGCCGATAAACACCCAAAGCGTAATCAGCATGGTGTTTTTCACCTGCTCCCAGACCGGTACGCCCAGCTCAAGGCCGGAAAAATCGAAGCGAAAACGGTCGAGATGAAAGGCGGCGATCGCCAGCACGATAAACAGCCCCAGCGGCACCAGCTTGCCCAGCGTCGCGACAAGATTGATGCCTGCCGCCGTCTGTACGCCGCGCAGCACCAGCCAGTGCACCAGCCACAGCAGCACGGAAGCGCCGAGCACGGCCTGCCAGGTATTGCCGTCGCCAAACACCACGTGGCCCGGAGAGTCGGTAAAAAAGCTAAGGGCGGAAAAGACGATTACCAGATAGGAGACATTGGCGATCACCGCGCACAGCCAATAGCCCCAGGCAGAGCAAAAGCCGACCAGCTCGCCGAAGCCGGCGCGGGCGTAAGTATAGATGCCGCCGTCCAGCTCGGGTTTAAGGCGGGTCAGCAGCAGCAGCGCCAGCGACAGCATAATAATGCCGACGCCGGTGATCGCCCAGCCAGCCAGCAGCGCCGCCGGGCCAGCCACGGCGGCCATATTCTGCGGCAGGCTAAAGACGCCGGCGCCCAGCATAGAACTCAGTACCAGCGCCGTCAGGGCGGTAAGACCTAATTTTTTGTCCAAAAATACATCCCGGGAACAGAATAAAAAACGCCATCAGGATGAATAGTTCGCGATTTATACGCCTTGAGCGGCTAAACCTGGAAAGATCTCCTGAAACCGGCGGCGATTTTACGGAGAGGTTTTGCGAGATGCAATGCGCATGACGGTGAAAAGTGCTTGAGTATGCAAATTATGTTGGGAAGTTATGCAGGCAGCACGGCGGGCGAAGAGAATAAGGATAATTTATAATCTGCTAAATTGATGATCCCATGCTGTTAACAAAGGCGCAAAAAGCATCAATAGCTGGCTACGTCTGAACCGCGCCTTCCGTGGCGCGGTTTGACCGCTGTTACTTAAACAGGTCTGCGGAGATGGTCAGGTTGCCACCGCTCTGGTTAGACCACTGGCGAGTGATGTGGTAATACTTCGCGCCTTTCTCGATAGCGGCGCGGCCTACGGCTTCGGAGATCTCCGTTGGCGTACCGAAGTGGCCAGTAAAGGTTACGCTGTCGAAGGGCTGCATCTGCGCGGCGGTGATGGCGTTAACTTCCTGCACGCTTTTGCCTTCCGGCGTGCGCACGGTATAGCGCTGGCCGGTAGAAGACTGCGTCTCAAAGAAACGGCCAACGTTGTTGCTTGGCGTTTCGGAAGAGGCCACGCCCGGGATCTGCACATTTTTCGCCGCTGCGCCGCCCGCCGCTACCGCCGCTTTGCCCGCCTGTGAATCGGCCGGGATCAGATCTGGCGACTGCACCTTGCGCTCTTTGGCATCCGCCTTATAGATATAGGCGGTAATATACTGGTTGCCGCCGCTGTTAGCGTCAATCTGGCGGATAATAAAGAAGGAAGCCGCGCCTTTCTCTTTCGCTTTTTTGGTGATGGCGTCGTTAACATCCGGCTGGCTGTGATAGAAACCACTGATGGAAACCGTGTCAAACGGTTCCAGACGATAGGCTTCCGGTTTGGAGAGCTCGCGCACGCCGTTAATGATGCGATCCTGCTTTTTCGGCGCCGGCGGCGCGTCGTCGTGGTAGATATCCGCGACCACACGCCAGTTACCGCCGTTATTATTGCTGTCGTTGATGCTTTGCACGTAAAAAGCTTTTGCGCCCAGCTCGTCGGCACGTTTTGAGATCGCGTCGTTGGCCTCGCCGATAGCGTTAAAACGGCCGGTCACGCTGATGCGATCGAAAGGCTTCAGCGCGGCCGCTTTCTCCGGGGTCAGTTCCTGGGCCGCGGAAGCGGAAAGTGAGGTAAGCGACAACAGGGCTGATGCCAGAATGGTAATCTTCAGCTTCATAAAAATAATCCTTCGCCTTGCGCAAAAATAATGAGTACGAAAACGTGCTGGACTCTTGATGTGTAACAGATTAGCTCCCGATTATTGCATGTAATAATACATCCTGTCTCAGCCATTTTCAGCCTGACGGCAGCCTCATTGACAGCGGCAGCGGTATGAGTATTACAAAAATGTTAAATTGGGCCGTCGGCACAGGCTTTATCACTTAAGGCACTAAATCTTATCGTTTTAACAGTTAATTAACTGTTAAACAGCGCCTTTTGACGCGCTGGCTTTTCTGTTTTCCTCTTTGTCCTTAGCAGATTATACGCGGGGCATAGCGAGATAAGCGTGTAAAATCGCGTTTTTGCCGCCTGGGCCGGACTTTTCAGATATAAAAAGGTAAAACGTCCTGCTGATAGCTGGCGTGAGAACGCTATTTTCAGTAGTTTATAGGGCGTTTGCAGTAAAACCGGCGGCGCGCAGCAGACGGGCCGCCGCAGAAAAAAGATCGTCTTACCTCTGATGAAAGGGAACACTATGCTGATTGGAATTACCAAAGAGCGGTAGCCCAACGAAGCGCGAGTCGCCGCCACGCCGAAAACGGTCGAGCAGCTGCTGGCGCTGGGCTTCAGCGTCGCCGTCGAACAGGGCGCGGGCAAATTAGCCAGCTTTGACGACGCCGCCTACGCTGCGGCGGGCGCAACGCTGGTCGATACCGCCGCCGTCTGGCAAGCCGATATCGTGCTGAAGGTCAATGCGCCGACGGATGACGAAATCGCGCAGACCCGCGAGGGCAGCACGCTGGTCAGCTTTATCTGGCCTGCGCAGAATCCGGCGCTGCTGGAGAAGCTGGCGGCGCGCAAGGTAACCGTGCTCTCTATGGACGCGGTGCCGCGTATCTCACGCGCGCAGTCGCTGGATGCGCTCAGCTCTATGGCCAATATCGCGGGCTATCGCGCCATCGTTGAGGCGGCGCATGAGTTCGGTCGCTTCTTTACCGGTCAGATCACCGCTGCGGGCAAGGTGCCACCAGCCAAAGTTATGGTGATTGGCGCGGGCGTAGCTGGCCTGGCCGCTATCGGCGCGGCGGGCAGTCTTGGCGCCATCGTGCGCGCTTTCGATACCCGCCCGGAAGTCAAAGAGCAGGTGCAGAGCATGGGCGCGGAATTCCTTGAACTCGATTTCGAGGAAGAAGCGGGCAGCGGCGATGGCTACGCCAAAGTGATGTCCGAAGCCTTTATCAAGGCAGAGATGGCGCTGTTCGCCGCGCAGGCGAAAGAGGTGGATATCATCGTCACCACCGCGCTCATTCCTGGCAAGCCAGCGCCAAAACTGATCACCGCAGAGATGGTAGCTTCCATGAAGCCGGGCAGCGTCATTGTCGACCTGGCGGCGCAGACCGGCGGCAACTGCGAGCTGACCGTAGCGGATCAAATCACCACCACGGAAAACGGCGTAAAAATTATCGGCTATACCGATCTGCCGAGCCGTTTGCCGACGCAATCCTCCCAGCTTTACGGCACCAATCTGGTTAACCTGCTTAAGCTGCTGTGCAAAGAGAAAAACGGCGAAATCGCTATCGACTTCGAAGACGTGGTCATTCGCGGCGTAACCGTGGTGCGCGAAGGCGAAATCACCTGGCCTGCGCCGCCGATTCAGGTTTCCGCTGCGCCGAAAGCGGCGCCGGCTGCGGCTAAAGCGCCGGAGAAAGTCGAAGCAAAACCCGCTTCGCCCTGGCGTAAATACGCGCTGTTCGCCCTGGCTATCGTGCTGTTCGGCTGGCTTGCCAACGTGGCGCCGCCCGCTTTCCTGACCCACTTTACCGTGTTCGCGCTCTCCTGCGTGGTGGGTTACTACGTGGTATGGAACGTCAGTCACTCTCTGCACACGCCGCTGATGTCGGTCACCAACGCTATTTCCGGCATCATCGTGGTTGGCGCAGTGCTGCAAATGGGACACGGCGGGTGGATAAGCTTCTTCTCCTTTATTGCCGTGCTGATTGCCAGCATCAATATATTTGGTGGTTTCACCGTGACTCAGCGCATGCTGAAAATGTTTCGTAAGAACTAAGGGGTAATCAATGTCTGGCGGATTAGTGACTGCAGCATACATTGTTGCCGCAATTCTTTTTATTTTCAGCCTGGCCGGGCTGTCAAAGCATGAAACCTCCAAACAGGGCAACCTGTTCGGCATCAGCGGCATGGCGATTGCGCTACTGGCGACCATGATGGGCCCCGACAGCAGCAGCGTTGGCTGGGTGCTGCTGGCGATGGTGATCGGCGGCGCAATCGGCATTCGACTGGCGAAAAAAGTCGAAATGACCGGAATGCCGGAGCTGGTGGCGGTGCTGCACAGCTTCGTTGGTCTGGCGGCGGTACTGGTGGGCTTTAACAGCTTTATCGACCATGCGCCGGGTATGGACGCGGTAATGGAAAATATCCATCTGACCGAGGTCTTTATCGGCATCTTTATCGGCGCGGTGACCTTCTCGGGCTCGCTGGTCGCCTGGGGCAAGCTGTGCGGAAAGATCTCTTCCAAACCGCTGGCGTTGCCGCATCGTCATCGCCTCAACTTGCTGGCGTTAGTGGTATCGCTCTGCCTGCTGATTATTTTTGTGCGCACCGACAGCACCGGTCTGCAGGTCTTCTCGCTGCTGCTGATGACTATTATCGCGCTGGCGTTCGGCTGGCATCTGGTGGCCTCAATCGGCGGCGCGGATATGCCGGTCGTAGTTTCGATGCTCAACTCCTATTCGGGCTGGGCGGCAGCGGCGGCGGGCTTTATGCTCAGCAACGACTTGCTGATCGTCACCGGCGCGCTGGTCGGCTCCAGCGGCGCCATCCTCTCTTACATTATGTGTAAGGCGATGAACCGCTCTTTTATCAGCGTTATCGCGGGCGGCTTCGGCACCGACAGCAGCTCAACCGGCGAAGAGGTCGAGCAGGGCGAATACCGTGAGATCGACGTCCAGGGCACGGCGGAGCTGCTGAAAAACTCCCGCAGCGTCATCATCACGCCGGGCTACGGCATGGCGGTGGCACAGGCGCAGTATCCGGTGGCGGAAATCACCGAGAAGCTGCGCGCGCAGGGGATTAAAGTGCGTTTCGGCATTCATCCTGTAGCCGGTCGTCTGCCAGGCCATATGAACGTGCTGCTGGCGGAGGCGCGCGTGCCTTACGATATCGTGCTGGAAATGGACGAGATCAATGATGATTTCAGCGATACCGACACCGTGCTGGTGATAGGCGCCAACGATACCGTCAACCCGGCGGCGCAGGAAGATCCGCGCAGCCCGATTGCGGGGATGCCGGTGCTGGAAGTGTGGAAGGCGCAGAACGTGGTGGTGTTTAAGCGCTCGATGAATACCGGCTATGCTGGCGTGCAGAACCCGCTGTTCTTCCGCGAAAATACCCAGATGCTGTTCGGCGATGCGAAAGCGACCGTCGATGGAATCCTGAAAGCGCTGTAAGAGTGAATAAAACAAGGCCGGGAAAATCCCGGCCTTCAAACTGCGGACAAACTTTATCAGTTCGCGCAGGCTGGCTTTTTTCATCGCAACACCGCTGTTTCACGGCGGCAGAGGCTGAGCGCCGCTTTGGCGCATGGACGCGCCAAACGAGCTTACAGGGACGTATTCACAGCGTGTCTGTGTTCCGCTCTGCCTCTACCGCTATTCACCACTTTGCAAGCGACAATATTAAGCATGGGTTTGTCATCAATCTCGTGAATAAAACAAGGCCGGGAACTCCCGGCCTTTCTGCTTTAAACCTTCAGAAAATGACAATCAGTCCTCTTCATCATCATCCAGCGCAACCGGCGAGGTGAAGCCTTCCGGCTTAATCGCCAGCAGATCGCAGCGCAGATGATCGATAACCTGTTCCGCAGTATTGCCCAGAAAAGCCGCCGAAAGACCGGTACGACCGATAGTGCCCAGCACCACCACGCCCGCGTCCAGCCGCTCTGCCAGATCCGGGATAACCTCTTCAGGCAGACCTTTCTCTACGTGGGTAAACTTCTCGTCGATGCTGAAACTCTGCCGCAGGGCCTTCATCGCCAGCAGATGTTGACCGCGAATGGCGTCGTTATAGACGCTGGGATCAAAGTCTGGCAGCTCAATGGCGATATTGACGGGCGTGATGGGATAGGCGCCGACCAGATGCACCTCGGTATGGTTAACCTGTTCCGCCAGCTCCAGCGTCTCTTTAACCAGCCGGGTATTCAACGGGTCATGATGCGGCTCTTCGCTGGCAAGGTTGACCGCCACCACGGCTTTGCCGCCCTCCGGCCAGGGCTGATCCTTGACCATCCAAACCGGGCAGGGACACTTGCGCAGCAGATGCCAGTCGGTTGGCGTAAAGACCACCGACTGCAGCCGATCGTGCTGGTGGGTCATTTTCAGCAGCAGATCGTAGCCGCCATCCAGCACCTCCTGAATAATCGCCTCATAGGGCCGATTATGCCAGACCACCTTGATATCGATTTTTACGCCGGCGGCCAGATAGGCTTTCGCCTGCTCGCGGATCCACTCGGTGCGCTGGCTGATTACGCCTTTGCGCATGGTTACGCGTTCATCGGGCGACAGCAACGTCGTCATTTCATAGGAAAAATCATAGATGGGCAGAAAGGCCGTGATCTGGCCACCGAGGCGCTGATTAAGATAAACAGCACGGCGCAGCGCTGGCTGGTCGTCCTGTTGCGCGTCGATCGCCACGAGAATGTTTTGATACTTAGCCATAACGGGTTCTCCATACGCTGGTTATCTTAAAAGATAGCCCAATCATGATGGGGAAAGAAAGAAAAAGTTATAGCCAGATCAATATTATAACAAATGAAAGCCTTACGATGGCCGGCCCGGTCGCCAGTGGTTTAAAAACGGAGAAAAGCAGGGAGAAGGGTCAGAGAAAACGCCCGATAGCGGCATCGCGAGCGGAAGGAAAAAGCCGGATCGGCAGGCCGATCCGGCGTGGCATCAGGCGATCGCGCGGCTCTGACCGGCCAGCTGCGACAGCACCTCATGATTTTCGATGGTAATATATTTGCCTTTCACCGCCAGCATGCCGCTTTTCTGGAAGCGGCCCAGCAGGCGGCTGATGGTTTCCACCGTCAGGCCGAGATAATTGCCGATATCGCCGCGCGTCATGGTCAGGCGGAACTCACGCTGGGAGAAGCCGCGTTCGCCGAAGCGGCGTGACAGGCCGTAAATAAAGGCCGCCAGCCGCTCTTCCGCGTTTTTCTTCGACAGCAGCAGGATCATCTCCTGATCGCCTTTGATTTCGCCGCTCATCAATCGCATCATCTGCTGGCGCAGGCTGGGCATTTTGCCGGAGAGATCGTCGAGCGTTTCAAAAGGAATTTCGCAGACCATCGCGGTCTCCAGCGCCTGTGAGAAGCTGGGATGCTGGCCGCCGCTGATGGCGTCGAAGCCCACCAAATCGCCCGCCAGGTGAAAACCGGTGATCTGTTCATCACCCTGTTCGGTGATGGTGTAGCTCTTAATGGTCCCGGAACGAATGGCGTACAGTGATTTCAGCTCGTCGCCCGCTTTAAACAGCGTTTGCCCTTTTTGAATGGGCTTTTTCCGCTCGATGATATTATCCAGCTGATCGAGTTCGTGCTCGTTCAGCGTGAAAGGAATACAGAGCTGGCTAATGCTGCAATCCTGACAGTGAATCGCACAACCGCCAGACTGAATACGTCTGTTGATAACACGCTTTTCCGGGATCATAGTGTTGGCTCGAGTGATTATTGATTGAGGTCAATTTTAACATTTTTTGCTCAGCAAAGGGAACTCATCAATGCCTTTTTAGCCACATAAAAAACAGGGATGTCACTTCTGGTGACCTCCCGTTTAAAAAAGCGTCAAAAGTTAAATCCGGGATTTATCCGGCTCCGCAACCTTTACACCATAGCGATTAACCTTGTTTTCAGCGCTTTTTCTGGAAGGTTGTTCGACCTGAATAATCAGGGTCAGCGCGCCGGCGAACAGGTAGAGCGCGGTATAGGTCCAGACCACGCCTTTGATATCAAAAAAGGGCAGAACCAGCGAGGCGATAGCGGGCGCCAGGAAATTACTCAGCCCGGCGGAAAGGTTATAGATCGAGATGGCGGCGCCCTTGTGCTTAGGCTCCAGCACCGGGAAAACGGCGGTCATGGGGACAAAAGCGGCGACCGTAATGCCCAGCATGACGGCAGGCACCAGCGCCATCCAGAAGTTATGGCCAAAGGTTACTGGCAGATAATAGAAGGCCAGGCTTGAGAGCGCGCAGCCCAGGCAGCCAAACCAGCGCACCTGGCGGATCCAGCCAATATACTCGCCCAGCACGCCCCACATAATGTTGGTAAAGATAGTGACGAAAAAGAATACCGCCCAGATTTGCAGCCACTCCGACATGGTAAAGCCCAGCCGGCCAACGAACAGCATCGGCATAATTACGGCAAAACCGAACAGCGACAGCGTATTGATAATACGGATCAGGCAGGCCAGGAAGATATTGCGATTGGTGAAAAGGATCGTTACCGCCCGCGACAGTTCGGTCAGCTTTTCACGGTTGGAGAGATGCGCTTTTTCGCTTTCGCCGCCAACGTTGCGCAGCAGGAACATGGCCATCAGTCCGCCAGCCGCCACCCAGGCGATAGCAAACCATAAGGTGCCGGTTTCGCCGAGCCAGGGAATGGTAAAGCTGGGCAGATAGCTGCCGACGCAGCCGATGCCGACCGAGTACATCGCCCAGAACCAGCCCATAGCCGATGAGAGCTGATGCTTAGGCACGTTCTGTACTACCAGCATCACAAAAGAGTAGATAAACAGCGGATAGGCGAGGCCGCGAATGCCGTAGAACAGCAGCATCAGCGGATAGTTGCTCAGCCCCAGACCCAGCGTCATAAACAGAATATGCATTACCACCCACAGCAGAAAGCCGATACGCATCGCGCGCTGCGGCGTAATGATCTCCGCCACCACGCCAGAGCTCCAGGCAGCCAGCGCCGCGGCGGCGCCGTAGAGCGTAAAGACCAGCGCGGACTGCGCGGGCGAGAAGCCGAGGTCGGTAATATGTTTTGATAAAAAGGCCATTTCAAAACCGTCTCCGCTCATAAAGACGGCGATGGCGATATAGCCCCAAATCAAAGACACAGGCAGGCCGAACCAGTTATTGGCTGATTTCATCATATATCCTCTCAGGCGTACGGATGGCGAACGCTCAGCGCGTCCGCGTCACTGTTCAGAAACCGGCGGCGCGGGCTTCGCGCTGCTGTTGATAGAGCAGGCGGAAATGGTCAAGCCGCCTTTGCAGAAAGTGATGACGGCGGGCGTCAGGCAGATAGCGTCTCAGCACTGCGGGCTTGCGGCAAACTTCTGCCGGATCGCCGCCATCGGCCAGCCAGCCCAGTCGAGCCGCGCCCAGCGCGCCGCCCGCTTCACCGCCCTGATGGGTGACGATCGGCAAATCCAGCGTATCGGCAATCAGCTGCGCCCAGAAGGCGCTGCGCGCGCCGCCGCCGGTCAGCGAGCAGCTTTCCAGCGCCGTGCCCGCTTCCTGCAGCGCTTTCAGTCCGTCAGCAATACCGAAAGCGACGCCTTCCAGCACGCTGTAGCCCAGCGCTGCGTGACCGGTGGCGTGCGTCAGGCCATAAAATGCGCCGGTTGCCTGCGGATCGTTATGCGGCGTGCGCTCGCCGGAAAGGTAAGGCAAAAACAGCGGGCCGCTCAGCTGTTCTGCCTCGTCCATCGCCGCTACATCGGCCAGCAGTACGGTTTCAGTCACATTCAACAGCTCACACAGCCAGCGCAGACTGGAGGCCGCCGTCAGCATCACGCTCATCTGATGCCAGCGGTCGGGCAGCGCGTGACAAAAAGCGTGGACGGCGGAAGCGGGCGCGGGCCGAAAACGATCGTTAACCGCAAACAGCACGCCAGAAGTGCCAAGCGAAATAAAAGCGTCGCCGGGATCGACCGCGCCCAGCCCAACGGCGCTGGCCGCATTATCACCGCCGCCGCCCGCTATCGTGATGCCTTCCTGCAGGCCCCAGCGCTGTGCGACGGCCGCCAGCAGCCTGCCGCCAGGCTGAGCACCTTCCGTCAGCCGCGGCATCTGGTCGCGATTCAGACCGCAGGCCGCCAGTAAATTATCCGACCAGTCACGCTTCGCTACATCCAGCCATAGCGTACCCGCCGCGTCGGACATCTCGCTGATTTTCTCGCCGCACAGCTGCCAGCGCAGGTAATCTTTCGGCAGCAGAACGCTTTTGACTCTGGAAAACAGCTCGGGCTCATGGCGGGCTACCCACAGCAGCTTCGGCGCGGTAAAGCCGGGCATGGCGAGATTGCCCGCCACGCTGTGCAGCGCTGGCGCGCGAGCGGTCAGTTCCTCGCATTCAGCGGCACTGCGTGTGTCGTTCCACAAAATGCACGGACGCAGCACTTTATCCGTGCTATCCATCAGCACCGCGCCGTGCATCTGACCGGAAAGTCCGATAGCGCGAATTTGACGCCAGCGTTGGCCCAGCTGTGGGCGCAGCTCTGCAATCGCCTGCTCCAGCGCGAGCCACCAGTTTTGCGGATCCTGCTCCGCGTAGTGAGGCTGCGGCCGCTGGACGCTGAGTCTGGCGCCGCTAACGGCCAGGATGTTGCCCGCGTCGTCGATCACCAGCGTTTTGATCTCTGATGTGCCCAGATCGATGCCAAGATACATTGCGGTCTCCTTACTCGCTGACCGGTTGCGGAACGTTGGCCCATTCGCCGAGCGCGGCGACTCTTTCCGCCAGCAGCGTGGCGAAAGCGGCATCGTGGGCAAGCGGCCCAAACAGGGTTTCATCGGCGGCAAAACGGGCCAGCGCGTCGGGCTTTTCCATAATGTCGTGCCAGGTTTGCGGCTCCAGCGCGCCATCCTGATAAGCATAAGGAAGCTCGCCGCGATGCCAGCGCTGCAAAAACAGGAAGAACAGCGCGGGTAAAAGAGCCGTTGCGCGAGGCGTTTCGCCGCGTGCATAGCACTCCGTCAGCGTTGGGGTAATAAATCCCGGAATTTTGGACAGGCCATCCGCCGCGACCCGCTGGTTGGTATCACAGATATAGGGATTAGCGAAACGCGCCAGCACCACGTCACGGTAGGCCTGCAGGTCAAGCGGGCTGGGCGACAGCGAAGGAATAACATCCTGGGTGACATATTCCCAGGCCATCTCTTTTATCGCCTGCGTCTGCGTGCTCTGATGAATAAAACGCTGTCCGACCAGCGTACCCGCCCAGGCGATGCAGCTGTGGCTGGCGTTAAGAATACGGATTTTCGCCTCTTCCCAAGGCAGCACGGAGTCCACCAGCGTCACGCCAGCCTTCTCCAGCGCTGGCCGACCAGCGGCAAAATTATCTTCCACCACCCACTGAATAAAGGCTTCGCCCATCACAGGCGCGCGATCGGCAAAACCGGTGGCGGCCAGTACGCGTGGCGCGATATCCGCCGTCGGACGCGGCGTAATGCGGTCTACCATAGTGTTGGGCGAGGTGGTTTGCTGTGTTACCCAGGCCAGCAGCCTGGCGTCATCGCATAACCGCAAAAAGGCGAGAAATCCCTCACGGAAACGCTCGCCGTTATGGCGCAGATTATCGCAGTTAAGCAGCGTGACCGGCTGGCCGTGCGCCGTCATGCGCGCCTGGAGTACGCGGCGTAACGCACCGTAGATTGTGCGCGCTTCGCCGCGCAAATCCGCCTGAATATCGGGATGACGAGGATCGAGGCGGTGATCGCTGTCCAGGTAATAGCCACTTTCGGTAACGGTAAAGCTGATAACCCGCGTGGCGTCGTCTGCGCCGCGTGTAACCATCGCCCGAAGTTCAGCATCCCAGGGAACAATATGTTTAATCGAGGTGATTTTTTCATACTCGCGTTCGCCTTCCGGCGTTACCGTTTCCAGCACGTATTCGCCGTTTTGCAGCGCCAGCGCGTCAAGTAAAGGCACCGCATCGTCGCGGATGTTGCTGAGCGCGATCTCCCAGCGCGGGGTATCCAGCTGTAACAGACGGTGCAGGTACCAGGCCTGATGGGCGCGATGAAAGGAACCCGCGCCGATGTGCAGCCAGACAGAGGGGGAAGCAACGTTCATCTTACTCTCCTGTAATTGGGCTTTTGCTCTCTTGTTGAGCTTTTGCTTGATTGTGTTACAGCCTGGTGAAATTCTTGCCTGACGTCTGCGGGAGAGATCACAAAATTTGCTTTTGCCTGGTAATCGGGCAATTATTCATTCAGTGACAGGAGAGCGAAAGAGAACCATGAGCAAGCATGACAGAAAGCTGGATCTGGCGGCCCGGGCCGCCTGGATGTATTACGTGGCGGGAGAAACCCAGCAGGATATAGCTGAAAAGCTGGGCGTATCGCGCCAGGTGGCGCAACGGCTGGTGGCGCTGGCTTCCGAGCAAGGTCTGGTCAGCGTTACGGTGAATCACGCCGTGGCGGAGTGTATGACGCTGGCGCAGCAGCTGCAGGAGAAGTTTGGCCTGCGGCTTTGTCAGGTAGTGCCTTCAGCAGGGGTTGAATCGGCCGGACTGCAGCAGATGATCGCCGTTGCCGGCGCGGAAGTGATGGCGCAAACGCTGAAAAACGAGCGGCCGCAGATTGTCGCCGTGGGTTCGGGCAGAACGCTGCGCGCCACCATCGGCGAGCTGCCGGAACTGGACAGGCCGCAGCACAGCTGCGTTTCACTGATTGGCGCTATCGCCAGCGACGGCTCCTGTACCCGCTACGACGTGCCGCTGTGGATGGCGGAAAAAACGCAGGGGCGTTATTTCATCCTGCCGGCGCCGCTCTATGCCGACAGCGCGCAGGATCGCGAGCTGTGGTGCAACCATCGCATCTATCGCACGGTAACGGAGAAAGCCGCCCAGGCGGACGTGATGTTTGTCGGCATCGGTCAGGTCGCGCCGGGCTGCCCGCTGAACGCGGATGGCTTTATCAGCGACGCGGAGGTCGACGCGCTGCTTGCCGATCGCGTGGCTGCGGAGATGATTGGCCATTTTATCAGTGAGAAGGGCGAAAGAGCGGCAAGCGAGCTGGATAGTCGCCTGACCAGCGTTCCGCTTACACCCCACAGCCAGCGTAACATTATCGCTTTTGCGGGCGGCAGCGAAAAACAGCGGGCTATCGCCGCCGTGCTGCGTGGCGGCTGGATAAGCGGCCTGGTGACGGATGAAGCGAGCGCCCGTTTCGCGCTGGCTCAGGCGGGATGAATCTTTGCCAGCGCGCCCCGGTGAAGATACCATTAGGCTATCCTTAATTGTGGCCACCGGGGGATCTGTATCATGAGCTTTAACGACGAAGACCTGTTTAAAGACGCGATGGAAGACGTCACGCCGCTCAAGGATTGCAGCAATATACTTTGGTTGAAATCCCCCTCAACCAAATCGCCTCGGCAGCGCCAGGAAGAGCAGCAGCTGGATAACCCGCTGACCAGCGGTTTTCTGAGCGTCATCCCTCGTGAAACGCCGCTGGAATACAGAGCGGAAGGGATTCAGCAGGGCGTGCTGGACAAGCTGCGGCTGGGCAAATATCAGATTGACGCCAGCCTCAATCTGCTGCGCCAGCCGGTGGAGATCTGCCGTCAGTCGCTCTACAGCTTTATGCTGGAGGCGGAACGGCACAACTACCGTAATCTGTTGATCGTGCATGGTAAAGGCAAAGAGGATGAGTCACACGCCAATATCGTGCGCAGCTATCTGGCGCGCTGGCTGCAGCAGTTTGATCAGGTTCAGGCATATTGCAACGCCCAGCCGCATCATGGCGGCAGCGGCGCCTGTTATGTCGGCCTGCGCAAAAGCGAGCAGGCGCGGCTGGAAAACCGCGAGAGGCACGCGAAACGCAGTCGCTAGCCAGAATGGGATTTGCGGATGGTCGCCATCAGCAGTTCAGCGCTGCGGCTGACAGGTACGCCGGTGCGGGTAATAATGCCGACCGGCTCGCCCGGGCCATGTGAGGCGATGGGCAGCGCGGCCAGCGCATTATGAAGCAGGTCGTCTTTAATGGCGCCGGAAGGCACGAACCAGACGTAGTTATAGCGCAGCGCCAGTTGACGGGCGAGGGAAGTGGCAGAGGTTTCCACCAGCGTATCCGGCAGGTGGCAGCCGTGCGTTTTCAGCATGGCGTCAGCAATGCGACGCGGCGCAGTGCCTTCCGGCGAGATCACCACAGGCCAGTTCATGGCGCGGGAAAGCGTGACGTTGTCACTTAAAAGCGGATGGTCGGGCCGCACCACCAGCCGCAGAGATTCCAGAAACAGCAGCTCGTAAGTCAGTCCGGTCATCATCTCTGTTTCAGCCATACGGCCAATGCCTACTTCAAACTCGCCCGCTCTGAGTCCCGCCAACAGCACGTTATTGTGCAGCGTGGCGACCTGGACCAGCGTTCTGGGCTGCTGCTGCTGAAAACGTTCCAGAATCGAGGGCAGCATACCCAGCGCGACCGTGGTAAGCACGCCGATACGCAGTAAAGCCGGATCGCGGGTAGCAACAGGCGTAAGCGACTGGCCCGCATGGTTGAGCGCGTCCAGTATACGGACTGCATGGGTCAAAAACTGTTCGCCTGCCGTGGTCAGCTGTGCGCCAAGACGACCCCTTTCAAAAAGTCGGGCGCCGGCCATCTCCTCCAGTTCATTCAGCGTCTTTGAGAGCGCCGGCTGGCTGAGCGACAGCACTTCCGCAGCGCGCCCCAGCGTACCCTGCTGAGCCACGGCGACGAAAGTATGTAAATGGCGCAGGCGAATGCGCTGATTAAACAGGTAATTTTTTTCCATAACTGCAGCGTAGTCAGCTGGGCGGCGCACAGGCAAGCAGCTTGTTGCAATATTGTTAACCTTATTGCAAAATTTCATTAACAAAAGCCCGCTTTTTCCTCTCTTTTTGTCGCGCCGAATGAAAAGCCCTGATAATTTTGCTGATAAAAGCCCCTTTTTTCCCTGCGGATGCTGGCCTTTTCAGAGGAAATCGCTACAGAAAAGCGCGCAATTCGCTGGGTGAAACGTATAACTTTCCGTTATGATAGCCGACACTTTTTTACCGGAACCGACGCCGGCCCGTTTGGGACAGGCTGGCCATGGAGCGTTATCGTGGAGAGTAGTGTTGCGACAGATGTTCGCGCCCTGATTAACGAAGGCAGCGTCACCCGCTATCAACAGCGCATTATTGCCCTTTGCTTCGCCGTCGTGGCGATGGACGGCATGGATATAGCTCTGATGGGCTTTATCGCGCCCGCGCTTAAAGTGTCGTGGGGCGTCACAACTCAACAGCTGGGCGCTATTATCAGCGCGGCGCTAATCGGCCTGGCGCTGGGCGCGCTGTTCGCCGGGCCGCTTGCCGATCGTTTCGGCCGCCGGGTGATTATTATCAGCAGCGTCTTTTTCTTTGGCCTGTGGACGCTGGCAACCGCTTTTTCGCAAAACGCCGAACAGATGATGCTGTTCCGCTTTTTAACCGGCTTAGGCCTGGGCGCGGCGATGCCGAATGTCGGCACGCTGGTGGCGGAATACTCTCCGGAGCGCAAGCGCGCATTTATTATCACTATCGTCTTTTGCGGCTTTACCTTTGGCGCGGCGGGCGGCGGTTTTGCCGCCTCCTGGCTGATCCCCAATTATGGCTGGCACGCGGTGCTGGTGCTGGGCGGCCTGCTGCCGCTGCTGATAGTGCCGTTGCTGCTGAAATGGCTGCCGGAATCGCTGCGTTTTCTGCTGTCGCGCCACGCGCCCGCAGAGCGCATCCGGCAAATCGTCGAGAAAATGGCGCCGGGCCAGGTTGGACTGGGCAGCCAGTTTGCCATGTCGGAAAAAGCGCAGCGCGAAGGCGCGGTAAAGCTGGTGCTGACCCGTCCTTATCTCACCGGCAGCGTGCTGCTGTGGGGCAGCTATTTTATGGGGCTGTTCCTGGTTTATCTGATCGGTAGCTGGCTGCCGTCGCTGGTTAAAGATATGGGTATGACGGTGACCCAGGCCGCGCTGGTCACCGCGATGTATCAGGCTGGCGGCACCCTGGGCTCGCTGTTTGCCGGCTGGATGATGGATCGCTTCAACGCCAACCTGGCGCTTGCCGCCATCTATTTTACCGGCGCCATCGCCACGGTGGCGATTGGCTATGCCCCGGCGCATACGCTGATTTTAAGCCTCGTCGCCTTTAGCAGCGGCTTCTGCCTGAACGGCGCCAATACCGGCATGAACGCGCTTTCGGCCAGCTATTATCCCACGCGCGCGCGCGCCACGGGTTCCAGCTGGATGCACGGCGTAGGCCGCATGGGCGCTATACTCAGCGCTTTTGCCGGCGCGCAGATGCTGTCGATGGGCTGGCATATCACGGAAGTTTTCTCCAGCCTGGCAATCCCCGCCGTGCTGACCTCGCTTATGCTGCTGGCGAAATATCGTTTCGGCTACCAGCGCAGCGAAGAGTAGCGTTAAAGCCCGCTCGTTACCTCTCGCGAGCGCTGTAAATTTCCCCTTACGAACGGGAAGCCATGACGCTTCCCAGTCCGCAATTCTGCTACATCATCAGCCAAAAAAGCAGGGCCGGTGTTTATGCTAACCTTCTGTTTTTAAAGTCTGCTGCCATCACCTTATTGTCATTATTGTTAAGCTAACGTAAGCATTTTCTGTAAATAAGGTCGCCTGTTGGACTTTGCCATAGCGCTTGCAAATAATAGTGAGCAGATTACTCAGGACGCAGCGATGAAAAACGAACGCTTGATAAGGATAAAGACGGCGGAAGGGACACTGTGCGGTACGCTGGATAAGGAGGTCTTTGTGTTCAGGGGCATTCCCTACGCTGCGCCACCGACGGGCGCTCGCCGCTGGCAGCCGCCGAAGCCGGTGACGCCGTGGCAGGGTGAGCGCGACGCGACGGCATGGGGCGCGGCCAGCTGGCAGAATCGCCAGTACTGCATGGCGGTCGGCGGCGGCGATCCGGGCGCTTTTAGCGAGGATTGTCTCTACCTGAACGTCTGGACGCCGGAAACCGAGCCGGCCGGGACGATGCCGGTTATGGTCTGGATCTACGGCGGCGGCTTCACTATCGGCGCCGCAGGCCTGGCGCCCTATATCGGTCGGCCTCTTGCTTCCCAGGGCGTGGTGGTGGTGACCCTGAACTATCGCCTCGGCCATCTTGGCTTTTTCGCTCATCCGGCGCTGGATAAAGAGTATGCGCCGGGCGAGGTCGTCAACAACTTCGCGCTGCTGGATCAAATCGCGGCGCTGCAGTGGGTGCAGCGTAATATCGCTGCGTTTGGCGGCAATCCGCATAACGTCACTATTTTTGGCGAATCCTCCGGCGCGCGTAGCGTGCTCTCGCTTTTCTCCTCGCCACTCTCTGCCGGACTGTTTCATAAAGGTATCGCTCAGAGCGCCTACGCGCTGCCCGATATTCCCCGCGAAAAAGCGCTGGCGAACGGCGAAAAGCTGGCCCGTCATTTTAATTTGCCCGACGCCACGGCAGAGCAGCTGCGCTCGTTGCCTGCAGACGCCTTCTGGCCGCTGGAAAGCTCCCTGGCCAACGGCCCGGTAGCGATAGCCGGCGACAGAGTACTGCCACAGCCGCTGCTGACTGTCTTCAACAATGCCGCCCAGCATAAGCTGCCGCTGATGATCGGCAGCAACAGCGACGAAGCGAGCGTGCTCAGCTATTTTGGCGTGGACCCCGCGCTGATTATCAAACAGCTGCGTGAGACGCAGCGCCTGGGTCTGCGGCTGAAAATGATCCGCCTGCTTTATGACGGGCTCTACGATGACGACAAGCTGGGCAGGCAGGTCGCGCGTGACATGACCTTTACCGCTATGGGCTATATCGCCGCGCTGTCGCAGTGCCGCAACGGCGTGCCGGTCTGGCGCTATTACTTCGACTATGTGTCAGAAAATTCGCGCGATCTCTATCCTGACGGCACCTGGCACGGCAATGAGATCCCCTATACCCTGAACACGCTCGACGAGCTGTCGGAACAGATGGGCGATCGGCCTTTTACTGACAGCGATCGCGAATTCGCCCGCAAGGTCAGCGGCTACTGGCTCAACTTCGCCCGTCATGCCAGCATCTTTTCGCACCGGCTGGAAGGGGAAACCGACTGGCCCGCCTGGCGGCCCGGCACGGATGTATTGATGCGCCTGGGCGACAAAGGCCCGATCCTGAAGCTGGAGAAAAACTTTATGCGCCGGCGTATGCAGCTGTTTCGCCTGCTGATGAAAGGTATGGTCAGGTTACGCGAATAATTTTTAACATAGTCGTTATCTGATTATAACGGCCCGCAATAATAAAAACAGAGGCGCAGCAAGGACTTAACCGGGCGGACTGGCTTCTAACTTAATGAATAAAAAGAAATAACTACTCATGCTTTTATCGTGCGTGCCGATAATCCCTGTCAGGCGTCCACCACTCAGGACGAGCACACGGGTTTTTACATCGTTACGGAGTAGTTATGAATTTGCTAAAAGACTTTACCATCCGCAGCGTAATGCTGTGGATACTCGGGCTGTTCTGTCTGTTGTGGACGGCGGTGGGCATCTATAGCGTCTGCGCGCTGAACTCGCTGGGCAAGGGCAATGAGGTCGATCGTCAGCTGGTAAACCAGATGACCACCTTAAGTAAAGGCAACGACCAGTATTTCCGCTTTATCACTCGCCTGACGCGCGCAGTGGAGTCCCGTCAGGCAGGCAGCCCGACCGCTGCCGCCGATATGGCTTCCGTGCAGAAAGCGCTGGATAACATGGCAAAGCTGCTGAACGATTTTAAAGCTGAAGCGCCGGGCCCAATGGAGCCAGGCTATGCCGCCGCGGTGATCGCCAGCTGGCAGAAGCTGCTGGATGAGGGCGTGCTGCCGCAGATGCGTCTGGCCCAGCAGCCGACGCTGGACGATTTTCGCCGTCATGCCGCCAGCGTTACGCCGCCGCTGAGCCGCGCTTTCGGCGCCAGCCTGGATAAGTTTAACGTTGCCGCCGGCGAAAAACTGGATGTCACCAGAGTCACCGTGGATCATCTGACCGATATGACCAAAATGATCATCGTGCTGGCGGTTATTGCCGGTCTGCTGATCCTGCTGTTCACCGATCGTTACCTGGTTAAAATGCTGGTTCGTCCGCTCGACGGCATGCGCGAGCACTTTCGCCGCATCGCTGAAGGCGATCTGAGCCATCCGCTGGAAGATATCGGCCGCAACTGCGTCGGTAAACTGGTGCCGCTACTGCGCGCCATGCAGGACAGCCTGCGTGACGCGGTCAGCGCTATTCGCAGCGGTACGGACAATATCTATCGCGGCGCAACGGAAATTTCTTCCGGCAACAACGATCTCTCTTCACGTACTGAACAGCAGGCCGCCGCGCTGGAAGAAACCGCCGCAAGTATGGAACAGCTGACAGCTACCGTAAAATTCAACGCCGACAACGCGCGTCAGGCCAGCGATCTGGCACAGAGCGCTTCGACGACGGCCAGCAAAGGCGGCAAGCTGGTGAAGGATGTGGTTGATACCATGCAGGGCATCTCCGGCAGCTCGCGCAAAATCGCCGAGATTACCAGTGTCATCAACAGTATCGCTTTCCAGACTAATATCCTGGCGCTGAACGCGGCGGTGGAAGCAGCGCGTGCAGGCGAGCAGGGTCGCGGTTTTGCCGTGGTAGCCAGCGAAGTGCGTAATCTGGCCCAGCGCAGCGCCGGCGCGGCCAAAGAGATTGAAACCTTGATTGCTGACTCCGTCACTCGCGTCAATCAGGGCTCGAAGCTGGTTGGCGAAGCCGGAAGCACTATGGACGAGATGCTGCAGGCGGTAGCGGAAGTGGTGGAGATCATGAAGCAGATCGCCTCCGCGTCGGAAGAGCAGAGCAAAGGCATTTCGCAGATCGGCACCGCCATTACCGAAATGGACAGCGTGACGCAGCAGAACGCATCGCTGGTTGAGGAAGTTTCCACGGCGGCCAGCGCGCTGGAGCGTCAGACCGAAGAGCTGACGCTCTCCGTGTCAAAGTTCCGTCTTTCAGCAGGTCAGGCCGCGTCGCCTTCGTATGTTAAAAGTGCGCCGGTAAGCGCGCGGCCGCTGGCGGCAAAAGCCAGCGCCGACGACTGGGTCTCTTTCTGATTTCGTTCACCTTAAGGTACAGGTTCTTTGAGCCTGCACCTTCGCAGTACGCTCTGGCGCCCTGAACGGGCGCTTTTTTTACGCCTGAATAGCGGCCAGCAGGCAGAGCTGCTCCGCTACCTGATAAGATTTCACGAAAGAGGAGACGGGCAGAAACTCAAATCGTGAGTGGAAGTTGTGCGCGCCGGTAAAAAAGTTAGGCGTTAACAATCCCTTTGCCGAGAGCGCCGCGCCATCCGTTCCACCCCGCATCGGCGTCACTTTCGCCGGAATAGCCAGCTTTTCCAGCGCGGCGAACAGCAGATCGATCGCTCGTCGATCTTCACCAATAGCATTGCTGATATTGCTGTAAATATCGTTAAGCTTTACTTCGACCTTACCGGTTGGATACTGCCCGGCGATCAGCGCGGCGACCTCATTAATCTGCTGTTTACGCTGCCCGAAACTCTGCAGGTCAAAATCCCGGATTGAAGCTTTCATTCGGGCTTCGCTGGCATTGGCCGTCAGCTCGTTAAACCAGATATAGCCTTCACGGCCGGCGGTATGCTCCGGCGTCTGCTGCCGGTCGAAATGGCTGATAAAATCCCAGGCCATCAGCAAAGGGTTGACCAGCACGCCTTTGCCCGACATCGGATGGGCCGGCACGCCGGTAAAACGGATCTCCGCCGCCGCCGCGTTAAAGTTCTCAAACACGACTTCGCCCAGCTCGCAGCAGTCGATGGTATAGGCGAAATCCACCTTAAAACGCTTTTCCAGATCCAGCGCTTTGGCGCCGCGCAGGCCGATCTCTTCGTCGGGCACGAAGGCCACCACGATATCGCCATGCGCTGCCGACGCCCTGAGGTTTTCCAACAGCGTCATCACCACGGTGACGGCGGCCTTGTTATCGGCGCCCAGCACGCTGGTGCCGTCGCTGAAAATAATCTCCTGGTCTTTATAGGGCAAGATTTCCGGATGTTCGTCCACACGCAGCCAGATAGCCTGTTCGCTGTTGAGACAAAGATCCTCACCGGTAAAGCGTAATATCTGTGGGTGAATTTGCGGCGAAAGTCCTACATCTACGGTGTCGATATGGGTAATAAAACCAATGCGCGGCGCGCCAGGCGTGTTGCCGGGCAGCACGGCGGTCACGGTCGCGTGGTCGTCCACGACCACATCCTGTAGCCGCAGCTCGCGCAGCTCTTCCGCCAGCAAATTAGCCAGCTCCTGCTGACCAGGCGTGCTGGGCAGGCTGGTTGCGGCGGCGTCGCTTTGACTGGTAACGGCAAGGTAGCGGAAAAAACGGTGGGTTAGCTGGCTGGCCAGTTGCTGAGACATAAACTTTCCTGTTAACGGCAGTGAAGGGGAAAAGGGCCGTCCGGCCCCCTGATCAGCAGACGCCGAAGTCGCCATCCTCATGGTAGAGATTGACCGAGCTGGCGGGCACCTCGATCTCTTTCTTCTCGGCGTCATCCACTCTGGCGCAGTAGAGCGTTTCGCCTTTCACCTGCAGTACCAGCATCTTTGGGCCGCCGGTTTTACTCTGTACGATATCATCGGGTTTAAACATGGTTTTCTCCTCTCGACTCTTATCTATTAATGGTCAGCGAATGAGCATTTGCAAGCGTACGGCCAGCAAAGCGCCGGAAACTCACTATACTCTCTATTCACCATAAGCAAACGGGAGGATATTGATGACTATTCATAAGAAAGGTCAGGCACACTGGGAAGGCGATATCAAGAAAGGTAAGGGCACCATCAGCACCGAAAGCGGCGCGCTGAAAGAGCAGCCTTACGGTTTCAACACCCGCTTTGAAGGTCAGCCCGGCACCAACCCGGAAGAGCTGATCGGCGCGGCGCACGCCGCCTGCTTCTCTATGGCGCTCTCGCTGATGCTGGGAAATGAAGGTCTGACGCCGGAAAGCATCGACACCACGGCGGACGTTTCGCTGGATAAAGTCGGCGAAGGGTTCAAAATTACTAAAATCGCGCTGCAGAGCCAGATTAAACTGCCAGGCGCCGACAGCGCTAAGTTTGATGAAATCATCAATAAAGCCAAAGCGGGCTGTCCGGTTTCGCAGCTGATGAATGCGGAAATCACCCTGGACTATAAGCTGAATTAATCCGCTCTTATTCTGCCCTGCCATCCGGCAGGGTATTGACGCTTTCTCTTGCTTACCTGTTTGAACTCCCGACTCTATTTGCCCTCAGAAATCTGAAAATTCTGGTCTGTTATCTCATCTGGCATCTTATCTCTCCCCCGGGCTCATTTCTTTTGCCAATTTTTAATCCCAATATAGCCTTAATTGTTTTTATATGATGCTAATAAGGAAAACGGTTTGATAAACCCGATTTTCTTGTCAGCAAAAGAGTAGAAATTCCAGTCACCTCTATAAGTAAAAGTAATATCTGGTTGATAAGAAAAGGTTCCTTTTGCTATTTCACGCAAACAGGGTTAATAGTGATGGCTGATAAGTTTTTAGCAGGGCTGAATGATAATGGCAGGTATAACGGCAATAACAGAGATGTAATCTAACCAAAGGGGAAGGCAATGAAGCAAAGGGGAGTAAAAAGTATTATCGCTATGGCCTTGCTGGCGGCGGCAACGGGCGCCACGGCGAAAACCCTGGTGTTCTGCTCGGAAGGCTCACCGGAAAATTTTAATCCGCAGCTCTATACCTCGGGCACCAGCGTCGATGCCAGCGCCGCGCCCATCTACAATCGGCTGGTGGATTTCAAGCCCGGCACCACGGAATTAGTGCCGAGCCTGGCGGAGCGCTGGGATATCAGTCCGGACGGCACCGTTTATACTTTTCATTTGCGTAAGGGCGTTAAGTTTCAAAGCAATCGTTATTTTCGGCCCACGCGCGTCTTCGGCGCTGACGATGTCATCTTCTCGTTTATGCGGCAAAAAGATCCGCAGCATCCTTACCACAATGTTTCCGGCGGCACCTATGCTAACTTCGACAGCCTTGAGTTCGCCTCGCTGATTAAGAGTATCGAAAAGCTGGACGAGCATACCGTGCGCTTTACCCTGGCGCACGCCGAAGCGCCTTTTCTGGCGGATTTAGCCTGGTATTTCGCGTCGATTCTGCCTGCTGAATATGCCGATGCGATGCTGAAAGCGGGCACGCCGGAAAAAGTCGACAGCGATCCGATCGGCACCGGGCCTTTTATGCTGGCGCAGTATCAGAAAGATTCACGCATTCTCTATCGCGCCTTTCCCGACTACTGGCAGGGCAAAGCGAAGCTGGATCGTCTGGTGTTTTCCATTACCCCGGACGCTTCGGTGCGCCTGGCCAAGCTGAGCAAAAACGAATGCCAGGTGATGCCTTTCCCAAATCCGGCGGATCTGCCGAGGATGCGCGCGGATAAAAACATTACGCTGATGCAGAAATCGGGGCTGAATACCGGTTTCCTGGCCTTCAATACGCAGAAAGCGCCAACCGACAAGGTGCAGGTACGCCAGGCGTTGGCGATGGCTATTAATAAAAAGGCTATTATCGACGCCGTTTTTCAGGGCACCGGCACCGTGGCGAAAAACCTGCTGCCGCCCGATGTCTGGAGCGCCGCCAGCGATCTGCAGGATTACGCTTACGATCCAGCGCGGGCCAAAGCGCTGCTGAAAGAAGCGGGGATCGCGCCAGGCGCTACTATAGATCTGTGGGCGATGCCGGTGCAGCGGCCCTATAACCCTAACGCCCGCCGTATGGCGGAGATGATTCAGGCCGACTGGCAAAAAATAGGGATTAACGCCCGCATCGTTACCTATGAATGGGGCGAATATCTCCAGCGCGTGAAGAGCGGCGAGCATCAGGCGGCGCTGATGGGCTGGACCACCGCGACCGGCGATCCGGATAACTTTTTCGGCCCGCTGTTCAGCTGCACCGCGGCGGAGGGCGGTTCCAATTCGTCTAAGTGGTGCTATAAACCGTTCGACACGCTGATTACCGAGGCGCGCGCCGAACAGGATCACCAAAAGCGCGTCGTGCTTTATCGCCAGGCGCAGCAGATGATGCATGACCAGATGCCGGCGGTGATGATTGCGCACTCCACGATTTTCGAGCCGGTGCGCAAAGAGGTCACGGGCTATGAGATCGATCCCTTTGGCAAACATCTCTTCTGGCAGGTGGATCTGAAATAGCCTGTTAACCGATTACGGCGGAGAAGCACCGGTTTTTAGCTGGCGCTCTCCGTCATGTTGGCCAACTCCTCACAGACGAAAGCAAGAAAAAGGTTCAGCGCCGCCGAGCGCTGACGGCCCGTTACCGTCTGTATCTGCAATGTGCGCTGGGTCAGCTGGTCGATACCCAAAGAACGCAGCGCCAGATCTTTTTCGCCGGGCTGTAACAGCACGGTAAAGCGGCTGCACAGCGTTATCGCCAGCGGGTTTTGCTGCAGAAACGCGTAGAGCGTGCTGAAATTATTGCAGGTCAACACCGGCTCAATCAGCGTGCCGCTCATCTGACAGGAGAGATCGAACAGCTGACGCACCCTAGTCGCGCGGTCTGGCAGCGCCATCGGCCAGGCGGAGAGATCCTGTAGACGAATCGGCTTTTCTGCCAGCGGATGCGTTTTACGCATCACCATCAGCACCGGTGCAGGCCACGAACCCAATACCTCCACGCCGCGCTCCGGATGCAGGCTGAACTGAAAGGCGACATCGCATTCGCCCTGGCGCAGAATATCCGCCACTTCTTCAACGCTGCCCACGGTAAGCGTAAAGCTCACTGCCGGATTAAGCTGGCGAAACCGCGAGCAAAGCCCTGGCAGCAGGCTGAACGCCAGCCCATCGGGACAGGCGATGCGCAGCGCCGTACGCCGCACCGCTTTCAGTCCCTTAATCTCCGCACGAGCCTGTTCCATAGCCAGCATGCTGCGCCTGACATGGCTCTCAAAAATCCTTCCCGCGTCGTTAAGGATCATGCCGCGTGGGTGCCGTTCAAACAGCGGCACGCCGACTTCCGCCTCCAGCCGCTGGATCTGGCGACTGATAGCCGAAACCGCCACAAATAGCTGCTGGCTGGCGGCACTCAGCGAACCCGTCGTGGCCACGGCAAGAAAATAACGAACTTCCGGACTTAGCATAGCGCTGCCTCTTATTGGTGCATGCCGCCTGATTGTGCAGAAAAGGTTTGCTATTAAAGCAAAGCTGGTTTGATATTTTTATCATTGTGGCAAAGCGGGATTTTAGCTTAGATGGAGGCGATAACAATATAAATCAGCAAACACAGGGCGACTTATGACTATCGATCGGCTTTTAGCGCAGACCGCGGCATGGTTTGACAGCGGAGAGTTTAAACAGACACTGGCGAGACGCGTGGCGATTCGTTCCGAAAGCCAGCGCGACGATCGCGACGCGGAAATTCGGCGCTATCTGCATCAGGAAATCGCGCCAGCTATGCAGGCGTTGGGTTTTGAGCTGAGGCCGATCGACAATCCTCAGGCGCCGCTGCGTCCTTTTCTGCTGGCATCACGCATTGAAGACGCCGCTTTGCCAACGCTGCTCTGTTATGGGCATGGCGACGTGGTGTTTGGCGACGATGAAAACTGGCGTGAAGGGCTGACTCCCTGGCAGCTGACGGAAGAGGGCGATCGCTGGTATGGCCGAGGCAGCGCCGATAATAAAGGCCAGCATTCAGTGAATATTGCCGCGCTGGAGCAGGTTTTTCAGGCTCGCGGCGGCAGGCTGGGCTTTAACTGCAAATTTCTGTTTGAGATGGGCGAAGAAATCAGCTCGCCCGGACTGGCGCAGATTTGCCGCGACAATCAGGCATTGCTGAGTGCGGATATTTTTATCGCCTCTGATGGCCCGAGGCTAAGCGCCGAAAGGCCGACGCTGTTTCTTGGCTCTCGCGGCGCGGTGAACGTGCAGCTGAGCATCAACGCCCGCGATCGCGACTATCACTCCGGCAACTGGGGCGGCCTGCTCAGCAATCCGGGCACCCAGCTGGCGAACGCTTTCGCTTCGCTGGTCAATCAACATGGCCAGCTACAGGTCGCCGCGCTAAAGCCGCCGGCGCTGACGGAAGAGGTGCGTGAAATCCTTAGCGATATTAGCGTGCAGCAGAGCGAGCAAGGGCCGCAGCTCGATCCGCACTGGGGCGAAGCGGGACTGACGCCGACCGAGCGGCTTTACGGCTGGAACACGCTGGAGCTGCTGTCGTTTCTGACCGGCAATCCGGCACGGCCAATGAATGCCATTCCGGGCAGCGCTACGGCGGTTTGCCAGCTGCGTTTTGTGGTCGGCACCGACTGGGAAAATATTGAACATCATCTGCGCGAGCATCTTGCTGCCAGAGGCTTTAGCCAGGTTGAGGTGAAGCTGTTGCGCGGTTCACCGGCAACCCGGCTCGATCCACGTAGTCCGCTGGTAGGCTGGGCGCTGGAAGCGATGCGCCAGGTCAGCGGCAAAAAGCCTGCGCTGCTGCCGAACCTGGGCGGCTCGCTGCCGAACGACGTCTTCGCGCATATCCTCAACCTGCCGACGCTGTGGGTTCCACACTCTTATCCTGCCTGCGGCCAGCACGCCGTGGATGAACACATGCTGCAATCTATCGCGCGCGAAGGATTATTGATGATGACGCGGCTGCTGTGGGATCTGGGTGAAAAGGGCGACGAACTGATCGCCGGCCACCGTCGTTTTCAGCAGCAAAAAGGAGCGGCGCAATGAGCACGTTAATTGAGCGGCAAAGTGCGGCTGGCGTCGCGGCGCCTAATCTTTATAAAACGCTGTTCGCCACCTGTATCGGCAATGCGCTGGAGTGGTTCGACATCGCGGTATACGGCTTCTTCGCCAGCTATATAGCGCACGCCTTTTTTCCAACGGCGGATCCGGCGGTGTCGCTGCTGCTGACCTTCGGCAGTTTCGGCGTCTCCTTTCTTATTCGCCCGCTTGGCGCGGTGGTGCTGGGCGCTTACGCCGATCGAGTGGGCCGTAAAAAAGCGCTGCTGCTTTCAATTTCGCTGATGATGCTGGGCGGCGCAATTATCGTGCTGATGCCTGCTTACGCCACCATCGGTCTGGCCGCGCCCGTGCTGGTACTGGTGGCGCGGCTGATTCAGGGCTTTTCGGCGGGCGGCGAGTTCGGCAGCTCGACGGCTTTTCTGGTGGAGCATTTTCCGGAGCGCCGCGCTTTTATCGCCAGCTGGCAATTTGCGACCCAGGGCGCCAGCACGCTGATGGCTTCGGCTTTCGGTCTTGGGCTGACCCACTTTTTGAGCGAGGAACAAATTGAGAGCTGGGGCTGGCGCATTCCTTTCGCTTTCGGCCTGCTGATTGGCCCGGTCGGGCTCTATATTCGTCGTCATCTGCACGAGCCGGAGAGCTTCAGCCGGCGCGAAAAAGTACGCTCGCCGCTCAGGTTGCTTGTCGGCCAGCAGAAAAACCTGATGCTGTTGGCGATGGGTCTGATGATTATTTCAACGGGCATCAACTACATGCTTAACTATGTGCCGACCTATGCCACCAAAAGCCTGCATCTTTCCGGCACGGCGGCCTTCAGCGCCACGCTGCTGGCGGGCATTATTCTGACGGTCGTAACGCCGCTGATGGGGCTTTGGGCGGAAAAAATTGGCCGCGGGCCGCTGATGTGGGGATCGCTGGCGCTGCTGCTGCTGACCATCTATCCGGCCTTCGCACTGGTGGTCAACCAGCCGACAGCGGCCAGGCTGCTGATACTGGTTGGCTGGCTGGCGCTGCTGAAATCGGTCTACTTTTCCGTCGTGCCTTCGATGATGGCCGATCTCTTTCCCGTGACCACGCGCGCCAGCGGCATGGCCATTAGTTACAACGTCGCTGTAACCCTGTTTGGCGGGTTCGCGCCGCTGATCTGTACGTTACTGATTAGCGCAACCGGAACCAGCCTGGCACCGGGCTGGTATCTGATGGCGCTGGCGCTTTGCAGCAGCTGGGCGCTGCTGAAAAGTCAAAGCAGGTTACAGGCGAAGTAGCCTTCTTCGTCGCCGCAAAGGTAAAGGCCGCGCCGGTAACGACGCGGCCTGGCCTGCTTTAGCGTGCCTGCAGATAAACCACGTGCGTTTGCAGATACTCTTCCAGGCCATGACGACCGTCCGCGCCGCCAATACCCGATTTACGCCAGCCCGCATGGAAACCCTGCATCGCCTCAAAATTCTCACGGTTGACGTAGGTTTCGCCAAACTTCAGTTTTTTCAGCGCCTGCATGGTGGTATTGAGGCTTTCAGTGAAAATCGAGGAGGTCAGACCATATTCGCTGTCGTTAGCCAGCTCAATCGCCTCGTCCAGCGTGCTGAAGCGGATAACCGGCAGGACAGGGCCGAAAGTTTCTTCCTGCACGATCGCCATCTCCTGACGCACATTGGTAAGCAGCGTCGGCTCGAAGAAAAATCCGCGTTCACCTTGTCGTTTGCCGCCGGTGACCAGGGTCGCGCCCTGTTGCAGGGCGAAAGCGACCTTGTGTTCAAGACGCGCCAGCGCGTCGGCCGAGATCAGCGGCCCCATATCCAGCGTATTGTCCTGCGCCGGATCGCCGCAGGTCACCGCGTTAAAGGCCTCAGTCAGTCGGCGTACCACCTCATCATACACGTCGTCCTGGACATAGAGGCGCTCCGTGCAGTTGCAGACCTGGCCGCTGTTAATCATGCGTGAAGCCACAATCGCCTTCACCGCCAGATCCAAATTGGCGTCGTTCATGACGATGGCTGGCGCTTTGCCGCCCAGCTCCAGCGCAACCTTGGTCACATTTTTCGCCGCCGCTTCCAGCGTGGCGATGCCGGCGTTAACGCTGCCGGTCAGGCTGACCATGCCGACATCCGGGCTGGCGGCTAAAGCCTGTCCTACTTCCGGCCCGTAGCCGGTCACCAGGTTGAACACGCCGGGCGGCAGGCCGACTTCCTCAACGATTTCAGCAAACACTATCGCGTTTTCCGGCGTCAGCTCGCTGGGCTTGATCACGATGGTATTGCCGGTTATCAGCGCCGGAGCAGCTTTGCGGGCGATCAGAAAGAAAGGGAAGTTCCAGGGTAAAATTCCGCTGGTCACGCCGATCGCTTTCTTAAAAACCATGATGGTTTCGTCTACGCGATCGCTTTGCACGATTTCACCCTCATAGCGGCGCGCCCATTCGGCCATATAGTCAAGATAGTCTGCGGTGAAAAGCACTTCGGTCTGCGCCAGCTGCTGCGTTTTGCCGCCTTCCGCTACGATGATCGCGGAGAGTTCCGCTTCCCGGCGGCGAATGCCTTCTGCGATTCGACGCAGCCAGCGACCACGTTCGACGGCGGGCAGCGCTTCCCACGCCGGCTGGGCGATTTTGGCGGCAGCGATGGCGCGATCGGCGTCCTCTTTCGTTCCCTGCGGGATCTGGCACAGCAGCGCTTCCGTTGCCGGATTGATAACGTCAATCCAGCGATCGCTGCGGTTTTCAACAAACTGACCGTTAATAAAACAATGATGCTGGCGCGTCACAGGCGGCTCCTTAGTGAAGAATAAATTGTTTTTTAGTTAACGTGATGTTGCTTTTAGGTTGGTGTAATGAAAACAATAACGCCTTTCTGCCAGCGCCATGCAGGATATGAACATGGCAAAAAAACAAAGGATTTCGGTCAGGACGCATCTGAAAAACAATAGTTTACAGGAAATTACAGGCGCTTGCGGTCGCCGGGAGAGGAGAAACGCTATCTGTGATCGCGGGCAGGATAAGGTGCTGAATTTTGCCACTTTCACCGCGGACCAGGCAGCCAGCCTAAGGTGCGGGCGGAAGCAACCTTCGTAGACTCAGCCTACCGGGAATCTTACCCTCCTACGAAGGAAAACAATAATGAGCCAACTTATCTTTTCAGGCATTTTCTGGCATCTGGTCGGTGCCGCCAGTGCCGCCTGCTTCTACGCGCCGTTTAAAAAAGTGCGCCACTGGTCGTGGGAAACCATGTGGTCAGTCGGCGGGATCATGTCGTGGCTTATTCTGCCCTGGACGGTCAGTGCGCTGCTGCTGCCTGACTTCTGGGCTTTTTATGGGTCATTCTCATTCTCGCAGCTGCTGCCGGTCTTTCTGTTCGGCGCAATGTGGGGGATCGGCAATATCAACTATGGCCTGACCATGCGCTATCTCGGCATGTCGATGGGTATCGGTATCGCCATCGGCGTCACGCTGGTGGTCGGGACGCTGATGACGCCGCTGCTGCAGGGACGCTTCGTCGAGCTGTTCAGCTCCACCGGCGGCAGGCTGACGCTGCTGGGCGTGCTGGTCGCCGTAGCGGGCGTCGCCATCGTTTCACGCGCGGGACTGTTGAAAGAGCGGGCGATGGGCATTTCGGCAGAAGAGTTCAACCTGAAAAAAGGGCTGGTGCTGGCGATATTCTGCGGCGTCTTTTCCGCCGGCATGTCGTTTGCCATGAACGCCGCCAGGCCTATGCAGGATGCCGCGCTGGCGCTGGGCGTCAATCCGCTTTATGCCGCGTTGCCCAGCTATGTGGTGATCATGGGCGGCGGCGCGCTGGTTAACCTGGGCTACTGCTTTATTCGTCTGGCGACCCAGTCAAATCTGTCCGTCAAAGCGGATCTCTCCGTGGCGAAGCCGCTGTTAATCAGCAACCTGCTGCTGGCGCTGCTGGGCGGCACCATGTGGTATCTGCAGTTCTTCTTCTACGCCTGGGGCCACGCCCGTATTCCGGCGCAGTATGATTTCATCAGCTGGATGCTGCATATGAGTTTCTACGTGCTTTGCGGCGGCATTGTCGGCCTGGTGCTGAAAGAGTGGAAGAACGTCGGCAAACGTCCGGTCAGCGTGCTGTGCGGCGGCTGTCTGGTGATCATACTCGCCGCCAATATCGTCGGGCTGGGAATGGTTTCCTGATGATAAAGCCACAGGGACGTGGCTATAGCGCGGCGGCTTTTAGCTGGCTGTGCTGCTCAAAGCGCTGGCGAAAGGCGCTTGGCGTCATCCCGGTTTCACGGGTAAACGCTACCGAGAAATAGTTGCTGTCCTCAAAGCCGCACAGAGCCGCCACGTCGCCAATCAGCGAAGGCGTACTGCGCAGCAGGAATTTCGCCTTACACATGCGCAGCTGCCGAATATACTGGCCTGGCGTCATGCCCGTCTGCTGGCGAAAAAGCTGCTTCAGCGCGCGCTCGGAAAGTTGATGCTGCCGACAAAAGTCGGTGAGATCGAAGTGAGCGAGCTGTCCCTGAATCGCCGACATCAGCAGATCCAGCTGTTCTCCTTCCGGCAGCTGCCACGCTTCGTCCGCCGCGTAGCGGTGACGCTGCAAAATCAGTACCAGCTGCAGAAACAGCGTTTCCGTCAGCTGACGCGACAGGCGGTCGCTTTTGGCGCTCTCCTGAGCCAGCTGCTGAATAACATTGCGCGCCAGCGCCATGCCGCGCGTGGTCAGCCGCCAGGCTTTTTGCTCCTGCGGTAAAAAGTTCGACCAGTCCAGGCCGAGCCGAAAGCGTTCCGGGCAGTAGATAATATTATCCAGCACCAGCTCGTTCACCGACTCATAGCTGTGGCAATCTTCCGGGCTGACGTAGAAAAGATCGCCGCAGGTCACCAGCCAGGGACGATCGTTCATGACATGCAGCCCGTTGCCGCGCCAGACGATCACCAGCTCGTTGAATTCATGAATATGGGGTGGAAACGATTGTTGAGGCGCACGGTCGGCAATGGCGACCGGCATCAGGTCGGATGGAAGATAGTCGGCTTTCGCCAGACGAAGTGGCTCGCTCACGGTTCACCTCACAGGTCAGTTTGCCTGATGGTACGCGGAGAAAAGCCAAATTCACGCTTAAATAGCGTGGAAAAGTGATTGCTGTCACCAAATCCGCAGTGGTAAGCGATATCGGTAATTCGCATTTCACTGTGGCGTAACAAATGCCGCGCCTGCAGCAGGCGCAGCCGGTTGAGATAGCGCTGCGGCGTGCTGCCGGTATGCTGTTTCAACTGACGGTGCAGCGTGCGCAGCGAAAGCGAAAAGCGATCCGCCAGCGCATCCCAGTCCACCTCTTCGCTGTAGTGTTCGGCCAGCCAGTCCAGCAGGCCGCGCATCCTTCCGCCCTGATCGTCTCCCGGCTCTTCGCTGCAGCCGCGGCGCAGCAGTACCAGCAGCTGCATAAAATGCAGCTCTTGCTCAGCGCGAGTCTCCAGCCGCGCTGGATCGGTCGGCGCCTGTAGCTCTTTAATCAGCGCTTTCGCCTGCTCCATTACCCGAGTGCTGATCCGCCAGTGCGAAGGGTAGTTGCCGTCTTTCTCCTGCGGCAAAAGGTGCTGAAAATTGGTGATAAAGCGAAACGCTTCCGGGCCGCGATAGAGCACGTTGGTGAGGATCAGACTCTCTGTCTTTTCATACAGATGGCGATCGTGATCGCGAACGAAGCAGACGCAGCCGCCGCAGAGCGTGCGCGGCTCGCCGTTAAAGACGTGTACGCCGACGCCCTGTTCCACCAGCACGATTTCATGGAAATCCTCGTGGTGATGTTCAGGAAAAGCGCTCTGCGGTATACGGGGTTCGATAGCGACGGGCGCGCCGCCGCCTGGAAAAAAGTCCACGCTTTGCAAAAGGGTCATCATGCTGTCTCCTGGTCGACTCAGCAGCAAGTCTACCGCCGCCGTCCGCTTTTCCGCCTTGATTTTTTGACAGGAAACCTCAGCAAAGCCGCTTGTTTTTCAAGAATATGCGCAAAGAAAACGGGAATTGCGCCTTGCGTCACATCGGCTTTTATTCTGCCTCCTGGCAAGAAATGTGAGCTGCTTCACGTTCACCTTTGTTCTGTTGCCAGCGGGCTATAGCGGCTGGCACTGTCAGGAAGGTGCCAAAAACAGCGGCTTCTAGACTAGTGGCACTACACAGACAGGAAGCCAATAGCCATGAGCATGCAAAATTGTGTTGCCGTTGACCTGGGCGCATCCAGCGGACGCGTGATGCTGGCCCGATTTAACCCGCAAAATGGCGAACTGACGCTGGAAGAGGTCGCCCGCTGCGTAAATAACCTGGTCGTCAGGGAAGAGCGGCAATGCTGGGATGTGGATGCGCTGGAAGCGTTTATCCTTGATTCGCTGGCAAAGCTGCAGCAGCGGAATATTGTGCCGGACAGTATCGGTATCGATACCTGGGGCGTGGATTACGTGCTGCTGGACGAGCAGGGCGAGCGCATCGGCCTGCCGGTTTCCTACCGTGACGATCGCACCTGGGGCATCATGCAGAAAGCCTGCGCCGAACTGGGCCGCGAAACCATCTATCAGCGCACCGCGATTCAGTTTTTGCCTTTCAATACGCTTTATCAGCTGCGCGCGCTGTGCGCAGGGCAGCCTGAATGGCTGAAAGACGTTCGCCACGCTCTGCTGATCCCGGACTACTTTCACTACCGTCTGACCGGCAAGCTCAACTGGGAATACACCAACGCCACTACCACCCAACTGCTGAACAGCCGCAGCGGCGACTGGGATCGCGAGCTGCTGGCCTGGACAGGCGCCAGTCCGGCCTGGTTCGGCAAGCCTTCTGTGCCCGGCACCAAAGTGGGCGACTGGAAAACCGGCGCGGGCCTCGCCGTGCCGGTCATCGCCGTCGCCACGCACGATACGGCCAGCGCCGTGCTTGCCGCGCCGCTGAATAAAGAAAATGTCGCCTGGCTCAGCTCCGGCACCTGGTCGCTGATGGGCTTCGAAAGCCGACAGCCTTACAACAACGCCGAAGCGCTGGCGGCCAATATCACCAATGAAGGCGGCGCGGAAGGGCGCTACCGCGTATTGAAAAACATTATGGGCCTGTGGCTGCTGCAGCGCGTCTGCCGCGAGCTGGCGATAACCGATCTCACCGCGCTGGTTAAAGAGGCGGAAGCGGAGCCATCCTGCCGCTCGCTAATCAATCCCAACGACGATCGCTTTATCAACCCGGTCAATATGGTGCGCGAAATCCAGGACGCCTGCGCCGGACAAGGTATGCCGACGCCCGCAACGGCCGCGGCGCTCGCCCGCACTATTTTCGACAGCCTGGCGCTCTATTACCGCTTTGTACTGGAAGAGCTCTCGGCAGTGCGCGGCGCGCCGTTCAGCCAGCTGCATATCGTCGGCGGCGGCTGTCAGAATCCGCTGTTGAACCAGCTTTGCGCCAACGCCTGCGGCATTCCGGTTATCGCCGGGCCGGTGGAAGCCTCCACGCTTGGCAACATTGGCAGCCAGCTCATTGCCCACGGCAGCGTCAGGGACGTCGCCCATTTCCGGCAGCTGGTCGCACAGAATTTCCCGTTAACCACTTTTACCCCACAGGTCAGCGACGCCTACAGCCGCCACTGGGCGCTATTTCAGTCACTGACACATTCGGCTAAGGAGCTATGCGTATGACCCGAGCAATTGAGCAGGCGTTTGAACTGGCGAGATCGCGCTTTGCAGAACATGGCGTGGACGTTGACGCCGCACTGGCGCAGCTGGATAAGCTGCCAATCTCAATGCACTGCTGGCAGGGCGACGACGTTCGCGGTTTTGAAAATCCTCAGGGCGCGCTGACCGGCGGCATCCAGGCGACCGGTAACTATCCCGGCAGAGCCACGACGCCTGCGGAACTGCGTGCCGATCTGGAACAGGCGCTGTCGCTGATCCCTGGCCCAAAAAGGCTGAACCTGCACGCGATCTATCTGGAGAGCGACAGCCCGGTCGAGCGCAGCGAAATCAAGCCGCAGCACTTCGCCAACTGGGTGGAATGGGCGAAAGCGAATAATCTGGGTCTGGATTTCAACCCTTCCTGCTTCTCGCATCCGCTAAGCGAAAACGGCTTTACCCTGGCGAGCGCCAACAAGGAGATCCGCGATTTCTGGATTGAGCACTGCAAAGCCAGCCGTAAAATCTCCGCTTACTTCGGCGAGCAGCTGAACACGCCTTCCATTATGAACATCTGGATCCCGGATGGCATGAAGGATCTGCCGATCGACCGTTTTGCGCCGCGCGAGCGCCTGATGAACTCGCTGGACGAGATCATCAGCGAAAAACTGAACCCGGCGCACCATATCGACGCGGTCGAGAGCAAGCTCTTCGGCATCGGCGCGGAAAGCTATACCGTCGGCTCCAACGAGTTCTGCCTGGGCTATGCCGCCAGCCGCCAGACGGCGCTGACGCTGGATGCCGGTCATTTCCATCCAACGGAAGTGATCTCCGACAAGATCTCCACCGCGATGCTCTATGTGCCGCGCCTGCTGCTGCACGTCAGCCGTCCGGTACGCTGGGACAGCGATCACGTCGTGCTGCTGGATGATGAAACTCAGGCTATCGCTCATGAAATTGTACGTCAGCGCCTGTTTGACAAGGTGCATATCGGCCTCGACTTCTTCGACGCCTCCATCAACCGTATCGCCGCCTGGGTTATCGGCACGCGCAACGCCAAAAAAGCGCTGCTGCGCGCGCTGCTGGAGCCGGTGGACAATCTGAAAAAGCTGGAGCTGGATGGCGACTACACTGCGCGCCTGGCCCTGCTGGAAGAACAGAAATCGCTGCCGTGGCAGGCCGTTTGGGAAGCTTACTGCGCGCGCCACGACGTACCGGCGGGAGCCAGCTGGCTTGACAGCGTCCGCCACTATGAACAACAAACTCTCAGCAAACGTTAAGGATGCAATATGCAACACATTCTGACTTCATGGTTCGTCCAGGGAATGGTCAAAGCCACCACTGATATGTGGCTGAAAGGGTGGGACGAGCGCAACGGCGGCAACGTCAGTTATCGTCTGCTTGATGAAGAAGTCCAGCCGTTTGCCCAGGATTTTTACCGCGAGCCGCGCACGGTTGAGCTGACTCAGCCAGTGCCGGATCTGGCTAACTGCTGGTTTATCGTCACCGGTTCCGGCAAATTTTTCCGCAACGTGCAGCTCGATCCGGCCGACTGCCTGGTGCTGCTGCGCGTCAGCGCGGATGGCCGCGCCTACAGCATCTATTGGGGCCTGAGCAACGGCGGCCTGCCGACCTCCGAGCTGGCTTCGCACTTTCAGTCGCACAGCGTGCGCATGAAGGCGACCAACGGCGCGGATCGCGTGATTATGCACTGTCACGCCACCAACTTTATGTCGCTGAGCTATGTGGTTGAGCTGGACTCCGCTAAATTCACCCGTCTGCTGTGGGAAGGCAGTACCGAATGTCTGGTCGTCTTCCCGGACGGCGTGGGCATCGTGCCGTGGATGGTGCCGGGCACGGACGAAATTGGCGACGCGACGGCTAAGCAAATGGCGTCGCACAGCCTGGTGATGTGGCCTTTCCACGGCATCTTCGGCGCCGGGCCGACGCTGGACGAAACCTTCGGCCTGATCGACACGGCGGAAAAATCGTCTGAGGTAGTGGTTAAAGTGTTGTCGATGGGCGGAATGCGTCAGAGCATCACTACGGAAGAGCTGATTGCGCTGGGCAAACGCTTCAACGTCAAGCCGTGGCAGGCTGCGCTGGAAGCAAGGCATGACCATGTTGCGTAAGGCTTTTGTGATGCAGGTTCATCCTGATAAGCATCAGGAGTATGAGCAGCGCCACAATCCCATCTGGCCGGAGCTGGCGCAGACGCTGAAAGAGCACGGCGCGCATCACTACAGCATCTTTCTGGACGCCTCGCGCAACCTGCTGTTTGCGGTGGTCGAGATCGAATCGGAAGAGCGCTGGAACGCGGTGGCGCAAACGGAAGTTTGTCAGCGCTGGTGGCGATCAATGAGCGAGCTGATGCCGTCCAACGTGGACTTCAGCCCGGTCAGCGAAGAGCTGAAACCGGTATTTTACCTGGCATAAATTAAAAGGCTCATCGTTCGATGAGCCTTTCGCTTTTAATTGATTCTTAGCTGCGGATAACGCTTCATGCTCCAGGCGCACCACGCCAGCGAAACGAGGCCGATAGCGCCGCCCGCATAGCCGATATGCGCCATACCCAGATGCAAACTCACCTGATTGCCCAGCAGCGCGCCGCCGCCAATACCCAGATTATAAATGCCGGACATCAGCGACATCGCCACGTCGGTAGCGTCCGGCGCCAGCGTCAGCACTCTGACCTGCACCGCAAGGCCGATAATCATCATTGCCATCCCCCAGATAACGCAAAGCGTGGAGATAGCTATGGTATGGCTGGCGGCAAAAAACAGCGCCAGCATACAGGCGGAAACCAGCGTAATCGCGCCTAACAGGAAAGTAGCCGGAAACTTATTGCCCAGCGAGCTGAACAAAACGCTGCCGATAATGCCGGCCGCGCCAAACAGCAGCAGGAGCAGCGTGGTGAAATTACCGCCCATCGACGCTACCACCTGCAGGAAAGGTTCGATATAGCTGTAGGCCGTATAGTGCGCCGTTACGATAATCACGATCAGCAGATAAAGCGAAACCAGAGCAGGGCGCCGGAACAGCATCGGTACGCTTTTCAGCGAGCCGGTATGTTCGCTGGGCAGCTTCGGCAGCAGTTTAGCCAGCGTCAGCATCGTCACCAGCGCCACTACGCCGATAACGGCAAACGTAATGCGCCAGCCAAGATATTGCCCAATCAGACGGCCAATCGGCAGGCCAAGCACCATCGCCAGCGCGGTTCCCGTCGCCAGCATACTCAGCGCCTGGGTCTTTTTACCTGGCGGCGCCACGCGGATCGCCAGCGAGGCGGTAATCGACCAGAAAATAGCGTGCGACAGCGCGATGCCGATACGGGAAGCGACCAGCACGGTAAAATCCCAGGCGAAAGCGGAGAGCGCGTGACTGGCGATAAACAGCACAAAAATGGCAATCAGCAGAAAGCGCCGCTCGGTCTGCCGCGTCAGTAACATCATCGGCAGCGACATCAGCGCCACTATCCAGGCGTAAATTGTCAGCATCAGACCAACCTGCGCGGTAGGCATGGCAAAGCTGGCGGCGATATCGGAGAGAAGGCCAACCGGCGCGAATTCGGTGGTGTTGAAAATAAACGCGGCGATGGCCAGCATAACGACGCGTAGCCAGGCGGTCTTACGGGAAACGGTAATTGATTGCATCAGATTTAAGGACTTATTGGTGAATTAATCTCGCGTAAAGCGAAAACAGAAAAGTGCTCATATTGTGTTTTATTTATCCGACAGATGACATCGAAAAAATGCTGTTGTCGTGTAAATCAGCATAATCGGCGTATCGGGCGGGCTGTTTGCCGCATGACCGCCTTGATGATTGATTTAACGACGAAAAATCTGTCGGCCGATGAGTATAGTCAGAATTGAGGGATGCGCCAGGTCGGGATAAAGGCAAAAGCGGCGGCGCGAAGGAACAGGGCGGCGGCCGCTGGCGGCTAAAGCATCTCCGGACGAAACAGGGAGCGGCGGCTGACGTGTTTTCCAGAAAGCATAAATTCGCCGTCGCCGCAGTAGTGCACCGTTTCCGGTTTTTTCGGTGAAGGCGCGACGTGTGCCTTTACCACTTCGAAAACAAAAAAATTCAGGCTGTCGACCAGCGCATCTTCAAAAAGGCGACATTCAAAACTGGCGTGGCACTCCGCTATCATCGGCGCGCTAACGTTACTGGCGGGCTGGGGCGTCAGGGAAAACTCCGCGAATTTATCGATCTCTTCTCCGCTGCAGTTACCAATGGCGACTACCGTATCCAGCAGTCCTGAAGTCGGCAGATTAATCACGCACTCCCGACTTTCCTTAATCAGCCGATGGCTATGGTTGCCGACGGAAATCATGCAGCCGATTAGCGAAGGCGAAAATTCCAGCACGGTATGCCAGCCCAGCGTCATAATATCGCGCTCGTTAGCCAGCGCTGAAGAGATCAGCATTACCGGGCCAGGCTCAAAAAAATGGCGCACGTTGGCAACGGGAAAATCAGCTTTTTTCATTAGCGTCATTTTTTGCTCCAGTGAAAACGGGTAACAACTTTTACATAATCTTTAGTGTAATCGCTGCAGGAAGTTCAGCACTTTGCCTGCCGTTGCGCTACCCTGGAGAGAGGCACGCTTTCACTACACTGAATAAGGAGTTCGTTATGAATCAACGTCCCGCAGTGGCCGTCCTGGGCCTGGGCGCAATGGGTCACGCCTTCGCTGCGAACCTGCTGAAAAACGGTTTTGCCGTCAGCGGCTGGAACCGTACCCGAGCGCGAGGCGAAGATTTGCAAAGCGCAGGGCTGCGGCTGACGGAAAAACCGGCTGAGGCGGTGAAAGAGGCCGAAGTGGTTATCTCCATGCTGGCGGACGCGCAGATCACCGAAGAAGTCCTGCAAAAGACGCTATCCAGCCTGAAGCAGGGGGCGATTGTGATCCAGATGGGAACTATCGGCGTGGAATCCACAGAAAAGCTGATAGCGCTGTTTCGTCAGGATCGGCCGGATGTGGTGCTGCTGGACGCGCCGGTTTCCGGCACCAAAGCGCCAGCGGAAAACGCGCAAATTCTGGTGCTTGCCAGCGGCGATCGTGAAAAAGCGCAGGCCGCCGAGCCGGTTTTCGCTGCCATCTCGAAAGGGGTTAAATGGCTTGGCGAAGCGGGTGCGGCTTCGCGTATGAAGCTGGTGGTCAACGCCTGGCTTATCTCTATGGTACAGGGACTGGCGGAAAGCACCCAAATGGCTAAAGAGTTCGGCTTCACCTCAGAGCAGTTCTGGGACGTACTGGATGGCGGCCCGCTGGCCGCGCCCTACGCTAAAGCGAAGCTGGGCATGATTGAAGAGGGCAGCTACGAGCCGCAAATGCAGCTTACCTGGGCGCTGAAAGATGCTCGTCTGGCGCTGGCTGCGGCAAAGCAGAGCCGTCTGCCAGGCCTGAACACTATTGCCGATCTCTGGCAGCAGGCGGTTGACGCGGGCTACGGTGAGAAGGATCTGGCGGTGATTTATCGCTATCTGCAGGAAAACAGGTAGCTTTCTGGTGAGAACAGAGGGAATAATCCCTCTGTTATTCAGGGTTATAGCGTAAATAGCAGGAACTGCTTAACAGCTTTCTTCTAAGATGCAACACTATTTGATATATTAATTCATTATCAGTTTTTTATTTGATTGATTTAAATGCTTTTTAAATCGCCGCCGACGCGGTGAAGCACACAAAAGCAAGGATCTGAACATGCTTGATATTCGTTTTCCTACGGCTTTACAAATGGTGCTCTGCATAGCCCAGGCGGAGCGGGAAGGTAAACGCAGCACCAGCAAAATTTTGGCGATGGGACTGGAAGCCAACCCCAGCTTCGTCCGCAAAATGATGGTACCGCTGACCCGAGACGGCATTATCGTCTCCACGCTGGGACGTACAGGCACTATCCGACTGGGGCGTCCGGCGGATGAGATTACGCTTTGCGATATCTACACCTCGGTACTGGAAGATAAACCGTTGCTGGCGGGGCGCCCGGAAGTGCCGGCGCGCTGCCTGGTCAGCGCCAATACCTGCTGGTTCTTTAAAGAGCTGGCGCACGAGGCCGAACAGGCATCGCTTAGCGTGCTGGCGAAACGTACGGTAGCCGATGCGCTGCGGGAAATTTACGAGCGCGACCGCCGTTACCCTGAAGGCAGCTGTGAAGCGATGAAAAATCGCGAAAGCGCCGAATCCTGATCGCATTAACCCCATAGAAAGCCGGGCCAGGTTGCCCGGTTTTTTTGTCTCTGCGATAAAGCAGCACCGCTTTCGCCACTCTTTAGCCTGCCTTGCCGGCTGGTTCTGAGCAGCCTCAGTGAAATCGTGTTACTACTAAAAATTACCAGTCAGCAGAACCTTATATCAGTTATCGTCGCCAATCCTTAAAAGCCGCTGCGCCTCACAAAACCTCCCTTTTTTGCGCTTTAATCATCACCAAAAAATGCTGCCTGATGTACGATAAGCAATGCTTAACCATTTTAAGTTCAGGGATAATGACACTCATATGGAAATCATTGGCGATAATACAACCGTTACCAGCCTGAAGCCCAAAACCAAAATCGTTTACTGTCGCGGCGAACCTCACAAATACTGGCTTGAACTGCAATTCGTGGATGAGAACAGCAACCCGCTTGTCGGACTGCACGTCTGGCTGGAGTACCATCCGCTGGCTTCCGCAGAGCAGGTGGCGATGTGGAAAAAATATGGTCATTGCGATTTTAATCCTGCACCTCCGCCGAATCCTCCAGCAAGAGTAACCGACAGTCATGGGCTGGTGCGATTTGATGACCTGTACTGGCTGGCCGTTGATGTGAAAACGGAGGGTCAGCAACTGGCTGACATGATGGAGCAAAGGCCATTGAGTATCCGGCGCAACCCCAACAGCCAGCCGGTAAGCCACAACATTTTCCGACCCGCAACCCGCGATCCGGCGTGGCGCTCGGACGTGCAGGAAGAGGCTGAAGCTGCCGGATACCGACATCGCTATGTCACTATCGGTGAACTGTGTGACCAGCTGCCGGAGATACCGGGCTGGACCGATGCAGAACCGCCCGCATTTCATTTCCCACCTGGCCGTTCGCTGAAAGGCACCGTGATAGCGAGAGAGGCTCTTGAACAGCGCCATATTATAGAAGTCTGTCCATTCCGTGCCTGGGTGCTGGCGCTGCATGACACTAAAGACTATGACCTTGCTAACGGGCTTAACCTCGGCATTATGGCCGATCTGGTTTACGCTGCGGAGGTGGAAAACCCGACCATCAATTATTTCTTTCGCCATAAGTGCCAGGATCTGTCGTCTATTCCACAGTTTGCGGAGTATCCCTCTTACTTTCACACGCTGGCGGTAGACGTGCCCTTTCGCGACCGCTACCAGCCACCTGTCTACCTGAATACAGGAGTGGGGCCAGCAGGCGAAGGCGATACCCGGCTGTTTACGGTGGAATGCGGTACGCATGTTCTGGTTGCCTGGTGCGGCACCGACAGCCTGCTGAACATCCTGACCGACTTATCCTTCGGGCCAAAGCGGTGCCTGCCGGAGCTGGCCGGAGCAGGAAGTGTTCACGGTGGTTTTCTGGAAGCTTACAAGCTGGCGAAACGCAAGTTTGAGTATGAATTGAGTGTTGTCGAGGCATCGCTAGCTAAAGGTAGAAAGAAACTGTTTGTCTGCGGCCATAGTCTGGGTGGCGCGCTGGCGCTACTGTATGCCGCTGAAATGAAAGAAAGCCTGCCAATATTGTACACCTATGGAATGCCACGCACCTTTACCCGTGCGGCAATAGCTTTTTTGGGCAGCATTACGCACTATCGGCACGTCAACGACAATGACACGATTACGCAGATCCCTCCGGACGCCGATCTGGATAATGTGTTCTACCGAACCTGGGGGCCGTTGGGAGACAAGCTGGGGTTCGACTGGGCAGTGACAACGGCAGCCGGACTCGGAGTAGCAGTGCAGAATATGACCTGGCAATCCCTGGGTCTTACAGAAAAAAAAGACCCATACTGGCATCACGGCAATACGGTAATATTTTTCCGGGCGCAGCAGTGCTCGTTATGGACGAACAGCCCTTATCAGAAAAGCCCGATCGACGGACAGGTTTACAGCCAGCGTTTTGTGGCTGTTAAGCTGTTTCTGGTGCCTTCACTGAATAACGAATGTCTGCAATCCACGGGCGAACATCAGGCCGCGTTTATTCAGTGTATGAATCCGGCCAGCCTGGCAAAAACTTTTCCGCAGCATACGAATCCGACACTGAACGGCATCGGTACCGATCCTCGCAGTCATTCGATGGCGCATCGCTATTTGCCCTATATCCATAATCAGGTGCTGGAACTGGCCGATCCCTCGCTGGATGGACAGAAAAGAGATGAGGGATATGTTCCGCAAGATTGTTGAGGGGAACGCACCTAACTGTAGTCCGGATGAGGTTAAGCGTAACCGGGAATTCCTGGCGCTTCAGGATATGCTGCCGGTTACGTTAAGCCGAATGCAGGCCGAGGTAACCGGAAAAAATGCTTTGCTCCGCTTTGCGGCGGTCACGGAGGAAGAAGTTGAACTCTCTCAGTAAAGTCGTGGTTATCGCTTCCGCTATGATATGGCTTTGCGGGTGTGATAAGCGGCCCGATCGGACGCTTTCACCTCCGGCGGAGGCTAAATGGGTAAACGTCACTTTTCGCGTGCCGAAGGGAATAATGCTCCAGCCTGCAGAGTTGCTCTATCGGTCGGTGCGGTGCAAGGCAGTCAGTTATAACTCCAGTAACGAGCCTTATGATGTTCCCGGCTATAACGATGTTGAGCAGCCATTCAGTTCGCAGCAGGGGAGCGATCTCCGGCAGCTGCGCGTGGCCGTAGACGGTGGCGGCTCATGCCAGTGGCAGCTGAAATCGTTGCGGGTAAGCTTCAGGATTGCCGCTGACAATCCGCTGGCGAAAGGCAAAGAGGTGATCAATACCAGCTATATTTTTGATTTTGGCAAGTATGGGCTTAGTGACGGCTACGGCACAGGAAAAGCTATAGCATTTAGTGGAGAGTCCCTTGATTTGAATGCAGAATTTTTTCCGATACTATTTATAAATCATATGTTCAACAAAACAACACTGAAACTTTTTGCTGGTGATACTAATTATCGTAAATGGAGTCGGCGTTACCGCTTAACTGATATAAGTCATATTCATATTAACCCATTAGTATCCCTCAACAAGCTCGTTAGGATTGAAAGCCCCGAACATCCGCCTGGAAATTTGATCGCGACTTATCCCGATGGCAGCAGGGAAGAAATACCTGACATTTCCCCTGATTATGACCGGCTGCTGTCACTAAAAAGTCAGGCCTCTGCCCGAAATTGAAAAGGAGAATTAACTGTGGCGCGCGGCAGCGGTTCGTGAAGACGCGGCTAAAGTGCCGCCGCCTTTAAACTCCTGCAAAGAAAGGTTGGCCAAATCTTAGTTTTCGCCTGCCTGAAGACTGTTCCAAACGGCCAGATGTCGCTTCTCTGAAGGCTATTTTCTCTGTCTTAAGCCCGCAGCGCCTCTCTCTGCCAACATCGTCCAATCGCATTTAATGCAACAATTATACTTGCATTAATCGGCTTACTGCTTTACCGTTACTAAATGCACTAATTAAAGTTACCTTTTACCCCGCCCGGCGTAAGAGGTCAACACTAACAGCAGACTAAAATTCTAAGGGGAAGACAATGAGCCATGATGATTTTATCAGCGACCTGGTCACGTGGATTGATACGCATATCGAAGGCAAAATGGACCTGGACACCGTAGCCCGCCGGGCAGGCTACTCCAAATGGCACCTGCAGCGTATGTTCAAGCAGCATACCGGCCATGCTCTGGGCGAATATATTCGCGCGCGTCGCCTGAAAAAATCCGCCGAGCGTCTGGCAAAGGGCGGCGAGCCGATCCTGGACGTGGCGATCTCATTTGGCTTTGATTCCCAGCAGTCGTTTAACCGCAGCTTCAAACGCCAGTTCGGCCAGTCGCCGGGCGCGTGGCGTCGTCAGGTGCAGGTCAGCGCCTGATCGCTTTCAGTGGCGGGCGTAGCGGCCCGTCGTGACCTTCCGTTCGCTCCCTTTCTTTCAGCCGCCGTCACCCATTCTGATAAACTTCGCTTCACCGACAACGCAAAACAGAACAGCAAAGCCGTGAAGGATTGTATACTGTCTGAATTATAATGCTTTTTGACTGATGACAGACAGGAATCCCCATGGAGACACGGAACCTCACCAAACGACAGCTTTGCGAAGCCGCCAGCTATCTGCTGGTCTTTATCGCGCTGATGCTGATTTTTCCTTTACGTCTGCTGCCGTGCTTTCTGGCCGGCTTTATCGTTTATGAAACCATTCTGGCGCTGACGCCGTGGGTTGAGCGCCTGGTGAAAGGGCCGCTGGCGCGCTGGATCACCATTTTCTTCCTGACCGTCCTGATTTTACTGGCGCTGGCTGGCGGCATCACCAAGCTAATCGGCTTTTTGCTGCACGACTTCCACAGTCCGGCCGCTTTTCATGCCGCCGCCAGCAAGCTGCTGGAAGACGCGCAGGATACGCTGTCGCCGGTGGTCACCCGCTATTTGCCTGCCGATATCGATGAGCTGCAGCATCAGGTGATCGCCTGGCTGCGTGAGCACCTGGTCGTGGTGCAAAACCTGGGACGTATCGCCGCGCATACGCTGGCCACCATGCTAATCGGTATGCTGTTGGGCGCCATTATCTCTCTGCGCGTCACCAGCAGCGACAACGCCGACGCGCCGCTGACTCAGGCGCTGTTTAAACGCCTGACGCTGCTGGCAGCTTCATTTCACGACGTGGTTTTCGCGCAAATCAAAGTTTCGCTGGTCAATACGCTGCTGACCTGCGGCTTTCTGTTCGGCGTGTTGCCGCTATTTGGCCTGCATTTTCCGTTCGCCAAAACCGTTATCGTGCTGACCTTTATTGCCGGGCTGCTGCCGGTGATCGGCAACCTGATTTCCAACACGGTGATAGTGCTGATTGGGCTTTCCATCTCGCTGCAAGCGGCACTGATCGCGCTGGTTTTCCTGATCCTGGTTCACAAGCTGGAATATTTTATTAACGCGCGCATCTTTGGCACCCGGATCAACGCCAAAACCTGGGAGATCCTGCTGGCGATGCTGGTTTTCGAGTCCGCTTTCGGCCTGGCGGGCGTGGTTGCCGCGCCGGTGTTCTATGCCTACCTGAAAAGCGAACTTCGCCACGCGCGCCTGATTTAGGCCTTGCCCGACGGTAAAGTTCGTCTGCCAGACTGCCAATAACGCTTCCTGAAAAACCGGAAATAATTTCCGGTTTTTCTTTTTCAGGATGTCTGATAACACGCCGTACGCGTTAACCAGATGTCGGAACTGCTTTTCGATTAGCGCGCGGCGAAGTAAGATCGCGCGCTATGAACAGAAAATTCCTTTTCGCGGCTCTGCTTGCCGTCGTGGCCGTCATAGCCGCGCTGCGACTTGCTAATCCGCCGTCATCCTCTTCAACCGGCATCGCGGCGCTGACTCAGCCTCAGCGCGTAGCGGACTACCTTCATCAACATCATCAGCTCCCGGCTTACTATCTCAACAAGCAGCAGGCGAGAAGCCAGGGTTGGAACCCCGCTAAAGGCGATTTGTGCGCGGCGCTGCCGGGCAGAGCGATTGGCGGCGACCGCTTCGGCAACCGTGAAAAGCACCTGCCGGTCGCGGCCGGGCGGCGCTGGTTTGAAGCCGACGTTAATTTCCGCTGCGGGCATCGTGGCAGCGAGCGGCTGCTCTACTCCAGCGATGGGCTGATTTACCTGACGCAGGATCATTACCGCCATATGCAGCAGCTCTACTGACATGAACCAGATTCACTTCGATTTTCGGCATATCGCCGACGAAAAGGCATTTTACCGGCAGTTTGCCGATAAGTTTGCTATTGAGATGGCTTTCGGCGCCAATCTGGATGCGTTATGGGACGCGCTGACCGGCATGATCGAGCTGCCCGCAAGTGCAACGCTGTATCATCTGAACAGCCATAAAGATAAAGCGCGATTTCAGGCAATCCTGAAGGTGCTGCAGGAAGCGGAAATCGCTACGGCGGGAGAATTCCGCGTGCGCCTGGTCGATTAGCCTTCTGTTTTTATAGCAGCACGGCGGCAGAAGCTGACCATTTTCATGCCCGGACGCGGGAAACAGGTCCCCACGGACGGGTTTCCCGCGTCCGTGTTCCGATTTGCCTCTGCTTGCTGTGCCACTGGTTTAAACGCGAACAGGTGCAGCTCGCGCTTATCAATTGGCCAGCTGCTTCAGGATAGCCGCCAGCTGCTGACGATGCTCGTCGTCAATCTCGCGAGCGGCGGAGTAGCCAGCGTTGAGCAGAATGGTTTCGTTCAGCGCCACCAGCCAGTCATAAATATACCAGGCCGCATAGTTGTTGGGCTTCAGCGACAGCCTGGTCAGACGCTGCGTCGGCCCCAGGCTGGCGGCCTGGCTTTCCGGACGGGCGAAAATCTTCTGCCCGCGGTTGATTTTACTCTCCGGGCGCTCGGCTTCAGGAAGATGCTGGAAACCCAGCCAGGCGACAAAATCGCCCAGCACGCTCAGGGCGCGGGAAACCTGACGGTCGGCCAGCAGCTCGGCCGGCGTATTGGCCGCATCCTGATCGGCCAGGATTTTAACCAGCGCCTCTTCGATATTCAGCCGAATGCTGGCGGTGGTCAGCTCTTCCGTCAGCATCTCCAGCGTGGGTTTGGCGATCCCCAGCAGCTCCAGCAGCGCCGCCTCTTCAGGCAGCTGGGCCAGCAAATTGATCCAGTAGCGGTAAACCTGCTGCGCAAAACCCGTTTCGGCTTCTTCTTCTGGCATCGCATCGTGGTTAGTCGACAACACGGGCAATGGCTCGTCGCTCAGTAGATCGATGCTGATGCCGATGCCAAAAGGGTCCTCTTCCGTCAGCGCATACTCATCGTGGCTGCGACGCTCGGCCGGATGCTGCTGCTGCATAAACAGGTGGCGCAGCGTTTCGCGCGTTGGCAGCAGGCGCTCCAGCAGCTCGCCATGAACGCCGGTTCTGGCCTGCAAGGCTTTCAGCAGGCTTTCCGCAACGCGCAGGCGCGCCTGCGGCTCCTCTTTTTCCGCTGCCAGATACCAGCGGCCCAGCAAGTTATCGCTCAGCTCGCGGCGGATCTCGTTAAGCTGCTCCTGCAGCCGCGCCATCTTGCTTTCGCGCTTGATCTCGCTGGTCAGCCAGCCCGCCATGCGCTTAACGCCTTTATCATCCATTGCCAGCATGGTTCCCCAACTGTCGCCCGGATTGCCGACAAAGCGCTGCACGGCGGCATCATGATTCTGACCCTGGGTGACGCGCTGGTCGAAAGGCGTCAGCGCCCAAATCAGGCCTGGCTTGCGGCCGTTGCGCGCCTGGCTTTGCGTTTGCTTAACCCAGTTATCCAGAGCACGACCCACAACGCGGGCATCAGCACGCTGACCCGCAGCGTTGCAAACCATCAGCAGATCGACATCCTGCCGCTCGGCGGCGCGCGTCAGCAGAAAAGGGCGCTTGGCGGCGGTAAAGGCGAGCGCCAGCTCGTGCGCGGCATCGTCCGGTAGCACCGACGGCGCTTCAAAACCGGGATAGTCAAGCAGATCGACCTGTTCAAACAGGCTTTCGCGCGGCGCGCTGAATAACGGCAGCAGCACCTCGCGGCTGAGCAGGTTCAGCTCGCCCAGCGCCAGCGTAACCGGCTTCAGGCTGCGGCCATTATGCTGCGGCACCACCTGAATTACGCGATCCGCCGAGGCGTTGAAGTAACGCAGACCGCTACTGTTAAGTACGCTCAGGCCGGGATCGTCCACCGTGCCGATCGGCGCCAGCACGCGGCGCGTATTGGAAAGATGGTGCAGAACGTGTGCCAGCTGGCGATAAAGCGCGGAAAGTTCGCGATCTTCATTCCACAACAGCGAAAAGAGACGCGCACGGTCGTCTACGCCTAAAAAAGGCGCCAGCTCAACGGCCTGAGGCCAGAAATGGCTTTCCAGCGCTTTGCTGCGGCAAAGCTGCGCGCTGTTCAGACGCTGCCACAGCGCCACCACATTGGTGCTGCTCATGCCTTCCACCGGCTGCGGCTGACGGAACACGGCGACGCTTTTCATTCGCTCGGCAATCTGCTGCTCGTCGAGCGTCGGCTGGCCGCTGCGTTTCGCCTGTAAATCGGCCAGCACGCCAACAATCTCCTCTTCGCTCATCAGCGACAGCTGCACCGGCCATTCATGATCCGTGCTTACCTGACGGCCGCTAAAGCGCATCACCATAGTGGCGCTCTGCTGCTGCGGATTGAGCCGGGCATAGTCAAAATTGGCGCTGCCGAGCGCCAGCTCCATGCGGCCTTTTTCGCTGGCGGCCAGCGCGGCGATAAGCCAGGCTTTTCCCGCCTGCGCCAGACCGAAAAAGCCGATGGCGCACTCCTGGCCCGACGCTTCGATCAGGCGAGTCGCTTTGTTATGCTGGGACTGTAGCCTGACGCTAAGGCGATCGGCTTCCATCTCCAGGCGCGGCGCGCTCTTCCTGGCGCTCTCCAGCCAGAGCAGAGACTGGTCGATTCCCTTCACCACGCTCTCCAGTTTTTTACCAAACTGGCTCGAAGGCTTTGGCTTTAACGCTTTCATTTTTTATATACGCTCCCACTGTCAATCCAGTAATGGGTCATTCCCGAGCCGCTGCTGGCCAGAGTATTAAGTTTCAGTCGCAGATGCTCCAGCGGTACCTGGCTGCCGTCGTCCAGCGTCGCCTCGGCGATCTCAAAACGTTCCGGGCCAAACTCGCCGCTGGTTTTCGCTACGGCCAGCTTAATCTTCAGCACCTTGTCGCCGGCGACGCTGCGGGCCAGCTGTGGATCGGCGATCGACAGCGTATAAAGCGGCGAAGCGGGCCAGCGATCGTTATCCAGCTGGCGGAATCCCAGCGTCAGCGCGCCGCGTACCTGAAAACGCTCGCGGGGGTCCAGACGGAACTTGTCGTCATCCAGGTCGATATCGGCATACCAGACGTTTTCCGCGCTGAGGCTGCCGTTGCCATCCAGCATCCCCAGATAGCGGATGGTAGAATAGGGCTGGAAATCGCCCGCTTTAAACCAGAAATTCGCCAGCCGCAGATCCAGCGACAGCAGGCAAAGCATCGCGCCGACCGCTGCGGTGGATTTCGGGTTCTCAATGCGGCCCTGTTTATTAAAAGGATACCAGTCGTTGGTGTGATAGCCGTCCAGGGAGAGGATCCGGCTTACCGGCAGCGGCTGCAGATGACGGAACAGCGCCTGCACGCCGGGAAAACGCGAAGGGCGGCCGGTCAGCAGCAGCACGTCGCAATCGTAAACGGCGACCACTTCCGCCATTGAACGCAGGCTCTGGGTGATATTCATGCGCGGCGACAGAAACTCGGCGTGCAGCTTGCCAAGCTTAACCACCAGCGGCACGCGTAAAATATCAAACGCTTCCGCTTCGTTCGGCAGCTCGCGCTGGATCTCGCGATTGATATAGTCGAGCAATTTTTGCGTTGGCGGCTGGGCCAGCAGCTCGCCGAAGCGCGCTTCCAGTTCGGCGTTCAGTTCCAGCGGATCGAACCGCTCATAGGCTTCCAGAATAGCCTGGCCGGCCGGAATGAAAATTTGCAGCGTAATCTGCTGGCGCAGCGTCGAATGGCCGTCAAGCCGGCCTTCGTGGCCGAACAGCCGGGTCATTACGCCTTCCGGGTTGATCATGCCGGCTTCTTTAAACGCCTGCTGCAGCGCAGGCAACACGTAGAGCTGGATAACATCCAGCAGAATATCGTCGCCAGCCAGCTTGAAGCCTTCGCGAAACAGCAGGCGTGGCATAATTTTCACATTGTTGCCGACGCCGTCGTCCAGACGATATTGGGTAATCGCCAGATCGGTGGTGCCGCCGCCGATATCAATCGAGGCGATGCGTAGCGTTTTGCCCACCGGCTCGTCGGGCGCGCGAACGCGATCCGGCCGCGCCATGCTGACGAAGAACGCCTCGGCGCGGCCGCCAAAGTTCACCTGGGTTTCGTTATAGAGATAAACCATCTGGCCACAGGTCGCTTCATCCCACTCCATCTGCACTTCCGGCACCGGCACGCTGCTTTTCGCTTTGTCTTTGGCGCTGGTAAAATCTTCGTCTGCCGGATGCCAGCCCATCGCTTTCCAGATCAGCGCGATCGCTTCCAGCATACGGCGACGGAAAATTTCGCGCTCCGGCTTGGGCATTGCGGAAGGCAGCGTCAGGATAATATTGCGTAGCTGACGCGGCGCGCTGCTGTGCAGCATCTTCTGACGCTGCGCCGGGCTGTTCATCTGCAGCAGCGCCTGCGCCAGCAGTTCGCCCAGCATAAAGGTCATCACCGAGCTGCGGCTGTACTGCGGCGAAAACACCGGCAGACGCTCTTCCAGCGGCTGATTGTAAAGCGGCTCGCCTTCATCATTGACCAGATTGGTCAGCGGCGCGGCGGTCGCCAGCGGCTCCAGCGCGGCGTTGCCCGGCGTGCGGCTGAAGCGCCAGCCTGGCGTGTAGGCTTCCTCGTCCCAGAGATAGCGGCGCGGACTGGAGATACCGGTCGCGCCTTCCGTGCCCAGACGCTGCAGCGCCAGGTTGCTCGCCTCGCGACCAACGCGAGTGATGGAAGGCCAGATAAATGCGTCGTCGCGTCCGCTCTCTACGGAAAAATTCTGTTTGCCGAAGTTCGCCTGAGCGAACTCCACGCGGCTCTCGAACAGCTCGTTATAAACACGATGCGGCGCGCCCAGATCCCGCAGATGCAGCTCATAGGTATGTTTCAGGCCGTTATGGTCGTCCACATGATCTTCCACCATGATGCCGCAGGTATGGGAGTTGCCGACATCCAGGATCAGATCCACCGGAATCGCCGGTTCCTGCAGCGTGGCGGCGCTGATCTTCAGCTCCGGCAGCGCCAACTGGTGGCCAAGCATATGCAGGATATTCAGATAGTGCGCCTGATACTCGAACTCGCGCAGCGCGGTGCGGATATTAACCTGAGGACGCTGCTCAACGGCGGCGGCCTGCTGGCTGAATACTTCGCGCAGCCAGCCGTCAATCCAGGTGTGATCGAGAAACTCGCCCAGCTCGTTGCTGCGGTACGCCAGCGCGAAGCTGACGCCGTTTTTAACGTCGCTCTCTACCAGCGCCAGCGACTCATCTTCGCCTTCCGGCCAGGTACGAGTTTCAAAAGCCAGACAGATACGATGGGTTTTACCGTTCTGATCGGGCTTATCCAGCGCGACAATCTGCACGCGCGCCCAGTTGTCCGGGCCGCCGATAAAAGTGCGCGGCGGGTTGAAGCGGAAGAAGGGCAGCGGCAGCCAGACGCCGTTGAGCAGCTTCAGCGACTGCTCCAGCGGGAAGCTGAACTCCGGCTTGACCACTTCCGGCATGCCGCCCACGGCGATCGGCAGCAGATATTTGCCGCTCTGCGCATTGAAATTCAGGCGCAGCAGCGGGCCGTTGGCGGTCTGGCGGACAAATTTGCCCGGTAAATCGTTTTCCGGATCTGGCGTCAGGGCGAAATCCAGGAACTGAATGCCGCTGTTCTGCACAAGCGTCATGTTCGGTTTAAAATCTGCGGTCGCCAGCATCATTTTTTACTCTCGCGCTTCATCGTCATCGGTAATACGGTCTCGGCATCATACTGGCCGCTACAGGCAGCGGCGGTGCCTTCGGCGCCCTGAACGCAGGTCAGCTCTGGCATACGGTAGCGTGAGCCGTCGCTGCATTTTGCTCGGGTGCGGCTGTTGATCACCAGGTTGCCGGATTTCATCACGCCCGCGTAGACATCCACGCGGCAGACGGTGCCGTCGCCCTGGGTCATTTGCGCCAGGCCTTTGCCGTTGCGTAACTGATAACGCAGCACCGGCGGCTTGCCGGTCAGCGGCGTTTCAATGCCGACAATGACGCGCCAGTTGCCGTTAAGGAAGCGGGTAGAGCCAAGCTTCACCGCGTCGGCAGGCAGCACCAAATCGTCTTTACCCGCAGGAACAGCCGGCGGCTGTTCAACCACGGCGGTCGGTGCGGCTTCAGCCGGGGCTGGCGCAGGCGTCTGCGCAACGTCGGCAACGCCCGCGGGCGCTGTCGGCAGCGTGACGGCTGGCTGTGTGGCAGCAGGCTGATTGCTGCTCTTCGCCTCAGCTGTCTGATTAACCGGTGGCGCGCTTTTTTCGGGCGCGGCGGGCACGGGTTGAGCTTCGCTGGCGACGTGCTGCTGCGGCGCGGTGGCTGGCGGTGGCGAAGCGAGATAGTTTTTCATCTGCATGCCGAAAATGGCCAGCAGTACGGCCGCAGGCGCTATCCAGCCGTAGCGCAGCAGATTGCGCTTCACGGCGCTGTTAGCCGGCGCGGCAGGTTTGATTGGGGAATCGGATTCCGCCTCCGGCACGGATTCTGCCTGATAAGCGGCAATAGCTGGCGGAACGCTGGTCGGCGGCGGCGTGTTTACCACTGGCGCAGCCTCAACAGCCGGCGCGGCGCTGACCGGCGTTACGCTTGCGGCTGACACTGCTGGAACCGCAGCAACCGGCGGCGCGGCGGCGGTCATTTTCGACAGCGTCAGCGGCGGTTCTTCTTCGGTAGCGCGCAGGCAATCCAGCGGATCCATCTGGCCTTTTTTCTCCAGGCTGACAAAGCCCCAAAAGGTCAGAACGGGTTTACCGCCCACCAGATAGACAAAGTTCTGATCGGGAAACTGAATCGCTTTGGCCAGCAGCGCGCCAAACAGCTTCTGGCTGTTCTTTTCCGAGCGCTGCGCGCGTTGGCACAGGTCGGCCACCGCCTGCTGGCAGGCGACAAGCTGATTCAGCGCGTGCGCGCGTGCGCTGTCGCTGGCGGCAGCCCAGGAGATTACCTTGCCGGAAACGGGGGAATACCAGTCCAGGCGGTCGCCGGCGTCGTTAGGTTGAGGAATGGCCAGGCAATCAGCGATCTGCTGCTGCTTGCGCAGGCGCAGCGTCTCGCGCAGCTGTAGAGCCGAAAGATAAACGGGCTGGCCGTTTTCGCCGAGAGGCAGAACCGCATCGAGGCTTCCGCTGCGTAAAAATAGTTTAGCCACGCAAAGACCTTTTTTAGTCAGGATTCAATAAGTTTTAATCCAAATTTCTATTTACTGTAGTCGAGTGGACTTAAATCAAATGCGGAAATAAGAGGGTAAAGCGCGTTTTACTCAGCTTATGAGATAAACAAAACTCAGGAACAGCCTAATTTCTAAAGAAAATTGCTGAAAAAAGCAGCGTTGATTGCAGCGATAGGCGCAAGCCGGATGAATCTTTGCCGCAAACTGCCGATAACGATTTTGTGACGAATACCATAAATATGACAAAAGGTTACAACATGCCCGGCACCATTAAATCAACACTATTTTCCCGACTGAACTCTTCCGCCAGCCATCCACGCGCTACGCTCAGCTCGCTGAGCGACGCTATCGCCATGATCGAATTTACGCCCGATGGCCATATTCTGACCGCTAACAACTTGTTTCTGGAAAAGATGGGCTACAGCCTGAGCGAAGTGGTCGGGCAGCATCATCGGATGTTTTGCACGCAAGATCTGCTGCGCTCCCCGGAATACCAACACTTCTGGCAGCGGCTGGCGCGAGGCGAAAGCTTCAGCGATAAATTTTTGCGGCTGGCTAAGCACAGCCGTCCCGTATGGCTGGAGGCCAACTATGTGCCGGTGCGGGATCGTCGCGGGCGCGTAATTAAAATCGTCAAGCTCGCTTCCGATATTACCGAACGCGTGCAGGACGCGCAGGAACAGCGGGCGATGACCAACGCTATCAGCCGTTCGATGGCGGTGATCGCGTTCAACCTTAAAGGCGAAGTGCTGCGCGCCAACGGTAACTTTTTAAAAACCACCGGCTACAGTCAGGAGCAGATTGTCGGCAGACACCATCGGATGTTCTGCGCGCCAGAAGTCTATAACAGCCGGGAATACAGCGAATTCTGGCAAAAGCTGCAAAGAGGGGATTTTGTCGCGGGCCAGTTTCCACGCGTCAACAGCCGCGGCGAAACAATCTGGCTGCGGGCGACCTACAACCCGATTTTCGACGCCAATAACCAGCTGTATGAAGTGGTGAAATTCGCCACCGACGTTACCGCGCAGGTAGAGAAAAACCAGCAGGAGCGCGAGGCGGTCGAACACGCCTGGAAAGCGGCTCTGGAAACCAGCGAGAATACCCGGATTGGCGTCACCGTGATTGAAAGCAGCGTTGGCCGCATGAACGAAATCGCCAGCGAGCTGCATAAAGTTTCCAATGATATCAACGGGCTAAGCTCGCAGTCGGCGCAGATTGGCGTCATTGTAGAAACCATTCGCTCTATTGCCAACCAGACCAATCTGCTGGCGTTGAACGCCGCTGTCGAGGCGGCAAGAGCGGGTACGCACGGCCGCAGCTTCGCCGTGGTGGCCAACGAAGTGCGCAGCCTGGCGGCCAACATCAACAGCGCCAGCCAGGAGATCGCGGGCGTGGTAGAGCGCAATCAGCAGCTGGCGCAGCTGGCGCAAAAAAACATTACCGCCAACCTGGCGCGCGCTGACAGCGGCGTCGCTCTGGTGCGGGAAGCGGGCGATGTCATCCTGAATATTCAGAACAACTCCGGTCAGGTAGTGGAAGCCATCACCAATGTCACTCAGCATCTGACGAAATAGCGCTGGCGGCGAAATAGCCTTATCGCTGTGCGATTCGTCAACTTTTACATCCTGATACACTCGACGCGGGTAATGACTCAATTCGCTTCCTGGCCGTCCCGACAGCTTTGCTAAACTTCAGGACGTTAACGGAACCAGAGGAAGAGAGAATGAAAATCAAAAGCTATGCAGCAATGGAAGCCGGTAAGGCGCTGGAGCTGTATGAGTATGAGGCGCCGGAACTGAGCGCCGAGGAAGTGGAAGTCGAAGTGGAATATTGCGGCGTCTGTCACTCCGATCTCTCGATGATTGACAATGAATGGGGCATTTCGCGCTATCCGACCATCGCCGGTCATGAAGTGATTGGTCGCGTTTCGGCGCTTGGCGAAGCGGCGAAAAGCAAAGGCCTGGCTATTGGCCAGCGTGTGGGCATCGGCTGGACGGCGAAAAGCTGCCAGCACTGCGACGCCTGCATCAACGGTGAACAGGTCAACTGCGAGCAGGGCTCCGTTCCAACTATTCTGAACAACGGCGGTTTTGCCGAGAAGCTGCGCGCCGACTGGCAATGGGTGATCCCGCTGCCGGAAAATCTGGACGCGGCGACCGCCGGCCCGCTGCTGTGTGGCGGTATCACCGTATTTAAACCGCTGCTGATGAGCAACATTACCGCGACCAGTCGCGTTGGCGTAATCGGTATCGGTGGCCTGGGCCATATCGCGATCAAAATTCTGCGCGCGATGGGCGCGGAAGTGGTGGCTTTCAGCTCCACGCCGGACAAAAAGCAGTCTATTCTGGAAATGGGCGCGGACGAAGTGGTCAACAGCCGCGATGCGGAAGCGTTGAAAAGCCAGGCGGGTCGTTTCGATCTGATTATCAGCACCGTAGCGGTAGATCTGGACTGGAAACCGTATTTCGACGCGCTGGCGCCGCAGGGCAAGTTCCACACCGTAGGCGCGGTGCTGAAGCCGTTTGAAGTGTCCGCTTTCCAGCTGATTATGGGCGATAAAGCGTTGACCGGTTCCTCCACCGGCTCGCCGGGCCAGCTGCGTTCGCTGCTGAAGCTGGCTTCCCGCCGCGATATCGCGCCGCGCGTGGAGTATTTCCCGATGTCAAAAATCAACGAAGCGCTGGATCATGTGCGCGCCGGTAAAGCTAATTACCGTGTGGTGCTGAAAGCGGATTTCTGATACGGCAAGAGCATAGGTAACAAGCAAAACGGCGACCTTTCGGGTCGCCGTTTTTTTTCGCCGATTGGCTGCGATTCAGCCCTGACCGGCATCCGTTTCGGTGAAGGCGGGTTTTTTCAGGGCGGTAGAGTAGGCGACCTGCTTGACCTTGTCCGGCGAAGTAGTAACTTTCACGGCCGGAATGGTCACGCGGCCAAAGCCGAGCAGGGTAGGGACATAGCCGCCAACCTGATGCTCACCGGCGGGCAGATGCAGCTGAAGGCTCTGGCCGCGGATCAGTGCGCCCGCGTCTTTGCCGTCTACGGTCACGTACACGGCGGAGCCGTCATCCGTGCGGCTGGTGACGTGAGAGACATTAACCAGCGTCGGACCGGTAGAGAAATCATCTGCCGAAACCTGAGTAGGTTTGAAAAAGTTAGCGGCGGATGCGGTGATCGACGACGTGGCCGGTTCGTCTTTCTTGTGGCTGCTACAGCCGGTCAGCGCTATGGCGGCTACTGCGGCGGCCAGGGTGAAACGACAGATCATTATACCTCACTCTTTTTTGCGGCATTTATTGCGTTATTTTAGCCGCTGTCGCTTGCCGAAAACAGTCAGGCATCCTCTTAAAATGGCTCCTGTTACCTTTATTTACGCTAACCGTACAAGGAACAGACGGTTGCTGCCGATTCGCCGCGCGCAGCGGAGTAAAGAGCTGGCCGCATCGAAGCGTATAGAGAAACAGTAAGCTATTTTAGTTACATCATACTAATATAGGTTGATTTATTATCCTCACCTGAACATTATCAAACTCATCGTCCAGCAGGAAAAACTGGCCTGCCCGTAACGCTGTACCTTCATTCAGAGAAAAGGCATATCGGGATATATGACTGAAAATTCAGGATTATCCTGCCAAACGGCAGGAGAAGGGCCGCTGGTCGTATTGCTGCATGGCCTGTTAATGAGCGGCGAAAGCTGGCGGCAATCCGGGCTGATCTCTGTGCTCAGCCAGCATTATTGTGTTGCCTGTCCCGATCTGCCCGGGCATGGAAATAGCGTAAAGAGTTCAGAAGCGGGGCGATATAGTCTACGAAAAATGGCCGCTAACGTTATCGCCGTTATCGATAGATTGGGATACGAAAGGGCGCATATCATCGGCTATTCCGCAGGCGGCTGGCTGGCGACAGGGCTGCTTGAATTTTACCCGCAGCGGCTTTCATCCTTAATTATCGGCGGCTGGGATGTGGTTAACGGCCTGCCGCAGGGGCCGCACGGCAGGCTGAGCTTTGCCGATTTCATGGCCTATGCGCAAGAAACGGCGCCTGAAATGGCTGCCAGCGTGACGGAACAGACTAAGCCTGGCCTTAGCGCTTTCTTCTCGTCCCTTAGTCAGCCGCAGCAGGTGGCGGCGAGTTTAAAGCAAAGAGAAATACCCACGCTGTTTTGGGCAGGCCGCAAAGATTACTGTTATCCGGCAGTGGCCAGCTGGGCCGCCGATAACGATTTTCCGCTGCTGACCGCCGAAGGCGATCATCTCGCCGCCATGCTGCAACCTGACGTCCGTGTCAGAGAAGCGCTCTGTCGATTTATAGCGGATGCGCAAGGCGTTCGCAGCCTCACCCAATAACCTTGTTTCTTCCCGCCAGCGGGGCAATGACTATCTGCAGCAGACTTAGCGCTATCAGCAGCAGCAGCGGAATTGACCAGCTGGCGAAATGCTGATGCAGCATACCGAAAACCAGCGGCCCCAGCGCCGCCAGCCCGTAGCCCACGCACTGCGCCATTCCTGAAAGCCGTGCGGCCTGACGATGATCGACCGATCTCAGACCGAACAGCGAAAGGCAAATCACCATCGAAGCGCCAGCGCCCAGCCCGGCGATAATCAGCCACAGCGCGGCCAGGGCAGGGAGCAGATAAAGGCCGCACAGCCCGCTAAAAATGGCCAGCGAAGCCAGCAGGCCGACAGCGCGCTGATCGGAGAACCGCTTCAGCGCCAGCATACAGGCGAGATTGGCGGCAACCGCCACAATCTGATAGAGAAACAGCAGCCAGCCAGCAGTAGCCTGGCTAAATCCATGCGCTTCAGCCCAGGGCGTAAACCAGGCGATCAGGGTATAGAAGGCCAGCGACTGCAACCCCATAAACAGCGATACCTGCCAGCCCAGCGCGGCGCGCCAGGGCGAGCGGTGCGTCGACACCGCAGCGTGATGAGAATCGGAACGCTGACGGGAGCGCTTCAGCAGCGGCAGCCAGGCCGCCAGCGTCATTACCGCCGGGATCAGCCAGACGCCGAGCGAGAGAAACCAGCCGGCATCGGTAAGCTGCGCCAGCGGCACCGCCACGCCGGAAGCCAGGCTGGCGGTAATGGCCATTACGCAGGCGTAAAGGCCGATATAGCGGGCGGTGTGATGGGTGAAATCCCGCTTAATCAGCGGCGGCAGCAGCACGTTGGCGGCCGCGATGCCGCCGCTAAGGATAGTCGTGCCCAGCCACAGCGCCGGGCCGCCGCCGGAAATCCGCAGCGCGGAACCCAGCGCGATCAGCCAGACCGCGCCCCATAGCGTTTTCTCCAGCCCAAAGCGGTTGCCCAGCCACGACGCGGGGGGCGCCAGCAGGGCAAACATCATTAGCGGGATAAAATTCAGCAGCCCGGCGGCGGTCGCCGTCAGACCAAAAGTCAGGCGGATATCTTCCAGGATCGGCCCGGTCGCCGTTAGCGGCGCACGCAGACAGGCGGCGGTGAGTAATAAAACGGTGAGAAAATAGCCGGAACCGGCGCAAAACGAGCGTGTTGGCATGATCGACCTTGCAAAAAGAGCAGGCAAAGCCCGCAGATTATGCGTTGGTTGACGTTAACGCTTACGCAGCGAAGCCTGGCTTCGCCGTCTGGCCGTCATGTTAACGGCAGTAGCGGGCCACTGTAAAGCTGCGCCTTTGGCAACCCTGCGATTTGTAAGACTTTTAAGGACGTTTACCGTTGGATTACAAAATCCTGAAAAGTTCATTAATAATCTTTTACACGGCAAATAAAAAAAATTATAGTTCTCATTCGCATTTATAGATGGCCGTATCAAAGCGCGCACAGCCTGATGAGAGCCTCTGTGAAAGGCGTCGTACACAACATCGTATCAACGTAGCAGAACGGCACAGGTCGTTCATATATAATGAAAAAAATAGAGGTAAAGATGTTTTTTGCTCAGCATGTTACCAGGGAAAACCGCCAGCGCGGCGGCGCAGAAGGATTGACCGCTTCTTATTCTGCCGTTGCCGCATTGGTGGCAGTGGCCTTACAGATACCGTACGCAACGGCGGCGGAAACCGCTAAAGAGCAGACGCTGACGGTCAGCACCTCGGCCGACAGCGCCACCGATACCTCAGCCACGGACTACAGCGTTCCCGTTACCGCTTCCGGCACGAAAATGCCGATGGTTGCGCGCGATATCCCGCAGTCGGTCAGTATTATCAGCAAGCAGCGCATGAAGGATCAGCAGCTGCAGTCGCTGGGCGACGTGTTAAATAACACCACCGGGATTTCCCAAAACGTAGCGGATATGGATCGTCGCACCTATTACTCGCGCGGTTTCCTGATCGACAACTATATGGTTGACGGTATTCCAACCGTTTTCGAAAGCCGCTGGAACCTGGGCGACTCCCAGACGGATTCTGCGCTGTACGAGCGTATTGAGGTAGTGCGCGGCGCCACCGGCCTGATGACCGGCGCGGGCAATCCTTCCGCTGCGGTTAACATGGTACGTAAGCATGCGGACAGCAAAGAGTTTACCGGCGACGTTACCGCCACTTACGGTAGCTGGAACAAGCAGCGTTACGTGGCCGATCTCTCTACGCCGCTGAGCGAATCCGGCAACGTGCGTGGCCGTCTGGTGGCGGGTTATCAGGACAATGACAGCTTCGTTGAGCGCTACAGCGCCGAAAAGAAATTTATCTATGGCGTGGTAGACGCGGATCTGACCGACTACACCACGCTTTCCGTCGGTTATGAATATCAGGAAACCAACGCCGACAGCCCTACCTGGAGCGGCGTGCCGCGCTGGCATACCGACGGCTCGGCCACAAATTATCGTCGCGGCTTTAATACTGCGCCCGACTGGGCCTACGTCGATAAAGAGAGCAAAAAGGCTTTCGTTACCCTGAAGCAGCGTTTTGACAACGGCTGGATGCTGACGCTGAACGGCACCCACAACGAAACTTTCCTCAACAGCCGCCAGCTCTATATCGACGGTTTCTTCGATAAAAACACCGGCGCGGGCGTCTCCTCTTATGCGGACTACCCGGTTGTCGGCGGCACCGGCTATAACACCGGCAAGCGCAAGGTTGATTCTGTAGACACCTTCGCCAGCGGCCCCTATGAACTTTTTGGTCGCCAGCACGAGCTGATGGCCGGCGTCAGCTACAGTAAACAGAAAAACACTTATTACAGCGCTTTCGACAATATCTCTTCCGAGTCGCTGGGCGATTTCAACAGCTACAACGGCCAGTATCCGGAAACGGACTGGAGCGAACGCACGCTTTCTCAGGAAGACGTCACCCGGCAGAAATCCGCCTATGTGGCGACCCGTATCTCGCTTGCCGATCCGCTGCATCTGATCCTGGGCGCGCGCTATACGCGCTGGAGCACCAATACCCTCACCGAGGATATGGAGAAGAACAACATTACGCCTTACGGCGGCCTGATTTATGACATCAACGAAAACTGGTCGGCCTACGGCAGCTACACCTCGGTGTTCCAGCCACAGACTTACCGCGATATCAACGGCAGCTATCTGGCGCCGGTTATCGGCAAGAATTATGAAACGGGCCTGAAGTCCGACTGGTTCAACAGCCGCCTCACGACCTCGCTGACGCTGTTCCGCACCGAGCTGGATAACGTGGCGCAGAGCACCGGCCAGATCATTCCGGGCACGACCGATACCGCTTACGTCGGCAAGTCCGGTACCGTCAGTCGCGGGATTGAATTCGAAGTCAACGGCGCGCTGACCGATAACTGGCAGATGACCGTCGGCGGCACGCGCTATATTGCGGAAGAGCGCAACGGCGAAGCGGTGAACCCTGAGCAGCCGCGCACCACGCTGAAGCTGTTCAGCAGCTATCGTCTGCCGATGCTGCAGCAGCTGACGCTTGGCGGCGGCGTCAACTGGCAAACGCATGTCTGGCAGGATGTCAGCGCGCCGGAAGGCAACGGCACCTGGCACGCGGAGCAGGGCAGCTACGCGCTGGTAAATCTGTTTGGTCGTTACGAAGTGACAAAGCAGCTGACGCTGCAGGCGAATATCAATAACCTGTTCGACAAAGAGTATGATACCAGCGTCAACCAATACATCGTTTACGGCGAACCGCGTAACTTCTCACTGACCGCCAGCTATAAGTTCTGATGGTCTTTTAATAGAAATAGCGCCTGCGGGCGCTATTTTTTTGTCTATAAAAAGGCCGGAGCATGTCCGGCCTTTTACTGCCCTGGCTTGACTCAGAAAGCGTAAGAAAGATTCACCTCATAGTTACGCGGCGCGCCGTAAACCACGGAATCGCTCAGCCACGTCGTATAGGTGCGATCGAAAAGATTATTGACGTTAGCCTGCACCGCCAGCTGCTTTGTCACCTGATAGCGGGCAAACAGGTTTGCCAGCGGATAGCTGCTCTGATAAAGGCGTTTGCTTTCGCCATCCGGGCCGGTCGCGTCCTGGAACGTCCGGTTTTGCCAGTTCACGCCGCCGCCGACCGTAAGCTGTTGTAGCGCAGGTATGCGATAGCGGGTAAAGAGCTTCAGCTGCGTTTGCGGCATCTGGCTGTTGTAGCGGCCCGAAGAATCGGTGGCCACAAAGCGCGTCGCGCCGAAAGTCATCTGCAGGTTATCCGTCACCGCGCCGTTCAGCTCAAACTCCGCGCCTTTGCTGACCGCGCCTTTAGTCGCGACATAAGCCTGTTCGCTGGAATTATTAACATAATTATCGCCATCGGTTTGCGCGGCGTTTTCCTGTTCGATGCGGAACACGGCGAACGTTGCGGTCAGACGACCGTCATCCCAGGCCGATTTCAGGCCGGTTTCATAATTTTTGCCGGTCACCGGCGACAGGTAAGCGCCGCTTTTCGTGCGGTAGGTCTGCGGCTGGAAGATCGAGGTATAGCTGGCATAAGCTGACCAGGTATCATTAATGTCATACACCAGCCCGCCGTAAGGCGTGATGTTATTCTTTTTGACGTCGCCGCTGCTGCCCATCGTACTCCACTGCGTATAGCGCGCGCCGACTATCAGCGACAGCGGATCGGCCAGCGAGAAGCGGGCCGCGCTATAGAGGGCTTTCTGCCGCACCACGTCATCGGCGTTCTGATACCAGTCGCCCCATTCAGGCTCATCTACATTGCCATCCCAACCGTTGTGGAAGCTGCCGATTTGGCCTTCATCATAAGGGCCATCCGCGCTGTAAGTGACATTGTGCTGACGGCTGTAACTGACGCCCGCCACCAGCTCATGCTGGCGGCCAAACAGGTCAAACGGGCCGCTGGCGTAGCTGTCGATAGAATCGACCTTGCGCTTGCCTCTGTCCTGGCTGCCGAAACCGAGCGTGCCTTCGCCCGTTTCTTCGTCCGGCCATTGCTGTAAATACAGCAATTTATCGTTAAACGTCTCTTCCGCATGAGTGCCATTCACGCGCAGCAGCCAGCCGTTATCGAAATTATGGTTGAGACTGGCGAAAACCTTACGCGAGTTAACGTTATAGCGCGTCCAGTCCGCCGCCGTGCTGGTGCTGCGATCGTAATGGGTGCGCGTACCGTTGCTGTACCAGGTCGGCAGGCCGCCCCAGGTAGGATTGCCGGTATTGGTTTGCTGGTAGTCATAGCCGAGGGAAACCGTAGTTTTATCGGTCAGATCGGCATCGATGACGCCGTAGATAAACTTTTTCGTCTTGTGGTAGCGATCCAGCCAGCTGTCCTGATCCTGATAGCCCGCCACCACGCGACCGCGCACGCTGCCGGACTCGTTCAGCGGGCCGGCAACGTCGAGCGCGTAGCGCTGCTTGTTCCAGCTGCCGTAGCTGGCCGAAACATTGCCGGTAAAAGTTTTACTGTCGGCCTGTTTACGCACCATATTAACCGAAGCGGCAGGACTGCCCGCGCCGGTCATCAGGCCGGTCGCGCCGCGCACCACTTCAATACGGTCATAAATAGCGGTATCTTCCGCCGCGTCGCCGAAGTTCCAGGTATCGCTGACGGAGGTCGGGATATCGTCATAGGTAAAGCTGCTAATCTGGAAGCCGCGGGAGAAATAAGAGGAGCGTTCGCTGTCGATATTTTCAGAGGCGATGCCGGTAGTATTCTCCAGTACCTCGCTAACCGACTGTAAATTCTGATCCTGCATACGCTGCTTCGTCACCACGCTGAGCGACTGCGGCACATCGCGCGGGGTCATCAGCATTTTGGTGCCGGCGCGCGTGGTTTTCGCGCTGTAGTCCTGCTGTTCGCTGCTAGTCTCATCGACCGGCGTCGCGTCGACCACCATATTCTGTTCACTGCTGTCAGCAGCCTGAACCGGATTAAACTGCGCATGGATCGCCAGCGCGAGCAGCGAAAGGGTAAAAGTTCTTATGGGCGCGCGCGCGCCATTTTCCCTGCGGTTGAAAGCCATAGAATTCTCATCAGGTGGTAAGCCACTGTTTTTTATTATCCTGTAAGGACACGCATTCACCGCGCCCCGACCGCCGGGAAAGGGCAGTCAGGGATGCAATGAGAATGTTAATGATAATTATTTGCTTTTCTGGAGTCTCTAAGCGAAGCGGCGAGAAAATGTAACAAGTTATTAATAATTCTGGAAACAGCTGTCCGTAGCCCGTTTCGCCAGCTCTGTAGATTTACATCTCTTTTGCTAATGCGTATGATTCTCATTCTTTTTATCGGCTAACCGACTTATTTATCCATTGATGGAGTCCTGCATGAAATCATTTAGTCCGCGTAAGGCTGCCCTTGCGGTCGTTGCTGCCTTCAGTCTGGCTGCCTGCCAGGCGCCGGCAAAAAAACCAGAAGCGCCTGTACAAACCGCCGCAGCGGCGAAGCCGGATACCGCCCAGCGCGAGTTGGGCGATGGATTGTATGAGATGGCCTGGACGCCGAAAGCGCTCTACGTTGCCAGCGCGCAATCCTTTAAAAACGTCAACGGCGGACTGCTCTATCGTCTGGACCCGGCTACGCTGGCAACCACCGGCGAAACCCATACCGATCTGAAAAACTTTGGCATGGCGGTCGATCCGGACGGCAGCGTCTTCTACACCACCAATTCGCTGGACGGCGCTATCGCCAAAGTCGACGCGGAAAGCGGCAAAGTGCTGCAGCGTTTAAAGTTCAGCGAGAAGGGCAAAGACGGCTATCCGTATGGCGCGCGTGAAATCTTCTGGCACGAAGGCAAGCTCTACGTCGGCGGCGTGGGCGATCCGGGCGTGATCTGGGTGGTGGACGCGAAAACCTTCAAACTCAGCAAAACCATTAAAAACGCCGGTAAATGGGTAACGGGCATTATTTATTCACCGGTTACCGATCGCCTCTACGCGGCAAATGGCGGCGGCGAAGTGCTGGTGATTAACCCGCGCACGCAGAAAATCGAGAAGCGCTGGAGTGCGGGCGACGGCAAAGAGTATCTGCTGCTGAACCTGGCGGAAGATCCGGCGACCGGTCGTCTGTTTGTCACCGACAACTCCAAAGCGAAAACCACGCTGGTGTTTGACGAGCGCAGCGGTAAAGTGATCAAGCGCATCGACGGTGACGCACTGGGCATCAAGTTCAACGCGAAGCGCAACGAACTTTATATCAGCCAGCGCGAATCGAAGAAGGTACTGCAGCTGGACGCCACCAGTTACGCGGTGAAAAAGAGCTGGTCGTTTGCCAGCAGCCCGAACAGCCTGCTGGTTTCCCCGGACGGAGAGACGCTTTTCGTCACGCTCAAGCAGGAATTCAATAAAGACGATTCCACCAAAGGCAAAGACAGCATTGTGCGCATCTCGCTGAAATAAGCGGCAAAGAAGAAAGCCCCACGTTAAACGTGGGGTGAAACTGCACTTTCAGCACAGGCTAAAGGCATTGTATATAGCGCAACGGGTTAATGATAAACAGAAGAATTACTTGCTAAAGTAACGCTGTTATTTAACAGATAATAAAACGTCTGCCAGGCCAGATAAAATATAAGTTTCGGATTTGCAATATACCCTGTAGCCAGCCTGAAATGGATTTTTTTGTGATCGTGGCTATGAAGTTATTCACTATCACATTTTTACTATAGACTTGCCTGCAAGCATTTTGTTAACTCTTCAAAGGGATTGATCTCACAAGGAGAGTAACAATGGCATGGATTTACAACGTAATGCTCAAGACCTTTAAACACAACGGTGAATACCTGTTCAGCGCGCAGTATGCCGGCGCTCCGGGCTATAAGGATAACCCTGAGTATGAATGCCTGCGCAATAAAGGTCCGCTGCCTCGCGGAAAATACAGGATTGTGGGTATGCCGTTCACTCATGAAAAAGCGGGTGAGTTTACGCTACGGTTGGAGCCGGATAAAGGTAACAGCATGTGTGGCCGCGGTGGCTTTTTGATTCATGGTGACAGTAAAAGAGAACCCGGTACGGCGTCAAATGGCTGTATTATATTGTTCCGGAAGTTTCGTGAAAGGATATGGGACTCCAAAGACAGGGAGATTATCGTTGAATGAAATATTTTCTTTTTCCTTTAATTATCGTCAGTACCTGTACATTTGCGGCGCAGGTGTTAGACAATAACTGCAAGTCTCCCATATCAAGCACTGGTATGGTACTGATGGATAAAATGCGTGAAAATATGCATGTTGATACTAAAGGTATACCACCCGAAAACATTACAACGCAATTGCTATTCAATGAACCTGTCACTGATATTTTATCCGACTATTACGCAAGGGAAAGTTACAATACTGAGGGGATTATAACTCAGGAAAAATACAAAAAGATATATTCACAGTTCAACCCAAGAAACCTCATAATCAAGTTTACGTTTAAAAATAAGCAGGGAAAAGAAGATGTTTTTCTTGTCTCAACTATTGCCAATGACTATGAGTGTAATATTGAGTTTAATGGTTATATTATCGTTAAGCGTGAATTCTGACCCTGTTGAGCGCCTGAAATTAACCCCACGTTAAACGTGGGGTTTCATTTTATTTATAGCGATCCGTTAAACCTGCGCCATACCGCCGTCGACAAACAGCTCGGTCGCGTTGATAAAGCTGGCGGCATCCGAGGCGAGAAAAGCCACCGCTTTGCCAATCTCTTCCGGCTCGCCTAAACGACCCAGCGGCACCTGCGCGGCCAGATAGTCAAACAGGCCCTGACGCTCTTCCTCGCTCACCAGCTCGCCTAACCCTGGCGTTTTAACCGGGCCAGGGCTGACCACATTGACGCGGATGCCGCGCTCTTTCAGATCCAGCGACCAGGAGCGGGCAAAGTTGCGCACCGCCGCTTTGCTGGCGCTGTAGACGCTAAAGCCAGCCGTGCCCTGGATGGAGGTCGTGGAAGCGGTCAGGATCACCGATGCGCCGTCGCTCAGCAGCGGCAGAGCCTTCTGCACGGTAAACAGCACGCCGCGCACGTTAGTGCCGAAAATGCGGTCGAAATGCTCTTCGGTGATGGCGCCCAGCGGCAGCATATCGCCGCCGCCCGCATTGGCGAAGAGGATATCCAGCCGGCCCGCTTTCTCCGCGATGGCGGCGTAAACCGCATCCAGATCGGTCAGCACGGAGGCGTCGGCCCGAATGCCCGTTGCCGCAGCGCCTACGGTCGCGACGGCGGCATCCAGTTCGGCCTGACGGCGACCGGTAATAAAGACGCGCGCGCCCTGAGCCGCCAGTTCCTGTGCGGCCGCCAGGCCGATTCCTGAAGTACCGCCGGTAACTAATGCGATTTTGTTATGCAGTGTGTTCATGGTCTTCTCCGCTGTTTTTAAGTGTTGGCCCGGTCTGACCGGGCATGTATTCACTGTAGCGTCGGGCGTTTTATTGATAAATCCTGTAAAATGAAAATGACTATCCACCCACAGGAATAATCGGGGCGAAGATGGACCAACTTATGGCTATACGCGCTTTTGCCCGCGTGGTGGAAGCGGGCAATTTTACCCGCGCGGCGGATTCGCTGGCCATGCCGAACGCGACGCTGAGCAAGCTGGTGCAGGAGCTGGAAGCGCACCTCGGCATACGTCTGCTGCAGCGCACCACGCGGCGCGTCACCGTGACGCCGGAAGGGCGCCAATATTATGAAAAAACCGCGCGGCTACTGAAGGATCTGGAAGATATCGACAGCTCCTTCTCCGCTATTCGCGGCCAGCCGCATGGCCATCTGCGTATCGATGTGGGCGGCTCGACGGCGCGCGACGTGCTGATCCCGGCGCTGCCGGAATTTATGGCGCGCTATCCCGATATTCGTATCGACCTGGGCGTGTCGGATCGCGCTGTCGATCTGATCGGCGACAGCGTGGACTGCGTGATCCGCGGCGGCCCGCTGGCGGATTCCTCGCTGGTTGCCCGCAAAATCGGCCAGGCGACATTAATTACCTGCGCCACGCCGCGCTATCTGAAGCTGTACGGCGTGCCTGCCAGCCCGCAGGAGCTGAGCAATGGTCACCGGCTGGTTAGCTATCTTTCGTCCGACAGCGGCAGAGCTTTTCCCTTCCGCTTTGAACGACAGGGCGAAAAAACGGAAATCAAAACGCCGCACCGGCTCGGCGTTAATGAAAGCAACGCGCATCTGGCGGCGGCGCTGGCGGGGCTGGGCATTATCCAGACCTTTACCTATGCGGCGCGCGAGGCGCTGCGAAGCGGGCAGCTTCAGGAGATCCTGCAGCCCTGGCGCCCGGCACCTTATCCTTTTCACGTGGTTTATCCGCACAATCGGCACGTCACGCATCGCCTGCGCGTTTTTATCGACTGGCTGGCAGAAGCGTTTCCGGCACGCGTGAGCGCGGCAATGGATTGAGTCTTTGCATAGTTGAGGGGAATTAAATAATAAAGTGGAAAGTCAGAAATTTCCCGGAGATATATAAAGGGCTGTTTTAGTTTTTCTAAACGATAACAGCCAGATAGCTGATTAATTAACCGATGCCTGCCGGTTTCCCGGCAGGTCGACCGTTAACGGGAAGCGGAATCCGGCTCTGAAATAATGCGGTGGCGCTGCGCCTTTTGCGATTCGCTCTGGATGCGGTTCAGCACGTCGCCTTCGTGTTCGGCGTCGTCGCTGCCATAAACATATTCATGGCCGCTCATCAGCGCGTACCAGGCACGTTCGGCCACTTCAGCCGGTTTAGTCGGCTGGCTGGCGCCCACTTTGGTATTGGCCTGGCCGGCGTTCTTAAAGAAGTTGGTTTCCGTTGCGCCGGGCATCAGCAGCGTCATAGTCAGGCCGCTGCCTTTCAGCTCGTTGCGGATCGCCCAGAAAAAAGAGTTCACGAAAGCCTTGCTGGCGCCATAGATCGCTTCAAAAGGAATCGGCGAGGTGCCGGAAACGGAAGAGGTCATCAGCACATGACCGCGCTGCCGTTCAATCATCGCCGGCAGAAAAATTTTCGCCATATGCACATAAGAATCGACATTCAGACGGATCAGCTGCAGCTCTTTCTCCAGCTCCGTGCCGCCGATAAAGCGGCCGCCCAGGCCCTGTCCGGCATTGATCACCAGCGCGTCGATAGCCAGTCCGGCTTTATCAACGCGCTGCTTCAGGTTTTCAATCTCTTCATAACGGCTTAAATCCGCGCTGAAGGCGTGAACCTGCGTACCAAAGCCGCGCAGCTCGTCGCAGGCTTTATTTAACTTCTCTTCATTACGCGCCACCGCCACGATATCGTAACTGTTCTTCGCGAAAATTTTCGCCAGCTCAAAGCCAATGCCGTTGGAAGCCCCGGTAATAAACGCAATCTTATTGCTCATCGTCGATCCTCTTTTCATGATTAGTGACCCGTTAACCGTAGCACCGCTAAAAAGGATGGCGATCGGCGGATAAAACGCCTTCCATTAAATTTATTAAATATCAAAACTTTAGGTTTGTTGAGCCTGGCTCAATGCCGGGTTGAGCTAAATAAAAGTTTCTGCTGCGGGGATTCTGAAAATCCTTAAGTGTCGCAAATCTATGTTTTAATCAGCGCTGGTTTATTGTTCCCTCAAGGAGAAATGCCTGTGTCAAAAGCGTTGCTGATTATCGATATGCAGAAGTTCGTTACCGAAAGAATCGCTCAGGGCATCGGGCATTATCCTGACAACGCCATTGAAAATATGCAGCAGCTGCTTGCTCTGTTTCGGCGCAGAGGCGAACCGGTTATTCATATACGTCACCACACGCCAGCGCCTGATTCGCCGCTGCATCAGCTTTCGCCGCTGTTTCAGGCTCTTGCCGAATGCGAAGCGCTGCCCGACGAGGCGCTGTTCCTGAAAACCACGTCATCGGCGTTCAGCTCTACGGATTTGCTTGCCTGGCTGCACGCTAAAGCGCTGACGGAGATAACGGTAATCGGCGCGGTTGCCGGATTCTGCGTGAACTCCACCGTAAGAGCGGGCGCGGATGCGGGCCTGCGCATGACGGTAGTGCAGGATGCGGTGCTTAGTTTTGCGCTGCCTGAACAGCAAATAACGGCGAAAACGCTGCACGAGGTGACGCTGGCGCTGCTGGCAGCCGGTTTCAGCAGCGTCGTCACTACCGGGTCGTTGTTAAGCTGAACGCTGGCAACAGCCTGTTTTAACAGGTATAACAAACAGTTCCTACCGTCGGCCTGAGAGAAAAGATGACCATCAGTATTGAAACGCCATTGCTTTATTCACAGCCGCTGAGCGCGCTAAACCGCTGTCACGTCTGGCTGAAAATGGAATCCTCGCAGCCAAGCGGCTCCTTTAAACTGCGCAGCGCCGGGCACGCCTGCCAACACTATGCAGAGCAGGGCGCGAAAGGGTTCGTCAGCTCCTCCGGCGGCAACGCGGGCATCGCCGTTGCCTGGAGCGGGCGCAAGCTGAATCTGCCGGTCACTGTCGTGGTGCCGGAAACTACCCCGGCCAGAGCCAGACAGCTGATTGAGCAGCAGGGCGCAAAGCTTATCGTGCACGGCAAAATCTGGGCGGAAGCCAACGAGCTGGCGCTCGCGATGGCTTCAGAAGAGATTGTGTATATCCATCCGTTTGATAACCCGCTGCTGTGGGATGGCATCAGCGAACTGGTGGATGAAGTGGTTGCGCAGCAGGTAAAACCCGACGCGGTGCTGCTCAGCGTCGGCGGCGGCAGCCTGCTTTCGGGCGTGGCGCAGGGACTGGAAAAGCATGGGCTGGCGCAGACGCCGATCTATGCGGCGGAAACCTTTGGCACCGGCTCGCTGAACGCCGCTATCAAGGCGGACAGGCTGGTCAGGCTGGAGAAACTCAGCGGTATCGCCACCACGCTGGCCGCCAGCCAGGTCTGCGAAAACGCGTTTAATGTCAGCAAAAAACATGACGTGCGCAGTCATCTGGTCACGGATGAAGAGGCGGTCGCGGCCTGTAAGGCCTTTCTGAACGATCACCGCACGCTGGTTGAACCGGCCTGCGGCGCGGCGCTGGCGCTGCTGTATGGCCAAAAGGCGACCTTTAAACCTGATGACAACCTGCTGGTCATTGTCTGCGGCGGCGCATCGGTCACTTATGAAGATTTGCTGAAATAATGCTAAGGGCCGCCGTCAGGCGGCCTTTTCAGCATCAGGCATGGGGATCTTTCTCGCCCAAAAACCAGTACCACAGCGGGATTGCCAGCAGGCCGGTAAACACCATCGAATAGACCGCGATCATAAACAGCTGCGGCGCCAGCATGCCCGCTGACCAGTTGTGCAGCGGAATATGATATTCGTCGATAGCGCCGCCAATCATCACTTTCGACATCACCGTCAGGGCGATAACCAGCACCACGACCAGCGCGGCGATAAACTGCTTTGTCTCTTTTCGCTTCATAATCCGTTTCCACTGCCGAATAGTGCGCCGCAGTATAGCAATTTAAGACGGCGCGGCCTGAAACCTTTGCTGAAAAAGTCGCGGATGGCTGCAAAAACCGGATAGCGGTTCTTTTCCACCATCATCCTGTGCGTAGCTTTGCCGATCTTTTGCGTACGGAGCCGGTTCCCGTGCATATTGCCTGGCCGGAAAATCGCCAGCCGTTTGCCGCACGAATTTAGTCAACGCGACGCCTTCGCCCCTCTTTTTTTAATACAAAACGGCTACGAAACGGAATTAGTAAAGTTTAAACGCCGCGTTTGCATTAGAATCGCGACCTTAACGTCATCTATTAAGCAGGGAAATTATGAGGGAGAGTTCGTTAGCCCGCCAGCGACCTTCGGTCTGGTGGGGCGCGATGATTATCTGCGGCACCGTCGTCGGCGCGGGCATGTTTACGCTGCCCGTGGTGATGGCGGGCGCGTGGTATGGCTGGTCGTTGCTGATTCTGATGGTCAGCTGGATCTGCATGCTGTTGACCGGGCTGCTGTTTGTGCAGGCCAGCCAGCACTATCCGCTGGGCGCCGGTTTCGATACCATCACGCGCGATTTGCTGGGGCGAGGCTGGGCGGCCGTCAACGGCCTGAGTATTCTGTTTGTGCTCGGTATTCTCACCTATGCCTATATTTCTGCCAGCGGGCCGGTCTACCAGAGTTCTTTGAACCGCGCCGGGCTGCACTTGTCGGTAGCGGAGGCCAAAATCGGCCTGACGCTTTGCGTCGCGGTGGTGGTCTGGCTGGGAACCAAAGGCGTCAGCCGCCTGATGACCTTTTGCGTGCTGGCGAAAATCTTGCTGCTGGTGACGCTTTTTGGCGGCCTGCTGACGCAGCTGAGTCCGTCCACGCTGCTGAACAGCGGCGCGACAGAGCAATCCTACTGGCCTTACACGCTGGCAGTGCTGCCGTTCTGCCTCGCCTCTTTTGGCTATCACGGTAATATCAGCGGACTGATTAGCTACTATATTGGCGACAAAAAGCAGGTTAACCGCGCGCTGATGCTGGGCACCTTTATGTCGCTGGTGATCTACCTGTTCTGGATGACCGGCACCATGGGCAATCTGCCGCGTCACTCTTTTCCGGCGATTATCGACGCGGGCGGCGACATCGAGGCGCTGATGGCGGCGCTGCGTCACTATCTTCACGTCAGCGCGGTAGCGCTGCTGATGGATATCTTTTCCCATTTCGCGGTGATCTGCTCCTTCCTGGGCGTAACGGCTGGCCTGTTTGATTTTATCGCCGACAGGCTGCGGATGGCGGATACGCGCTGGGGCCGTTGCAAAACCGCCTGCCTGACCTTTCTGCCCGCGCTGGGCGCTTCGCTCTGGCTGCCGAACGGCTTTATCGCCGCCATTGGCTTCGCCGGCCTGTTCGCCACGCTGTGGGCGGTGATCGTGCCTGCGCTGCTGGCGCGCAAGGCGCAGCAGAAATTTCCTGAAGCGACAACCGGCGTCGGCAGGCAAAACGTTGCGATTATCGTCGTGATGATTTTTGGCGCGCTGAACGTGCTGGCGTGGACGCTAAGCTGGCTGGGCTGGCTGCCCGTTTTTCACGGCTAACTCTGCATGCAGACAACAAGCCCGGCTTATCGCCGGGCTTTTTTATCAGTGATGCAGCATCTCATCGACCACCTGAGCATTGCTCATCTGCCAGGGGTAATAAGTCGGCCAGTTGTCCATCTCGCTCAACAGCGCTTCCTGCGAGGTGTTGCCCATAAAAATATGGAAATGGGCAGATTTGCGCGGCGCTATGGTATGGTCGCTAAACTGCACATATTTTGGCGCCTTGCTGCTGGCGTCGTCGCACTCAAAAAGATAGCGCACGCCTTTTTTGCCTGAGGTGTAGGTCAGGATCCTGTAACCGGCGTTGCGATAGTGGCAGCGGCTGGTTTGTTCGCCACGGGAAAATTCCATCACGTTGTTTTCAATCGCAATCTTATCAATATCGCTGGCGTAGCCCTGGCGATAGTACGCCTTCCATTGCGCGAAACTTTTGCTGTGGTTTTTTTCGGCTTTCTTGCGCAGAACCGGATCCAGCTCGCCGCTGCTCAGCAGGGGATAAACGGACTGCCAGATGCCGTCCCAGTCCGACAGATCTCTCTCTTTAACCGCCTTGTCGTCAAATACGCCTTCTGCCGCCTGCTGCTCGGCTGCGCTGAGAGGCTTGCCGTGATGAGCATGGGCGAAAGCCTGACCGCTAATCAGCAGTGCGGCCAGCGTCAGTGCAAAGGTATGTCGTTTAACAGCCAAGATGTAACCCTCCATGAGAATAAGTTTCTTGATGTTATAACATAACAAACGCGGCGGCAATCGCAGTTATTACTGCAGAGCCAAAGTATTCAGTACCAAAAGAGCGGGATAAAATGAATGGTTGGTGACGGGAAGGAGGATTCGGATAGCGAAAAGGCCGCTTGCCTGCGGCCCGTTCAGCTTTACTGCGCGTTCTTTTCGGAAAGCTCGGCGGTCATATGGACGCCGTTATTGAAATTGGCTTCGGTGATGCGGTAAGAAGCGCCTGCTGCCTGAGCTTTAGCGGAGATCTGCGCTTCTGCCGCGTCCAGCGTGCTGGCACAGGCGGTGACGGTTTGCGCAAAGCTGGCGGAAGAGATCAGCGAAAGTGCGGTAATAACAACTAATTTTTTGATGATTTTCATGCTTATTTCCTTTCTGAAGTTAGTGTTTTATAGGGCAGCTTGCCCGAATGAAAGGAATAATATGCCTGTATGTGGGTGAGGGAAAGCTGAGGGTTTTGTTGAAGTTAATCAAATAAAATGAACAAGAGGGCCGGCAAGCCCGGCTCTCCGTTAGCGTTAATCATTTTTCGGCCAGTTTGCCAGTACGCGCTGGCGAACGGCTTCAGGATAGCCCTGATCGAAAGAGGCGTGGCGGTGGCGAACGGTCTGCAGCGTATCGAACACGACTTTCGGGCCTTTGCCTTCAACATATTCCCGCTCTTCATAACACTGCGGCAGACGAATAACGCGCTGATCTTCGAATACTGCGCGGCGGCCCGTTGGATGAACGCGGGTTGCCAGCACCCAGGCTACTTCGCGCAGGTTGGTTGGGTCAAAATCGTCATCCACCAGGTACACTTTCGGGATAAATACCATCGAACCGGTTTTAAACAGCACTTCGCCAACCCGCTGCGCCAGTTCCTCGCTGTTCACGCCGGGAAGCTGTTCACGCCAGTTCTCCGGCACCACCACCAGCAACCAGTGAACCGCAGAGTCTTCCGGTATCCAGGCGGTTTTCACCGGCAGCTTCGCTTCGCGCAGATGCGTCAGCGCATCGGCCGCCAGCCCCATTGCCCACAGCGTATGGGATTCATCCGTGGGACGACCAGTTATCGACATTGGCCAGATAGGATCGTGACGATGAGTGATCGTTTCGACATGAAAAGTGGGCTGCGCGGAAGATCCTTCGCCGAGATAGCCGCCGTATTCGCCATAGGGGCCTTCCATACAGTCGCGGGTAACAGAAACATGGCCTTCAATAACGATTTCAGCCGTGGCCGGCACCTCCAGATCCAGACTTATCGCCTTCACCACCTCGACCGGTTCGCCCGCCAGCGTGCCGATATAATCCGCCTCGTCTGCCTGCGCGGGAATGGGAATGCCCGATACGCAGGAGATAGCAGGCGCAGGCCCCTGCACCAGCGCATAGGGCATCGGTTCGCCTTTCTTCACCCATTCGCTCCAGATCTGGCCGATATGCTGGCTGGGCACAATCAGCGCGGTCATGCGCTTGCCGTCTACTTTCATCACGCGAGCGATCGACCAGTTCACCCATTTGCCGTCCGGGCTTTTCACTATCAGCGTTCCCCAGGTATTGGCGTAGCGGCCGCCATCCTTATCATGCGCGAAAGGAATGGGGAAACGATTCAGACTTGCCGCGTCGTCGCGCAGAATAACTTGCTGGCAGGGCGCGTCGGCGGATGCTACGCGAACCGGAGGAATGCCGGGCCGATGGCGGGCAGCGGAGAGCGCTGCAATAATTTCAGGGCCGGTCGACGCGGGCGGCAGGCCAAACGACATCGCCACGCGGGCATAGAGCATATCGGGCAGGGAAGAGAGCGCGGCAGGCGCGCCAAACAGGCGGAAACCTTTTTCAACGCCGTGAACCCGCTCAAACAGCGGCGCCGGCGACTGAATTTCGCAGCTGCGGCGGGTAATGGCGGAAGGTTCGTAATCCCCATCGACTTCGTGGCGCACATGCATAATGTCGCCAAGTTCGTCCAGCGCGGCGATAAAACTGCGTAAATCGCGATAATATTCCATTTGTCTCTCCTTAAGCAGGTGAGCGTTACGCGGATCCGCGCTGCTTTGCAGATTCACTTCCGCTACAATTCAGGGTAAAGTTTGTTATCAAACTGTTTGTGTTCAAACTATTTGTTTTAACTGCGGGAGTCAAGACGCACTATGAAGCAGGATGACCTTATTCAGGCCGCGCCTTTGTGGCCGCGCGGCGACAGCGCGCTGATGCACCTTGTGCGGCGCGCCGGTCAATATTCGACGCTGTGCTGGTCGCAATCGGTGGATACCGGCTTGTCCGCCGTGCAGTACGCGGTGCTGGTGGTGCTGGCGGAAGACGGGCGTTGCGATCAGCAAACGCTGGGCAGTCGCGCCGGGTTCGATAAGGCGACCGGCACCTACATCATCGAACGCATGCGCAAAAACGGTTTGCTGACCGTGGTGACCGACAGCGCCAACCGCCGTCGCAAGCTGGTTTCCCTGACGGCGGAAGGCGAGGCGATGCTGCAAAAAATGGTCGAGCAGGCGAAACGTGCGGAAAAAACCATCGCCGCCAGCCTGAATGCGCAGGAGGTTGCCGACCTCAAACGTTTACTGAGCAAGCTGAGCGGAGTACAGGAGCCTGATGAGCCAGTTTCAGCCGCCGATCGCTGAAGATTGCGCCGGGCCGCGGCCCGATCTCACCATCGGCTTTTTGCTGATGAATAAATTTACCCTGGCTTCGGTGGCCGGGCTGGTGGAATCGCTGCGCTTTGCCGCCGATGAATCCTTCGAAAGCCGCCAGATCCTTTGTCGCTGGGCGTGGATGACCTGTGATAACCAGCCGGTGACGGCCAGCTGCGGCCTGCCGGTATCGCCGGACGCGCCGCTGGATTTTACCCGACGCTGGGATTATTTCGTGGTGGCGGGCGGTCTGCTGGAAGAAACCCGGCATCCGCCAGGCTGGCTGCTACAGGCGCTCAGGGAACTGCACGCGCGCAATGTCCCCATTATCACCTTGTGCAGCGGCGCCTTTGTCGCGGGCAATGCGGGCCTGTTGGATGGCAGGCGCTGCGCGATTCACTTCACCACGCGCGATGAGTTTCGCCAGCGTTTTCCCAAAGCGTTGCCGGTGATCGACAAAACCTATATCAAAGATGGCGGCATCATCTCCTGTCCTGGCGGCACGGCTATCGATCTCGCCGCAGATTTAATTCGTCGCCACTGCGGCCTGGTGCGCTCGCAGAAAGTGCTGAAATACCTGCTGGTGGAAGAGCAGGAAACCTCGCGGAAAAAAGTCGGCGTAGCCCAGCCGGACGTCTATGAAAACGAGATGGTCGCCAGAGTGATCGACTATATGAAACATCATCTGGCTTCGCCGGTACCGCTGGCCGAGGTGGCAGACTTCGCTGGCGTAACCTTTCGCCAGCTCAATCTCAGCTTCAATAAATGCACCGGCTATTCGGCTACCGTCTACTGGCGTCGAATGCGGCTGGAGCAGGCGCGCAAGCTGATGGCGGACTCCAGCTACAGCATCAATGAGATTGCAGTGGCAACGGGCTTTGCCGATGCGTCGCACCTGATTGCCTGGTTTCGTAAACAGTATGGCGAAACGCCCAGCCTGTTCCGCAAGCGCCGCAGGGAAGTCGAGCGGCTGATGAAGGGGTGAAAAAAGGGCCGAGCCGGCCCTTAACTCTGCTTTCACCAGCTGCTGTTTTTCGACAGGCTGCTATGGCCTGGTTCTTCCTCCTCCAGCGCGGCGGCATCTTCAAGATTGCGGTCTGCCGTTTCCGGCGCCAGGAACCAGGAAACCACCAGCCCGACAAAGGTAATCGCCGCGGCAATATACATTGTCGGCCCGATACCCAGCGACTGAAGCGACACCGGCACCAGCCAGGTGCCCACCGCAGCGCCAACCCGCGACATGGACGTGCCGACGCCTACCGCTGCGGCGCGGATTTCCGTTGGAAAAATCTCATTCGGATAGACCAGCTGCAGCACCTGAGCGCCGCCGATAAACAGCGCATAGGCGCCGAACATAATCAGAATCACCAGCGAAGGTCCTTCACGCAGTAATCCCAGCAGCAACAGCGCCAGACCCGACCACAGGAAGCTGTGCAGCAGCAGTTTACGGCGACCCAGGCTGTTAACCAGCCGCGTGGCGATGATACAGCCCACTACAAACAGCAGGGTAATCGCTACTGAGCCGTAAGAAGCCCAGCCGCCGCTGAGATGCAGCGCTTCCAGTACCTTGGGCGCAAAAGCGTACACGGCGAAAACCGGGATGACCGAACAGGTCCAGAAAAGGGTGACAAACGCCATACGTTTGCCATAGCCGGAATGCAGTAAATTGATAAACGAGAGCGATTTACTCTCTGCCTGTTTTGGCAGGTTCGCCAGGCTAAAGTCCGCGCCATAAACGCGACGAATAATCGCCTCCGCTTCCTTATGGCGGCCTTTGCTGATTAGCCAGCGTGGCGATTCAGGGGTGCCGAGGCGGACGATAAACAGCAGCGCGCCGATAACTGCCGTGCTCGCAAGCGTGATACGCCACGCGTCCGCACCGCCGAAATGCATCAGCGCTTCGCCAGTCAGATAGGCCGTGGCCGCGCCGGCAAACCAGAGGATCGTCAGCGTGGCGAGGCAAGGCCCGCGATATTTTCGCGGCAGGAATTCCACCAGAAACGCAGTCGCGACCGGATACTCAATACCTACCGCCACGCCGTTCAAAAAGCGCAGGGCGAAAAGCATTTCGCCGCTCTGCACCCAGTACTGCGCCAGCGAACAGAGAATAAACAGCGTTGGGCCCACAAAGTAGAGCAGCTTACGGCCCAGCCGGTCGGTCAGCGCGCCGCCGATAAAACCGCCAAAAAAGATGCCGATCAGCGCCGATGCGGCGATCAGGCCTTCCCAGAAAGCGGTGAGTCCCAGCGCCGGAGAGACTTTGGTCATGGCGATACCGATAATACTCAGCACGTAGCCGTCAACAAAAGAACCGCCGCCGGAGCGAACGGTCAGCAGCCGATGAAAACGATTAAGCGGCACATCTTCAACAGATATTTTAAACATAGTTTGCTCCTGTCTTTTCCTGGGTGCTGTCAGCTAAAAAGGGAAACAGGAACGCGAAATAAGTAATATTTACTTATCATCGCCATGCCACCTTAATAAAACAGTACCGAATTATAATAAGCAGGTGAAATTGCCAAGTAGTATTCCTGAAGAAAACTATTCAGCTTAATACACAGAATGAGAAATTAAGGATGCCCTTGATTCTGTTTCCTCCGGCGTTAAATTACAGAGTAAAATATTTTTACAAGGTGTTTTATTATCGGGAGGCGTTATGGCCTCCCGTTGAAACGCTACGAAACCTCGTCTGATACTTTGCTGACTACGGCAGTACGGGTTGACCACCAGCAGAGCAACGAACCGATGCTGACCAGCGCGGTGCCCTGCCAGAAGGCGACGCTGAGCGAAGAGTGCAGAATAAATGACGCCAGCACGGAGGAAATAATCGGAATAAAATAGGACGCCGTCGCCAGCAAGGTGACATTGCCGTGCAGGATACCCGTATTCCACGCGGCATAGCCGCCGCCCATCGCAATGGCCGCCAGCGCCAGGTGCAGCCAGACGGCGCCGGAAAGCACAAATTCCGGCTGTGGGGAAAATAAAAACTTAACCCAGAGCGTTAACGCGGTAAGAATAAAGAAGGGCGTAATGCCATTATTTCCACCGGCGATCTTTTTGGTGACCACGCAATAAATTGCCCAAATAATCGCGCCTACAAATGCCAGGCCATAACTCAGCGGATTATCCGCGATATTTGTTTCGATTCCTGTTAGTGAAAACCCCTGATCGCCACCTAAAACGCGACAGATACCCACAATGGCCAGCAGCACGCCCGGAATAATCAGCAGGCTGGTTTTTTGTCGGTTAACCGCCACGGCGAGCACAATCGTCATGCCTGGCCACAGATAGTTAACCATACCGACCTCGATCGCCTGGCGACTGCTGTGGGTAAAACCGAGCGACAGCGACAGGCAAAGTTCATAACAGACAAACAGCAGGCTGCCGAAAATAAGGTAGCGTCGTGGAAATTTCCGGATATCCGGAAAGCCAACGGTAAAGAGCAGCAGCACCGAGCTACAGCTATAAATCAGCGCCGCGCCGCCCGTCGGCCCGAATCCCTCGCTGACGCTTTTGATCAGGCCCACGATCGAGCTCCAGAGCAGAATGGCCAGCAGGCCAATCAGCGTCGCTTTCTTTTGGGGCATAAAGCCTACCTCTTACAGTGATTCAATCAGCACAGCGGGCCAGGCGCTTGTCTGTTAAATCCAGGTTAAATTCAGCCTTAAAATTAAGCCTCCTGAAACGCACTGTAAATACGCACGCCGCCACATTAATGCCGGATTGTGATCTTAATCTGAATTCAAATAGAAAATAAAATCACAAAAAATAATGGTTTAAGTTATTGATAATTAATCAATCAGATTGACAGCCAGGTAGAAACATCCTGTCCTTCGGTATTTGTGTTGTATTTTTTGAGTATACAATTTTTTCGCTACTGTTGACCTGGCTCACGTGACTATGCAAATTGTTAACAAAAGCAACATCTCGTCTGTTTCGGCGGGATATACATACTCTCCTGGAGGTTCTCGTGTTGACATTTGAAGGTATTTTTACGCCTGCCGTAACACCTTATGCCGCGACTGGCGAAATTGATTTCGCTCGTTTTTCCGAAGTGCTGGAATCCCTGATTGAGGCACGCGTACACGGGATCATTATCGGCGGCTCAACCGGCGAGTACTATGCGCAGAGCGCGCAGGAACGTTTTGCGCTGGTGGAGCATGCACGCAAGGTGATCGGCAACCGCCTGCCGCTGATTGTCGGTACCGGCGCGACCCGCACCGAAGATGCGATAAGCTTTGCGAAACACGCCCGTGAAAATAAAGCGGATGCCATCCTGGTGACCTCGCCGCCTTACGCCTTGCCGACAGAGCTGGAAAACGCGCACCATGCGCTGAAAGTCGATGAAGCCGCGCAGCTGCCGATCATGCTCTACAACTATCCGGGGCGTATGGGCATCACCATGGGCGAAACCTACTTCCGCGAGGTTAGCCGTTCGCCTAACGTCGTCGCCATCAAGGAGAGTTCCGGCGACTTCAACAATCTGCATCTGCTGGCCTGTCAGTTCCCCAATATCGCGCTCTCCTGCGGCTGGGACGACCAGGCGCTGGAGTTCTTCGCCTGGGGGGCACGCAGCTGGGTTTGTGCAGGCTCCAACTTTATCCCACGTGAGCACGTCGCGCTCTACAACGCCTGCGTAGTGGAAAAAGATTTCGATAAAGGCCGCAAAATCATGGCCGCGCTGATGCCGCTGATGAACTACCTCGACGGCGGCAAATTCGTGCAGTCGATTAAATATGGCTGCGAGCTGGCCGGTCTGCAGACTGGCGCGGTACGCGCGCCGCTGCTGGCGCTTGATGAAGAAGAGAAAGCACAGCTGCAGCAGGTTATCGCCGACGTGAAGCGCAACGTCGCCGCTATCGCCGTGCTATAAGGAGGAATGATGACTCATTTACAGACAGCGGGCGAAGCGGCAGATCTGGCAAAAACGCTGACTTTTCCCGACAAGGCCTTTATCAACGGCCGCTTTGTAGCGGCCGCTTCGGGCAATACGCTGGCGACCGTTAATCCGGCCACGGGCGAGAAGCTGGCGGATATCGCGGCCTGCGACAGCGCCGATGTCGATAGCGCAGTGCAGGCCGCACGCGCCGCTTTTGAGGCGGGCAGCTGGAGCAAACAGTCGCCGGGCGACCGCAAAGCCGTGTTGCTGAAGCTGGCGGAGCTGATGGCGCAGGAAACGGCCCGGCTGGCGGTAATGGAAAGCCTCGACAGCGGCAAGCCGGTCGGCGAATGCCTGGCGGTAGACGTGCCTGAAACCATTCACGTGCTGAAGTGGCATGCCGAAGCCATCGACAAGCTTTACGATCACACAGCGCCAACCGGCGACGGCGCGCTGGCGCTGGTTGTGCGTGAGCCGATCGGCGTGGTTGGCTGCGTGCTGCCGTGGAACTTTCCGCTGCTGATGCTGGCATGGAAAATCGGCCCGGCGCTGGCCGCTGGCTGCTCTGTGATAGTAAAACCCGCAGAGCAAACTTCGCTGACCGCGCTGCGCGTGGCGGAACTGGCGTTAGCCGCGGGCATCCCGGCTGGCGTGCTTAACATTGTTACCGGCACCGGCAAAGAGGTAGGCGAGCCGATTGGCCTGCATGCGGATATCGATATGGTGAGCTTTACCGGCTCCACCGCTACTGGCCGACGCTTTCTGCACTACGCGGCAGAATCCAACCTGAAAAAAGTGGTGCTGGAGTGTGGCGGTAAAAACCCGGCGGTCGTTTTTGACGACGTCGAGGATCTGGCGGCGGTTGCTGGACACGTGCTGAACGGCGCATTCTGGAACATGGGCGAAAACTGTTCGGCCACCTCAAGGCTGCTGGTGCAGGAAAGCGTTAAAGATCGTCTGCTGGAGGCAATAGCCGTACAGCGTGGCGACTGGCGGATGGGTGAGCCGCTGGATCCGCAAAACCGCCTGGGCGCGATGGTTTCAGAAGAGCATTTCGCCAAAGTCAGCGGCTATCTGGCAACGGCACGGCAGGAAGGGCTGCATGTTATCACTGGTGGCCAGACTGAACAGGGACGCTATGTGCAGCCAACAATTATTGATGGCGTTACGCCGGAAAGCGCGCTGTTCCGCGAGGAGATTTTTGGGCCGGTGCTGTGCGTCACCACCTTTAAAACCGAAGCGGAAGCGATAGCGCTGGCTAACGACACGCCATATGGTCTGGCCGCTTCGGTCTATACCAGCAGGCTGAACCGGGCGGTTCGCGTGTCGCGCGCGATCCGCGCGGGCACTGTCACCGTGAACTGCTTCGGCGAAGGCGATGCCACAACGCCGTTCGGCGGTTACAAGCAGTCCGGTTTTGGCGGTCGCGACAAATCCGCGTTCGCGCTCGATCAATATACAGAGCTGAAAACAATCTGGATCGATATCTCCGCCGAAGAGGCTTAAGGAAGCTGGAGTTATGACGTCTGCCGCTTACGGCAGGCGTGCTCGCTAAGGTCTGCACGATGAGAAATGAAGTCTTAAATCACTTTAAAGATGACTACGACAGCAGGATGCATTTCTACTTCTGTATTCTGGTGGCGCTCGGTCTGTCGCGCCGGCAGGGACGCTTTCGCTCCAACCGACAGAAAAACGCCTTTATTATGCGCTGGCTGAAAGGGGCGCAAAACATGGTCAGCTTTCACCAGCAGGTTCAAAGCGAAATCGCCTGGCTGAGACAACAGATATTGCGCAGCGCGCCGGATAACGATCCTGAACCTATGCTGCAGCTGATTTATCAAACGGCTACGGCAATAAAATCCACGGATCGGGCCGCGATTCTTTTGCCGTAGCGTGCTTTATTCGCTAATTTATTCAGCCTGATGCCGCATTTTGCGCATTACACCCCGAATATTCAGGAGGCGACAGTGAAAGTGGGCAAAACCGGTCTGTATGAAGATTTAAAGCGGCTTATTTTAACCATGGCGTTGGATCCCGACGAGGTGCTGGATGAAACCAGCCTGGCTGCACAATATGGTCTGTCACGCACGCCGGTCAGGGAAGTGTTTCAGCGTCTGGCCGGAGAAGGCTATCTGGAGATCGTGGAAAAACGCGGCGTACGGGTAATCTCCATGAATCACGCGACGTTGCGCAACTTTTTTCTGGTGGCGCCGATGATTTATGCTGCCGTTGGCCGACTGGCGGTGCAAAACTACAAACCCGCGCAGCTGAAAATGCTAAAGGAGACGCAAAAGCGTTTTCGCAAGGCGCTGCAGGCGCGTCAGGTCGATGCGCTGGCGCTGGAGAACAACCGTTTTCATGAAATTATGGGAGAAATGGCGGCTAACGCCTATTTACAGCCCAGCCTGGGAAGACTGCTGATCGACCATTGCCGCATTGGTCATACTTTTTATCAGCCGCGGAACGACGATATGGAGCATCGCCTGCAGCTTGCCGCCGACCATCACGACAGCTTTATTGAGGCGATCGAGGCGCGCGACGAGGAGAGGGTAGTGAACCTGGTATTCGAGCACTGGGAGCTGTCGCGTAAAAATATGGAAATGTTTATTGCGCCACAGGGATTAAAAACGGACGGCCCGCTTAGCTTGTCCGAAGAGAAAATGTAAGTTTATTCGGCACAGTCGTATTAACGACGGGTTTATTTATCCTTCGGCTTCCGCCGAACGTCTTTGCGTGCGCCGCTTTCGCCAACTGCTACCTTTGTCACACTTATGCAACCTCTTGTATATATCCCGTATACTACATGTATACATAAAGCCTGAACTGAATTAGGATGAATGGTATAGCGACCGCTTTAATTAAAAGATAATGCGGTCTTAAATCGGAATAGTTATATCAGCACAGGGAAACGGCTCGACCTTTTTCTGCCTGAGCTGCGCACGCCTTACTGTGCTTCGTAATATAAGTTCAGCCATAGCTGAAAAACCTGCCTCGTCCTCAGGCGCTATTGCGTGGGCGAGAAAAATAAAACGTACTGGAGTAGCGGAATTGCAAAAGATAACTTCTCTTCCTGCCGACGATGCTCTGCCGGGTTGGTATCACACCAGTCCGTGCCGGACGCCGCGTCCAGCGCACGTCGGGCAAAAACATACGCGCTGGGCCATTGTCGGCGCCGGCTTAACCGGGCTGGCCGCGGCTCGCCAGCTGGCGCTGAATTTTCCCGATGATGAGATCGTGCTGATTGAAGCGCAGGAAGTTGGCTTTGGCTCCTCCGGGCGCAACGCCGGTTTTGCAATCGACGTACCGCATGATATTGGCGCCAAAGATTATATTGGCGATGTCGCCACCGCTAAGCTGGTTCTGCAACTCAATACGCTGGGACAGAATTATTTACGCGATATCGTGCGCGAAAATGCAATTCAGTGCCAGATGACGGAAGCCGGAAAATATCAGGCCGCCGTTAGCCATTCCGGCATGGCTATTCTGGAAGCCTATCGCAAAGGCCTGGAGAAAATCGGCCGCGAAACGCAAATGATTGCGGAAAAAGATTTACCCGAACATATAGGTATTTCTTATTATAAAAAGGCTCTGTATATTCCAGGTACAATATTGCTGCAGCCTTCCGCGCTGGTAAAAGGGCTGGCTGACAGTTTGCCCGCCAACGTCACGCTTTATGAATATACGCCAATTTCCTCTATCAACTACGGCGATAAAATCACGCTGCGCCACGAGAAAGGGCATATTATCGCCGATAAGCTGATTCTGGCGAATAATGCCTTTGCCTCACACTTCGGCTTTTTACAGGGGCGCCTGCTGCCAACCTTTCTCTATGGCAGCCTGACGCGGCCGTTAAGCGAAGAGGAGCAGGCGAGGCTGGGCGGCAAGCCGGTATGGGGCGTTATTCCGGCGCATCCTTTCGGCAGTACCGCACGCCGCACGCCGGATAACCGTATTCTGATCCGCAACAGCTTCAGCTTTCACCCCGACGGGCGTCCACGGGAAAAATACCTGCGGCAATATAGCGAAACACATCGTAAATCCTTTGAGCGGCGTTTTCCCATGCTGCCTGACGTCGGTTTTGACTACTCCTGGAGCGGCGCAATCTGCCTGTCGGAAAATCACGAAGGCTTCTTCGGCAAGCTGGCGCCCAACGTCTACGGCGCGCTGTGCTGCAACGGGCTGGGGATTACGCGGGGTACGGCTACCGGCAAGCTGCTGGCGGATATGATCGCCGGCGAGCGCAACGAGCTGATCGACTTTCTGCTGGCGTCGCCTGGCCCCAACAGAACGCCGCCGCAGCCGTTTTTGTCCGTCGGCGTTAACTCTACGCTGAAATGGGGTCAGTACAAGGCCGGGCTGGAAGTCTGAGGAGAACAGCGCCGGAGCAGGGCGAAGGTGACAACGTCACTACCGGCGCTATTTTGACTCCGAAGCGCGGCAGAGATAGAAAATCAAAAAGAGACCTGGCGCGCTTTCCACTTCGAGTGCGCTGTAGGTGTAGTGATGAATCTTTCCCTGGCGATCGATAATCGCCTTGTTGCCCGTGCCGAACTTACTGACGTCCTGCCGGTGCCACATTACGTTAAACGCTTCGCTGCGTTCGGCAAGATCTTTTATCACCCGCTCAAACTCTTCCGCGTAATTGCTGGCGGCGTAATAGGTGCGAAAAGCGGCGAGGGTATGCTGCGCCGCCTGATCCCACTGATGAATAATCTGCTTATAGTCGTCGTTGATAAACATTAGCTTCAGCGAGTTGCGGTCGTGTTCGGCAATAGTCGACCAGTCAAAAATTTGCGCTTTAGCCGCTTCGTTCCAGTAGAGAATATCCATATTGGCACGTCGAATAAAAGCCGGATGCGGCGACAGCGCATCCACCATGACTTTAACCTCATGCGGTATCGCGCCTGGTTTTGGCCGGTCTTTCGCGCCGAAAATCAGCGCCTCAAGATAATCTTGCTCGGTCGCGGAAAGCTGTAGCACTTTGCCGATGCGCTGCAGCGCGGCGGGCGAGATACTGATATCGCGTCCTTGCTCAAGCCAGGTATACCAGCTGACGCTGACGGCGGCGAGCTGCGCCACTTCTTCCCGCCGCAGGCCTTTTACCCGACGCTGCTGCACAGGAAAGCCAAAATCTTCAGGATTTAGCCGCGAACGATGATGCGTCAGGAAGTTTTTCACATCCTCGTTGCGCATTATTTGCGCTCCAGGGTATGAGTGCCGGTCATAGGATAATTCGCCCCATTTTTTATTCTGCCATTGCGAAATAGTATGGCCGCCAGATTAAGTTATCTCGCAGGAGTAAAGCAAAATTATGTCGGTTCACTCTTTGCCGGAACGGCGCGCAGCAGAACAGCCGGAAGGCAGTACGCTCGCTATCATGCTGACCGGTATTATCACGCTGGTCGCCGTGATGGGCATTGGCCGCTTTTCGTTGACGCCGCAAATCCCGTTAATGATTGGCGATGGTTATCTCTCGCTCTCCAGCGCCGGTATTCTGGCGGCAATGAATTATATCGGTTATTTACTGGGCGCTATTCACGTCAGCAAATTAAAAAATAATCACGCCGCGTATTTAAAAACGGGGCTGACGGCAACGGTATTGGTTACGCTGTTATCCGCCGTAACGGGCAATTTTGCGCTGCAGTGCCTGTTTCGCTTTATTTCCGGCGTGGGCGGCGCATGGGCGCTGATTATCGTGACCGCCTGGACGCAGCTGGTGCTGGCGGGCAGGCAGGCGCCGAAACGCTCTGCGGCGGTATTTACCGGGCCGGGCATTGGCATCGCTTTAACCGGCGTGCTGGCCTGGGCGATGGCCTGTGCGGACTTTAACTCTTCGCAGGCGTGGCTGATCTACGGTATTGCGGCGACCGTCGCCGCCGCCGTGATTTTCAACCGGTTGCCGAAAACCCTGGCTTCCGCCAGCGGTTCAGCGAAACCTGCGCCGCTGAATCGCAATCTGAAGTTTTTGCTGGCGGCCTATACCCTGGCGGGCTTCGGCTACATTCTTCCCGCTACTTTTCTGTCGCAAATGGCGCACGGCATCTTTACGCATGGTCACCAGGCGGCGCTATTCTGGCCACTGTTCGGGCTTTCCGCCGTGGCTGGCGTGCTGCTGGTCATCGCTTTCGCCGCCCGTATCGCTACCCGGCCAGCGTTAGCGGCGGCGATGATAATGCAGGGAATTGGCGTAGCCAGCGTCGTCTTTTTTCACGACGCAAAAGGCCTGCTTATCGCCACGCTGCTGACCGGGCTGGGTTTTCTGTCGATTATGCAGCTTTCGATGCGGCTGGCGCGTGAGGTTTCCAGCGGGGCGGTGGCGCGAACGGTAGCGGTGCTCACTTCGGGCTACGCAACGGGGCAGCTTATCGGCCCACTGGTTTCCTCGGTCAGCGTAACGCTGTTTCACTCGCTGCAACCGGCGTTGCTGCTGGCGGCGGCGGGACTGGCGCTGGGTGGAATAGTTGTGCTGAGCTGTATTAAACAGGAATGATTAACGGGCCGCTTTAAAAGCGGCCTTTTTTATGCGGCTGTTGGCAGAGTTCCGCCGCCACTTCGTCCAGTTCACGATCGTAGCTGGCGCGCTCGCCCGCACTTAAAAAGCCCTGTTTTTTCACAAAACCGTTAGCGTCCTGGCGTATCCGTGCCACGCGACGCCAGAGCTTATCCGCCTGAGCCTGAGACAGGCTACGCGCTTTGCGGGCGTTGCCAATATCGGCCTGCAGAATATCGGCACGTACGGCAATATGCGCCTGACGCGGATCGCTAATCGCGCCGCCGGTTTCGCCTTCGACGTGGCGCTGGGTTTTCAAATCGCAACCCGGATAGTCCGGCGCTTTCAGCGCGGCGTCCGCTAACAAAGGCAGCAGGGAAAGCGTGGCAGCCAGCAAAATCTTCATCAATCACCTGTCTTAACAGCCAGAAAAACTGGGATTTTAGCGGGCGACGAAAATTTTGCTACTTAAGTTTTAATCAGCGTAATCGAAACGCTGTCGCCGCTCCTGTCTGGTAGTCCGATGTAGCCTGGAGAAGTAATTTGCGTTTCACAGACTCGCGTAGCCTGTCAGGGTAGGCAAGCCCGCATTCTGTTCTGGTTTGGCGATCTTTTTCTTTACTCTTCAATGCTACCTTGTCAGCTTATCGCGCTAACAAATAAAACAGGTTATCTGACAATGCATATCCTTACCCTGACCGGCTCGCCCTTTGAGACAGGACGCCAGCTGGGCGAATTTGGCCGCGAGGCTTATCAGCAAAAAATCCGCGCAACCGCGCTGTGGCGCATGACAAGCGAGCTGCAGGCTTCCACAAGCTGCGTGGCGATGCGCGAGCTGGTTGAGCACCATTTTCCGCTGATCTGGCAGGAGCTGGAAGGGCTGGCGGCAGGCCTGGAGGCGCCGATTGCAGAGGTTTTCGCCTGGAACTGCCGCGGCGATCTGGTGCGTTCCACTTCTGACGGCTGCACCACGGTGGCGACGCTGACCGCTGACGGCGCCATTATCGCCCACAACGAAGATGGTTTTCCCCAGCTGCGCGGCGACTGCGCGCTGGCGCACGTCCGGCCTGACGATGGCATAGCCTTTAGCTGTTTCGTCTATCCCGGCTCGCTGTGCGGCCACACTTTTGCGGTGAACGAGTTTGGCATCGTCAATACCGTCAATAATATCCGTGCGGCGGATCGTCCGTCAGGTTTGCCGCGTCAGGTGCTGGCGCGCGCGGCGCTTAACGCCACTACCCTTGATGAAGCGATTGCTGTTTTAACAACGTCGCCAAGATGCGGTTCGTTTCACCATACGCTGGCACAGGCGGGGGACGAACGCCTCTTTAGCGTGGAAGCGACCGGCAACGCCAGTTCTGTTCTGCCCCTAAGCCAGCCTTATGGCCACGCCAACCATCTGATCCATTCGCGCCTTGCGGCACAGGCGCAGGTGATTACCGGCAGTTCAGCCGCACGTCAGCAGCGTCTGGCGCAGCTGCTGGAAAAGGGCGGTTTTGACGCCGACGGCGCGATCGCGATGCTTTCCGATAGCCACAACGAGGCGCTGCCGCTTTACCGCCAGGCGCCAGACGATCCGGACGAAGAGAACACGCTGGCGACGGCCTGCTTTATTCTGACCCGACAGGAAGTGCTCTGGCAGGTGTTCTGTACCGACCGCCATTTACCAGAACATAAGGGAAGCGTCACCAGATAAAATCTTCGCTCGCCTTTAGGCACAGGCGCGTTTAACTTGCCTGGTATCCCCGACGCTGTCGTGCGGCAGCGCCGCCACTCTATTACGCCGGTATCGCGCGCAATGCGCTGTTCCGCGATATGCAGACACAGGAGTGGCAGGCAGTCATCGACACGAATATGAAATCGCTGTTTGTTACCCGACAAATTATCGAAGACATTATGGCGCGCGGTTGGGGGGAGAATAATCAATATCTCTTCGCTTTATGCGTTGCCAGCGGTTTCGGGAGCGCGACGAGTCGTCCGATGGCGAAGCCGCACCAGCTCTTTTTTCGGCAGGCGGGTGGCCTTCAGGACAACATCGAAAGGAATGCCCATCTTGAGCAGGCTGCGCGCCACTTCCAGTTTTCCTTTGGCGCGGCCTTTCTCTATACCTTTTTCCAGGCCTTTCTTCATACCTCTTTGCTCAAGCTGTTCTGCAATGGTCATCAGTTCATCCTTATGCTGTGGCACTCGCTGTGCCAGTTCACGTAGAAAAGCGTCCATATCGGGGGTTTCTCCCGCCCGTACCAGATAGTTTATCAAGGTGGAAAATTGCTGTCCTGTGATCCGCGTCGTTTTTAGCAGTGACGCCAGTTTTTTCGGCAGGGAGGCCAGGTCGCAGCTACGGATATGTTTTTGCAGCAGCGTTAACGGCGCCATTCTGCGGTGGCGCATAATTTCATCATCAGGAATAAGCGTGATGTCGATCAGTGGAAAAGCTTTGCCATAAAGCTGCGCGGCCAACGCAGGATCGTCGAAATTATCCAGCCATCGGGTGGAAAAAGGCCAGGGCTTGCGGCCGGTATAGAAGAGTATTGGGATCACCAGCGGCAGCTTTTTATAGCCCGACTCCAGATGGCGCTGCATGGTGGCCACCGCATAGCGGAGCAGTCGGAAAGCCATATGGCTGTCCGGCGTCGACTGATGTTCAATCAGGACATAGACAGCGCCGCGGCCCGTTCGTGTCTGCAGGCTGTAAAGCACGTCGCAAAAACTGGGGCGCAGCTCTTCTGAAATAAAGCTTCCTGACGCCAGTTTCAACGTGCTGAGATCGCAGGCTGCCAGCAGCGTTGCAGGCAGATGCAGCCTGATAAAATCCCGCGCCGTCGCGGTATGCGTTAAAAATTTTCTGAACACCGCATCGTGCGGCGTAGCCAGGTTTTTTCTGCCTTGCGGCGCGCCTGCCTTCATCGTTACCTCCCTGTTCCTGGCGTTCCGGCAACGCTTATCCAGCCTGACTTAATAGCTGGCGGAAGATTGCCTGGTTATCTTTTTCATGCTTTCGGGCAACCTTATTCTTTTTCTTTGTGGCGTCAATGCCGCTGGGGGCATTTTATTAAACTTAATTTAATTATGGGGCAGGGTTCGAAAATAAATGAACAAGCCTGAAATAATAACTATCCCTTTGCGATACTTCTTCGGGAATTAATATAAAGCAGGAATGCATATTGAAAAAAACGCTCTGGGTAGCTTTAATTGTGCGGTAAAAGGCCGCCAGCACTGCGGCACGCTATTTTACTCAGGTATCCGTGCTGATACGGCGTTTCTTTTTGTTTTCCAGCGCTACGCCCAAATGTTATGGGCGTAACATCGTTATCGCGGCTAAAATGACGTGAGCCATTTTAGCTGGTGGGCTGAAAGGCGGGTTATACCCGCCATGCTCAGGCTTTTTCCGGCGCGAAGCGGGTTAAAAATAGCGTTATCAGGCAGATCGCAATGCCGGCCAGAAAGGTAGATTGCGATCCCCAGAAGTCCCATAGTACTCCCGCGCCCAGGCTTGCCAGCAACAGAGCCACACCGCTGATAAGGCTGAATATACCAAAAGCGGTACCGCGCAGATCGGCTGGCGCAGTGCGAGCAATCATCGCATTGAGCAAGCCCTGAGTAATGCCCATATGCACGCCCCAGAGCGCAACGCCTGCGATGAGCCCTTGCCAGCTCTGACTTAGCGCCAGCACGCCGTCGGCGACAATAAGCACGCCAAGACCCAGCTGCAACAAACGTCGATGGCTGACGCGGTCGGAAAGCTGGCCAAACGGGTAGGCGACAAACGAATAGACCAGGTTCATCGCTACCATCACCAGGGGGATCAGAGCCAGCGGGATCGCCACCTGCTGAGCGCGCAGCACCAGAAAAGCCTCGCTGAAGCGGGCCAGCGTGAACAGGCCGCCCAGACCAATAACCCACCAACAGTCCGCGCCAAGCCGCCTGAGGTTTTCCCTGGTCACAGGATTTTGACGGCGGTGTGCAACCGGCGCCTGCGGCTCTTTCAGGCCAAAAAAGAGCAGGGCGACGGCAAGGAACGCCGGGATGACCGCTACCCAATAAATGGCGCGAAAGTCGTTATGCCATAGCAGCATCAGCCCGACGGCAAGCAGCGGCCCAAGAAACGCACCGATGGTATCCAGCGTCTGACGCAGACCATAGGCCGCTCCGCGAATATCTGGCGGCGTGACATCCGCAACCAGCGCGTCACGTGGCGCGCCGCGGATCCCTTTACCCAGGCGGTCGACCATCCGGGCGCTAAAAATCATGCCTGACGAGGAGGCAAGCGCAAAGAAAGGTTTGCTGAGCGCACCCAGCCCATATCCCAACACCGCCAGTCCTTTACGCTTGCCGATGTAGTCGCTGATCACACCAGAAAAAACCTTTACAATCAGCGCAGTGGCTTCTGCCAGTCCTTCAATCAGACCAATAATCACCACGGGCGTACCCAGCACGGTAGCCATAAATAACGGCAGCAGGCTGTGTATCATCTCGGATGAAATATCCATCAGCAGGCTGACAAAGCCGATAATCCATACGCCTGCCGGGATTCTGCGAAGTATGGCGAAGTTCGAAGACATAACACGGTTCCTTGAGGTTTGTTCCTGAAGCGACGATTGAACAATAAGTTACGTCATTTGCAACTGCAAATGCAGACGATTAATGAGTTTCTGGCCGCAACGCTGGTAGAAATGTTTTCCCGGTTATGAAACTATTCTGACCGAGTGTTCCCGACAGTCAGTTGGGACAGAGATTGCAGAGGAAAATACATGAATGACGTGCCGCTAAAATACTATGACATCGTAGATGAGTATTCGATTGACGCCGCCGCGCCGGTAAGCGAGCAGGAAAAGGAAGGGCTGGCGCGCTATTTTCAGCTGCTGCTGACTCGCCTGACGAATAATGAAGAGATCAGCGAAGAAGCGCAGAAAGAGATGGCAAACGAAGCGGGCATTAATGAGCAGCGTATTGACGACATCGCCACGTTTCTGAATCAGTGGGGTAATGAGTAGCGTGCCGCTGCGGATGTCGTCGACCGAACTTGCCGGGCTGTTTTTGGCTAAGCACCGAAGCTTTGTAGAATGGAGCCTGTTGCAAGCACCGTAAGAGTCTGAGGCTAACGATGAATCAGGATGCGGCCAGTGAGGAAGCGACTGGGCGATCTGGTTGCCGAGCGCGTCCTGATGACTTTGATTAGCTTCAGTAGAAACGCCACTGCGGAAATCTTCTGGTGACGGAAATTGTCACTTAGCCCTGGTGGGCATAGAAATTTGCCTCTGGATCATCTCTGCAATGTCGGTGCGCATAATGTATATTATGTTAAATTAACGATGTCAGTGCGGTTCGCCAGGCAAGAATTCATCGCCTCACTCTCTCCTCCGCTCTTACTCCTCTCGCCAGGGCACTACTACGCCAACAAAAGTATGGGTGCAGCAACGACACGTCACCGGAATATCTTCGGCCGTGATCTGCGGGTTCACCTGCTGAAGCAATCCCTGCTCATCAATATACAAACCAGGAAAATAACTGCTATCGCCGTAGCGGACATAATCAGCTCTGCTGATGCTCATGCTGCGCCACCATCCAGAAAATGGGATCGGGCCTGTCCAGCCGGCTTATTGCCTCGCTGTACACTTCGTCCCAGTGCTGGCCAATCTTGCTCAGTAAAAAGAAAAATAATGGCGTATAGTCCAGACCTCGTTGCTGTCTGCCATGCATAGATTCACGCTGCGGCAGCATTTCAGCGGGCGGCTTCTTCTTGTTTCTCTCATGACAATACTCAGAACCTGGATTGTTCGAGTGATGTCGCGTGGTCGTATTAACTCTGCGATAAAGCTTTCTTGTCCGGCTATCCTGATGAATTCGCACTTTGCTCTCCTTGCTTACCCTTGTTTACCCTTCCCTTTTTTTCCAGTTCGCCCAGGGATTTTCTACAGGCGGTTCCGGTTCGGCGGCGCTATCGCTTAACGATTCAATATACAACGCCTCAACCTCTGTGCGCGCCCACGGTGTACGACGCAGAAATTTCAGGCTGGACTTAACGCTAGGATCACTTTTAAAGCAATTGATATTGATGCGCTTCGCCATCTCACTCCAGCCATAGCGTGCAACCAGCGCATTAATGATGGCTTCCAGCGTCATGCCATGCAGCGGATCTTTTGAAGTATGGTGAACCATAGAACTCTCCCAACAAAAATAATGCCGCTACCATACTGACTCAATGAGTCAGGCGCAAACCGGGTGTGTTTATTGTGCCTGCTTTAAGCATGACCGTACTCAAAGGAACATTTTGAAACATCTTACTCAAATTTTCTTCCCGCCTGCCGATAGTCATTGATAGAGGCTTATTGCCTGTTAATTACATCAGGAAAATTACCAAAACAGAAAACCCGGCCTGAGCATCTGAGTGCCTGAAGAGAAGCTGCCTTCGCCCTGTCTGACGAAGCGTTAAGCCTCCCGCCAGGGGAAAATGCGGCGTCATACCTGACCGCTGAGTACTCGCTTGCCGGGCCAGAAGCGCCTTGCAGCGAAATTATTGCGATCGTAAAACTTCCTGAGGTTGATATGTTTGGTGCGAAAAAATCGAGTCTTTCCCTGCCCTTGTCCCGAGGCAACGCTATTGTTAAGGATATCAATGCGATTAAGCAGCATGTGGCATGGATTGAATTTCTGCCCGACGGAGAAATTCTCAGCGCCAATCAGCAGTTTCTTGAAGTAACCGGCTATGAGCTGAGTGAAATTCAGGGCAAGCACCACCGCATTTTCTGCGATCCGGCCTACGTTCGCTCATCCGACTATAACCGTTTCTGGCAAACGCTGGCAGCGGGCGAATCCGTTACAGGCATTTTTGAACGCTTCAACAAACAGCATCAACGCTTCTACCTTAGCGCCACCTACTTTCCCGTTTGCGATGACAAAGGCAGCATTTACAAGGTAATTAAAATTGCCTCCGATATTACTGAACGCCATCAGGAACTGGAGCAGAAAGAAGCGGTAATCGCCGCGCTGGATCGCTCTATGGCGGTGATTGAATTTACAACAGACGGCAAAATCATTACTGCGAACAATAATTTTCTGCAGCATATGGGCTATGCGCTGCCTGATATCGTTGGTCAGCATCATCGTATCTTCTGCTATGACACCTTCTATCGGGAAAACCCCGATTTCTGGCTGAAAATCGCCAAAGGCCAGCATTTTGTCGGTCGCTTTGAGCGTAAAACCGCCGGCGGCGAACGTATCTGGCTTGAAGCCAGCTATAACCCGATTTATGACGCCGACGGCAAAGTCTGCAAGGTGATTAAAATCGCTTCGGATATTACTGCCCGCGTCGAAGCGGCAAAACGCGTGGCGGATATTGCGGTGACCACTTCGGAACAAACTTCGCAAATTACCCATAACGCTAACGAAGTGCTGGATGAAACCGTGCGCAACTCCGGTCAGGTGGCCATTAAGGTCAATGCCGCCAATGAGATCGGTACGCAGCTTAACGCCTCGGCGAAAAGCATCAGTGAGGTAGTCGATACCATCAATATGATCGCCTCGCAGACCAATATTCTGGCGCTAAACGCCGCCATTGAGTCCGCTCGCGCTGGCGAAGCTGGCCGTGGCTTCAGCGTGGTAGCCGCCGAGGTTCGCCGTCTGGCCGCTTCCACCGCCAGCGCCACACAGAAAATCACCTCGGTGGTCGACGTCAATACGCAGCTGATTAAGCAGATGTATGACGAGCTGGACGCGGTAAAACAGTTTGTGGTGACCGAGCAGGATAAAATCAGCGAGCTTTCCCGCAGCCTGCGCGAGATCAACAGCGGCGTGCATCAATTCGTTAGCGTAATCCATCGGCTGGATGTGTAGCGCGGACTTCCCTGCTCGCTTTTACTTTGTCCGGGCACTGTTGGTGCATCCCTGCACCACCAGCGCCCGGACAAGGTGACAAGTGTTAAAGTAATTTATGCTTTTCCCTGGATATGCTGACTCACGCACGTTTCTTCATATTGCGCGGTTAAAGGCTTTTCGATAATTACACTGTATTAACAAAAAGTTGCCGTCAGCAACCTGGCATAGTTACTGCATTCTCCCTGGTGACATCAATTAAAAAGGAGAATGTTTGATGAATTTTCTGCCAAACGATAACAAGGCCGTGGACAGCAAACGCCGTAGCTTACTGAAGCTTTCCGGCATGCTGATGGGAAGCGCGGCGGTCGCTACAGGTTTGAGTAAACCCGTTTTCGCCGTCGCGCCGACGGGTGCAGCAACATTTACCCCGCCTGGAGCCGACAATCCCATCCGCATCAACTTCAATGAAAATGCGCTTGGCATGTCGCCCAAAGCGCAGGCCGCCGCACGCAACGCCGTAGCGAAAGCCCATCGCTACGCCAAAGCTGAGATTACCGCGCTGGGGCAAAAAGTCGCTGAACATCATCAGATTTCGCCTTCGTCAATCCTGCTGACCGCGGGCTCGTCCGAAGGCATTCGCGCGGCGGTAGAAGCCTGGTCACCGCTGGGATCGCAGCTGGTCATTCCTGAGCTGACCTATGGCGACGGCGAGCATTTTGCCACTATCGCCGGGATGAAAGTCACTAAGGTGAAAGCGCTGGCCAACTGGGCGTTTGATATCGCAGGCATGAAAGCGGCGGTCGCCAGCCATAGCGGCCCTTCACTGGTTTATCTGGTTAATCCAAATAATCCTACAGGCACGATTACCCCTGCCGATCTTATTGAGCCCTGGATTAAGAGCAAGCCCGCCAATACGATGTTTATCGTGGACGAAGCCTATGCCGAGTTTGTTAACGACAAACGCTTCCGTTCCGTTTCGCCGCTGATAGCTCAGGGCATGGATAACGTCATATTGCTGAAAACTTTTTCCAAAATTCACGCCATGGCGGGTATGCGGGTTGGCTATGCGGTGGCGCATCCAAACGCCATCGCCCTGCTGGAAAGGCATGTTGCCGGAGAAAAAATCAATTTTTGCGGCGTGGACGCGGCGCTGGCCTCTATGAACGATCCCGCTTTTATCGCTTACAGTAAAAAAAGCAACGACCTGTCACGTCAGATCCTGCTTAAAGCCCTGGACGAACTGCAGCTGCCTTATTTGCCTTCAGAAGGTAACTTTGTTTTCCACCAGCTGAAAACGCCGCTGAAAGATTACCAGCAGCATATGGCTGACGCTAACGTACTGGTTGGCCGTGCTTTTCCACCCGCTGATAACTGGTGCCGAATTTCCCTGGGTACGCCGCAGGAAATGCAGTGGGTCGCCGATACCCTGCGGCAGTTTCGGAACAAGGGTTGGGTATAGTCGCTGAAGGATAATTGCTGCACCGGAGAAGTGCTTCTGAAAAAAGCAGGCTGCCTTTAAGGTGAATAATTCTCCCGTGTCGCAACGCGCGGGAGAGATAAGGCATTACGCTGATAACAGTCAGCCAAAGAGTGACTGACTATCTTCTTTTCTTCATCGCAGGGTGCCAGCCAGGGATTAGCATGAATGGCGGCATCCTGAGTTTCTGTCTTTACTGGACTATTGCTGGCTGTGTCGGCGCCGATTAAATCCGGCCATCCAGCCGGATCCAGCGCCGTCCGGCGAAAACGGTCATGGCGATAATTGTCGCTCCCGCCGCCATATGCATGGCGAAATCAATCATATGCAGATGCGTTTCATGACAGAGCGACAGCAGCAGCGACGACATAAAGGCGATGCCGCAGCCGGCCAGCGCCAGGCTTCTGCCCGGATAGAGCGAGCGGGAGCGGCGCAGCGCCGTAATGGAGATCGCCACCATCGGCAGGCTGGCGGAGAGCATAAACAGATAGCAGTGAATCCCTTCGCCAAACTCTCCGGCACCCGCAGGCGCTCCGGCAAAAGTCATATTGCTCAGGTTCAGCCCCAGCCAGCACAGCGCCAGTAGCGCCAGCCACTTCAGCCGCAGAGGTTGTCTGCCGGCCAGGCTCAGCGTAAAGGAGCCCGCTATCGCGCCACTGCCAAGCATAAAGGCGAGCAGCAGCGCCAGCAGTGCGGAAAGCGCGCCAGGTTGCGACCAGTCGGTAAACCGGCCGTGCAGCGCCCAGCTGCTGATGGCGCCGCAGGGCAGCACCAGCAGAATCCAGGCGGCCACGCGCCAGCCGACGGGCCAGAGTCGTTTTACCGGCGTGGCCGAGCCGCTTAGTTGATCGATAAACCGATCATGATTTCTCATGATTGCCGTTTCCCAATTTACGAAGGTTGAGCATTGCACGATGCAAAAGTGATTTTACGGCGGACACCGACAGATTCGTTTCGGCGGCGGCCTGCGCCAGGCTCTGCTCGCGCAGGTGCACCGATTCCACAATCTCGCGCTGTCTGACAGGCAGGCTTTGCAGATAGCCATTAAGCTCCTGAGGATCTTCCGCTGGCGAATATTCTGCGGCCTGAAGATTCAGCAACTCCTCATCCGGCACTTCCTGATATCTGCCGCGCTGTCGCAAGGCGTCAATCGCTCTTGCTGAGGTGATAGCCGCGACCCACGGCAGAATGGGCCGCTGCGGATCGTAGGTGTGACGCACCCGATGGATAGCCAACAGCGTTTCCTGAATCACGTCTTCCACCAGCGCCTCATCGGCTACTTTTTTGCGGGCGAAAGCACGAATGGCCGGCACCATAGCTTTAAGCAGCTGATTATAGGCGGCCCGATCGCCAGCCTGCGCGCGAGCCATCAGTGCAGGCCATCGCTGCGTCTCAGCCGCTGGCATCAAGCGTCCCGCGCGTGTCAGCTATCTGATCGAACGCCATAAAATCCACTCAAGATTTTTTCCCGTTTTCCGTGGCGCGATCCAGCGCCGAGATAACAATGTTGGGCGTCAGTACCTGCGGCAGTACCACAGGTTTGCCGCCGTCCGCCGGATAAACCACATAAAGCGGCAGCCCGCCGCGGCCAAAATCGCTGAGCGCCTGCTCGACGTCGGGATTATAGTTAGTGGAATCCGCGACCATATAGATGGTATCGGTACGCGCCATTGCCGCTTTCACCGCCTGAGTCGACAGCGAGGTGCGATCGTTAACCTGGCAGGTGATACACCAGGATGCGGTAAAGTTTACCAGAATCGGCTTACCCTGCCCTTTAATCGCCTCGACATTCTGTGGCGTCCAGGCGACGGCGGCAGCCTGGGAAGCTTCTGCTTTATCGGCTACAGGCGCAGCTGCTTTAAGGTTGATCAGCGGCGGCACCGCCAGCAGCAGAAACGCCACGGTGGCCAGGTGCAGTGCCAGATGTCCTTTGCCCATCATCCGGCGTTTTTGCGCTATGCCGTATAGCCACGCGGCAAAGCTCAGCAGCAGACAGCAGGCCAGAATCGCCGCCAGCGCCATTGAGCCAGCCTGACGCTCCAGCACCCAAATCAGCCAGCCCACCGCGCCAAGCATAGGAAACGCCAGACCGTGCTTCAGCGTATTCATCCATGCGCCGGGCGCGGGCAACACTTTTGCCAGCACCGGGAAAAACGAAATCAGCGTGAACGGCGCGGCAAAGCCCAGCGCCAGCGAGAAAAATATTATCAGGCTGACCGCCGGCGGCTGCGTCAATGCGTAGCCGACCGCGCTGGCCATAAAGGGCGCGCTGCACGGCGTCGCCACGATAATCGCCAACGCACCGGTCAGCGCAGAGCCGGTAAGACCGCCGCGATCGCCGCCCATCCCGCCGACTCGCTGCACGCTCAGACCAACTTCAAACAGGCCGAAGAGATTAAGGGCCGAGCCAAGCATGACCAGGATCAGCAGCGCAATCACCAGCGGCGACTGCAGCTGGAAACCCCAGCCAACCGAGGAGCCGCCAGCCCGCGCCAGCAGCAATATCCCCACCAGCGCCATCATAGTGACCACCACGCCCAGCAGAAACGCCACGCCTTCGGCTCGGGCCTGCGCTGGCCGATCGTGATGGCGGAGCAGGCTCAGCGCCTTCAGGGAGATCACCGGAAACACGCACGGCATCAGATTCAGGATCAGGCCGCCCAGAAAGGCGGCGGCGATAGCAGTCAGCATGATAAACCTCGTTATGCCGGATTGGCCTGGCGATATTTTTTCACCGCGTCCATCGCTTTCTGGATGTGCGCCTGCGGATTTTTATCGGTATAGCTGAGCAGGATTTTGCCATCCGGCGCGATCACGTAAGAAGTGCGATCGGAGTAGGTTTTCCCTTTCATCTCCAGCGTGTTTTTATATTCGGTCGCCACCTTTGCACCCGGATCGGCCGCGACGGTGAATTTATCCCGGCATTCAAGCTGCGAGAATTTAGCAATCTGATCGGTATTGCCTGCGGTCACGCCAATCACCGTCGCGCCCTGCTGTTTGAACTCGTCGGTGGCTTCGGCAAACGCATGGGCTTCCAGCGTACAGCCCGCGCTGAATGCCGCCGGGAAGAAATAGAGCACGACCGGCCCTTTCTGCAGCGCCTGCTCAAGGGAAAAGGTGGTGGATTTCCCGGCCAGCGCGGCATCGAGCTTAAAGTCCGGGGCTTTTTCGCCGGCAGAGAGCGCGGCGAAGGCGCTGGTCATAGGTAGCGTCAGGGCCAGCAGCGTGGCGGCGGTCAGGGCTTTCAGATTTTTCATACGCATTTCCTTTTTCAAGCGACAGGGTTTAGAGCTTTAATCACAGTTTCGCTACAGAGACGGGAAAAGTTTCGCCGCGATGAAAAAAAAATTTGCGGCGCGCCTGCTCAGGCCTTAGCCAGCCAATAACAGCAGAGCTGCTACCCTTTGCTTCACTCCCTACGCCGCAGGCGTAGGCAAACAGCATGGATTTTGCACAGAGAGATTATGAAGCCATCACAAGATAAAAGAATCAGCGCTGACGTTAGCGTCCACGGCGCCAGAACCCATAACCTGAAGGAGGTGTCGCTGGCGTTCCCTCGCGATGCCATCGTGGTTTTTACCGGCGTTTCCGGCTCCGGCAAATCCTCGCTCGCCTTCGATACGATCTACGCCGAAGCGCAGCGCCGATATCTGGAATCCGTCGCGCCTAATGTGCGTCACCTGATCGAGCAGGCGCCGGTGCCGGACGTGGATAATATTGACGGCTTGCCGCCAGCGGTGGCTTTGCAGCAGAGCCGCGCCGGCGCTCAGGAACGGTCAACGGTAGGCAGCCTGACGCGTATCGCCGTGACGCTGCGCCTGCTGTTCTCGCGGGCGGGCGAGCGGCCTGCCGGCACCCCGTTTATGCCCGCCGAATCCTTCTCGCCCAATAATCCTCAGGGCGCCTGTCCTGCCTGCCAGGGAACCGGTCGATGCCATCAGGTGAAAGACGAGGCGCTGGTGCCTGACGATTCGCTGAGTATTCGCGAAGGCGCGATAGCGAGCTGGCCCTACGGCTGGCAGGCGAAAAATCTGCGCACCATCCTGGAAATGCTGGGATATGACGTGGACGCGCCGTGGAAAACCTTAGGCAAAAAAGAGCGCGACTGGATACTCTTTACCGATGAGCGCCCTTCCGTGCCGGTCTTCGAGGGAATGACCCTCGCCCAACAGAAGGCGGCGCTGGCGGCAGGCCGAAAACCCGATTATAACGGCACCTATACCAGCGCCAGAGCGGACGTGCTGCAAAGCTATGCCGGAGGAAAAGAGTCCGTCAAAAAGCGGCTGGCGCCTTTCGTCGCCGTCACGCCTTGCCCGCTATGCCACGGGAAAAAGCTTAACCCGGACGCCCTTGCCTTTACCTTCGCCGGTTATGATATCGCCGAAATCAGCGAGCTGACCCTCACCCGGCTAAAGGCGTTGCTTCTGCCCTGTGCGCAGGGAGCGTCACCGCTGCTGCCGCGGGAAACGGCGTTAAGAGAAGCCGTGATCAGAATGACGGGCGATATCTGCGAAAGACTCGAGCAGCTTGAGATGCTGGGGCTGGGGCATCTCTCTCTCGGCCGGCAAACCACCATGCTCTCTTCGGGCGAGCTGCAGCGGATACGCCTGGCTACTCAGCTTATCTCCAGACTGTTTGGCGTGCTGTACGTGCTGGACGAACCCTCAGCCGGTTTGCATCCGCAGGATGTACAGGCGCTGCTGGTCGCGTTGCGTTCGCTGATTGCCGCCGGTAACTCACTGGCGATTGTCGAGCACAACCTTGACGTTATAGCCGAAGCCGACTGGCTGATTGAGGTCGGGCCTGGTCCTGGCCATCAGGGAGGCGAAATCGTCTATAACGGCGTTCCGCAAGGACTGGAAAAAGTGACGTCGTCACGTACGGTGCCCTATCTGTTCAGCAAGGCGCGTGCAGGCCTGCGAGCGCGTCGTACGCCTGAAAGCTGGCTCAGGCTGGAACAGGTTTGCTGCAATACGCTCTCACTGCCTGAAGTCGCTTTCCCGCTGGAAAGCATGACCGTTATTACGGGCGTCTCAGGCGCGGGGAAATCGACGCTGTTGACCCGTGTGCTGCCAGGTCTGCTTGAACGGCTGGATAAAACGCCCGATGACGAAGAGACGTCAGAAGAGGACGAAGCGCTGGAAGTGCGAGGCAAAATCGTCGCCGGCGGCGACGGGCTTAACAGGCTGATCCGCATTGACCAGCGCCCTATCGGGCGAACGTCGCGCTCTAACCTGGCGACCTATACCGGGTTTTTCGACACGGTTCGCAAGCTGTTTGCCGAAACCGCCGAGGCGAAGCAAAGAGGCTATAACGCGAGTCGATTCTCCTTTAACCTGCCTGCCGGACGCTGTGCCGCCTGTGAAGGACAAGGGCAAATCACCATCGAATTGATGTTTATGCCGGCGGTAAGCGCGCCCTGTACGGCCTGCGGCGGCGCGCGCTACAACGATGAGACGCTGAAGGTCAAATGGCGGGAGAAAACCATTGCCGACGTGCTCGATCTGACGGTAGAGGAAGCCACGGACGTTTTCGCGGGCAATGACACCATTCAGCGCTCGCTAACCGCGCTGATCTCACTGGGCCTGGGCTATCTGAAACTGGGCCAGCCCGCGACGGAGCTCTCTGGCGGCGAATGCCAGCGCATTAAGCTGGCCTGGGAGTTACAGCGTACCCAGCGCGGCAACACGCTTTATCTGCTGGATGAGCCTTCCTCAGGTCTGCACCCTTCCGATACGGATAAGCTGATGGGCGTGCTGGATCGGCTGGTTCAACGAGGCGATACCGTCATTATGGCGGAGCACGATATGCGTATCGCTGCGGAAGCCGACTGGGTGATCGACCTGGGGCCAGGTTCGGGTAGCGACGGCGGTAAAATCGTGGCGGCCGGAAAACCGGAAGAGGTCAGCCGGGCGAAGCGGAGCACTACCGCCCGTTATCTTGCCAGCCAGCTGGCGAAAAGGATGGCCGATGCGCGGTAATCGCTAAGCGTGACTGAACGGGAGAAGAAAAATGCGGTTCTTCTCCCGTCACAGAGCAAAGGATCAGATCAGCGCCCAAACCAGCCAGGTAAGCGCAAAGCCGGTCAGGCCCATGACGGTGGTCAGCACCGTCCAGGTTTTCAGGCCGTCGCCTACCGACAGGCCCAGATAGCGTGTGACCACCCAGAAACCGGCGTCGTTAACGTGCGACAGGCCCAGCCCGCCAAAACAGGCGGCCAGCGTCACCAGAACCCGCTGCATATCGCCCGCGCCCGCCACTGCCGAGGTCAGCAGCCCGCTGGTGGTAAGAATTGCCACCGTAGCGGAACCCTGCGACGCGCGCAGCGCCAGCGACAGGATAAACGCGGCCGGCACCAGCGGCAGATGCAGCGTTTCAAGCGTAAGCGCCAGTGCTTTGCCGACACCCGACTCAACCAGCACCTTGCCGAAAGCGCCGCCCGCGCCCGCTACCAGGATCACGCTGGCCGAGCCGGGGATCGCGCGACCGGTGAGATCTTCCAGCTTCTCTTTGCTCCAGCCGCGACGCACGCCAAGCAGCCAGGCGGCCAGCGCCAGCGCGATCAGCAGCGCGATTGGCGGCGTACCTATAACCATCATCACCTTGCGCAGCAGGCTCTCTTCCGCCAGCAACGAATGCGCCAGCGTACCCAGCACGATCAGGGCGATAGGCACCACGATCAGTCCTGAGATCATCAGCGCGCCCGGGGCTGCCGGCTCGTTCTTCTTCTCCGCACCTTCCGGCTTCGCCATTTGCAGGCTTTCCAGCACTTCAACCGACAGCTTATAGTGCTGACGATTCATAACTTTAGCGACAAAGTAGCCCACGACGCCGACCGGAATCGAAATCAGAATGCCCAACATCATCAGCCAGCCCATATCGGTGTGCAATATGCCAGCCGCGGCTGCCGGGCCGGGATGCGTCGGCAGCGCCACGTGTACCGTCAGCATCACGCCCGCCATCGGCAGGCCAAACTTCATCGGCGACACGCGGGCGACTTTGGTAAAGCCGTAAATCAGCGGGATGACAATAATAAAGCCGACTTCGAAAAAGACCGGAATACCGAGAATAAAGGCAGCCATGGTCAGCGCCGCTACGGTGCGCTTAATGCCCAGCGATTTGCTGAAGCGCTGCGCCAGCGACTCTGCGCCGCCAGAAGCCTCGATAACCGCGCCGAGCATCGCGCCCAGCACGATAATAATAGCGATATGGCCGAGCAGCCCGCCCATGCCGCTCATAATGACTTCCATAATTTTTTCAGACGGAATGCCGGTAGCGATGGCGACCAGCAGGCTGACAATCAGCAGAGCGACGAAAGGATGGACTTTGGCTTTAATGACCAGCAGCAGCAGGATAACGATGCTGGCGGTCGCAATGGCTAACAGCATAGCGGTGGACATGAAAAACCTCAGATATTGTTATCGTTTTAACCGATGGGGGTACCCGGTGCAGGCAAGGTTGAAGCAAACCGGCGCAGAGCGCCGGAAAGTACGGGTTTTCAGCGTTTTTTCGCCCAGGGTTTGAACCAGCCAAGCCCGGCGAGCGTGCCGTTGCGCGGCAGATATTCGCAGCCTACCCAGCCGTCGTAGCCCACTTCATCAAGCAGGTTAAACAGCCACGGATAGTTGATTTCGCCTTCGTCAGGCTCGTGACGATCCGGTGCAGAGGCGATCTGCACGTGGCGATAGCGTCCCGCGTTGGCGCGGATCAGGTGGCTCAGGTTGCCGTCCACCATCTGCGCGTGAAACAGGTCGAGCTGGGTAAAGACGTTCGGCCTGTCGATACGCGTCATCATTTCCAGCGTCTGATACTGGCTGGCATAGAGATAGCCAGGCTTGATTTTGGGGCCGAGCGCCTCCAGCAAGATAGTGATACCGTGCGGCGCGAAACGATCCGCCGCGTAGTGAATATTGCTGATAAAGGTTTCCACGCAGGCCGCGCGATCCATGCCTTCCTGCACGACGCCGGCCATGATGTGCACCTGCGATACGTTCAGCGCCAGCGCGTACTCCAGCGCGCTGTCGATATCGGCGCGCGCGTCGGCTTCGCGTCCCGGGATCGCCGTTACGCCCCATTCGCCCGCCTGAACGTCGCGTGGAGCCGTATTAAAGAGCACCAGCTTAAGGTTGTTTTCCGCCAGCTTTTGCTTCAGCAGCGTTGCAGGATAGTCATAGGGGAAAAGAAACTCGACGGCTTCAAATCCGGCTGCGGCCGCGGCCGCAAAACGATCCAGAAACGGCACCTCGTTAAACTGCGTGGAGATATTGGCTGCAAACTTCGGCATTATCGGCTCCTTAACTCGTCGACTTCCGGTTCGCTGAGGTAGCGGATGGCGCGCTCGCCCAGCGTGAAGATCAGGCGAGCCGTCTCTTCCAGTTCTTCGGTATTGTCTGCCGCTTCGCGCAGCGTTTTTCCCACCACGACCGAGCCGTGGTTCGCCAGCAAAAAGCCGCGATAGCGGCCAGCCAGCCCGGCGAGATCGTCCGCCAGTCGCTGGTCGCCGGGTTTGTAGTAAGGCACTACCGGCACATCGCCGACGCGCATCACCACATAAGGCGTAAATGGCCGGATGCAGTTGTGTTGATCGAGCCCTTCCAGGCAGGAGAGCGCCGTCAGGTAATGGCTGTGTAAATGCACCACCGCTTTGCAGTCCGGATCGTTCAGGTAGAGCGCGCGGTGAAAGGCGATCTCTTTGGAAGGCTTATCGCCGGAGAGCCATTCGCCTTCTGGCGTCACCTTTGAGAGGCGCTCGCCGTCCAGCTCGCCCAGGCAGGAACCGGTCGGCGTCGCCAGCAGATTGCCGTCTTCCAGCCGCAGGGAAAGATTGCCGGCGGAACCGGTCGCATACCCGCGCTGAAAGAAAGAAGCGCCCAGCTTAACCATCTCCTGGCGGGCCTGTTGTTCAGTCATAGTGGAAACTCCGTTTGCGCGCGGCGGAAAAACTCTTCGTCGCCAAAATTGCCCGACTTCAGCGCCAGCGACAGCGGCTGATGAATATCGCGCACCCAGGGTACGCCGGGAGAGATGGTTGGCCCAATATGGAAAGCGGTGACGTCAAGGCTCTGCGCCACTACGCCGGAGGTTTCGCCGCCCGCGACGATAAAGCGCTGCCAGCCGCGGGTTTTCAGTTCGCGAGTCACGGCGGCAAAAAGTGCCTCAACAGCGGCGCTGCTGCGTTCCGCGCCATATTCCTGCTGAATCGCCTGCAGCTGCTGCGCGTCCGCCGTCGCGTAAAGCAGCGGCGCCAGCTCGCCATCGCTGTTGGCGGCGACCCAGTCGCAAAGCTCGCGGGCATAGTCGCTAACGTCAGCCAGGCAACGGCGGACGTTCACTTCCTGCGCCGGAGCAAGCTGGCGATAGGCGTTGACCTGCCTGTTGGTCATTTGCGAGCAGGATCCGGAGATCACTACCGCGCGCTCGCCCTGCGGACGCCCTGCCGTTTCGGCATCTTCGTCGCCCTGCGCCGTCGCCCACTGGTGGGCCAGCCCAATCGCCAGGCCCGATCCGCCGGTTACCAGATGGCAGTCGCGCAGCGCTTCGCCCTGCGTCAGCAGATGCTGCTCGCTGGTAGCGTCCAGCACCACGTAATTGATCCCCTGCGCTTTCAGCTCCTCCAGACGATCCCGCACGGCGTCGGCGCCTTTATCAAGCAGCGGCGCGGCGATCAGACCAGCTTTACCCTGCGACTGGCGTTCCATCAGACGCAGCAGATTGCTGTCGGTCATCGGCGTAACCGGATGATGGCGCATACCGGAATCGGACAGCAGCTGCTCGCCCACAAACAGATGCCCGGAATAGACGGTGCGACCGTTAACCGGCAGCGCCGGGCAAATCACCGTCATCGTCTCGCCCAGCTCGGCCAGCAGCGCATCGGTCACCGGGCCGATATTGCCTTTTTCCGTGCTGTCGAAGGTTGAACAATATTTGAAGTAGAAGCGGTCGCAACCCTGCTCCTGCAGCCAGCGCAGCGCGGCCAGCGACTGTTCTACGGCTTGTTCGACCGGACAGGATCGCGATTTCAGACTGATAACAATCGCCTGCGCGGTAATCGCTTCCTGCTGCTGCGGTACGCCATTGAACTGAATGGTCGCCAGGCCGTTCTGAGTCAAAAAACTGGCGATATCGGTCGCGCCGGTAAAGTCATCGGCGATGACGCCTAAACGAATCATGCCTGCTCCTTACCCTGAGGCAGCGTGATGCCGCTGAAAATTTTAATCACCGCGCTGTCGTCTTCGCGGCCATAGCCAGCGTTGCTGGCTTCGGTGAACATATTCAGCGCGGTAGCGGCCAGCGGCAGCGGGAAATGCAGCGCTTTGGCGGTTTCCGCGACCAGGTTAAGGTCTTTAACAAAAATATCGACCGCGGATTTCGGGCTGTAGTCACCGTCTACTACATGGCGCATACGGTTTTCGAACATCCAGGAGTTGCCCGCCGCGTTGGTCACCACTTCATACATGGTTTCCAGTGGAATGCCCGCGCGTGCCGCCATCGCCATCGCTTCCGCACCTACTGCGATATGGACGCCAGCCAGCAGCTGGTGAATGATTTTCACGGTCGACCCCAGGCCGATTTCGCTGCCGACGCGGTAAACTTTCGCCGCCACTGCATCCAGCACGGGCTGCAAACGTTCAAAAGCGGCGTCGCTGCCGGAAGCCATAACCGTCATCTCGCCGGTGGCGGCTTTGGCCGCGCCGCCGGAAACCGGCGCATCCAGCATCAGTAGCTGGTGCTGCGCCAGCTGCTGTTCAATTTGCTGCGCATCCTGTGCCGAGATGGTGGAAGAAACCATTACTACAGTGCCCGGCTTCAGCTTTGCCGCCAGGCCATTCTCACCGAATAAAATCGCATTGACCTGACGAGCGTTCACCACCAGCAGCAGCACCGCTTCCAGCTGGTCGACAAAGCCGTCGGCAGCCGTCTGCGCATCGCGGGCGCCCGCCTGACGCAGCGTTTCCAGCGCCGTCGGGTTCAGATCGACGCCCCATGTATTCAGTCCCGCGCGGATGCAGGACGTCGCTGCGCCCATGCCCATCGAACCTAACCCGATCACGCATACGTTTTGAATTGGCACCGCGGCCTCCATTGTTAAATTAAGTGATTATTTGTTCAATGTTGTTAATCGTGCCAGCTTATCGGGTTAATAAATGTGCCAGGTATCACAGTTTCAGGTTAAAGCACAAATTCGCACATTTCTTCACACAGACGGTTGTGCCTGTGTTTTAAGAGGATTTAAAGCAAATCCCCCTGATAAAAAGCGGGATTTACCGTTCGCATTGCCGCTTCTTTTCGTTACAATGTGAAAAATTGATAATTTCACAGGAGCAGACGTGATCCCGGTTGAACGACATCAGCAGATCCTGGCGATGGTGGCCGAACGCGGCGTGGTGAGTTTTTCTGAACTGACCGAGCGGCTTGGCGTTTCGCATATGACCATTCGCCGCGACGTGCAGAAGCTGGAGGAGCAAGGCGCCCTGCTGGCGGTTTCCGGCGGCGTGCGTTCGGCAGAAAGGCTGGCGGCCGAACCGTCGCATCTGACCAAAACGTCGCTCTATAACGCTGAGAAAAGCGCGATTGGGCGTTACGCGGCGCAGCATATTCCGCGTAACAGCTGCATCTACATTGATGCCGGCACCACTACGCTGGCGCTGGCGCGCGAGCTGCTGGATCGCGACGATCTGCTGGTGGTGACCAACGATTTTATGGTGGTCAATCTGTTAATGGAGAGCGGCCATTGCCGGGTGATCCATACCGGCGGCAAAGTGTGCCGCGACAACCGCTCCTGCGTGGGAGAGAGCGCGGCGCGCAGTTTGCGTCATCTGGCCGTGGATATCGCTTTTATCTCCGCCTCCTGCTGGGGGCCGCGCGGACTTTTCACCCCGGATGAAGAGAAAGTCACGGTAAAACAAACGGTGTGTGAAGTGAGCAGCAGTCGCATACTGCTGAGCGACAGTTCGAAATACAACAAGATCGCCACCTTTATGGCGCTGCCGCTGGATTGTTTCGATACGATTGTTACCGATACGCATCTGAGCCAGACCGCGCGCGAAGCGCTAGGTGGAGGTAGCTGGCAGCTGGTGCTCGCAGATTGAAGCTCATCGCGGTCGATTTGCGTCTGTCCTGGGATGAGTGCGCCAAAGGAAAATTACGGAGGCCGTTATGTCGCCAAAAAAGTAAAAGAGATTACCCGCATGCCGCGGTATTTAAGCAGTTCCTGCTCATCCCGACGCCGCTGGGGATTTCACGGCACAGCATTTGCCTGCGGGTGTGCAGGCAATAACGGTTTCTTGTATCTTCAGGGGAAGCCCAATACTGCATACTTCTGCTTAAACGATTTTAAGAAAATTATTCTGGATCTTTGATCTTAATAATATAGGTTTTATCGAATTCTCCTGATTTTGAAAGCATTCCACCACCCAAGCCGCCATGTACCCGCACTTTAACGATAGCTGCTTTTGTTGGCGTCCCTCTAATCTGAATGCAATTATTGAATTCATTATCATCACAATACTGTAAGTGAAGGCCTACATTATCGGGGTGAATTTCCCCTGCAATTACTTGTTTACCATAAATATCATAAGAAAGAACTATTCCACCAGATATGTTTATATTATTGTAATAGGGAACCCCAACAGTTGCATCATTAAGAGAATCTCCTTCTGGAATAAATTTCGCCTGTAATGAACAGGCCGACAGTAAAAATAAATATAAAACAATAAATGCTCTTTTCATTTTATTTCAATGGTTTAAAAACCATCCCTCCAAAAAATCGGTTAATGAAAAACTGCAAATCTCTTTTAGGCTTTATCCAGTTCATTGTTTTTCCCCAGGAAAATAATTCCAAGCCAATATATCCATTGGAATCTTGTGTGACTAAACCATTCCAGACAATCCAGTGTGTAGGTAACGTTGTTTTGCTTTCGCTATTTACAAGAAGCCCATCATTTATTAATGCAACTACAATATAACCCTGATCTTTATATTTATTTAAATCTCTGATCCCCTGGACACCAGGTTGAGTAATCCCTGCATTACTGAATACCTTTTCATAACCTGCCTTTTCAAACCATTTCGTCAATATTTGCCACATTGTAATTCCCGCCACAGGGGAATCCAGGCTATCGAAGCTGAATACCCTATTCTCAGAATCCCTTAGTCCAGCCAGCGTGATCCAGTCAATACCAGTTATCCTGGGCCTGCCGTCATTATAGTAAAATATTCCAGTCGGGCGCCGACAACCTTCTCCTGGTGAGATGATTAAATCGCCTATTTTAGTTTTCCCGTATCGATAAAGTTCACGGACAGCTTGCGCATACACATCAGGACGATCCTTTAGTAGACAGTAAAAAAATGCAGCAGGTCCACAAACACTTGCAGCTATCTGATTCGGAAGAGAAAACCCGTTAAATCTTTCATCTATCTGGCGTTCTATTAAATTTTTATCAAAAGGATCGATGGAATGACCAATCGGATATTCTTTCGCAATAAATGGACGTTCCGGAATAGTGATTTTAATCTGCTTTGTTTCGCCCCCCTGACTCTCAGGCTTCATTGTCCCTTTTGACTCAAAATAGCAGGGGTTTTCCCGCGTTACCGGTGACCAGGCGTTGCCTGACGCAAATTCTCCAAGAGTGTACATTTTAGTGAACGGAACAGGCGTTACACAGTGCGTATGCAACATGGTTTTTCGGTAAAGTTTCATTTCCATAATATAAATAGTCGAGAGCGCATCATTTATGTCTCTGGTCAGGTGACTCTGCGTTTCATAATTTCTCAGAAACAGCTGTTGCCTTACATCTACCAAGGGGTATTTATTTCTATTGGCGTCCATGCGATAAATACACAGGTCGTACAGCAAATAATCTGTCGGGACGTTAGCGTTAATACGGGTACTGAGGTGGTAAACAGTCATAACTAATCCATTAATATATGCTGGTTAATATTTCAGCGGTTGGGCATAGTGCGATCCAGCAAACCTGTACTCATCGGTAACGTCGGCGTCAGAACATCCGTCCGGGAACATCGTGGGATGTAGCAACAACCTGCCATTAGCTGGCCATCGTCATCGCCACACTGAAAGTGAATACAATTCCAGGTACCGGACGTCAGTGCCTGCTGCGCTAATACAGGCGACTGACGGGTATTGCAGGAGATTAGAGTGTCCGTTCCTGTGCAGGTAGACTGCGTGGTTGAACCGTAAACACAGTGATCGGGGCAACGGCCTAACATTCTGTCACTTGTGGCAGCATAAGCTTTGCCTTCTTCTGCCCAGCCCTGAGCGGAAGCAGGGATTTCAAAATACCCGTAGCAGTTGCTGCATGATGCCTTATCGCCAGTCCGGGCTATTGCTTTACTTCCTTCGAACCAGGAGGCGATAGCTGAAATAATTTCTTCGTAACTTGTTTTATCATCAGGAGAGGCCAGCGATCTCGCCATTGTAATCCCTTAGCAAATACGTGGTTATATTGGCCGACATCATACACCAATCCTAACTGAACCCGAATCACCCGTTTCTGATTGCTGGTAGAGTGCCGGAGCCGGGCTGTGATTGATCCCGCAGCGCAGGCTGCTGTCCACGCGATTAACTCTTAACGTTGCCTCCGCGGCCACGAAAACTGGCGGGCGCCGGACAATCTGCTCCGGCGTGGCACCGCCGCAGCCTGGCCGTTAAGCCCTTCTCTCTTCTCGGTTTCCCTGCCGCCGCGCCCTTCACTTTTCCAGCCATGAACTATGATTTAAAGCCTGCATCGCCACCCGTGCGATGACGTCGATTGCTCACCCCAGTGCATAACGAGGCTATTGAATGGGATCCAGAACTTTTCATAAAACCTGGGGGGCCGAGTATGTGGCCGCCGATACGGTTCGATTTCGTCTTTGGGCAACCGGGCAGCAGAGCGTCACGCTCAGGCTTGCCGGTCGCGATATCGCCATGTCCGCCAGCGATGACGGCTGGTTTACTGCGGAAGTCGCCGGCGTCGCGCCCGGCGCGGAATATAATTTTGTGTTGGCCGACGGCATGGTGGTGCCGGATCCGGCTTCACGTGCGCAGAAAGCCGATGTCAACGGCCCGTCACTGGTTATCGACCCTGAGCAGTATCGCTGGCAGAACGCCTGGCGCGGCAGGCCGTGGGTCGAAACGGTAGTCTATGAAATGCATATCGGCACTTTCACCCCCGACGGCACCTTCCGCGCCGCTATCGATAAGCTGCCTTACCTGGCAGAGCTGGGCGTCACCATGCTGGAAGTGCTACCCGTCTCGCAGTTTGGCGGTAATCGCGGCTGGGGCTATGACGGCGTGCTGCTCTATGCGCCTCACGCCGCTTACGGCACGCCGGACGATTTCAAAGCCTTTGTCGACGCAGCGCACGGTTATGGCCTGTCGGTAGTGCTGGATATCGTGCTTAACCACTTCGGCCCGGAAGGCAACTATCTGCCGCTGCTGGCGCCCGATTTCTTCCATAAAGAGCGCATGACGCCCTGGGGCGCCGGTATCGCTTACGACGTCGCCGCCGCCCGCGACTATATCGTGGAGGCGCCGCTCTACTGGCTGCAGGAGTACAACCTGGACGGCCTGCGCTTCGACGCCATCGATCAAATCGAAGACAGCTCGGAAAAGCACGCGCTGATCGCCATCGCCGAACGTATCCGCTCGGAAATCACCGACCGGCCTGTGCATCTCACCACTGAAGACAGCCGGAACGTGATCTTCCTGCATCCACGGGATGAGGATGGCAGCGCGCCGCTGTTTACCGGTGAATGGAACGATGACTTTCATAACGCTATGCATGTGTTCGCCACCGGCGAGACTCACGCCTACTATCAGGATTTCGCCCGCGAGCCGGAAAAGCTGATCGCCCGCATCCTGACGGAAGGCTTCGCTTATCAGGGCGAAGTGTCGGCGCAGTCCGGCAAGCCGCGCGGCGTCAAAAGCGCTGCCCAGCCGCCGGTCGCCTTTGTCGATTTTATCCAGAATCACGATCAGACCGGCAACCGCGCTCAGGGCGACAGGCTGATTAAGCTGGCTGGTGCCGATCGCACCAAAGTCCTGCTGGCCACGCTGCTCTGCTCGCCGCATATTCCGCTGCTGTTTATGGGCGAAGAGTATGGCGAAACCCAGCCTTTCCTCTTCTTTACCGATTTTCACGGCGAGCTGGCCAAAGCGGTGCGTGAAGGCCGCGCGCGCGAATTCCAGGGCCACGCGGGACACGAAGATGAAAGCGTGCCCGATCCTAACGCCAAAAGCACTTTTGAAATTTCAAAGCTGGACTGGCAAAAAACGCAAAGCCAGCAGGGCAAAGAGTGGCTGGCGCTGACCAAAGCATTACTGGCGCTGCGGCAACGCCATATTGTGCCGCTGCTCGCTACGGCTGGCGGCGACAGCGGTCGGGTACTGCAAACCGCCGAAGGCTTCGTCGCCGTCAGCTGGACTTTCCCGCAGGGCACGCTTTCCCTTGCGCTGAATATCGGCGAACAAACCCAGCCGCTGCCGGCGATGCCTGGCGACACGATTTTCAGCTGGCCGCAGACGATAACCGATCTTCCGCAGCACTCTATTATTGTTCGCCTGGCTCCGGGAGGCGCAGCGTGACTATTCCCTCTTCCACTTACCGTATTCAGTTTCGCGACGGCATGACGTTCGATCGCGCCGTCGCGCTCGTCCCCTATTTGAAACAGCTGGGGATCAGCCATCTTTACGCTTCGCCAATCTTCACCGCGCTTTCCGGCTCCACCCACGGCTATGACGTAACCAACGCCAACGAAATCGATCCGGCTATCGGCGGGCGCGAAGGGTTCGATCGTCTGACGCAGGCGCTGCAGGCGGCGGGATTGGGCCTGGTGATCGATATCGTGCCGAATCATATGGCTTCTTCGCTGGAAAACGCCTGGTGGCGAGACGTGGTTGAGCATGGCGAAAAGAGCCGCTACGCGCGCCATTTCGATATCGACTGGTCGCGTCGCCTGACGCTGCCGTTCCTCGGCGACGATTTTGAGCAGGAACTGGAAAGCGGCGCTATTACGGTGCAACCCGATCCGCAAAGCGGCAAGCCGACGCTGGCCTATTACGAAACCTTCTATCCGCTCGATCCTGCAAGCTGGCAGGATCGCGAGCAGGAAGTGCTGCAGCTCAGCGATAAAGCGGAGATCGCCAGGCTGCACGAGCGCCAGCCTTATCGCCTGATGTCCTGGCGGGATGCGCCGCGCAATCTCTCCTTCCGCCGCTTTTTTGAAATCACCGGGCTGGTTGGCGTTCGGGTAGAGGACAAGGCGGTGTTCGATGACTCGCACAAGCTTATCCTTGAACTGGTGCGCAGCGGCGCGGTACAGGGATTGCGCGTGGATCACGTGGACGGCCTGGCGGATCCGAAAGGCTATCTGGAACAGCTGCGGCAGGAAGCCGGGCCAACGTGCTATATCACGGTGGAGAAAATTCTGGCAAAAGGCGAGCAGCTGCCTGCCGACTGGCCGATCTCCGGCACCACCGGCTATGAGTTTATCGCCTCGCTGTCGGAAGCGCTGGTGGACGGCAGGCATCTGCGTCAGCTACGCCAGGCCTATGAGTCGCTGTTGGGCAAGCCGGTAGACGTGGACGCCGAGCTGCGCGCGGCCAAAATGCTGATGGCAACCCGCAATTTCGCTGGCGAAGCGTCGAGGCTGCTCCAGCTCGCCATGACTATCGCCGCCGCTGATAACGAACCGCTGGCAGAACAGACGCTGCTGACGGCGCTGCGCGAGCTGCTGGTCGCCTTCCCCGTTTACCGCACCTACGGCACGACGGAAGGTTTGCCGGCAGCGGATGCCGATCTGCTGCTGAAGGTGGTCGACGAAGTTAACAACGGCGTCAAAGCGCCCGATCCGGCGGCGCTGGGCTTTTTAACGCGCATCATGGCTGGCGAAGTTTCCACTGCCGCGCAGGAAGATGCCGCCAGCTTTCGCACGCGCTTTCAGCAGCTGACCGGGCCGCTGATGGCCAAATCGGTAGAGGACACGCTGTTCTTCCGTCTGCATATGGCGCTGGCGCTGAATGAGGTTGGCGCGGAGCCGATGCCGGACAGCTTCTCGCCGGAGCGCTTTCATCAGGAGATGCAGCAGCGGCTGGCGCGCCAGCCGGACGCCCTTTCCGGCACTTCCACGCACGACACCAAACGCGGCGAAGATGCGCGGGCGCGTCTCTATACGCTGACCGAAGCGCCGGAACGCTGGGCGGAATGCGTCGCGCGCTGGCGACAGGGCAATCAGGCGCAGGTCGTGAAGCTGCAGGATGGCCCGGCGCCGAAACCGGCCGTGGAGTGGATGCTCTATCAGGCGCTGGCGGGCGCCTGGCCGACCAGCCTGGCGCCGGACGATGCGGCAGGTCTGAAAGCGTTAGAGGAACGCTTTACCGGCTTTGTGGAAAAGGCGCTGCGCGAGGCGAAACTGCGCACCGACTGGGCGGACAGTAACGAAGGCTACGAGAACGCCGTGCTGGACTATGTGCGTCATCTGCTGTCGCCGGACAATCAGGCCTTCTTGCAGGATTTCACCGCTTCGCTACGGCCTTTTATCCGCGCGGGCCTGGTCAACAGCCTGACGCAGACGGCAATTAAGCTGACCGCGCCGGGCGTACCGGATATCTATCAGGGCAGTGAAACGCTGGATTTGAGCCTGGTGGATCCTGACAACCGTCGCGAACCGGATTTCGCCGCGTTGGCGCAGCTGCTGCAAGAGGCGGATAAAGCGGACTTCGCCAATGAAACGCACTGGCTGGACGGCCGCCTGAAGCAACGGCTGATCGCCAGCGTGCTGCCGCTGCGTCAGCAGCAGCCGGAGCTGTTTCGCAAAGGCGATTACCTGCCGCTGAACGCGACAGGCCCGCAGGCGGAAAACGTACTGGCGTTTGCGCGTGTCCATGATGATAAGGCGCTGATTGTCATCACGCCGCGTCTGGTGTTCCAACGGTTGCAGGACGAAGCGTGGGCGGCGGCTGAAATTGAGCTGCCGGAGCCGCTAGCCGGGCGGCGTTATGTCGACCTGCTGAGCGGCAAAGAATGGATTGAAGAAAGAACGCTGAGCCTGGCAGGTATCGACAGGCGCATGCCGGTGATCCTCTTCAGTCGCTAAAGCTCTCTCTGGCACAGGGACGTGCCTTTTCCGCCTTGTTCTGGTGCTAACACCTCGCTTTTCCGCGCTTTATGGCTCTCTTTAAACGCCGTTTTTTAAACCGTGCCCTAACCATCAGGTACTTTTTCTGCGCTTATTTGTAACTAAATTAATTCAAATATGACATTTTTTAGTTATGTAACTAAAAACACATACAATCTCGCATAACAATATTTTAATATTTACAACCACTTTTTAACTAATCTCAAATCCCGACCTGCCATGATTAAATCAAAAAAGCTTTTTACATCGCTCTCGCTTGCCACTTTACTGATTTCCTCAGCGATCCACGCTGAGACTACACCAGAGAAAACCGACGTGCTGCTGATCGGCGGCGGCATCATGAGCGCCTCGCTGGGCACCATGCTGGAAGACGTGCAGCCAGACTGGAAACAGATCATGGTTGAGAAGCTCGACGGCGTGGCGCTGGAATCCTCTAACGGCTGGAATAACGCCGGTACTGGCCACTCCGCCAACATGGAGCTGAACTATACGCCTGAGCGTGCCGACGGCACCATCGACGTCAGCAAAGCGCTGGAGATCAACGAAGCCTTTATGATCTCGCGTCAGTTCTGGACTTCCCAGGTGAAAAACGGCGTGCTGAACAACCCGCGCTCTTTCATCAACTCGACGCCGCACATGAGCTTCGTCTGGGGCGACGCCAACGTAGAGTATCTGAGCAAGCGCTACGCCGCGCTGCAGAAGACTACCCTGTTCCAGGGCATGAAATTCTCTACCGATCAGGATCAGATCAAACAGTGGGCGCCGCTGATCATCGAAGGCCGCGATCCTAAGCAGAAAGTGGCCGCGACCTGGACGCCGGTCGGCACCGACGTCAACTACGGCGAGATTACCCGTCAGCTGACCGCCAGCCTGCAGAAAAACAGCAACTTCAAACTGGAAACCTCTTCTGAAGTTACCGATTTTAAACGCAACAGCGACAACTCCTGGCATGTGACCATCAAGGACGTGAAGAGCGGTAACGAGCGCGCTGTTGATGCGAAATACGTCTTTATCGGTGCTGGCGGCGGCGCGTTGAAGCTGCTGCAGAAAACCGGTATTCCGGAAGCGGACAACTACGCGGGCTTCCCGGTCGGCGGATCTTTCCTGGTGACCGAAAACCCGGCCATTACCAGCCGTCACCTGCAGAAAGTCTACGGTCAGGCTTCCGTAGGCGCGCCGCCGATGTCCGTACCGCATATCGATGCGCGTAACCTGGACGGTAAGCGTGTGGTGCTGTTTGGGCCGTTCGCGACCTTCTCCACCAAGTTCCTGAAAAACGGTTCGCTGTTCGATCTGCTGAGCACCACCACCACCAGCAACTTTATGCCAATGACCCATGTGGGTATGGATAACTTTGACCTGGTGAAATACCTGATTGGCCAGGTGATGCTGAGCGACGACGACCGTTTTGCGGCGCTGAAAGAGTACTATCCGGACGCGAAGAAAGAGGACTGGAAACTGATTCAGGCCGGTCAGCGCGTGCAGATCATCAAGAAAGATGCGGATAAAGGCGGCGTGCTGAAGCTGGGTACGGAAATTGTGACCGATCAGCAGAAAACCGTTGCGGCCCTGCTGGGCGCGTCTCCTGGCGCTTCTACCGCTGCGCCTATCGCCATCAACGTGATGAAGAAGCTGTTCCCTGAGCAGTTCAACTCGCCGGAGTGGCAGGAGAAGATCCACAAAGTGGTGCCTACCTATGGCCAGACGCTGAACGGCAACACCGAACTGACGCAGAAAGTCTGGGATGACACCGCCGCTACGCTGCAGCTGACCAAACCACCGGTTATCTCTATGCCAGCGCAGGAACCTGCACAGTCCACCATCACCGGCCAGGCTGAGAAGACACCAGCCCGGCACGATATGGCGCTGTAAATTCCGCGTTACGCGCCCGATAAAAAGCCTGCCATTCGGCAGGCTTTTTTGTCTGGAATTACGGGGAAACCTGAGGATTGTCAGTGCCAGACTTAACGTGGAAGCGCTGGCCAAAGCAAGGGAGAGGATCGCCTCTCCCTTTTTGTCGTTAACGCAGCGTCCCTGAGGTTTCCAGCGCTTCGGCGTGCTCCAGCGCGACAGGAATGCTTTTATAGGCAGGAATGCCGCTTTCCGTATCGAAGCTGTCGAGCGGCACCATCACATTGGCTTCCGGATAGTAGGCCGCCACCGAGCCCGGCGCCATGTCATATACCACCACCGTCAGGTTATCCAGCCGCCGCGAGGTCTGTTTGCCCTCAGGATCGAGCGCAATCATATTGACCTTGTCGCCGACGCGTAGCTCGCGTTTTTCCGCTTCGTCCGCCGAGATAAACAGCACGTCCCTTCTGCCCGTCACGCCACGATAGCGGTCATTAAGGCCATACAGCGTAGTGTTGTACTGATCGTGGCTGCGCAGCGTGGTCAGCACCAGATCGTGGCATTTCAGCGAGCGCGGATCTTCGTTAATGCCCTGCATCACCTTAAACTGCGCTTTGCCGGAAGGCGTCAGCCATTTACGCTCCGAAGCGGCATTGTAGAGACGGAAGCCGCCGGGCTGCAGGATTTTGCGGTTAAAATCCTCAAACGCCGGGAATACCGACTCAATAGCCTGGCGGATAAAGCTGTAGTCGCCGATCATTTTGTCCCAGTTCACTTTAGTATTGGGCAGCGTCGCTTTCGCCAAACCGGCCACAATGGCCGGTTCCGACTTCAGCCACTCTGAGGCGGGCTTCAGCGTGCCGCGTGAGGCATGAACCATCGACATGGAATCTTCCACGGTGACGCTTTGCTCGCCCGAAGCCTGCTTGTCGATCTCGGTGCGGCCCAGCACCGGCAGCAGATAGTTATGTTTACCTAACAGCAGATGAGAGCGGTTCAGCTTGGTCGCCATATGCACGACCAAATCCAGCTTGCGCATCGCGTCAAAGGTCTGCTGCGGATCGGAAATCGCCTCGGCCAGGTTGCCGCCCAGACAGAGCAGCGCTTTGGAGTGGCCGTCGCGGATCGCCTGAATAGCCTGCACGGCGCCGTGGCCGTGCTTCTGCGGCGGCTTAAAGCCAAAGGTTTTTTCCAGGCCGTCCAGCAGCGACTGCGGTGGAATTTCGGTAATGCCGACGGTACGGTCGCCCTGCACGTTGGAATGGCCGCGCAGTGGACAGATCCCGGCGCCCTTTTTGCCGATATTGCCGCGCAGCAGCAGCAGGTTGGCAATCTGCTGTACGTTCTGCGTGCCGTACTGATGCTGGGTGATCCCCATGCCGTAGCAGATAATGGTCTTCTCTGATTTGGCATAGAGATGGGCGATATTCTGGATCTCTTCAAACGTCATGCCGGAAACTTTCAGGATGTGCGGCCAGTCGGTCGCATCCAGATCCGCTTTAAGTTCCGCAAAGCCTTCGGTATGGCCGTGGATAAAGTTTTCATCCAGCACGCCCGGTTCGCCGGCCGCCAGCGCCCGATCGTGCATCGCGAGCAGGCATTTCATAATGCCTTTCAGCATGGCGGCGTCACCGCCCACGCGGACTTTATAGTAGGTGGAGGCTAGCGTGGTGGAGCTGAGCGACAGCATCTCAATCGGGCTTTGCGGCGAGGTAAAGCGCTCCAGGCCGCGCTCCCGCAGCGGATTGATCGCCACGATGGTCGCGCCGCGTTTCGAGACTTCGCGCAGCGTGCCAAGCATACGAGGATGGTTAGTACCCGGATTATGGCCGATACAGAGCACCAGGTCGCAGTGATCGAAATCGTCGAGCTCTATCGTGCCTTTACCGATGCCGATAGACTGCGGCAGGCCAACGCTGGTCGGCTCGTGGCACATGTTAGAGCAGTCCGGGAAATTATTGGTGCCGTATTCGCGGGCGAAAAGCTGCCAGAGAAAGGCCGCTTCGTTAGAGGCGCGGCCCGACGTGTAAAACTCCACGCTGTCCGGATCGGCGTAGCTTTGCAGCTTTTCGCCAATCTCACGAAACGCGGTTTCCCACTCAATAGGCTGATAAGTATCCGTCGCGGCGTCATATTTCATGGGATGGGTCAGACGGCCTTCGCCTTCCAGTTCAAAGGCGTTGCGCTGCCACAGCTCGCTGACGGTATGGGCGGCGAAAAACTCCGGCGTGGTGCGCTTGCTGGTCGCTTCCCAGGAGACGGCTTTGGCGCCGTTTTCACAAAATTCAAAAGATGAGCCGTGCTGAGGATCGGGCCAGGCGCAGCCGGGACAGTCAAAACCCTGCGGCTGATTAACTTTAAACAGCGCGATCACATCCTGCTTAACGGACATCTGGCCGCGTATCGCATCGGCGACGGCTTTTAATGCGCCCCAGCCGCCTGCTGAACCGCCGTAGGGCGCTATTCCAATAGTCTTATTCTGGTGTTTCATACGACTCCACATCACATTGCAAACCAGATTTGAGCTTAGAACAGCGTGCGGCGAGCGCCCCTTTATTTGCTTTCAGAATGTTACCGAATAGCAGCTGTTTTGCCGTTTATAGCCGCCGGTGTCTGGGCTGGAGTACAAAAGCTTTCACGTAGTGACAGCCAGGGCGATAGTGGCTCTTCCTTCCTTCAGGCGGATCGAAACGACTGGCTGCCGCAGCTGTTGCCGCTCATTTGCGTCATGTCAACGCCAGGCCGGTTGGATTGAAAAAAATAGTGTTTATTAACAACTAGTTGATTAAAAAGAGCGTATCTTTTAACGACCCCGCCACGAAAATTCAGTAGACTCGCGTCTCAGCGTTATGCACTAAGTTTCTCTTTGTTTTCAATTTGAGCTGGACAACCCTGCAAAGGCATCTGGTAAGGTATGCATAACATAGCGAAAAATCTGGAACCCTCCATGCTGTCAACAATCATCTATCGTAGTCATATTTCTGATGACGTCCTCATTAAAACCCTGGGGGCGCTGGCTGAAAAAGCCAATCAGGTCAACGAATTAAACAGCGTGACGGGCATTCTGCTGTTCAACGGCACCCACTTTTTCCAGGTGCTGGAAGGCCCGGAAGAGGCGGTGCTCGCTATCTATCAGGCGATTTGCCAGGATCCGCGCCACCATAATCTGGTGGAGCTGATGCGTGACTACGCGCCGGCCAGACGGTTCGGCAACGTGGGTATGGAGTTGTTCGACCTGCGCCAGTACGATCCTGACAATGTGCTGCAGGCCGTGCTGGATAAAGGGACCTCAAAATACCAGCTGACTTATGACGATCGCGCGCTGCAGTTCCTGCGCATGTTTGTTGAAGCGACAGAGCGTGAAAACTACTTTGAAATTCCGTCGGGCGACTCCTGGGAATTTATCGTGGATAAGGAAGAAACCCCGCCGCGAGCGGCGATTCAGCCAGCCACGGATCAATACAGCTTCGCGTTCCAGCCTATCATCGACCCGCTTTCACGTCAGATCGTTTCCGTGGAAGCCATGATGCGGCCCGGCTCTGGCGTCTCTGTAGCGGATTATTTCGCTGAGCTGCCGCGTAATGAGATGTATGAAATCGATCTGAAATCCAAGCAGCATGTGTTTGCCATGGCGAAGCAGCTGGGTATCGAAGGCCTGACGCTCTCCATTAACCTGCTGCCGATGTCGCTGGCCATTGTGCCGAACGCGGTGGATTTTTTACTGCAGGCTATCCACAGCAACGGCCTGGTGCCAGAGCAGATCGTAGTGGAAGTGACCGAAAACGGCGCGCTCTCCAGAGTGGACGAGTTCGAGGCAGCGATTAAAAAGCTGAAGGCGTCCGGCATCAGCCTGGCTATCGACAGTTTCGGCGCCGGCTCTGCCGGGCTGGTGCTGCTCACCCAGTTCCAGCCGGATAAAATCAAAATCGATCGCAATATCATTGCCGACGTGCACAGAAGCGGGCCAAAGCAGGCCATCGTACAGGCGATATTAAAGTTCTGCTCCTCTTTGCAGATTACGGTGATCGCGGAAGGCGTCAATAAACCTGAAGAGTGGATGTGGCTGGAGTCGGCCGGCGTCTGCAATTTCCAGGGCGCGCTGTTCGCACCGTCCACGCTGAACGCCTTTCCCGCCGTCGCCTGGCCGGAGAAGCTGGAAGTCTGGTAAACGCCCACGACGAACCGGTGAAGGCTGCCGGTTCGTCTGTTTCTCTTCCCTCAGGCATATTTTTTTGCGCCCGCTACGCAGAACAGTGCGCCAAAGGCGCAGGCTACCATCATCCCGCTAATACTTTCATGTAAAAACAGCGCCGCGAACACGAAGCCGATAAAGGGTTGCAACAGCTGTAGCTGCCCTACTGTCGCCGCGCCGCCCTTCGCCAGGCCCTGATACCAGAAAATAAAACCGATAAGCATACTGAATAGCGAAACGTAACCTAAACCGGCCCAGGCGGAAAAAGCGATGAGACGGAAAGAGCGCGGCAGCGTCAGTGTGGCAATCGGCAGCATAATCGGCAAAGCCAGCACCAGCGCCCAGGCAATGGTTTGCCAGCCGCCCAGACGGCGCGCCAGGCTGGCGCCTTGCGCATAGCCAGCGCCGCACAGAACGATCGCCACTATAGTCAGTAAATCCCGCCAGCTCGCCTGGCTCTCTTTCGCCATCAGCGCATAACCCGCCACAATTGCACCACCGATCAGCGCGAACAACCAGAAAGCGGCCTGCGGTCTGCGCTCGCCGCCCCAGACGGCGAACGCGGCGGTGCAAAGCGGCAAAAAGCCCAGATACATTAATGAATGAGCAGCCGTTGCGTTCTGTAAGGCGACGGCCGTCAATAACGGAAAACCGATAACCACGCCCACCGCGACCACCGTAAGGGAGAAGAGATCGCCGCGGCCCGGCTTTGGCTGTCGACAGGCGAACAACAAAAGCAATGCCGCTGTCGCCGCCAGCGTCGCGCGCGCTGTTGTCAAAAACAGCGGGGAAAATCCCGCTACCGCCAGCCGGGTTGCCGGCAGCGATCCGGAAAAAATTACCACGCCCACCAGGCCGCTTAGCCAGCCATTCGTTTTAATCATTTTCTGCTCCTTAAGGTTTCGCCCAGTTAAGCATTGGCAGGGTGATGCGTGCCAGATACAATCCAGTACAATCTTTCTTAACTGTGCTGGTCTACAGTGCAGTACAGTCCGGAGAATTACATGTCGCGCAGCCATACACGTATTGCCACCGTGATGGAGCAGGTGCAAACGCAGATTGCCGCACGCGCTTATCTTCCTGGCGCGCGTTTGCCCTCAGTACGTCAACAGGCGCTTCTTTCCGGCGTATCGGTTTCAACCGTCGTGGAAGCTTACGAAAGACTGGCTGCGCAAAATGTCATTGCTGCTCGTCCCGGCGCGGGCTTTTTCGTGTGTGGGCCAGCGGCGCCGCTGGCGCTGACCCGGCAGGGGCTGGATACGGAGCGTGAAGTCGACCCGCTGTGGATTTCGCGTCAGGCGCTGGAAGCCGACCCTCATTTGCTGAAGCCGGGCTGTGGCTGGCTACCCTCTTCGTGGATGTATGAGGAAGGCGTCCGCAGAGCGATGCGAACGGCGTCGCGCGGTGAGAGCGCTTTATTGACCGACTACGCTTCGCCCTATGGCTATGCCGAAATGCGGCAGTTTATTGCCCGCCGGCTGGCGAAAACAGGCGTACAGGCTGCCACGGATCAAATTCTGCTTACTGAATCGGGCACTCAGGCGATAGATTTGATCTGCCGGTTTCTGCTACGGCCCGGCGACTGCGTATTGGTAGACGATCCCTGTTATTTCAATTTTCATGCGCTGCTTCGCGCTCATCCGGTTAACGTTATTGGCGTGCCTTTTACGCCAAAGGGGCCAGATTTAACGGCTTTTGCACATCTCCTGCAGACCCATGCGCCTCGGCTTTATATTACCAACTCCGGCATTCACAATCCGACCGGCGTCTCGCTGTCGCCGGTCGTCACCCATCAGCTTCTGGCGCTGGCTGAGGCTGCCGGGCTGATTATTGTGGAAGATGATATTTTCGCCGATTTCGAAACCAGTCCGGCGCCGAGGCTGGCGGCGTATGACGGGCTGCGCAATGTGATGCAGATCGGCAGTTTTTCCAAGACGGTTTCCGCCTCCGTACGCTGCGGCTATATCGCCGCGCGCGGCGAATGGGCGGAAAGTTTGGTCGATCTGAAAATCGCCACCAGCTTCGGCGGCGGCCAGCTCGCTTCGGCGTTGCTGTTGGGCGCGCTAACCGGCAGCGGCTACCGGCGCCATATGGAATCCGTGCGGCTACGGCTGGGCGTGGCGATGCAATCTACGCTGGAAAAGCTTGCCGGGCTTGCTATTACACCCTGGCATACGCCGCAGGCCGGTATGTTTCTCTGGTGTCGGCTGCCGCAAGGCGTCGATGCCGCCGCTCTCTCCCGCGCCTGCTTAAAAGAAGGCGTGGTGCTGGCGCCCGGTAATGCTTTTAGCGAATCCGGCTCGGCATCGGCTTTTCTGCGTTTCAACGTCTCGCAATGCAATGATGAACATATTTTTACCGTGATAAAACGAGCGCTTGCGACGCGTTGACGAACGTTGGCTCCTTCACATGGCCTGCCCGCCAGGAGATTGACTTTTTACGCCATTCCCTATTTTATTATTGTTGAAATAATGTAAATAATCTCTATTCAGGGACGGCGACGGCCGCGCCCCGGCTAAAAGGAGTTTTACGCTAATGCAATTTTCCAGCGGTTTTCTGCTCAGCCTGTCGCTCTGTCTTGATATCGGCATTGCTAATATCGCTATGATTACGCTGGCGATGCAGCGCGGCTATTTTCATGGTTTTTGGCTGGGGATCGGCACCTGCGTGGGCGATTTGATCTATGCGCTGCTGGCGCTGGCGGGCATGACGGTGCTGCTGCAGTTTGCCGCTGTGCGCTGGGTGTTGTGGATAGGCGGCGGCGCGATGCTGCTGTGGTTTGCCGTTAAGATGACGCTGACCGCATTTCAACGCCATGAAGAGTTGCGCATGGACGAACAACCGCAGGCACGGCCATTAAGTCGGGAGTTCGGCCGCGGCATTTTACTGGCTATGTCATCGCCTACTGCGATTTTATGGTTCGCCACGGTTGGCGGCGCGCTAATCTCACGCATGGGGCAGCACAGCACGGTAGATACAGGCTGGTTTCTGAGCGGTTTTTTCCTGGCTGGCGTGTTCTGGACCGGCGTATTATGCCTGGCGGGCAGCTTCGGCGGTAAACTGCTGGGCGCTCGCCTGCTGAAATATTCTTATATGGCGTCCGCCGTTATCTTTAGCTACTTCGCCATTTATGTGATTGTTTCGGGCTATCGGGAATTTATTGCTGTTTAACGGCCTGAAAGCCGCGCCGGTAACGCAGATTTACCGGCGCGTGCTTTGCTCAGATTTAGTGCTTAATTTGCTGGAGATCGTCCTGCGTCAGGCCGGTCATTTCGATGACGGCCTGGTAATCGAAGCCTTTGGCCAGCATATTGCGGGCGATTTTCAGGCTGGCTTCTCGCTCGCCGTCCTCATGGCCTTTGGCTATACCCTGCTGTAAACCTTGCTCTATACCCTGCTGTAAACCTTGCTGTATACCCTGCTCCCGGCCTATCTGTTCAAGTCTTTTTGCAATTGTCATCAGTTCATCCTTATGCTGTGGCAACGCCTGTGCCAGTTTATCAAGAAACCCGTTGATATCGGGCGTTTCTCCTGCCTGAATCATATAGTTTATCAGCGCCGTCTGCTGTTGTCCGGTAAGATCTTCCGACTGCATCAACGAGATGATGTCATTAAACAGCTCAAGCAGATCGCGCAGGCGAATATGCTTTTGCAGCAGCGTCAGCAGCGCCATTTTGCGATGTTTCCGGATCTCTTCATCGGGAATGACGGTGATATCTACCAGCGGAAAACCGCCGCCGTAAAGTTTCGCCGCCAGTTCCGGCTCGTCAAACAAATCCAGCCAGTTTGTGCTGAATGGATAAGGCGAGCGGCTGCCCTGATAAAACAGCACCGGAATAACCAGCGGCAGGGTTTTATGTCCTGCGTCCAGGTGGCGCTGCATAGCCGCAATGGCATAGCGCATCAGACGAAAAGGCATTATTCGATCCGGCGAACTCTGATGCTCGATCAGCACATAGGCGTAACCGTCGCCCCCGGTGGTTTTGAGGGAATAGAGAATATCGCTATAGCAGGCTCTTAAATCGTCCTCAATAAAGCTGCCTGACTCCAGCCTGAGCGTGTTGAGGTCGCAAATCGCAAGCAGCGGCTCGGGCAGATGCAGCTCCAGGAAATTCCGGGCGAGCAGCGAGTTCGACAGAAAGGTTTTAAAAATCGCATCGTGCGGCGTAGGGGTACTGTTTTGCATGGTTTGGCCATCCTGTGCCAGTGGTGAAAAGAGAAATAAATGCTGGCACGGATGAAAAAGAAAATAAAGAAAATTTACATACAAATCAGCAAGTTAAATGAATACGTTACTTGTTTGCGATACTGTGAGCCTCCCCCGTTACGCAAACAGATAACGGCGGTTGGCCGTTTTGCCCTTAAAGCCATGTGCGGCCGGTCGCGCCGGGACAAAACCGGTCACCGCCGCTACCTTTGCGTCACCTCCGCCAGCATCACCCGATGCTTACGATGAAACAGCGGATAGGCCACGCTGGTAACCACCAGGCTGATAATCCAGGAGATATCAACGCCGGGGATCAGCTTCGCGTAAGGGCCAGAGAAGAAAGCGTTTTCGATAAAAGGCAGCTGCACAATAATGCCGAAAAAGTAGACCGCCAGCGTCTGGGTGTTCAGCAACCCATAGCGTCCGCCGTCGGCGCGGAATATTGCCGTTACGTCATAACGCTGCTTGTTCACATAGTAGAAATCGATCAGGTTGATCACGCTCCACGGGATCAGGACGGAGATCAGCGCCAGGATCAGATTAATAAAGAAAGCCACAAAGTTTTGTGAGGCCGCCAGGGCTACCATGACGCTTCCCAGTAACACCAGTCCAGAGCAAAGCACGCGCACGGCCGCGCCGGGCGTCCAGTTTGGCCGAAAAGTCTGCACGGCGGTGATTAGCGACAGCACTGCGCCATACAGATTCATTGAGTTATGGCAGATGATATTAATCAGAAACAGCACCATCAGCACCGGGCCTAATCCGCCGGTGGCGTGGCGCACGGCCATCATCGCGTCGCTGGCAGGGGCGACGGCCACCGCCATCATGCCGAAGACAAACGCCAGAATGGTGCCGCCGCATGCGCCCAGCCAGGTAGCGATAAAAGGCCGGGCGATGCCGACATTGGCGGGAAGATAGCGCGAGTAGTCAGAGGTATAGGGCGAGAAGCTAATCTGCCACACCGCACCGATGCAGAAAGTGCCGAACCAGCCCGCCGCGCTGAAGCTGCCGCGCTGCCAGAAATCGCCTGGCAGCGGCTGCGACAGCATCATTCCCAGGCCAGCTATCAGCGCCAGCCCCATTACCCACGCGCCCACCTTATTGATTTTATGAATAAAGTGATAGCCAATCATGCCGATCAGGGTGGCAAGCAGCGCGCCGGCGATGGTCGCCAGAGGCACGGGAATCACCGGTAACACATTGTTGATAACCCGGCCCGACAACGAAATATTGGAGATAAAAAAGCCCAGATAGATCACGGTGGTAAAACTGATAACCAGCAGCGAACCATAGCGACCAAACTGCGCCCGGCTTTGCACCATCTGCGGAATGCCGGTTTTTGGCCCCTGCGCCGAAGTCAGCGCCAGAAAAAGCCCGCCAAAAAGATGCCCGGCGACGATAGCCGTCAGCGCTGAAATCACATTCAGATGAAAGGTTTCGGTGGCGATGGCGCCGCTGACAATCGCCAGCGGCGCGATATTGGTGCAAAACCACAGCGTAAACAGGCTGCGGGATTTGCCGTGGCGCTCTGATTCCGGTACGTAATCCACGGACTTGTTTTCAATAATCTGCTGCGTATTCATTTTCCCCTCCGGTTATCGACATGGTTACGGCGTCAAAAAGTGCATAAAAAAAGCGCAGCCATCCCGACGAAAGGGTTTTCGTCATCTCAGCGAAGAGTTGGCGGTACAGCTCCAGGCGGGCTTTGCCGGCGCGGAAACCGGCAAAGCGTCAATCAGCGCATGATAAAGGGATCGTCTATCGGTTCATCGCTGGTGCGCAGCCAGACGGTTTTGGTGGTGGTGTATTCCAGCGCGGCGTCAATGCCGCCTTCACGGCCAAAGCCTGATTTGCCGTAGCCGCCAAACGGCGCCATTGGCGAAACCGCCCGATAAGTGTTCAGCCAGACCACGCCGCAGCGCAGCTTACGGGTGACGCGATGGGCGCGCGTCAGGTTCTGCGTGAAGATACCTGCCGCCAGGCCGTAGTCGGTGCCGTTGGCCAGCCGAATCGCTTCGGCCTCGTCTTTGAAAGTCAGCACGGACAGCACCGGGCCGAACAGTTCCCGCGTGACGCTTTCCGCCTGCGGCGTGTTGCTGCAGTCCAGAATAGTCGGCGGATAGTAAAAACCGGGCCGGTCGATGGGCTGATGACCGATAACCAGACGCGCGCCCTGCTCCAGGCTGCGGCTGACCACCGCTTCGATCGTGCGCTTCTGCTGTATCGTGCAGAGCGGCCCAAACTGGGTTTCCGGCTGCTCAGGCGAGCCGATGACGATGCCACGCACCTTGCCGATCAGCTTTTCTATAAACGCGTCTTTGATCTCCTCGGCGAGCAGCAGCCGCGATCCGGCCACGCAGCTCTGTCCTGAGGCGGAGAAAATGGCGGCGACCTGCGCATTGGCCGCGCTTTCCAGGTCGGCGTCGGCGAAGACGATAAACGGCGATTTGCCGCCCAGCTCCAGTGAGGTGCTGGCGAGATTCTCGGCGCTGTTGCGGATAATATGCCGCGCGGTATCCGGGCCGCCGGTAAAGGCGATATGGTCAACCAGCGAATGAGTGGTCAGCGGCGTGCCGCACTCCTCGCCGAAACCGGTAATGATGTTGCAGACGCCCGGCGGAAAGCCGGCTTCGTGGATCAGTTCGGCAAAAGCAAGCAGCGGCGCAGGCGCGGTTTCCGCCGCCTTGACGATCAATGTGCAGCCAGCCGCGATCGCCGGGCCGATTTTCACCGCCGAAAGAAACAGCTGGCTGTTCCACGGCACGATCGCCGCCACTACGCCGATGGGCTCTCGCTTAATCCAGGTTTCCATATCGGCTTTGTCGATGCTCAGCGTCGCGCCGTCCATCTTGTCGGCCAGACCCGCATAGAAGCGGTAATATTCGGCGACATAGGCGATCTGCGCTTTGGTTTCGCGGATGATCTTGCCGGTATCCAGCGTTTCAATCCGCGCCAGCCGATCGGCGTGCTTCTCTATCAGATCGGCCAGGCGCAGCAGCAGTTTGCCACGCGCGCCCGCGGTCATGGCGCGCCAGCTCTCTGACCCGAATGCGCGCGAGGCGGCTTCAACCGCGCGATTAACCTCATCGCGACGCGCTTCCGCAATAGTCGCCCAGGGTTCCGCCGTGGCCGGATTCAACGAGCTGAACTGCGCCGCGCCGTCCGTAAATTGCCCGTCGATATAGAGTTTGAAAACGTCCATAGCCTCTCCGCTTAGTGAAATTCAGGAACAACGTGGCGGATAAACCGCTCCAGCGATGCTTTCTTCCGCTCAAAGGTCATGCCGCTGTCCAGCCACAGCGCATATTCGTCATAGCCCATCGCCTCGTAGTTTTTCAGTTTCGCCACGATCTCGTCGGCGTTGCCGATCGCCAGATTGTTACGCATGGCTTCCGCGCTGTAGTAGCCGTTGGCGGCAATCTCTTCGTCGCTTAGCGGTTTGATCAATCCCTGAGTCACCGGGCGCTCGTTTTTGAACCAGGCGCCGAAATAGTTATAGAAGCGGTTAAGCTCTTCGGCGGCGCGCTGCGCGTCGGCGGCGTCTTCCGCCACGTAGCCGTGCTGCAGCAGCATGATTTTCAGCGGTTTCTCCGGCGAGTATTGCTGGCAGGCCGTCCGGAAACAGTCAATCAGGCGCGTAATCTCTTCTTCGCCCTGATGCAACGGCGTAACCTGTACGTTGCAGCCGTTTTTCACCGCGAACTCATGGCTGTTGGGATCGCGCGCGGCCACCCAGATTGGCGGATGCGGCTGCTGCTTCGGCTTCGGTGCTGAGGTCGTGGCCGGAAAAGACCAGAACTCGCCCTGATGGGCATAGTCGCCTTCCCACAGCGCCTTTATCGCCGGCACCAGTTCACGCATGCGCTGACCGGCTTCCCAGGCGGTCATGCCCGGCATCAGGCGCTCATACTCATAGGAGTAAGCGCCGCGCGCGATGCCCAGTTCCAGCCGTCCTTTGGTCACCAGGTCGGTCATCGCCGCCTCGCCCGCCAAACGAATCGGATGGGTAAAAGGCGCAATAATGGTGCCGGTGCCCAGCCGTACGTGGCGGGTGCGATGGGCGATATCCACCAGGTTGATAAAAGGGTTAGGCGCGATAGTGAAGTTCATACCGTGATGCTCGCCCGTCCAGATCGCGTGCAAGCCGCCTTTGTCGGCGATTTCACACAGCGTCATCATCTCTTCGTACAGTTTCTCCTGCGCGTCATCGGCAGAAACCCTTTCCATATGCAGGAACAGTGACAGTTTCATGGTGCTCTCCTAACTGGCTTTCAGGGCGAAATGTCTGACCGATCCCTGGCGCTCGTCGCCGTAGTAGAGACCGTAGTTGCCGACCGCGCTTTCCCGCACAAAGCGATTCATCAGCGACTTCAGGGCGGAATCAGCGATGGGCAGCGTGTCCAGCTGACTCAGGTTGTACCACTGTGCCTGACGGACGCCGGGCAGCGGGCTGCCGGTCGGCTGCGCGCAGAGGAAAACGATATGCTGCTGGTTTTTCTGGCGATCTTCCCAGATGGAGTAAACAAAACCGGGGCTGGCCTCAATAGCCAGATCGCCAATCAGTTTATTCAGCGTCTCGCTGACGCTGCTCTGGTTAACCCGCCGCGACGGCAGCGTGTAGCTGCCTTCACGCTCGACCATCAGCGCCTGTCCGGCGGATTCGATCAGCGCGCTGACCACCACATCCGGCCCGCCGATCAGCGAGTCGGCGTTCTGGTACGGCGTGAAATAGACGCCGCGGTAATAGCCGAGTCCGGCGGTGCCGCAGGAGGAAAAGGCTTCTACCTTGCCGATCAAAATCGCGTGATCGCCCGCGTCCACCACCTGATGCAGCGAACAGTCGAACCAGGCGGAGCTGTTGTCGATCAGCGGCACGCCGGAAGCGGCCTTGCGCCAGTCGACCAGCGCGAAGCGGTCTTCAATTTTCTGCGCGAAAATATTGGAAGTCTCTTTCTGCTGCTCGGCCAGAATATTGACGGCGAAATGGCTGCAGCCGGTAAAGTTCTCGTAGTTGGCGGAGCGCTTATCGATGCTCACCAGCAGCAAGGCCGGGTCCAGCGACACCGACGAGAAAGAGTTGGCGGTAAAGCCGATCGGATTGCCTTCGCGATCGTTGGTAGTCACCACCGTCACGCCGGTCATAAAGGCGCCGAATGCGTCACGGAGCTGTCTGCGTTTATCTGCGTCCATCGTTACTCCTTTACGGTCTGTAGCTTGTTACCGATCACGGCGGGACGAAGAAACGTCAGCATCTCTTCGTTTACCCGTTCCGCGTCGGTCAGATTCAACATATGTCGGGCGTTGCCGACCACGACGGCGACGCCGTTGGGCGCGGCTTCGGCCATCTGGTGCGTCATCGCCGGGCTGGAATTGGCGTCCAGTTCGCCGGTCATCACCAGCACCGGGCAGCGCATTTCAGGCCAGCGATCGGCATAGGTGCGGTCGCCTTCGGCGAAGGCCTGATAGGCGCGCGCATAGCCCTGGCGATCGACCTGCTGCAGCCAGGTGCCGACCCGATGACGCAGCGGCTGCTCGTGTGCGTCATCGCTGAACCAGCGATCCAGCGGCGCGTCTATCCGTACTTCGCCCTGCGTCAGCTCGCGCGCCCTTTTTATTACCGCCTTGCTCGCCTGCTCGCTGCGTTTGTAGACGCCGCTGATCACCACGGCGTGACTGACTAATTCCGGATGCTCAATCGCCAGACCGGCAGCGATCAGCGCGCCCATCGAATGACCGGCGACAGCGAAGCGCCGCGCCTTTTGCGTCCGTAAAAACGAGGCCAGCCAGCCCACGTAATCCTGCAGCGTGGCGGCATGGTGAAAGCCTTCGCTCTCGCCGTGACCGGGCATATCAACGGCGATCACGTGAAAGTCACGGCTTAACGCTGCCAGCTGGGGAAACCAGGCCTCCGCATTCATGCCGACGCCGTGCACCAGCACCAGCGGCGTGCCCTGGCCCGCCTCCAGCCAGCTCACGCGCAGGTTGAGGTCAGACAGCTGCCGGGTTTTTCTGATCATGGCCTAGCTCTTTCAGGTCAAGGTAACGGTTGCCGATGCGGTGGTGCGGGCGACCGCCCAGTGCCGCGCCCAGCGCGATAACGATTTCGTCGCCGGACGGCGCGTCGTTGATATTGAACTGCATGGTCAGGTAGTGCTCGCGGGTGCCTTCATCGTTGGTGCCCATCATTGGCACGAGGATCGGCGTGTTGGCCGGGCCGCGCGTGTTGTTGAAGGCCAGATAGGTTTTGCCTTTCACCGCCGAACGATAGTGGTTACCGAAATGCAGCGTGTGGATCAGCGCCGAGGCGTGCTCCAGCTCGCCGTTCAGCCCAACCACCGCGCTTTTTCCGTAGGCCTGCACGCGATCGCCGCCGCCCGCTTCCTTCACAATCAGGCCGGTCAGCAGCTCGCCCAGCACCGGCGCCATTTCACGGATTTTCGGCGCCAGATCCTCCACAAAGCCTTCACCTGCCCAGGGGTTTCTGATTACGGCCGCTGCCGCAATCATCACAAGCGGCGTGGTGGCCGCCTTGCCGCCGTCGGCATAGATTGTTTCCGTGGTCACGATGGTTTTACGAATATCAGGATGCATGCCGGGAACCTCGTTAGTTAATGATTTGTTAAATGCTCGGGAATCGGTATAACACCGGCATTCAGGGTATGTCAAAATGTGGTATACCATCATACGGTGTTCTTATGGTCGGGGTTTTTTCAGAGAGAAACACAGGGATAAAGCCTGTGATTTCAACACTTAATACTAAAAGCCGGGTTAAAATCCGTTGATTTTTAACCAGGTTAACAGATGTGATGATCCTCAAAAATTCAGACGAAATCGGGCGACGCCTTTTTTATAAATGGTAATATTATCAATAATTTATAAATTAATGCCGATTTCAGGCTGCCCGGTTCGCTTTTGTACCAGAACCGACAGCGGAATTTGTGAGCCAGCGCCGGTTCCATCCGCCGCTGCGGATACAAAACCGCAGCATTGCGTTAACGGTTAAAACAGTGTTACTAATAAAAAGGTCAGGAGTGGCATTTTGCTATTTTCCCTTTTATTTCCGGACTGAGAAAAATATGGTTGCGAGCCATTCCTTAAAAATAGAAACCACGCCGACTTTACGTGAGCTGGCGTTAGTTAAAGTGCGTCAGGCGATTATTTCCGGCTATTTTCAGGCTGGCGATCGGCTGGTAGAGCGCAGCCTGTGCGATGAATTAGGCGTCAGCAGAACGGTCGTCCGGGAAGTGATCCGCTACCTGGAAGCGGAAGGCTTAATTGAAAATCTGCCGAAAAAAGGGCCGATCGTGGCCGTACTCAACTGGCAGACGGCTGAGCAGATCTACGCTATTCGCCTGCTGCTTGAGCAGGAAGCGGCACAGGATTGCGCGCTTGTGGCGACGGCGAAAGATAAAAAGAACCTGCAGCAGAAGCTGTTGCGCATCGCCAAAGCTTCGAAAGATCGGGATGATATCGAGCGAGTCGAGGCGTCACAGGCTTTCTATGAAACGCTGTTTACCATCGCCCGGCATACCATCGCGTGGGAGATCGTGCAGCGGCTCAACAGCCGCATCAGCCGGCTGCGCGCGTTAACCTTGCGCAGTCCGGAGCGTCAGGTGGCCGGCTTTGAGCGCATGTCGCGCATTTATGAAGCGATAGAAGAGAATAATCCCGACCAGGCGAAGGAAGCGGTTAAGCAGCATTTAACCGAGGCGGCCAGCCTGGCGAAATCTATTCTGACCAAAGAGGAATAATAATGGCGGCATACTGGATAGCACACGTAACGGTTAAAGATCCGCAGCAGTATAAAAATTATATGGCGCTGGCTCCGCAGGCTTTTCAAAAATATAACGCCCGTTTTTTAGCGCGCGGCGAAAAAGCCGAGACGCTGGAAGGCCAACATTTTATCAAGCATGTGCTGATTGAATTTGCGGATTATCAATCCGCGCTGGATTGCTACCATTCGGCAGAGTACAGCAAAGCGAGAAAAGAGCGAGAAAATATCGCCGAGGCGATGATTACTATTGTCGAAGGTATAGATAACTAATGCTTTACTCATTATATTTATCGTCATAAAAGCGGCGATAAATATAATTATCAAAGCATAATCTCTTTCGTTTATCGATAAAAAAATCCTATGGATAAATTTAAAACAACAGTAAAATAATAAAGTTAAAACTTCCGCATTAAAATAAGAATTTTTAACTCGATGCGAATTTTTTATTGATAAAAGCGTTAATTTATTAATGAAATAAGCAGGGGATTAGCGACCTGAAACAGGGCGCTAATGCCAGGAGAGTGTACATATTCAGGTTTCATCGTTTTCATCGTAATGAATGACGGAGAGCAATCTGATGGGCACAACGAGCAGTTTTTCGGGACCGTGCGGCACGCCGCCGTCAAAAGAGAGGCTGTCGCCCGGCTGCATGGGATAAAGCCGCGTACCGTGGCGATAAATCAATTCCCCTTCCAGCAGATAGAGAAATTCATGGCCGGGATGGGCGAAATTGGGAAATTCTTCGCTGGCATCGTCCATCGTCACCAAAAAAGGTTCATATAGCTTTCTGGCGCCCTGGGCATAGCTCAGCAGTTGGTAGGTATGGCCAACGCCCGTACCGGTACGCACTACTTCCATGCCCTCGCCCGCTTTGATCAACTGCGCGCCCCGTTTTGCTACGTCATAGTCGCTAAATAGCCTGGAAACCGGCAGGCCGATGGCGTCGCACAGTCGGTTGAGAATATCCAGGCTGGTTGAGACATGCGCATTTTCTACCTTGCTGACCATGCTAACGCTGACGCCCGCAATGCGCGCCACGTCGGAGATTTTATATCCTTGCGAAATACGCCGCTGTTTCAGCGAGCGCGCAATATGCTGCTCCAGGCTCAGCGGACTGTCGCGCCTGTGGAGGATCGCCGGCTTCGTCATCTGACCTTCTCGGCGATCTTCCTCAGGCTGCCCAGCTCAAAGGAGATGCGTTGCGCGGTGCCCAACAGCGCGTGGCGTACGATCTCTTTTTGATACTCGTCCGCCATCAGCGCGTCCGGCCCGGAAACGTTGATCGCCGCGACTATCTGGTTGTGGTGATTGCGCAGCGAGGTGGCGATAGCGGTCGCGAAATCTGAACGATGCTCCACCCAACCCTGCATCGCATCCTGCTGAATGGTCTGTTTCAGCTCCGGCAGAGTGCGCGGCGCGGCTATAGCGTAACCGTCCAGGCGCGTATGCTGATAGAGGTTCTCCAGCTCGTCGTCGGTCAGTCCGGTAAGCAGCACCCGACCCATCGCGCTACAGTGACAGGGAATTCGCGTGCCGGTCGGTACGTTGACCGACAGCCGCTGTGAGGCGAAAGAACGGTAGATGTAAACCGCCTCCTGGCCTTCCCGTATGCCGAGATGGCAGGACATAGATACCCTGTTGCGCAGCGCGTTGAGATGCGGCATGGCGATATCGACAATGTCTCGGCTGGCGAGATAGCTAAAGCCGTTAGAGATTACCTGCGGGCCGAGCTGGTAGGTGTTTCTCGCGACCTTGTCCAGATAGTTCATTTCCGTCAGCGTGGTGACGATGCGATAAATGGAGGAAACGGAGACGCCCAGCCGATCGGCAAAATCCTGTACGGTCAGCACGCGCTCGCGGCTGTTAAACATTTCCAGAATGGTCAGCCCGCGAAACAGCGCGGGCACGGTGTAATCATTTTCAGTGGTGGTAAGCGTCGACACGAGCACCTCTAAAAAGTAGGTCCGGGACGCGCCCGGGCGAAAAAAAATCAGGCAACGGCCACGCCGCCGAACTCGTCGATGGCGTCCTGCAAAACCGGCCAGTAACAGGCGGCCGTCGAAGCATCAACCATCAGCCAGAAGCTCGGTTTTTCGGGCGTGGAGGCGTTAATAACCATGGCGCTGGCGCGGGCGACAATAGTTTGAGCAATACTGCCCGCCGGAAAGGCGCGCGCGCTGAGATCGACGGCGCACAGCTTCGCCATCCCCCTGATCCACTCTTCGCCGCGTAGTGCCAGCCATGCGTGCGTATCGCGGCGCGGCAGCAGATAGCACGCCTGTTCGCTCAGACGCCACTGTTTCTCCAGCTTCCATAGTCGCGCCTGCGCCTGTGGTGGTGTCGCCAGCAGCAAATACTCCGCCTTTGACAGCCGGGCGACCAGCGAGCCGTCGTCCTGCCAGCAGGCCTGATTTGGCCGTTCGGGCAGCGTAAATCCCTGCTGCTGCAAATAGTCGGCGGCGTGACGGCCGCGAAAGCCGACGCGCGCGCTGCAGGAGAGATCGCTGAAATTAGGGCCTTCCGCCGCACTGGCGGCCAGGGTCGTGGTCAGGTGCGCCAGCGGGCTGGCCGCCTGGGGTAACTCGACTCTTTGCATCATTAAAGCTCCTGGCGTTGATTTTCAGCATCATAAAAGGGCAGCTTCACTACCTCGGCTTCGATCTCTCTGCCGCCTTGCACGCGGATAGTCAGGCGCTGGCCCGGCGTTGCATGGGAATAAGATGCACAGGACATGCCAATAATCGCGTCCAGCGTTGGCGAGTAGTCGCACGAGGTGACATTACCGGTAATGCGATCGCCGTCCAGTACCAGATTGCCTTCCAGCGGTTGAGGTGAGCCGGGCGGCAGCATAAAGCCGACCAGACGGCGCGCTGGCGGCTGCGCTTCCAGAATATCGATGGCGCGACGGCCGACAAAGGCGGGCTTGGCGCGGTTGATTGCCCAGGCCATATTGATTTCGGCCGGATGACTCATACCGTCGGTATCCTGACCGATGATCACGTGCCCTTTTTCCAGACGAAGCAGGCGCTGCGCTTCGACACCGAAAGGCCTGATGCCCTCAGGTGCGCCGGCCGCCATCAACGCGTCCCAGAGCGCCTCGCCATAGCGGGTCGGCACGTGAATTTCATAGCCCAGCTCGCCGACGAAACCCACGCGCAGCAGGCGCGCCGGTATGCCGTTGACGCTGCCCACGCGACAGGCCAGATAAGGAAAAGCGTCCGCAGAGAGGTCGACATCGTCACAGAGACGGTTTAACACCTCGCGCGATTTCGGGCCCGCCAGATTTACCGCAGCCCAGGCTGATGAGACGTTAGCGATATCAACATCCAGCCGCCAGCGAGTATTCCACTGCAGCATGCTCTGATAAACGCGCGCGACGCCGCTGGTGGTGGCCGTCACGTAAAAATGGTGGTCGGCCAGGCGGCAGGCGACGCCATCATCAATTACCACGCCCTGTTCATTGGTCATCAGCGCGTAACGCGTGCGGCCAACCGGCTGTTTCAGAAAGGCGAAGGTATAGATGCGGTTCAGGAATTCCGCCGCGTCCGGGCCGCGCAGCTCTATGCCGCCGAGCGTGGAAACATCGATTAGCCCCACGTTGCTGCGCACGTTGCGGGTTTCCGCCTGGACGGCGGCCTTTTTTTCACGCTGCTGCGCCGTTTTATACCAGCCGGGCCGTAGCCAGTTGCCTGCAGGCATCATTTCCGCCCCCAGCGCAAGGTGGCGCTGGTGCATGGCGGTGACGCGCCAGGGATCGAAATGGCGTCCGGCCAGGTGCGCCAGACTCTCGGCGCTGAAAGGCGGCCGCGCGGTGGTCACGCCCGTTTCGCTGACACTGCGCCCCGTAGCCTGCGCCACCAGGCGCGCGGTCGGCAGCGCCGAGTGTCGGCCCTGCGACGGCCCCATGCCAACGGTGGAAAAGCGCTTGACCAGCTGGATGTCACGGTAGCCGTGACGCGTGGCGTTAATGATATCCGCGATTTGCAAATCTTCGTCAAAATCCACGAACTCTTTGCCTTTAGGATGCGGAAATATCGGCCACGGATGATTGACGCGCGGCTTTTCCCCCTTCAGCGATGGCGCAGCCGCCAGCCTGCCGGTTAATCCCAGTTGCTGCAGCGCCAGCCAGCCAGCCTGCGCGCCATCCTGCATCACGTCTCCCAGCCCGTGCCAGCCGTTGATGGAACCGGCGGTGTAAAGGCCGCTCGGCAAACCTGTCAGGCTAAAGCTCGCCGTCTCATCCTGATAGCGCAGCCGCCCGCCCGCCTGACAAGGCAACTGCCAGGCGGGCATATAGCCAGCCGACATGCACAATAAATCACAGTCAATGCGCTGGCCGCTGGCGGCAAGACGGCCCTGCGCAACGATTTGCCGTACCTCGACGCTGCTCAGATGACCGCGGCGATCCGGCAGCGCTTCATAAACGGCCGCATTGGTATGGATTGCCACGCCATGCTGGTGAAGCGGCTGCGTCAGAGCGTCATCGACAGGCGACGCACGCATATCGACGATGGCCGCCACCGTTACGCCCTGCTCAAGCAGCGTTAGCGCGGCACGATAGGCGTCATCATTGCCGGTCAGCAGCACCGCTCGCTGACCCGGCCTGACTGCGTACAGCTGCATCAGGCGCTGGGCCGCGCTGGTCAGCATGATGCCCGGCAGATCATTATTGCGAAAAATGACCGGCTGATCGTAAGCGCCAGCGGCAATAACGCAGGTCGCGGCACGCACTTTATACATGCGGTTATCCTGGATAACCGGCAGATAGTGATCGGTAAACCAGCCGTTGCAGGTAGCGTTTAGCAAGAGGCGAATATGCGGATGCGCTTCGACCTGCTGCGTCAGCGCGCGCAAAATTTCTTCGGCCTGCTGTTTATCGCTCGCAAAGCGCGCCCAGTTCATCGCGCCGCCCGCCAGCGGCATCTGTTCCACCAGCAGCACATCTGCGCCGCCGTCCGCTGCGGTTAGCGCTGCCTGCAATCCCGCCGCGCCGCTGCCGACAACGATGACATCGCAAAACAGATAAGCTTTGTCATAATAGCCTTTCTCCACTTTCAGGTTAAGCACGCCCAGCCCGGCTTTACGGCGGATCAGCGGCTCCCAACGTTTCCACATCCCTTTGGGTTTATAAAAGGCGCGATAGTAGAAGCCGACCGGCATAAAGCGCGAAAACAGCTGCATCTTTGCGTCGCTATCATTATCCAGCGAGCCGCTGTAGTTCTGGCCGCTGACCTGCAAGCCCGCGGCTATCGGCTGCATATCCGCCAGCACGTTAGGTTCGTCGCTTAGCTGCACCAGCGTATTGGCATCCTGGCCCTGTAGCGTTAAAATTCCGCGCGGCCGGTGATATTTAAATGAACGCGACAGCACTCTGCGCCCTGCCGCCGTCAGCGCGCTGGCGAGGGTATCGCCCGCAAAGCCGCGGCAGCTTTCGCCCTCAAACTCAAACTCGATCGGCCGTTCACGATCGATCAGGCGCCCCATCGGCGCAGCCAGTCTTTTACTCATGATGCCTCCTCCAGCGTCGCTTTCAGGCTGACGCCGTGCGGATCGGGAAAGCGTTCGCCAGCGTCAAAGGTACGGATAACCTCATCGGTCACCGTATTGCGTGTAGCTAAAAACCAGTAGCTGGACGGCGTATGGAACCACCATTCGGTCACTTCTCCGGCGCGGTTATCTTCATAAAATACGTAATCGGCCCATTCGCGGTCGCTGCAGCTCATTTGATCGGGAAGGATTTTCAGCTCGCCGCCGTAGAGGAATTCGCTGATGTTTCTTGGCCCATTAAGCGGGCAGTACATGATTTTCATTTTTCTTCCCTTAATGGCTGGCGGCGGTAGCGCCCATTTCGTTGACCTGCCGGAAGCGGGCGAAACGTTCAAGGCAGAACGGCTCGATCAGCGCCGGCGTTTTACCGCCGCTGGCGACCATCTCTGCCAGGGTTTTGCCGCAGATCGGCGTGGCTTTGAAGCCCCAGGTACCCCAACCGGCATCCAGATAGTAGTTTTGCACCGGGCTTTCGCCCATGATCGGACTGTAGTCCGGTGTCATATCGGTAATGCCCGCCCACTGCCGCATCAGCCGCGCTTTAGCGAGGAACGGAAACATTTCGATGCCGTGCGCGATCAGACTCTCTTTGAGATCCAGCGTGGACCGAGTGTTATAGAGCGGATAAGGATCTGAACCGCCGCCAAATACGACTTCGCCGCGGCTGGTCTGCTGAACGTAGCAGTGCAGCGCCGACGAGCTGACCAGCGGATCGAGAAAGGGTTTCACCGGCTGCGTCACCATCGCCTGTAACGGATAGGAGACGACCGGCAAGCGAAAACCCGCTTTGTGCGCCAGCAGCGAGCTGTGGCCCGCTACCGCCTGCACCGCGCAGCCGCAGCCGACGGTGCCGCGATTGGTTTTCACCGCGGTGATACGGCCGTTGGTTATCACCAGATCTTCAACTTCGGTAAGCTGGTGGATCTCCACGCCGCGTTTAGCCGCCTCTTTCGCGTAACCCCAGGCAACGGCGTCATGACGCGCCGTCGCGCCGTCGATATGCCACAGGCCCGCCAGCACTGGCAGATTGCCCGGATCGAGGTTCAGCATCGGCACCAGCTCTTTGATCTGTTGACGATCGATCATCTCCGTACGTCCGCCAAAGTGCTTGTTGACTTCAGCACGCTGGCGAAAGGCGCGCACCGCGCTGTCGGTATGCGCCAGCGTCAGCTGGCCGCGTTCCGAATACATAATGTTGAAATCGAATTCGTTAGAGAGCGACTGAAACAGCTTCACCGACTCGCTGTAAAAGCGTACGCCTTCCGAAGTCAGGTAGTTGGAGCGGATTACGGCCGTATTGCGCGCGGTGTTGCCGCCCGCCAGATACGATTTCTCCAGCACCGCGACGTTAGTGACGCCATGATATTTCGCCAGATAGTAGGCGATAGCCAAACCGTGGCCGCCGCCGCCGATAATCACCACGTCATAGTGCGGTTTCAGATCGCACGGCGGCGGCAGATCGACTTCTGCCGGATAGTTAGCGGACAGGCCATACTTTAACAGGGCTAACGGCATAGCGATCTCCTTAGCCGCGCGCGGCGGCTTTAGCATGACTGAGGGCGGCGGAAACGGTGTTACGCATCAGGCAGGCGATAGTCATCGGCCCTACGCCGCCGGGCACCGGCGTAATCGCGGCAGCAACCAATGAGACGCTGTCATAGTCAATATCGCCAACCAGCTTTGTGCTGCCGTCCGCCAGGGTCAGGCGATTAATGCCGACATCAATTACCGTCGCGCCCGGTTTTATCCAGCTGGCGTCGATCAGCTGCGGCCGCCCGACAGCGGCGATAACGATATCGGCCTGACGTGACAGTGTAATGGCGTCCTGACTGCGCGAATGCAGCGTGGTAACGGAGCAGTGCGCCTGCAGCAGCAGGCTGGCCATCGGTTTACCGACGATATTGGAACGGCCAATCACCACGGCGTGTTTGCCGCTCAGATCGCCCAATTCCTCTTTCAGCAGCAGCAGACAGCCCAGCGGCGTACAGGGCGTGATGACGTTATGACCTTGCGACAGACCGCCCACGTTTTCAGGATGGAAGCCGTCCACATCTTTAAGCGGCGAAATAGCCCGAACTACCGCCCTTTCGTCAATATGTGCGGGCAGAGGCAGCTGCACCAGTATGCCGTTGACCTGCCCGTCGTTATTCAGCTCTTCAAGCGTCTCCAGCAGCTTCTGCTGTGTTAGCTGCGCGTCGAATCGCAACGCGATCGAGTTGATGCCGGTTTTCTCCGCCGCGCGCAGTTTGTTGCGCACATAGACCTGGCTGGCCGGATCTTCGCCAACGAGGATCACCGCCAGCGTGGGTTGCACGCCCTGCTTTTTCAGCTGCGCCACCTGCTGTGCCGTCTGCTGCAGGACTTTCTCAGCACTGGCGCGGCCATCAATAGCGCGGGCAACGGGCTGCGTGGTTAAAGTCGTCATCAGAAGATCACCGTTTTGTTTTCGTTAAGAAACACACGATGCTCGGTATGGAACTTCACCGCGCGCGCCAGCGCTATGGTTTCGGTATTTCTGCCCGCCACGATCAAATCGGCTGGCCGCCAGGTATGATCGACGCGCTGCACCTCCTGATCGATAATCGGCCCTTCGTCCAGATCCGAAGTCACATAGTGCGCGGTGGCGCCAATCAGCTTGACGCCACGCTGATGCGCCTGATGGTAAGGCATCGCGCCCTTGAAACCCGGCAGAAACGAGTGGTGAATATTGATGGCGCGCCCGGCCAGCTTGCGGCACAGGTTATCGGAAAGGATTTGCATATAGCGCGCCAGCACGACCAGCTCGGTTTGCGTCTCTTCGACAATAGCCAGCAGCGCGGCTTCCTGTTCGGCTTTATTTTCTTTGCTTATCGGAAGATAAATAAAGCGGATGCCTTCGCGCTCGGCCATTGCCCGCAGATCCAGGTGATTAGAGACAATGGCGGTTATGCTGATATTCAGCTCGCCCTTATTTCGTCGATACAATAAATCGGCAAGGCAGTGGTCGAATTTGCTGACCATCAGCAGCACGCGCATCGGCTCTGCGGTGTCAAAAATATGCCACTGCATCGCCAGCCCTTGTGCAATAGCGGCAAAGTCATTTTTTAACGTAGCAATATCTTCCGTGATGTTTTGATTAAAGCGAAAACGCGCTCGCAAGAAGAAGCGGCCGGACTCTTCGTCGTCATATTGCGATAATTCGCTGATGTAGCAATGACTTTGGCTAAGAAAGCCGGTCACGGCGGCAATGATGCCGGATGCCGCTGGACAGGCGGCGTTAATAATGAAATCACGGGCGAGCACAGGCATAGGCGACTCCACATGGGTGAATGAAACTATTTATTAATAAATCAAAAAGGTTGAACGCTTAGCAAAATACGCAATTCAAATTGCTATATAACACAATTAATTCATTCAGCCGCTGCTGTCCAGTGCAAATATCATCCCGCAGAAAAATAAATTTGCAAATAATAAAAATCCAGATATGAATTGTCATGTTTATATTTGAATAAAATGGGTTTATAAATTCATCTGCTAAATAAATTATTTAAACGGTAATAAACTCTTGTCTTTTTCGGGCACCATTTTGGTGAGTTTATTACCTCGAAATATTCATTACTGACGAAAGTCGCTAAAAAAGCGGGCGACGCGACGGCAAAGCCTGACGTAAACATGCCTGCCTTAACTCAGTAACTCTATGAAAAAAAATACATTCTTCTTTTGTTCTCCTGCTGAAGCACATTCTGGCACAGCTCGTGCATTTTCCTGACAGTAAAAAATTATTCCTGAGAAGAATGCGGCGGCGCCTTCCCGTGCCGGACACTTTAACGCGGTCAAGAGGTCTCTATGTCACCTGAGCAAGCAGTCCAGTTTCTGAAAGATAATGACGTGCGCTACCTGCTGGCGCAGTTCGTGGATATTCACGGCTCGGCTAAAACCAAAGCGGTGCCTGCGAAGTGCCTGATGGATGTGGTAGAGAAAGGCGCGGGCTTTGCTGGTTTCGCTATTTCGGGTATGGGCATGGAACCCCAGGGACCGGACTTCTTCGCCCGTGGCGATCTCACCACGCTATCGCTGGTTCCCTGGCAGCCGGGCTATGCGCGTATCGCCTGTAATGGCTACGTCAATAAAGCGCCTCATCCTTACGACAGTCGCGTGGTGCTGCTGAAGCAGACGGCCAGGCTGGCTGAAAAAGGCTGGACGCTGCAAACGGGTCTGGAACCGGAATTTTCCCTGTTCAAACGCGGCGAGCAGGGAAAAATCCTGCCCGCCGACAGCAGCGATACGCTGGCGAAACCCTGTTACGACTACAAAGGGCTGTCGCGCGTACGCCATTTTCTGGAGAAGCTGACGGAATCGCTGCAGACGGTGGGCTTTGATGTTTATCAAATCGATCACGAGGACGCCAACGGCCAGTTTGAGATTAACTATACCTACAGCGATGCGCTGACCTCGGCCGACCGGTTTACCTTTGTGCGTATGGCCGCGGCGGAAATCGCTTACGAGCAGGATCTGGTTTGTTCATTTATGCCGAAACCCTTCGCCGATCGTCCGGGCAACGGCATGCATTTTCATCTTTCCCTGACGGATGCGCACGGCAATAACCTTTTCCACGACGATAAAGATCCGCAGGGTTTGGGTCTCTCGCCGCTGGCCTATCACTTTATGGCGGGCATGCTGCATCACGCCAAAGCCCTGTGCGCTTTTGCCGCGCCGACGGTTAACTCTTACAAACGTTTGACCGGCGGTGGTTCGGCTACCGGCGCGACCTGGGCGCCCGTCTTTATTACCTATGGCGACAACAACCGCTCCGCGATGATCCGCATTCCCTATGGCCGCCTGGAGCTGCGGCTACCCGATACCGGCGCTAATCCTTATCTGGTTCACGCAGCCATCATCGCTGCCGGGCTGGACGGCGTTGACCGCCAGCTGACGGCCGGCAAGATGCAGAACCGCAATCTCTATGCCCTCTCCGCTCAGGACTGCCAGGCCGAGGGCATTGAGCTGCTGCCGCAAAACCTTAAGGAGGCCGTCGATGCGCTGGAGCAGGATGCCATTTTGCGCGAATGCCTGGGCGCGGAAATCGTCGATGAATTTATCAAAGTCAAACGCCAGGAGTGGTACGAATATCACCGCCAGGTCAGCGAATGGGAAACCCGCCGCTATCTGGAACTCTTTTAAACGCCTGTTCAGAGGACAACCTATGTGTGGAATTGTGGGGCTTTATTTCAAAAACGCGGCGATGGAACAGCAGCTCGGCGATCTGTTCCGGCCAATGCTGATCGCCATGACCGAGCGCGGCTGCGACAGCGCCGGTTTCGCGGTTTATGGCGATGAATATGACGGCGGCATCAAGCTGACGCTGCGCAGCGAAGAGGAAGGCTATAACTGGAACGCGCTGGCGGAACGGCTGGCCATCGATTTCGGCAAAGTGGATAGCTGGATACAGAACGCCAGCGTGGCGGTGTTTAAGCTGCCGGCGGACGAAGCCTCGGCGCTGGAGTGGCTAAATCACCATGCGCCGCAGATCGACGTGCTGAGCGCCGGTCACAGCATCGAAATCCTGAAAGGCGTTGGCCTGCCGGCCGAGGTGGCTGACCGTTTCAGCCTGCAAAGAATGCAGGGTAGCCACGCCATTGGCCATACGCGCCTCGCTACCGAAAGCGCCGTAACTCTCCAGGGTAGCCATCCTTTTTCTACCGGCAGGGATCTCTGCCTGGTGCATAACGGCTCGCTCTCTAATCACAACCGGCTGCGCGAGAAACTAAAACGCGCGGGTATTCAGTTTAAAACAGAGAACGATTCAGAGGTGGCAGCAGGCTATCTGGCGTGGCGGCTGAGCCAGGGCGATAGCCTGCAAAGCGCGCTGGAGAACGCGCTGAAAGATCTGGACGGCTTTTTCACCTTCGCTATCGGCACCCGCGACGGTTTCGCCGTGGTACGCGATCCCATTGCCTGTAAACCGGCGGTAATTGCCGAAACCGATGACTACGTGGCAATGGCTTCGGAATACCGCGCGCTGGCGAATCTGCCCGGCATCAAAGAGGCGAAAGTCTGGGAGCCGGAACCGGCGAAAATCTACGTGTGGCAGCGCGGCAGCGAACAAACAGGAGCACTGCAATGAGAACTTACGATCTGAGCGCAGGCGTGCGCGAGCTGAACCAGGCGCTGCACGACGCGGCACTTACCCGCGAAATACAACACTGGCAGGTAGTGAATCCCGATGGCGCACATAACATCGCCTGCGGCGTCAACGCTGAAGTAGAGATCATCGTCGCAGGCCACGCGGGCTATTACTGCGCGGGTATGAATCAGAAAGCTGTCGTCACCGTTCAGGGCAATGTCGGCGTCGGCGTGGCGGAAAACATGATGTCCGGCAAAGTGCACGTCAAGGGCGACGCTTCACAGTCGGCGGGCGCGACCGGCAACGGCGGCCTGCTGGTGATTGAGGGCAACGCCGCCGCGCGCTGCGGCATCTCAATGAAAGGTATCAACATCGTGGTAAAAGGCGATATCGGCGCGATGAGCGCTTTTATGGCGCAGGCCGGTTGTCTGGTGGTCTGCGGCGACGCGGGCGAAGCGCTGGGCGATTCACTCTATGAGGCGCATATCTACGTAAAGGGCAAAGTCGCTTCGCTGGGCGCGGACTGCGTGCAAAAAGAGATGCGCGCGGAGCATATCGAAGAGCTGGATCTGCTGCTGAAGCAGGCAGGCTTCGACGATGAAAATCCCGCCGCCTTTACCCGCTACGGCTCCGCCCGGCAGCTTTATAACTTCAAAGTGGATAACGCCTCAGCGTACTGAGCAGGAGAATAATATGAGCGACAAACAGAACCCTGGGCTGCGGGAATCCGCTACCTATACCCGCTCGGTAATAGCGGAAATCCAGCGCGCGGCGGAAACCGGCATCTACGATATTCGCGGCTGGGGCGCCAAGCGTCAGGTGCCGCACTTTGACGACCTGCTTTTTCTTGGCGCCAGCATGTCGCGTTATCCGCTGGAAGGCTACCGCGAAAAGTGCAGCACGGAGGTCGTGCTCGGGACTCGCTTTGCCAAAAAACCGCTGGTGATTGATACGCCTGTCACCATCGCCGGTATGAGCTTTGGCGCGCTGTCGGCTCAGGCGAAAGAGGCGCTGGGCCGCGGTGCTTCGGCGGTCGGCACCTCGACCACTACCGGCGACGGCGGCATGACGCCGGAAGAGCGCGGGCAGTCCAGCAAGCTGGTTTATCAATATCTGCCTTCCCGTTACGGCATGAATCCGGACGATTTACGCAAGGCAGACGCCATCGAAGTGGTGCTCGGCCAGGGCGCGAAACCGGGCGGCGGCGGTATGCTGCTGGGACAAAAAATCTCCGAGCGCGTGGCAAAAATGCGCTGTCTGCCGCAAGGCATCGACCAGCGTAGTGCCTGCCGCCATCCTGACTGGACCGGACCAGACGACCTGGCGATCAAAATTGCCGAACTGCGCGAAATTACCGACTGGCAGGTGCCGATTTATGTCAAAGTCGGCGCGACCCGTACCTATTACGATGTGAAACTGGCGGTTCAGGCTGGCGCAGATGTGGTAGTGGTTGACGGTATGCAGGGCGGCACGGCGGCGACCCAGGACGTTTTTATCGAACACGTGGGCATTCCGACGATGGCCGCTATCCCGCAGGCCGTTCAGGCTCTGCAGGAGTTGGGCTTGCACCGTGAAGTGCAGCTGATTGTCTCCGGCGGCATCCGCAACGGCGCAGACGTGGCGAAAGCCATTGCGTTAGGTGCGGATGCGGTCGCTATCGGCACGGCGGCGCTGATAGCGTTAGGCGACAACAATCCTCGCTATGAGGAGGAGTATAAAAAGCTGGGCTCGGCGGCAGGATTTTACGACGACTTTCAGGAAGGAAAAGATCCGGCCGGGATCACCACGCAGGATCCTGAGCTGAGCAAACGTCTCGATCCCGAACTGGCCGGTAAAAAACTGGCGAACTACCTGCGTGTGCTGACGCTGGAAGCGCAGACGCTGGCGCGGGCCTGCGGCAAATCGCATCTGCACAATCTGGAGCCGGAAGATCTGGTGGCGCTGAATGTGGAAGCCGCCGCCATGGCGCGCGTGCCGCTGGCGGGCACTAACTGGATACCGGGACAGCCGCTGAAATAGCTGATGCCTGCGACCAGAGTGCCGTTTTACCGCCCTTTCCCTGCCGCCTTTCCGGCGGCTTTTTTTCGCCATGACAGAGGTGCAACATGCTTAGCTCCCGTTTCCTGCCTCTCCTCTCGTTAGTGTTCGTCGCGCCCGCTTTTGCCGCCCCGACGTTCAACGACGGGGATTCCGTTTTCGTTTTTGTCACGGCTTTACTGGTGCTACTGATGAGCCTGCCTGGCCTGGCGCTGTTTTATGGCGGTCTGGCGCAGAGTAAAAATGTGCTCTCGGTACTGATGCAGGTGTTCAGCGTTACGGCACTGATCGGCGTGATCTTTATTCTTTACGGCTATAGCTTTACCTTTACCGATGGCCAGAGTCTCAACAGTTTTATCGGCAGCGGCGAGAAAGTATTTTTAAAGAATATCACCGTAGAGTCGCTGGTTGGTACGGTGCCGGAATATGTTTATATCTTCTTTATGCTTACCTTCGCCGCCATCACGCCAGCGTTGATTATCGGCGCGGTGGCCGAGCGGGCGAAGTTCTCCGCCGTACTGGTCTTTATCGCGATTTGGGCGAGCCTGGATTATCTTCCGCTGGCCCATATGGCCTGGGGCGGCGGCTGGATGGCGGCGCTGGGCGTGCAGGATTTTGCAGGCGGTAACGTGGTGCATATCAATGCGGGCATTGCCTCGCTGGTTGCGGCCGCCGCGCTCGGCCGTCGTCATCACTTCGGCTCAGCAGCGTTAATTCCGCATAATATGACGATGACCGTCACTGGCGGCGCGCTGCTGACGCTCGGATGGCTGGGCTTCTGCGGCGGCTGCGCGCTGGCGATCAACGGCTATGCGATGCTGGTCGTGCTCAATACGCTGCTGGGCGCTTTCGGCGGCGCGCTGGCATGGATGGCTACAGAATGGCGGCGGCAGCGTAAGCCCAGCCTGCTCGGCGCAGTTTCCGGCACGGTCGCGGGTCTGGTCGGCATTACGCCCGCCTGTGGCTATGTCGGCCCGGCGGGCGCTATTTGCGTTGGCGCGCTGACCGCGCCATGTTGTCTGTTAGCCGTGCAGCTGATTAAACACCGTCTGCGGCTGGATGATGCTTTTGATGTCTTCGCTCTTCACGGCGTCGGCGGCATTATCGGCGGGCTGCTCACGCCTTTCTTTGCGCTGGCTGCGCTCGGCGGCAGCGGTTTCACCGCCGGGCGCTCGTTATGGCAGCAGTGGGTCGTTAACGGCGGCGCGATTCTGTTTAGCATTCTGTTCTCCGCTGTCGCCAGTTGGCTGGCGCTGAAAGTGACCGCCAGGCTGTGCAACGGCCTTCGGGTTGACCGGCAGGACGAGCTGGAGGGTCTGGATTTAACCGCACACGGCGAAGCTGGCTATCATCAGGGAAGCTAAGCGCCTTTGTTCCTGTTGCCATGAGGGTTGGCAACAGGAAACGCTGCCTGAAAATCAGCAGGTCATATCAAAAATCCAGCAAATGTAATCAAATGCAAATACTTCGACGAGATCTTTCCTGAAATGTGAAAGAACTTGTCTCCAGACAAAATTAGCAGGAAAAGCCAAAATTACCGCCATGAAAAAGGCTTTTATCAGTGCTGGTGAGTTACTTTTACTTAACAAGTAGCGAATCCCAATAACATTTCACGCCTTTGCATCAATAAGGAATGAGACGATGAAAGCCTTAGTTCAGGATGTGCTCTCGATATTTTCCGCTAAATCCATTGAGCCGGTGCTGGTGCGCCCGGGCCTTTCTCACCGTGAGAAAGCCTCGATTACCCCGGTCGGCGTAACGGAAGTCAGCTGGGCAACCTCGCACGAGGAGCTGCACGACGCGCTGGTAAAAAAAACGCTGGCCGCCGGCGCTGTCGGCTATCACATCACCCATGTTGAATCCCATAAGCCGGGCCATGACGAGCAGTCGGTGCTGGCCGCCACCGCTACGCTCTACAGTGTTGACGACAAGCTGGCGCAGGACGACTGGCTACTCTAGCCGCGTCAGTTGCTGATACCGCCTCTTTCCCGCGCGCCCTGTTGCTGCATGAAGTCGCGCAGGCCAATGCCCAATTCCGCCAATGCTTTACAGGAATAGAGATATGGCAACCTCCTGAAGGCTGGTAGGCTCTGACGCTTATCAACCCTTCAGGGAGTCTGCCGTGGCCGTTTTCAATTCTGCCGAAAAGGCGAACAGCCGTTTCACGCACGAGCGCGACTGTGCCGACTATTTGTTGGCCGTTCGCCACCATCTGCACCGTTTCCCTGAACTGTCGAACCAGGAGTTCGCCACCACCGCTTATCTGCGCAAGCAGTTGGCGGATCACGCTATCCACGTAATGGATCTGCCGCTGGCCACCGGCCTGGTCGCGGAGGTGCGTGGCGAACAGCCAGGCCCGCTGGTGATACTGCGTAGCGACATCGACGCGCTGCCGATCGAAGAGCAGTCCGATGAGGCTTTCCGTTCGCAAAATCCCGGCGTGATGCACGCTTGTGGTCACGATTTTCACGCCTCGGCAGCGCTGGGCGCGGCGATCTTACTGCAGCAGCAGCGCTCGCGGCTGGCAGGCTGCGTGCGTATTTTGTTTCAGCCCGCAGAGGAGATCGGTCAGGGCGCGCCAGCCATACTGGCAAGCGGCGCGCTGAATGACGCCAGCGTGATCTTTGGTCTGCATAACGATCCTGGCCTGCCGGTTGGCGTAGTGGGATGCAAAGCGGGCGCGCTGACGGCGGGCGTCGATCGTTTTGCCATTCGTATTAAAGGTACTGGCACGCACGCGGCGCGTCCGCATGAAGGTAACGATCCGATCGTGATCGCCGGTCAGCTGATTACCGCGCTGCAAACGCTGATCGCGCGCAATCTGCCTTCCGATCAAAACGCCGTGGTTTCTGTTACCCAGGTTCACAGCGGCACCACCTGGAACGTGATCCCGGAAGAGGCCTGGCTGGAAGGGACAATTCGTACCTTCAGCGATGAAAGTCGGACGCTGCTGGAGAGGCGCCTGCGTCAACTGCTGCACGGATTGGGCGTGTCGTTCAATGCCGACATCGCGCTGGAGTGGCTGCCGGGGCCGCCTTCGGTCTGCAACGACGAGCGCTGGGCGGCTTTCGCGCTGGAACAGGCGACCCTCTGCGGGCTGGAAGCCCGTGTTGTCGAGGCCAGTCCAATCGGCGAAGATTTCGCTTTTTATCAGCAGCGCGTTCCCGGCGCTTTTGTGATGGTGGGCTCCGGCGGCCCGTGGCCGCTGCATCATCCGCAGTTTCGCGTTGATGACGCCGCTCTCTTTCCAGCGGCCCGCTATCTGGCAGCGCTGGCGCTGGCGGCCGGACAACAGCTGGCGGCAAGCGTCGGCTAGTCGGGGTCTGTCAAAGGCTGCCGATCCGATCGAAACGGCGCGCCGGGCTTATTACTCAGGGCCGATGATATCGACAAGCAGTCCCTGTGCCTCGAGCGTTTCTCTGCAGGCGTCGGGAAGCTCGCTGTCGGTAATGAGGTGGCTGAAAGGCGCTTCGGGCGCCAGCGGATAGGGATGGATCTGCCCGAATTTCGACGAGTCGGTGAGCGCCACCTTATGCGTATTTTTAAGCATTACGGCGTTGATCACGTCACAGCGCAGCATATTACGTCCGGTAAAGCCGGTTTCCCTATCCCATCCGTCAACGCCAATAAACGCCTTATGGAAGTTGAGGTTCTGAATGCAAAGCCGGGTCAGCGGCCCCACGACGGATTCGCTGCTTTTCTGATAGAGGCCGCCGAGGATAATGACGTCTGCGCCCGTGTCTCTCAGCAGCGTGGCGATGTAGTGGCTGACCGTCACAATGGTAATATCCTGCCTTGCGCTGAGCTCTCTTGCCAGCAGCGCGTTGGTGCTGCCACCTTCGATAAATACCACTTCGCCCGCGTTAACCAGCGAAGCGGCATGTTCTGCCAGCCGCTTTTTGATGGCGTAACGGGTGCGCATTCGGGCTCCCACGTCATCGCTTTCGGGCGCCACGGCCGAACCGTGCACGCGCCGCAGAAAACCGCCCTTTTCCAGCACGTTCAGATCCTGACGTACCGTTACCTCGGAAACCCCGGTGATTTGAGCAAGTTCGCTGACGCTGACGCTGCCGCGTTCACTGACGAGCTGAATAATAGTCTGGTGACGTAAGTTCATAGTGCCTGCCGGTAAGCTTTTTTATTAAGCTTACCAGAAAGATAAGCCGCGATATACGCAACAGGCCCGCCGCAAGCGGGCCATAAAAGCGCTTACGCCAGCCCCAGGCTGCGGCGGCCGTTTGCGTTAAGTTCGTCCGGCGTGAAGCGGTTCTTCCAGGCGATCTCATAGTCTTCTTTGGGAAAATCGGCGGGCGACTCGCCTGACGCCAGCGCTTTGGCGACGTTCGCGGCGCAGGCGGCGTTTTTAGCGCAGAGAGGCGCTGCCGGGATATACATCACGTTTCCCCAACCCTGCTGGTTTTCCACCGGCGCCACCGCATGGATCACGTCGCAATGCCACCACACGGAATCGCCGGCCTGTAGCGAAGGTATAGAGCAGAGCCCCTGAATCAGCTCAGGATGCCACTTTTCCGACACGGGCAGGACCTTGCCGGGCGTGACGCCGCACAAATCCTCTTCCGGCACGTCTTGCAGCAGCGGACGCAGCAGCAGCAAAGCCATGGCTTCCGGCACCGGCACCACGTGCAGCAGCCCCTGGCCGATTTGCATATCGGAGAGCGCCGTCCAGCCCTGGAAAGTGCGGAAAGCGGAACATTTTGTCGTGGTGCCCGCTTCATACTCATTCACCTCGGTGCGCCATGCCGCGTCCCAGGGATCGTACTCGGCAAAACGGCCATCGAAAACATGACGAAACACCTGCTGATAAGCGGGAAGCAGCCAGCGCTCCAGCGCGCCGGAATCGGTATGGGCGCCCAGCCCTTTTGATGTCGTGCCCGGCAAACGGCGCCGGATACGATCGGGATAAATAATGCTCACGTCCGGCTCGAACCAGCGCTGGCCTGCCGATTCAAACTTCCACAGTCGGTTCAGAAAAGACTGGGTTTGCGCCATCGCCTCGCTCTGACGCGCTTCCATCTGCGCCTCAGACCAGTAAATGGGATAAATTTCAGGACGCGAGGCGTCGAGGCTGCCGAAAAAGTTGTCGCCCGGCCCGTTATAGACGCGGTCGAAGTCGTTGTTGTCCAGATAGCTCAGCATCGATTTATCCCATGACAGCGCCTTCTCCCGGCTGAAATTTTGCCTGACCACGACGCAACCTCTGCGGCGTATATGCGCTTTAGCCTCTTCGGAAATACGCCCTGCAGCGATATCCGCGTAGGCGATCTCCGGCCAGGCGGTGCCTTTCTGCTTTTCTTCCTCTCGGGCCGCGTTAATTTCGCTGACGATCTTCTGCTGAACCTGGGCGAAAAGCGCCTCCACGTCGCCGATTTCCGCTCTAAGCGCTTTCTTTAACTGGCGCACAGACGCCTTGTAATCTTCTGGCTGATGCACTGAGGTAAAGCGGGTAGCCATAATTTCCTCCGGTGGCTGATGAGGGTTTGCTTTCATTCGAAATTAAATTATTCTTCATTCATAACCTATGCATAAAATTTAACAACGACGTAACAGCAAAAATTTGCACAACCTCACAGTTAAGTGCGCAAACGCCTCAGGCAGTGCCAGTAACTCTCTCCTCAGGATGCTTTCTCATGTACTGTCATGATGAAGACCAAAGGGCTCTCTCCCTGGTTTTCGTAGAAATGAGGAACGTCCGTCCTGGCCGTTGCCGAACAGCCGGTCTCCACCAGATACAGGTGATCCTGTATGCCAAGTGTGAGCGTGCCCGTTTGTACATATAACAGTTCAAGCGTTGCTTCCGGGTGACCGGGTGAAGCAAATTTTTCCCCTGGCTGCATTTCCCACATCCACAGCTCTGTCATATCGGGGCCGCCAGATCCTGCGAGCAGCCTTGCTCTCCCGCCTTTTTCGCCTTCCCACAATTGAGGGATCTCATCCTCAGCAATGAGATGCACGGCGGGTTTAGCGCTGACATCTACGACGTCAGCCACCGAAACCCCCATCGCGGCAGCGAGGCGACATAACAGGGCAATGCTGGGATTCGCCCGGCACCCTTCAATCTCAACCAGCGCGCCCTTGCTGACGCCCGCCCGACGAGACAGTTCATCGAGTGAGATTTTCTTTTGCTTGCGATACAGCTTAATCCGCTGAGATACGGCTTCATTCACGGTGCTGGCGATAGAGTTCGCGTCGGTCATTAAATTGACTTTTTTGGTCATTGGTCATTATCATGGAATAAATTGGTCATTACAGGATTATCACGTGTCAACAGTCTCTCCGTCAATTGCACCAGAAATTTACCGTATCGCACCAGGCTTTCGGGCGCTCAGTATCTACGTAAAAGCTGCGCCGGTGCTGAACCCTGGTACAGGAGAAAAGGCGCTGCAAGAAGCCTGTGAAGCGGTTCTGGCTGGCGAGCCTGAATGGGCGGAATCTCATCTGGCCGCCTGGGCTGCGGTTTTCCAGACGTTTGGTGTTAAACCGAAACGCACGCCATGTTCAGCGGATGCGTTACGTAAGCGCGTATTGCGTGACGGTACGATGCCCGCGCTCGATCCCATCGTTGATCTTTATAACGCCGTTAGCCTGCGCTATGCCGTTCCTGTGGGTGGAGAGAATATCGCTGCCTATCAAGGTTTACCGCGTCTGGCTGTGGCAAAAGGTACAGAGCCTTTTGATACCGTCAAAGACGGCGAAACCGCCATTGAATATCCTTCGCAAGGTGAGGTTATCTGGTGCGATGATGCTGGTGTGACCTGCCGTCGCTGGAACTGGCGACAGGGGATCAGAACCCGTCTGGGCGTGGAAGCTCAGCAAATGTGGTTCATTCTGGAGAGTCTGCCGCAGATGCCGCTGGAGAAGCTTCACGAAGCCGGAAAAATGCTGACCGATGGCCTTGAAAAAATGATGCCGGGTCTGTGGTTTGAGGCGGCTCTCATCGAAGAACAATGCCAGTAATATCATTCAGGAGAAATACAATGTTCACCGGCTTGTCCGCTTTCCCGTTAACCCCGATCGCCGCCAGCGGCGTCGACGAAGAGGGGTTCATTAAGATTCTGGCCCGTCTTACGGCGGCCCATGTTGATTCGATGGGCATTCTGGGTTCAACCGGAAGCTATGCGTATCTGACCCGGGAACAGCGCCATCGCATCGCGACGCTGGCGAAACAGCTTGCCGGAGATATTCCTGTGATGGTTTGCGTGGGGGCTGTCAGTACTGACGCCATCCTGCATCTGGCCGATGATGCGCAGGCTGCAGGCGCGGATGCCCTGCTGCTTCCGGCGGTCAGCTACCAGTCACTCCGTGATGAAGAGGTCTTCGCGCTTTTTGAGACGGTGACCCGGTACGCATCTGTTCCGGTCTGTGTTTATGATAATCCTGGCACTACCCATTTTACATTTACGGATGAACTGCACGGTCGTCTGTCATCGCTGGAGGGGGTTCGTTCGGTTAAGATCCCGGGTGTTCCAAATAACCCGGCTGCGGCCGCTGAGCGGGTGAATGCGTTACGCAAACATCTTCGTCCGGGAGTGACAATCGGAATCAGTGGCGATGCGTATGCAGGGCTGGGATTAAATGCAGGCTGTGAGGTCTGGTACTCCGTGTGCGGTGGTCTGTTCCCGCAAACAGCAAAACAGATCACGGAGGCAGCTGCAGCCCGGGATCATACCCGCGTCACGGCACTGACAACCCGGCTCGAACCGTTGTGGGCGCTGTTCCGTAAACATGGCGGAAGTATTCGCGTTATTGCCGCTGCCGCTGGCGTGCTTGGGCTGACCGATACGGATTGCCTGCCCCGCCCTCTGCAGCCGTTGTCAGCAGGCGATATCGCAGATATTGCCCGTGTAATAACGGCACTGGAGCTGAAGTAACTCCCCTGGCTTGCCGGTGCTTCTGAAACCCAACCCGGCAATAATCTTCATAACCCTGAGCGTCCGTAAAAGCTGATGGCTGACAAAGCGGCTGAGGCTTTCGTTCGTCACCTCAGCCTTTGAGGGTTATCTGCCCTTACCGGCCGCCAGCGCCTGCCGCGCAAAACTTTTTCCTGCCTGACGGGCTAAAGCGATCTCTTCCGCCTGTTGCAAAACCGCCTGCAGATCTTCTTCGTCGATATCCAGGTATTCCCCTTTCATTAAGGCTTCGTGCAGATCCTGGCGCGAGATAGCGACCTCCATATGTACCGGCGCCGGCGGCGCGCTGGCCTGCGGATGCGGATAACGGCGGCCACACAGATTATTGAAAAGGATCGCGACAAACGTCAGCGAAACGGAATTGAGCAGCACCGGCGCAAAGGCGAAATGGTAGCCGCTCATACCTGCTGCATGGCCGCTCAGCACCGTGGTCAGCGCTATCGCGCCGCCGGGCGGATGCAGACAGCGTAGCTTAAACATCAGCGCTACGGACAGGCCAGCAGCAAGCGCCACTGCCAAAGCTGGCTGTTGTACGGCGTGAACAACGGTCAGGCCCGTTAAGGCCGAGATAAAATTGCCGCCGATAACCGACCAGGGCTGCGCCAGCGGGCTGTTTGGCGCGGCGAACAGCAGCACTGCAGAAGCGCCCATTGGCGCGATAAACCAGAGGTTAACCTCACCCAGCGCCCAGTGGCTGAACAGACTGGCGAGCAATAAACCTACTCCGGCGCCAATGCTGGAAACTAACACTTGCCGGGGCGCGACCGCGACGGGACGCGGCCAGAATCTTTTCAGAAAGGAGATTATTTTTATACTGATTGTCATGCAGGCGATATCTTATTTACTAAAAACCGGAGGCGAATAGTCCCTGAATTTATCAACAAAAACAACGTCTGTTCGTTCAGGGAATGCGCGCCTGATTGCTGGCCGGCGTCGCTCTTCTTTGATCGCAGCGGCTGCATTTAAAAGGCTGCGCGTTGAAAATCTGCACCGTATGGCTACAGCGTGTACAGGCATACCAGCCCGGATGCTGAATATCCGTGACGTCTTCAATATAGCGTTTTGGGAAAACCGGCAGCCCGTAGCGAATGTTTTCTGGCGCGTAATAATAGATGCTGACTTCACCATCGATTTCCAGAAAAGCCGTTTCGATCTGCCCCAGATGATGAACGCCGCGCTGGCGCAGCATAATAGAAAACTCTTCGTGCGCCAGCTTGTGCCGCCTGTCGTTTTCCCAATAAAGCTCGCCGTTTTCCACCATCAGCAAGGGTTTACCTTCCAGCGCGCGCTGAAAGCGTTCACTGTGGTTGATTAGCATGATAAAACCCCGATACAGCCCGATAACGATAATAAAGGTCATGACTACCGGCAGCAGCGGCGCATCGGCGTCCAGCGCGGCGTCACCCGATGCCGAGCCTAACGTCAGGATCAAAACCAGTTCGAACAGCGACATTTGCCTGACGCCGCGGCGGCCGATAAAGCGCAAAAAGAAGTAGACCAGCGAAAAGGTGATCAGCGATCTGACGGCGACTTCGCCCAGATAACTCCATGGGTAGTTATTGATCAGAATACGGTTTATATCCATCACATGAACGGTCACGGCTTGCTCTCCAGAAGGAGCAAAGGGAAATCGGCCCTTTGCGATTTTAGTCGCTGAAATCTACCTGTACGCGGCCCGGAAAGCAAAGCTGAACCCCTCAAACACGCTCTTGCTTGCTATAGTTTTCTGCAAGGCCCGCTGGGGCATCCATTTCGACAAAAGGAAAAGCGATGAATATCAAAAATGGTCAGTGGATTAATGAGCCTGCCAGGTGGAGGCTGGATGATGATGCCCTGCTGGTGACCACCGATAAAAACACGGATTTTTGGCGCGAAACGCATTACGGTTTTGTACGCCATAGCGGCCATCTTTTTGGTTTCAGGGTGAGCGGGGATTTTACGCTGCAGCTCTGCATTGAGGGCGAGTTTGCGGAACTCTACGATCAGGCCGGGCTGATGATAGAGCAAGGCCCGCAGCAGTGGTGCAAGGCCGGGATAGAATTTACGGATAATCACTTTATGCTGAGCAGCGTATTGACCAATGGCAAATCGGACTGGGCAACCGGCCTTTTTCAGGGCAACCCTGAAAAATTCTGGATGAGGGCTACGCTTGAGGGCGAAGTACTACGTCTGCAATATTCAGCCGACAGCGTTACCTGGCCCTTGCTTCGCCTGTGCCCTTTTCCCAAAGCAGAAAATCGGTTTGTCGGCGCCATGTGCTGTACGCCGGAGCGAGAAGGACTGGCTGTTCGCTTTAGCGAGTTTCAGCTGGGTAGGCCTGCTGGCAAAGCGCTGCACGATCTCAGCTAACTCCACGTCGTTCGTGAAGAGAAAACATCCCCGGGCATGACTGAATGCCCATGATTTTCTAACTTATAAAAAGCAGGATGCTAATTAAGCTTGCTGTTAGGGTTATTTTAATAAAACAGGCATTAAACCTTCTGCTTTGATTAATTATGGAATACGCTTAACATCCTTCTGCGCTAAAATATTACGTGAATGATATCCCAAATAAAGATGACTTAACTCAATTCGGCCTGGTGTCGACTAAACTTATTTTCACAATTATTAACCGGGTGCTTTTTACGGTTGTTTCCTGCCATAAGGTAAATTTCCCGCTGAGCTCTGCGGCGGCCAATAAAATTTACCTTCAGCGCCTGTTAGTCCGGAGAATGCTGCCGATATAAGATCCATATTCTTTTTCTCTGCCTGACAGCAGGCGGATAGCGAGAAACATGCCGCCAGAAACACACGATTTAATCCGACAGCATTATTCATAGTGCCGCCGCCGGTGTTATGCCAGGGCTCAAATAATAACTATTTACTATTCAACTAATTATATTGCCGGGGGTTTTCAAATGCGCCTGAAACTTTTATGGTTAGCAATGCTAAACATTGCAACTATATTTCTCCTTTCCACCTTGTGGGAATGGGGGCTTGAGGAGTCGATATCCACGCTGTTCGGGCTGGAATATAGCGCCGATTTTGAATATGGCGAAAGAATGAGGTTTATTCTGACCTCTTCCGCCTTTGCTATGCTGGCCATGATCATTCCGGGCCTGCTTATCGCCAGACTTATACGCAAAATGATGACGGCTGAAAAAGAGGCTCTCCGACTGGCCGATACGGATGAACTGACTGGCGTGGGCAATCGTAGAGCATTCAGCGCCCGGATTGCCAGACTCGACGCTGCCGGAATGCCTTATGTCCTGACCTTGCTCGATATTAATGACTTTAAAAGCATCAACGATCTGCACGGACATCATCAGGGCGATGCCGCGCTGGTTTCTCTTGCCCGCCTGCTGGCAGAGTTTGTCGGGCCGGATACCCATGTGTTTCGTATCGGTGGCGATGAGTTTGCTATGATCTCCGGCAAAGCTCAGTCCGAAGAAGCCATCGCGATGGCCACCTCTCTCCGGCGGCGTGCGGGCGAAATCCCTACCGGGCCTGACATGTTCCTGGGCGTGTCGGTAGGTATAGCCTGCTCGACCAGCAGTGGGCGCTCCGGCATCGTTCGGGCGGCCGATCTGGCCATGTATGAGGCCAAACGGGATAAAACGCAGCCGCTGGTGCATTTTTCACCGGATATGGAGCAACGTTTTCTGCAGAGAGAAAAACTGGAGTATGAGGTGGCCGAGGCAGTGAAAAGCCATGCCATCATCCCTTTCCTTCAGCCTATTGTCTGCCTGCAAACAGGACGCATTACCGGCTTTGAGATCCTGGCACGATGGATACCTGGCCCCGATAAAGTGATTGCGCCTGCGGTGTTTATTCCCGTGGTGGAAAGGCTGGGACTGATGGACAGCCTGACTTTAGAGCTGCTGCAGGCGGTAGTCCTTGTAACCGCCGACTGGCCGGCAGGCCTGCATCTCTCTTTAAATATCACCCCCGAACAGCTGCTCAATTCGGTGCTGACAGAGTGCCTCTCTACCATTATGCAGCAGGCTGAACGCTTAAAGCTGGAGCTGGAAATCACCGAGCAGAATGTTATGACGATTTCCGACGAGGCCAGACGAGCTACCCGCGATCTACGGGACTGCGGCATCAGCGTGGCGCTGGATGACTTTGGCACCGGTTATTCAAATCTGTCGGTTCTGCTGGGGCTTGGCATTACCCGACTTAAAATTGATCGCTCGTTTATCGCTACCGTGGCTCACGCCTCTCAGCAGCAAAAGGTGGTCGAAACCCTGCTCTCACTATGCCAGGAGCTACAGATAACGGTGACGGCAGAAGGTATCGAAGACGCCGCCACGCTTGAATGGTTGCAAAAGCGAGGATGTGATTACGGCCAGGGCTATCTTTTCAGTCGCCCCATACCGGCAGAGCAGGCGACCGCTTTGCTTACCTCAGACTACTTTGTTAATGAGCCGGTGCCCGCGCAGTAAGCCAGGGCGCCTCTGGATCGGCGAATTTCCTCCTGATCTATGCTGACTTTATATAATGGGACTTATATAAAGTCAGAATTACCGCGTGATAAACGGCATTAGCGTCAGGTAGTAGATAACGGTGGGAAATTGCGCAGCCTTTAAGCGTGCGCTACGTGAATTCTGACGGATCATCCCCTTAGCGGTTTGCCAGAATTCACGTAGCGCGATCGATTTAGTGCAGGGTAATAATTGAGCAATTAAGGCGGGAAACGCGCAGGCGTAGCAAAAAGAAAAGGCGCGCAGGCCGCCGCCTCTTCTGTGATGTGGAGCGATCTAGTTTTTAGCCAGCATATCCTTATTCTGCTCGCCATAATTAAAGGATATCTGCGCCCCATGTTCGTTAGGCAGCCTGCGGGCTTCCAGGAACACGGATTTCCAGTAGACGTTATCCAGCGAAGAGCGCATGACGCCGCGGCTGGCGGAAGCGTGCAGAAAATGCCGATCGGTATCATAAAAACCGACGTGCATCTGGCGATTCACTCGGAAAAAGACCAGGTCGCCAGGCTGTAGGTTTTCCGGCTGAATGCGCTTGCCCATATGGATAAGCTGACTGGTGGTGACGCGCTTCATCGGCAGATTAAAGCGATCCTTGAGCGTGCGCCAGACGAAGCCGGAGCAGTCGACGCCGGAAAGTTCTGTCCCGCCCCATTGATATGGCGTGCCTTCCCATGCGTACATCTGATCGTGTAAAGCCGCGATGACCGGAATAAGATCGGGTTCGCCGGCATGGCTGGCGGTTTCATTCGCCACGCGATGGTTATTTCTGTCGCCAGAATGAGAGGAGCAGCCCGCCAGCGCGAAAAGCGCCAAAACCGTTATCCTGCGAAAAGGGGTTAAATAGTGCATCTGTGCCTGTCCGATTCCTGATTAATTTTCCTGAGTATCTGGAAACATAACGGTTAAAACTGGATAAGTATCATCGTTTTGTTATCGCTATAAATCATGCATTTTTACTTAAATTTACAGCGGTTTATTGCACTACATTATGGTTGATTTCTGTTACCAATAACCCGCCAGAATTTGACAAAAACCTGCGGTTTTTACCCTGCGTCCTCAATCGTTATTATGCGCTGTGCCGCCGCCAGCAGATCTTTTTCGACAACGTCCGGCTGCGGGCCAATCTCTAACACCGCATTACCGGGACGAGCGACCAGCGCGACCTTCCAGCCACAGGCCATTGCTCCCAGAATATCCCAGCTATGAGCCGCAATTAGCCGCAGTGAGCCAGGCTCTTTTCCCAGAGCGTGCGCTACATTAGCGTAATTCTCGGCGGCGGGTTTAAAGCGGCTAACCTCTTCAACGGAAAATTGCTTTTCAAAAAAGTGAGCCAGTCCCGACTGCGCCAGCGTCTGCTGACCAGCCTGTGCGGAAGAGTTAGTGAGTGTGACCATGCGAAAACCGGCGGCGCTAAGTTTCTCCAGCGCGGGCAACGCATCCTGGTGGGCGGGAAGCGCCGCCATTCGATCTCTGAACTCGGTGATATCGCCTGCTGTTAATGACAAACCTCTTATCCTGGCGACCATGTGTAGAACCTCCACCGCAAGCTTGCCAAATGGGAGGTAATCACCGCAAAGCGTCAGCGTCTGCGAGTAAAGAATAAGTTCGGCGAACCACTGACGCATGGCCTGGCGATCGGCAAAAACCCTGACGAAGAGCGGCGTCAGCGCTTCTAAATCGAGGAGCGTTTCATTGACATCAAAAACAAGGACTTCGCTGCGCATACTTATTTCTCAGACCATTTTAAAAGTAAAGTGTAGATGTGGATTTCCCGAAGGCAATGTTGCCGGCAGAATTTGCCAACCTGATGGCGGGGCGCGCCGATAAAGCCGGGACAAAGGCCGCCGTTATCGGTAAGATGGCGCCCGAATTTTTAACGGCATCCGCTATTTTCTCTGAATGGACGTAGCGCGATCGGGGTGCATTTTATGGATCAGCTAACGCAGGCCGAAACCTTTTTGCCGACCCTGTCGGCAGATGAAGATATCGCGCAGCGGCTTAAGGAATTTGTTCAAGACAAAGAGGCCTTTTCCGACAACACCTGGCGACAGCTATTAAGCGTGATGCGCATCTGCTGGCGATGGGCGGCGGAAAACCAGCGCCCTTTTCTGCCGATGGCGGCGGCGGATCTGCGTGACTATCTCAGTTGGCTACAGCTCTCCGGCCGCGCCTCTTCGACGGTCGCTACCCATGCTTCGCTGATTGCTATGCTGCACCGCAATGCCGGTCTGATCTCGCCTGGCGTTTCCCCGCTGGTTTTTCGCACCCTGAAGAAGATTAACCGATCGGCGGTGGTCGCCGGTGAACGTACGGGCCAGGCGGTGCCGTTCCGGCTGGTCAATCTGCTTGCTTTAGATGAACGTTGGGCCGGGATGTCGCGCAGGCAGGAAACGCGTGACCTGGCTTTTCTGCACGTGGCCTATGGTACGTTGCTGCGACTTAGCGAGCTGGCCCGCTTGCGGGTCGGCGACATTACGCGCGCGGAAGATGGCCGCATTATTCTGGACGTCGGCTGGACGAAAACTATCGTGCAGACCGGCGGGCTGGTCAAAGCCCTGAGCACCCTTTCCAGCCAGCGCCTGACCGAATGGATAAAGGTTGCCGGACTGGCAGGCGAACCGGACGCTTTTCTGTTCTGTCCCGTACACCGTTCCGACAAGGTAAAAATCGTAACGGAAAAACCGCTGACCACGCCTGCGCTGGAGGCCATTTTTATCCGCGCATGGCAGACGGTCGGGCCTGCCCAGCCGGCGAAGGCGAATAAAAAGCGCTATCGCGGCTGGAGCGGCCATAGCGCCCGCGTCGGCGCCGCGCAGGATATGGCGAAACGAGGCTATGCCGTTGCGCAGATTATGCAGGAAGGTACCTGGAAAAAACCGGAAACGCTGATGCGCTATATTCGCAACGTGGATGCGCATCAGGGAGCAATGGTGGATCTGATGGAGCAGGATTTCTGAGCCGGCTGCCCGGCTCGCCTGACTATATCCGCACTCTGTCAGCGCACAACCTGGATGCCACGGTAAAAGGTGGGTTCCACCTTCAGCGGTTGGGCAATCAGTCCCTGCTGTTGATAAAAATCTGCCGTCGCCTGCTGCTGAGCAATCGTTTGCGTATCGATGGACTGCCAGTGCGCCTGCCTGCGGCTGAAAGAGAGTTTTACCGCCTCCGGCGGAAAGCCGATGATTTTCGCAAGCGTAGCGGAGTAGCCATCAATATCGGCATAGGCTCGCTGTTCCGCCTGCGCCAGCAGATTGACATAGCTCTGTAGCGCCTCGCGTTTTGCGTTATCGTTCAGCGCGCTGTCTGTCGCCGCCAGGAAACTGTTGCCCGTGGTCAATCCTCGTCCATTTACCAGCACGCGACCGGTAGCGGAGGTTTCTGCCAGCGCGGTATAAGGATCCCAGGTAGCCCAGGCATCAATGGCGCCGCTGGCCAGCGCAATTTTCGCGTCGCCCGGCGTCAGATAGCGGAAATGCACTTCGTCAGCTTTGATGCCTGCCTGCGCCAGCGCTTTTAGCGCTACAAAGTGACCGATAGAACCGCGTCCGGTGCCGATGCTTTTGCCTTTCAGATCGGCAGCGTTACGCAACGCAGAATCTTTATTCACGACAACGGCCGTGCCGATCGGATCGGATTTATCCACGGCGACGGCTTTAACCTGCGAACCCGCCGCAATAGAAAACAGCAGCGGCGCGTCGCCGATAATACCCACATCCACCGCGCCGGCGTTTAATGCTTCCGCTAACGGCGCGGCGGCCGGGAATTCCGCCCATTCAATATGAAAAGGCAGATTTTTAAGCAAACCGGACGCCTCAAGCTGCGCGCGCATATTGCCTTTCTGGTCGGCGATTCTGAGAGTAACCGCTTCATCGGCATGGCTTATCCCGCTGGCGGCCAGCGCTAAAAATAAGAGTAATTTTTTCATTTCACTTTTATCCCTGCCCTAAAAAAATATCAGTAGTTTATTTTTCGCCTTCGTAAAATCCCTGTTTAGCCTGGAAAGGCTCCTGCGCAATCTTTTATCCGGCGTCATAAAGAAAACGCCATCTTATTATTTTTTCGTTATCAGCGGTGAAGATTAGTTATGCCAATATCTCCTTAGTATTATCGCACAGCAGATTTCGCGACATATCCTGCTGCCGCCGAGGTTGTAGCCAGGGCGATTGCACAAAAAGCCGTCGCAGGCGGTGAGTAGCCGTTTTATCCATATAGCGGGTGAAGTTATCCCTCTTCGGCACGGCCAGCCTGAAAAATAAGCTGATTCTTCTTTATAAACAAAGCATTAACCTGAAATAACAACAGGTTACGTCATGGTCTTTTTTTTGACCATCTTAGCTTTACAGGGAAACCTTTTATCCACAGAAAATGGGGATTACCTGTGCATAAAAAAGTATAAATCTGCCGCCGTTGCGGTGAAACCCGCTAATTTTGTTGGAAAATTGCGCACACTGCTTTCCTGATAGCAAAAAAGAGGCCAAAAAAATTGCGTACGCGGCCGCAGGTCAATAAAACGGCCTGCTCTCTCCTGGATGGAGGTGGCCTTTTGCTCTGGTGGGGACGAAAGTTATGCCGTAAGAGAGGATAGAGAACGAATAAGCAGGTTAAATGCGGCTGGCTATTTTCGGCAAAACCGGCGAAAGACTGGTTATATTTTTAACTAAAAGAATGGCTAATAGTATTTCCTGTTTTAACTAAAAAACTTGCCAGGGCTATTTTCCTGAGAAGGAGTAAAAACCTGTTTAGCGGCATTGCTTTAACAGTCGTAATAAACATCAGGCGAAATAATTAAACTTTGAAAGCAGCTGCATGATAATAAGCCCAGTTAAGGCATAAGTTTTCCTTTAAAAGAATTCCTAATCTGATAAGGAATTCCCGGCCCTGGCAAATAATCTTTAGCTTTATTTAGAAAAAGATTTTAAAGGCTCAGGCGGCCTCTTTTAAAATCGCCCAAAATTTTAATTATGCTGGCAGCAATAAATGCACGCCTGTTTTCTGCCAGGCAGCATCACCTTAGCAACGCCCTTAGCCAACGTCGTCGTACCAGGCTGGCAATATCGCTGCGGCCAGCCAATTCATCGAACTTTGCACCCTTACATCTTAACTAATTGATAGTAAACATATTTATAGCCCTGCCCTATCCTGGGCGAGCAACTTCACGCCCTGTTGAACGAGGACAAGCATAATGCTGAAGTGTGGCAACATTAAAAATAATAAATTGTATGTTGTAACTATTAAAGTGGATATCGGTTGCAACCCTGTTTGTCGCGGCAACCTTTTATAGCCACTTAACGTTGGTGATGGTGAAATAGCAGAAAAGCCTGCAACCGCCTGACGAAATGCGTGTTGCTGAAATGAAAAGTGACAGCGTCACGGGAAAGCGAAGGTTTAAAACGGAAAAATCTGGCGTTCGATAATAAACCCGGCCCATCGGCCACTGGCTCAATGAATAAAACGATGCTGGCAAATCGGAGCATTAACGCTCCGGTTTGTCCTCTTTCGCGCCGTCGGCTATTAACGCCAGCCCAGCTCCGGCGCAACGTGCTGCAAAATAGCTTCCAGCACATGCGTGCAATAATCCACGCCCAGCTGGTTAGGAATGGTCAGCAGCAGCGTGTCCGCTTCGGCAATAGCCTCATCTTTCGCCAGTTGCGCGATAAGTTTTTCCGGCTCGGCCGCGTAGCTGCGGCCAAAAATCGCTCGCGTTTTCTCGTCCAGATAGCCGATCTGGTCGCCGCCCTGCCCGCTGCCGCCAAACCAGGCGCGATCCTGCTCGTTTACCAGAGCGAAAATGCTACGGCTAACGGAAACGCGCGGTTCACGCTGATGGCCAGCCTCGCGCCAGGCCGCGCGATAAGCGCGGATCTGCTTCGCTTGCTGAATATGGAAAGGCTCGCCGGTTTCATCATCCTTCAGCGTCGAACTCTGCAGGTTCATCCCCAGCTTTGCGGCCCAGACGGCGGTCGCATCCGAGCCGGAGCCCCACCAGATTCGTTCGCGCAGCCCCTGCGAAAACGGTTCCGGGCGCAGCAGACCTGGCGGATTAGGAAACATCGGCTGCGGGTTCGGTTTCGCGAATCCTTCCCCTTTCAGCACTTCCAGCAGCGCTTCGGTATGGCGACGCCCCATATCGGCATCGCTTTCGTCTTCCTGCGGCCCGTAGCCAAAGTAGCGCCAGCCTTCGATCACCTGCTCCGGCGAGCCGCGGCTAATGCCAAGCTGCAGGCGCCCGCCGCTGATCAGATCGGCTACGCCCGCGTCTTCCGCCATATAGAGCGGATTTTCGTAACGCATATCGATAACGCCGGTGCCGATCTCAATGTTGCGGGTACGTGCCGCTACCGCCGCCAGCAGCGGAAAAGGCGCGCTAAGCTGCCGGGCGAAATGATGGACGCGGAAATAGGCGCCGTCGGCGCCCAGCTCTTCCGCCGCTACCGCCAGATCGATGGATTGCAGCAGCGCATCCGCCGCCGAGCGCGTGGCCGATTGCGGCGAAGGCGTCCAGTGCCCAAAGGAAAGAAACCCGATTTTTTTCATAGCGTAATGCCCTGTGACGGCGCGCTTCTGGCGCGTTTAAGCGCTTATACTACCGCCGCCGTCTGTTATTGTCTGCCGTTGCTTGTTACAGCCTGTTAAAACTCCGCCGGTTCGCCCGGTAATGGCTCCGACAGCGGCATACCTTCCACGCCCGCATAGAAGATAACCAGCTCGGCTGCCTGATCAGTGGTATAACCGCGATGAATATCGCCAGTGGATTCATTCAGCGCTTCCCCCGCGATAACGGTATGCGTTTTGCCGCTCTCTTTATCCTCAACGGTCAGCTCGCCAGAAAGAACATAAGCGATATTCGGCATTGGATGCGAGTGCCAGGGCAGCGAGGAATGCGGCGGAATACGCATTTTCATCACCGAAAGCTGGGGTTTGCCGGCAGGCCAGGCCTCATAAGGCGTGCCGTTCCAGGCCTCGCTGGTCTGCAGCAGCTCGGTGGATTCTGTCTCTTCATGCTGTTTTTCGCTCATCTGCGTCTCCTTAGTCGCTGGCGTCCTGCCTGATAACTTAGTCGAAAACTGGCTTACGCGCCTCTGCAAAGCCGATGCGGGTTTTCCATCAACCTGACGCGGTGTCGCCGGGCGTTTACGACTATAGGTTAAGTACTACCCGTTAATCCCTGTCGCCAGAGGAGAATTTGATGCGCCTGTCCGCTTTGCTATTGCTGAACTGCTGTTTTTTCGCCAGCGCCGCCGAAGGTCCGGCGCTGCTGATAAAAAATGGCTACCTGCTCTCTGTGCAGCCCGGCGTCGCCGACGCGCCAGATAGCGATGTGCTAATCCACGGCGATACCATCGTTAAAACGGGCAAAGATCTTAGCGAATCAGGCGCGGAGGTGGTCGACGCCCGCGGAAAATACATTCTTCCCGGCTTTATCGATGCCCATTCCCATCTCTGGATCACCACGCTACGCGGCCAGTTTCGTAATAAAGACGGCGAGTTTTCCCCGGTCAGTACCCGGTCTGGCGCCAGGATGCAGCAGCAGGATATTTATACGGCGATCTACAGCGGCGCCGTTGAGCAGATCGCTGCCGGCATCACTACCAGCGGCGATTTTTTTGACAACGTTCGCGGCCCGGCCTGGGGCGAGGCGGGCTTTAAAGCGCTGAATGACGCCGGCATCCGTGCCGTGATGTTCTATGGCGGGCCGGATAAAACCACTAAAACCGCTATCGACCTGGAACATCTGCGCCAGCTAATGGCACAGCCCTCCGCACGCGTCTCGCTGGGGCTGGCGTGGCGTCTGCCGCGCGATATGCAGGATCGCGACAACTGGGCGATGCGCGATCGCGAATTCAACTTTGCGCGGCAAAACAAACTGCCGGTACAGGTTCACGTCAGCGGCAAGCCAGACGCAATGTTTAATGCACTGATTGAACGACACTATCTGGCGCCTTTTGTCACCGTTGTCCACGCGACCGACGCCAAACTGCAGCAGCTCGCCGCGCTGGAAAAAGCGGGCGGCGGCCTGGTGCTGACGCCGGTTAGCGAGCAGCGCGTGGGTTACGGCCTGACGCGTACAGACCATTTCCACGGCGTCGACCGGCTGGGCCTCGGCCTTGACGGTAACGCGCTGGCGGGCAGCGCCGATATGTTCGCTACCCTGCGGCTGGCGGCGCTGACGCAGAGTGGCGCCAGCAAAGATGAAGCGCGGCCCGATCCGCGTCGGCTGCTGGCGATGGCGACGCTGGGCGGCGCAAAAACGCTCGGGCTGGATAAGATGACCGGCAGCATCGAGCCGGGTAAGCGTGCCGATATCCAGATTATCAATCCACAGACGCTGAATATGAGCGGCTTCGGCGGCGGCGATCCTGCTGCGCTAATCGTCTATTCCGCCGGGCCGCAGAATGTGGATACGGTGATCGTGGATGGAAAAGTGCTGAAGCGTGGCGGGAAAATGGTCACTATCGATGACAACGAACTTATCGAACGTGCCAATGCGTCGGCGCGACGGCTGAGCGAGCAGCAGTAGCAAATAAAGGGTTGCGTAGACTGACATTGCGAAATGGCCGTTACCTGCCAGGCTTTTACTGACATTTTGTAGCGACATTAAACAATTTCAGACACTTTCAACAATGGAGCCCTGATGAAAGGAACCCTGCCTCTGATCGCCCTGCTGCTGTGCGGCTGCGGCGCGCACAATACGCCTTCAAACGTGACCGCGCCCGGCGCGCCAACCTCGACGGAGAAAAAAGCGCTGGACGCAGGCGCGGCGGCGTTACAGTCCCGGCCGCCGATCGATGCGATTAACGCCTATCTGGACGGCTTCCATTTTTATAACGGCGACCACAACGGCCAGATGGAAGCGCATCACTATGTCACCATCCTTAACGATGACGTGATGCAGGCGGTGATTTACGACGGCAACACCAAAGACGCCAAGCTGATGGGCGTGGAATATATTATCAGCGAGCGGCTGTTTAAAACGCTGCCGCCAGAGGAGAAAAAGTACTGGCACAGCCATCAGTACGAGGTGAAATCGGGCACGCTGATCGCGCCAGGCCTGCCGCCGCTGGCGGAGAAAGCGCTGATGTCACGCATCGTCAATACCTACGGCAAAACCTGGCACACCTGGCATACCGATCGCGATAAAACGCTGCCTTTGGGTATTCCGGCGCTGATGATGGGCTTTACCGCTGACGGTCAGATGGACCCGCGTCTGCTGATTGACAGGGATAAAAGATTCGATGTGGACACGAAAAAAATCCGTGCGGAACGTAAGGATATCGTGGCGCATCCGGTCGCGGCTGGCGCCAACGCCTGGGAAAAAGGCAATACCGTCCAGCTGAAAAGCGTAAAAGGCGGCGGCGATATCGCGCATGGCGAGACGCATTTCACCACCTCCGAGCAAACCCGGGCGGGCAAGCTTTAGTCGATACGGCCGCGCTGAGAAGCGCGCCATTTCTCAGGTCGCGTTACCGCCGGCTTACTTCAGGCAGTAACGCGGTCACAGATCAGCTTTGCGCGCCCTTTCTCGACCAGGCGTACAGCCGATCCCTCGCCAGATTCTTCATCTTCACCTCGCACATAATATCGAAGTCTTTAAAAGATAAAGCCCAGTCGTTCAGCGTGTCGTTAAAATAGTAATCGGAGTGCGCGCGCAGCTTCGTCTTTGGCACGCCCAGATCTTCCTGCTGGGGAAAGCCGTGTTCAGGAATAATGCCTTCCTGCGAAATCGAATAGTGCAGCACCGGCCGCACGCCGCGCCAGGACTCCTTTATCAGCGCGATACGCGGATCGTCCGGCTGAATAAATTCGTTCTCTTTTACCCAGTAATGGTGGATATCCAGCACGATCGGACAGAGATCTTTCGCCTGCAGCACATCGTCCAGCGAGCAGGAGATCTCATCGTTTTCCACCGTCAGCATCTTTTTCGCTTCCGGGCTAAGTCGTGCAAAGGCACTTTTAAATCCTTCGAATCCGCCCTTGCCATTCATATGGATATTGATTTTAAAATCCTGAAAGGTTTTGCCGTAGCCCATCAATTTGGCGCACAAGGCGTGATACTCCACGTCTTCAATAGCGCGCTCCACCACCAGAGGATTATCGGAGGCGAGCACCGAGTATTGCCCCGGATGGAAAGAGAGACGAATGTTGTTGGCGCGGGCGAACTCGCCGCATTTGGCAAAATCTGCATGCAGCTCCGGCAGCAAATCCTGATAGAGCTCGCCAGCTTCCGGCACCGTAAACAGCGGCAGCAGATCGCTACCCAGACGCATCATCCGCAGCGCTTCCGGCTCACCTGCCAGCGCCTCCAGCGTAAGATAAAGATTGGTCAGATTATGCTGTGAAATCTCGCTAATCAGCGCCAGTCGCGCCGCTTTATCCAGGCTTAAAAATCGGGTACGCGTGGTGGCTCTTAACGGAAAAGGCTGTTTTGCCTCGGCATTAAAATATTTACAAGCAAAGCCCAGTTTCATAATCACTCCTGTTGAGACACCCGTATTGAGTGTAACAACTCAGGCGAAACTGTGTGGCCAGGCGCTGACAAGCGCACGGTTTTTCAGCAGTTAGTCGATAAACGGCGACGCCAGCGCGCCGCCGTCCCGGTTAATGCGCTGGCATCTGCTCAGGCAGATTCAGCACCTTGCGTTTGCCGGCTACTTCTTCCGGCTTCACCGCCGAAGCGGCGTTGCCCCAGCTGTTGCGCAGATAAGTCGCCGCCGCCGCGACCTGCTCGTCGGAAAGTTTCCAGGCGAAAGCGGGCATTGCGCCGCTGGTAGGATTCCCCTGGGTTACCGCGCCGCGTCCGCCTTGCAAGATGGTGGAGATAATCGATGAGGCATCTTCCGCCTGCAGTGCAGGATTACCGGCCAGGCTCGTGGCCAGGTTGGGAATGCCTTTACCATCGCTGTTATGGCAGGCGGTACAGTTGGCGGAGTAGACGTTGGCGCCCATTTTCATATTGCTATCGTCCGCCGCCAGCGGCTGCGGCTTCCGCGTGCCGGAATCGGGCTGCGACTTCAGGTAAACCGCAATCGCCCGCAGATCGCCATCGCTCAGATGCTGCGTCGAATTAGTCACCGCTTCCGCCATCGGGCCGGAGGCGACCGCCACGTGATTGCTGCCCAGCTTCAGGTAGTCGACAATCTGCTGCTCGCTCCAGCCGCCGATGCCGGTATAGCTGTTGGCGGTAATATCCGGCGCGTGCCATTCCGATAAATTACTGCCCTGCAGCCAGGCGTCGCGATCGCCGCCCAGCAAGTTTTTCGGCGTGTGGCAGGCGCCGCAGTGTTCCAGTCCCTCCACCAGATAAGCGCCGCGGTTCCATTCCGCGCTGCGGCTCAGATCGGCCTTAAAGCCGCTGTTTTTAAAGAACAGCAGGTTCCAGCCCATCATCGCCAGGCGAATGTTATAGGGAAAGCCCAGATTGGTTTCCGGCACCGCGTAACGCACCGGTTTTACCGAACGCATATACATCCAGAGATCGTGCATATCTCTGTCGCTGACCTTTACGTAGGCGTTGTAGGGCATCGCCGGATACAGATTTTCGCCCTCTTTGCCCTTGCCGTGACGCACCGCGCGATAAAAATCCCGCTCGGTCCAGTTCCCGATGCCGGTTTCCTTATCCGGCGTAATGTTGCTGGCGAAAATACCGCCGAACGGCGTGCTGATCGAGTAGCCGCCAGCGAAGGCGTTTTTGCTTTCCGGCGCGGTGTGGCAGGCCACGCAGTCGCCCGCGATAGCGATATATTTACCGCGCGCGACCGCTGCCGCATCGGCGGCGCCCGGCGGCTGGCTGGTCAGGATCTGATTATCGGCCACGTCATCCGCGCTGGTGTCGCCGTTTTGCCACAGCATGCCTGCGGCCACGGCGGCGGCGATAAAGGCCACGCCGCCCAGAATTGTTGTCTTTTTCATCTCACACCTTTACCAGCGGGCCAGGATTTTTCAAATAGCGTTCAATAATCGCTTTCGCCGTCCACAGGCTTAGCGCGCCAATCGTGCCCGTTGGGTTATAACCGGCGTTATTGGGGAACGAGGAGGCGCCCAGCACGAACAGATTGTGCATATCCCAGCTCTGCTGATAGCGGTTAAGCACGCTGGTTTGCGGATCGGTGCCCATGACCGCGCCGCCGATGGTGTGGTCGCTGGCGAAGTTGTAAGGCGAATAGTTGCCGGCGGCCGAGTTAGTGCCAATCACCGTTTTCGCCCCCATCGCCTTGCCCAGCTCGACGCTTTTCTCTTCGATAAACTTCGCCGAGCGGCGATCGTTCTCGTTATAGTCAAAAGTGACGCGCAGCAGCGGATTGCCGTTGTCATCGACATATTCCGGGTCCAGATCCAGGTAATAATCCTCATGCGAGAAGCTGGTGCCCTGGCCGAAGATAAAGGTGCCGTTCTGGAAAGCATGGGTATAGGCTTTTTTCCACTCTTTGCCCCAGCGCGGCGTGCCTGGCGGCAGGACATCGGCGTTGCCGATAGGACGAGCGCCGCGCGCGACCACCAGAATGCCTGCGCCGCCGATAAAGTCCATGCCGGTATGATCGAAGTTGTCGCCGTTGAAATCGTCCACCTGCTGGGAGAGCGCGCCCGCGCCGATATACTGGTTCAGGTATTCGTTTTCAAAGAACAGGCTGGCGCCGGAAACGGTCTGGAAACTGTAGGCGCGGCCGACCACGCCGGTTTTGCTGACCGGATCGTAAGGCTTGCCGATTTTGGAAAGCAGCAGCAGGCGTACGTTCTGCATCTGGAAAGCGGATAGGATGACGATATCCGCTGGCTGCTCCCACTCTTTTTTATTGCGATCGATATAGGTCACGCCGGTCGCGGTTTTGCCATCTTCCGCTTTATTAACGCGCACCACGGCGGAATCAGTCAGCACCGTAAAGTTTTCGCGCTGCATCAGCGCCGGGATCACGCAGGCGTTCGGGCTGGACTTGGAGAAGTTGCCGCAGCCGTAATAGAGACAGTAGCCGCAGTAGGTGCATGGCCCCATCCGCACGCCCAGCGGATTGACATAGGCGCGGGAAGCCTGGCCAGCGGGCACCATAAACGGATGCTGACCGAGCGACTTCGCCGCGTCGCGGAAGATATCGGTCAGGCGCATCCCTTCCAGCGGCGGCAGCGGATAGTCGCTGCTGCGGTTGCCTTCAAACGGGTTGCCATCAGGAACGATCTCTCCGTTCAGCCTGCCCGCTTTTCCGGATACGCCAGCGATTTTCTCGAAACGATCGTAGAAAGGTTCCAGCTCGTCATAGGTGACGCCCCAGTCCTGCAGGATTAACCCTGGGGCGATCTGCTGCTTGCCATAGCGTTCCACGGTCTGGCTGTAAGGCTGGAAATCCCACGGCGTAAAGCGCCACGCCATCCCGGCCCAGTGCGTACCGGAACCGCCGACGTTATAGCCCAGTTCATTAAGGTTCCAGTCGCGCGTCGGCAGCGCCTGCTGCGTGCGATTGTTACGGAAAGTGGTGGTTTCCACCGCAGGCGGCAGCAGCATACTGCGGCGGGTATCCCAGCGCAGCTCGTCGGTATCGATGGAAGGCGGAAAATCGGTAGCGGTTTCAAACCACGGGCCGCGCTCGATGGCGACGACGTTTAATCCGGCGCGGGTCAGCTCTTCGGCAATCAAAGAGCCGCACCAGCCCAGGCCGACGATAGCCACATCAGCTTTTGGACGTACATTATTCATTTAATAACTCGTAATCAGAGAGTGTTATCGATCAGGCTGGTCGGGATAATATTCAGCTTCTGCCCTTTCTTGCTTAGCAGATCGCGAAAGTCGTAGCGCGCGCCGGGAAAGCCGATCATTTTCCAACTGGTCATCTCTTTATTGCCGCCGTATATAGGATCGGCAAGAAAGCCTTCACGCACGTTTTGCAGCAGCAGCTCGAAAAAGACTTTGGTGTCGACTTCACCCAGGTTGAATTTATCGGCCTCCATCGCGTGCAGAATCTTTTCCTGAATATCGGCTGAGAGATCGAGAAAGTTTTTGCCGTACTCTTTCTGCGTGGCGGCATCCAGCGCGCTAAGCCCCTGACGATAACGTTCCGCTGGCGTCAGCGGCGACTGCGGCCCCTGCTCTGGCGTGCCCTTAACGAAGCGGCCAAGCCGGTAAAGCGCGGCGGCGCGACCATAGTCGCCCGCCAGCTGGCGATCGATAAAGATGGCGCAGCCTGCGTCTTTGCCGCTCAGGCTGGTTTCATCGGCTGGAATAAAGCGTTCGGCAATCGCGCCGACGGTAGCGAACTCGTGCGGCGTAAAAAATTGCAGTCCGCCCTGTCTTGGCGGCGACGGCGGCGTGTTCACGTCACCGGGCTGCCAGGGCTGGCCGCCGTTGACCACCGCCGCTTTTGCGGTCGGAATGGATGTAGCCACGCCCAGCGCGACCACTGAGGTGAGAAACTCTCTGCGTTTCATATTTTCCCTGCGAATAGTTGTTCACACTGCGAAAAGGTTTTTATCTTTATTTTTGTTGATAACTTCTTAATGCATTTATCAAACCAGAGGCTTTAAATTTACAATTGAAAAATTGATTTAATGAAAAATTAACATCGGCGGCAGAATAGATTTTTGCCGGCCGGTGGAAAAGTTTCGCGTTGATGGTTTTCCATCATTATCAGACGGCCGTCTTTTTTTTCGTCAAAAGCGCCCGTTTTTCACCTTTCCGGCGCCGCAAACCGCTCTGCGGCCGGCTCTGTCGCCTTCTGTCGGCAAGAAAAACAGGAAATATTTTCCCATTTTTTCCGACTTGCCAGACGCATCGGGCTGCGCATACTATGCCGCCGTCCGCGAAAGGCGGATGTCTGGCTGATGGACATCACTATGAAGAAGTTAACTCTGCAACAGCTGGCCGAGCTGGCTGGCGTTGGCGTCGCAACCGTGGATCGGGTGCTGAACGATCGCGGCGGCGTCTCGCCCGCCACCACACGCAAGGTGCTGCAGGCGGCGCGCGAAGCGGGTCTGCAGCGGCCGCTGCCGGAAGCCTATCGCCATCCCTGGCAGATCGAGGTGTTTCTCAGCGGCAACCCCTCTTTTTTCTTCGATACGCTGGCAAACGACTTTTCCGCGGTCGCCAGCCAGCTTGGCTATCGGCGTCTGACCCTGCACCGCACCTACATCGCCGAATCGCAGCCGGAAAAGCTGGCGCAGCGCATGATGGCCGCCTGTGGCCGACGGGACGGCATTATCGTCTTTGGCCATGACTATCCGGCCATCCATGAGGCCCTGACCCACTGCCGCGCGCAGGGCGTGCCGGTGATCACGTTAGCCACCGATATCCCGCAGGCGCAGCGGCTTTGTCATGTCGGTATCGATCAATATCAGGCGGGCAAAACGGCGGGATTGCTGATGAGCAAGTCGCTGCATGAGGCGGGCGAAGTGATTATGCTGAGCGGCCGTATCGACTATCGCGCTCACCGGCAGCGTATTGATGGCTTTCGCGAAACGATGGCGAAACGCGCACCGCATATCGAGCTAAGAGAGGTGCTTTCCGGCCAGGATCAGCGGGAGATAATCCGCACGTTATTCGGTCAGGCGTTACGCAAGGCGCATCATATTAGCGGTATTTACAACACGGGCGTCGGCAACAGCGAAATAAAAGCGCTGCTGCAGCGGCACAAGCTGCGCTGTTCGGTGATTACCCACGAGCTTTATTCCGTTACCCGCGAAATGCTCGACACCGATATGATCTCCTATACCCTGGATCAAAACGCGCCCGCGCATGCCCGGCTGGCGCTTGATTTGCTGCTGCGGCATCTGGAGGTCGGCTACCAGCCCGATCTTTATCAGGATGGTCGGGTCGGGCTGAAGATTATTACGGCGGAAAATATGGAATAACTTTTAACCAGCTATATCCAGTCAGCATTCAGCAAAATAAGGCCGTCAGCCAGGAATAATCTTAAATAATTAATAAAGCTATTAAATCAGGAAGTTGTTATATAAATTCAGGGAATATTCCTGTCCGTAATTCGCCGGAGAAAACATTTTGCATGACGGCCTGTTAATTAGCGTCGGCGAACGGATACGCCTGTTCCGCAAACGCAAGCAGCTGAGTCAAATCGCGCTGAGCGAGCGCAGCGGCATCGATCGCACCTACCTGAGCGATATTGAAAACGGCAAGCGCAATATTAGTCTGCTGACCCTGAATAATCTGGCGCTGGCGCTGGATGTCCCGATTGAAATGCTGATCTCCCGACCGCCGGTCACTCTTTAATTACCGTCTCAAGTCGCGCCGCGCGCGCTGGCGCTGCGGCTTTCCGCCTGCCCTGGCCTGCGCCACTCGAAAATTTATCTATACTTTTCAGTCTGAAGCCTGAAGTCATGCGATGAGCACATCGTTTACTGGCTCGGGCCGCTTTTCTATTTTGAACAAGGGACGTCGAGTGAAAAATAAAACCTACCGCTCTCCCGTGCGTAAAGAGGGTTTTGCCGGGCTGGGCGACTACGCCGCCATCGGTGAAGGGCGATCCGTCGCGCTGATTGCGCCTGATGGGTCGATAGACTGGTGGTGCGCGCCCAATCTTGACTCGCCGCCGCTGTTCGATCGCATCCTGGATCCCGGCATCGGCGGCTTTTTCCAGCTGGAGCCGGAAGGCGACTACCGCGTCGAGCGCAGCTATCGCGAAGAGAGCAACGTGCTGGAGACGCTGTTTACCACCGCCACCGGCTCGGTGCGCCTGACCGAATCACTTAACAGCTCGCTGGCCGGTCGTCTGCCCTGGAGCGAGCTGGCGCGGCGCGTTGAGGGCATCGAGGGCAAAGTAACGCTCAATCTGCGGCTGAAGCTGGGCACCGTAGCGGAGAGCCGTTCGCCGTGGATGGCGGATACGCAACAGGGCGCGGTGTTTCATATCGGCGACCTGATGACCATGCTCAGAACCAGCGACGATGTAGACATTACCCATATCTGCGATGAGGCGGTCGAGGCGCGTTTCGTCACCTCGCCCGGTTCGCATTCGCTGGTGGCGCTGCTGGCCAGCGAAAAAGAGCCGCTGGCGGTACCCGAGCTCGCCGCGATTGACGACAGAATCGAAACCAGCCATACCGCCTGGCGCGACTGGGTTAACCATCTTTCTTATCAGGGCCTCTTTTCGCAGCACGTCAAACGCTCCGCGCTGTCGCTGAAGTTTCTCTGGTATTCACCGACCGGCGCGCTGGCCGCCGCCGCGACTACTTCGCTGCCGGAAGGCATCGGCGGGGAAAAAAACTATGACTACCGCTACGCCTGGGTGCGCGACGCCTGCCTGATCATCAAAGCCTTTGTTTATCTCGGCGCGCTGGAAGATTGTAAAGCCGCCTTCTCCTGGCTGACCCATACCATTATCCGCCACGGCGTAAAACTGCGCGCCTGCTATACGCTGGAAGGCGACCTGGTGCCGGCAGAAAGCTATCTGCCGCTGCGAGGCTACGCCGATTCGCAGCCGGTTCGGGTTGGCAACAACGCTCGCGATCAGGTTCAGCTCAGCATGTATGGTGATATGCTCGCCACCGCTCAGCTGTTTATTGAAGCGGGCCACGTGCTGGATATCGCCACCTCGCGCATGTTGGGCGAGCTGGCCAACTGCTGTGCCGACAGCTGGCGGCAAAAAGATTCCGGCATCTGGGAACTGCCCGACGAGCAGCATTATACCCATTCGAAAATGGCCTGCTGGCTGGCGCTGGATCGCGCCGTGGCGATGGCGGAAGGCAAACATATCGAGCCAACCTGGGTCAACCGCTGGGCGCGGGAACGCGATCGCATTCGCGACTGGATCGAAGAGCACTGCTGGTCGGAAAGCCGTCAGGCCTATCTCTTCTATGTCGGCAGCGAAGAGAAGCTGGACGCCTCGCTGGCGCTGGTGCACCACTATGGCAACACGGTGAATCCGCAGCGAATGCTGGCGACCTACGAAGCGATTCGCCAGGAGCTGGGCCATAACAGCGCCATGCTCTACCGTTACAGCGGCGTGGAACAAGAAGAGAGCACTTTCGTGGCCTGCTCTTTCTGGCTGGCGGAAGCCTTTGCCGCAATGGGCGAAACCGAACGCGCCGAGGCAGCCCTACAGGAAATCCTGGAAGGTCTGTGCGACAGAGGCAACGTGGAGATCTTCAATGAGATGTTCGACGTCAGAACCGCCAGCTGGCGCGGTAACCTGCCGCAGGGATTGAGCCATCTGGCGCTGGTCTGCGCGGCGCAGGCGCTGACCGAAGCCAAAGAGAAATAGGGAGAAGCTATGGATTATGTATGGCAGGAGCCTGGCCTGACGCCGGACGAACAGGCCGAACGGGTCGTGCAGGAGATGACCGAGGATGAAAAATTTGCCTGGCTCTCCGGGCCGATGGCGATACCGCTGGGCGACGAGCCGCTGCCGGAAGGCGCTATCGGCTCCGCCGCTTACTACCCCGCCATTCCACGGCTGGGCATTCCCGCGATGCAGCAGTCGGATGCCAGTCTGGGCGTTTCGGCGCTGGGCAACGTGCGGCCAGGGGACAACGCCACCGCGCTGGCTTCCGGGCTGCTGCGCGCGGCGACTTTTAACCCGGAAATGGCGGAAGAAACCGGCAGGCTGATTGGCCGCGAAGCGTTCAGCAAAGGCTTCAATGTGCAGCTGGCTGGCGGCGCCAATCTGATCCGCGAACCGCGCGGCGGCAGAAATTTTGAGTATCTCTCCGAAGATCCGCTGCTGACGGGCGCGATGGCCGGTTATGCCGTGCGCGGCATTCAGTCTGAACAGGTGGTTTCCACCGTGAAACACTTTGCGGTCAACCCGCAGGAAACCGGCCGCGTGGTGGTCAGCTCCGATATCAGCGAAGCCGCCCTGCGCGAATCCGACCTGCTGGCGTTTGAGCTGGCTATCCATATTGGTCATCCCGGCGCGGTCATGCCCGGCTATAACCAGGTCAACGGCGAGTGGGCATCGGAAAACGCTTTTTTGCTGAACAAGGTTTTGAAAGGCGACTGGCGCTATCCGGGCTGGGTAATGTCCGACTGGGGCGCGACGCACTCCGCTGCTAAAGCCGCGCTGGCGGGTCTTGATGTGCAGTCGGGCGCCAATCTCGACGCGCAGGTCTGGTTCGACAAGCCGCTGCGCGAAGCCGTGGCGGCTGGCGAAGTGCCGCAGGCCAGAATCGACGAGATGGTGAAGCGTATTCTGCGCAGCCTGTTCGCCGTTGGCACAATTCAGCGCCCGGCCAAACCGGGCGGCGACGTCGACTACACCGCGCATCGGCTGCTGGCCCAGCGCGAAGCGGAACAGGGCATCGTGCTGCTGAAAAACGCCGGCGCGCTGCCGTTGCGTAAAGGCGCGAAGAAGCTGCTGGTGGTGGGCGAACATGCCGACGCGGGCGTGCTCGCTGGCGGCGGTTCCTCTGCCGTGACGCCGATCGGCAGCCTGCAGCTGCCCGGCATCGACTTTATGGGGATCGCCACCAGCAAAATTTATCACCCTTCTTCGCCGCTAAATGCCATACGTGCCGAGTTGGGCGCGGCGGAGGTTGCCTTCAGTAATGGTAAAAACAGTGACGAGGCCGTGGCGCAGGCGCAGGATGCCGATGCGGTAATCTTTTTTGCCGAAGAGTGGCGCTCCGAAGCGCTGGACGCGCAGGGACTTGCCCTGAGCGAGGAACAGAACCGGCTCATTGCCGCGCTGGCCGCGGCCAATCGCAACACCGTCGTGGTGCTGGAAACCGGCGGCCCGGTGACGCTGCCCTGGCTGGATGAGGTCGCGGCGGTGCTGGCGGCATGGTATCCCGGTTCCGGCGGCGCCGAGGCTATCGCAGGCGTGCTGGCCGGTCGCGTCAATCCTTCTGGTCGGCTGCCGGTGACCTTCCCGGCCAGCGAGCAGCAGCTACTGCATCCCGATCAGATCGATCCCGCCACAACCACCTCCATTCCCGGCATGCCGGTAAAAGGCGATATCATTCATCTCGATTACGACAAGGAAGGATCGGACGTCGGCTATCGCTGGTACGCCCGCACGCGTCAAAAGCCGCTGTTTCCCTTTGGTTTCGGCCTGAGCTATACCACTTTCGCCTGGCAGGATCTGGCTGTGTCGCAGCAGACGGAAGCTATCGAGGTGACGCTGACCGTGACCAATAGCGGCGATAAAGCGGGCGCGGAGGTAGTACAGATTTACGTGCAGCCACAGGACGAAAGCTATACGCCACGGCTGGCCGCTTTTGCACGGGTCGCGCTGGCGCCGGGAGAGCGCCGCTGGGTTACCCTGTTGCTGGAACCTAAAGTGATAGCCAGTTGGGATAGCGCAAACGCGGAGTGGCGCATAGCCGCAGGCGATTACCGTATTTACGCCGGGCGCAGCGCGGAAGATTTCCCGCTGGAAACGTCGCTGACGCTGGCGGAAAAGCGTTTCGGCTACTGAAAAAAGGGCAGGCTTTCGCTTGCCCTTCGCCGTCTTCTTATTGGCCTTATGGCCGCCCTTCGTAGCCGTCGCGCCAGGTCGCCGTCAGCGCTTCCGCCAGGATTTTCCGCTCTTTTTCCGGCCGATCCGCAAGGTACTCCTGGTTAAGAAAGTGATGTTTCACGGCCGCTTCAGGGAGGTTTTCTGGATGAAGCATACAGGCCGCTTTTTCCTCCATCTGCGCTCTGGTCATACCGGCAGCGCGATCCGCGACGCCCTGCTGGTACATAGCCTGAAAGTCCGGACGCATCGCCCGAATTGAGTCCGCCAGCAGCAGGCGGAAATTCGGGTCAAAATTGGCTTCAGAGAGAAGATGCGCGGTATGGACGGTATGGCGTTCAACGCTGGTTTGCTGAGCACAGGCGGCAAGCAATAGCGCCAGCGCGCTGATAACTAATTTCTTCATTTTTACATCCTTGTGTTACTGAGCGAGAGTCCGTTAAAAGCGGCCTTATTTTGTCCCTTTTCGGGCCTGCGGTAATCCTTTAGCGCGTTTAATTGTGATCCGTTTCAAACTCAAGCGACCCGACAAAATGCCTTTTCTTGCTAAGCACAGCACTTTTACTCGCTAAGCCATTGCGTGCCGGTTTGCTATGTTGCCCTGACGGATCTTTTTACGGGGAAAACGATGAAAAATTATCTTGTTAGCGGCCTTGCCGCGGTCATACTGACAGCAATTACCCAGCCTGCGCTGGCGGCAGAGCAGCCGGAAACGGTTAATATCGGCTATCAGAAAGCCAATATCTTCGCGCTGCTGAAATATCGCGGCACGCTGGACGATGAATTTAAAAAGCAGGGCGTTCAGGTGCGCTGGGTTGAGTTTCCGGCCGGGCCGCAGATGCTGGAGGGGTTGAACGTCGGCAGTATCGATCTGGCCGCTACCGGCGATGCGCCGCCAGCTTTTGCGCAGGCGGCACGCGCCGATTTAGTCTATCTGGGGCATTCGCCCGCCAATCCGAAAACCGAAGCCATTGTGGTGCCGCAGGATTCCGCGATTAAAAGCGTGGCCGATTTGAAAGGCAAGCGGGTAGCGCTGAATAAGGGATCGGACGTTAATTACCTGCTGATCGCCGCGCTGGAAAAAGCCGGGCTGAGCTACAAAGATATTACGCCGGTTTACCTGCCGCCAGCCGACGCCCGCGCCGCTTTCCAGCGCGGCTCGGTGGATGCCTGGGTGATCTGGGATCCCTATTTGGCGGAAGTGGAAACCAATGCCAAAGCGCGGCAGGTGCAAAACGCCGAAGGCCTGGTGCCGCACTACACCTTCTATCTGGCCAGCCGTAAGTTCGCCGAAGCCTATCCGCAGACAGCGGAAAAAGTGCTGAACGAGCTGGGCGCGCTTAGCGAGTGGGCCAACCAAAACCCGGATGAGACGGCAAAAATCCTCTCCGGCTCGACCGGCCTGCCGCAGCCGATCTGGCAGCGGGCTATCGCCAGAATGCCTTTCGGCGCCCAGCGAATGACGCCCGAGGTGTTTAAACAGCAGCAGACGCTGGCTGACAAATTCAGCCAAATCGGCCTGCTGCCGGTAAAGGTCGAGGTCAGCAACGCCAGCTGGTCGCTGGATAAAAAGTAACGGGATGAGGTGACAACGTCACTAAGCTTGCCGTGCCGTCAGGATCTCTGCCTGACGGCGACAGCGGCTTTTCCCCCTTCGCTCTATTTGATACCGGCCAGCTCCGGCGTCGTTACCGCATAGCGGTTGACCTTAAACGGAATACCCAGCCGGCCGCGCAGCGTGCTTTCCTGCGAGGGCTGCCAGTAGCCGCGCGCGGTCAAAATCGGCAGAACGTAACGGGTAATCTCTTCCAGCGCCTCTGTCAGCACCGGGCCGCTGATAATAAAACCGCTTGTGCCGCCCTTCTCTGTCCACTCAATCAGCGCATCGGCCACTTGCTCCGGCGTGCCGAAAAACTCGCCGCGCGGCAGCGTGGTTTCACTGGCGATTTGCCGAAGCGTCAGATTCTCTTCCCGTGCGCGGCGCTTGATGCTGTCCGTAGTGGAACGGAAACTGTTTTGCCCCAGTTCGCCGAGATCCGGGAAAGGCCCGTCCGGATCGTACTGGCTGAAGTCGTGATGATCGAAAAAACGGCCCAGATAGGCCAGCACATCTTCCAGCGACAGCAGCGCCAGCAGCTGCTGATATTTCGCTTCCGCTTCTTCCGGGGTTTTGCCGATGATCGGGCTGATACCGGGAAAGATAGCCACGGGTTCGCGGCCGTTAGCGGCCACGCTGCTTTGCAGCTTGCGTGAATAGGTTTGCGCTTCCTCAAGCGTACGCGCGTTGGTGAACACCGCGTCGGCAGATTTAGCGGCAAGCTGGATGCCGGTATCGGAAGCGCCTGCCTGGAAAATGACCGGCTGGCCCTGCGGCGAACGCTGAATATTCAGCGGGCCGTCGACCGAAAAAAATTTGCCGTGATGATTAAGCTTATGCAGCTTCGCGGCGTCGAAGAAAACGCCGCTGTCGCGATCGCGAATAAAAGCGTCGTCCTCCCAGGAATCCCACAGGCCCTGCACTACGGCGATATACTCTTCGGCGATTTCATAGCGCAGCGAGTGCGCCGGATGAACCTTGCCGAAGTTTTTCGCCGAGCCTTCCAGCGGCGAGGTCACCACGTTCCAGCCCGCGCGGCCGCCGCTGATATTGTCCAGCGTCGCCAGCTGGCGGGCGATGGTAAAGGGTTCGCTGTAGGAGGTAGAAATGGTGCCCGCCAGGCCAATCCGCTGCGTCACCGACGCCAGCGCCGACAGCAGCGCGATCGGCTCAAAACGATTCAGGAAATGCGGCAGCGATTTTTCGTTAATATGCAGCCCGTCGGCGACAAACAGGAAATCGAAGCCCGCCGCCTCCGCTTTTTGCGCCAGCCCGGTAAAATAACCAAAGTTGACGCTGGCGTCGGCCGGCGCGGCAGGATGACGCCAGGCATTCATATGACCGCCCGCGCCGTGCAGCATCAGGCCAAATTTAATTTGGGTGCTCATCCGGTTTCCTTAGTGCTGGTTTGCCAGCAAAGTAATGGAACGCAGTCGCCGCGCGGGATCGCTCAGCGGTGTATGCAGAATAAATTCCTCGACGTTCAGGTTCTGTTGCAGCGCGGCCAGCCGATGATGAATCTCGTCAGCCGTGCCGTGCAGCACGTTCAGCGCCTGTTTTTCGATGCGGTAGTCCGTCGCGCCCGCCTGGCGCACAAAAGCCTGCGCCTGGGCTTCGCTGCCGACGGTGACGTGGCGGTCGTCGAGCGTCACGCGATAGTTGTGCTGTTCCGCCAGCAGTTCACTGGCCTCCTGCCGCGTGTCGGCCGCCAGTGCCGCCAGGCTAATCAGCGCCTTGCCCTGCGGCGCATATTCATGAAAGGTCAGCACCGCTTCGCGCATCGCCTGTTCCGAGGCGTTGATAAAGCCGGCGTAAACAAACTGCCAGCCGAGGCGAGCCGCCAGCCGGGCGCTCTCTGCGCTGGCGCCCAGCAGAAAACGCTGCGGCGGATCGGCCGGCACCGGCAGCGCTCTGGCCGTCTCGTCGCTGGCCGCTCCGTTTGCCGCGTCCAGATAGTGGGTTAGCTGCGCCAGCAGGGCGGGGAAATCTCTCTTTCCCGCCTGTTCGCCCTGTAGCGCTCTGGTAGAGAGCGGCAGGCCACCCGGCGCCTTGCCGATGCCGAGGTCAACGCGATCGCCCGCCAGCGAGGCCAGCAGATGAAAGTTTTCCGCCACCTTATAAGGGCTGTAATGCTGCAGCATGACGCCGCCCGAGCCGATGCGTAGCCGGGAAGTCTGCGCCAGCAGCCAGGCGATCAGCACTTCCGGCGAGCTGCCCGCCAGTTTTTCATTGTCGTGATGCTCGGAAACCCACAGCCGATGATAGCCAAGCCGCTCCGCCTCGCGGGCAAACTTCAGCGTGGTTGCCAGCGCCTGCTGCGGCGTTTGCCCTTCCGCCAGCGGGCTTTGATCTAAAAGACTTAATCGATAACGCATAATTCCCTCCACATGCCGTACCGGGAGAATTCCATATAAAGCGCCGCTGGCTAAATATTAATTCCGACTTTGCTTTTGCGTTATGACGGAAATAACCACAATAAACAGCAAGCTTATTATTTGTTATTTCCCGCTATCTTTATTTGTTTTTGTTGTTTTACTTCAGGTGGGCTCCTGGTAATAGTGCAGGAAAATAAACAACAGGGATAAAATATGCACAACCGTTTAAGCGCGCTGGCGCTGCTGCTGGGCCTGAGTTTAAGCGCGCAGGCCGCGCCAGGCATCGATTTAATCGCTAATGAAAAACCCATTCACGCGCCGCTTAATCCGCAGGCCGCCTCGCTGATCCCGGCCGGTTACAGGTTCGTAACGCCGGGCACGCTGACGGTGGCCACGGCCGTATCGGGCAGCGCGCCGCCGTTTGGTTTATTCGCTCGCGACAATAAAACGGTTATCGGCAGCGAAGCGGATATCGCCCGTCTGGTGGCGGACGGCCTCGGCCTGAAATTAAAACTTGTCCCCGCTTCATGGGAAGACTGGCCGCTGGGCGTCGCTTCCGGGAAATATGATGCGGCCGTTTACAATATTACCGTGACCAAAGAACGTAAAGCGCGCTTCGATTTCGCTACCTATCGTCAGGACACGCTGGGTTTCTATGTGAAAAGCACCAGCAAAATTACCAAAATAGATTCCGCACCCGATATCGCGGGCAAGCGCATTATCGTCGGTTCCGGCACCAATCAGGAAGCGATCCTGCTGCAGTGGGATCGCGAGAACCAGGCGAAAGGCTTGCCCGCCATGCAGCCGCTCTATGTGACCGACGACGCCGCCGCCACGCTGGCGATCCAGTCCGGCCGCGCCGACGCCACTTTTGGCCCCAACGTCACTGGCGCCTGGAAAGCCAAACTTAACGGCGCCACCAGGCTGGTCGGCGTGGTGGCGGGCGGCTGGCCGAAAACCGCCAATGTCGCCGTGACGCTGAAAAAAGGCAGCGGCCTGGTGGAAGCGGTTCAGGCTTCGCTGAACAGCGCCATTGCCAGCGGCAGCTATCTGCAGGTGCTGGATCGCTGGGGCGAGAGCGTCGAGAAGATCGACCATTCCGAGATTAACCCGCCGGGTTTGGGCGACTGACGAAAGGAGCGCGCCATGATTGATGAAACCTTTATCCATACCACGCCGGACGACCCGCTGATCGAGCCGATTATTGACGGCCTGTTTGCCGAATATCGCGCCCGCTACGGCGACTACTTCGGCGAACAGGAAGAGGAACCGCTGGGGCTGTACGCGCCGCCCGACGGCGCTTTTATCGTGCTGCTGCGCCATGAAACGCCCATCGCGATGGGCGCCTTTAAGCGTTACAACGTCACCACAGCCGAACTCAAGCGTATCTGGACGCACGGCAGTATGCGGCGTCAGGGACTGGCGCAGAAAGTGCTGCTGGAGCTGGAGCGGCTGGCGGGGCTGCAGGGCTATGAAGCGCTCTTTCTGACCACCGGCTTTCGCCAGCCGGAAGCGGTAAGGCTCTATCTATCGCAGGGCTATCAGCCGCAGTTCGACCTCAGTATCGATCCCGAACGCTATTCACAGCCGCCTTTTGACGGCCGCCTGCCCTTTACCAAGACGCTGTTCGACCAGCCAGCGAGAAGCCACTATGAAAAATCCAGAGCCGTATAAACCTGCCGAACCGGATGTCGTGCTGAAGGTCGTTCCCGCCCGCTATCCGTGGCGGCTGGCGGGCGCGGCGTTTGCACTGTTTGTTATCGCCGCCGTGGCGCAGTCCATCGCCACCAATCCTCGCTGGGAGTGGAGCGTATTCGCCCAGTGGTTTTTCGATCCGGCTATTTTAAGCGGTTTGGGAAAAACGCTGCTGCTGACGCTGCTCGGCACGCTGTTTGGCTCGCTGCTGGGCACCGGCCTGGCGCTGGCGCGGCTTTCCAAATCCTGGCTGCTGAGCGCGCTGGCCTGGAGCTATATCTGGCTGTTTCGCTCGCTGCCGCTGCTGCTGGTGCTGATTATTCTTTATAACTTCGCCTATCTGTATGACAACCTGTCGCTGGGCATTCCTTTTACCTCCCTTACCTTGTTCAGTTACGCCACTACCGATCTGCTGGATCAGTTCTCGGTCGCGGTGCTGGGGCTGTCGCTGGTGCAGGCGGCCTATACCGCAGAGATTATTCGCGGCGGTATCGCTGGCGTCGAACAGGGCCAGCATGAAGCGGCGGCCGCGCTGGGATTGCCGCCTCTGCGCCGCACCTTTCGCATCATTCTGCCGCAGGCGCTGCGCGCCATTCTGCCGACCGGCTTCAACGAGGTCATCAGCCTGGCGAAAGGCACCGCGATTGTTTACGTCCTGTCGATGCAGGAGCTTTTTTACACTGTGCAGGTGATCTATAACCGCACCCAGCAGGTGATCCCGCTGTTGATGGTCGCCAGCGTCTGGTATCTGCTGATCACCACCGTCCTGTCCGTGCTGCAGCACTATGTTGAACGCTATTTCGCTCGCGGCGTGGTGCGGCAGGTTCGCCCTTCCCGCTTTGCCCCTTTCCGCCGTGCGGCGCGGGCCTGATTTCTGAGGAGAGAATCGATGTCAGAAGCGCTTGAGCTCTATCCACAAGGCCGCGAAGCCACTGGCGTTCGCTGGCGCGACCGGCCGCAGCCTCGACAGGGTAAAATCGAGATCGGCAATATCAGCAAAAGCTACGGCGCTTTTACCGCGCTGGACGATGTCAGCCTGACCATCGAGCCCGGCACGGTTACCGTGATCCTCGGGCCGTCCGGCTCCGGCAAATCGACGCTGCTGCGCACCATCAATCATCTGGAGCGCGTGGATAAAGGCTTTATTCAGATTGACGGCGACTACGTGGGCTATCGGCGTAAAGGCGACAGGCTCTATGAACTAAAGGAAAAAGCGATCCTGAAACAGCGTATCCAGGTTGGCTACGTATTCCAGAACTTCAACCTGTTTCCGCATATGACCGTGCTGGAGAATATTATCGAAGCGCCGATCGTGCATGGCCTGCTGAAGCGGCGCGAGGCCGTTGAGCGCGCTTATGAGCTGCTGGATACCGTAGGGCTGCGCGAAAAGGCGCAGGCCTGGCCGCGACAGCTTTCCGGCGGCCAGCAGCAGCGCATCGCCATCGCCCGCGCGCTGGCGCTCAATCCAAAGGTGATGCTGTTCGACGAGCCGACTTCCGCGCTGGACCCCGAGCTGGTCGGCGAAGTGCTGGCGGTGATTAATAAGCTGGCGCGCTCCGGCGTAACTATGGTGGTGGTTACCCATGAGATCGGCTTTGCGAAGCAGGTCGCCGATCGGGTGGTATTTATGGTTGACGGCAAAATCGTCGAAAGCGGCAGCGCCGATCGGGTACTGAATCATCCCGTTCATCAGCGCACGCAAAAATTTTTGCAAAGCGTTCTGTAGCGGTAGCTGGCGAGAGCGGGAAGCCATGCGCTTCCCGCCGTTCTTATTTAACCGACACGAAAGGCACGCCGCCGCCCGGCACCATAGTAGCCGGCAGCTTGCCGTCCCAGCGCTCGGCCGTGGTCAGGCTCACCAGCGCCGGATTATCGCGCAGCGCCTGACCGCGCAGCCGGATAGCTTCCGCTTCGGCAGCGCCTTTCAGCCTGATCGCCTCCGCCGCCGCTTTCGCCGCGGCAAGCTGGCTGGCCGCCTCTGCTTCGGCCTGGGTGATGGCGATTTGCGCCTGGATTTTTTCCGTTTCCAGATTCTGCTTGCGTGTGGCGATGGCGACTTCCGCCTTCATCCTGTCCTCAATCGATTTTTCATAAGCGTCCGAGAAATCGATGTTTTCAATCTGCACGCTATCGATAATCACCGGCCCTTCCACTGCTTTGCGCAGGGCGTTTTGCATATCCTGCACCAGCCTGGCGCGATCCTGTACCGCGCTGATGGCAGTATACTGACCGAACACATTTTCCAGCTGCGTCGGGATCTGTCTGGCAATCAGCCGCTCGGTCATGTTTTCCAGCGTGGTATAGGCGATATAGAGCTTTTCCACTTCGGAGGCGGGAACGTGATAGTTGACGGAAACCGACATCGTAGCCGGCTGCTGATCGCGGCTGTAGGCCTGAATATTGTTGTGCAGCATGGCGTGGTTATGGATCGAAAGGGTTTTGACCGTTTCGATTAGCGGGATTTTAAAGCCGAGGCCCGGCTCCGCGATTTTAACTATTTTGCCGTAGCGCAGCAGCACGCCTCGCTCGCCTTCCTTAACGGTATAAAACGACATCAAAACCAGCATGAAGGCCACAACGAAAGCCGGCAAAGCCAGCGGCAGGATCTGTTTAAATTTGCTTTGATTGAGCTGGTGCATAAAATTCCCTTTCTGTCATCATTTTCCGGATGTAATAACCCTTAACATCCCCTGTTTTGGTGCTATTAAGCGACTTCCGGAACAGGTTTTCCGGCTTCGCCGGGAAATAGTCTTTAATTTAGCCGTCAGCGTCAATCTTTGTTTTAGCGTGGCGGCGCTGATCCCGGCGGCGGATTCACCCAGCCGCGATACAGCTCGGCCACGGTCATCGTAAACATCAGCAGGCGCTGCGACTTATTGGCGTAGTGATGCGCCATATCCGTTCTGGCTACTGCCAGGCAGCCGGCGGCCACCAGCAAAGACCAGGTGCGGCAGCGATTTTACGCAGGATGCCGATGCGGAATTAAGATTATTCACTTTATTTTTATATTTTAAAGATTAGCTTTTTTAGTAGCGGATGCTGCAAATATCCAGATTGCCTACCTGAATGAATAACAGAATAGCGTAAGACTAATTTTCAACGTTTATACCAGGGAAAAACGCCTGTGACTTATTGAGCTTTGCTATATAAGCTTTCGATGTTAGAGTCTTTTTAATTAATTATCGCAAGGAGAGCAGAATGAGTGTCTGATTACGGCATGGAAAATCAGGCCAGCATCATTGCTGACTATTTTTGGTTAAAAACCTTTGGCCGGTCGGGGTTCGCAACAGTAGCTAATTTTGAAGGCATCACAGCGCCCGACCTTTTTATCTGTTTACTGGTTCCTCGGACTTTTCCCTGATGCTATTACAACCTGTCTGCCTTATTATCCCAAACCTGCCCCGATCGATGAGATAAATAACCATGAGCCGTAGCCAACGCTTATTGACGCTAATTCAGCTGTTGCGCGGTCGCCGCTATCCGGTAACGGCGACGTTTCTGGCAGAGAAGCTGGGCGTGCATATCCGCACTATCTATCGCGATATTGCTACTTTGCAGCAGCAAGGCGCCTGTATTGCCGGTGAGGCTGGCTTGGGCTACGTCCTGCGTGAGGAGTTCCTGCTGCCGCCGCTGATGTTTACCCGATCGGAAACCGAAGCGCTGCTGTTAGGGATTAGCTGGGTCAAAAAGCGTGGCGACGCGGCGCTATCTGCCGCGGCGGATGAAGCTTTAGCAAAGATTGGCAGCGTTATCCCCGAGTCGCTAAAGCAGACCATCGACCATCAGGCCCTGCTGGTTGGCCCGGCGGCGCGCGTTCTGCCGCAAACCTGGCTGGTGGAGCTTCGCCAGGCTATCCGCCAGCGCAGCAAAGTCGAGGTTGTCTATTTGAATCTGCAGCAGGAAAAATCGACCCGTATCCTCTGGCCGGTCGCGCTGGGCTATTTTGATGACGCGTGCCTGCTGGCCGCCTGGTGCGAGCGGCGTCAGCAGCTGCGCCATTTCCGTACCGACAGCATCCAGCATCTGGTTACGCTCAACGAGCGCTATCCTCGTCAGCATCACGAGCTGCTGATGGCCTGGAAACGAGAACAGGGGATCCGCTGAATCGTCCTCCTGACAAAAACTGTCACGGCGGAAAGCTAAGGTGTTGCAACACACAAAGCACTAAGGAAAACAGCATGCTAACCGCCGATATGACGCTTCTTTTTGTTACCAACCCAATGAAAAGCATGGATTTTTACAGCGACCTTTTTCAGGCAGAGTGCAAAGAAGCCTGGCCGACGTTCTGTCAGCTCACGCTGCCTGGCGGCTTGAAACTGGGATTGTGGTCAAAATATACCGCCGAGCCGCTGCCTTTTCCTGCTCAGGGCAGCGCTGGCGAGCTGTTTATTACCGCTAACAGCAAGCAAGAGGTGGATGATACTTTTTTAGCCTGGGGAAATAAGCGCATAACCTTTATCCAGAAGCCGGTCAGCCTGGATTTCGGCTATACCTTCACCGCGCTCGATCCCGATGGACATCGACTACGCGTCTGTTTTTTATCCTGATCCGTCGCAAAAAAAGGCCGGTTTCCCGGCCTTTTCGCTATAGCGTCAATCAGTTATTAACAGGAATAACCGCGCCTTTGTATTTGCTGCGGATCCAGTCCTGAATCTGCTTAGAGTGCAGCACGCCTACCAGCGCTTTGATATCCGGCTTGTTCTCATCGCCGCGATGCACGGTGATAATATTGGCATACGGGTTATTTTCGCCGCTCTCAACCGCGATCGGATCTTTTACCGGATCCAGACCGGCATCAATCGCATAGTTAGCGTTGATCACCACCGCGTCGCCTTCGTCGTTGTTGTACATCTGCGGCAGCAGCGCGCCTTCAACGTTAGCCAGGAATTTCAGGTGTTTCGGGTTTTCCACGATATCGCTGATGCGCGCGTCGACTTTGCTGACGCCCGGCTTCAGCTTGATTACGCCTTCTTTCTCGAAGATAGAGAGAATACGGCCTTCTTCCGATACCGCGTCGCGCATAATGACCTTGCCGTTCTGCGGCAGATCTTTCAGCGACTTATATTTTTTAGAGTAGATACCGATTGGCTCGATATGGATGGCGCCCGCGCTGACAAAGTCGTAGCTCTTGTCGTCGGCGTGATCTTTCAGCACGCTGTTCAGGTAAGGCACGTGCTGGAAGTAGTTCGCGTCGATATCGCGGCTGGCCAGCGCGGTGTTCGGCAGAATGTAGTCCTGGAAGGGTTTGATTTCCAGATCGATGCCCTGCTTCGCCAGAATCGGCTTAGCCTGCTCCAGAATTTCCGCGTGCGGCACGTTGGAGGCGCCTACGGTCAGGGTATCGGCCCATGCGCTCAGGCTCAGCGCGCCCAGGGTTGCCGCAGCCAGCAGCGTCAGTGTTTTTTTCATTATTACTTCCTTCATGAGTTAGCGTTTGTCGAGCCGGGTAGTGATGAAATCGCCAATAAACTGAATAATAAAAACGATAATCAGGATCATAACCGTCGCCACCAGCGTGACGTCGCTGTGGTTACGCTGGAAGCCTTCCAGATAGGCCAGGTTACCCAGGCCGCCCGCGCCGATAACGCCCGCCATCGCGCTGTAACTTACCAGTGCGATCAGCGTTACGGTAATGCCGGAAACCAGCGCAGGCGAGGATTCCGGTAGCAGTACGCGGAAAATCAGGGTGCTGAGCCGCGCGCCCATTGAGCGAGAAGCCTCAATCACGCCTTTATCCACTTCGCGCAGGCCAATTTCCACCAGGCGAGCATAGAACGGCGCCGCGCCGACAATCAGCGCCGGCAGCGCCGCGTTGGCGCCCAGAATGGTGCCGATTAGCGTTTTGGTGAACGGGATCAGCAAAACAATCAGGATAATAAAAGGAATCGACCGGAAGACGTTGACCAGCACCGAAATCACCGTGTAAATGGCCCGGTTCTGGAACATGCCGCCGCGCGCGGTCAGAAACAGCGCCAGTCCGAACAGAATGCCCAGCACAAAGGTCGCCACGCCGGACCAGGCGGTCATATAAAGGGTTTCACCGGTTGCCGCCCAAAGCTGATCCAGCTTCAGATGGGGAAAAAGCGTCTCAGTCATGTACCACCTCGGTCGTAATAGCGTGGGCGTGTAAATCGGCCAGGATGTTCTCCAGCGCGCTGCCGCTGGCGGCAACCTGTAACCACAGCTCGCCGAAGGTGCCGTTGGTGGTTTGCGTCATTTTGCCGTGCAGAATATTAAAAGGAACGCCGTACTTCAGCGTCAGTTCGCCGACGATCGGCTGCTGCGTATTTTGGCCGACAAAGGTCAGCTTCAGTACGCTGCCCGCCGCGCCATCGATCAGCTCCGGATTGAACGGCGTTTCGGCGCTGCTGTACTCCGCCGTCTGTTTGACAAACTGACGGGTAATCGGCTGCTGCGGATGAGTAAAGACCGACAGGACTTCGCCCTCTTCCACAATGCGGCCCGCTTCCATCACCGCCACGCGATGGCAGATCTTCCGCACCACGTGCATCTCATGGGTGATCAGCACTATGGTTAGCTGCAGCTTGCGGTTGATGTCCAGCAGCAGATCCAGAATCGCGTCGGTAGTCTGCGGATCCAGCGCCGAGGTCGCCTCGTCGCAGAGCAGAACTTCCGGGTTGTTCGCCAGCGCGCGGGCAATGCCGACACGCTGTTTCTGACCGCCGCTGAGCTGTGAAGGCCAGACGTTCTCTTTTCCCTTCAGGCCCACCAGCTCGATCAGCTCCTGCACGCGCGTTTTGATCGCGGCTTTAGGCGCGCCGGCAATCTGCAGCGAGAACGCGATGTTTTCGCTGACGGTACGCGACCAGAGCAAATTAAAGTGCTGGAACACCATGCTGATCTTCAGCCGCGCCTGGCGCAGCGCTTCGCCTTTCGCCTGGGCGATATCCTTGCCCGCGATGGTGACGCTGCCGGAAGTGGGTTTTTCCAGCCCGTTCAGCAGGCGGATCAGGGTACTTTTCCCCGCGCCGCTGTAGCCGATGATGCCGTAAATCTGACCCTGTTCGACGCGGAGACTGACATCGTCAACCGCCGTCACCGGGCCAGCCGCAGCGTGAAAGGTTTTGGAGACGTTACGCAAAACTATCATTTGTCGCCTGTATTTCCCGTGTTGTTCAGCCTGCTGGCCGAGTCAATAAACTGACTATTTTTAATACGTTATTGGTGAAACTTATGATACGGGATAGCGCAACGCCGGTCGCGGGTCGGGCAAGACCCAAATACCATGACATATAGCTAAAAGGCATATCATGAAGGTTTTATCCGCCGCAATGACGCCTGAAATCCCGCTTCAACCGCTTATTTTTACCGATAATTTACTGTTAGATTCCGTGGCATAACTTGTGTAACGCTGATAACCGCAGGATAACAGTATTAACTGGTGCGCAATGTTACCAGTTATTGTCAGCATTTATCCATCCGGATGGCTATCAGATGCGTATTAAATCGGCAACGCGCGGGAAATGCGTTATCGTCGTATCAATAACGCTAATGACGCGGCCACAGGGCGCCTCAAGGCCGGTAAGATTTTGAGACAATAATCTTTACAAAATAACTTACTGATAAATAACTAATTAAACGCAAATACTCCACTATTTCCTTCGCCCGACCTTTGCAATTCTTTGCACCCTGTATTCTTGACTTACCTGTCACCGATCTAATAAGACCTTATGCAAAAAAATTCCTGGTACTCCCTGCCGTCGCTTACCGGCTATGTGGTCAGCCTGTTCGGGCTGGCTTTTCTGCTGCTCGGCGGCTGGCTGGCGACGCTGGGCGGCACGCCCTGGTATCTGATTTTCGGCGCCGGCTTCTTTCTCAGCGGCATCTTTATCGTTAAGCGCCGACCTGCCGGCCTGTGGCTTTATCTGCTCTCTTTTCTGATCTGCCTGGTCTGGTCGCTGTATGAAGTGGGTCTCGACGGCTGGAAGCTGATGCCGCGCCTGTTTGCGCTGGCCGTACTCGGCATCTGGTGCAGCATGCCGTGGATCGCCCGTCCCGTAATGCAGACGCAGCGCCGTGCCGGGATGCTGAGCGGCGTGGTCTATCTGGCGGCGGTGGTACTGATTTTCTGGAGCGGCTGGCATGTTAGCGCAACGCGCTATGTGCAGCATGAAACGGTGCCCGAAGCGACGCCAGCCGCGACTGCGGATAGCGATAACGACTGGCAGCACTATGGCCGCACCCGCGACGGCCAGCGCTTCTCGCCGCTCACGCAAATTACGCCAGCCAATGTCAGTAAGCTGCAACCCGCCTGGCAGTTTCATACCGGCGATACGATGCGTAAAGGCGAAGACAAAGCGGGCCGCGAGTTCAGCTTTGAGGTAACGCCGATCAAGGTCGGCAATACGCTCTTTATCTGTACGCCGCACCGCCAGGTGATTGCGCTGGACGCCACCAGCGGCAAACAACGCTGGAAGTTCGATCCTGAAGTAGACACCTCGGCGAACGAATATCTTGCCTGTCGCGGCGTGGCTTACAGCAAGGCCGTTGACGACAGCGTCTGCCCGGAAAAAATCATCACTACCACCAGCGACGCGCGCATGGTGGCGCTGAACGCGCAAACCGGCGAGCCGTGCGCTTCATTCGGCGATAAGGGCTACGTCAGCCTCACCGACCATATGGGCCAGGTGCCGCCGGGCTTCCACTTTATTACCTCGCAGCCGATGGTGATGGAGGGTCGCGTGGTGCTGGGCGGCTGGATCTACGACAACCAGACCACCGGCGAACCTTCCGGCGTAGTGCGCGCCTATGACGTGAAAACCGGCCAGCTTTCCTGGGCCTGGGATCTGGGCAGAAGCCCACAGAATGCGCCGCTGAAGCCGGGCGAAGAGTATACGCACGGCACGCCGAACGGCTGGGGTACCTATACGGCGGACGAAAAGCTGGGGCTGATCTATATCCCGCTGGGCAACGCGACGCCGGATTACTATGGCGGCCTGCGCCGTCCGTTTGATGAAAAGTACTCCAGCTCGCTGGTGGCGCTGGATATTCATACCGGAGAGGAGCGCTGGCACTTCCAGACCGTGCATCACGACGTCTGGGATTTCGACGTGCCGATTGGCCCGACGCTGGTCGATCTGCCGGGGAAAAACGGCGAAACCCTGCCAGCACTGGTGCAGACCACTAAAATGGGCCAGCTGTTTCTGCTGGATCGCCGCACCGGCAAACCGCTGGCGCAGATCAACGAGAAACCGGTGCCGACCTCGCCTTCTCTGCCCGGCGAACATATTTCGCCAACGCAGCCAGATTCCGTTGGGATGCCGAACCTGTCGCCACCAAACCTGAAAGAGACGGATATGTGGGGCGCGACGCCGATCGATCAGCTGATCTGCCGCATTCAGTTTCACCGCTATCGCTATCAGGGCCAGTACACGCCGCCTGCCGAAGGCACCTCTATCGCCTATCCGGCATTTGACGGCGTCATGGACTGGTACGGCGCTTCGGTAGATCCGCAGCGGCACCTGCTGATCGCCAACACCAGCTATATTCCCTTCACTATGGAGCTGATGAAGCATGACGAGGCGATCAAACAGGGGCTGATGAAACAGTGGGCGGGCTGGGCCAGCGGCCAGGCCTATCCGAAACCGAAAGAGTTCGCCGTCGGGCCGCAGTACGGTACCGGCTGGGCTGCGGTAGTCAAACCCTGGCTGACCGCGCTGGGCGCGCCCTGCAGCGCGCCACCGTGGGGCAAACTGGTCGCTATCGATCTTACGACCCGTAAAATCGCCTGGGAACGACCAGCGGGCACTACGCGCAATATGAATATCTTCAATACCCATACCAACGCGCCGCTGCCGACCGGCATCTTTATGATGGGCGGCAATATTATTACCCGCAGCGGGCTAATCTTTATGGGCGCGACGGCGGATAACTATCTGCGCGCCTTCGATGAGGCGACCGGCAAGGAGCTGTGGAAAGCCAAACTGCCTGCGGGCGGCCAGGCTACGCCAATGACCTACACCGGAGAAGACGGTCGCCAGTACGTGGTCATCGCCGCAGGCGGTCACGGCGGGCTGGGCACCACTTCCGGCGACACGCTGGCGGCCTTCGCCCTGCCGCAAGGCTAACACCGACGTAAAAAACCCCACGCCGCTGGGTGGGGTTTATCGTGAAATCAGGCCTCCGCAAGGAGGCTTTTTTACGCGGCTCAGACTATCTCTTCCGGCAACACAACCTTGCGCTGCTTTTCCTTCCGTTCGTCGTCGCCCGGCGGTGTGGGACGCGTGTGTCGCAATTTGGCCACATGGCGGGCAAAATCCTCATGCACCTCTACGCTTTGCAAATTAACGGAAGCGGCGCCATCTTCATCGATTAAAATACGCTCGCCGTCATCTTTCGCTTCCTGCATATCGTTACGCGACATCACGTTGAGCAGCCTTTCCGGACTGGTAAACAGGCTGGCGATCATTTTCAGCACGGGATCTCCTTTTAAAAAATGCTGGCACTATCAGCGGATTCATCGCTGCTGCACCGCTAAAACGGCGCACAGAGAGTATAGAAGATGTTCCGCAGACGAAGCGGCAAAATTAACCCGGCTGGCGTTGGCTTAAAAGAGAGTGGCTGGCGGAGGGAGATAAATCGAACCGCCACCGCGCGGACGCACGATGGCGGCGAGCCTGTCGGCGACAGGCGCATTACGCTTTAGCTACGATGGCTCTTCTCGCCACCTTTTTTACCGGCTTCAGAGGCTTTTTCACGGTCATTTTTGAAATTACCGCTGCCGCTGCTGCTCTGGCCGCCTTTTTTGCCCGCTTCTGATGCTTTTTCACGATCGTCGGAGAAATTGCCTGAATTTGAATTACCACGATGCTGAGTCATACCCATGTCCTCTTCGTGTTAAAAAAATACCCACTGATTTCTTCGTCATTATTTAATCCCGCTGGAATTAAATATCAGTGAACGTGCTGCGTATTTAAATCTAGCAGCCCACCTTATAAATGCAAGCAAATAGCCGCAGAAAGATAAGAAAAAACTATGACTATTTAAATAATTGATTTACATGTATATTTTTATATAACGCTTATTTTTTCATTTATAAATGCAAAAAATATTTTATAGCCAGCTTTTACTCATTAGCGGTTTAACTGGCCAGATAAATAAGGATTACCCTTGTATTAAATTCTGCCGCTTCGTTATAACTCACTGCCGCTTCGTCTTTTTTTTATTTCCTCGTGAAAAAGTGCTTGTTTGCAACGGTGAGTCGACTCGCGCCAGGCAGAGTCTGAATAGCGTTAAAACCACACAAACTGCTGGACTTAATTAACGAATTTTTACAAAATCGGCAGCACCGTACTGCGGCTTCAGGCCGAACAAGAGACGGACAGTACCATTTTTCTTCGGCGAACGCCGGATTGCTTCAGGGAATAGCGACTCTGGTCTGCGGCGCAATGGCCGCCATGACCGGTTCCTTACTGCTTACAGCCCGGTGAAGCATGGATAAAGAACATTTTCTGACCCGTCTGGGACAATGGCCGAAAATCCATTTTTCGGAAGTCTGTATTACCGTTTGCGGCGGCAGCCCCTCGCCGGAACTCTACGTGCGCGACCGCGCCGATCCGCCCTGCTGGCTTTTTATTCGTCGACTCGTCGCCGGTGAAAACAGCGACAGCGTGCTGGCTCGGTACAGCCAGTGGCTGGTGGAATTTCATCGCGAGCGCGGTAACGACTTCTGTTTGCTGTCGCCGCATGACGACCAGTCGTCGAATGAACCAGCTGAAGAGCAGACGGCCTTAAGCCCAACGCCTTTGCCGCTTGTCACCGAGCGTTAAGCGACTTTTCGGCGGCGCCTGCCAACATATCAAAAAAGTTTATCTATACTTTCGGAAATTGCATGAGCAATACCCTTTACCCGCCAGCGGGCGGGAGTACTGGCAACGGGAGTCTCTGGATGAATAAGGATTTAATTAATGCCGCTGAAAAACTGGGCGGCGTACTACAACAGATCGGCGCGAAAGTCGCCGCCGCAGAATCCTGTACCTCGGGTCTGGTCAGCACTGCGCTGGGCGCCGCCAGCGACAGCAGCAGCTACTTTACCAGCGGCTTTGTCACCTATACCGACGGCGCCAAGCATCGTCTTCTGCACGTCAGCGAGAAAACGCTGCAGGTACATACTGCCGTTAGCGAAGCCACCGCGCGCGAAATGGCGACGGGGGCAAAAGAGGTGTCTGGCGAAAGCGCCAGCATTGCGATAACGGGCTATGCAGGGCCGGACGGCGGCGAGGACGGCACGCCTGCAGGAACGGTCTGGTTTGGCTGGGGATTACCGGATGGGAAAGTGGTCAGTCTGCAACGACATTTTGCAGGCGGCCCGGAAGAGGTGGTGCAGCAGGCCGCGCTGTTTTCACTTCGTCACCTTACTGAGCTGCTGACCTGATCAATAAGGGCGAACCCGAAAGTTCGCCCTGTTTTCAAATTACGGATCGCCAATTTGCTTGACGGCAATTTCCGTTTGTTTGTTTTTATGCTTCACAAAGCCGCTGACGCGCACCAGATCTTTGGCGTCATATTTTTTGCCACCCCAGGCAGATTCCGGAACAACCAGGTTAATCTTTCCTGATTTATCCTGAAATGCGTAGGTGTCGCCACCGACTTTTTTGATGATATTCCCTTCCAGAGTGACCCACGAGCCCTCTTTCAACGTGCGAACCGCTTTAATCTGGCTCTCGTTGGTATCTTCTGAACCTTTATAGCCCGCATCCTGCTTGTGCGGCGGCGGCGGCGTTTCTCCCGCTTCGAATCCCCCTTTGTCCTCGGCCATCACGTTCAGGCTAAGGGCAAGCAGCGCGGCCAGCGTAAGCACTTTTTTCATAAACACTCCTTTCGTTTAAAAAGTCCGGATTTCGTTCTGCACTCCTGTAAGCCTGGCAGAAAGCCGCTACTTTTCTGGTAAAGAGTAAAAAAAACCTGAAATTAATCAGGTTTTATCAGACGAATAGCGTGTTCGAGCACCTTTTGCTCGTCGCGGTCGGCATCCGTCCGCTCATGACGAGTCCTGACCAGCAGAGTGGTCAGCACATCGCGGCTGGTATTGTGGCCGCTCTCCGCCAGCACGATAGCCGCGTCGCCGATCACACGGCACACTTCGTCATAATACTCTTCACTTAATACATCACGTTTCATAAGGCCTCACTTTTCAAACCGGCCTCTTTCCCGGACAGGGAAATGCCGACCAAAAGTATTATTGCTGAAACGGCGTCTCGCCATCGTGCGGCCCGACGGCGGCCGCACAATGTGATGCACATCACACTTTATCAGCGACTGTAAAACGGGAAAGCGCCAAACAGCAGGCCGCCCGCCAGCAGCGCCATACTCACCAGAATCCCCCATTTAATGGCGAAACGCTGATGGTCGCCGATATCGACCTTCGCCAGCCCAACCAGCAGGTAAACAGAGGGCACCAGCGGGCTGAGCAGGTGAAACGGCTGGCCGATAATCGACGCCCTGGCGATCTCTTCGGCGCTGATACCATAGTTGACCGCCGTCTGCGCTATCACCGGCAGGATACCGAAATAGAAGGCGTCGTTTGACATAAAGAAGGTGAACGGCAGGCTGACCAGCGCGGTAAATACCGCCAGATAAGGGCCGAAACTGTGCGGGATCACCGCCAGCAGGCTTTTCGCCATCGCGTCGACCATCCCGGTGCCGGAAAGAATGCCGGTAAAGACGCCGGCGGCGAAAATCAGCGAGGTCACCGCCAGCACGTTGCCTGCATGTGTGGTAATGCGCGCTTTCTGCTGCTCCAGCGAGGGATAGTTGAGCATAACGGCGATGGCGAAAGCGAGCATAAACAGGATCTGAATAGGCATTAGTCCGGTTACCAGCAGCACCAGCAGCGCGGTGGTGAGAATAAAGTTAGGCCAGAACATTTTGGGTCGCCGGTTCGCCTCGCACTCTTGCGCATCACCCAGGCCCAGCTCGATATTGTTCAGATGCTCAGTGTCGAGCTTCATCACGCCGAGGCGCCGACGTTCGCGAACGCCGAACAGTACCGCCATCCCCACCAGCGTCACGCAGCCGAGAAACATGGCCGGCAGCATAGGGATAAAGATATCCAGCGCGTCGATACGCAACGCCGCCGCCGCGCGCGCGGTCGGGCCGCCCCACGGCGAAAGATTCATAATGCCGCTGGCAAGGTTAACCAGACAGGTCATCGCCAGCACGTTCATCCCCAGCTTGCGGTAGAGCGGCAGAAACGCCGCTACGGCGATCATATAGGTTGTGGAACTGTCGCCATCCAGCGAAACCAGCAGCGTCAGCACCGCCGTGCCCACCAGCACCTTCAGCGGATCGCCGCGCACCAGTTTAAGGATAAAACGCACCAGCGGGTCGAACAGGCCGGCATCGATCATCAGGCCGAAATAGAGGATAGAGAAAGTGAGCATTACGCCCGTCGGCGCCAGCGCCTTTACGCCGTTAAGCATCATCTCGCCCAGACCATGCCAGTAGCCGGCAGCCAACGCGAACACCGTTGGCACGATAATCAGCGCAATCAGCGCCGACATGCGTTTAGTCATGATCAAATACATAAAACAGGTCACCATCGAGAAACCCAGTATGGTCAGCACATTACTTCTCCTCTTTCGGATGCCTGGCGCACGCCACCATCAATAAAAGTGATTGTTCCGGCGACGGCAGCGGTAAAAAAGTAAACCCCATAACGCTTTCTGCGGCGTTAACCTGTTGTATTGCCGTAACGGCAGGGTAGGATTGATAATAATATGTAAAATTAATTCATCATTTTTTTAACAAAGAAGGGTGATGGCGATCGGCTTTCACCGGATGGAAAACAAGGGGATTGTGATAAGGATCAAACAAGCTGGCTATAACCTGGCCCTGATTGTGACAACGTCACAATTGGCAGAGACATTTTTAGTTAAAAATGAATTCGAAGCGCCTGATGTGTAAGAAAAAGTGACATCGTCACCTAAGGGGCACTATTTTTCTCTTGTAAACGCACTAAAAGTGACCGCGTCACTCCTTATAACCAGTTGAATTAGCTGGATTAGCGATATATTCCTCTGCCCTGCCCGTCGCCAGACTAAATCTTTAGCGTGTGATGCCGATACAGAAAGCATCGAACTCCCTCTTAAGGCTTTTAAGATGTCCCTGAAAAAATCGTCGCTGCTGGTGCTGCTGTTTCTGTTTGTGATTTTTTTCGCCAGCATGATCGCCAACGTCTGGCTGCTGACTCGTAGCAATACGTCACTGGATGCGGTGAACAAAGAGATCCGCGTGGTGCTTTCTATTATCGATCCTATAAACCACAGCCGCACCCTGCGCGTGCGCGTGATGGAATATATGAAGACGGCGGAAGGCAGCAGCAACCTGCCGTCGGAACAGACTCTGAACGGGTTGAATGAGGTGATGGGCAAGGCGGACAAAGCTTTCCAGGCCTATCTGGCCGCGCCGAAGCTGGCGGATGAAGCCGGACTGGCGGAGGAGTACCGCACAACTTATGAAGCCTATCGTCATCAGGGCATCGATCCGCTGCTGGACGCGGCGAAAACTAACGATCAGGCGCGTTTTAAGGCCCAGCTGCCGACCGTTATCAGCCTCGATCGTCAGTATGAAATCGTACTGGATAAAGTGCTGGCGCTGCATGAAGCTTACGCGAAGCGGTTGAACAGCGACGCGCAGAGTAATTTCAGCTTTGGCATCGGCCTGATTGTCGCCTTCGGCGTGCTGTTCCTGATCGTCATCGTCGGCGTGCTGATGTTCCTGAAGCGTTACGTGCTCAGCCCGCTCGACAGCGCAAAAATGCACTGTAGCCAGATCGCCCAGGGCATTCTGGATACGCCAGTGCCGGTCGTCGCCGCCTCGCGCAGCGAAATTCAAAGCCTGATGGGGACCATGGAGCAGATGCGCTGCTCGCTGACCGACATTATCAGCCAGGTGCGCAACTCCACGCAGACCGTTTCCCATGCTTCGCAGGAGATTGCGGCGGGCAATATCGACCTGGCCTCGCGTACCGAGCAGCAGGCCGCCGCGCTGACGCAAACCGCCGCCAGTATGGAAGAGCTTGGCGCCACGGTAAAACAGAACACCGAAAACGTTTTTGAAGCCAGCCGCCTGACCAGCGAAGCGGTGAAAAACGCCAAAACCGGCGAGAAAGTGGCGCAGGAAGTGATCGTCACCATGGGCCTGATTAACAACAGCTCGAAGAAGATCGAAGATATCACCGGCGTGATTAACAGTATCGCCTTCCAGACCAATATTCTGGCGCTGAACGCAGCGGTGGAAGCGGCGCGCGCGGGCGAACAGGGCCGCGGCTTCGCGGTGGTCGCGGGCGAAGTGCGCAACCTGGCGCAGCGCAGCGCCGTGGCGGCGAAGGAGATTGAAAGCCTGATCGCCGAATCGGTCGCCAATATCAAAGCGGGTTCGGATCAGGTAAGCCGCACCGGCGACGCTATTGGCGCGATTATCGCCTCTGTCAGCCAGGTAGACGTATTGATGGATCATATTTCGACCGCTTCCGATGAGCAGAGCCGCGGCATCAGTCAGATCGAACAGGCGGTAACTGAAATGGACAGCGTAACCCAGCAGAACTCCGCGCTGGTGCAGGAGTCGGCAGCGGCTTCCGCCTCGCTGGAAGAGCAGGTGCTTTTCCTGAACCACTCCGTCTCCACTTTCCGCCTGTCAGAAGTTTAATTCTACCCGCCCCGGCGATACGCCGGGGTTTCACCATAAAAATAAGCACAGCGGCCCGTCCGGGCCATTTATCTTTACGAGAACACCATGGCAAAAATAACTTCACTCTGGAACGCACTGATTCCGGCAAAACTCAATCCACTGGCCGGTCGCCCGGTCAGCAACACTTACGACTGCCGCGCCCTGCCGACCTCGTTCAGCAGCCTGGGCGCTGGCGGCGGCAAAGGCCTGATGATGGTGTTCGTGCCGCCGGAAGCGGATTTCGCGCGGGTCAACGAAGCGTGGCAAAAACTGAGCACGCCGGGCCGCACCATCCTGGTTCTCTCCTCCACCGGCGCGCTGTGCGCGCAAAAAGGCCGCTCCGCCTACTGCGCCACCAATGGCCCGCAGGGGAGCTGGCTGTGGCTGCCGGAGCAAACTGTCGCGCGGCATGAGGTTCACACCATCGACCTGCAGGCGCCGCGCGGCGCCAGCGTCAGCCAGCGCATCGCGGGCATTCGCGCCCAGCTGGATCGGCTGCAGGTCACTATGTCGCTCTCTGCCGAAGAGACCTTCGCCATGATCTATTGCGACGGCCTCTCCGCTTCCGAAGGCTTTCTGATGCAGGCCTGGTACGACAGCGGTCGCTTCCCGTGCCTGGCTATCGGCGGCTCGGCGGGCGGACGCACCGATTTTCAAAACACCTGGATGGCGACCAACGGCCAGCTGCTGCAGAACAAAGCGGTCATCGTCTTCTGCCGGATGGCAAAGGGCAAATCCTTCGCGCCGTTTAAAAGTCAGAATTTCCAGCCGACGTCGCAAAGCTGGCTGGTGGCGGAAGCCGATCCGGTCGCCCGCACCGTGACCTCGTTGTTCGACGCCAGCGGCCGCCAGCAGCCCATAGTAAAAGTGCTGGCCGATTATCTGCGCTGCCAGCCCGACCAGCTGGAGCAGAAGCTGAAGGGCAAAACCTTCGGCGTGAAGGTGGCGGACGAATACTTTATTCGCTCGGTGGCGAAAATCGACGCCGCCAGCCTCTCTTTTTTCTGCGATCTGGAATTTGGCGATCGTCTCTATCTGCTGGAAGCGGGCGATTTCGTCTCCGCCACGCGCAAAGACTGGGACAGATTCGTCGCCACGCACGGCAAGCCGGTCGGGCTGCTGCTCAATGATTGCCTGCTGCGTCGCCTGAACAACCCGGAAAGCCTGCCGGCAGCAGAGCTGTTCGACGGCGTGCCGGCCGCCGGTTTCTCCAGCTTCGGCGAGATCTTCGGCGTGCCTATCAACCAGACGCTCTCTGCGCTGGCCTTCTTCGATCGCGACGTCAAGGCGATGAGCCGTTTTCCTATCGAGTACGCCGACTACGCCGGACACTATGCCCAGCGCTCGCTGCGCCGCTGGGAAGCGCTGCATACGCTGCAAACGGACGTTATCGAAAAAGTTATCGACTATCAGCAGCAGATCGGCCCGGTTATGCAGAGTTTCCCGCTGCTGGAGAAAGCCACCAGCCGCCAGAGCGACGCGCTGGATGTGGCCGGCGTCAATATCGGCGCGATTGGCGAAGCGGCGACCGTGACGCTGCGGGCGCAGGATGAGCTGGACGCGCAGATTGGCGAACTGGAGAAGATTTCGCTGGGCATCACGCAGATCACCAGCGGGATCAGCACCATCGCCGATCAGACCAACCTGCTGGCGCTGAACGCGGCGGTGGAAGCCGCGCGTGCCGGATCGGCCGGACGCGGTTTCGCCGTCGTGGCGGAGGAAGTTCGTCGCCTGGCCCGCTCTTCCAAAGAGCAGGCGGATGCCACGCGTGAGAGCATCAACGAGACGGTCGCCACTATCGCCCGCATCAAACAAACGGCGTCCAAAACCGTCGCCACTACCGAGGATATGGCGCAAAAAAGCCTCTCCGCAAGCGGGCAGATCGCCAGCCTCAGCGAGCAGAACAGCGCCGAGCGCAGCGGCATGGCGGAGAGCCTCGACCGGATGAAAAACGCCGCCGACGGCATGGACGCCATGCATAAAGCGGTGGCGCAACTGACGGTGCTGCAGGAGCTGGTACGTTCCTGATCCCTTGTGCGCGGGCCTGGCTCGCGCATTTTTATACTTTTTTTATATTTCCCCGCCCTATTTTTGCAAAATCTTTGCGCGCCGCTTTTTACACTCATCGCGAACTGACTCTCTTAATGAGGTGAACCGTGAGCGTTGCTGTAATAACCGGTGTCCTGCTGGTGGCGTTGTTGCTTGGCTACCTGATTTACGCCCTGATTAACGCGGAGGCCTTCTGATGGCCTCTTCCGCCCTGTTACTGACGGCAAGCTATCTGGCGCTGCTGCTGCTGTTGGCCTGGCCGCTCGGACGATTTATCGCCCGGCTAATCGACACCCGTCCTCTGCCCTTTGTCGGCACAATAGAAAACACGCTTTGGCGACTTGCCGGCCTGCGCGGCGAAATGCGCTGGCAAACTTATCTGCTGGCGATCCTGATGTTCAACGCGCTGGGCTTTGCGCTGCTGCTGGCTATCCTGCTCCTGCAGGGCGAGCTGCCGCTCAACCCGCAGCATTTTCCTGGCTTATCCTGGGATCTGGCACTGAACACCGCCGTTTCCTTTGTCACTAATACCGACTGGCAGGCTTACGCGGGCGAATCGACGCTGAGCTATTTCAGCCAGATGGCCGGTTTGACGGTGCAGAATTTTTTCTCGGCGGCCAGCGGCATCGCCGTCGCCTTCGCCCTGATCCGCGCCTTCGCACGCCGTTCCAGCACCACGCTGGGCAACGCCTGGCAGGATCTGACCCGTATCGTGCTCTGGCTGCTGCTGCCGCTTTGCCTGCTGCTGGCGCTGCTGTTTATCCAGCAGGGCGTGATACAGAGCTTCTCTGCTTATCTGCCTTTTACCAGCCTTGAGGGCGCGCGGCAGCTGCTGCCGATGGGGCCGGTCGCCTCGCAGGAGGCGATCAAGCTGCTGGGCACCAACGGCGGCGGTTTCTTTAACGCCAACTCGGCGCACCCTTTTGAAAACCCCACCGACCTCAGCAACTTCGCGCAGATGCTGGCGATTCTGCTGATCCCGGCGGCGCTCTGTTTCGCTTTTGGCGAGGCGGTCGGCGATGCGCGTCAGGGAAGAAGCATCCTGCTGGCGATGACGCTGATCTTCCTGCTCTGCACCAGCGTGATATTTCAGGCTGAAATGCAGGGCAATCCGGCGTTGCAGGCTTTAAGCGGCGACGGCACGAATATGGAAGGCAAAGAGACTCGCTTTGGCGTGTCGGCGAGCATGCTTTACGCGCTGGTCACTACTGCGGCCTCGTGCGGTGCGGTCAACGCTATGCATGACTCCTTTACCGCGCTGGGCGGCATGATGCCGATGTGGCTGATGCAGATCGGTGAAGTGGTGTTTGGCGGCGTCGGTTCCGGTTTCTACGGGATGCTGCTGTTTGTGCTGCTGGCAGTATTTATCGCCGGGCTGATGATTGGCCGCACGCCGGAATATCTGGGCAAAAAAATTGACGTGCGCGAGATGAAAATGACGGCGCTGGCGATCCTGGTGACGCCCGCGCTGGTGCTCTGCGGCAGCGCGCTGGCGATGATGAGCGGCGCGGGCGCTGCGGCGATGCTCAATCCCGGCGCGCACGGCTTCAGCGAGGTGCTTTATGCGCTCTCTTCCGCCGCCAACAACAACGGCAGCGCCTTTGCCGGCCTTTCCGCCAACACCCCTTTCTGGAATCTGCTGCTCGCTTTCTGCATGTTGGCTGGCCGCTTCCTGACCATAGTGCCGGTGATGGCTATAGCCGGATCGCTGGCGGCGAAAAAAGCCCAGCCGGTCAGCAGCGGTACGCTGCCAACGCACGGCGCGCTGTTTGTCGGCCTTTTGATCGGCACCGTGCTGCTGACCGGCGCCCTGACCTTTATTCCCGCGCTGGCCTCCGGCCCGATAGCGGATCATCTTTCTGCGGAGACTTCCCGATGAGCCGTAAACAACTCGGTCTGTTCGACCCCGCTTTGCTGCGTCAGGCGCTGTTTGACGCGGTGAAAAAACTTTCGCCGCAGGCGCAGTGGCGCAATCCGGTAATGTTCGTGGTCTGGATCGGCAGCCTGCTGACCACGCTGCTGGCGATAGCGATGGCCTGCGGCATGGCGGGCGACGCTATATTTACCGCCGCCGTCAGCCTGTGGCTCTGGTTTACCGTGCTCTTCGCCTGCTTTGCCGAAGCGCTGGCGGAAGGCCGCAGCAAGGCCCAGGCCAACAGCCTGAAGAGCGTGCAGAAAACCGCTTTCGCCCTGAAGCTTGAGGAAGCCCGCCACGACGCGCCTTCGCAGCGCATTGCCGCCAGCGATCTGCGCAAAGGCGATCTCGTGCTGGCCAGCGCCGGCGAGATTATTCCCTGCGACGGCGAGGTGGTCGAGGGCGGCGCCTCGGTGGACGAGAGCGCCATCACCGGCGAATCGGCACCCGTTATCCGCGAGGCGGGCGGCGATTTCGCGTCGGTGACCGGCGGCACCCGTTTGCTCTCCGACTGGCTGGTGATCCGCTGCACCGCCAACCCCGGCGAAACTTTTCTCGACAGCATGATTGCGATGGTGGAAGGCGCCAGCCGCCGCAAAACCCCTAACGAGATCGCCCTGACCATTTTACTGATCGCGCTGACGCTGGTGTTTCTGCTGGCGACCGCCACGCTGTGGCCCTTCTCCGCCTGGAGCGGCACGCCGGTCAGCGTGACCGTGCTGATCGCCCTGCTGGTCTGTCTGATCCCGACCACTATCGGCGGGCTGCTCTCCGCCATCGGCGTGGCCGGCATGAGCCGGATGCTGGGCGCCAACGTTATCGCCACCAGCGGCCGCGCGGTAGAAGCGGCGGGCGACGTGGATATTCTGCTGCTGGACAAGACCGGCACCATCACGCTCGGCAACCGCCAGGCCTCCGACTTTTTGCCCGCTGACGGCATTGAAGAGCGCCAGCTGGCGGATGCGGCGCAGCTCGCCTCGTTGGCCGATGAAACCCCGGAAGGCCGCAGCATCGTGGTGCTCGCCAGGCAGCGTTTCAACCTGCGCGAACGCCAGCTACAGCAGCTGCAGGCGACTTTTATTCCCTTTACCGCTCAGACGCGGATGAGCGGCATCAGCCTGCCCGACCGCAGCATTCGCAAAGGCTCCGCCGATGCGATCCGCCGTTACGTGGCCGCCAGCGGCGGCGAGTTCCCTGCGGAAATCGACGAAAAGGTGAACGAGGTCGCGCGCCAGGGCGGCACGCCGCTGGTGGTGGCGGAGAATCTCAGGGTGCTGGGCGTGATTGCGCTGCGGGATATTGTTAAAGGCGGCATCAGGGAACGTTTTGGCGAGCTGCGCAAAATGGGCATCCGCACCGTGATGATCACCGGCGACAACCCGCTGACCGCGGCCGCCATCGCTGCCGAAGCGGGCGTGGACGACTTTCTGGCCGAAGCGACGCCGGAAGCCAAGCTGGCGCTGATCCGCCGCTATCAGGCGGAAGGCCGACTGGTGGCGATGACCGGCGACGGCACCAACGACGCGCCCGCGCTGGCGCAGGCCGACGTAGCGGTGGCGATGAACTCCGGTACTCAGGCGGCCAAAGAAGCGGGCAACATGGTGGATCTCGACTCCAGCCCTACCAAGCTGATCGAGGTGGTGCATATCGGCAAGCAGATGTTGATGACGCGCGGCTCGCTGACCACATTCAGCCTCGCCAACGATGTGGCGAAATATTTCGCCATTATTCCGGCGGCGTTCGCGGCCAGCTATCCGCAGTTCGGCGCGCTAAACGTGATGCATCTGCATTCGCCCTCTTCGGCGATCTTAAGCGCGGTGATCTTCAACGCCCTGATTATCATCTTTCTGATCCCGCTGGCGCTAAAAGGCGTCAGCTATAAGCCGCTAAGCGCGGCGGCCCTGCTGCGCCGCAACCTGTTTTTTTACGGACTGGGCGGTCTGCTCCTGCCTTTTATCGGCATCAAACTTATCGATCTGCTTTTGCAGCTATAGGAGATTTACCGTGTCGCAACTGCGTCCCGCGCTGTTTATGATGGCTTTTTTACTGCTGCTGACCGGCGGCGTTTATCCGCTGCTCGTCACTCAGCTTGGGCAAACGTTGTTTCCGCAGCAGGCTGGCGGCTCGCTGCTGCTCTCTCAGGGCGAACTTCGCGGTTCGCGCCTGCTGGGTCAGGCGTTCAGCCAGGCGAAATATTTTCATGGCCGCCCTTCGGCCACGGCGGAAACCCCTTATAATCCGCTGGCGAGCGGCGGCAGTAATCTCGCAATCGGCAATCCGGCGCTTGATAAGCTGTTCACCGCCAGGCTGGCTCAACTGCGCGCGGAAAATCCGGACTCCGTCGGCCCGGCGCCGGTGGATCTGCTGACCGCCTCCGCCAGCGGGCTGGATAACGGCATTTCGCCTGCGGCGGCCCGCTGGCAGGCGCCGCGCGTGGCGAAAGCGCGACGACTGCCGCCGGAAACGGTCAGTCGCCTGATTGCCGCGCATACGGTTTCGCCGCTGTTCAGCTTCAGCGGCCAGCCCTGGGTTAACCTGACTGAACTCAATCTTGCTCTGGACGCGCTCCAGACACCTTAAGGAACCGGCATGGCCGACACGCTTCGTCCCGATCCCGACCGTCTGCTCCAGCACGCCAGCGAGCAGCCGCGCGGCAAGCTGAAAATCTTTTTTGGCGCCTGCGCGGGCGTCGGTAAAACCTGGGCGATGCTGCAGGAGGCGCGGCGTCTGCATGCGCTTCAGCTGGACGTGCTGGCGGGGGTGGTGGAAACGCACGGCAGAGAGGAAACCGCGGCGCTGCTGCAGGATCTGCCGCGCCTGCCGCCACAGCTGCGGCAGCATCGCGGTCGTCAGGTAGCGGAGTTCGACCTGGATGCGGCGCTGGCGCGCCATCCTGCGGTAATCCTGATGGATGAGCTGGCGCACAGCAATGCGCCGGGATCGCGTCATCCCAAACGCTGGCAGGATGTTAAAGAGCTGCTGGCGGCGGGCATCGACGTGCTGACCACCGTCAACGTGCAGCACCTGGAGAGCCTTAACGATGTGGTGAACGGCGTCACCGGCATTCAGGTGCGTGAGACGCTGCCCGATCCCTTCTTCGACGCTGCCGATGAGATTATTTTGGTGGATCTGCCGCCCGACGATCTGCTGTTGCGCCTGAAGCAGGGCAAGGTCTATACCGGCGAGCGCGCCGAGCAGGCTGCCGGAAACTTTTTCCGCAAGGGCAACCTGATCGCCCTGCGCGAGCTGGCGCTGCGGCGCGCCGCCGAGCGGGTCGACAACCAGATGCAGGCCTGGCGCGACGGGCGCGGACGGGACAAGGTCTGGCATACGCGGGATGCGGTGCTGCTCTGTATCGGCTACGACGACGGCAGCGAAAAACTGGTACGCACCGCGGCGCGGCTGGCGGCCAGGCTGGGCAGCGAGTGGCACGCGGTATGTGTGGAGACGCGGGCGCGGCAGTCGCAGTCTCGCCGTCGGTCGGCGCTGGCTTCGCTACGTCTGGCCCGCCAGCTGGGCGCGGAAACCGCCGTGCTGGCTGATTCCTCCGCCGACCGTGCGATTGCGCGCTACGCCCGCGAACGCGATCTCGGCAAGGTTGTGCTGGGGCGAAGCGCCCGCCGCCGCTGGTTAAGGCCGCTCTCGCTCGCCGACCGCCTGACGGCTCGCGCGCCCGAGCTGGATCTGGTTATCGTCGCGCCCGGTGATAAACCGGCTGCACAAGCCGCGCCGTCGCAAACGTCGCCCCGCCGCTGGCGACAGAATTTGCGCGGCTGCCTGCTCGCCGCCGCGCTGTGCGCCCTGATTACTTTTATCGCCAGCCGCTGGCTGCTGGCCTTCGATCCCGCCAACCTGGTGATGCTCTATCTGCTGGGCGTGGTGGTTGTGGCGCTGCGCGCCGGGCGCTGGCCAGCGGTTTTCGCCACGGCGATTAGCGTCATCAGCTTCGATCTCTTTTTTGTTTCGCCGCGCGGGACGCTGGCCGTTTCCGACGCGCAATATCTGCTGACTTTTGGCGTGATGCTGAGCGTGGGGCTGATTATCGGCAACCTGACGGCCGGCGTACGCTATCAGGCGCGTATCGCCCGCCACCGCGAACGCCGCACCGGGCAGCTTTACGCACTTTCCAGCGCGCTGGCTACCGCGCGCAGCTCGCAGGAAGTGGCGGCGGCCAGCCAGCAGGCGCTCTACGCTATTTTTCGCGCCGACAGCGTGCTGCTGCTGCCCGATGAAAACGATCGTTTAACGCCGCAGCTGCCCGCCGCGGGCGATCTGAGCTGGGATGAGGGTATCGCCCGCTGGAGCTTCACGCAGGGCGAGCCGGCTGGCGCAGGCACCGATACGCTGCCCGGCGTTCCCTGTCAGGTCCTGCCGCTACGAACCGCAGACAAAACCCTGGGCGTGCTGGTCACGGAGTTCGATGCGCCGCCGACGCTGCCAGAACAGCAGCAGCTGCTGGAAACGGTGCTGCTGCTTACCGCCAGCGCGCTGGAGCGGCTGCAGCTTACGGCCAGCGAAGAGCTGGCGCGCGTAGCTGGCGAGCGCGAGCAGCTGCGCCATTCGCTGTTGGCCGCCCTTTCCCACGATCTGCGCACACCGCTGACCGTGCTGTTCGGCCAGGTAGAGATTCTGACGCTGGATTTGGCGACGGAACAGTCGCCGCAGGCGCGCCAGGCGAGCGAAATCCGCCAGCACGTGCTCCGGCTGACGCGGCTGGTCAATAACCTGCTGGATATGGCTCGTTTGCAAACCGGCGGCTTTCATCTGCGACGCGAGTGGCTGACGCTGGAAGAGACCATCGGCAGCGCGCTGGCGACGCTGGAGCCGGGCAGCAAAGGCCAGCCGGTTAAGCTGGAAATGGCCGACCCGCTGGCGCTGATCCATATAGACGGTCCGCTGTTTGAGCGGGTGTTGATCAATCTGCTGGAAAACGCCATGAAATACGCCGGATCGGCGGCGGAGATCGGCATTAAGGCCAGCACGTCGCCGGGCAGGCTGGAGATGGAGATCTGGGACAGCGGCCCCGGATTGCCCGCTGGCCAGGAGCAGGCGCTGTTTGCTAAATTCACTCGTGGCGATCGGGAGTCAGCGATCCCCGGCGTGGGTCTTGGCCTGGCAATTTGTCAGGCGATTGTCGAGGTTCACGGCGGCACTATTACCGCCCGGCAACGTTCGCAGGGCGGCGCCAGCTTCAGGATCAGCCTGCCGCAGGCGCCGCTGCCCGATTTAGCAGAAACAGGTGAGGCGCTGTGACCACCGTATTAATTGTTGAAGATGAAAAAGAGATTGGCCGCTTTCTGCGCATTGCGCTGGAAAATGAGTCCCTGCGCGTGTTTGAAGCGTCGACGCTGCAGCGCGGCCTGCTGGAGGCCGCCACTCGCAAACCAGATTTAGTGATTCTGGATTTAGGGCTGCCGGACGGCGACGGCCTCACCTTTCTGCAGGAGTTTCGCCAGTGGAGCCAGAAGCCGGTGATCGTCCTCTCCGCCCGCAGCGACGAAGAGGATAAAATTGCCGCGCTGGACGCAGGCGCCGACGACTATCTCACCAAGCCTTTCGGCATCGGCGAGCTGCAGGCTCGTTTGCGGGTAGCGCTGAGGCGATCGGCGCACGATGCGCAGAACGATCCCGTGTTCACCTTTTCAGACGTGGAGGTCGATTTAGCCGCCAGGCGGATCACGCGCGCGGGCGAAGAGCTGCACCTGACGCCGACAGAGTTCAGGCTGCTCGCCGTCCTGCTCAACAATCACGGCAAAGTGATGACGCAGCGTCAGCTGCTGGTGCAGGTCTGGGGGCCAAACGCCAGCGAACACAGCCACTATCTGCGTATCTATATGGGGCATTTACGGCAGAAGCTGGAGGCCGATCCCGCGCGTCCCCGTCATCTGCAAACGGAAACCGGCGTCGGCTATCGCTTCCGGCTGTAGCCCGGTCTTATGGCGTTACACTCTGTTACAGGCTGACCGGCGGTTTTTTGCGCTTTCTCACAATAATGACGCTGTCGCGGCAGTATGCTGCCGGCGCCTGACTTTACTGTGTAAAGAACCCTGTCGTTGGAACGACATTGCTGACAGGCAGGCACGAAACGCTCATCCTCAAAGTGTCGGTCATTCCTGTGGAAAGGAGTCCTCAATGAAGCCTGTCGCCCTTTTATTCTTTACCGCTGCGCTGCTGTGCGGCGGCTGCGCGGTGGAAAATTTCGATCCTGCCAGCGTGCGGCCGACTTCTTCGCCGGCGCTGCCGGATATGACGGCCAAACCTGATAAGATCCAGCGCGCCGCCATTATGTCGGGAGAGCAACCAGACTGGCACCGCTCTTCGCCGCCGGCTATTCCCCTTAAAAAATAAAGCGCTGACGACTGTTGCACCAGCCTGATGTAATTTAATGTTAAAGCCTCTGCGCTATTTATAATAAATGGCATAGAGGCTTTAAACAGATAAACCCGGAGTTAATAATTCCCTTTTTTGGTAATATTCTGCGAAGTCATGTAATACTGTTTTATAGAACTCGTTATTGAATGTTACGTGCTGATAAAATAGCTTGTCCATTTTGCGCCCTGTTGCAGACTAAAGTAAATTTTTAACAGCAGCACCAGCAGCGAAGGCCCAATGGCCAGCAGCGCCGGAACGCGCCGGGCACAGGCGCGCAGCTCCAGGAGGCAGAAGATAAGCAGGGTCAGCGCGACAGCGGTGCAGAGATTAAGGATCGCGATCGGTAAGATAAAAACCGAGGTGTGCATAAAATAGCTGTAATAGCAGACAGCGGATAAAATAAAGACGGCAGCATTTCCCCAACTTAAAGCTAAAGTTATTAAACAAGCAAGCTTATCGTTTAAAACAGCTTGGTCACTTTTATTAAAACCATTCATAAATCACCTGACGCAAAGATAAAAGCAATAACCGGCTGGTACAACGTGATGACATTCGCATAACGACGGGTCGGGCTTATTTAATTAGCGTTTTACCTTACCAGAAATAGCGATTTCCCTTGCATACTTAATCTAAAAAAAACCTCACTGATAATGCTGTTTTCCCTCTTTTTATTCTCCCGACGTGACAAACATCACATTTGTGCCAGGCTTGATGTTACGAATAAACACCGATGAAGGAGCACATCATGAGCGAACAAACAAAGAAATCTCTGCTGACCGTCGATTATCCGGTACCGCCGTTTCCGGAACAGCCGCAGCAGGCGCCAGGTCTTGCCAGCAAAATGATCCCCCAGCCCGACCACGGTGAAAAAACCTATCGCGGTTCCGGCCGTCTGCAGGGCCGCAAAGCGCTCATCACCGGCGGCGACTCCGGTATCGGTCGCGCAGTAGCTATCGCCTATGCTCGCGAAGGCGCGGACGTCGCTATCGGCTACCTGCCGGAAGAAGAGTCCGACGCGGCGGAAGTAATCAAACTGATTGAAGCGGAAGGCCGTAAGGCAGTCGCACTGCCGGGCGATATCCGCTCAGAAGAATTTTGTAAAAAGCTGGTCAGCGACGCAGTAAGCCAGCTGGGCGGCCTGGATATCCTGGTGAACAATGCCGGACGTCAGCAGTACAATGAATCTATCCGTACGCTGAGCACCGAAGATTTTGACGCGACGTTTAAAACCAATGTTTACGCCATGTTCTGGATCACCAAAGCAGCCGTGGATCACATTCCACGCGGCGGCGCCATTATCAACACCACCTCCGTACAGGCATACAGCCCAAGCGCGATCCTGCTGGACTACGCGCAGACCAAAGCTTCTATCGCCGCCTTTACTAAAGCGCTGGCGCAGCAGCTGGGCGAGGAAGGCATTCGCGTCAACGCGGTGGCGCCAGGCCCATACTGGACGCCGCTGCAGTCCAGCGGCGGTCAGCCGATGGATAAAGTGCAGCAGTTCGGCGCCAGCGCGCCGCTGGGCCGTCCTGGTCAACCTGCGGAAATCGCACCGCTGTATGTCACGCTGGCCTCTACTGAATCCAGCTACAGCTCAGGTCAGGTTTGGTGCTCCGACGGCGGTACCGGCACGCTGTAAGCCTGCCGCAAACCGTAACAGCCGCCCACGGGCGGCTTTTTTATGCGTGTCTGCCACCCTGCAGCGCCACCACGGCTTTGGCAAAGAAGTCTTTGCTGCCGAAATTGCCCGACTTCAGCGCCAGCGCCACCGGTCTGGCTCCTCGCGAAACCATTAATGGCACGCCTGTCTCTATCTCCGCGCCTATGGTCAGTGCGCCTAAGCCTAATGCGCTGACAACCGCGCCCGAAGTTTCCCCGCCGCCGACCACGATGCGCCGCGTGCCGCCAGCAACCAGCCGTTGCGCCGTCTGCCCGAACAGCCCGTCCAGCGCCGCCGCCACCTGCTCGCGCCCGTACTGCTGCTGTATGCTTTTCACCGCTTCCGGATCGCCGGAAGAGTAAACCAGCGGCGCGCGTCCCTGATGTTCGGTGATAAAGGCTACCAGCTGCTCCGGCCCGGTTTTACCGCTCAGCACATCGCTAACCTCAATCATCATCACCGGATGCGTTTTGCCATGTTCGGCAATCTGCGCCCGCGTCGCGCCGGAACAGCTTCCGACCAGGATTGCTTCCGGGCCGTCGATCGTCGGCGCCTGCGCCTGTTTGCCGCGCGCGCGCCCTTGCGCGATAAAATTATGCGGCAGCGCCAGCGCAATACCGGAGCCGCCGGTGATCAGTTTTGCGCCCTGGCTGGCGCGCCCAATGGTAATAAGATCGTGCTCGCTAATGGCGTCCACAATCAGCAACGTTCGCTCAGGTTGCGCCTCGATGACCTGCTGCAGCGCCTGGCTGCCCTGCACCACCGTCTGCCAGGGAATATGCGCCACGCGGCTGGCGCTCTGCTTTTGCAGCACGCGCCGCAGATCCGCATCCCGCATCGGCGTCAGCGGATGATGCGCCATGCCCGACTCGTTCAACAGCCTGTCGTGGACAAAGAGATGTCCCTGATAAACCGTGCGGCCCAGCGCGGGAAACGCCGGGCACATCACCACGCTTTTCGCTGCCAGCAGCGCCGCCAGCGCATCCGTTACCGGGCCGATATTGCCGCTCTCGGTGGAATCGAAGGTGGAACAATATTTAAATACGATCTGCTCACAGCCCTGATCCAGCAGCCAGCGGCAGGCCGCCAGCGACTGCGCTACGGCCTCAGCGGCCGGCAAGGAGCGGCTTTTTAGCGCCACTACGCCCGCCTCGACCTCCGCTTCCGCCGGCGTTGTCGGAATGCCGGTATATTGCGTGGTATTCAGGCCGCCTTCGCCAGTCAGCCCTTTTGCCAGCGTCACCGCAATATCGCCAGCGCCGGTAAAATCGTCTGCAATTACGCCGATTAACATAGCTTACCCCTTAGCCATCACGCTGGCTTTCATCCGTTTGACGGCGGCATGCGGCGCGGTCAGCACCGGAATGCTCACCTGCCTGCGCACGCTGTCGGCAGCGCGCGAAGTGGAAAAATGCGCCAGCATTATCACGTCGCAGTGCGCCAGCTCCCTCGCCTGCGCCGCCACCAGCCGGTTATGACTCTCCGGGTCGCCTTTCTTCAGCAGATCGATAGCGTCTTCCACCAGCAGCGTGGTCAATTTTGCCCGCGATCCCTGCCGCGCCACGTAGTCGTTGAACTCCTCGGTCATCGTCTCTACCGCCGGAGCAAAGGTCGCCAGCATCCCGATGTTGTTTCCCTGCGCCACCGCTTCCATAAACATCGCTTCATTGGGCTTATGCACCGGAACCGGTAGTTCCGCGCTCAGCCTGTCGATGGCCGGGCCAAAGGCGGAACAGGTAATCAGAATGCCCTGCGCCTGCATATCGAAGCCATATTTCCCCAGCCGCACAAAGCGTTCGATCAGCCCGGTGGAAAGCTCGCTCTCTCTGGCGCGATCGAGAGAAAGCCCGTCATCCAGCAGGTTGATGGTTTCCGCCTCCGGCCAGATTTCGCTGAATGCCGTATGAATAGGCGCCATCGCCACCGGCGTGGCGTGCAGTAAGACAATTCTGTTCATGCTCTTCTCCTGGTGAAGGCGGGATGCCTGGTAAAGGCGGCTGCGATCTAATGTAAGGGCTTACAAATGTCTCTGTAAAGTGAACCCGGTCACATAAAATCGCCTTAGTGATGCCGGGCTGTTATTGAAATGTTAGAGATGATTAGCCAGAATTGAAAGCGCTTACAAAATAAATCGCCTTTTTCGCCCGCTGGATGACGCTCTGCGTCACCGCTAACCCTGGATCCGAGAACGCTTATGACTTCACCTGCTAATTCCTCGATAACGGCCGTCGTGCCTGGCGCGGCGCCCACCGTCGGCAACCCGGCGCTGAAAAAAGTGCCCCGGCAGTTTCGCGATTTGCTGGCGCTGGATGATTTTGAGCGGCACGCGCGCCGTCGCCTTCCCGATATGATCTACCAGTATGTGGCGGGCGGCGTGGAAACCGGTCGCGGCATCGCCGGCAATTTCGAGGCTTACCGCCAATATACCTTTGTGCCACGCATGTTCCGCGACGTCTCCGGACGCGATCAGCGCACGACCCTGTTTGGCCAGACTTATCAGCATCCCTTCGGCGTCGCGCCGTTGGGCGGCGCCTCTTTCGTCGCTTACCAGGCAGATATCGCGCTGGCTAAGGCGGCCAGAGCGATGAATGTGCCGATGATCCTGAGCGCCTCTTCGCTGGTTAAGCTGGAAGATGTTCACGCCGCAAACCCGGACGCCTGGTTCCAGGCCTATCTGGCGGGCGATCAGCCGCGCATCGACCGGCTGGTGGATCGCGTCGCCGCTGCGGGTTACCAGACGCTGGTCGTCACCGGCGATACGCCGATGCTTGGCAACCGCGAGCACAATACCCGCAGCGGCTTCAGTATGCCGATCAAAATCACCCCGAAAGTGGCTTTTCAGAGCGCCATGAACCCGCGCTGGCTGCTCGGCACAGTAGCGCAAACCTTTCTGCGCCACGGCGCGCCACACTTTGAAAATACCGACGCCGAACGCGGGCCGCCGATGATGTCCAGCAAAGTACGCAATACGCACGCTCGTGACAAACTCTGTTGGAAAAACGTCGAGGCGATTCGCAAAAGATGGCCAGGCAATCTGGTGATCAAAGGATTGATGTCGCCGGAAGACGCTTTTATCGCCCGCGATCTGGGCGCCGACGCGGTCATCCTCTCCAACCACGGCGGACGGCAGCTCGACCATACCGTGCCGCCTTTGGTCACGCTGCCGGAGATAGCCGCGAAAAAAGGCGCCATGAAAGTCATTATCGACAGCGGCATCCGACGCGGCACCGACGTGATGAAGGCGATGGCGCTGGGGGCGGATTTTGTCTTTCTGGGCAGGCCTTTCCTTTATGGCGCGGTAATCGGCGGCCAGGCGGGCGTGGAACATGCCATGCATATACTGCGTGATGAAATCGACCGCGATCTGGCGCTGATTGGCGTGCGCGCACCGGGCGAACTTGACGGCAGCTACCTGCGTAAAATCGGCTGAGGAACAGAGAATGAATGACGGAACCCTGAAGCTTTTTAGCGTGCTGGCTATTCGCGCGCCCTTTACCGACATTGAAAACGCCTGGCGACAGCACCATCCCGAGCAGGCGCTGGCTATCGACTGGAACCCTACATCAATCATTGAAAAGAATATCAGCGACGGCGCCAGGGCGGACGCGGTGATCGTAACCGCTGAAGCGATGGATCGGCTAATCGCTCAGGGCGTGGTCGCGGCAGAGAGTCGGGTGGAGCTGGTGGATTCACCGCTGGGCCTGGCGATGCTGCCCGAAGCGGTGGCGCCGGATATCAGCACGGTGCCGGCCCTGACGCAGGCGCTGCTGGCGGCGAAGTCGGTTTGCTATTCACTGGGCGGCGCGAGCGGTATCTATTTTCAGACGCTGTTAAAAAAGCTGGGCATTGAGGAAGAGATTAACGCGCGCGCCACCACCATAGCGGAAGGCTTTACCGCCGCACAGTTGCTGACAGGCAAAGCGGATCTTGCCGTGCAGCAGATTAGCGAGCTGCTGATGGTGAAAGGCATCCGGGTGAACGGCCCGCTGCCGCCAGGCGCGCAAAAAGTGCTCTCTTTTTCCGGCGGCGTCTGCAACGAGGCGGCCAAACCGGAAGCCGCCACCACCCTGCTGCGCTTTTTGCGCGGGCCGGAAGCGATGCCGGCCTTTACAGCTTACGGGTTAACGGCGCGCGATTAGCCTTTAGTCCCGCGCGGCGCCGTTCCCGTGCTGCCGCGCACGATTAGCTCGGGTTTGAGTCGGGTCTGCGAAGGCGCGGCTTCGCCATTCAGCTTCGCCAGCAGATAGTCTGCGGCAACCGTGCCGATGCCATCCAGCTCCACGCGCATGGTAGTCAGCGGATGCTCCAGATGTTCGGCATATTCATAATCGTTAAAACCGGTGATGGAAATATCATTCGGGATGCGCAGATAGCGCTCGCTGGCCGCCCGCATTGCGCCGAAGGCCAGCAGATCGTTGCCGCAGATCACCGCCGTCGGCGGATTCGCGCCGTCCAGCAGGCGGAACATCGCCTGCCGCGCCTCGTTCATGGTGAAGGCGCTGTTGATCAGATTGGCCTCTTCCAGCTGCAGGCCGGCCGCCGCCAGCGCCTGCCGGGTACCGGTGATGCGATCGGAAACGCGGTCATTGGACGGCGGCGTGCCGACAATGACGCCGAAAACCTTGTGCCCCAGCGCCAGCAGATGCGCGGTCAGCTCGCCCGCCGCCTGCTCGTTATCGTAGCCCACGCTCGGATAGCGCGTATCCACTGAAAAAGTCTGGATGCAGGGAATAGCCTGCTGCGCAATCCGCTCCCACAGGCGCGGATGATGGCTGTTGCCCACCAGCATCAGGGCGTCGATGCCATATTCCACCAGCTTGTTGACCTCTTTCAGCTCGGTATCGGGATCGAAATCGGAGTTGGCCAGCAGCATGGTGTAGCCGGACTGGTGGATGCGCTGCTGAAAAGCCGCCAGCGGCCGGGAAAAGGTTTCCGTCGCCAGCGTCGGCACGACCGCGCCTATGGTCATGCTGCGACGCGAGGCCAGCGTGCGGGCAGCGCGGTTGATCACATAGCCCAGCTCTTCGCAGGCGCGCTCCACCGCTTCCCGACGCGACTGGCGCACCGAGGCGCTGCCGTTCAGCACTCTTGACACCGTGGCGGTGGAGACGCCTGCGCGCTGGGCGACATCGTCCAGCGAGACGCGGGCGGTTGGCTTATCGGACATCTTCAGACTCCAGAGCAAAATTAGTGATGCTGTCCACAAAATTTACAGACAACCAATAACTGCATTTGAAAGCGCTTACTTTTTGCTTGACTGAATTTTGTAATCGCTTACTTTTAACATCATATTATCAAAACCTGAAAAATATTTACTTAAACATAACATTCATCCAGGTGCTCGCCGCCGTAACGGCCCCAAAATCATAAAGGAATTCACCATGCGTAGATACCCGCGGATCCGCTGGCTGATGATCGCGTTCTGCTTTTTCGCCATCGCCATAAACTATATCGACCGTATCAATCTGGCCATCGCCGCCCCGCATATCAAAAAAGATCTTGGGCTGGATGACACCAGCATGGGATTGATTCTGGGCGCCTTTTTCTGGACTTACGCGCTGATGCAGATCCCCGCAGGACGACTGATTGACCGCCTGGGCGCGCGTGCCGGTCTGGCGCTGGCCGTAGGCTGGTGGTCGCTGTTTACCGTGTTCACCGCCTTTGGCCGCGGTTTTACCTCGATTTTCGCCTCGCGCCTGATGCTGGGCCTGGGCGAATCGGGCGGCTATCCGGGCTGCGCCAAAGTGGTTTATTCATGGTTCGCCAAAAAAGAGCGCGCCACCGCCAGCGGCATTTTCGATGCCGGCCCGCGTGCAGGCAGCGCCATCGCCCTGCCGCTGGTCGCCTGGCTAATCAGCACCTGGGACTGGGAAACCTCGTTTGTTGTTACCGGCGCGCTGGGCCTGATCTGGGTCGCTGTCTGGCTGGCGTTCTACCGCGAACCGGAAGAGATGAAAGGCCTGAATGAGCAGGAACGACAGAATCTGCTGGCCGACCGCAGCGTGCAGACGCTGGATAAAAACGAGAAGGTGCATATTGGCGGCCTGTTTCGCTACCGCACCGTCTGGGGCATGATGATTGGCTTCTTCTGCATGAACTTCGCCACCTACTTTTTTGTCACCTGGTTCCCGACCTATCTGACGATGGCGCACGGCTTCTCGCTGAAAGAGCTCGGCACGCTGGGCGCGATCCCTGCGCTGATGGGCATTCCCGGCAGCCTGCTGGGCGGTATTACCTCCGACTGGCTCTACCGCAAGGGGTTTTCGCTCACTACCGCGCGTAAATCCTGCCTGATCGCCGGGATGCTGCTCTCCTCGGTCATCGCCTTCGCCGCTTTCACCAACAGTATTCCGCTGATCCTGACACTCTTCTCGCTGACCTACGCTGGGCTGGCTTTCACCGCGGCTAATATCTGGACTTTGCCTGCTGACGTCGCGCCCAGCTCCAGCTATGTCGGCACGCTGGGCGGTATTCAAAACTTTGCGGGCAACCTCGCCGGCATCGTTACCGCCTCCTTTACCGGACTGATGCTGACCCTGAGCCACGGCTCCTTCGTGGTGCCGCTGCTGGTAGCCGGCGGTATCTGCCTGTTCGGCGCGTTCAACTTCCTGTTCATCATGGGCAAAGTGGAGCCGCTGGCGATAAAAAAAGGTGAGACGACCGCCAAAGTCGTCCCTGCCGATCACAACATTTAACCCGGACGCGGAGAGAAACCATGACCAGTGAACAGCAGCTGCGCGAAGAGATTTGTCAGGTCGGCAAGAGCCTCTATGAGCGAGGCTACACCGTCGGCACCGCCGGCAATATCAGCGCCCGCCTGGCGGATGGCTGGCTGATTACCCCTACCGACGCTTGCCTGGGCCGCCTGTCGCCGGAGCAAATCGCCAAAGTTAACCGCGACGGCCAGTGGATTTCCGGCGAAAAGCCCTCGAAAACGCTGCTGCTGCATCGCCAGGTTTACGATCGCAATCCTGAAGTTCAGGGCGTGGTACATACTCATTCCACCAACCTGGTCGGGCTGACGCTGGAAGGCGTCTGGCAGCCGGAAAGCATTCTGCCGCCGATTACGCCCTATCAGGTGATGAAAGTGGGCCGTATTCCACTGATTGGCTACTGCCGTCCCGGCGCGCTACAGGTGGCGGAACAGGTTGCCCGGCTCGCCTGCGAAGTGCGCGGCGTGATGCTGGAGAGGCTTGGCCCGGTCGTCTGGGGCCGTTCGGTGCTCGCCGCCTGCTTCGCGCTGGAAGAGCTGGAGGAAACCGCCCGACTGTGGCGCCAGGCGCCGGTGAAGCCGCAGCCGCTGGGCGACGGCGAAGTAGCGGAACTGTGCGAGGTTTTTGCCGCCCGCTGGTAACCGACTTTTACCCTACAAGGAAATAATAATGAAAAAAACTTACGCGGGCGTGCTGCTTTCCCTGGCCGCCCTGACCGGCGCCGCTCAGGCGCAGAGTCTGGTTTATGTCTCCAACGCCGACAGCGGCACCGTGACCGGCTATCAGCTGGATAAAGCGAAAAAAGCGCTGGTGCCGATCGGGACGTTTCCGGCAGGCGCGAAAGCGATGTCGTCAGCGGTGTCGCCGGATAAGAAAATGCTTTATGTCTCGATACGCAGCAAACCCTACAGCGTCGCGGCTTATCATATTCAGCCCGACGGCCAGCTGGTGAAAGCCAGCCAGTCGCCGCTGCCGGAAAGTATGGCTTACCTCTCCACCGATAAGACCGGGCATTTTTTGCTCAGCGCTTCTTACGGCGGCGACCTCTTCAGCATTAACCGCATTGACGGCAACGGCCAGGTCGAAGCCCAGCCGGTTCAGGTGGTGCACACCGGCAAGCGCGCCCACGCTATTCAGGTCGATCCCACCAACCATTTCCTCTATGTCACGCTGCTGGGCGCCGATCAGCTTCTACAGTATCGCTTTGATGCCGCCAGCGGCAAGGTCATGCCGAACGACCCGCCTTTTATAAATATCCAGAGCGAAGCCGCTACCGGGCCGCGCCACTTTGTTATCGCGCCCAACGTGGATAAGCAGGGCAAACGCAGCATCTATGTGCTGACCGAGATGGCGGGCAATATCAGCCAGCTGACGCTTAACGCCGACGGCACCACCACGCCGGTCGCGGTAGTCGACTCCGTTTCGCCGCAGGAAGATATGCAGCGCGGCGAAGCGCGGCCGTTAACGGGCGACGATAAACTGCCGCCGCCGCATAAGCCTCGTATCTGGCAGGCGGATATCCACCTGACGCCGGATGGCCGCTTTCTTTACGCCACCGAGCGCACCAGCAGTACCCTTTCCTCTTTCTCGGTCGATGCCAACGACGGCCATCTGACTTATCTCGGCAGCATTAAAACCGAGCAGCAGCCGCGCGGCTTCGCTATCGACAGCAGCAGCCGCTTCCTGATCGAGTCGGGCCAGAAGTCGACCCAGCTTTCGCTCTACTCGATCGATGCGAAAACCGGCGCGCTGACGCTAAACGGCCGCTATCCCACCGGCAAAGGCGCCAACTGGGTGTCGCTGGTCGAAGAGTAACACTTACGGGCCCGGACGGGCCCTGAATGGCCAATAACAGGAGACAGTATGAAAAGCCGATATTCCTTCCTTTCCGCCCTGTGTGCGACGGGCCTGATCGCGCTGGCCACCGTGCCTGCCGCGCAAGCCGAGGAGAAAGTGGTCGCCACCGATCTGGAGCCGCTGCATCACGTTATTCTGGAAAATCAGTACGTCACCGTGATGCGAGTGATGATCCGGCCCGGCCAGTCCACGCTGTTTCACGAGCAGCATCTCGATTATGTCAATACCCATGTCAACGGCAGCCTGGTGCATATCTCTTATCCCAACGAGCCGGCGAAAGATCTGGAGATGAAAACCGGCAACGTTAAGTTCGGCGCCCACCAGGGCAAATCCGATACCGATAAGGTCACCAACACCGGCACCACGCTGAATCACCAGGTCGCTTTCGAGATCAAACAGCACGGCCCGCAGAATTTCGGCGGCGCGACCCGGCCTGACAACCCAGAGTTTAAACAGGTGCTGGATCAGAAAACGGTGAAAGGCTGGAAGGTAACGCTGCAGCCGGGCGAAAGCACCACGCTTTACACGCAGCACGGGCCTGGCGTGCGCGTCTTTTTTACCGAAGGCCGCCTGCTGGAATCTATTCCCGGTCAGCCTAACCACAACAAAGAGGTCTGGCTGCATCGCGGCGACGCCATGTTGACCCAGTCCGGCCAGGTAGAATTAACCAACGGCGGCGAAACGCCGCTGGTCTTCAACGATTACGAACTGCTCTGACGCGCCGTGGCGAACGCAGCGCCGTTCGCCTCCGTCTAAAAACCGCCCGGCAACAGGGCGGCCAGCCGAAAACCGGCTTTTCTATTTTTTCTTTTTACAGGAGCATGTCAGGTGAGACGATTCAGTCCGCCTTTGGCGATCTGCCTGATCCTTTTCACCGGGATAGCGTCTGCCGCCGCGCAGTCGTCGGGGGATCTTATCGCCAAAGGAAAATATCTGTCGCTGGCCGCCGACTGCGGCGCCTGCCACACTTCGCCGCAGCAGGGCGCGCCGATGGCGGGCGGTTACGCCATTCACTCGCCGCTGGGCGATATTTACGCCAACAACATCACGCCCTCGATGCGTTACGGTATCGGCGACTACAGCGAGCAAGAGTTTGCGCGCGCGGTCAGGGAAGGCGTGGATAAACGGGGCCGCCACCTTTATCCGGCCATGCCCTATACCGCCTACAACAAAATCAGCGATGAAGATATTCACGCGCTCTATGCCTACTTTATGCACGGCGTCGCGCCGGTGGATCGTGCCGCGCCACAGACGCATCTGCCCTTTCCGTTCAGCATCCGCGCTTCGATGGCGGTGTGGAATTTGCTCTTTGCGGACAACCAGCGCTTTACGCCGCAGCCCGATAAATCGTCTGAGGTTAATCGCGGCGACTATCTCGTTAACGCGCTGGCGCACTGCGACACCTGCCATACGCCACGTAACTTCCTGATGGCGCAAAAGAATGACCAGGCGTTTTCCGGCAGCAGCCTGGGCAGCTGGTACGCGCCCAATATCACGCCGGACGCGCAGTCGGGCATCGGCAGCTGGAGCCACGACGAGCTGGCGCGCTACCTGAAAACTGGCCATATCGCCAAAGCCCAGGCCGCCGGGCCAATGGCGGAAGCGGTTGAGCACGGTCTGGCGCATCTTAGCGATGAGGATATCAACGCGATTGCCGCTTACCTGCGGCAAATTCCTGCCGTCAGCAGCGGCGCTGCCCGCGCGCGCGACAGTTACGGTCAGGCTTCAGATGCCGAACAGCGGCTGCGTGGCCAGCACGCGCAAAACGATCCCGGCTGGCAGGTTTTCAGCGGCAACTGCGCCAACTGTCACCAGCCGCAGGGTCAGGGCAACGCGCACTATCCTTCCCTGTTTCACAACAGCGCCACCGGTGCAGAGCAGCCCGACAATCTGGTTTCCGCCATTCTGTTCGGCGTGCGGCGCGGTGATATCGCCATGCCTGCTTTTGGCCCGGACGCCGACTTCACTAATCGCCTCAGCGACCAGCAGGTTGCCGATGTCAGTAACTATGTGCTGCGAAACTTCGGCAATCCGGCAGTGACCGTCACTGCCGCGCGGGTGAAGCAGCTGCGCGAAGGCGGCGATACGCCTTTACTGGTGAAGCTAACCCGGCCCGCGGCGCTGCTCGGCCTGCTGGCCGTCGCGGTAATAATTATCGCCGGCGTTATTCTGCGCCGCCGTAAAAGGAGGTCATATGCAGCCCACTAATCCCGCCCGACGTCGGCTGTTAAAAGGGATGGCCGCGCTGTCGCTCAGCGCCTGCTGCGTCTCGCTCTTTCCCGGCGCGCTGGCCGCTCAGCCCGCTGGCGCCGACTTTAGCGAGCTTTCCGCCTTTCTGGTCAGTCGACCGGTCAGCGCGATCCTCAGCCAGCGCTATTACGCTGCCCTTGTCCGTCACTACGCGGATTTTCCGACACATCTGACCTCGTTGAACGATTACCTCGCTGCGCGGCAGTTTACGCACGTTGACGATTTTCTGGCGGCGACGCCCAACGGCTCGCCGCTGTTCAACACCGCTTCGCTGATTATTGGCAGCTGGTATACGGGCGTGGTCGGCGAAGGGGCAAAAAGCGAACTTATCGCCTATGCCGAGGCCATGATGTATCAACCAACCAAAGGCTTTCTGGTGGTGCCGACCTATGGCGGCGGCCCGGATTCCTGGGGCGACAATCCCGAAACGGCTAAAAAGGAGGGATAACAATGAAAAATATTGATGCCGATGTGATTGTCATCGGCTCTGGTGTGATGGGCGGCCTGGTGGCGACGCAGCTGGCGAAGGCGGGAAAATCGGTGATTATCCTTGAGGCCGGCCCGCGCGTTAAGCGTCAGGAGATTGTCGAACGCTTTCGCAACTCGCCCTTTAAGATGTCGCTGACCAATATGAAATTACAGGGCGTCGGCTCGCCCTATCCCGATTTGCCTCACGTGCCCTCTACCTATGGCGAATACCTGCAGCAGACCGGGCCGGTCAAATACCCTACCAAATACCTGCGCGTGGTCGGCGGCACGACATGGCACTTCGGCTCCGCGCTGTGGCGCATGATCCCTAACGATTTTAAGCTGCAAAGCCTGTATGGCCGCGGCCGCGACTGGCCAGTGACCTATCAGGATCTGGAACCCTGGTACGGCGAAGCGGAGCGCGAGCTGGGCGTGTCGGGCATGGATGGTCAGGATGAGAGCGGTCATGGCGGCGAGGCCTGGCCGCCGCGCTCCACGCCTTTCCCGATGAAGGGGCTGGAGCCGAGCTATCTGTTTAAGCGTCTGTCGACGCTGTTGGGCGAAGGCGGCTATCATCCGGTGATGGAGCCTAACGGTCGGGCTACTCGTCCCTATGGCCAGCGCCCGGTCTGCGCGGGCAACAATAATTGCAATCCGGTTTGCCCTATCGCCGCGAAATATGATGGTTCTATGCATATTGACGAGGCCGAGCGCCACGGCGCCAGGCTACTGGATAATTCCGTGGTGTATAAAATAGAGGCGGACGAGCAAGGCAACATCAGCGGCGTCTGGTATCGCCGTCCCGACGGCAGCAATCATCACCTGACCGCCAGCTATTTTGTGCTGGCCGCCTACGGTATCGAATCCCCTAAACTGCTGCTGATGTCCGCTTCGGAACGTTATCCCAACGGCATCGCCAACAGTTCCGATCAGGTTGGGCGTAATCTGATGGGCCATACCGGCATCAGCATGAACGTGATGATGAAGGAAGATGTCTGGCCTGGTCAGGGGCCAACCGAGCTGCTGGTTTACCTTAATAACCGCGACGGCGCATTCCGCAAGGATTTCCCCAGCTACAAGATTAAAGTCCGTAACACCGTGCCTACGGCGGACTATGCCGCCTCGCTGATTAAAAAAGGCGTGCTGGGTTCGAAACTGGACGAAGAGTTAAAAAGGCTGTCGGCTCGCTCGCTGAATTTCGCTATTGATTTCGAAACGCTGCCGCTGGCGGAAAATCGTATTGTACCCAGTAAGAGCAAAAAGGATGCGATAGGCATTCCCGTGCCGGAAATTTATTACAGCGTTACCGATTACTGGCACGCAGGAAAAGAACAGGGTCTGAAAGACTTTAATAATTTCGCCCGACTTTTAAATGCGGATATATCAAAAATCGATACCGGCTATCAGGATCGCCAGCATATTATGGGCACCACTATTATGGGCGACGACCCTGCCAGCTCCGTGGTTAATAAAGAGTGCCAGAGCCACGACCATCCCAACCTTTTTATTGCCGGCACCAGCGTTATGCCTTCCGCGTCCTGTATGAACCCTACGCTGACCGGCGCCGCGCTTAGCCTGAGGCTGGCAGATTATATGTTGAACACGGTTAAGGTTTAAACTAACCAAAAGAAGTAAGTATTATTCCACAGGCGAAAGCGATCCGTTTTCGCCTTTTATTCCTCCTTCCTTTACTGCCGCATGAAATTGTGAATCCGCTTCTGAATAAAATGTAAATTTCATAGGGTCGGCGATAAAAATTCGAGCCAGCTCTGATAATCGATGATAAAATCCGCATCGGATAAAAAATGCCTTTTCACTACTTTTGACCGCGCGCTAAAGTGCCGACGAAAAGATGAAAAGGAGTCCGTTATGTTTGGCGCCGCAGAAAAGGAATCGCCGCCCACGCCTGAAATGGCGAAAAAGCTGGCGACTATCCGTTCTTATCAAGATCGGGAAGGGAGAACAGAGAAAATGAGCAGGCAGCTTAACCACTTTGACCAGCTGGAAAAGGACACCCGCCAGATAAAACTGGATCTGGCGGTACTGACCGCACGAGCCGAGACTTTTGTGACCAAAAGCGAGTTCGGCGAGCTGGCCGCGCAGGCGGAAACCTGGGCGACAAGAGGCCATGTCGAAGTGTTGACGGAACGAGCGGGCACCTTCGCCACTAAAAATGATATCGCCGACCTGGCGACGCGAAACGAAGCTTTCGCTATCAGAAGCGATCTGCAGGTGTTAACCGAACGGGCTGAAACTTTCGCGACCAAAACCGATCTGCAGGTGCTCACCGAGCGGGCAGAGACTTTTGCCACCAAAAGTGATATCAGCGGACTCGCCTCAAAAGCCGAAACCACCGCAATCCGCAGCGATCTGCAGGTGTTAACCGAACGGGCTGAAACATTCGCGACCAAAAGCGATCTCCAGGTGCTCACCGAGCGGGCTGAAACTTTCGCGACCAAAAGCGATCTCCAGGCGCTCACCGAACGGGCTGAAACTTTCGCAACCAAAACCGATCTGCAGGTGTTAACCGAACGAGCAGAAACCTTTGCCACCAAAAGCGACCTTCGTGAACTGGCGGTGCGATACGAAGCCTTTGCCACGCAGAAAAGCCTGATTGAGCTTAGCACGCGCGTGGATACGCTGGCGTCGCGAGAGGATTTGCATATGCTGCGGGTTGAGGTTTATAAGGCGATAACCATGCAGACCAAATGGCTGACGGCCTGTATGTTTACGGTTGCCGGTATGTGCCTGACTATTGCAAAGTGGATTTTTGTCTGAGCCCGCGCCCGGGCAAAAGTGAGTCCTGAAGCACACCCGCACAAAAGATAACGGACGGCTTCCTGCCGTCCGTGCATTTTACTTCGTTAAGCGAATTTACTTCAGGCGCCAGGCGATAACGCTGTCCCCTGCTTTGGTGCCCAGCGAACCGTGGCCGCCTGCGGCGATAATCACATACTGCTTGTTATCAGCGCCCATATAGGTGGCTGGCGTCGCCTGGCCGCCTGCCGGCAGTTCGGTTTGCCACAGCAGCTTACCGGTGTTGATATCGTAAGCGCGGAAGAAGTTATCCGCAGTCGCGCCGTGGAACACCAGATCGCCCGCCGTGGTCAGCGGGCCGCCGTGTGCCACCATGCCCATCGGGAAGCCAATCGGGAAGCGGCCCGGCAGAAAGGTGGTTTTCAGGTTTTTAGTGGTACCCACGCGGCGCAGCCACTCGGTTTTACCTGTGGTCAGGTCAACACCCACCATACGGCCCCACGGCGGCGCGATGCAGGGAATGCCCAGGCCGGAAGCGAACTGCTGGATATGGATAGCGTAGTCGCCTTCAAAGTTTTCATTCCAGTACGGCGTACCCTCTTTAGTGAACAGGCGCTTGTTCTCCGTATCCGGCGTACGCTTGATCAGATTGTATTTGTAGGCCAGGCGCACCGGAGAGGCAACCAGGATCTGACGCTCAGGATCGACCGCCACCGAGCCCCAGTTAAAGACGCCGATATTGCCAGGGAAAACAATCGTCCCCGCTTCGGTGGAAGGCGTCCACGGATTGCCGTCGTAACGCATAGATTTAAATTCGATACGACAGGCCATCTGATCGAACGGCGTCAGCCCCCACATCGACTTCTCTTGCAGCGGGTCAGGAATAAAGTTCAGCGCTGAAACCGGCTGGGTTGGCGAAAACTTCTCGCCCGGCACGCCGCCTTTGGTGGAAACCTCGACCTGGTTAATCGGATAGACAGCCTGGCCGGTCAGACGATTCAGCACGAACAGGTTGCCGGTTTTGGTCGGCAGGATCATCACCGGCTGACGGCTACCCTGATAGTCGATATCCAGCAGCGACGGTTGGGAAGGATTATCACGATCCCAAAGGTCGTTTTTAGAGGACTGGAAGCGCCATTTAAACGCGCCGGTTTTTAAATCCAGCGCCACCAGCGTATCGCGAAACTTCTCGGTATTGCTGTTGGCATCGCGACGAGCGCTCAGCTCGTCCGGAGAAGCGTTGCCGAAAGGCACATACACCAGACCGTTTTTCACATCGGCGCTCAGCGTAGCCCAGGCGACAGGCGTATCCTGCGGATAAGTCTGGCCCGCCGACAGCGGCTGCGTCTGCTGTGGGTTGGCCGGGTCGAAGTTCCAGACCAGGCGGCCGCTAACGGCATCGTAAGCGCGGATAACGCCCGACGGATTGCCGCTGTCGTAGCCGTTGTCCATTACCGAACCGCCTACGATCACCAGATTGCCCGCGACCAGCGGCGCGGCGGTCTGCATCAGCGCATGTGGACGGATATTGCCCATATTCGCGCGCAGATCGACAATGCCGTTTTCGCCAAAGTCGGCGCACGGCTTGCCGTTGTCCGCATCCAGCGCAATCAGCTTAGCGTCGGTGGTTGCGTTGAAAATACGTTTGCGGCACAGCGCGGGCGCTGCAGCATCCGTGGAAGGCGAAGACTGACCTTCCGGCGCATAGTAGCTGACGCCGCGGCAGGTCTGGTGCTGCTGCAGATAAGAACGATCTTTCGTCGGCTGATATTTCCACTTCAGTTCGCCGGTCTCGGGATTCAGCGCGTGAACCTCGTTATGCGGCGTACAGAAATAGACGGTATTGTTTACCTTCAGCGGCGTGGCTTCAAACGTGTACTCCGTTGCGTCCTTCTCGGTGCGCAGGTCGCCGGTATGATAGGTCCAGGCCACTTCCAGGTTGCTGACGTTGTCTTTGGTAATCTGCTTCAGACTGGAGAAGCGCAGACCGTTGCTGGTGCCGCCATAGGCTGTCCAGTCGTTGCCGGCCACGGCGGTATCCACCGGGTTGCGCTTGCTGGTCAGATTGCCTTCCTGCGGATAAGGGTCATAGAACGCCAGGCCGATCACCAGAGCGATAATGACCATGACCGTCGTACCCAGAAAAGGATGAAAGCCTGCCGGTTTGGCCGGATTATGCGCTTTTGACAGCGGACGCACGATCCACGGCAGCGCCAGCCAGACGCCGATCAGGCCAATAATATCGCCGCGCGGGATCCACTGCCATTTATCAAAGCCCACCTCATAAAGCGTCCAGCCGACCACCAGCCACATTAAAATCGCATAAATCGACAGCGCGATTTTTTTATTTTTAAACAGCGCCACAGCCGTAATCAGCAGGCCAATCGCCATGACGACATAGAATGGCGAACCGCCCAACAGCAGGAGTTTTCCACCCATGTAAAGCATAGCGATACCAATAATCGCTATAACGATACCCGTTAGTTTTATCATTTTCGTCTCTCGAATTAATGCCAGGGAAAGGTCGTTATCGAATTACAATTTAACAACATAAAATTAACCAAAACTTTGCAGAAAGAAAATACCATTTAATTTATGTATTTTAGGTGATAATTCAGCGACGGAAGGATTATGTCGATTATGCGCGCGGATCGGGCACAGTGCTGCGCCGCGTGAATGAAAGGGAAAAGCTATTTTCAGATTTTATCGGACAGGGAGAGCGCTGGCTTTCGCCATTGAAAAAAGCCGGAAGCCTGATGCGCTTCCGGCTCTCTCTGCCAGCGGCTTTATTTGCTATAAAGCTGGCGTAATTTCGCCTGGTAGGCTTCGACGTTATGTTCAGTTCTGATTCTGGCGATGGAAGCGTTGGCCTTGTCGTGGATCTGCTCAGGAGAACGAACGATATCTTCAATAATCGCTTTCATACGATCAACAGTATTCCTGCGCAGGGTATCGCGATCCTGCTGCGAGGTTATGCTGAAATCGCAGTCGTCGTTTAGCGGATGGCTAATCAGCCAGCCAGCCTCCTGCGGATTGATCTCCGGCAGCGCCCGCACGTTGGTGGTGATAACCGGGCAGCCGCAGGACTGCATTTCCAGCACTGAAAATCCATAGGTTTCAGCCCAGGTTGGCAGCATGCCGACATCCGCTTTCTGCATCAGCAGCATCACTTTGTCGTTAGGCATAGCGCTGTGATGTTCAAAAAGAGCATAGCGCGCGATTGTCGCCTCCGTTTCACGAGCGAAAGCGGGATCGTCCTGAAACTCGCCGAAGGCGTAGTTGCCGGTTTTAGTAAGGTCGCCAACCAGGGTCACTTTGATCTGCTCAGGCTGAATTTTTTTCTCCGCCAGCAGTTCGCCGAACGCCTTGACGATTTCGCCGCCGCCCTTGCGATAAAAGTCTTTGCCAACAAAAACAAAATGAACCGGGTCAGCGGCGTTGCGCGCTGGCCGTTCGGTCATGTAGAGCTTTTGCGGCGGATGCATCACCACCATCTTGTCGCGCAGCACGCGCGACAGCTCCGGGCTGTCGTTAAACAGCTTCATCTCCATCTGGTAGGCCGCGCCGGAAAGCGCAATTAGCGCTAAACAATTATTGGCGGTCAGCGCAGATGAAAGCTGCCGTAGCTTAGCGCGATTGTCCTCTTTGGTGCCGTTTTTAGGCGGCAGAATGCGCGGCAGCTCGGTTTCGAACGTCGCCACCCATTTACGGTCGGTGATCGCTATCTCATTGAAAACGTGAAAGACATCAATCTTTTTTTTCTGCACGCCTCCCAAAGGACGAAACAGGAAAATCTTGTCTTTTTTGAGAAACTTCATGTTAACAAGGTTAATATAAGAATAGATGTTCTTGTTTTTGAAGTTCACATATTCCACGTCAGCATCAACAATTATCGTCCGTTTCTCCGGGTAGTTATCGTTAGATACGCCGACTCTCATACCGCCACCTCATAGAAAATAATGCTAACTGCACTGAGTAATGTTATTAGAATTCATATTTGCCCTGGTATTGATTCCATGACGCCCCGGTACTCCACCACATTGCCTGCGGCAAGTAAATACAGACATATTCTTAATATCATAACTGGCAGAAGCGCGTTCGGCGCGCAGAGGCGGTCGCGACGCGGCAATAGTTAATTTTTGGTTAAATTTTACCACCACCGCTTTGTTATGGTTTAGTTAAAATTGGCCACAAAAAACGCACATCAAAAGAAACCTTTAGAAATATAACCTTACATTACGCCCAATCCTTAGCCATTCGCTACCCGTCTGGTCGGGAGTGCTGCCGCTTACCGAGCGACGAGCTGTTCTTCTCTTCGCTGGCTGTCAGCCCGTAATAAGGCCAGAATGAATCAGAATAAAGTAAACAAAAAGTTAAATACATACGGATTTCGCCATCAAAGTATTATGGCAGCTAATTAAATCCTCTTTCCCTGGCAAAACCGCACCAGCCACTTTTTTCATCGGTTAAAGGGCTATTAATCGTCATGACTTTTGCTGCCGTATAATATCTGTTCCGCACGCCGCCACTCTTGCTGGCGCGCAATAGCGCCTGGCGATTTCCTCAGTCAGATATTTCTGTATTTTCCTGCAATTAATCCGGGTTTGTTCTTTAAGGAGAAAAGGAGTTTAAAAACACGGCTATCTGAATAAGAAACGTCCGATAAGAGGAGAGACATATTCAGTTTCAGATTTTCGGAAACTAAATGCCAGTAACAGCCAAATACCAACAAAAAGTCCCGGAACGTTATTTTGTCTGGCCGCTGTTTTGTCCTGCCGCAGTCAGCACGGTCATCACACGCCAGCCTGTTGATTTACTATAAAATTTGTTGCGGATGGTCGCATCGCCGGCCTCATCAGGCTAAACTCGCCCTGAACTTTTCACCCTGAGATAACCATGCTTAAAGACAATTTTAACGATCTTATCTCACTGATGGTGATTGCCCGTGAGAGAAGCTTTACCAAAGCAGCTGCCAGGCTGGGCGTGTCGCAGTCGGCGCTCAGCCACGCCATCCGCGGTCTGGAGGAGCGCTTACAGCTGCGCTTGCTGACCCGTACCACGCGCAGCGTCGCGCCAACCGAAGCAGGCGAGCACCTGATTAAAACCATCGGCCCGCATCTGGAAGAGATTGAAAACGAACTCAACGCCCTGCGGGAACTGCGCGACAGGCCGTCCGGCAATATTCGCCTTAACGTCAGCGAACATGCGCTGAGCTTTGCGCTGTGGCCAGCCGTTGAACCGTTCTTACGGGCATGGCCGGAAGTCAATCTCGAGATATTTACCGACAATTCCCTGGCGGATATCGTCAGCGGCCGTTTCGACGCGGGCGTGCGCCTGGGCGAACAGGTCGCGAAGGATATGATTGCGGTAAGGATTAGCCCCGACTGGCGCATGGTGGTGGTAGGTTCGCCCGTTTATTTCGCTCGCCACGGCAGGCCCGCCACGCCGCAGAATCTGCAGCAGCACAACTGTATCAATATGCGCCTGCCGACGATGGGCGGTCTTTACGCGTGGGAGTTTGAGAAAGCGCAGCGAGAAATTCGCGTCAGGGTGGAAGGCCAGCTGACGCTGAATAACCTGCAGGCGCGCATCAAAGCCGCCATTGCAGGTTTGGGTCTGGCGATGGTGCCAGAGGATACCGTGGTGGAAGCGGTACAGGCGGGTCAGTTAGAGCTGGCGCTGGAAGAGTGGTGCGCGCCTTTTCCCGGCTACTTCCTCTACTACCCCAGCCGCCGCCAGCACACTTCCGCCTTCGCGAAATTTATCGAAGCCGTGCGCTACAGCGAAAACCAGCCGCGCCTGGGGTCAGCACCGCTCGCGCCTTAAAGTATCAGAAAGCTTCCCAGTTATCGGACGGGCCGCCCGATGCCGCCAGCCTCGGCGCCTTCGCCTTTGCGACTGGCAGGCTGAGCGCTTCTCTGCGGCCGGTGAGACGGAACACCGCCACCGCCTCGTTCAGGCGAGCCGCCTGCTCTTCCAGCGACGAGGCCGCCGAGGAAGACTGCTCCACCAGCGCGGCGTTCTGCTGCGTGACCTGATCCAGTTCCGATACCGCGATGCCAACCTGGCTGATGCCGCGGCTCTGCTCTTCCGAAGCGGAGGAGATCTCATCCATGATATCGCGCACCTGCTGTACCGAGTTAAGGATACCGCTCATCGACTCTTCTGCCTGACCGGCCAGCCGCGAGCCCTTTTCCACGCGGGCAGAGGATTCCGCAATCAGCGCGTTAATATCCTTCGCGGCCACCGCGCTGCGCTGCGCGAGGTTACGCACCTCTCCGGCCACCACGGCGAAACCTCGCCCGTTTTCGCCCGCGCGGGCGGCTTCCACCGCCGCGTTCAGCGCCAGGATGTTGGTCTGGAAAGCGATACTTTCAATTACGCCGGTAATTTCCGCGATTTTCTTCGAGCTCTCCTGTAGCCCAAAGATGCTTTTGATCACACCATCAACAATCGCGCCGCCCTTCTCTGCCGTTTGCGCGGCGGAAAGCGCCAGTTTCGCTGCCTGCAGCGAGTTGTCCGCGTTCTGCTTCACCGTGGCGGTGATCTGCTCCATGCTGGCGGCAGTCTGCTCCAGCGAAGCCGCCTGCTCTTCGGTGCGGGAAGAGAGATCGTTATTGCCCGCCGCGATTTCGCTGACGCCGGTTAAAATGGTATCCGCGCCGCTGCGCACGTTGCCGACGGTTTTCACCAGCGACTGCTGCATCACCGCCAGCCCGGAAAGCAGATGGCCCATCTCATTGCGCGCGCGCGGGTCAACGGCAATCTGTTCCGTCAGGTCGCCCTGTTCGATAGCGTTAATATGCCCCAGCGCGCGAGCCAGCGGTTGGATCAGCACGCGTTTGATCACCGACCAGCTAATCACTACCGCGCCCAGTACCGCCAGCAAAATAGCGCCCATCAGCCACAGCATCTGCGTGAACACCTGCTTGCTTTCGGCGGAAGTGGTTTTCGACAGCTGACTCACGGCGGCACGCCAGCGATCGTAATCGCCCTGCATGATCTTCTGGTTATTGGCCACGTTGATAGTGAACAGGCCCGGCATATCGCGCTGCGCGGCGATCGCCATCAGCTCGTTAAGCTGTCCGGCATAGATCTGATAGCTTTGCGCCAACCGGCTGTTAAGCTCAGGATCGAGGCCGGGAATGACGGGCCCGTTCTGGTAGTTTTTGAAATCGCGATCGGCCAGCGCCAGCTGCTCTTTGCCGTGCGCGACCATGCCGCCCACGACGCTGCTGGTCGGCCCCTCTTTTTGCAGCCAAATCAGCACGCGGTTGACGTCCGCACGCGCGGCATTGAGTTCATACCAGGCGTTGGTCAGCGAGGTCACCTGATCGCTGGCCGTCGAAGCGGTTTCGAAGCTCTCTTTATTGTGGCCGAGCGCGCTGAGAAAGAGTATCCCGGCGACAAGCTGAAGCGCGCCGAAAGCGATAATGGTGCTGAGCAAAAACGAGGAGGTTTTGATTCGGGAAAATACGGACATAGCCACACCTGATTATTGTTTCAGAAGTGAGGACTATCGGCATAGTTACCGGTAACATTAGCAAAAAAAGCGACTTTTTGTGCTAATGCCCAAACGCTAATGCTTAGCTACGTTCGATTTTACGCGCGGCTTCGTCCAGCGCGTCGATAATGTCGTGGAGGGTTTGTGCGGGAAGATCGGCCTGGGAAAGGCGCATATTCAACGCCATACGCATATTGTTGATGGCCCGTTCCACCTCGGGAATGCTGCGGTTGTTGACGAGGATCGCCATCGAGCCGAGCCGGCTGACGATAAGCTCCAGAGCCGCCTGGCCCTGCTGCAGCTGGCGTTCGCCTTCTGCGGTCAGGCTATAGGCTTTGCGCGCCGCCTGCGGGTCGCGTGACTCAATGCACGCAATCTCTTCAAGCAGCGTCAGGTTGGGATAGATAATGCCCGGACTGGGGCTGTATTCCCCTTTGGAAAGCTCTTCAATCGACTTGATCAGCTCATAGCCGTGCGCGGCGCCCTGCGAGATAAAGTGCAGCATCAGCAGGCGAATATCGCTGGCGTCCAGCATTTTTTCGCGCCGCTTTCGGCGGCCGCCGGAGAAGTCATGTTGAGAACTATGCTGTGGTTTCATCGCCTGCCCGAGCCTTACTGTAGGGGAAGCGATAGTAAGTGAGCCTCCCCGAAATTACAACCAGCCTACTTCTGGTGCCAGTACGCTACCGCGCGCACAAAGTCGGCGTCGCAGCCGCGCTTTTCAAAGTAGTCGCTAAGCTGTTTTACCGCCGCGCCTTCGCCCGTCAGCCAGATAAAATAGTCCTGCGGCGGCAGCGCGAGATTATCCAGTTCAGCGATTAGCGATGCGGTGTCCGCCTGCATTTTTCCGCTGCCCAGCCAGTGGATCTCCACGCCTGGCAGATTGCCCAAATAGGGCCGGCCTTTCGCTTCGTCGACGAAGGCGTAGAGTTTAACCGGCCTGTCGCCCAGCGCGGCCTGACGGCGTTTAAAGGCGGGCAAACCCGTTTCATCGCAGACATAGAGCTGGAAGGCGTAATCTTCCGGCACGATCAGCGAGCCGCGCGGGCCGCCAATAGCCAGCCGGTCGCCGGGATGCGCCGTGGCGGCCCAGTCGCTGGCCACGCCCGATTCGTGCCGATAGAAATCCAGCGTCAGACGATTTTTTTCCGCGTTAAAAAGCAGCGGCGTATAGTCGCGCGCCAGCGGACGAATACCGTTCGGCCAGACGATGCCCTCTTCCGTCACCTGCGGCAGATAAAGCTCGCCCGTGGCCGGGTCCGGGAAAAAAACTTTGATATGGTCGTCAAAGCCTGGCGAAGTGAAGCCGGCCAGCGCCTCGCCGCCAAACTCAATGCGGTAAAAGCTGTTGGCGATAAAGGTTTTCGCTATCACTTCCACCGGCCGAAAACGCAGTTCATTTCTTACGCGACGGGGAGCGCGGCCCGTTCTTTCAGTCAAAATAGCTCTCCTGACGGGTACTGGCCCGTAAACAATAACAATTCTCAATAGCAGGAGAAAATATATCTATGATATATCTTGACCGCAAGCGGATTTTTCACCAACGGCGCGCTTATCAGCACAAATTATCCGCTCGGCCTCGCCAGCGCAGGCAATAAAAAAGCCGCCGGGCAGAACGCCGGGCGGCTCGCTGTTATTGCTGTTGGTTAAGGCGTCGTGGCGCTGGTAACGCGCCAGACCACGTTGCCGGCATCGTCCGCAATCATCAGACCGCCCTGCTTGTCCATGGTCAGACCGACCGGCAAACCGCGCACCGATTCCTGATCTTCGGTCAGAAAGCCGGTGACCACAGGTTCAGGATTTCCCTGCGGTACGCCATCGCGGAAGGCGACCCAGACCACCTGATAGCCGTTCAGCGGCTTGCGGTTCCAGCTACCGTGCTCGCTGACAAAAGCGCCGCCGCGATACTTCTCAGGCAGATTCGTACCGGTATAGAACCACAGCCCCAGCGGCGCAACGTGCGAGCTGAGCGCGTAGTCAGGCTTAATCGCCTTTTTCACCAGATCCGCTCGCTGCGGCTGGGCGCGCTCATCCACATGCTGGCCATAGTAGCTGTAGGGCCAGCCGTAAAAGCCGCCTTCCTGCACCGTGGTCATATAGTCCGGCACCAGATCGGCGCCGATTTCGTCGCGCTCGTTGACGATGGCCCAAAGCTTGCCGGTTTGCGGCTCCCACTGCATACCGGTTGGGTTGCGCAGTCCGCTGGCGTAGATGCGGCTGGCGCCGGTCGCGGCGTCAACCTCCAGGATCGCGGCGCGGCGATACTCGGCGCCAATGCCGTTTTCCGTAATATTACTGTTGGAGCCGACGCCGACATAGAGTTTGCTGCCGTCCTGGCTGGCCAGCAGCGCCTTCGTCCAGTGATGGTTAATCGGCCCGCCAGGCAGCTCGGTCAGCTCGGTGCCGGGATCGGTAATTTTAGTCGCGCCGCTTTCGTAGCGATATTTCATCAGCGAGTCGGCGTTGGCGACATAGAGCGTATCGCCCACCAGCTGTACGCCAAACGGCGAGCGCAAATTTTCCAGGAAAGGATATTTCTGCCAGGTTTTGCCATCGTCGCTGCTGCGCAGCAGCGTGATGCGGTTGCCGCCTGGGCCGCCTTTACCGGAGGCATTTTTGACGAGGCCGGTGATCAGCTGTTTCGGCTGGCTAACCGGCGCTTTCGGGCCGCTGGCCTCGACCACCAGCACGTCGCCATTCGGCAGCGTATAAAGCTGGCGCGGATGCAGCAGGCCATCCGCCACCTTCTCGATTTTCAGACCTTCGGCCACTTTGGGCTTTTCGCCCTCTTTCCACGGCGTGCCGCTCGGCACCTGCATCGGCGGCACCAGGAAGTTTTTGGCTGCGGGCAGTTCCGGATTGGGGCCGGTTTGTTTTACGGGATCGATTTTAGCGCCGTCGTCACAGCCGGCGAGCAGCAGCGACACAGCAACGGCCAGCAGCGAGAGCGTGGTTGAACTTTTCATGACTCCTCCTTAAGCGGCGCGATCGCGCACGGCGAGCTGCACGTTGGCGAACAGCATCAGAACCACCGCCAGGGTGGAGAGAATAACGCCCGCGGGCACCACGGCAAAAGCGTCGCGGCTGTGGATGAAGGCGTTGAAGATTTCCAGCACGATCGCCAGCAGATAAGCCCAGAAATGCACTTTCACCGCTGAGCCCTGCGGATAAGAAGCCCCGATCCAGACCTGCACCAGGTTGATCAGGCGCGGAATGATAGCGATGACCAGGCCGATGGCGATCAGCCAGCTTGCGGCGCGCGTCCAGAGAATTTCAGTGCTGTAGATGTAGATGATGTCGAAAATCCAGCCGCCGACAAAGAAACCGAGCGGAACGGGATGAAACAGCGCATAGAGGGCCACCGCGAAGGTCGAGTGGCGGGATGTTGCCTGGGAAGTCATGTACCGGCTCCTTATACAGGGGAAACGCGCGCGGCCTGAAAGCGATGCGGCGACGCAGACTGTAAAAGGTTAGTAAAGTTAGTGACTTCTTGTTTGATAATGTGAAGAAAAATAACATAAGGGCTGTGCGACGGCCCGGCTTGCCACACCCTGCCCGGGCGGCAAACCGGGTTACATCATCTCAGCCAGCCTGCTGACGCAGCGCGGTCAGCGATTGCCGCTGCTCTCCTTTTTCATCAAAATTGCTGGCATCCAGCCAGCGCTCAAATGTGCGATGCAGCAGAGGCCATTCGCTGTCGATCACGGAAAACCAGGCGGTGTCGCGACTGCGGCCTTTATAGACGATGGCCTGACGGAACAGCCCTTCATACTGGAAACCCAGCCGCTCGGCTGCCTTGCGCGAAGGGGCGTTCAGGCTGTCGCACTTCCACTCATAGCGCCGATAGCCCAGCTGCTCAAAGGCGTAGCGCATCAGCAGGAAATGGCTTTCGGTGGAGAGCGGCGTGCGCTTCAGCGCCGGGGAAAAAGCGACGTGGCCCACTTCCATTACGCCGTGCGCAGGTTCGATACGCATCAGCGCCAGCGTGCCTACCGCGCGGCCGCTTCGCAGATCGATAACGGCAAAATGCAGCGGATCGCGACTGGCTTCGGCCTGAGCGAGATAGTCGCGCAGCTCCGAAGCGGAAAACGGCCCGGAAAACATATAGGTCCAGTCACGGCCATCTGCGGCGCTGCCCCAGGCTGCCAGCAAATCTTCGTAGTGGCGAGCACTCTCCAGCGGCACCAGCTGGCAGAAGCGGCCCGTCAGCGTCACCCGTTCCGGATAAGAGCGCGGCGTCCAGTTCGGCAGCGGCTCGCCAACCGGTTGTTGAAATTTATTTAGCGTTACGGACACCTGTTGCCTCCACGGCTACTGAGCTGATTTTCCTGTATAAGCTGAAGCGCGGTAAAAATCCACTAAAGCTATTCCCGGTCGATAAATCGTCCCGGATAGTCCGGCGGCGGATTTTGTCGCTCATTAAATCGGCCAAACAGCCGATAACGGTTTTGCGCAATCAGATTGTAGCAGCGGTCGCTGATGAATTTTGGACAGAAGCGCAGGACGGAGAGCGCTCGCCACGGCCAGGGCAGCCCCAGCATCACGCGGAAAATGGCATCGGCGCGCAGATAGACCTGGCCGCGATCGAGCAGGACGATGGTATTGATCTCGTCCGGCGACATGCCGGCGGCTTTCAGCAGCGCCTTGCCTTTATCGGTCTGCACGGCAGCCAGGCGCACGCTACGATTTTTGTCATAGCGCAGCAGGAAATTTACCCAGCCGTTGCAAAGTTTGCAGACGCCATCGTAGAGGACGATACGTTCCTGCGGCGGGATTTGAACATCGGTCATAGCATCACCAGAGTCAGATAAGAATAACAAGCCGCTTTTACGCGATCGGGCCTTAAGCCTGGCCTGAAAAGCGCTATTCATCCATTTACGTTTCAGGAACACCAGTTATGCCGATTACGCCAGGCGAAACCCGATACCAGCTCGCGCTGGAAATGCTCACAGCGGACGACGCGGGCCGGGATGAAATTCTCAGTAAATTCACCCGGCTGACCAGCGAGCTGCTGGGCATTCCGGGCAGTTTCGTGTCGATCATGAACGAGCATCAGCAATATATTAAGGCGGCACAAAACTTTTCGCTGCGGCAAAGCTCGCTGGAAGACGCACTCTGTCGGCATACCCTGGCCAGCGGCCAGGTGATGGTCTGTCCTGATACCCATCTGGATGAACGTTTTCACGCTCATCCCCTTATTCAGGATTCGCCCTTTATTCGTTTCTATGCGGGCGCGCCGCTGAAAATGCGCGACGGCGCTATCGTCGGCACCCTCTGCGTGGCGGACGTGCAGCCGCATATTTTCAGCCAGGAAAAAGTCAAGCTGCTGGAACTGCTGGCGGAGATCATGACCGCGTGGCTGGACGCCTGGTATCACACCAGCCTGCGTGACATTGTCACTTTATTGCCTAACCGTCAGCGCCTGATCCGGGATCTGGAAAAGCTGGAAGACAAGGGCGAGCTGACGCCGCACAGCCTGGTGCTGATCGACTGTATTGATATGCCACGCGCCTATGAGATCGCCCGTTCGCTCGGCATGCTGGCGCTGGAAACGCTGCTGCAAAACATTGCGGAGCTGCTGCGCACGCGCTTAAAGCTTCGGGATAACGACAGGCTTTATACCGTGTCGAAAGGCCGCTTTGCCCTGCTCTCCGCTGACAAACAGCCAGGCTGGCCGAAGCAGCTTAGCGACAAGCTTGGCCAGGTGCGCGCACGCATTGGCGAAGAGATCGCGATAGATTTGGATATCCATCTTGGCGAAGTTACCTTCACACCCGCGCTTTGTCCGCCGGTCGAGGTGCTGCGACGCGGCGTCAGCGCGCTGCACGAGGCGGTCGGCCAAAAGCTGCCTTTTGCCGCTTACGATGTGGAAAGCGACAACCGCCGCAAAATGGACTTTCTGCTGCTGCACGACCTGGCGGAAGCGCTGCGCAACGAAGGCGGCCTCTACCTGGTTTATCAGCCGCAGATTTCGCTGCACAGCGGACTGCCGGTCGGTATGGAGGCGCTGCTGCGCTGGCAGCATCCCCGCCTGGGCAATCTGCCGCCAATGCAGTTTTTGCCATTGGTGGAGCACACGAACCTGATGGCCGGCGTTACCGACTGGGTGATCGTCAGCGTGCTGGCGCAGCTCAAGCTGTGGCGCGCTAAAGGCATCGATTTACCGGTGTCGGTAAACGTCAGCGTCAGCGATCTGGCGCGCGAAGGCTTCGCCGACTGGCTGGAAAGAATGCTGCTGCGCGCGGGCCTCTCCAGCGATCTGCTGCGTATTGAGTGTCTGGAAACGGAAAAGGTGCTGGAGAGCGCGGAGGCGATGCGCGGGCTGAATCAGCTACGGCTGCGCGGCTTCACGCTGGCGCTGGACGATTTCGGCTCCGGCTACAGCAATCTCAACTACTTAAAGCGCATCCCGATGGACATCATCAAGCTGGACAGGTCGTTGATTGCGCCGCTGGCGGACGACTGCGGCAGCCAGACCATCGCGCGTCATGTGATCACTATGCTGAAAGAGCTGAACTACACCGTGCTGGCGGAGGGCGTGGAGGATGAGGAGACGCTGCTGATGCTGCGCAGCTTCGGCTGCGATGAGATTCAGGGCTATTTCTGCAGTAAACCCCTTCCGGCGGAAGGGGTTGAGCAGTGGCTTAAAAGCGGCAAAGCGCAGTAAAATCAAACGGCTGGCCGGGCGCGGATCAGGATTCCGCCCAAACGGTCTGCGCGTTGGTGAACTCGCGGATGCCGAAGTGGGAAAGCTCGCGTCCGTAACCGCTCTGCTTAACGCCGCCAATCGGCACGCGCGGATCGGAGAAGCTCGGCGTATTGATAAACATACCGCCGGTTTCCACTTTCGCGGCCAGTTTGCGAGCTTTGGCTACATCGCGGCTCCACAGGCTGCCGCCCAGGCCGAATTCGGAATCGTTAGCCAGCGCGATGGCGTCGTCGGCGTCTTTCGCGACGATCAGCGAGGCGACCGGGCCAAACAGCTCCTGCTTAAAGCTGGTCATGCCGGGTTTTACATTGCTCAGCACGGTCGGCGCATAGAAGTTGCCTTCGCCCTGCATAACGTGGCCGCCCAGCAGACACTCCGCGCCCTCGGCGATAGTCGCCTGCACCTGAGAATCCAGCTCGTCGCGCAGATCGTAACGCGCCATCGGGCCGATATAGGTCGCTTCATCGCGGGGATCGCCCACCACCATCTCCTTCACCGCTGCCACGAACTTATCGCGGAATTCAGCGAACACGGCCTCTTCGACGATAATGCGCTTCGCCGCCATGCAAACCTGGCCGCCGTTCATAAAGCGGCCCGCTACGGCGCCTTTCACCGCCGCATCGATATCGGCATCCGCCAGCACAATAAAGGCATCGGAACCGCCCAGTTCCAGCACGCTTTTCTTCACCGCCGCGCCAGCCAGCGCCGCGATCGCCGCGCCAGCCCGCACGCTGCCGGTCAGCGTCACCGCTGCGATACGCGGATCTTTGATAATAGCGGCGACGGCGTCGTTATCGGCGTTAATCACGCCGAACAGCCCTTCCTGCACGCCCGCTTCCGCCAGCACCGACTGCAGCAGCAGCGCGCTGCCCATGATGCTCGGCGCCGGTTTCAGCAGGTAGCTGTTGCCCGCCATGATAATCGGCACCGCGCCGCGCAAAACCTGCCATACCGGGAAGTTCCACGGCATAACGGCCAGGATCGGGCCGATCGGCAGATAGTTGACGTGCGCTTTTTCGTTCTCCACCAGCGTGGCTTCCGGCGCCAGAATCGTTGGGCCCTGCTCCGCGTACCATTCGCACAGGCGCGCGCATTTTTCCACTTCCGCCAGGCTCTGGGTAATCGGCTTGCCCATCTCGTCGGTCATCATTTCCGCCAGCGCACGGCTGTGCTTGCGCAGGCTGGCCGCCATATTGCGCAGCAGCTGGCTGCGTTCCGCCACGTCGGTATGACGCCAGTTACGGAAAGCGCCCTGCATCTGCTCCAGCGCGGTTTCCACTTCGGCGGCGGTGGCGAAAGGCGTCTGGCGAATAATTTCGCCGGTAAAAGGATTGCGGGACACGGCGCCCGACTGCATGGCTGTAGTCATTGAATTCTCCTGTCGGCTTTTTTTGCCGGTTGCGATGTTGAGTTCAGCATAGCCTTGCGAACCATTTCTGAAAAATGAATAATAATGAAAATATCCTGCTCAAAATGAGAATGATGATGGATTTAACCCAGCTGGAAGTGTTCCGCGCTATCGCGGAAGAAGGCAGCGTGACGGCGGCGGCCAGCAGGCTGCATCGTGTTCCCTCCAATATCTCTACCCGCCTGCGCCAGCTGGAGGAAGAGCTGGGGATTGAGCTGTTCAGCCGCGAGAAGCTGCGCCTGCACATCACCGATGCGGGCCGCACGCTGCTTGACTACGCCCAGCGCATTCTGGCGCTGACCGAGGAGGCGCGCGTGCAGGTTTCCAGCCAGCATCCGGCAGGCGTCTTTACGCTCGGCGCCATTGAAAGCACCGCCGCCGTGCGTCTGCCGCCGCTGATCGCCCGCTATCATCAGACCTGGCCGGAAGTGGAGCTGGATCTCTCCACCGGGCCGTCCGGCGATATGACCGACGGCCTGCTGGCGGGCGAGTTCAGCGCGATTTTTGTCGACGGGCCGCCGAAGCATCCGCAGCTGGAAGGTGTTCCCGTTTTCAATGAGGAGATGGTGCTGATCTCCTCGCTCAATCATCCGCCGGTCGCCAGCGCGCGCGAAATCTCCGGCTCGACGATCTACGCCTTCCGCGCCAACTGCTCCTATCGTCGCCTATTCGAAAACTGGTTCGCCCGCGATAACGCCTCGCCGGGCAAGATTTTTGAAATGGAGTCCTATCACGGCATTCTCGCCTGCGTCAGCGCGGGCGCCGGCCTGGCGCTGATCCCGAAAAGCATGCTGGAGAGTATGCCCGGCCGGGACAGCGTCAGCGCCTGGCCGCTGGCGGACGGCATGGGCGAGCTGGCGATCTGGCTGGTGTGGCGCAAAGGCGGCGGCTCCGCCAACCTGCGCGCGATGGTGAAGATGTTAGAAGCCGTGCAGGAGTAAAAGCGCTGAACTACGCTTAAGCCACTTGTTAAGGGAAGGAAAGAATTATGCTGTGGCTGTACAACACATTGATTGTGCTGGCGACTATCGCCGCGATGGAGCTTATCGCGGCGCTTGCGCACAAATATATTATGCATGGCTGGGGCTGGGGCTGGCACCTTTCCCACCACGAACCGCGTAAAGGCTGGTTCGAGGTTAACGATCTCTACGCCGTGGTCTTCGCCGCGCTCTCAATCGTGCTGATTTACCTGGGCAGCATCGGCTACTGGCCGCTGCAGTGGATAGGCGCAGGCATGACCGCCTACGGCCTGCTCTACTTTATGATGCACGACGGTCTGGTGCATCAGCGCTGGCCTTTCCGCTATGTGCCGCGCCGCGGCTATCTGAAGCGTCTTTATATGGCGCATCGCCTGCATCACGCGGTGCGCGGTCGGGAAGGCTGCGTCTCTTTCGGCTTCCTTTACGCGCCGCCGGTAGAAAAGCTGCAGGCTACGCTGCGCCAGCGGCACGGTCGCCGTAGACGTGGGGACGCTGCCACAGCGCCGGAGAACGAGGCGGAACGTTCCGCTTCACGCGAGAAGCCAGCGCCATAGCGCCGCCGCCCGCCAGCAGCGCCAGCTTTTCCGCCTTGCTGGTGCCCTGACGGCGATCCCAGGCTTCGCCGCCGGCGCGATCGACCTTAACGCCGATTTCCCGATAAACGCCGCGCGCGGTGGCGATGGCCCAGGCCGATCGCAGCGGCAAACCGGCCAGCCCGGCCTGCGCGGAAGCGTAATAGGGTTCGGCCGCCGCCACCAGCCGCTGCGCCACTTTCGCCAGCTGCGCGCGCCTGGTCGGCTCCGCGTAATTCTCCAGCGTCAGTCCCTCTTCCGCCAGCCAGTCGAGCGGCAGATAACAGCGGTTGTTCGCCGCATCCTCCACGATATCGCGGGCGATATTGGTCAACTGAAAAGCCAGCCCCAGATCGCAGGCGCGATCCAGCACGCTTTCATCGCGCACGCCCATTACCCGCGCCATCATCAGCCCGACCACGCCCGCGACGTGATAGCAGTAGCGCAGCGTCTCCTCCAGGCCAGGGTAAAGATCGCCGCGCACATCCATCGCATACCCTTCCAGGTGATCGAAAGCCTGCTGCTGCGGAATGGCATGTGCCAGTGCCACTTCCTGAAAAGCGGCGAAAGCGGGATCGCTCATCGGCTCGCCGGAGCAGGCGCGGATCGTCAGCGCCTTCAGCGTTTCCAGCCGCAGCAGCGGTGAGCTTTGCGCCGCTTCGGTCTGGAAACCCAAATGCTGATCGTCAATAACGTCATCGCAGTGGCGGCACCAGGCATAGAGCATCAACGCGCTGCGCCGGGTTGCCGGATCGAAGAGTTTCGCCGCGGTGGCGAAGCTTTTCGATCCTACGGCCATGGTTTGCGTGGCGTGGCTGAGTAAAGCTTCATTCATCGTGAGTGCTCCTCCAGCATCAGGCTGGCGGTGACTTTGGCGGAAGCGATAACGCCGGGAATGCCCGCCCCGGGATGCGTTCCCGCGCCAACCAGATAGAGATTGTCGATTTTGCTGTCGCGGTTGTGCGGCCGGAACCAGGCGCTCTGCGTCAGCAGCGGCTCTACCGAGAAAGCGGAACCCAAATGCGCGCCAAGCTGGTCGCGAAAATCGAACGGCGTGAAGATCCGCTGTGTCACCAGCTGCTCGCGCAGACCCGGCATATAGTTCTCTTCCAGATAGGCGAAGATACGATCGCGCAGGCGCGGCCCTTCCACTTCCCAGTCCAGATCGGCAGTGCCTAAATTGGGCACCGGCGCAAGCACGTAGAAGCTGCCGCAGCCCGGCGGCGCCAGCGTTGGATCAGTCACGCAGGGAGAGTGCAGATAGAGCGAAAAGTCGTCGGCCAGCTTGTCCTGATGAAAAATTTCCTCAATCAGCTCTTTATAGCGCGGCCCGAAGCAAACCGTATGGTGAGCCAATTGGCTGTGCGGATTATTCAGGCCGAAGTAGATCACGAACAGCGAGTTGCTCATGCTCTTTTTCTTCAGCGCCTTCGCCTGCGCCGCGCCGTGCGGATGGTGACCAAGCAGCTTGTCGTAGGTTTGCACCACGTCGGCGTTGGAAGCGACGGCGGCCACTTCAATGCGGCGACCATCGGCTGTTTTCACCGCGGTGATACGGTCGCCTTCCGTTTCCAGCTTGCTGACCGGGGTGTTCAGTTCGATTTCGCCGCCCAGCTCGCGGAAAAGGTTAGTCAGCCCCTGCACCATCGCGCCAGTGCCGCCGCGCGCGAACCAGACGCCCCACTGCCGCTCCAGCGCGTGAATCAGCGTATAGATGGACGAGGCGGCGAAGGGATTGCCGCCGACCAGCAGCGAGTGAAAAGAGAACGCCTGACGCAGGTGCTCATTTTTAATAAATTTCGCCACCATACTGTAAACGCTGTTCCAGGCCTGCAGGCGGATCAGCTGCGGCGAAGCGCGCACCATATCGCCGACTGAGAGGAAAGGCACGCTGCCGAGCTTGAGATAGCCTTCTTTAAACACCTCGCGCGAGTAGGCGTGAAAGCGGCGATAGCCCGCGACATCGTCCGGGTTGAAGCGCGCGATCTGCTCTTCCAGCCGCTGCTGATCGTTATCGTAGTCCATGACTTCGCCCGAGTCCCAGCAGAGGCGATAGAAAGGCGTAACCGGCAGCATGTCGATAAACTCCGCGGTGCGCCGTCCGCTCAGGGCGAACAGCTCGTCGATCGCCGAAGGATCGGTAATCACGGTCGGCCCGGCGTCAAAGGTAAACCCCTGGTCCTGGTAGACATAGGCGCGGCCGCCTGGCTTATCGCGCGCCTCCAGCAGCAGCACGGGCACGCCCGCCGCCTGTAGTCGAATCGCCAAAGCCAGGCCGCCGATACCGGCGCCAATCACTAGTGTTTTTTTCATCAGAAAGCTCGCAGCCGGGGAGTTTTTTTCAGCACGGCCAGCAACGCCTCGCCGACCGGTACCGGGGGCTTGCCTGTCAGAATCCGTGCCATATCAAAAGGCGTCAGGCGACCGGCGTAAAATCTGGCGATCAGGCCGTCGTCCAACTGGTAAAAGCGCTGCATCACCTGCCATCGCCGCTCCGGGCGACCGGCCAGGAACAGCATGCGGTTGAGAACGCGAAAGAAGCGCTGGCGCCGCCATTGTCGGGCGGCAAACCGCGCAATCAGCTTATGCAGCCGGGCGCGTTCGGGCCTGCCATTTTCGGCAATCAAATCCGCCAGTGCCGCCGCCAGCGGCAGCGAATAGCCGGTGGTGGCGTGGAAAAGTCCGGCGCGCAGGCCGCTGCACAGCCGATCGCCCTGCTGCTGCCGAAAAGCCTTTGGCTGACCCTGCAGCGTGATCGGCAAGCTGCCCTGCTCCTCGCGCTGCAGCTCCTGCAGCTGCCAGCCCTGCGCTCGCGCATAGTCGGCAATGCGCTGGCGCGCTTCGTCGCCGTCCAGCGCCGCGCTGTCCTGATAGTGCGTATCCTCGATCAGTAACGTATCCGCCGAGAGCGGCAGCGTGTAGACAAAGCGGTAGCTCTGTTGCTGATCCACGGTAGCGTCCATCAGGATCGGCCGCGTCAGCCCGTGCGGCTCCGCCAGCCGCCACTGCTGGCCTAAAAAAGCCTGTAGCCCTACCGTCAGATAAGGGCTGGGCTGATAGCCGCGGCCGTCGATAACCGCTTCAGCATCCAGCCTGTCGCCGTTGCGCAGCGTGACGCTTTGCGGCGTTACCTCGCTGACTTCGCAGCCGGTGCGCAGATTATCGCCCAGCGCCGTTTCCAGCGCCTCGGCGAAGCTTTCTGCGGTCACGCTGAGATAGTCATTGGGCAGCGTGCGGGTAAAGCGGGGAAAACGCACCTCGTAGCCCTGCCAGCGATGCGCCACCAGCGGACGCAGCCACTCATGCTGCGCCGGCGTTAAGTCATCCTCGTGAAAAGACCAGGTATGATTACCGCCGGCTCGCTCGCCCGCCTCCAGCATCAGCACCCTGAGTCCGGGCTGCTGCTGGCGCAGACGCCAGGCGATGAGTCCATTGGCCAGCCCGCCGCCCACTAAAATCAGATCCCATTTGTTCATTCCGTCGCTCCGCGTCTTGCCGAACGCGGCCCGATTACCTGTTCCACAATATCCGCCGCTCTTTGTGCGCCGCCCGCCTGCTGCAGCTGGCGCTGCGCTTCCTTCATTCTTATGCGATAGCGGTCGTCCTTCAGTAGCGCGGCGAGGTTTTTCGCCATAGTTCTGCTGCTGGCGAAGCGGGAAACGCGCCGTCCCAGACCGTTCCACGCCACGCGGGAAGCGACGCCGGGCTGATCGAAGGCGATGGGGATCGCCAGAATCGGCGTCGAACTGTTGACCGCGTCCGCTACGGTATTCAGCCCGCCGTGCGTGATGACCGCCTGCGCCTGCTGCAGCACGCTGGGTTGATCGGCGAAGTCGGTCACCCAGTCGGCGCCGCAGGCTTGCAGCTCCGCTTCCTGCTCAGTGGTCAGGCCGCCGCAGTGCGCGATCAACAGCTGCACATGCAGGCGCCGACAGGCGCGGGCGATGGTTTTGAACAACCGGAAACGGTGTCCCTGCAGCGTGCCCAGCGAGGCGAAGACGAAAGGCCGAGAGGAGATCAGCGGCCAAAAGCGCTGTTCCGTGACGGAAGGCCGCAGCGGCCCGACCTGGTAAAAGTGTTCAGGCAGCGCGTGCCGTGGGAAATCCAGCGCGGGCACGGTCTGGCTAATCTGCGCCAGCGGCGACAGACACTCATGCAGCCCGGAACGCTCGGAAAGGCCGAAGCGACGGGCGTGAGCCGCGATAACGCGACCGTGCCCGCGCATCATCCAGTCGTAGACGCGCTGGCTGGTGCGGAAGAGTTTCTGCGCCCGATGATCGGTGCCGTAGCTGAACGCCATCACCGGCAGCGGAATGCCCCGTTCGCGGTTAACCGGCAGCGCGCAGGCCACCGACACGAACGGCAGTCCCAGACCTTCCGCCACCAGTCCGCCAGCCGCCTCCATCTGATCGACAATCAGGCCGTCCACCTCAAGCTGCTTTAACGCCTGCGGCAGTTCACGGCACAGCATATCGGTGGCGCGCGACATATCCTTGATCAGCGCGAACAGCGAAAAACCGGCGGGCGAAGCGGCCAGCTTCAGCGTGCGCGCCAGGCTGCCCGGCGGATGAGAGTGCTGGCCGACCGCCTGAAAAGCGATGCGCGGATCGCCGAGCATGTCGCCCGCTTCAGCCTGATGGATAAAAGTAACGCGATGGCCGCGGTTAATCAGCGCCAGCGCCAGCGCCTGCAAAGCCTGCCAGTGGCTGTAGAGCGGCGGCGCGACGACGGCGTAATGGCTCATGCCTCGCTCCTGTCATAGCGCAGTTTCGCCTGGCGCAGCCCGGCCAGGCTGGCGCTACCGGTACAGAAGCAGGCGATCCTGAGCTGGGCGATCACCGTTTGAAAATGGGTGACGGTCGCCTCGAACGAAGCGTTGGCGCTGGCCAGCACCGCCGCCGCCTGCCCGACTAAATCGGCGCCCAGCGCCAGCGCCTTCGCCGCGTCGATACCGTTATTGATACCGCCGGAAGCGATTAAAGGCATCGTCGGCAGCGCGGCATGAATATCCCGCAGCGCTTCGGCGGTAGGAATGCCCCAGTCGGCAAAGGCCATCGCCATTTCGCGGTGTTCAGGCTGTAAGGCTCTTTGCGCCTCGACGGCCGCCCAGCTGGTGCCGCCCGCGCCCGCAACATCGATCATCGCCACGCCCGCTTCGCTCAGGCGATGCGCCACCGCAGTCGAGATCCCCGCGCCCACTTCTTTAACCACCACCGGCACCGCCAGCCTGTCGACCAGCATGGCGACGGCATCCAGCACGCCGCGCCAGTCGCGGTCGCCGCCGTGCTGTAAAGCTTCCTGCAGAGGATTAAGATGGACGATCAGCGCATCCGCCTCAATCATTTCGACCGCGCGTCGGGCGTAGTCCAGCCCGCGCTGACCACGGATCTGTGCCGCGCCCAGGTTCGCCAACAAGGGAATATCGGGCGCGATGGCGCGCAGTTCGCCGCTCAGCCCAAAGCTGACGTCGCTCTCCAGCGCCACGCGCTGCGAGCCAACGCCCATCGCCAGGCCCAGCGTCTGCGCGGCGCGGGCGAGATGAAGATTGATATCGCGGGCGCGCGCCGCGCCGCCGGTCATGGAGCTGATCAGCAGCGGCGCCTGTAGCGGGCGGCCAAACAGCGTGGTGCGGAGATCGATGCCGTCGAGATCCAGTTCGGGCAGCGCGCAGTGTTCAAAGCGCCACCGTTCAAAGCCAGTCCGGCTTTTACGGGCGCCGGCGACCGGGTTAAGTACAATATCCAGATGATCGTTCTTACGCTGTATCAGGTTCGCGTCCTTCATTCACTCTCCGCTCGTGAACACTCAACTAAAAGTCGCCAGCTGTTGGTTAAACCAGCTATGCATAAAGCGCCGTGTCGCCAGGCCGTGCTGGCAGACGGAGAGATGCTGGTCGGCGCTGTGCAGATGTTCATGCAGGCGCGAGCGCACCGCATCGGCCCCCAACAGCGCCACCAGCGTCGACTTGCCGGCATCCTTGTTAATATCTTTTCCCGTGCCGCTGCAGCCGTCCGCCAGGTCGTCCAGCAGCTGGAAAGCCTGGCCCAGATCGTGAGCGAAGCAGCCCAGCTTCTGGCGAACGGCAGGCGACGCGTCGGCAGCCAGCGCCGCCATCTGCAGCGTGGCGCTGAACAACATGCTGGTTTTCAGCTCGTTGGCGTTGGCTATCGCCTCTTCGCTGCGCGCCGCGCCGCCTTCGTTCAGATCCAGAAACTGTCCCTGCACCAGGCCCTGTAGCCCGACGGCGGCGGAAAGCTCCGCCACCGCCTGCGTACGGCAGGCATCAGATAAGCCTTCGGCAGCGGCGACGACGCCGAAAGCGTTGCTGAGCAGCGCGACCGCCGCGAGGATCGCCACATCCTGGCCGAACTGACGGTGAATGGTCGGCCTGCCGCGCCGGAGCGCCGCGTTGTCCATGCAGGGAATATCATCCAGCATCAGCGAAGCGGCATGCACCATCTCCACCGCGCAAGCGAGATCGAGCAGGCCCGGATGATTTTTGTCGCAGCCCAGGTCGCAGGCCGTGAGCAGCAGCAGCAAGGGTCGGATGCGCTTACCGGGCGCCAGCGCGCCCTCGCGCATTGCCGCGCCAACCCGATCGCGTTCGCCACCCGCGGGCAGGAGCTGATCGAGACGCGAATGCAGCGCGTCGCGCAGCGCCCGCAGTTCGCTTTCCTGACTCAGTGATTCTTTCGCGTTGGTTGTAGATGCCGTCACTGGTTTTCCCATCTTAGCGAGTGGATAAATAGAAGACCGTCATGGCCCGCCCGTTTTTCGTCAGGGCGGCGACGGTCAGGCTCACAGGCACTAACGCTATTGCCGTTAAGCCTGGATGATGCCGATTAAAAAAACAAAAAACCGCTGTGATAATGGTTAAAAGAGAACCGATTTAGCCGGTTACTTTCACTATTCAGCTCGCCAGCGTGGTCAGGCGCACTACCCTTTATTGGCTGTTGGCCTAAAAAAACCTGTCTGACGGGTTTTTTGAGTGTAGTTCAATTAACAAGGTAACGAAGACTATTGTTCTTTATGGGTAAAAATTGTTGAACCCGGGCCTGGCTGGTGAAAAAACCATCCGCATAAAAAGCATTATCGTGTTGAACGTATAGCTTTAACTGGGGACATCTATCGGCAGAGAGAGCGGGAATCTCCCCGACAGGCTAAGGCAGGCGTTTTTCACGCGCAGAGAAGGATTAAAATTCACCAATTATTTCAGTCGTTTCAGCGCGCAGTTGCCTGAAATCTCGGTTTTTTCCGATTTTTCTGCGCTAACTTAGTCAGTTTACTGAATCTTTCATAAACTTAGATCCATAACCATTTATTCTGCAGGTAACCAGGCAGACAACGGTTACCGCATTTTTACTTATCTGACGACCGAGGGTTGTCGGCTGGAATTAAGGGAAAAAATGCCACTATTATTCGATGAGTTATCTGGCGCGCCGTCATGGGTACCTGCTTTATTGCTCGTCACGCTCTCTTTCGCGGTAGGATCGCTCGCCCGCTTCATCTTTTTTCGCTTCGTTCTCTACTGGCAGAAACGTGACAGGAAATTTTTTAAATCGCTGGAAAAGCATCTGCGTGGTTCGGTATTCCTTTTCGTCCCTCTGCTGCTGATCACTGTCGGGCTCAATTATATTAATATTCGCCCACACTATCTGGAGCTTATTACCACCACCATTAACGCGCTTATTATTCTTTCGTTCTGCTCTATTTTGGTTCGCCTGACTAACGTTGTGCAGGATATGCTTTTTATCCGCTATGACATCAATCTGTCGAATAATCTACGCGCCCGAAAAGTCCGCACGCAGATAATCTATGTCAAAAAGGTGGTTATCGTCCTGCTGGTGACGCTCTGCGTCTCACTGATTTTGCTGAGTTTTCCCGGCGTGCGGCGCTTCGGCACCACCATTCTGGCCGGTGCCGGCGTCGCCGGTATTATCATTGGCTTTGCCCTGCAGAAGTCGCTGGTTAATCTGTTTGCCGGCATTCAGATCGCCTTTACGCAGCCGATAAAGATTGATGACGCCGTGGTGGTTGAAAAAGAGTGGGGCTGGATCGAAGAGATAAACCTGACGTATGTTGTGGTGCGTATCTGGGATCTGCGCCGACTGGTTTTGCCCATTACCTACTTTACAGAAAATACTTTCCAGAACTGGACGCGTAACAACGCCCAGATATTGGGCTCTGTTTTCCTTTACCTGGACTATTCCATGCCGCTGGAGCCTCTCCGCCAGCATTTTGAAAAGATCCTCAATGAAACAAAACTTTGGGATCGGGAGACTCAGGTACTCCAGGTGACCGATACCACTGACAAGACCATGACTATCCGCTTATTAATGACGGCACAAAACTCCCCGACGGCCTGGGATTTACGCTGCTACGTGCGGGAAAAGATGATTGAGTTTGTGCAGCAAAATTATCCGCAGTGCCTGCCTCAGGTCAGGGCTACGCTGAACGAGCTGCCGCTGGAGCGCGCGGAAGAGCGGTAGTTGGAACAGGGACGGCCAGTGTAGTAAACCTGACCGCAACTGTATCCTGACGCGCCTGCTGGAGCAGGAACCATGCAGGCGCGATTTTTATGACGTCAGTTTAGAGCTGTCCGCTCGCTGAAAATCGTTTTACTTAACTTCCTTCATAAGCTGTTGGGCCGACTTCAGATGCTGCTCAACGATCGGCGTGTGCTCGTCGGCCAACGCTTTTACATCTGAATCTTTAATCTTTCCGGCATCGCTCTGCAGTTTTGCCAGAACCATCTTGTGATCTTTGCTACCGGCGTTTTCCATGTACATTTTGTCAAAGGCATCGCCGCTCTGCTTTTCCAGCTTGTCGGCCATCGCCTTGTGCGCAGCGTCCGGCTCGCTCGGCAGCGTTACGCCTTTTTGCTCCGCGACCGTCTGGACTTTGCTTAAAGCGCCGCCATGATCTTCCACCATCTTCTGCGCAAACGCTTTCACTTCACTGCTTTTCGCTTTGCTTAACGCTATTTTGGCGGCGGCGACTTCATTGATATTGGCCTGCGCCATATCCTTCAGCGCTTTTTCGTCACCGGCGCTGAGCTTGCCGTTTGATGCGGTCTGACTCTGCGCGGCGTTTGTCGGCGTCTGAGCCTGCACGCTGACGGTGCTGAACAGAGCCGCTACAGAGAGGGCCAGCAGCCCAAAAGTTTTATTTTGCATTTTATTCTCCTGAGGGTCACAGATAAGGTTGGCGTCAGGTAACTGGGGGTTGCGCTCCTGTATCATTAACAACGGTAATGGTCAGTATAGTGGATCACCGGTTCAGGACAGAAAGTTAAGCCTGATTTTTAACCAAAGATGGCAGGCAAAGCTTTTGCGCCCGCCAGACTCGCTCAGGAAGCCTGCGAATCCAGCAGGGTTTTCACCAGCGTGATCACCTGTCCGCTTTCGTCGGCGGTCAGCGCGCCTTCGCGGGCAAAGCGTACCCGCCCTTCACTGTCCAGCACCACCACGGCCGATCCGCCCGGCTTAAGCTGCCAGGCACGCTGCGCCACGCCGCGGCCATCGATAATAAACTGCGACCAGGGCGACGCTTCTTTCGCCGACTTCAGGCTGGCACGCACGAACATGGCGCTACCGGGGATAGCGTCGTCGGTATTGACGATGGTGGTGGTTTGATAGCGATCGTGCGGAAAATTCGCCTTGCCCAGCGCGTCAATCAGCGCGGCGTTCTGATCTTTCGCCGATAGTCGCCCGGCCATATGCAGCAGTACCCGCACCTTGCCGCCAAGCTGAGCGCTGTTCCAGGGGCGTTCAGCTATTTTCTTATCCTGCCAGACAAGCTCGCCCTGCACGGCGATCCCGGTAGGCGGTACGCGCTGATTGAGCGCAATGTTGCTGGCCGTGGCGCTGGCGCAAAGGGCGATCAATAAAACAAACAAAACAGGCTGCATAGTTTCTCCATTCAGAATAAATGAAAGGCTTGCCGCTGCGCGGGCTCTTAACCATAGCCTGTTCTCAGCCGGATAGCCCTGTCGGAGCGCGCAGAGCGTGCTCCAGCGCCGCCAGAAAAGCGGTGACCCGGCGCGGCGTATAGCGTCTGGTCGGCAGTAGCGCCCAGACGGCAAGCGCGGGCATCGCCACATCGTTAAGGGTCAGCGCCACCAGCTCTCCGCGCGCTATCTCGTCATGGATATCCAGCGCGGTCAGCTGCGCGATACCTGCTCCGGCCACGCACATTTCGCGCACGCCTTCCACGCTGCTACAGTAAAAGCGCGCTTCCGGCGCGTAGCTGACCGCGTCGCCCTGGCTGTCAACCAGCGACCACGGCAGCGCGCTCAGCCTCAGGGCGTCGTGATTTTTTAAATCGGCCAGGCTTTCCGGAACGCCCTTTTGCTGCAGATAGGCGGGCGAAGCGCACAGTACTCTGGGATTGTCCGCCAGCCTGCGCGCCACGAGCCGGGAATCTTTCAGCGGCGCGATACGGATAGCCACGTCGTAGCCCTGAGCGACGATATCAACGGCGTCTTCGTTCAGGTTAAGCTCGATTTTCAGCTGCGGATTCGCCGCCATCAGCTCAGGCAGCAGCGGCAGAACGGTACGCCTGCCAAAGCCCGATGGCGCGGTAACGCGCAGCAGGCCGAACGCGCCCGTCGCATCACCGCTGAACATATTTTTTGCAGTTTGTTCCGCCTCGACCATGGCGCGCGCGTAGGGCAGAAACTCTTCGCCTTCGCTGGTCAGCGACACGGCACGCGTGGTGCGCTGCAGCAGACGAACGCCCAGCTCGCTTTCGAGCTGCGCCAGCCGTCGCGATATGGTCATAGCGGTCGACCCCAAAGCGCGTGCGGCCTTGCTCAGGTTGCCCGCCGTCACGATGGCGCAGAATACCTCGACGTCTTTCAGGTTCATTGTAACGATTTCCGTTATACAGCCAGTCATTTTGCGACGATTCTGCCGCCTGTTTCCCCTCATTATAATAGATTCCCTGTTCACTCATCTTCAGGAATCTTTATGCACCCTTTACTGTTCACGCCCGGCCGCATCAACCGCATCGCATTTAAAAATCGCGCGCTGGTTGCGCCGATGACCCGCATCTCCGCTTCCGAAACGGGCGTGCCCGGCGAGGTAATGCGGCGCTATTATGCCAGCTTCGCGCAGGGCGGCTTCGGCGGCGTCATTACCGAAGGCCTCTATATCGACAACGCCTGGTCGCAAACCTACGCGTTTCAGCCCGGCATCGTCAGCGATGAGCAGGTCGCGGGCTGGCGGGAAGTGGTGGCGGCGGTAAAGGAAGCCGGTGCGGTTGTTATCGCTCAGCTGATCCACGGCGGCGCGCTTTCTCAGGCAAACCGCCATCGCGACACCACTGTCGGCCCTTCCGCCGTTAAGCCGCGCGGCCAGCAGATGGCTTTTTATTACGGCAAAGGCGACTACGCGCTGCCGGAAGCGATGAGTGAACAGCAGATCCGGGAAGCGATCGCCAGCTTCGCCGACAGCGCGGATCGCGCCGTCAATCAGGCCGGTTTCGACGGCGTAGAGATTCACGGCGCCAACGGCTATCTGCTCGATCAGTTTTTTACCGATTATCAGAACCAGCGCGAAGATGACTGGGGCGGTACGCTGGAAAAACGTCTGCGCCTGACGCTGGAGGTGATCCGCGCGGTACGCGACAGAATCGGCCGCGAGGCGATGCTGGGCGTGCGCATCTCGCAGGGCAAGGTCAACGATTTCCAGCATAAGTGGCAGGAAGGCGAAGCGGGCGCGCTGCGCGTCTTCCAGCAGCTGCAGCAGGCCGGCGTCGATTATATTCACGTGACCGAATACAAAGCCTGGCAGCCCGCTTTTTCTGACAATACGCGTTCGCTGGCGGCGCTGGCCAGGGCTGGCGCGCCGGACACGGTGATTATCGCCAACGGCGGGCTGGACGACGGCGAGCTGGCCGAGGATCAGCTTGCGGCTGACGCGGATTTCGTTGCCATCGGCAAAGCGGCGCTGGCCAACCACGACTGGCCGCTGCGCGTACAACAAGGGGAAGCGCTGCGGCCGCTGGCGGAAAACGTGCTTTCGCCCGTCGCCACTATCAAAGAAGGCGAATACTGAAGCGCCCTTTTCCATTACGCCTGATAAAGCTACACTCACCGGCATCCTGCGTGTCGGTGAGCGTTGCCCTCGCGCTCACGCCTTTATTGAGCGATAAGCCATTATGTCCGATTCCATCCTGCATCATCCGCTGGTTCGCCAGCTGCAAACGCTTGAAGCCGTAACCTGGTTCAATCCCGATCTCGCCAGCGCGCAGGAAGGCCTGAAGAAGGTCGGCCTGACGCGTCACGATGTGCAGGAGGCTGAAGCCAGGCTAAAGCGCTTCGCGCCCCTTATCGCCCGCGCTTTCCCGGAAACCGCCGCCGCCAAAGGCATTATCGAATCGCCCGTGGTCGCCATTCCTGCCATGCAGCGCTGGTTAGCGGCGGCGGATAAGCGCGCTATTCCCGGCGAGCTGTGGCTGAAAAAAGACAGCCATCTGCCGATTTCCGGCTCTATTAAGGCGCGCGGCGGTATTTACGAAGTGCTTACCCATGCGGAAAAGGTGGCCACTGAGGCCGGTCTGCTGACCAGAGAGGCGGATTACAGCGTACTGCTTTCCGCCCGCTGCCGGGATTTTTTCCGCCAGCAACGCATTGCCGTCGGCTCCACCGGCAACCTCGGGCTTTCCATCGGCATTATCAGCGCCACGCTCGGCTTTGACGTGACGGTGCATATGTCCGCCGACGCGCGCCGGTGGAAAAAGGAGAAGCTGCGCTCGCACGGCGTAAAGGTTGTGGAGTACGCGGAGGATTATGGCGTTGCCGTCGCTCAGGGACGGCGCGAGGCGGAAAGCGATCCGCACTGCTTTTTTATCGATGATGAAAACTCCCGCACGCTTTTTCTGGGCTATGCCGTAGCAGGATTGCGCCTGCGCGCGCAGCTTCAGGAGGCGGGCAGAACGGTCGACGCCGCGCATCCGCTGTTTGTCTATCTGCCCTGCGGCGTCGGCGGTGGCCCCGGCGGCGTCGCTTTCGGCCTGAAGCTGGCCTTCGGCGACGACGTTCACTGCTTTTTCGCCGAGCCGACGCACTCGCCCTGTATGCTGTTGGGCATGAGTACCGGGCTGCACGACGCCGTGGCCGTGGCGGATATCGGCATCGATAATAAAACGGCGGCGGACGGTCTGGCGGTCGGCCGCGCTTCCGGCTTTGTCGGCCGGGCGATGGCACAGCTGATCGACGGCTGCTACACGCTCAGCGACGAGACGATGTATCAGCTGCTCGCGGCGCTGGCCGAAAGCGAAAATATCCGCCTTGAGCCTTCCGCGCTGGCGGGCATGGCCGGGCCGCAGCGTCTTAGCGCCGACTATCTGTCGCGGCACGGTCTGGAAGCTAAAATCATGGCCAATGCGACCCATCTGGTCTGGGCGACGGGCGGCGGCATGGTGCCGGAAGAAGAGATGCAGGCTTATCTGGCGGAAGGTCGGCGCGCGCTGCAGAAAGGATAACGACAGCGTTGCGCCGATCGCGGCGTACCCGGCTTACAGCTCCCGTTGCGGTTTGCCCGCCAGCCAGGCCACGATGTTTTCTACGGCCTGGGTAAAGTAGAGGCGATAGTTGCTGTCGCTGACGTAGCCCAAATGCGGCGTCGCCAGCAAATTGCCACCGCCGCGCCAGGCAGAATCGGCGGCCAGCGGTTCCTGTCCGAAAACGTCCGTCGCCGCGCCCGCGATGATCTTCTCCTCCAGCGCTCGCAGCAGTGCGCCCTCTTCAATTAGCTCGGCGCGCGAGGTATTAATCAGCAGCGCGCCAGGCTTCATCCTGAGCAAGTCCTGCCAGCCGATAACGCCGCGGGTTGCGGGCGCGCTGACCAGATGCAGCGTCAGCACGTCGCTGAGCGCCAGCAGCTCCGCTTTCTCTTTAAAAACGGCGCCCGCCTTTTCCGCCCGTTCAGGCGTAAGGTTGGGGCTCCAGGCATACACCTTCATGCCGAAAGCCTGTGCGTAGCGCGCAATACGCTGACCGATTTTCCCCAGGCCGACAATACCGATAGTTTTTCCCGCCAGCGTTATGCCCAGCGTTTGCTGCCACGGCCCATTGCCGACCAGGCTGTTCTGTTCCGGTACGATATTTCTCGCCAGCGCCAGTAGCAGACCCCAGGTCAGTTCCGCCGGCGGTTCGCTGCCGCTGTCGGTGCCGCAAACGATAATGCCCTGCTCTTTGGCCGCCTTCAGATCGATCGCCGCATTGCGCATACCGCTGGTGACGATCAGCCGCAGCGCTGGCAGCTTCTTCAGCAACGCGCTGTCGATGGCGGTACGCTCACGCATTACCACAAGAATCGAAGCATCGCGCAGCGCTGTCCTCAGCCGTTCACGATCGCTGATATGTTCCGTGAAGCTGCGCACGCTGACCGCGTCACCCAGGCTGGCCCAGTCAGCCAGGCTTAGCGCCACGTTTTGGTAATCATCCAGAATGATGCAGTTATGGGTTGGCACAGTGTCGCCTCCTCAATCATCAGGTCGGGAGATAATCAGATTTTTGTACGTTTTGCGCAAGACGTTGAGGTCGGCTCGCCTTTCCATACGGCCCTGAAAAAGTGACCAGCTGCGGCTTATTGGCTTAACAAGCTGCTGAAAAATAAATATTTTTAAACAATAGCCTGTTGCCGCGCCATTTTATGTCTTACAGTGACCGCCCCAAAATCCTTCAGAATCGGCCAATGAAATCCTTTTCCCTGCTGCTTTTATGCGCAGCCAGCTTTCACTGCTATGCCGAAAGCTATCAAAGCGCGGTACAGAGCGCGCTCGATGCCGAACCCGCGCTCTGCCTGGGTGAAACTCGCTGGCCGGTAATAATTGCAAAGGGACGCGACGGCTGGCTGACGGCCAGAATGGCCGCGCTGGTGGATGCCGGGTTAATTGCGCGCTCTGCCACCGCCAACGAAACGGTCTGGCGGCTGACCGGCTATGGCGGACGGGAATTCAGGCGCCACCACGATTTTTGTTATGGGCAGATGCGCGTAAAGCATATCCAGAGCGTGACGGCCAAAGAGGCGGGTCAAACTGAGGTCATCTTTACTTATGACATCGCTCATCTGCCTGCCTGGGCTAACAATAAAGCCGTGCGCGTCGCCAACAATGATTTGGACAACCTGCTGATGGGCGTTGATAAGGTACGCTGGCGCGTCAGTTTTTCGACCGCTACGCGCCAGGTAGTCGCCGAGCCAGAGCAGTTGGATCTGCTCTACTGAACGCCCTAACGCCGGATAGTTTTCAGCAGCGCTTTATCCGGCCAGCGCTGTGCGGGAAACAGCGACAGGCGGATATTAAACAGATAAAACAGCGGCGCGAACGCCTCCTCGTCTTCGCGGGCCAGCGCTTCCAGCTTCAGCAGCAGCAGATCCAGCTCTTCCAGCAGATGCTGATGCGGCTGCGTCTGCAGTGACTTCATCCGCCGCTTTAAAAACAGCCCCAGCTCGTGAAACATCTGGCCGCTGTCGAGGCGATAGCGCTCCAGCAGCTCGCGATGGCGCGCAGAGTAGTCGTAGCAGTTGGCGCCCAGCCAGGCTTCCGCCAGCAGATTGCCGCCGGAGACTAAATCGGGATGCGGATCCAGCCGCATTCGCGGCAGAATAATATTCACCCTGTCCAGCATGCGAACGATATAGTGCTGGCGCGCCAGCAGCGAAGAGCCGTTGCGCTCAATCTCCTTTATCAGCCGTAGCAAATCGCGCAGCCCTGCGCGCAGCGTGCGCCTTGCCATCCACGAAGGCCGTTTGTTGCGAATTATCGCCGTGATCGCCACCGCGACGATAATCCCTGTCATCGAAGAAACAGCCGTATTGATCAGCGAAGTCAGATTCGGCGTGAAATGGTGGCTCATACCTAAAAAAGCGGGGATCTGCGTCGCTACGCTGATGCCGATCAGGTTGGTGGCCGGCCTGGCGATAACCAGTCCCAGCAGCAGCAGGCCCGGCGTCAGCACCAGCAGCAGCGCCTCGAAGGTTACCGCCTGCGGAATTAAAAAAGCGATATAAAACAGGCTGATAGTCAGGGCTATCGCCACGCCTTTAATAAACCGCTTCATCGGCACCAGCGGCGTATCCACGTTAGCGAAAAACGAGGCCACGATCGCTGCCATCATTGGCGCCGTCGCGCCATCCGCCCAGCCGCTGCCGATCCAGAACAGGCTGGAAATAAAGGTCGCCAGGAAAGCCGTGGTCGCCGAAAGCAGCAGCAGCCCCTTATCAATATGCCGCTCCGCACGCGCTTCTTTTGCCAGGCTGGTATCGCCGGAGAGATCGCTGACCAGCACGCTGACGCTTTGATAAGCGCCCGCGATACGCACGAAATCCGCCAGCCGCTCCAGCAGACCAAGCAGCAGAATGCTCGCTTCGCTGGCCAGCGCCCCGCTCTGCCAGCGCTGTTTCAGCTGCGCCTGGGTATCGGCAAGCTGCTGTTGCATCAGAGCGGTTTCCGCGATCTCGCCGCGATTCAGCCAGCCGGTAAACTCAGCGAAAACGTCCGCCACCTCCTGCGGGAAGCGAATTTGCTGCTCGGCCAGCACGCTCAGCCGCGTTTCGATGGCGGTCAGCGTGGGGATCAGATAGGAGAGATGCTGATACTGCACGCTCACCAGGCGAATAAGCTTACGCGCCGCGTCGCCTTCATAGACGCAATGAACGATCAGCGTTTCGACGTTCACCGGATAGTTGGCCATCTGGATCAGGATATCTTCCCGCTCCAGCGACTTATCCTGCGGCATCACCGTAACCAGCTCTTTACAGAGCTTGCTGGCGTTCTGATACCAGAGGCTGACGCTCTGTTCCAGCAGGCTGCGGATGGAAACCGGCAGGATCAGCTGGTGTATCAGGCTGCTGCAGACGATACCCAGGGTGATCTCCTCAATTCTGGAGATAACAATGTCGCTGATGGAGAGCGGCGAAACCACGCCGGGAAAACCCATAATGGCGGCACTGTAGCCCGCCAGCATAAAGACATAGCTCTTTGGCGTGCGATCGTGCAGCGAAAGATAGAGACAGGCCGCGACCCACAGCGACACGCACAGGCTAAAGAGCAGCGGATACTGCACGGTTTCCGGATAGATCAAAAAGATAAACAGCCCGCCCAGCAGCGTCCCCAGCAGCCGAAAAATCGATTTGGAGATGGTCGCGGCGGAGTAGAGCTGCGAGGCGACAAATACCGTCGTCAGCGACCAGGCGGGTTTTTCAAAGTTCAGTTCAAGCGCGATATAGAGTGCCAGAAAGGCGGCCAGACAGGTTTTAGCGGAGAAGAGTACCGCGTTTTGGGTAAACCACTTCATGAAATTTCAGGAACCGGATGCACGTTGCGTGGCTGCGTATCCTGCCAGAAGCGCCCAGCCGCCGCCCGTCAATTAGTACTACAAATTATTAATGACCTAACTAAATGATTTAGCATATAAATATTTTTAAAAGTCGATAAAATCACGCCATAAAAAGTCCGATTCGCCTGAATTTACGGCAATAAATTATCGCCTTTTGTGCGGTTTCATCTTCCCGCAGCGCAAGAGCCAGGCGTTTCCTTAGTCGCTCGCCGCTGTCTTGCGCCGCGACCGGCGCGAATGTTAGGTTAAACCCTGATTTTTTCAGCAGCCAGACGGAAAGCAACTATGGCGAAAACGTCCTCCAACGACTGGCTGACTCTGCGCCGGGACAATGAAACAGGCATCGAAAGCGTACACGCGCATTTCCGCGGGCACGCCTACGATCCGCACGATCATGACGAAGTGCTGGTCGGCGTAACTCATACAGGCCTGCAGCGTTTTAACTGCCATCGTCGGCTGCATACCAGCACGCCGGGCCAGATTATGCTGATTGAGCCGGGCGCGGTGCACGACGGTCACGCGCCCAATCCCGAAGGCTTTACCTACAGCATGCTTTATCTGCCGCAAAGCTGGCTGGATACCCTGCTGCAACGGCGCGGAATGGGCGAGATATCCGCTTTAAGCGCGGCCTTCCGCTCCACGTTGATGCAGGACGTTCAGCTCAATCAGGCGATTCAGCAGGCTTTCGGCGCGATACACCATGCAGAAGGCAGGCTCGCTCGCGATCAAAGTCTCGATCGGCTGGTGGATTTGCTGTCGCGCCATTTATATCGCCGCCCATGCGCTACGCAGGATCTGAGCGGTATGCTGCGCGTCAGGGATTTTCTGCATGATTCAATGGCCAGCGATATCGGGCTGGACGAGGTGGCGATGGCCGTCGGCCTGGATCGCTTTCGCCTGACGCGGCAGTTTCAGCAGGCGTTTGGCCAGTCGCCGCACGCTTATCTGATTAGGTTACGGCTGAAAACCGCGCGTGTGCTGCTGGCATCTGGCTGCTCACCGGCTCAGGCGGCCGCGCAGGTAGGCTTCGCCGATCAAAGCCATCTGGGCCGCTGGTTCCGGCGCGCCTGGCGCATCACGCCTGCCGCTTATCAGCAACAGTGCACAAACGTTCTATACCGCTAATTCTCTTCTGGCTGAAGATAAAGCCTGACCCACTCAGCGGAGAGCAGGATGTTTGATACTAAAATTGCCTTAATTGTGCGTGACGACCTGGCCGTTTGGCAGCGGCTTAACGTGACGGCTTTTCTTGCCAGCGGCATCGCTTACGCCGCGCCGGAGATAAAAGGCGAAGCCTATATTGACGCTAACGGTCGGCGCTACGGCAGCATGGCAGGCCAGCCGATGCTGGTGTTCGCCGCCGACCTTGCAGGTTTGCAAAGCGCGCATCGCAAAGGAGTGGAGCGCGAGCTGACGCTAATCCCTTACGTTGAGGCGATGTTCTCGACCGGTCACGACGAGGCCAACCGGCAGGCTTTTCTGGCGGAAAACGCCGATAATCTGAATCTGGTCGGGCTGGCGATCCGTGGCCCGAAAAAAGCGGTGGATAAAGCGATTAAGGGATTAAAAATGCACGACTAAACCTCGCCATTATTTAAACGGCGGAACGGTACTGTTCCGCCAGCAATAATGAACGGGTTTAATCAGATCTTTGATGCTTTTATTCATGAGCCGGGCTCATTAGCTTATTCGCCTCAGTGACCTTATTTTCACCCTGCTTTTGCCCTACTCTCGTTGTTGCTTATTTCTGGCCTTCCTGCCGCTTGCGCAGCGGCCTTTTTATCCGCAAGGAGAAAACAATGACTGATATTTATAAGTGCGGCTCACAGGCTTCTTACGCCGGCCCGGAAGAGTGGTTTACCGGAAAGGTACGCGTCGATCCCCTTTTCCCTGCCAACCAACCTGCCCGCGCCAGCGGCGGCAGCGTGACTTTCGAACCGGGCGCGCGCACCGCCTGGCATACGCATCCGCTTGGGCAAACGCTGATTGTGACCGCGGGCTTCGGCTACGTGCAAACCTGGGGTGAACCGGCGCGGGAAATCCGCCCTGGCGACGTGGTGTGGATCCCGCCGTTTGAAAAACACTGGCATGGCGCCAGCGCCACCACCGCGCTGACCCATATCGCCATTCAGGAAGCGCAGGATGGCAAGGTCGTGGAGTGGCTGGAAAAGGTCAGCGACGAACAATATGGAGAGAAAGCCTGAGTCAGGCGAAGCGGGCAAAGTCCTTGTTATTACCGGCACCAGCCTCGGCGCGGGCGAAACCACAGCACGGCATTTTAGCGCGCTGGGCGCAATTTTGATGCCCGCCGCGCCGACCGGCCGATCAACGAGATGCCCACCAGCCAGCCGCTCTGACTTTCAATCAGGACGCGGGCCTGCATGCTCGCGCCCTACTCTTTGATAAAATCCTCAAAGCGCTGCCTGTTCGCCACCAGCCATGCCGGCAACTGATGGCTGTTCACCGGCACGATTTTCATTTTGCGGGGGCGATTCCAGATATCGATATTGTTCTCGACGCAGCGGCGAATATGGTCAGGGTTATTGAATTCCGGCAAATCGTGCTCGGTATGGGAAATGGTCGACATCTTTTCGCTGATGCGTTCATCCGTCATCACCCAGGAGAAGTGCCAGCCGCCCTGCGGGACAACTTTAGTGCGCAGCTTGAGCCAATGCCAGCGCAGCCAGCTCTCCCGAATCGGCGTTCCGCGACGCTTAACGTTGCGCAATAATTCCGGCTGCCCCTGAAAAAAGCCTTTGAGATTTTTATAAGTGACCATTTTTGGCAGCTTGCAAAGCCGCGGCGTGCCGTCGTCGTTTAATACCTGCAGATTAAATTTAAAATTATAGAAATTTTGGTAGAGCGTGGTGCAAAGGTGCCTGCGGCTGAACCGCGCCAGCGCCTCCGGACGGGGAATTTCATCCACGTCGGAAATGATAATGATATCTTCATCCCGCGCGTCACTAAGTCCCTGCATTATCGCATTGCGCGCGTTGGTTTCATTCTGCCAGGGATCGGTTTCGCCAGCTTTGATCAACGAACTGTTTGAGCGAAACGCCTGCTGATGAATGACCGGTACGCGATCGTTCACCACATAGATAATTTTGTCGCGAAAGCGGGCGAACTTCTCTATATCGAAATGAAGACGCCGTTTTTTGCCGGTGAAAGTATAAAGAGACTCCACAATAACAAACTTATCCACGTAGTCGTGCAGCGTGTTAAGCCGTATTTCCAGCAGCATATCTTCGTCGTAATAGAGAAAGCAGTCGTAAATCACCGGGTCTACATCCATGCAAAAAATCAGAGCCGTAAATTACCAGAACTGTCCGTCTCACCACAACGTTTTGTTAAATTTAAGTAAGTAGTGGTAAGGGAATATGAAAGCACGCCCGCCGGGGCGCGCTGTCAGAAGGCGCCGTAGCTACGCCGCCGTTTTTTCAGCCCAGCCGCCGGTTAAGGTAAAGGAGACGCTGTCATCCGAGGCAAACGCTGAACCTGTATAAAGCCCTAACAGCTGATGCGTGCCTTCGTCATAAAACAGGATGCCGGTCAACGCCAGATTGGCCGCCAAATAAAAGCGCGCCGTCTGCTGAAACAGACTGTTGTAATCCGCGCTGCTGATGGTGCCGGTACTGGCCAGCTGCAGAGGGAAAATAGCCGGCGCGGCTTTGCCGGTACAGAGGTTGCTGTAGCCTTCCAGGATCTGGCAATGGATAAGATGGTCCTCGCCCTGCTGCGAAAGCGTGATCTCCGCGTTGACTTCCGGCGGCGGCTCGGTCGTCAGGATCTCGCTAACGCTGGCCTCCATGCTTTCGGGTAAATCCGGAAAGTGCTTGCGGAAAAGCGTAAGAATTTCATTGGCGTTAATATTTAACAGGTTGCTCATCGCCTTCTCCTTATTTCAAATTGTAAGCCAGCGTTAATTCATCTGAGTACAGACTATGATTTAGCTCAGAGCGAGAAAATTGTTTCATTATCGTGCAGGCCCAATCTGGCCTATAATTAAAAACAGCAGCTTATCTGTTGCCTTTGTCTTTTGTTTAAGATTTATCTCAGCACGTTTTAAACGAAGCGGTAATTCGCGACGGCTTTTATTTGCCGTTTCGCTTATTAAAGAGGTCGGGATTTCTTTGTTGTTGGCGCGGTTTTAAATCACGCTTTGCCCTTAACCGGCAAGGCTTTGCGGCCTTTTTAGCGCTCGCAAAACGCCTTTTTTGTGCCTTGTTGTAGAAATGTTAACGGAAACACAGGCGGTTAATGGGTCAGAAAATCAACAACGTATTGATTCCTATAGGAAAATCTTAAATAAAACTTAACAAAATTAATGATTGAGTCGGGGACTGAAAAGTCCTATATTGGCCGCGCTTTTTTACAGCGCTCACCCTTTTAATTCATTTTTCAACCACGGCGTTATTTATAACCCTGGTTGTAGGAGAGATATGATGACGGATAAAGTCCGTATTGATCATTTTGGTGCAAATTCATCAGGAAACAATGAAGCGTTTTTAGCCCGTCAGGCTGAATATGAATCGAACGTGCGCAGTTATCCGCGCAAGCTGCCGTTCGCCATCGCGAAAGCACAGGGAGTCTGGATCACAGATGTTGAGAACAATCAATATCTTGACTGCCTTGCCGGTGCCGGTACGCTGGCGCTTGGCCACAACCACCCTGATATGCTGCAGAGCATCCAAAATGTCATTACCAGTGGCTTGCCGTTACATACGCTCGATCTGACGACGCCGTTGAAAGATGAATTTTCCGCTTACCTGCTGTCGCTGCTGCCAGGCCAGGGGAAAGAGTACTGCCTGCAGTTCACCGGCCCTTCCGGCGCCGATGCCGTCGAGGCCGCGCTGAAGCTGGCGAAAAAGTATACCGGCCGCAGCGGCGTGATCAGCTTCTCAGGCGGCTATCACGGTATGACTCACGGCGCGCTGGCGGTAACAGGCAACCTGTCGCCGAAAGAAGCGGTTAACGGCATGATGCCGGAAGTGCAGTTTATGCCTTATCCGCACCTCTACCGCTGCCCGCTGGGTATCGGCGGCAAAGCGGGCGAGCAGGCGCTGGCCTACTACTTTGAAAACCTGATCAACGACGTGGAAAGCGGCGTGCGTAAACCTGCCGCTGTAATCCTGGAAGCGGTTCAGGGCGAAGGCGGCGTGAACCCGGCGCCGGTTGAATGGCTGCAGCGCATCCGCAAGGTAACGCAGGAGCACGGCATTCTGTTGATCCTGGACGAAGTTCAGGCTGGCTTCGCGCGTACCGGCAAATTCTTCGCTTTCGAGCACGCGGGCATCGAGCCGGACATCATCGTCATGTCCAAAGCCGTTGGCGGCGGTCTGCCGCTGGCCGTGCTGGGCATCAAAAAGCAGTTTGACGCCTGGGCGCCAGGTCACCATACCGGCACCTTCCGCGGCAACCAGCTGGCGATGGCTACCGGCCTGACCACTCTGCGTATCCTGAAAGACAACAACATTGCCGATCAGGTAGCTGAAAAAGGCGAATGGCTGAAAGGCCAGCTGGCCGAGCTGCAGAAACGCTATCCGGTGATCGGCCACGTGCGCGGTCTGGGCCTGATGCTGGGTATTGAGATCGTTAAACCAGACCAGCCACAGGATCATATGGGCTGCTACCCTGCCGACGGCGAGCTTTCCGCGCTGCTGCAGAAGAAGTGTTTCGAAGCGGGTCTGATCCTTGAGCGCGGCGGCCGTCACGGCTGCGTGCTGCGTCTGCTGCCTTCGCTGCTGATCAGCAAAGAAGAGCTGGGCGTGTTCCTGGATAAATTCGAAGGCGCCCTGATGGCTGCCGGCGTTAAACCTGTTTCTGCGGAGTAAATGATGTCCAGGTCCAACCCTATTCTGGCGGCTTCGGCGCAAAGCATCGAAGAGTACCAGCAGGTTATCGAGCAGACCAGCCAGGCCGTCGTGCAGTGGCTGCAGCAGCCTGAAATGTATCAGGGCAAAAGCGTCGCCGAGCTGCGCGAGCGCATTTCGCTGGACTTTAACAAGGAAGGCCTGGGCAACCAGGCCGCCATTGAGCGCGCCATTGAGCTCTTCCTGAAAGACAGCCTGTCGGTACACCATCCGCAGTGCGTGGCGCATCTGCACTGCCCAAGCCTGGTGATTAGCCAGGCCGCTGAGGTGCTGATTAACGCCACTAACCAGAGCATGGACTCCTGGGATCAAAGCCCGTCAGCTACCATCATCGAGATGAAGCTGATTGAATGGCTGCGTGCTCAGGTTGGCTACCAGGCTGGCGATGCCGGCGTCTTTACCAGCGGCGGCACCCAGAGCAACCTGATGGGGCTGATGCTGGCGCGCGACGCTTACTTCGCGCGTCGCGGCCACTCGGTACAGCAGGATGGTCTGCCGGGCGATCTGAGCAAAATCAAAGTGTTCTGCTCTGAAAATGCCCACTTCTCCGTGCAGAAGAACATGGCGCTGATGGGCCTGGGCTACCGCTCCGTCACCCTGGTGAAAACCGACCGCTTTGCGCGGATGGACACTGCCGATCTGCGTGACAAGCTGGCACAGGCGCAGGCCAACGGCGAGCAGGTACTGGCGATTGTGGCGACGGCGGGCACCACCGACGCAGGCGCTATCGATCCGCTGCGTGAAATCGCCGGCATCGCTGCAGAACACCAAACCTGGCTGCATGTTGATGCGGCCTGGGGCGGCGCGCTGCTGCTGTCTGAGCACTATCGTCACTATCTGGACGGCATTGAGCTGGTGGATTCCATCACCCTGGATTTCCACAAGCAGTACTTCCAGACCATTAGCTGCGGCGCTTTCCTGCTGAAAGATCCGAGCAACTATGAGCTGATGCGCTATCAGGCGGCCTACCTGAACTCCGAGTTCGACGAGGCGGCCGGCGTACCAAACCTGGTTTCCAAATCCCTGCAAACCACTCGCCGCTTCGACGCGCTGAAAATGTGGATGGGTCTCGAAGCGCTGGGCCAGCAGCAGTATGCGCAGATCATCGATCACGGCGTGACGCTGGCGCAGCAGGTTGCGGCCTATGTTGCCGAACAGCCGTCGCTGGAGCTGGTGATGGAGCCGCAGCTGGCGAGCGTGCTGTTCCGCTTCCGTCCGCAGCAGGGCGACGACGCGGCGATTGCCCTGCTCAACCAGAAAATCGGCGATGCGCTGCTGGATTCCGGCAAGGCTAACGTCGGCGTCACCGAGCACAACGGCGTAACCTGCCTGAAGATGACGCTGCTGAACCCAACCGTCACGCTGGAAGATATCAAGCTTCTGCTGGCGCTGGTGGAGCGGACTGCGGCTGCAATCGCATAAGCGTCACCCTAAGACAGAAAAAAGCCGGTAGCGTGAGTTACCGGCTTTTTTATTGCGCTGAGAATTAAGGGCAGCCCATTTCTTCCGTCGCCAGCCTTCCTTTGCTGTTTTTCAACCAAAGCGCACTATCGGGATTCAGTGCCGGCCAAAGCCTTAATGCAGGTTGGGTTCGCTTCTCAATCTCGCTGACCGTGACCTGGTAATCACAAAAATTAGCAGATCGGGCTACCGTTTGTTCCATGATAAAAGCGGCAAACTGACCCGACTGCAGTCCGGGTTTAATAAAAACGACCTTCCAGTAACCGCTGGGTATCTTTACCGACGGCGCCGCAGGCAAGACGCCCAGATCCTGTTCAAACAACGGCCCGGTAACCACGTAGACCGCCTGGACATCAGGCCGGTTCGCCAGCGCCCTCTCCTGGTTTTCCAGTCTTGCCCACGGCCCCTGATTCAACGCCGATTTCTGCGGTGTGATATTGGAAAGGTAGTTTAGCGCTGGCCAGTCCGGGTTGCCGCCAAGGCCGGCCAGAGGAGCCTGATGCCCTCGATCCACAGCGAGCGCCCCGTGAGCGTCCCTGTAAGCGGCCGGCGCCAGCGTTTCGTCCGCAGGCAGATCGGGATCCTGTCGCCAGTTACGCGAGCGCCCGCTGGCCTGACTGGTTTTCGTTATTTTGTAAGCCACCCAGTTAGCAAACTTTGTTGTGCCATTATTGTTCAGGGTATAAACCTGACGAATAAGCAGGTTGTCGCTGCCGCCTGTGGGGCAGCCGACCGCGCAATTATCTACTGCTGGCAGAATAGCGGATTCAGACGGTTTTTGCGGCGCAGGAAAAATACAGGCGGTCAGAAGTACAGGCGCGAACAGCAGCGCAACAACGCGAAGAGTATGGGTCATGAATGTTTCCTGAAAATGATAGTGATTCAGATTCTGCTGACTCTACTACTGGAGCATATCTGAACCCTGCCGTTCATAACCCGTACTTTTTCCGAATAAATTCTGATTCGCGTTGATTTATCGCCTTATCGGCGGCAAAAGATAACATCTTGCCGCTCGTGCATCGCTGTACGCTTTTAACAAGCCGAGGGAAAGAGTGAGTGTTTTATTTTCAAAGTTATTTAACTATTAAATACCCCTGGTTTTGTTCCGTTACAGGCAACGTGAATCAGCCGCGCTATGCCACATAATATTTAAGGCGTCCCGAAGGACGCCTTAATGCTTACATCTGCACCAGATTTTTGATTTTCACATCCGGATTGACGTCGGCTTCATAATCCACGCCTGCCAGGCCAAAACCGAACAGCTGCATAAATTCGTTTTTATAGCCGGCGAAATCGGTCAGCTCGTTCAGGTTTTCATTGGTCACTGTTGGCCACAGTTTCACCACTTCATCCTGCACTTCCGGCTGCAGCTCTTTGTAGTCCGCGCGCAGACGGCCGGTTTCATCCAGAATTGGCTCGGCGCCGTACAGGCTATCTTTGAACAGGCCGTAAACCTGCTCAATGCAGCCTTCGTGCGTGCCTTTCTCTTTCATCACTTTAAACAGCAGCGACAGATAGAGCGGCATGACCGGAATCGCGGAGCTGGCCTGGGTTACCACGGCTTTCAGCACGGATACGCGCGCGTCGCCGCCTTTTTCCGCCAGCGTGTCGCGAATGGTCAGGACACGCTTGTCCAGATCCTTTTTCGCTTCGCCGATAGAACCGTTCCAGTAGATATCGTGGGTGATCTGCTCGCCCAGATAGGTAAACGCGGTAGTTTTCGCGCCGTCAGCCAGCACGCCCGCCGCTTTCAGATCGTCGATCCACATCTGCCAGTCTTCGCCGCCCATTACCGCCACGGTGCCCGCGATCTCTTCCTGCGAGGCCGGTTCCAGCGTGATTTCGGTGATGGTTTCTTTATCGGTGTTCAGACCGCGAGTGTGCAGCGTTTTGCCAACCGGCTTCAGCGTGGAGTTAAACACTTCGCCGGTCTTTGGATGGGTACGGCGCGGCGCGGCCAGGCTGTACACCACCAGATCGACCTGACCCAGATCCTGTTTAATCAGTTCGATGGTCTTCTGCTTCACTTCATCGGAGTAGGCGTCGCCGTTGATGCTTTTCGCGTACAGGCCTTTCTCTTCGGCAAACTCTTCGAAAGCCGCAGAGTTGTACCAGCCAGCGGTGGCCGGCTTGCTCTCTTCGCCCGGACGCTCAAAGAAGACGCCCAGCGTATCGGCGCCACAGCCGAAAGCGGCGGAAATGCGGGCAGCCAGACCGTAACCGGTGGAAGCGCCAATCACCAGCACCTTTTTTGGGCCGTTGGCGATGTTGCCCTGACGGGTAACGTAATCAATCTGGTTTTTTACGTTGGCTTTGCAACCCGCCGGATGGGCGGTAACACAGATGAAGCCACGGATGCGTGGTTTAATAATCATGTCGACCTCAAGAGATTCTCTTTTAAATTCGGCCCGTAGAATACCTGCTTGCGACGATTCAGGCAAAGCCGACAGCGACTTATCGCCGTCGGCCGCCCTGAAGTGCGCCATATTGCTCACTCTTCAGGCATAATTTTATTCGGCGGCGCCTGGATAGCTGACGTGGCACCAGTCGCGCAGCGAATTAATGCCGCCGTCCGGCGAAGTAAAGCCCGCGCAGCCCAGCACGCTGTCAAACAGCTTCTCGTGGAACATCGGCGTTTTTGCCTGCGCCATCTTCTTTAACTGCGCAAAAGCGGCGGCGTGATCCGGATGCTGCAAGAATTTATCCGACGCCCAGACCATAATCGGCACGGTGCGCTGCGCCATCGGCGCCTGATCGCGCGGCGTGCCGTGAAAATGCATATTCTGCGAAATCGATTCGCCGTGATCGGAAGCATAGAACACGATGGCGTTGCGGTCGCGCAGCTGATTGAAAACCTGCTCCAGCACGGCGTCGGTATAGAGCAGGCTGTTGTCGTAGGAGTTGATCATCTGCTGCGTGGTGCAGTCATCGTCAATGCCCAGACATTCCGGTTGATAGCGGGCGAAAGATCGCGGATAGCGTTCGGTATAGAGATAGTGCGAGCCTTTGGTGTGCAGGATCACCAGATGTTTGCCCTGAGGATGACGCTCTATCGAATCCTTCAGCTCGCTGACCAGCGCCATATCGTCGATAGGTTTGCCGACGTTGCGCTTCTCCGACTGGATGGTTTCCCGCAGCGCGTAGTCGTTCGCCAGCGCTTTGTTATAGAACCAGGCTTCGCTCTGCATGGCGAACAGCTCGGAGGTGAAGCCCTGCTTTCTCAGCACCGAAAAAACATTCATCTCTTTCAGCGTGCGCTCCGGCGCTTCCGACGCGCCGCCTTCGCGCACAAACATACAGCGCAGCGACAACTTGGTCGAAGTATCACACGAGTAGCCCTGCAGCGCGGCGAGGTTGGGCTCTTTATCCAGATTAGGCGTATTGTCGCGCTCATAGCCGTACACGCCCATATGATCGCGCCGCGCGCTTTCGCCGATAACAAAAACGATATAGAGGCTGTCCGCATCTTTTGGCGGCGTGTAGGTAAAGTGCGCGGCGGGATCGAACAGATTGCGGCTGTCCTCCGCCTGGCTCCAGCTGCTGTAGGCCAGAAGCCCCATACCCGACAGCCAGTTCGACGGCGAATAGGTGCCGGCGACCACGCCGCCGTAGCTGGCCATCATCCGGTTATGCTGGCGATCCAGATTGTCCTGGTGTTCACCCATCACTTTCAGCGGCAGCCAGCAGCAGAGTGCGGCGGCAAGCATGGCGCCGGCGCGACGAGCGAGAGCGCCGCCGTTACGCCGCCGCAGCGTCGCTTCCGGCAATGGCGCCAGCCACAACGCCAGCAGCGGCGGCAGGCTTACCAGGCTCAGCCACAGGCCGAAATCCCAGCCGACCGACTCTCTGGAGAGATCGAAGCTGTCGGTAGTCACCACCGCCGCGATAATGCCGTAGCCGATATCCACGTTAAAAAAGATCATGTAGTAGCTGGCGGCGACGGAAAAGAGCACCAGCAGCGAGGCCAGCAGGCGGAACAGCAGCCTTCCGCCCAGCGAAACCAGCAGCGTGGTAAAGAGCACCAGTGCGAAAGCCGCCACGACTTCAATGGCGACCGACAGGGCCGCGTCAGCGTGAAGGTGATGAAAGCGGCGCAGGAAAATCGGTAGATTCAGTAAGATGCCAATATAGAAAGCAATAAAGCAGCAGACCCGGTACTGGGTCAGAAAGTGCAGTTTTTTCATCCGTCTCGTCGTTGTCATGGCAGGTGAATGGAATAACCAAAGCGGCTTCGGTGTTGAAAACGCGGTTTTTATCTTGTCAGGCGGTAAGACAAGGTAAAGGAGCGTGAGTTTAACGTTGGCACTGAAAATTTAGTTGCAATAATGTAACAAAAAATATGTTTTCTGCGTCGGTGGTGGCTGCCAGCGTCGCGTCGGCAAAATTTGAAGCTGTTCAAACTTCTGATAAATAACGGCAAACCAGAAAAATGCGCCGTTACTGCATAATTATTCCTGAAATGCGACCTGATGACTGGCCGCTGGCCATAAAGATAATTATTTATTCGTTCAGAGAGAGTTAAAGCAGCAGTTACGCCATAACTTAACAATAATTTAATGAATTAAATACATTCCATTAATGATAAATTAGCCCGCGTTCCGGTCAGATCTACTGGCTCCTTCCCTATTTCGCAGCATTTATAACTGTCAGGAAAGCATTGTAATGGACAAGCTATCTTACGCTTCAGAAAGCCGCGCTACCGCCTGGTCCACCTATCTGCAACAGATCGATCGCGTCGCGCCCTATCTGGGCGAGCTGAGCCGCTGGATCGATACGTTACGCCATCCTAAACGCGCGCTTATCGTTGATATTCCTCTGCAAATGGATGACGGCACTATTCGTCACTTTGAAGGGTTCCGCGTGCAGCACAATCTGTCGCGCGGGCCGGGAAAAGGCGGCGTTCGCTACCATCCCAATGTCGATTTAAACGAAGTGATGGCGCTCTCCGCCTGGATGACCATCAAGTGCGCGGCGGTGAATCTGCCCTACGGCGGCGCCAAAGGCGGTATCCGCGTCGATCCTTTTAAACTCTCCGAAGGCGAACTGGAGCGGCTGACTCGCCGTTATACCAGCGAGATCGGTCTGGTTATCGGCCCGCAAAAGGATATTCCGGCGCCGGATGTCGGCACCAACGCGAAAGTGATGGCCTGGATGATGGATACCTACTCCATGAATCAGGGCACCACCATTACCGGCGTAGTCACCGGCAAGCCGGTGCATCTGGGCGGCTCGCTGGGACGCGAAAAAGCGACCGGTCGAGGCGTATTCGTGACCGGCCGCGAAGTGGCCCGTCGCCTGAATATTGAAACCGACGGCGCGCGCCTGGCGGTACAGGGCTTCGGCAACGTCGGCAGCGAAGCCGCCAGACTGTTTGTCGACGCTGGCGCGCTGGTGGTGGCGGTGCAGGATCACTCCGCTACGCTCTATAACGCGGAAGGCATCGACCTGGCCGCGCTCAGCGAGTGGCAGGCGACGCATAAAAAGATCGCCGGCTTCAGCGGCGCGCAGGAGATCGACAGCGAAGCGTTCTGGCAGCTGCCGATGGATATTCTGATCCCGGCGGCGCTGGAAGGCCAGATTACCCGCGAACGTGCGGAAAAGCTCAGCTGCAAACTGATCCTCGAAGGCGCTAACGGCCCGACCTATCCCGACGCCGACGATATGCTGGCGTCGCGCGGCATCACCGTGGTGCCGGACGTCATCTGCAACGCGGGCGGCGTAACGGTCAGCTACTTCGAATGGGTGCAGGATATGGCCAGCTTTTTCTGGAGCGAAAGCGAGATCAACGAGCGGATGGATAAAATCATGTCCGAGGCGATGATCCATATCTGGGATAAAGCGCGGGAGAAAGAGTGTAGCCTGCGTACCGCGGCCTATATCGTCGCCTGTGAGCGCATTCTGATGGCGAGGAAAGATCGCGGAATTTATCCGGGCTGATCGGCTCGCTTTTACGAAAATGCCGCGCGATTGCGCGGCATTGCTGTTTTTACGGCTGGTTACGCCAGCGATCGCGCAGCCAGCTGACCGCTTGCTGCGTTTGCGGCGCGTCGAGAAAAGCGTCGCGAAACAGAATGGTACCGGCAACGCCGGGCAGCGATTCATTCAGCTCAATCTGTCTTTTCAGCTCCGCCACGCCATTTTGCTCGCCCCACTGCGGCTCGGTGCCGGTCGGCTGACCAACCTTATAGAGCGCCACGCCGATATAGAGTTTGGTATGGCCGGAACCGACCACGTCCGCCCACCATTTCGCCAGCGTGGGATAGCGCACGATTTTCCGCTCAAACGGCCAGTACAGCTGCGGCGCGATATAGTCCAGCAACCCCTCTTTCACCCACTGGCGCGTATCGGCGAAAGCCTGATCGTAAGCCGCACCGCCGCGCGTATCCGACCCGCGTTCATCCTGATCCTGATTGCGCCAGACGCCCGCGGGACTGATGCCGAACACCACTTCGGGCTTCAGGGATTTAATAGTGGCCGCCACTTCCCGCACCAGCAGCAGCGTATTGTTGCGGCGCCAGCTGGCTTTATCGGCAAAGCCATCGCCATATTCACGCCAGCTGGCACTGTCGTCAAGCCGCGACGACGCCGTTTCGTAATAGAAGTAGTCATCGAACTGCACGCCGTCGATCGCATAGTTTTTCACCAGCTCGGCGACCACGCCATTAATCCACTGACGAACCTGCGGCAGGCCGGGATCGAGTACGAAGCGATCGCTGGCGACCCGCACCCAGTCGCGATGCAGCGCGTAAACGCTGGCTGGCGGATGCGCGAGCGTGTTTTGCAGCGCTCTGGCAGTACCGGCCGAGCTATTCATGCTGACGCGATAGGGGTTCAGCCAGGCGTGCACTTTCAGTCCCCTCTTATGCGCTTCAACCAGCATAAACTGCAGCGGGTCCCAGCCGGGATCCTGACCGGTAGTGCCGGTCAACACCGACGACCAGGGCAGAATAGCGGAGCGATAGAGCGCGCTGCCGTCGGGTTTGACCTGAAAAAAGACGGTATTGATGCCCAGCGAGACATACTTGTCCAGCCGCTCGCGCAGCGCCTGCTGCTGCCGGGCGATGCGCTGTTGCGGATCGGTAAGGTTCAGGGTTGAGGCTGGCGGCCAGTCCAGATGGCTGACCGTAGCCAGCCAGACGCCGCGCATGGGCTGAAGAAGTGGTTTAACTACCGGTGCCGGCGGCACCCAGGGCGTGACCAGAGATTTAACGTCGGTTTTACTGCTGCATCCTGTAAGCAACGTTAACAACAACAGCCCAAAGCGGGCTGCGCCCTTTTTTCCTTGCAGCATACCTTCTCCATGATTATGACAATGTCATCAGTAATGCTCAGGCGCCTGCAAGTGTGGCCAAACGCCAAAGCGGATTAATGAAATATTATCATAATCTTTCTGGTAAAAAGCCTGCTGAAAGTTCAACGAAGCGGCAGCCCGGCGGTTTATTCGTAATTGACCCAGACCGCGCCGCTGTCGGCCGAGCGCACGCAGTTCTCCACCCAGCGCACCCCTTCCAGTCCCGCGTCGATATCGGGATAGATCAAATTCGCCAGCGCCGTCTCATCCCCACGGTTTTTAGCGTCGATAGCCAGCGCGCAGCGCAGATAGATATTGGCCCAGGCGTCGGTCAGCCCTTCCGTATGCAGCGCGCCGAGCCGATCTTCCGCCAGCGCGGCCTGGTCGAGATAGGCCATGCCGTGATGCAGCAGCTGGCTGGGCTGATTTTGTACTTCATAACGGAGCTCATTGGGCAGCCAGTCGCACCACTGCAGGCTCGCTTTCGAGCCGATGACGCGGATCTGCTGCGCGTTCATAGAGCCCGCGTCAACGGACGACGTCCACATGCGGCCTACCGCGCCGCCGTGATAGCGCATCATCACCATCGCGTTATCCTCCAGCGGCGCGCGCGAGGCGATAAAGCTTTGCCTGTCGCACAGCAGGGATTGCAGCTTCAGCTCCGGCAACACCAGCTGCGAGATATAGAAAGTATGCGTGGAGAGATCGCCCAGCACAAAGCTTGGCCCGGCAACCGCGGGATCGACCCGCCATTTCTGCGCCTCGAACTTATCGGCGCTGTCGCTGGCGCTGAAGCCGTGGGTATAGCGCATATCGACCATTCTGACCTCGCCGATTTCACCGCTGGCGATCATCTGCCGCATCTGCAGCAGCATCGGATGGCCTGAATAGCCATAGGTCACGCCAACGATACGGTTTTTCTGCTCCGCCAGCGCTTTGACCTCGCGGGCCTGCTGGCTGGTAAAAAACAGCGGCTTTTCGCAGATTACATGCAGCCCGGCCTCCAGCGCGGCTTTGGTGATTTCGTAATGCGTGCCGTTGGGCGTGGCGATGGTTACCACCTCGATCCCCTCTTCGCGCTGCCGCTCGCGGCTGAACAGCTCCCGGTAATCCGCATAGCAGCGATCGGCGTCCAGGCCAAGATGAACGCCGAAATCCCGGCCGCGATCGGCATCAATATCAAAAGCGCCCGCTACCAGCTGGAAAGCTGTATTGTCGCGCAGCGCGCCGCTGCGATGTTTATAACCTACCTGGCTCAGCCTGCCGCCGCCAACCATCGCCCAACGTAACGGACGCGCTAATTTTTTCTCTCCGTTTAACATAGCCACCTCGTTTTCATGTTTTATGCAGGGTACGCGTCCGCGCTATCCCGCCGTTTGCAACCGGGTGCAAAAGAAGCCGTAGATAGCTGTCGCTCCGTGTAATCTCGTTGACAGCAGCCCGGAAGTCAAAATGCATCAGGCGAAAATTCTGCTGAGGATCACAGGAAAAACTTTTTTTGCAACCGGGTGCATGCGCAGGAAGCGTTTGTGCCTTACACTGCGTTTTTTATTGGCAGCAAGGAGTCAGCGTGAACTCAAAATCCCGGCCGCCCGCCGCAGTCAAAAAAGCCACGGCCAGCGACGTCGCCGAGCTGGCTGGCGTCTCTAAATGGACCGTTTCCCGCGCCTTTACCGACGGCGCCTCGATTTCGCCTCAGGCGCTGGCGCGCGTGCAGCAGGCGGCGGCGCAGCTTGGCTATCGCCCTAATTTGCTGGCGCGCGGGCTGGCCAGGAAGCGTTCGCGGCTGATCGGCGTGGTGGTGGACGAGATGCAAAACCCCAACCTGCTGGCGCTGCTGGATGAAGCGACACGGCAGCTACAGCTGCGCGGTTACATGGCGCTGCTGCTGAATATCAGCGCGACGGGATCGGAAGAAGCGGTGCTGACGCTGGCGGATCAGCTGCAGGTAGATGGCCTGCTTTTTATGGGGACGCTGCTCAGCGACCGGCTGATTGCGCTGGCGCGCGATATCCATCAGATTCCGCTGGTGCAGCTCTGCCGCAACGACGCCAATCCCTATATTCAGATTATCAATACCGACGGCTATCAGGCGGGCCGCCAGACCGCGATGATCCTGCATCAGCAGGGCTATCAGCATTTCGGCTATATGAAAGGGCCGGACACGGAATCCACGCAGCTGCTGCGCTATGAGGGCTACTGCGATTCGCTGCGGGAGCTGGGCGTGGAACAGCAAAATATCACGCTGCTGAAAGCCAACCACTACGACCGCGCCAGCGGCTTCAGGGCCTTTAGCGATCATCTTGCGCAAACGCCGCGCGCGCAATGGCTGGACGCGTTGTTCTGTGAAAACGATATTCTGGCGATAGGCACGCTGGACGCGCTGGCGGCCCTGGCGCCGACGCATCATCCGGGGATCGTCGGCTACGATGATATTGAGCTGGCTTCCTCGCCCCGCTATCAGCTCACCACGCACGCTCAGCCGTTACGCGCCATGCTGGAGGATGCCGTTCGTCGTTTAACGTCGTCGGTGCCAGCGGAAGCGGTAAATCATCAGGATCGGCTCTGTTTGCGGCAGTCGCATCTGCGCCGCTGATTAGTTATGCCCGGTGACATCCGCCAGCCAGCAGGAATCGCCGCTAACGCCCTGTGCCGTTGAGTTGTGGCCAGTCCTGCTGCCTTTTTACCGCTTTGCGCGGGTTTACGCTTTCGCCGCCTGTGCCGCCTGGTAGCGCGCTTTAAAGGCTTCGTTCTTTTCGCTCAGGCGAATCGCCGCTTCGATCAGCTCGTTCTGGTTCAGCGAGGTTCCGCCTTCGCTGGTGCGCCAGTGAATATAGAGCACGCAGAGCGCCGCCACCTGCAGCAGCTCGTTTTCCGCGCTGCCGCCGTCAAAGCCATACTCTTCGTCGCACCAGCGGTAGATCTCGTCGACAAAAGGCATCTCGCCCTGCTCATCCAGCGGCGGCAGGCTGGCGAACAGTTCGATCATCTCCGGCGTGGCGACGTAGCTGCTGCGGCCAACCGCGTCCAGCTGTTTGCCGCGGGCGCGGGCGTTGTTGGCCTGTTTGGCTTTAAGTTTGGCGCGCTTGTTGCGCTTGTCCTGCTTGCTCACCGGCTTCTCCTGGCGAAAAAAAAGAGCGGTATCATAGCAGACGCGCTACATTTTGCCGATAAACAGCGAAACCAGTCCGGCAGCAATCAGCGGCCCTACCGGTACGCCGCGAAACAGCGAGACGCCAATGATCGTGCCGATCAGCAGACCGCCCACGATAGTCGGCTGCGAGCTCATCAGGCTGACGCCGCGGCCGCCAACCCAGGAGACGAAAATTCCGATCGCAATCGCCAGCAGCGACTTCCAGTTCAGAAACGAATGCATCAGCGTGCTGGTCGGCAGCGCGCCGCTGGCGATGGGCGCCATCACGCCAATGGTCAAAATAATTATCCCGACGGTCACGCCCTGCTTCTCAATCCACGGAAAAAAAGCGTTCAGCGGCGTCATGCGCACCACGATCAGCACCAGTAAAGCGATAGCGACGGTCAGGTTGTGGCTAAAGTAGCTGAGCCCTGCCAGCAACAGCAGAATAAACAGCGTTAAATCGAACATAGTGGTTTCCTGTCAAAGCGTGGGGCTACACCATAAAACGCTTTGCCGTCGCGCTCTACTCTTTTTAACGCCTTTAAAATCAAAGGATCGCGTCGATAGCGGCCTGCAGGCTGATTTCCGGGCCGGTCAGCACCGACAGCGTGGTGTTGATATACTTCTCCGCGCCCGCCATCGAACTTTGCGCCAGCACAATGCAGCCCAGCGCGCACTCGTGCCGCTCACGGATATAGCGGGCGATTTGCTGATGATAGCCGTCGATGTCGCCATGATTGAAAAAGGCCCAGGCGCGCGGGATCAGCTCCACCGCCAGTCTGCCGTCGGGAATAAAAGCTTCAAAGAGTCGGGTCGTTGCGTCAAGGGTGGCATGCGCGGTACAGAGCACCAGCACCGCGCCGTGATAGCCCGCCGCCGCCCTGGCCAGCGCCGCGTCCACGCGGATTACCGGCTTGCTGAAGGCTTTCGCCTCCAGCGCGACGATGCCCAGCGTGGTGCAGGTTACGATTACCGCATCGGCATGACGGCACATCTCCTCCAGAATCTGCCGCACATCGTTCGCGATGTCGGCGGTGACTTCGCCAGCTTCGATCGCGCTGGTTAACAGCTCGCTTTCAACACGGTGCAGCAGCTGAATATCGTCATAATCCAGCGTGCGCAGCGCCGTTTCAAACAGTGCGATATTGCTTGTTGCCGCATGCAGACAGGCTATGGTCGCCATTTTGCTCTCTCCGGAAAAAATAGTGCTGTCACTGTGGCAAATTCCGCCGCCTGTTGCCAGTTCTTCAACCTGCAGTATCGCTTTTGTTTCATCCAGGCTTCCCCGCAATGGTGCAATGCGCCAGCCTGAAGCAGAAATTTAACGAAACTTTTGTTTCAGATGCGCGCCGTGCCGTGCTGACGTAGCTGGTACAAAAGTTGCAATGTTTCCGCAAAGCCTGGAGGAGAAACAGATGAAAGCACTGATTATGGGCGCCGGGATCGGCGGCCTCTGTACCGCCATCGCGCTACGGCGTTGCGGCATTGAAACCGCCGTTTTTGAGGCGGTCAAAGAGATTAAGCCGGTCGGCGCGGCGATTTCGATCTGGCCTAACGGCGTCAAGTGCCTGAACTATCTGGGCATGAAGGAGCCGCTGCGTGCGCTCGGCGGCAACATGGAGAGCATGGCCTATCACGACGCTTTTTCCGGCGCGCCGTTGACGCAATTCAGCCTGGCGCCGCTGGTGGCCGAAGCGGGCGAACGGCCTTATCCGGTCGCAAGGGCGGAACTGCAGGCGATGCTGCTGGAGAGCTATGGCCGTGAGCAGGTGCAGTTTGGCAAGCGAGCGATCGGCGTTGAAGAGCACGATCGCGGCGTGACGGCCTTTTTTAATGACGGCAGCGAGGCGCAAGGCGATCTGCTGATCGCCTGCGACGGCACCCATTCCGCGATCCGCCCCTGGGTGCTGGGCGAAACCGTGCCGCGGCGCTACGCGGGCTACGTTAACTGGAACGGGCTGGTCACGCTGGACGAGAGCATCGCGTCCGCTTCTCAGTGGACGACTTTCGTCGGCGAAGGCAAACGGGTTTCGCTGATGCCGGTGGCAGGCAATCGTTTCTACTTTTTCTTCGATGTGCCGCTGCCGTTGGGGCTGGCGGAAGATCGCGACACGCTGCGCGCCGATCTGCAGCGCTATTTTCACGGCTGGGCCGCGCCGGTGCAAAGGCTGATTAGCCAGATCGATCCCGCCACCACTAACCGCGTCGAAATTCATGATATCGAGCCTTTTCCACAGCTGGTAAAAGGCCGCGTGGCGCTGCTTGGCGACGCGGCGCACAGCACCACGCCCGATATCGGCCAGGGCGGCTGCGCGGCGATGGAGGATGCGGTGGTGCTGGCGCACTGCCTGCAAACCCATTCGCTGGGTATTGAGGATGCGTTGCTGCGCTATCAGGCCAGCCGCGCCGAACGCGTCAAAGAGCTGGTGCTGAAAGCGCGCAAGCGCTGCGACATTACGCACGGCAAAGAGATCGGCGTGACGCAGCAGTGGTACCAGGAATTAAAAAGCGAAACCGGCGAACGCGTGCTGCGAGGCATGCTCGACACCATTCAGGGCGGCCCGTTCGGCTGACGCCGCGCAGAGAGCCTAAAAGCGGAAACATAGCGGCGCTGCCGGAACAGCGCCAAAGATCACTGGCGATTCAGGCTGGCTTAAGCGCCGTCAGCGCGATGCTGGCCGCCTGCGCCAGCACCTCCTGGCGGCTTTTGGCCGCTTTTTCGTGCTGAGTGAAGTAAACGGCCAGCACCAGCGGCGACGCGGCAGGTCGCCAGATCGCCGCCACGTCATTGGTGGTGCCGTAGTCGCCGCTGCCGGTTTTATCGCCGACGATCCAGCCGGCGGGCGTCGCCGCGGCAATCGCCTTTTTCCCGGTAGTATTGCCTTTCAGCCACTCGTTAAGCTGCTGCCGCCGTGCTGCGCTCAAGATCATGCCCTGCGCTTTACCGTCGCCCAGCGTCAGCTGCCGCAGATTATGCGCCATTTGCAGCGGCGTGCTGCTGTCGCGCGGATCGCCAGGTATGGCGCTGTTTAGCGTCGGCTCATTCCTGTCGAGCCGCGTAATGCCGTCGCCGCCTTCGCGCAGAAAACGAGTCAGCCCGGCGGGGCCGCCCAGCTCTTTCAGCAGCAGATTGGCCGCCAGATTATCGCTGTAGCGAAGCGCCGCAGCGCACAGCGCCTCTACCGTCATGCCCTCTTCACGATGGCCAGCGGTGACCGGCATCCATGCCAGTTCTTCCTCGCGGCGCCAGTAAAGACGCTTTTGCAGCAGGTCTGGCTGCGCGCGCTGCAGAATGGCCGCCACAGCCAGCACTTTAAAAGTGCTGCAGAGCGGAAATCGTTCTTCGCCGCGATAGTGAAGCAGGCAGCCGTCGCCATCCAGCAGAGCGAGGCCGATGCGCCCGTTCGCCTGGCGCTCCAGCCCGGCAAGCTGCTGCGCCAGCGTGGCGGAATCTGCCCGCGCCAGACGAGAGAAAAAGCCCGACGCCAGCGGCGTCAGCAGAGCCGCCAGCAGCAGCCGGCGGCGTTGTAGAGAGAAGCTCACTTTAGTCCCCGGTTAAGCAGCATGGCTTCGATTTGCGGATCTCTGCCGCGCCAGCGCGAGTACAGCGCTTTCAGATCTTCGCTGTTGCCGCGCGATAATATTTTCTCCCGGAATAGCTGACCGTTTACGCGCGTCAACCCGCCCTGTTCGCGGAACCAGTCGAAACCGTCATCGGCCAGCATCTGCGTCCACAGATAGGCGTAGTAGCCGGCCGCGTAGCCGCCGCCCCAGATATGCTGAAAGTAGCTGGAGCGATAGCGCGGCGGCACCTCAGCCAGGGCGATCTGCTCCGCCTGCAGCGCCTGTTGTTCAAAATCGACGACGTCCTGTTCCGGCAGATCGGCGGCAAGGCTGTGCCAGCGCATATCCAGCAGCGCGGCGGCCAGCAGCTCGGTCATGTCGTAGCCCTTGTTAAATTTGCTGGCGTTAATGATTTTCTCATGCAGCGCGGCAGGCATCGGCTCGCCGCTCTGATAGTGGCGGGCGAAATGACGGAAGACCTGCGCATCGCTGGCCCAGTGTTCGTTGAGCTGGGAAGGAAACTCAACAAAGTCCCGCGGCGTCGCGGTGCCGGAAAGCGAAGGATAGCGCTGTTCGGCGAAAAGGCCGTGCAGCGTATGGCCAAATTCATGGAACAGCGTGATCACATCATCCCACGCGAGCAGCGCCGGTTCGCCTGCCGCAGGTTTGGCGTAGTTGCAGACGTTATAGATAACGGGCTGCGTACCAAGCAGCGTGGACTGGTCGACGAAATTGCCCATCCAGGCGCCGCCGGCCTTGTTATCGCGCTTGAAATAGTCGGTGTAGAACAGCGCCATCGGCTCGCCGTCCGCGTCCGAAATCTCATAGACGCGAACATCGGGATGATAAACGGGAATATCGTCGCGGGCTTTAAAGGTGATGCCATAGAGCTGTGTCGCCGCCCAGAAAACGCCGTTTTCCAGCACGTTATTAAGCTCAAGGTAGGGTTTGATCTGATTTTCATCCAGATCGTAATTCGCTCTTCGCACCTGTTCCGCGTAAAAAAGCCAGTCCCAGGGCTGCAGCGCGAAACCGCCCTGCTGCTGATCGATAACTTTTTGGATATCTGCCGCTTCACGCCGGGCGCGAGCGGTGGCTGCCGGCACGATGGCGCGCATAAAATCGAGCGCCGCCTGCGGCGATTTCGCCATTTGATCCTGCAATTTCCACTCGGCATAGCTGGCGAAGCCCAACAGCTGCGCCTGGCGCGCGCGAATGCTGGCCAGGCGAGCGATCAGCGCGCGGGTATCGTTATCGTCGCCTTTTTCGGCACGGCTCCACGCGGCTTTGAACAGCGCTTCCCGCGTTTCGCGGCGGCTGAGGTTTTGCAGATCCGGCTGCTGCGTGGTGTTTTGCAGCACCAGCAGCCACTGCTGCCGCAACCCTTTCTCCTGGGCCGCCGTGGCCGCCGCTGCCAGTTCCGCCTCGCTTAAGCCCGCCAGCGCAGCCGCATCGGTAACGGTAAGTCCGCCCGCTTTGGTCGCCGCCAGCAGCTTATTGGCGAACTGTGTGGTCAGCGTAGCCGCCTGCTGGTTAAGCACCTTAAGCTGCGCTTTTTGCTCTTCGTTCAGGCTGGCACCGGCGAGCTGAAACGCCTGCCAGGTCACTTCCACCAGCCGCAGCGACTCCGCGTCCAGCGCCAGGCTCTGCCGCTGCTGATAAACCTGGTCAAGCCGCGCGAACAGTTGGCCGTTCAGGTGGATATCATCCTCCAGCGCCGCCAGCTTCGGCGACATCTCTTCGTCCAGCTGCTGCAGCAGATCGCTGGTGTTGGCCGAGGTCATCGCATTGAATACGCTCTCGACGCGTCGCAGCATCTCTCCGCACTGCTCCAGCGCCTGATAAGTGTTGGCGAAATCCGGCTGTTCGGCGCTGTCGGCGATGCGCGCCACCTCCTCGCGCTTTTGCCGTATGGCTTCTTCCAGCGCCGGTCGGTAGTCGGCTTCGGTAATCTGATCGAAAGGCGGCGCCTGAAACGGCAGCGGACTCGGCTGGCTGAATGGTTGGGTCGGCATAGCATCTCTCCTTTACGCAACAACTGGAATGAAGGCCGTCAGCCGTCGCGGCTGAACAGCCGGATCAGCGTCTGAATTTGCCGATCCTCAGGTGATAACTCTTTTACTATCAGATGTAAGGGTGTAGCACGTCTGCCGCCATGCGTCATGGGAAGAATCTTCAGCACGCCGGCATCCAGCAGCGACGCGACGCGATCGTAGGGCAGCCAGCCGTAGCCAACCTGAGCCACGACCGCCTCCATCGCCGCGTCGATGGTGGAAAACGTCCAGCATTCAGCCGTGTCAGGGGCGTTCCCCTGGCGTTCCGCAATGCGGATTAGCGGATAAGCCGCCAGGCTCTCTTCGCTCAGCGGCGCGCTCTGCCGATGTAGCGGATGATCGCAATGCGCTATGGCAACAAAGTCGATATTCATCAGCCACTCGCCCCGACCAGTGATGTCCTGGCGCCGCGTCAGCACCATCACATCCGCTTCCGGCCGATCCACCGCGTCGCTTTCCAGCACCTCGGTCAGATTGATCTGCGTATGCGGATGCAGCTGTTGAAACTGGCGAAGGATAGCGAACAGGCGATGGCGCGGAAAAATCGCGTCCACGACCAGCTCCAGCCTGGTGCGCACGCCTGTTTTCAGCGTGGCGGCGTGTGCTTCTGCGTAATGGAAAGCCTTCAATAGCGGCCTGACGCGCGCCAGCAGCTGTTCGCCTGCCGGCGTCAGCACGGTACGACGTCCCTGCGGCTGCAGCAGCGCCACGCCGAGCCTCTCCTGCAGCTGGGCCAAATTGTAGCTGACCGAAGACTGGCTGCGGCAGGTTGCCTCCGCCGCGCTGGCAAAGCTGCCCAGTTCGACCACTTTTTCCAGTAAAACCCACTGTTCCAGTGTTGTTTTATGCATGAATTATTCAATTATTCGATGAATATTATTCAAAAGTAGCGTTATTAATTCAAAAAATAAACTGATAATTTACAGAAAACAGAGGAGGAAATGATGAAATTCGACAAAAACGATCTGAACGGTCTGGTAGGCAAACACCTTGTTTATACCTACGACAACGGCTGGAACTATGAGATTTACGTTAAAAATGAGCGCACACTGGACTACCGCATTCACAGCGGCCTGGTCGGCAATCGCTGGGTCAAAGACCAGCAGGCTTACATTGTCCGCGTCGGCTCGGATATCTATAAAATTTCCTGGACAGAGCCAACCGGCACCGATGTCAGCCTGACGGTGAACCTGGGCGACAGCCTGTTCCACGGCACCATTTTCTTTCCGCGCTGGGTTATGGATAATCCGCAAAAAACCGTTTGCTTCCAAAACGACCATCTTGCCGAAATGGCACGCTATCGCGAAGCCGGGCCGGCTTACCCTACGGAAGTGATTGACGAATTCGCCACTATCACTTTTATCCGTGACTGCGGTCGCGACAACGACAGCGTGATTGCCTGCGCGGCAAGCGAGCTGCCCGCGAACTTTCCGGATAACCTGCGCTAATCGGATAAACCCAATACAGGAGCTTTTATTTTGTCGCAGCGGGAAATGAGTAAGCCGGATCTGGCGTTATGCTTTACCGTCAACATAGAAGTGGGACAGCCCCAGGTCGTGGCTAACAGCCGCGAGAGCGGCAAGCGACAGCTGATACCGGTGCTGCGCGGCGTGGTGAGCGGCGAGCTGACGGGCGAGGTCATGCCCGGCGGCGTCGACAGCCAGATTATTGCGCCGGACGGGCTTTGTCGTCTGTCGGCGCGCTACGCCCTCGCCACTCAGCTGGGCGCTGTTTATATTGAAAACAACGGCGTACGCCGCGTGCCGCCCGCGTTTCGCGAACAGCTGTTTGGCGATAACATGCGCTTTTTTGACGCGATCCCGTCAGAAGCGCTCTATTTCCGTACCGTCCCTAAGTTTGAGGTGTATGACTCGCGCCTGGCCTGGCTGCAGGAGTCGATCTTTATCAGTAGCGGCGAGCGCACGCCGCACGGCGTCACTCTTCATTTTTACCGCGTAACCTGAGGCGCCTGCTGGCCGTAGCAGGCGATAATTTCTCCCGCTACCGCCACGGCGATCTCCGCCGGCAGTTTTCCTTTGACGTCCGGCAGGCCAATCGGGCAGCGCAGGGTTTCCAGCTGCGAACGGCTGAAGCCTTTGCCCTCCAGCCGGTACTCGAAGCGCTGACGCTTGGTCGCCGAGCCAATCACGCCGAAGTAGCGATAGTCGCCACGCGTCAGGATCGCCTCGCACAGCGCGAGATCGGTGGGATGATGATGGGTCATCACGATGTAGTAGCTCTCTGGCGGCATCTTGTTAACCCAGTCACGCGGATCTTCTTCGCAGCAGACGGTCACGCCTTCCGGCGCCTGGCCGAACTGCTCCTGCCGCTCGTCCACCCACCAGATATGGCAGGGCAGCGTCGCCAGCAGCGTGACCAGCGCGCGGCCGACATGACCCGCGCCAAATACCGCGATCTGCGGCTGCGGCTGGATTAACGGCTCAAACAGCACCGTGGTCATGCCGCCGCAGCATTGCCCAAGCCGCGCGCCCAGGTTGAAATGCTCGCTGCGCGGTTGATTGCTGCGCGTCGCCAGCATCTCCCTGGCGAGCGCAATGCACTGATACTCAAGATGCCCGCCGCCGATAGTCAGAAAGGTTTCTCCGGCAGTCACCACCATCTTGCTGCCGCGATCGCGCGGCACCGAGCCTTTCTCCTCCAGCACCGTCAGCAGCACGCAGGGTTCCCGTTTGTCGCGCAGCGCGGCGAGCGCCGTAATCCAGTCGTCAGGACGCATGGCTTCCCCTTATTTTCTCTACGCCCCAGAAGACTCTTTCCGGCGTGGCGGGCGCATCCAGCAGCGGATGTTGCCGATAGTCGCCGACGCTGGCGACGGCGTCCTGCAGCGCGCACCAGGCCGCTATCCCCAGCATAAAGGGCGGTTCGCCTACCGCTTTGGAGTGAAACACCGTCTCTTTGGGATTTTTACGGTTTTCCACCAGCGTAACCCGCAGGTCGGCCGGCACATCGCCGATAGCCGGGATCTTATAGCTGGCCGGCCCATCGGTCATTAAACGGCCCTGCTCGTTCCATACCAGCTCTTCGCAGGTCAGCCAGCCTACGCCCTGCACAAAGCCGCCTTCCACCTGGCCGATATCGATAGCCGGGTTAAGCGAAGCGCCGACGTCATGCAGGATATCCGCCCGCAGCAGCCGGTATTCGCCGGTCAGCGTATCGATGATGACTTCGACGCAGGCGGCGCCGAAGGCGTAGTAGTAGAACGGCGTCCCGCGTCCCGCTTCGCGATCGTAGTGAATGCCCGGCACCTTGTAGTAGCCGGTGGCGGAGAGCGGCACCTGATTCAGCCAGGCCAGCTGCGCCACGTCCGGAAAGGTGAAGTGCTTTTCGCCCACTTTAACGATGCCGTTGCTGAAGCTGACCTGTTTCGCCTCGCAGCCGTGCAGGCGGCACAGCATCTCAGTGAGTCGATCTCGCAGGATTTGCGCCGCGTTGTGCGCGGCTTTGCCATTCAGATCGGCGCCGCTGGAGGCGGCGGTCGGCGAAGTATTGGGGACTTTGCCGGTATCGGTGGCGGTGATCTGAATACGATCCACGTCGATCTGTAACACTTCCGCCACGATCTGCGCGACTTTGGTATTCAGTCCTTGCCCCATCTCCGTGCCGCCATGATTAAGCTGCACGGTGCCGTCGGTATAGATCAGGATCAGCGCGCCGGCCTGATTAAGAAAACTGGAGGTAAAAGAGATGCCGAATTTAACCGGCGTCATCGCCAGGCCGCGCTTCAGATAAGGGCTGCCTTGATTAAAGGCGGCAATATCGCGGCGGCGCGCGATGTAATCTGAACTGGCTTCCAGCTGCGCCGTCATCTCCTCCAGCAGATTGCCTTCCACCTGCTGATGATAGTGCGTGACGTTGCGCGTCTCTTTACCGTAGTAGTTGCGCTTGCGCACCTCCAGCGGATCGAGCCGCAGCTGGCGAGCGATATGATCAATAATTTGCTCAATCGCCACCATGCCCTGCGGGCCGCCGAAACCGCGATAAGCGGTGTTGGAGGCGGTGTTGGTGCGGCAGCGATAGCCGGTAATCAGCGCGTCGCCCAGATAGTAGGCGTTATCGGCATGGAACATGGCGCGATCGACGATCGAGCCGGAGAGATCCAGCGAATAGCCGCAGTTGCCCGCCAGATCGATTTTTACCCCGCTGAAGCGCCCTTCGCTATCCACGCCAACGTCGTAGCGTACGTAAAACGGATGGCGCTTGCCGGTAATGCGCATATCGTCGTTGCGCGCCAGCCGCATCTTCACCGGCCTGCCCGTTTGCCGCGCCGCCACCGCGCAGAGACAGGCGACGCCTGCGGCCTGGGTTTCCTTGCCGCCGAAGCCGCCGCCCATGCGGCGCATATCAATAGTGACCTTATTCATGGTAATGCCCATTACCGAAGCCACCAGCTTCTGCACTTCCGTCGGGTTCTGCGTGGAGGAGAACACCTGCAGCGACTGGTCTTCGCCCGGCACCACCAGCGCAATCTGCGTTTCCAGATAAAAGTGCTCCTGGCCGCCGATATGAAATTCGCCGCGAAGCCGATGCGAGGCGCGGGCCAGCGCCGCTTCGGCGTCGCCCCGCTGATGAACGTGCGGCTGCTGCACGAAGTGCGCTTTTTCCAGCGCCTCCCTGACGTCCAGCACCGGCGTCAGCGGTTCATACTCGATAATGGCCGCTTCCGCCGCCTGCCGCGCCGCCTGCGGCGTCTCCGCCGCCACCGCCAGGATCACCTGCCCGGCATAGTGCACAATCTCTTTCGCCAGCAGCGGATCGCCCGGCTCCAGCGGCCCGATATCGCCGTCGCCCGGCACGCTCTGCCAGCTCAGCACGCTGACCACGCCGGGAATGGCGTAGCAGGGTTCGGTATTCACGCTAAGGATGCGCGCATGGGCATGTTCGCTAAGGCGTGGACAAAGATGCAGCATGCCGGGCAGCTCCAGCCTGTCGTCAATATAGATCGCCTCGCCGGAGACGTGCTTTTCCGCACTTTCATGCTTATTGCTTTTGCCGACACCGCTCTGAACGCCGGAAAGGTACTGCCGGGCGATCACGTCAGCGGCTACCTCAGGTCTGTTATCAGACATAATCCGTCACCTCCAGCAGGTTCAGTTCATTGTTAAGCGAAGCGTGCCAGCGGCGCAGCAGATTTTTCGCCACCTGCAGCCGATAGGGCGCGCTGGCGCGAAAATCGCCCAGCGGCGTAAAATCCTGCTCCAGCGCGCGGCAGGCCTGTTCCAACGTCTGCTGCGTCAGGATTTTGCCTGACAGCGCGCGTTCGCAGTGCGCCGCTCTTTTCGGCGTCGCCGCCATGCCGCCAAAAGCGATACGCGCCGTGGTTATCTCGCCGCCCGCATCGCGTTCCAGCAGAAAAGCGCCGAATACGGCGGAGATATCATCCTCCAGCCGTTTGGAGACTTTCCAGGCGTGAAATGTTTGTGACGCCGTCACTTTTGGGATAACGATTGACTGGATAAATTCGCTTGGCTGCAGCGCGGTTTGCCGATAGCCGAGGAAGAACGCTTCCAGCGGCAGCAGGCGCGTTTGCGTGCCGCGCCGTAATTTCAGCGAAGCGCCCAGCGCCAGCAGCATCGGCGGCGTGTCGCCGATGGGCGAACCGTTGGCGATATTGCCGCCCAGCGTGCCACGGTTACGGATCTGCAAAGAGGCGAAACGCGCCAGCATCTGCGCGAAAACGGGCAGATGCGGCTGTAAAAACCGCTGGCAGGATTGCAATGAAGCGCCCGCGCCCAGTTCAATCGCCTCTGCCTCAATGCGACAGGCTTTCAGCTCTTCGACGCCATCCAGCGCGATAACCAGCGGCAGCGTCTGGTGACGCTGAGTCACCTGCAGCGCCAGATCCGTGCCGCCCGCCAGCAGTTTCGCCTCGGGATAGCGCATGGTCAGCTCGGCCAGGCTATCGAGACTTTTCGGCAGCAGACAGCGGTTGCCGTTCAGCGCCATCGCCTGCTCTTCGCCGTGTTGCAGCGCCGCCAGCCTTTTTATCGTCTGCGCTTCCTGCCGCGTGAAGGCGTCCGGCTGCCGCTGTTCGCAGGCCTGCCGCGCCGCGTCGACAATCGGCCGGTAGCCGGTACAGCGGCAAAGGTTGCCTGCCAGCGCCTGCTCCGCTTCATGACGCTGCCAGCCCGCGCTGTTCTTTTGCAGCGTGAACAGCGACATCGCGAAACCCGGCGTGCAAAAACCGCACTGCGAAGCGTGACAGGCCACCAGCGCCTTTTGCACTTCATGCAGCTCGCCTTCCTGACGGAGATCTTCCACGGTAATCAGCTGCTTGCCCTGCAGGCTACTGACAAAAGCGATGCAGCTGTTGACGGTTTCATACACCATCCTGTCCGCTTCGACGCGCCCTACCGTAACGGTGCAGGCGCCGCAGTCGCCCGACGCGCAGCCCTCTTTGGTGCCGCAGCGGCGCTTGTGCTGCCGCAGCCAGCTTAAAACTGTGGTATTGGGATCGAGCGACGTTTCCGTCACCAGCGTCTGGTTGAGTAAAAACTGGATCATGCGGCTTTCTCCTCGCCCTGTGGCTGCCAGACCGGCTTGCCGTCAACCCAGGTGCAGACGATATTGCGATCGTCGCCCAGCGTCATCAGCACAAACAGTTTCTCCCAGATATCGCGGCTGTTGGCGCAGCGAAGCTTTTGCAGCGCCGAAACCGCCGGGTCGAGCACCACGAAATCTGCCTCTTTGCCCGCTTCGAAATTGCCGATTTTCTGGTGCAGATCCAGCGCCCGCGCGCCGCCGAGCGTGGCGTGATAGAAAGCCTCGCAGGCCGCCATTTTGTAGTGCTGCAGCTGGCCGACTTTATAAGCCTCGCCCAGCGTCTGCAGCATGTTGAAAGTGGTGCCCGCGCCGACATCGGTGCCAATCCCCAGCCTGACGTTTTTTTGCCAGCAGGTTTGCAGCTTAAACAGGCCGCTGCCCAGAAAAAGGTTGGAGGTTGGACAGAAGGCGACGGCGGAATCGGTGTTATGCAGGCAATCCCACTCATGCTCCTCAAGATGCACGCAGTGCGCAAAGACGCTCCGGCGGCCTGTCAGCTGATAGTGGTGATAAACATCCAGATAGCCGTCGCGTTCGGGAAACAGCGCTTTTACCCAGGCCACTTCCTGCGGATTTTCGCTCAGGTGCGTGTGCAGCCAGAGATCCGGCCAAGCCGCTTTTAACTCGCTGACTTTCTCCAGCAGCGCCGGCGATGAGGTCGGCGCGAAGCGCGGCGTCAGCGCATAGCTCAGACGGCCACGGTTGTGCCAGCGCTCAATCAGCTCGCGGGTTTGCCGGTAGCTCTGCTCCGGCGTTTCGGTGAGGTAGTCCGGCGCGTGGCGATCCATCATCACTTTTCCGGCGATAAGGCGCATGCCCAGGCCTTCGGCCGCGCTGAACAGCGCGTCCACCGATTCCGGATGGACGGTGCCAAACACCAGCGCCGTAGTGGTACCGTTGCTCAGCAGCTGATGCAGGAAAAAAGCGGACATTTTCGCCGCGTGCTGCGGACAGTGATACTGACTCTCTACCGGAAAAGTGTACTGTTGCAGCCACTCCAGCAGCTGTTCGCCGAAGGCGCCGATCATCTCCGTCTGCGGATAGTGGATATGGCAGTCGACAAAACCCGGCACGATCAGTTTGCCGCGATAATCGGTTATCGGCTGATCGTCCGCAAGCTGGCAACGCCCCGTTTCCCAGCTTTGCAGCGAAAGAATTTTGCCTTCCTGCAGCAGCAGCAGACCATCTTCGATGTAGCGCGCGCGCGCCGGCAGCTCTTCGGGCTGGCTGACCGTTGCCGTGATATCAAAAAAGCTGCCGCGAATGGCGGTCATTGTCGACATAGCGTTTCCTTCTGGTTAAGCCGAACCTCTGCTTAACGCTGCAAATGCCATGCCAGTGTGAATATCTTGTTAAACTCATAATAATCAATGGGTTACTCGTGACTTACCCCTTTCAGGCTTTTTCCTGGCAGCAACCGTATGCGCAATCGTTTGCTGATAATGGCAATCGTTTGCTCATACGAATGAGGCTTTTTATCAGGCCGCAAACGCGCCTCGCCTGCACCTTTTTCTGGCGTATTTCTTCTGTAACGCACCTGAACCGTGCAGCGCGTTTTACGGCCATAACCAATCCTTCTTATCAGAGACGAACTGAAGTGATATGGTAAAAGCCCCCCAAAAGATGTTGAGGAACAGTGAGATGATTGTATTTGTTACTGGCGCCACTGCCGGATTCGGCGAAAGCATTACCCGACGCTTTATCGGTGAAGGCCACAAGGTGATTGCCACCGGTCGTCGTCAGGAGCGGCTGCAGAAGCTGAAAGAGGAGCTGGGCGAAAATCTTTATACGCTGCAACTCGACGTGCGCAACCGCGCTGCTATAGAAGAGGCGCTGGCCGCGCTGCCCGCTGAATGGCGCAATATCGATGTGCTGGTCAATAACGCCGGTCTGGCGCTGGGCATCGAGCCTGCGCACAAAGCGAACCTCGACGACTGGGAAGCGATGATCGATACCAATAACAAAGGTCTTGTCTATATGACTCGCGCCGTGCTGCCCGCCATGGTGGAGCGCAACGTCGGCCATATCATCAATCTGGGCTCTATTGCGGGCAGTTGGCCCTACGCGGGCGGCAACGTTTACGGCGCGACAAAAGCCTTTGTGCGTCAGTTCAGCCTGAATCTGCGCACCGACCTGCACGGCACCGCGCTGCGCGTTACCGATATCGAGCCGGGTCTGGTGGGCGGTACGGAGTTTTCCAACGTGCGTTTTAAAGGCGACGACGCCAAAGCGGACAGCGTCTATGACGGCACCGAACCGCTGACCGCCGAAGATGTGACCGAAGCGGTCTGGTGGGTCGCCACGCTGCCGAAGCATGTCAATATCAATACGCTGGAGATGATGCCGGTCGCCCAGACGCTGGCGGGTCTGAAAGTGCACAAGTCTTAACGCCGCTGCGGCCCGGCGGCGTTAAGCCGGGCCTTTACCCTCTTCCCCAGCCCGCCACGATAATCAGCATCCCGCAGAAAGCTATCGCCGCGCCCGCCCAGTCGTAGTGGCTCAGCCGTACGCCGTCCACAAAGCGCAGCCACAGCAGAGCCGTGACCACGTAAACGCCGCCGTAGGCCGCGTAGACCCGGCCGCTTGCCGCCGGATGCAGCGTCAGCAGCCAGACAAACAGCGCCAGGCTCAGCGCCGCAGGCAGCAGCAGCCAGACGGAGCCGTTTTTGCGCAGCCATAGCCAGGGAAGAAAACAGCCGACGATTTCGGCCAGCGCGGTCAGAAAAAAGATCAGGGTGGTTTTCAGCAGCATGTTTCCTCTCTGCGGGCTAAATGAACGGGTCGGCCCGCTGGTGAGCCGGCGTGCGCAGATGATATACTATCGACGGCGTTAGACGCAGCCGCGCGGCTGTAAAACAGGTATAAGGAATCAAAGATGAAAAAGATGTTTTCCTGGCAATCTCCACTGAGCAAGGCCGCTCTGCCGCTGGTTTTGCTTGCCTCGCTCTTTGCCCTGCAGCACAACGCAAAGGCTGAAACCAAACGGCTGATTTTCGAAAACGCCGATAGCGCTTTGACGAAAGAAGAGGCGCGGCAGCAGAAAGAGCAGTGGGACGAAACCCGCCGTCTGCGTGCCAAAGTGAATCAGCGCAGGGAAAAAGATTTTGATAAGAGCGATCGCGCCCTCGATTCCCGCGACGCCTGTGAGCAGAGTCTGAACTTCAACGCCTACTGGGAGCCAAACACGCTGCGCTGCCTGGATCGCACCACCGGACGCCCTGTTATTCCGTGATGACGGAATGCTGCTATAGTTAGCGTAGTTTTCAGGCAAAAGGAAAGGACGATGAAAGCGATAAAATGGCTGTTACCCGTGCTCTTTATCGCCGCTCCGCTGGCGGCGCAGGCCTCCTGCGAAACGGTAAAAGAGTCTATTAATCAGAAAATTATCAATAATGGCGTGCCGGTTTCCGGCTTTACGCTGGATATCGTGCCGAGCGATCAGGCTGACCAGGCCGGCGGCCAGGTGGTCGGCCACTGCGAAAACGATTCGCAGAAGATCGTCTACAAGCGCGACCGCAACGGCGAAAGCGACGCCGCGGCGCCAGCCAGCGCCGGCACTTCTCAGGACGCGCCCTCTTCCTGACCCCTGAGGGCCGCTTGCGCGGCCCTTTTTCTGCCCGCTACTCCGGTTTTTTCGCCGGGATAAAGCGCGCTACCGCCATACTGGCGAAAGCTATCGCCACCGACATGGCGAAGACCCAATGCAGCGAGACGGCAACCTCGCCGATAAGATGCTGCAACCCGCCCTGCGTCAGGCTCCCTCTCTGTTCCTGCGACATCAGCAGCTGCACCGGATCGTCCTGCTGCGGCAGCCGCAGCGCCAGGTTATAGTTCAGCACCGCGCCCATTACCGCCGTACCCGCAGCCGAGCCCAGCAGGCGACTGAACATTACCGAAGCGGTACAGATGCCGCGTACCGAAAATTCCGCGCTGTTTTGTACCGCGATCAAAAAGGTGGTGCTGGTCATGCCCATGCCAGAACCGATCACGAAAGCGGCAAAGCCGGCGTGGCCGATGCCGCTGTCGGCGTGCAGAGTCAGCAACAGCGCCGTGCCGGCAATCAACAGCAGCGAGCCAAGCTGTGCGGTAAAGCGGTATGACGTGCGCAGCATCAGCCTGCCGCTGAGCGTGCTGGCGAGCGGCCAGCCAATCGACATCATTGCCAGCGCGCTGCCAGCCTGCAGCGGCGTACCGCCGTTAACGCCCTGAATCCACGTCGGCAGAAAAGCGCTGATGCCCATCATCGCCGCGCCGATAATCAGATTGCCAACGTTGCCGGCAATAATAGTGCGGCTGCGCCACAGCAGCAGCGGAAACAGCGGCGCGTCTGCCCGCTTCTCGTGCCGCACCAGCGCGATCCCCGCCAGCAAAGCGACGCCAAGCAGCAGCAGCGACCAGCCGCCGAGCAGCTGCGCCTGCAGCAGCGCCGTCAATAGCGCGCTAACCGCCAGCGTCAGCCAGCCGCTGCCGGTCAGGTTGAGCTTCTGCCGTCCTTCGCCGCGCGATTCAGGAAACCAGCGCGCCAGCATCAGCATAGAGAGGATGCCGATCGGCACATTCACCCAGAAAACCAGCGCCCAGCTGAAGTGCGCCACGATCCAGGCGCCGCTCAGCGGCCCAATCACCGCCGCTATACCCCAGACGCTGGAGAGCCAGCCCTGAATCCCGGCGCGCTCTTTCGGCGAATAGATATCGGCGATAATAATCGCGGTCAGCGGCATGATTGCGCCCGCGCCCAATCCCTGCACGGCGCGGAACAGGATCAGCCAGCTCATGCTCGGCGCAAAGCCGCACAGCACCGACCCCAGAAGAAACAGCGAAGTGCCGATAAAGAATACCCGTTTACGTCCCCAAAGATCGGCGAGCCTGCCGTACAGCGGCACGCTGACCGCCTGCGTCAGCAGATAAACGGAAAAAACCCAGCCGAACTGCGAAAAACCGCCCAGCTCCGCCACGATGGTGGGCATAGCCGTAGCAACGATGGTGACCTCAATCGCCGCCATAAACATCGCCAGCATCGCGGCGATAAGTATCCAGTGGCGATGGCCTGCCGCCCTGGTTTGCGCTGTCTCTGTCATACCGCTCCTTATTGTCGTCCGCTCTTATTCTGGCCTGGTTTGGCGTCGGAAGTTTCCTGTTTGTGCGCTGAAACAATAAAAAAGCCGCTTCGACCAGAGACGGGCCGAAGCGGCGAACGGGCAGGAAGATCGGAAGACGTCAGCCTTCAGGGCGCATCAAGCACGCTCAGATCCAGATAGCAGGCCAGATCGCGATGTTCCGGTTTACGCAGGTAGGGCAGCTCGCCCAGCAGCGGCGCCGGAATTTTCTGGCTCAGCACATCGATAATTTCCGCATAGTGCGCCAGCCCCGGGTTGATACGGTTGGCAACCCAGCCCAGCAGCGGCAGGCCGTCATTGGCCACCGCCTGCGCCGTCAGCAGCGCATGGCTGATGCAGCCGAGCTTGATGCCGACCACCATCACCACCGGCAGCTGCTCGTCCACCGCCCAGGCGGAAAGCGGACGCAGATCGTTCATCAAACTGTGCCAGCCGCCGGTGCCCTCGACCACTACGGAGTCAACCTGCGCGGAAAGCGCCTGCAGCCGCTCGCTCAGCACGGCGTAATCGATAACGACGTCCCGACTGGTGCTGATTTCGTCATCCAGCAGCGTCAGCGGATTAATCGCCGAATAGGGAAGCGTAACGGAGGAGGAAGCCTGAAGCGTCAGCGCGTCTTTATTGCGCAATCCCTCTTCCGTCTGCTGGCTGCTTTTAGCGACGGGTTTATACCCCGCCACGCGCCTGCCCCCTTCTGACAGCTTCTGCAAGAGCGCGCGGCTGACCACTGTTTTACCCACTTCTGTATCGGTGCCAGTGACAAATAAACGCTTTAACATATCCTCTCCACGCTCCGGTTTTGTCGATAATTTATAAACAATAATTAACAATTAAGACGCAACATCTTAGGGGAGCGAACCGGAGTGAGGCTTGCGTTAGCGCAATCTTTTGCACATTAAAGGGCCGCGATCAGCCCTGCAGGAGTTTTACCAGCAGCGTGCCGTTATAGAGCGCATCTTTCACCAGCGCAGCGCCGGGCATGGTGCCCTGATTGTAAAACTGGGTAGGTTCAATGGCGATATGTTGACCATAAACAGGCAGCGACTGACGGCGGACGCAGTCGGCGATAGCGGGATAGAGGATCTCGCGGGCGTGGTTCAGCGGCGAGCCAATAACGATCTTTTCCGGATTAAAAAGGTTAACCATAATCGCCAGGATGCGGCCAACGTGGTGTCCGACGCCGGTAATGATATCTCTGGCAAGCGGATCGCCGGCCAGCGCGGCGTCGCACAGCGAGATTGCCGTCAGTGGCGACTGGTGCAGCAGGCAGTCCGGCGCCGCCTGCATTTTCTGCGCGGCCAGTTCCAGAATGCTCTCCAGGCTGGCGACCGTTTCCAGACAGCCGTGATTGCCGCAGTAGCACTGTTTTCCCCAGGGTTCGACCTGGGTATGGCCAATCTCCACCAGCGTGCTGCTGCCACTGTGCAGCAGACGGCCGCCGGTAATCACGCCCGCGCCGACGTTGTGGTCAATCACTACCTGAATAACATTGTTTAAATCGCGTGAGGCGCCGAACAGCGCTTCCGCCATTGTCCATGCGCAAATATCGTGCTGAATATAGACCGGCAGACCGGTGCGCGCCGACAGCGCTTCGCCCAGCGGCATATCGCTGACGCGGTAAAATGGCATCCGATGCACGATGCCCCGCTCAGCGTTGAGAATGCCGGGCAGCGTGATGGCGATGGCGGTCAGGCGCTCAAGCTTTTGCTGATGGCGTATAAAGAAGTTGTCGATTTCGCTGATAATACGCGACAGCAGCGGCTGCGGATCTTCGACCGGCAGCGGGCGAACTTCTTCCACTACGAGCAGGCTGCTTAAATCCCGCAGCGCCAGGGTGATTTCGCCATTGCCGAGACGGGCGGAAAGATAGTGCCAGGCGGGCGTGTCCACGATAAGCCCCACAGCCGGACGGCCGCGGCTGCCCGCTTCCTGAAATTCCGTTTCCTGCACCAGATGCGCTTCCAGCATTTCGCGCACGATTTTGGTGATGCTCGCCGGCGCCAGCTGCGCTTTTTTTGACAGGGCGATACGTGATATCGGGCCGTAACGATCGATCAGGCGATAAACCACGCCCGCATTAGTCTGTTTGATCTGGTCGATATGGCCAGGCTGATTATCGGCAATCACTTTATTTTCGCGCCTCAAAATAAATCTTCGCTCATGGTGAAACAGTTCCGCCCGGTCGTCAACGCTTTGATTTTTAGTGTGATTAGCAGCACAAAACAGGCGCTTCAATCTTGATCATTCCAAATCCGGTGTTTTGAGCATCAGCGAAAGCAGATGACGCGTGGCGGCGCCTGTTTCACCCTGCCGCTGCCAGACCAGCCACACTTCCGACAGCGCGTCCTCTTCTTTAATGTCGAGCCAGACCAGATTTTTCAGCCGCGCCCGGCGAAATGAAGCGGGTAAAATTGAGATCCCCAGCCCGGTCGCCACCAGGCCGAGAATGGTCATCGCTTCGCCCACTTCCTGCGCGATATCGGGCCGGATAGCGTAGCGATCCAGCAGCGACAGGGTTTCGCTGTAGAGCGCGGTGCCGACCTGGGGATCGAAAAAAACGAAAGGCTCCGCCGCCAGCTCGGTTAACGAGATGGCGCCGCGACCGGCCAGACGGTGCGCGCGATAGACAACCGCACAGAGCGGCTCCCGCAGCAGCAGCCGGTGAGCCAGCGTTTCCGGCAGCGGCGTGTTGCGCATTACGCCCAGATCCAGCTGCCCTGCCTGCAACGGCGCCAGCTGCTGGCGGGTATTGATCTCCTGCATTCTGAGATGCACCTGCGGATAGCGCTGACGAAAAGTATATAGCGCATCGGAAACCTCAGGAATAAAAGGCGCGGATGAGGTAAAGCCGATGCGCAGCACGCCCTCTTCTCCCCGATGCAGCCTGGCGGCCTTATCCGCGGCAGTGGCGACGCTTTGCAGGATCTGCCGCGCATCGCCCAGAAATCGTACGCCCGCCGGCGTCAGCTCCACGCTGCGGTTGGTGCGCGCCAACAGCCTGGCGCCGATCTGCCGCTCCAGCTGCTGGATCTGCTGGCTGAGCGGCGGCTGGGAAATGGCGAGCCGCTGCGCCGCCCGGCCAAAGTGAAGCTCTTCCGCGACGGCGATAAAGTAACGCAGATGACGCAGCTCGATATTCATATTTTTAACCTATCAATCAAGATTATTAATAGATTAGACAACTTACTGCACGTTACATAAAGTTAACAACTTCTTTTCTGATGTAAGGACAGGCAGTGAACTCCTCTACGCAAACCGCCGGCTCGGATAGTCGCTTCGGACCTCCTGTCGAACCTGCCGGCCCCCCTATCCGCCGAGGCTCGCCGCAGTTTATGCGCGTAACCCTGGCGCTGTTTTCCGCCGGGCTGGCGACGTTCGCGCTGCTTTATTGCGTCCAGCCCGTTTTGCCCATTCTGTCGCAGGAATTTGGCGTCTCGCCCGCTGCCGGCAGCCTTGCTCTCTCTGTCGCTACCGGCCTGCTGGCGCTGGGGCTACTGGTAACCGGCCCGCTTTCCGATGCGATAGGCCGTAAGCCGGTGATGGTGACGGCGCTGCTGCTGGCCGCGCTGTTCACTCTGCTTTCCGCAGCCATGACCAGCTGGCACACCCTTCTGCTGATGCGCGCCCTGACCGGCCTGGCGTTAAGCGGCGTGGCGGCGGTCGGGATGACCTATCTCAGCGAAGAGATTCACCCGGGCGCGGTCGCGTTTTCGATGGGGCTTTATATCAGCGGCAACTCTATTGGCGGCATGAGCGGCCGACTGCTCAGCGGCGTGATCGCCGATTTCAGCAGCTGGCGCATCGCGGTCGCAGCTATCGGCTGCTTCGCGCTGGCCGCGGCGCTGATGTTCTGGAAAATTCTGCCGCCCTCGCGCCATTTTCGGCCAGCCTCGTTGCGGCCGCGTAGCCTGCTGATCGGCTTCCGCCTGCACTGGCGCGACAGCGGCCTGCCGCTGCTGTTTGCCGAAGGTTTTCTGCTGATGGGCGCGTTCGTCACGCTGTTTAACTACATCGGCTACCGGCTGCTTTCGCCGCCGTGGTCGCTCAGTCAGGCCGTGGTTGGCCTGCTCTCCGTAGTCTATCTGACCGGTTCCTGGAGTTCGCCGAAAGCGGGCGCGATGACGGCGAAATATGGCCGCGCCACCGTGCTGCTGGTCTCGATAGCCGTGATGCTGGCGGGCGTAATCCTGACGTTGGCAAATGCCCTCTGGCTGATCCTGCCGGGAATGATGCTGTTTACCGCCGGTTTTTTCGCGGCGCACGCCGTTGCCAGCGGCTGGATAGGCCCGCGCGCGCGACGCGCCAGGGGACAGGCTTCCTCGCTTTATCTGTTCAGCTACTATCTGGGGTCAAGCCTGGCGGGCACTTTGGGCGGCGTGTTCTGGCACAATTTCGGCTGGCAGGGCATCGTCGCGTTTATCGCTTTGATGCTGGTGCTGGCGCTGCTGGCCGGTTTCCGCCTGCGCGCGAAAAAGCTGTAGTAAAAAGCGGGCGAAAGCCCGCTTGCGTCAATCGTGGCTTATTTAGTCTGGCTGGCGTAGCGCTTACGCAGCTTCTGCAGTTTCGGCGGGATCACCGCCAGACAGTAACGGTTTTCCTGCCCTTCGCCTTCCCAGTAGTTCTGATGATAATCCTCTGCCGGGAACCATTCGCTGGCTGCTTCAATCGTGGTGACCACCGGCTCGGCCAGTTCAGCCTGCGCACGCGCGATGGCCGCTTTCGCTTCCACCGCCTGAGCTTCATTCAGCGGGAAAATCGCCGAGCGATACTGGGTGCCGATATCGTTGCCCTGGCGATTAAGCTGGGTCGGATCGTGCGTGGCGAAGCTGATATCCAGCAGCTCGCCGTAGCTGATTTTTTCCGGATCGAAGCCCAGGCGAATCGCCTCGGCATGGCCGGTTTCACCGGTGCAAACCTGCTTATAGGTTGGATTGGCGACGTGGCCGCCGATATAGCCGCTTTCCACGGTTTCTACGCCGTTAATCTGTTTAAACACGGCTTCGGTGCACCAGAAGCAGCCACCGGCGATAATTGCATATTCAGTCATCATTGTTCCTTATTTGCTCTGCGAGCCTCGTGAATCATTCCAGCATAAGTTTTTAATTTTTTCTACGCACTTCCATGCGGTGCTGGTTATTTGAGTAAATGCTAATTCCGATGAAACAAATAACGCTTGCTAACTGTGTGGTTATATTTCGAAGATTTTGCATGTTTGTTATTTTTAATTGAATGCTCAATCAATAAAAACTATGATGTGAAGCTTATTTTTTAGCACAAACCAGTGGAGGCAAACGTAGCAGGTTACACAAGTGACGTAAAATCAAACAAATACACCAGATCCTGAAGAGTTCCCCAGTGTAGTTAGCGGATATGCGGCGGAGGTTTCCCAGTATGCGCTAAGGCACGCTTTGTGAACTTCAGGTTTATTTAGCTTTTCGGAGAGCCTATGCCGACAACTGAAATATCAAGGAAAGCGCAACAAGACCGTATTAATCCCGTGGTTTTTTATACCTCGGCAGCGTTAATCCTGCTTTTCTCCCTCACCACGCTTTTTTTCACGGATTTATCCGGTCGCTGGATAAATAAAACCCTTGAATGGGTATCCAATACTTTCGGCTGGTATTATCTGCTGGCGGCCACCGTCTATATCGTTTTTGTCGTGCTGATTGCCGCCTCCCGTTTCGGCTCGATTAAACTCGGGCCGGAACAGTCCAAACCTGAGTTCAGCCTGATGAGCTGGGCGGCGATGCTGTTCGCAGCCGGCATCGGCATCGATCTGATGTTCTTCTCCGTGGCCGAACCCGTGACGCAATATATGATGCCGCCGGAAGGCCAGGGACAGACCATGGAAGCGGCGCGACAGGCGATGGTCTGGACGCTGTTCCACTACGGGCTGACCGGCTGGGCGATGTACGCGCTGATGGGGATCGCGCTGGGCTACTTCAGCTACCGTTACGGCCTGCCGTTGACTATCCGTTCCGCGCTCTATCCTATCTTCGGTAAGCGCATCAACGGCCCGATCGGCCATTCAGTGGATATCGCTGCGGTTATCGGCACTATTTTCGGTATCGCCACGACGCTGGGTATCGGCGTGGTTCAGCTGAACTATGGCCTGAAAGTGCTGTTTGATGTGCCGGAAGGCTTAACGGCTCAGGCGGCGCTGATTGCGCTGTCGGTCATTATGGCCACTATTTCGGTGACTTCCGGCGTCAATAAGGGGATCCGTTTCCTGTCGGAACTCAACGTGCTGCTGGCGCTGGGCCTGATTCTGTTTGTGCTGTGCATGGGCAATACCAGCTTCCTGCTTAACGCGCTGGTGCTGAACGTTGGCGACTATATCAACCGCTTTATGGGGATGACGCTGAACAGCTTCGCTTTCGACCGCCCCGGCGAGTGGATGAACAACTGGACGCTGTTCTTCTGGGCATGGTGGGTCGCCTGGTCGCCGTTTGTCGGCCTGTTCCTGGCGCGTATCTCCCGTGGCCGAACTATTCGTCAGTTCGTGGTGGGTACTCTGACTATTCCGTTTATTTTTACGCTGCTGTGGCTGTCGATTTTCGGCAACAGCGCGCTGTATGAGATTATCCACGGCAACACCGCGCTGGCCCAGGAGACGCTCGCCCATCCGGAACGCGGTTTCTATAGCCTGCTGGCGCAGTATCCGGCCTTTACCTTCAGCGCTTCGGTCGCCACTATTACCGGCCTGCTGTTCTATGTCACCTCTGCGGACTCCGGTTCGCTGGTGCTGGGCAACTTTACCTCTAAACTGAGCGACATCAACAACGACGCGCCCAACTGGCTGCGTATTTTCTGGTCGCTGGCGATCGGTCTGCTGACGCTGGGGATGCTGATGGTGAACGGCGTAACCGCGCTGCAAAAAACCACGGTGATTATGGGCCTGCCCTTCAGCTTTGTGATTTTCTTTGTGATGGCCGGTCTTTATAAATCGCTGCGCGTTGAGGACCATCGTCGCGCCAGTACTGCTGTCAGCACGCCGCCGGTGCCGGTTTCACGCGAAGATCGCCTGAACTGGAAGCAGCGTATTTCCCGCGTGATGAACTATCCGGGCAGCACGCATACCAAAAAGATGCTGGATAACGTCTGTCGTCCGGCAATGGAGGAAGTGGCGCTGGAGCTGGAGCGACGCGGTGCGAAGGTTCAGGTCAGCGAGCTGCCGCCGCTGGAAGATGAGCGTCTTAATCATCTGGAAATGTTGGTCAGCCTCGGCGACGAGCAGAGCTTCCTCTATCAGATCTGGCCGCAGCGCTATTCGGCGCCGGCGTTTACCTGGCGCGCCCGCAGCGGCAAGTCCGATTACTTCCGCCTGGAGACTTTCCTGCTGGAGGGCACTCAGGGCAACGATCTGATGGACTACACCAAAGAGCAGATTATTAACGACATTCTCGATCAGTATGAGCGCCACCTGACCTTCCTGCATATTCATCGGGAAGCGCCGGGCAGCACCATGCCTTTCCCGGAAGCCTGATCGGCTAAGCCGTCAAACTATTTTCTCGCCAGCCGGACTTTTTTGTCCGGCTATTTTTTTGCCCCTACCCGCTTCGCCAGCCATTTCGCCAGGAGTGGCCCGGTAAAAAGCACCACCATAAAACGGCCGGTCTGCATCGCCATAACGAACGAGAGATCGACATGGCTGGAGGCGGCGATAATAGCCACCGAATCGGCGCCGCCAGGACTGGTAGCCAGATAAGCCGTTAAGGGATCGACGCCGACGAAACGCACCAGTAAATAAGCCAGCCCGCAACAGACCGCCACCAGGCTAAATATCGCCAGCAGCAGACGCGGCAGCGCTTTCGCCGCATAGGAGAGAATGGCGCGGTTAAAACGCAGGCCGATACTCCAGCCAATCAGCGCGTAAGCTATGGTCAGCATAGCCGGCGGCAATTCCAGCCTGACCAACTGCGTATTTTGCACCAGCAAACCGCCAGCCAGTGAGAGTAATAAAGCGCCCGCGGGCAGCCTGAGCCACCGACTTATCCCGACGCAAACCGCTATCACGAATAAAGTGGCCGCGAAGGCAGGCCAGATCACAGGCTGAATAATAGTGAAGGCGGCAGCATTCTGTGCAGCAGCGGGCGGCGCCAGGCAGCGTGCAATAAGCGTGGCGAGTACGGCGACAATAACCACGCGCAGATATTGCATAAAGGCCACCAGCCTGACATCGGCGTCGTAACTTTCCGCCATTAGCGTCATGGCGGTTGCGGCGCCAGGGGAAGATCCCCAAATAGCGGTTGAGCCTGGCAGCACCTGCCAGCGAGTAAGCAGCCAGCCCGACAGCGCGCTGGCGAGAATTACCGAGAAAATAGCGGCCGCAAAAAGTAGTCCGTTATCGGCTATTTCCGTAAATACCGCAGGCGGCATAGCGCGAGCGATCATGCAGCCCACTACCCCCTGCGCCAGCCAGAATAACGGTTTAGCGATAGTCACGGGTTTATCGCGAGCGGCGAAAATAATCGCTACCAGCATCGGCCCTAACAGCAGCGCGGCGGGAAGTTGAAACTGCTCAAGCAGGATAACAACAGCGGCTGAGAGAAGAATAAGCGCAGGCCAGCGTAATAAGGGAGGCTTCATTAATTCATCCTGCCGATCGGTAAAAAATTATTCTGGCACACGCCGGGATGAGGCACCAGTTTTGCGCTATTGCCCTGCTGGGCTTTCGGGCATTGTGCGTGAAGCGCCGCGAAAGCTGCATAAAACACCGCGCTGAACGCTACCCATAAAAGTGAAGTTGTTAGTATGTTGTAACTACAAAGCGGCCTGTTTTATGCCGAAATGGACTTATGCCGTGCCGACAATAAGGTTATCGACCGCCATTATAGTCAGCTATTTATATGTTCAGTGCGATCACTATAAGCGTTTATCTTACTCATTTTATGAATCAAAAAAGCCCGTAGCGCCTTTAAATTCCCGGCTACAGCCGCCGGGTAAACAAATTTGTCGGCGACTTACAAAAAAAACCGCCTGCTGACAGAGCAGCATGATTAATTTATTCTTCTTTAGCTTCAGGGCCGCGATGCTGCAATTATAGACGCCGCTGATTACTCTCCAGCCCTCTGTTACTCTTGTCGCTGCACCGCGCGTTAAGATTTTTCTCATTGCCATGAAATATACCTTCACTTTCTCCCGCACTATTTTGCAAAAAAAATGAAAAAGCGGCGCAATATAGCTTTTTTTTCAGATTTACTGTTTTGAACTACGGCAATTCTATGTACACTGTTCTACGATACATACACTGATAAATCATTTTAACCAACTCAACGCTACGGATTCCTTTATGAGCGAAACTCTGAAAGTATTAAATAACATTCGAACTCTTCGTGCGCAGGCTCGTGAAGTTTCATTATCTGAACTGGAAGAGATGCTGGAAAAGCTTGAAGCGGTGGTTAACGAACGTCGCGATGCGGAAGCGGCTATCGCTTCTGAAATCAAGGAAAAAGAAGAGAAACTGGCAAAATATCGTCAGATGCTTCTGGACGACGGTATCGATTTAAGCGAGCTGACCGCAGCAGAAAATAACTCAGGCAAATCTCGCGCTAAACGCGCGCCGCGCCCTGCTAAATACCAATATACCGATGAAAACGGCGAGACTAAATCCTGGACAGGTCAGGGTCGTACGCCAGCGGTGATTAAGCAGGCGCTGGATCAGGGTAAAAAGCTGGAAGATTTCTTGATCTAAATCTTCCGCCACGCTGAGCCTTCAGCGTGGCCGCTTTTATTCATCATTTCACTTTTGCCATTTATATTTTCCTCCCGCTGCTGTCCCTTTTCGCCATTTCTGCTATTCTTTTAGCGTATGTTGTAACTAAGGATAACATCATGAGACGTTATGACGCCGTTGAAAATCTGCACCGTTGCGCCACCGATTTACAGGCGGCGCTGGGTGAATTAACCCATCAGCTATCCGCGCAGCGCCTGCTGGCGGCCCGCGTGTTTGAACTGCCGCTGGTGCAGAAAGGTCAGGAGCACGATCCGGTAACGGAAATCGCCGTCACCCAGCATCTGGCGCAGCCCGCGTTCGCCATGACTCTCGCTCACTATAACCGGCTCTATATGCAGCATCAGTCGGAAACCATCAGCACCAAAGCCGCGGTTCGCCTGCCTGGCGCTATCTGTCTGGAAGCGGCAGGCCCGCAGGCCGATCTTTTGTGTCAGCGGGTGGAGCAGGTTAATTTGCTGAAAAAACGGCTGGAGGAGATTATTACGGTAGAATCCGGCGTCTCCAGCGAAGAACGTTTTGAATTTGTTCACAGCCATCTGCGCGGCCTGATCACCCTGAACGCCTATCGCTCAATTACCTTACTGGAAGCGCCTGATTCCGTGCGTTTCGGCTGGGCAAATAAACATATTATTAAAAATGTAACGCGCGAAGAAATGGTGGAGAAGCTTAAAAAAAGCCTGAAGTCCGGACGGGCAATGGCGCCGTGGACGCGGGAACAGTGGGGAGAAAAATTGCAGGATGAGATCGCCATGCTTAATTCGCTGCCCGGCAGCGCTAAGCTCAAGATTAAACGGCCGGTCAAGGTGCAGCCGATTGCCCGCGTCTGGAATAAAGAACAGCAAAAACAAACCCAGCTCGCCTGCCCTTCTCCGCTGCTGGTACTCTGCCCCGACGCCTTATCCGTACCCAAGCTGGGCGAATTATTAAATTATGACGCCGGTAAAGTGGTGCACCGATTTAAGCCGGAAGCGGCAAAGCTTTTTTCACTCATTCCCCGGCTGCATCTTTACAGCGACAGGCTTGCGTAAAAAAAGAGCGGAAAGCTTTCCGCTCTTACGTTAATTACGCTTTCATGCTGCCGACCATCTCTTCGGGTCGAACCCAGCTGTCGAACTCTTCTTCGGAAAGATAACCCAGCTTGAGCGCGGAAGCTTTCAGCGTCAGACCTTCCTTGTGCGCTTTTTTGGCGATCTCTGCCGCTTTATCGTAACCGATATGGGTATTCAGCGCCGTTACCAGCATCAGCGATTCATTCAGCAGCTGCGAAATACGATCGCGATTCGGTTCAATCCCTACGGCGCAATGATGATTAAAACTGTCCATACCGTCGGCCAGCATTCGCACCGACTGCAGGAAATTATGAATAATCATCGGGCGGTAAACGTTAAGTTCGAAATTACCGGACGCGCCGCCCATATTAATGGCGACATCATTGCCCATGACCTGGCAGCAAAGCATGGTCATCGCTTCACACTGGGTCGGGTTCACCTTGCCCGGCATAATAGAGCTGCCCGGTTCGTTTTCCGGAATGGCGATTTCGCCAATGCCGCAGCGAGGGCCGGAAGAGAGCCAGCGCACGTCGTTGGCGATTTTCATTAACGAGGCCGCCAGCCCTTTCAGCGAGCCGTGTGCATGAACCAGCGCGTCGCAGGTCGCCAGCGCTTCGAACTTGTTCGGCGCGGTGACAAAAGGCTGCTTAGTGAGTTCGGCCAGCTCTTTCGCCACGCGCACCGCATATTCCGGATGCGTGTTCAGACCGGTGCCGACCGCGGTGCCGCCCAGCGCCAGCTCCGCTACGTGCGGAATGCTCTGCTCGATATGCTTCAGATTGTGCTTCAGCATCGCCACCCAGCCGGAAATCTCCTGACCCAGCGTCAGCGGCGTGGCGTCCTGCAGATGGGTACGGCCAATTTTCACGATATCCTTAAAAGCTTCCGCTTTCTCATCCAGCGTGCTCTGCAGCACCTTCAGCTGTGGGATCAGATGCTCCTGCAGCGCGATAACGGCCGCGACGTGCATAGCGGTAGGAAAAACGTCGTTAGAGCTTTGGCTCTTGTTGACATCGTCATTGGGATGAACCAGACGCGCCATGCCGCGCTCGCCGCCCAGAATTTCGCTGGCGCGGTTAGCCAGCACCTCATTCATGTTCATATTGGTCTGGGTACCGGAACCGGTCTGCCAGATCGCCAGCGGAAATTCGGTGGCGTGCTGATTATCCAGCACCTCATCAGCAGCCTGTACAATCGCCTGCGCGCGCTCTGCGGGCAGCAGTCCCAAATCGCTGTTGACCTTCGCCGCGGCGCGCTTGGTCAGCGCCAGCGCGTGCACCAGCTCAACGGGCATCTTTTCGCTGGAGATGCGGAAGTGCTCCAGCGAGCGCTGCGTCTGCGCGCCCCAAAGTTTATCTGCCGGAACGTCGATGGAACCCATTGAATCTTTTTCAATGCGGTTGGCGGCCATGTCTTTCTCCTTTACTGGTTTAAATGGAACCCAACTGCCCATCCGGGCGTTTTGCGCGGGCCATAGTATGACATACAATAATTTAACATTTTGCGAGCCGATCGTCCTTATCCCATTTTGGCGCCCCGGAAAATGCGCTTCTGAGGCTGATTCCGGCGCTGCTGGTCAGATTGCGGCTGACGCTACGGGCCACAGTTGCTATCATTTAACCCGTTATACAGAAACATTTTTTCCTTAGCCGAATCGGACTGGATGCGCGTGTCGGCATCGGCGACTTAAAAAAGGACGACTTAACTCATGAAGAAGACAAAAATAGCCGCGGGCGTGATTATCGCCCTGGGCGTGATCTGGACCGGTACAGCATGGTTTACCGGCAAAAAGCTGGAGAACAACAGGGATATGCTGGTGCAGGAAGCCAACGCCCGCATGAATGAGCTGCTGCCTAACGGCCGCCTGAAGCTGAGTTACCAGGACTGGCAGCGCGGTATTTTCAGCAGCTCGCTGCGCCTTGTGGTGCAGTCTGACTCGCAAACCGAAGATAATTCGCCGCTGAAGCCGGGCCAGAGCGTGGTATTCGATGAGAAAATCGATCACGGCCCTTTCCCCTTCGCCCAGCTTAAAAAATTCAATCTGATCCCCAGCATGGCCTCGGTGCATACCCAGCTTGAAAACACCGATGCGGTGAAAAAACTCTTCGAGATGAGCAAAGGCCAGTCGCCGCTTCAGGCGGATACGCGCATCGGCTATAGCGGCGCTACCGCTTCCGTGATTGATCTGCTGCCGCTGGATTACGCCAACGCGCAAACCGGCGAGCGCTTCGCCTCTAACGGCGGCACCCTGACACTCAGCGCCGATAAAAAAGGCGATAAGGTCGATTACGACGGCAAGCTGGAGAGCCTGGCGCTGACGCTGCGCAATCAGCTGAATATGCCGGTTATGTTTACCTTCAACGGCGTGAAGCTGGATGGCAAAACGCACCTTAATGCTCAGGGTCTGCGCATCGGCAATCAGAACGCCACGGTTGATAAAATCAGCTCCGCCGTCAACGGTCAGTCCTCATTCGATCTGGAAGGCGTGAAGCTGAACTCTTCCTACGACAGCGCCAACAACCTGGTCTCCGGCACCACCGATTTAACGCTGGACGCGCTGAAGATCCGCGAGCGCGATTTCGGTCAGGGCAAGCTGCAGCTGAAGCTCTCCCAATTTGACGCCGACGGCATCAAAGCCTTTAGCGACAACTATCAGCGCCAGATGAAAGCGCTGAGCGACGAGCCGGGCATGGCGGATAATCCGGAGCTTTACCAGCAGCGCGTTGGCGAGGTGCTGAACGCCAACCTGCCGCTGCTGCTGAAAGGCGAGCCGGTGATCACCATCGCGCCGCTGAGCTGGAAAAACAGCAAGGGCGAAAGCAGCTTCAACCTTTCCGTCCATCTTAAAGATCGCCCTGCCAATGCGCCGCAGCCGCAGACGCTGAGCCAGGCGCTCGACAACTCGCTGAAAACGCTGGATGGCAAGCTCACCGTTTCTATGGATATGGCCACAGAGATGATGACGCAGGTAGCGATGGCGGAAGGCCATCCGCAGGAAGAGTCCGCCAAGCTTGCGGATCAGCAGGTCAAAGGCGTGGCCGCGATGGGCCAGATGTTCCGTCTGACCAAACAGGAAGATAACAATATTGTCACCAGCCTGCAGTACGCCAGCGGTCAGGTGACCATGAACGGCGAGAAAATGTCGCTCGACCAGTTCCTCGCCCACTATATGCTGGGCGGCGAACCGGCAGCGATGCCGCAACAATAGGTTAGCGCTCCGCATGTCATTTTTAGCTGGCCCGAACAGGCCAGCTTTTTACTTTAAGGGCAATTAATCGGCAATTGATGCGCCTCTTGCGCAATTCGCTGGCTATGTTGCGCAAATAGTTTTTATACTGTTATGCACTTTTATGACTACAGAGTGCACCGCCATGATCGATTCCCATATTCCCCTTACCGATATCCATCGCCATCTCGACGGCAACATCCGTGCACAAACCATTCTCGATTTAGGCCGCGAATTTAATCTGGCGCTGCCCGCCACCACGCTGGAGACGCTCAGACCGCATGTGCAGGTAATGAAAAACGAGCCGGATTTGGTGAGTTTTCTGCAGAAGCTGGACTGGGGCGTTAAAGTTCTCGGCTCGCTGGAGGCCTGCCGCCGCGTAGCGATGGAAAATGTTGAGGACGCGGCTCGTGCCGGTATCCACTACGCGGAGCTGCGCTTCTCTCCCGGCTATATGGCGATGACCCATAACCTGCCGGTTGCGGGCGTGGTGGAAGCCGTTATCGACGGCGTGCGCGCGGGCTGTGAAAAGCACAATATTACCGTGCGCCTGATCGGCATCATGAGCCGCACCTTTGGCGAAGAAGCCTGTCTGCAGGAGCTGGAAGCGCTGCTGGCGCACCGCGACGGCATCACCGCGCTGGATCTGGCGGGCGACGAGCTGGGCTTTCCCGGCAGCCAGTTTCTTAGCCATTTCAACCGCGCGCGCGACGCAGGCCTGCGCATTACCGTTCATGCGGGCGAAGCGGCCGGCCCGGAAAGCATCTGGCAGGCGATTCACGAGCTGGGCGCCGAGCGCATCGGCCACGGCGTGAAGGCGATTGAAGACGCGAAGCTGATGGATTACCTGGCGGAAAACGCGATCGGCATCGAATCCTGCCTGACCTCTAATATCCAGACCAGCACCGTCTCGTCGTTGCTGCATCACCCGCTGGTCAAATTCCTCGACCACGGCATTCTGGCCACGATCAACACCGACGATCCGGCCGTTCAGGGCATCGAAATCGGGCATGAATACAAGATTGCCGCGCCGCAGGCGGGCTTGAGCCAGCAGCAGATGCGCACCGCTCAGGAGAACGGGCTGAAGATCGCCTTTTTAAGCGAAGCGGAGAAAGAGGCTATTCGCGCCAGCGTAGCGGCTTAAATAACCAGTCGCTAAGAATGGTCAAAACGAGGTAAAACGCCCGGCGACAGCGCCGGGCGTTTTTTTTATTTCAGCGACAGCGTCTGCCGCTTTTCGGCGGATTGCAGACCCAGCTCGATCAGCTCCATCACCTGAATCGCTTCCTGCGCCGTGACCGGATTGGCGCCGTCGCCGTTAATGGCGTCGCGAATGCCCGCATAGTAAGCGGGATAGTTGCCCGGCGTGGTGAGCAGCGTCTCTTCCGCCATCATTTCGCCATTGGCCAGCGTTACCACGCCGTCGCGCATATCGTAACCCCACTCTTCCTGCGGCGGACGTCCGCCCGACCTCAGGCTGTCCTCCTGCGGGTCCAGGCCATACTTCACATAGCTGCCGCGCGTACCGTGTACCTGATAGCGCGGCGATTCCGCCGCCACCAGCATACTGGCGTGCAGCACTACGCGACGCTTTGGATAGGTAAGCACGGCGTGGAAATAGTCGGTGGTTTGCGCGCCCGGGCGCAGTTCCGCCAGGTCGACGTTGATAGCCACAGGCGAACCGAATAGCTGCAGCGCCTGGTCGATCAGGTGCGGCCCTAAATCGAACCAGATGCCGCTGCCCGCGCCCTTCTGTTCACGCCAGCGGTTACGCACCTCAGGACGGAAACGGTCGAAATGGGACTCAAAGTAGCGCACTTCGCCCAGCGTGCCTTCCGCCAGCAGCGTTTTCAGCGTCAGGAAGTCGCTGTCCCAGCGGCGGTTGTGAAACACCGACAGCAGCAGACCTTTGGCGACGGCCAGCGCTTCCAGCTCGCGCGCCTGTGACAGTGTCACGGTAAAAGGCTTATCCACCACCACATGCTTGCCCGCGTTCAGGGCCGCTTTCGCCAGCGGGAAATGGGTGTCATTAGGGGTAGGAATCACGATCAGCTGGATAGAAGGATCGTCAAACAGCGCCTGCGGCTCGGCCACCACCGTAACGGCGGGCCAGTCGGCGCGCACTTTGTCGGCGTCGCTACTGGAGACGGCCGCCAGTTCCATGCCGGAAGCGCCGCTGATTAACGGCGCGTGAAACGTTTTGCTGGCAAAGCCGTAGCCGACCAGACCAACGCGAATAGTGTCGTTCATTTGTCATCCTCTTGTCGCTTACCCGAATGATTTAAGACTATCAGTCGGGCAAGGACAAGGCGGATTTACCTGAATGTTAAAAGAAAGTTATTGGCCGGCGCGCAGCAGATCCCAGCTTTCCCGCGTCACCAGCGTATCGGCATCCAGCGAACGGCGACGGAAATCGCTGGGGCTGACGCCCACGCGCTTGCGGAACACGCGCGAAAAATAGAGCTGATCGTCATAGCCGACGATGCGTCCCACAGTGGCGATAGGCTCCTGAGTGGTTTGCAGCAGCAGCCTGGCGCGGATAATGCGCTGATCCTCGCGCCAGCGCAGCAGGTTGATGCCCATCTGCTCGCGGAACAGATGCGCCAGCCGCGACGGCGACAGGCAAACATGATTGGCCACTTCGTCGATTTTCAGCTCGCCCGCCAGATTATTGGTGACGTACTGGCAGGCTTCGATAATGCGCGGATCGCGAATTTGCTGATGGCTGCGCGGATCTTCCTCTACCGCGCGCAGCAGCAGCCGCTCAAGCAGGTTCATTGCCAGCTCTTCGGCAAAGCGTTTTCCCGAGGTATGGGTCTGCTCTATGGTGGTAAAGAGCCGTTCAAACTCCGCCCACAGCCGCTCCGGCAGCCGCAGTCTGCCGACGCCGCGCTTTTCATCCTGCCACACCAGCCAGCTGCTCCAGTAGGCGCGCGGGCGGAAGTAAATCCAGCGATGGTGCCAGCAGTCGCTCTCGGGCGCGCGGCCGTAGTAGTGCGAGGTTTTTGGCTGAAACAGCAGCAGATCGCCCGGCTCGCACTCAAAAGCCTCTTCGCCGCTGAACACCTGGCCGCGACCTTTGATAGTCAGGTTAATGATATAGCCCTTCATGCCCTGTGGCCGGTCGATAAAAAAGTCGAGCGGATCGCCCGCGCTAATCGGCGTCAGGCCCGCCACCAGCCAGGCGTTGAAGGGATAGCCGGGCAGCAGCGGATTGGATTGCGCTACCGGTTCCAGACGATGGTACATAGCGCCTCCTCAGGCCGTTTTGGCTTTCTGTTTATAGCGGTCGAAAATCACCGCCGCCAGCAGGATCAGGCCGCGCACCACATACTGTGAGAACGGCGAGATATTCAGCAGGTTCATGGCGTTCTCCACCGTGCCGAGGATCAGCACGCCCGCCACCACGTAGGAGATTTTGCCGATGCCGCCCTTCAGCGAAACGCCGCCCAGCACGCAGGCGGAGATAACGATCAGCTCGTAGCCCAGCGAAGTCATCGGCTGGCCGCTGGTCATGCGCGAGGCCAGGATGATGCCCGCCGCGGCGGAAACCAGCCCGGACAGAATAAAGATGATAATGCGCGTCCGCACTACGGGTACGCCAGCCAGTCGCGCCGCCTCTTCGTTACCGCCGATAGCCAGCGTGTTGCGGCCAAAGGTGGTTTTATTCAGCAGAAAGCCAAAAACGATCAGCGTGCCGATGGTCAGCCAGACCGGCGCAGGTACGCCCAGCCAGCTGGCGTAGCCCAGCGCGAAGAAGCGTTCGTCCTCGATGCCAACCGCTTTGCCGTCGGAGAAAATATAGGCGAGGCCGCGCACGATTTGCATCGTCGCCAGCGTGGTGATCAGCGCGTTGATTTTCAGCTTCGCGATCACGAAGCCGTTAACGAAGCCGCAAACCACGCCCAACAGCAGACCGGCGGTGATGCCAATCCACAGGCTTTCGGTCATGTTGATCACCACGGCAGCGGTCACGCCCGCGCAGGCGATTACCGAGGCGACGGAGAGATCGAAATCGCCGGAGGCCAGACAGAACAACATGCCGCAAGCGACCATGCCGGACATCGACATCGCCAGGCCCAGCCCTTTCATATTGATCAGCGTACCGAAGTTAGGCACGAAGATGGTGCAGCCGATAAAGAGCACGGCGAACACCACCAGCATCCCGAAATTATCCCAGATGCGGCTCAGGTTAACGCGCTGCCTCGGCGGCGTAGCGGAAGAAGTAGTTAAAGACATGGTTGACTCCTCAAGTCAGGCAACGCGCTGGGTGGTTTTCGGCATGGCAAGCGCCAGCGTCAGGGCTTCGGTGGCTTCATCATGGCTCAGCTCGCCGGCGATGGCGCCTTCGCGCATCACCAGAATACGGTCGGCCAGTCCCATCACTTCCGGGAGATCGCTGGAGGCGAAGAGCACCGCGATGCCCTCTTCCGCCAGCGCATAGATCAGGCGATAGATCTCGTTTTTCGCGCCGACATCGATGCCGCGCGTCGGCTCGTCCAGCAGGATCACCTTCATCTCTTCCGACAGCCAGCGGCCAAGAATCGCCTTCTGCTGGTTGCCGCCGGAAAGATTCATAATCAGCTGATCGGCGCCGGGCGTTTTGATATTCAGCGAGCGGATATGGCTGGCGGCGTTTTTGCTCTCCCACTGGTTGTCGATCAGGCAGCCAGCGGTCAGGTTGTTGCGCCGTGCGCTGATATTGATATTGTCGCGTACGGAGTGCACCGCGATAATGCCGTCCGCTTTGCGATCTTCCGGGCAGAGCAGAATGCCGGCGCGGATGGCGTCGGACGGCTCGCGAATCGTCAGCTTTTCGCCATCCAGCCGCACTTCGCCACCGCTGATGCGCGTGCCGCCGAACAGGCCTTTCAGCAGCTCGCTGCGTCCCGCGCCTACCAGACCGAACAGACCGACGATTTCGCCCGCGCGCACCTCCAGCGAGATTGGCGTACGCACGCCTTTGGCCTGCACGTTGTCCAGACGCAGGCGCACTTCGCCGGTTTTACGCGGCGTATAGCCGTAGATATCGCCGATTTCACGCCCAACCATCGCCTGCACCAGCTCATCGTGGCTGGTGGCGGCGACATCATCGAAAGTGCGTACGTAGCGTCCATCTTTGAAGACGGTGATAGCGTCGCTAAGGGCAAAAATCTCCTCCATGCGGTGCGAGACATAGAGCACTACTTTGCCCTCGTCGCGCAGCTGGCGAATAACGCGGAACAGATGCTCGATCTCGCGCGCGGAGAGCGAGCTGGTCGGCTCATCAAAAGCGATCACTTTGGCGTTTCTCGCCAGCGCTTTGGCGATCTCCACCATTTGCCACTGGCCGAGCGACAGCGATTTCAGCGGCGTATCGGGATCGATATCCATACCTAAATTTTTCAGCTGCAGTCCCGCCTCATAGCGCAGCAGCGAGCGGTTAACAAAGCCCGCGCGCTGCGGCAGCTGGCCCAGGTAGATGTTTTCCGCTACCGACATTTCCGGCACCAGATGCAGCTCCTGATAGATAATGGCGACGCCCGCGTTGAGCGCGTCCAGCGTGTTAGTGAAGCTGACCGGCTGGCCCTTGAGCCGGATTTCGCCGCTGGAGGGCTGGTAGCTGCCGCTGAGGATCTTCAGCAGCGTCGATTTACCGGCGCCGTTTTCGCCCATCAGCGCGTGCACCTGGCCGGCGGCGCAGTCGAAGCTGATATCCGTCAGCGCTTTAACGCCGGGAAAGGTTTTGCCGATATTATGAAAGCTCAGATACGGGGATGGCATGGTCATTCCTCGCTGTAAGGTGCGTCGGGGCCGCCAGGCGGCCCCTTTCCGATTACATCAGGCCTTTTTTAGCCAGTTCGGTTTTAAAATTGTCGCGGGTAATCAGCACCACGTCGGTGACTTCGGTAAATTTCGGCGGCTCGGCGTCTTTGGTCACCCAGTTATAGAGCATCTGGATACTTTTGTAGCCGTGCACGTCCGGGCTGGGCAGCAGCGAGCCGTAGAAGCCGGTCGCCTGGCCTTTGGAGAGTTCGCTTACCGCGTCCACGCCGTTTATGCCGATGCCGATCACGTCCGGCGCTTTAAAGCCCTGGCCTTCGGTGGCGCGCACGCCGCCGAGCACGGTATTGTCGTTCATGCCGACGATCAGCCAGTGTTTAACTTCCGGATGCTGCACCAGCAGCGAGTTGCCTGCGTCAAACGCGCCGGGAATGTCGTTGGATTTGGTCGGCACCTTATAGATCTGCGCCTCAGGGAAACCGGCCGCCTTCAGCGCGTCCACGGAGCCGCCGGTACGACGGCGCGCCGTATCCAGCTCGTCCGCCGTAATCGCCATTACGCCGGTTTCTTTCGCATTCCAGCCGCGTTTCTGCATCTCCTTATAGAGTTCCTGACCCTGACGCTCGCCGATTTTGGTCGCCGCCATCATCACCAGCGGCACCGTCTCCATCGGCTTGCCTTTAGCGGTGACAAACTGATCGTCCACGGCGATCACTTTCAGATCGTAGCTGCGGGCTTTGGCCACAATCGCCGAGCCGAGTTTGGGATCGGGCGTGCAGATAACAAAGCCTTTCGCGCCGCTGGCGGCCAGGCTGTCGATCGCATTCAGCGTTTTTTCGCCATCGGGCACGGCGATTTTAATCACCTCGAAGCCCATCTCTTTCCCCGCCTTGTCGGCGAACTTCCATTCGGTCTGGAACCACGGCTCTTCCGGCTGTTTCACCAGAAAACCCAGCTTCATCGTGTCGGCGATAGCCGAATGTGACATAACGGCGGCGAGGCCAGCGATGGCTAACGCCTGAGTAAATTTGTGCATGAGGCTCTCCGGCTCAGTGCCCGCTTTTGGCGGTTTAATGTAAACGGTATCAATTCAGTCCTGGCACGCTGCAACGCCAGCGTATTCGGCATATTAAGACGCCGATAAGCGCTAGTTGTAATGGTAAAGAGAGGGGAAAAGGGAGAGCGCTATCACACCCTGAACTTTTAGCTGTTTGATCCATATATTTAGCAAAATTAACACAAATCAAACATTTGAAGCCGGTCACAAAACGCTGCGTCACGGCAGAAAAGTGCATATTTGCAGCGGGCTACAGCCTAACCGCCCGCCACGCAATTTCTTAGGGTAGTCGTAACCTATTCGTTGACCGCCCGGAGAGAAAAATGCAGTTGGACGCCATTACAATCGGTCTGGACTTTGGCAGTGACTCGGTGCGCGCGCTGGCGGTTGAGTGCGCCAGCGGCAAAGAGCTGCAAACCGGCGTTGTCGCCTACCCGCGCTGGCAGGCCGGGCTTTACAGCCAGAGCCGTCTGAATCAGTTCCGCCACCATCCGCAGGACTATATCGACGCCTTTGAACAGGCTATTCGTGACGTTGTCACTAAACTGACGCCGGAACAGCGTCGCAGCATCGTCGGCATCGGTGTTGATTCTACCGGCTCGACGCCGGCGCCCATCGATCGTCAGGGCAACGTGCTGGCGCTGCTACCAGAGTTTGCAGAAAACCCCAACGCGATGTTTGTGCTGTGGAAGGATCACACCGCCATTAAGGAAGCGGAAGAGATTACCGCGCTCTGCCATAGCGGACGTTTTGAGGACTATGCGCGCTTTATCGGCGGCACCTACTCTTCCGAGTGGTTCTGGGCAAAAATTCTGCACGTCAGCCGCGAAGATCGGGCAGTGCGCGAAGCGGCGGTGGCCTGGGTTGAGCTGTGCGACTGGGTGCCTGCGCTGCTTAGCGGCACCACCGCGCCGGAAGCGATTCGCCGTGGACGCTGCGCCGCCGGCCATAAGTCGCTGTGGCACCCCGCCTGGGGCGGCCTGCCGGGCGCGGACTTTTTCAACGCGCTCGATCCGCTGCTGACGGAACATCTGGATACGCCGATGTTCAGCGAAACCTGGACGGCAGAGCAGCCTGTCGGCCAGATTACCGCAGAATGGGCCGCGCGGCTGGGCCTGCCGGAAAACGTTATGATTTCCGGCGGCGAGTTTGACTGCCATATGGGCGCCGTCGGCGCGGGCGCCACGCCTTATACCCTGGTGAAAGTGATCGGCACCTCCACCTGCGACATTCTGATCGCCGATGTGGATCGCGTTGGCGAGCGCGCTATCGAAGGTATCTGCGGCCAGGTCAACGGCAGCGTGGTGCCGAATATGATTGGGCTGGAAGCGGGCCAGTCGGCTTTCGGCGATATGTACGCCTGGTTCAGCCGCCTGCTCGCCTGGCCGCTGGCGCAGGCCGCCGAAAAAAATCCCCATTTGCAGGCCGAGCTACAAAAAATCCAGCAAAACCTGCTTAACGATCTCACCAAAGCCTGGGCCGCCGATCCGCAGCTGGATCATCTGCCGGTGGTGCTGGACTGGTTTAACGGCCGCCGTACGCCCTTTGCCAACCAGCGCCTGAAAGGCGTGATTACCGATCTGAATCTCGGCACCGACGCGCCAACGCTGTTTGGCGGTTTTATCGCCGCGACGGCCTTTGGCGCGCGCGCCATTATGGAGTGTTTCGAGCGCCAGGAGATTCCGGTGGAAAACATCCTGACGCTGGGCGGTATCGCCCGTAAATCTCCGGCCATTATGCAGGTCTGCTGCGACGTCATGAATCGTCCGCTGGATATCGTCAGCTCGGATGAGTGCTGCGCGCTTGGCGCGGCGATTTTCGCCGCGGTCGCCGCCGGCGTCTATCCCGACGTGCCCGCTGCCCAGCAGAAAATGGCCAGCCCGATTGCCACTACGCTTGCGCCCGACGCCAGCCGCGTCGAGCGCTATCAGCAGCTCTATCAGCGTTACCTTCAATGGTGTGAAGTGGCCGAACCGCAGTTCGCCCCGCGCCAGCTCAACAGTTAAGGAGAAAGTATGGCTCAGCTTAATGCGCTCAGCGTCTGGTTTGTTATCGGCACTCAGCATCTTTACGGCAGCGAAACGCTGCGCCAGGTGGAACAGCACGCGCAGCAGGTAGTGGATGGCCTTAACCGCGACGGCAATCTGCCGTTCCGGCTGCAGCTGAAGCCGCTGGTGAAAAGCCCGGACGAAGCGCTGGCGCTCTGCCGCGAGGCGAACTATGCCGACGACTGTATCGGCATCGTCACCTGGCTGCACACCTTCTCGCCGGCCAAAATGTGGATTGGCGGCCTGTCGGTGCTGAATAAGCCGCTGCTGCAGTTCCATACCCAGTTTAACGCGGAGATCCCGTGGGACAGCATGGATATGGACTTTATGAACCTGAATCAGACCGCGCACGGCGGCCGTGAGTTCGGCTTTATCGGCGCGCGGATGCGGCTGCCGCACAGTGTGATCACCGGCCACTGGCAGGATAAAACCGCGCAGGAGCGCATCGGTAAATGGATGCGCGCCGCCGCCGCCAAACAGGCCAGCTCGCAGCTGAAAGTGGCGCGCTTCGGCGACAATATGCGCGAAGTGGCGGTAACGGAAGGCGACAAGGTGGCGGCGCAGATCCAGTTCGGCTATGCCGTTAACGGCTGGGGCGTCGGCGATCTGGTCGAGGTGATCAACGGCGTCAGCGACGGCGATGTCAACGCGCTGATCGACGAATATGAAAGCCTGTACGACTTTACGCCCGCCGCGGCCGCCAACGGCGAAAAGCGGCAGAACGTGCTGGACGCCGCGCGCATTGAGCTGGGCATCAAAAGCTTCCTGCAGGCCGAAGGCTGCATGGCTTTCACCACCAACTTCCAGACGCTGCACGGCATGACGCAGCTGCCGGGCCTGGCGGTACAGCGACTGATGGGCCAGGGCTACGGTTTTGCGGGCGAAGGCGACTGGAAAACCGCCGCGCTGCTGCGTATTTTCAAGGTGATGGCGACCGGCCTGCCGGGCGGCACTTCCTTTATGGAGGATTACACCTATCACTTCTCGCCGGGCAACGAGCTGGTGCTGGGATCGCATATGCTGGAGGTTTGCCCCTCCATCGCCAAAGAGTCGCGTCCGCTGATTGACGTACAGTATCTGGGCATTGGCGGCAAGGCCGATCCGGCGCGCATGATTTTCTCTACGCCAGCGGGACGCGCCGTAAACGCCAGCGTGATCGATATGGGCGATCGTTTCCGCCTGCTGGTCAACGTGGTGGACGCGGTCGAGCAGCCGAAGCCGCTGCCGAAGCTGCCGGTGGCCCGCGCGCTGTGGCGTGCGCAACCTTCGCTGGCGACCGCTTCCGAAAGCTGGATCCTCGGCGGCGGCGCGCACCATACGGTGTTCAGCCAGGCGTTGACGGTCGAGGATATGCGTCAGTACGGCGAGATGCACGGCATTGAGGTGCTGGTGATTGACGAAGAAACCACGCTGCACGGCTTTAAAGACGCGCTGCGCTGGAACGAGGCTTACTACAGGCTGAACCAGCGTTAAGCGACAGGCCGTCTCGCTTGCCAATCGTTATAAGCCACGGTTCTTCGGCCGTGGCTGGAGGTTGTTTACAAACTTATGCTCTGTGAACAGGTCGCGTTCAGATCGTTGAACTGCCAGCAGAGGCGGAGCGGAACACGGACACGCCGTGAATCCGTCCATGGAGGCTCGTTTCGCGCGTCCCTGCGCGAAAACGGTCCGCTTAACCGCACCGCCTCCGCCGCCACGAAGCCACTGCGCCGCTGTTAAAATGTTGGTACGCACCCGCTGTTTAAGTTTGTCAGCAGTCTGAAGCCACGGTTCTCCGACCGTGGCTTTTCCTTTACGGTTTCGACTGCTGCAGCATTTTCTGGATCAGCGCCTCGGTTTTCTCGAAAGAGGCAAATACCTGTTCGTTTACTTTCTCTTTCTGATACTGGTCGGGCAGCACGCCGTCATACTTGTCGCGCGGGTTATTGCCACGCAGCCATTCCGCCGGGAAATCAGCCATTTTTTTGCCGCCTTCCCGATAGCGGAATACCACGCCCTGACTGGTTCTTTCATTGTAGGGAATAATGCTGTTGCCCTGATGATCCTTCAGCCCCTCAAACAGCTTTTTGCGCAGCGCGATTTTGGTATCGATGATCTCTCTGGATTTATCGTCGATCAGATTACGCTTCTCGTGCGGATCTTTAGCGATATCGTACAGCTCCTCTTTATCCCAGATGCCGTAGTACTGAATGTATTTATAGTGCGGCGTACGGATGGCGAAGGTGGTGGGCGTATAGGGGAAGTTATACTCCCAGAAGTATTCATAGACGAAGTAATCCTTGCGCGGCGGCAGATCCTTACGGCCGGTGCCTAACCCAAGAAAGCTGTCGCCGTCGTAGTTGGCGGGTTTGGCGACGCCCGCCGCATCCAGAAAGGTGGGCGCAATATCGATATTCGCCACCACATCCTCCACCACTTTGCCTTTGGCGAAGCCGGGGCCGGACGCCAGCAGCGGCACGCGCATCGACTCTTCATAGGCATTACGCTTATCGATCAGGCCATGTTCGCCGAACATAAAGCCGTTGTCGCCCATCACCATCACTATCGTGTTGTCGGCCAGGCCGTTTTTCTTCAGCCACGCCTGCACGCGCCCTACGCTGTCGTCCACCGCCATCAGCGTTTCGTAGTAGTCGCGCTGGAACTGCTGCAGATCCAGCTTTTTATCGTAGGGATAATCTATGCCGTGCCAGCTGTTGCGCTGGTTTTTTACCCACATCGGTTTGCCGGCATAGTTCTCTTCCGTATCGGCCCAGGTATCCGGCAGCGGGAAAGTGACGTTGGCAAGCTTGCCCTTGTCGCGGACGGCCGGATAAAAGTCGGCATGCACGCCCTTGTGCGACAGGTAAACCATAAAAGGTTTCGATTTATCGGTGTGCTCCAGCCAGTCCAGCGTGTAGTCGGTGAGCTCGTCGGTGATATAGCCTTTCTGCGGCGTAAGTTTGCCGTCGATATTCAGCATCGCCGGCTTGCCGAACATGTTAATGGGATAGTAGTCGCCCTGACCCAGCAGCCCTACCCAGCGGTCGAACCCGGCGAAGCCCGCTTTGGCCGTGGCGTCCGCGCCGCCGAAGTGCCACTTGCCAAAGAAGGCGGTCTGATAGCCGTTTTCACGCAGCAGCTCGGGGAAATAGCGCAGCCGCGACAGATCGCTGGGATTGTTGTCCGACACGCCGTGGTTATGCGCATACATGCCGGTAAGAATAGAGGCGCGGCTGGGCGACGACAGCGAAGTCGTCACAAAGGCATTTTTAAACCAGGTGCCGTCGCGGGCGATCTCATCCATATGCGGCGTTTTAATAAGCGGATTGATAAAGCCGAAAGCGTCGTAACGCTGATCGTCCAGCAGAATATAGACGATATTGGGCCTGGTCTTCTGCACCGGCGTGGCCGCCAGCGCGGGCTGCAGGAGCGCCTGACAGCAAAGCGCCAGCGCGGTTAAGGTAAATGTTTTCATTGTTCGATCCTCCATGACGGTATCGGGGCCGCGACAGCCTGGGCCCGTTGCAATCAGGGACGTTGCCCCTGGTAGTAGCGCCTGATGCATTTTCGCAGCTGCACCAGGCTTTTTCCCTGCTGCGCCAGCGCGACGAGCTGCCGCATGACCGACAGCGTATGTCGGAAGTGCAGCGCCAGCCCTTCGCAAAAATAGTTTTGCGCTCTGCCGTCGCCAGCGGGCAAAAAGCGGTGTTTGGGACAGCCGCCGTGGCACAGCGGCCGGACGTCGCAGTTCAGGCAGTGTTGATTGAGTTGGGTCAGCTTGCGCTCGCCGAAAGCCCGCTGCTGCTCGCTGTTAACCAGCGTTCGCAGTTCGTCCCGGTTGATATTGCCCAGCCTGTACTGCGGATAAACGAAATGATCGCAGGCATAAACATCGCCCTGCGCTTCCACCACCAGGTTGCAGCCGCAGGTTTCGCTCTGCACGCAGATGCCCGGCTGACCCGCCAGCTTCGCCAGCGTCTGTTCAAAATTCATCACGAATACCGAACCGATATCGTGCTGCGCCCAGTGGTCAAAAATGGCGTTAAGAAAACGGCCGTAGGCTCTGGCAGGCACCGACCAGGGCGCGACCTGGCAGTCGCCGACAAAATCGGGCGTGACCAGCGTCAGCCCGCTGGCGTCCGGCTGCGCGGCGCGGCGCTCCACCAGCGGAATAAACTGCATATAGCGGCTGCCCGCGCGGCGAAGAAAGTGGTAGATCTCCAGCGGCCTGGCGACGTTGTCGGCGTTAACCACGGTCAGCGTATTGACGTCGACATGATGGCGCTGCAGGCTGGCCAGTCCGGCCATCACCTCGTCGAAACTGCCTTTGTTGCCGCGCGTCCGCCGGAAGCGATCGTGCGTTGCCCTGTCGCCATCCAGCGAGATGCCGACCAGAAAACGGTGCTGCTTAAAAAAGCGCGCCCAGTCATCATTAAGGTTTATGCCGTTGGTCTGGAAGAAGTTGTTGATCCGCTTGCCCTGCCCGTAGCGCTGCTGTAGCGCCAGTGCGCGCCGGTAGAAATCGATGCCCGCCAGCGTCGGCTCGCCGCCCTGCCAGATAAAATCGACCACGGGCGCGCGCTGGGCCTCAATAGTCTGGCGGATGTAGTTTTCCAGCGTCGCGTCATCCATTTTCCAGCGCGCCGCGCGCTGCGGATAGAGCTGGCTTTTCTCCAGATAAAAGCAGTAGTCGCAGCGAAGATTACAAACCGAGCCGGAAGGCTTGGCCATCAGCTGAAAATTCCTGCCGCCGTCGTGCATACACCCTCCTGGTGTTAACGCTTTCTTTCCTGAAAAACAGGCATAAAAAAACCTGAAAAAACAGTCGTCTGCTTCACGCTGCTTTTTCAGGTTTCGCCCGCCGTGCGGTTACGCCCTGCCGTGGTCGACACTACGCCCACGGCCGCGGCTTCGACAACCGTGGATTGGACGCAATGTGAACAAACTCACGCTATTTCTGCCTCTGTTACCGAAGTCAGCAAAGGATTTTCGACTCAGTTCAGACGAACAACCGGCGCGTTGCCCTGGCGATCCCAGATAGCCGTCAGCAGCCTTTGCAGAGCGATAAAAGCGAACAGCAGCACGCCGATAGCGATTTTCGTCCACCAGGAGCTGAGCGTGCCGTCGAAATTGATCCAGGTCTGAATCAGCCCCTGAATCAGTACGCCGAACAGCGTGCCGAGCACCGTACCGACGCCGCCGGAGAGCAGCGTGCCGCCGATCACTACCGAAGCGATAGCGTCCAGCTCCACGCCCATGCCCGCCAGCGCATAGCCCGCTGAGGTATAGATGGAGAAGACAATCCCCGCCAGCGTGGCCAGCGTGGAAGAGAGCATATAGATGCGCACGGTGGCGCTGCGCGTGCCGATGCCCATCAGGCGCGCCGAGGTCTGGTTGCCGCCGATAGCGTAAACCTCGTTGCCGAAGCGGGTACGGTGCGCCAGCAGGATGCCGCCAGCCACCACCGCCAGCATCACCAGCGCCAGCAGGCTAAGCCGTCCGCCGCCGGGAATTTTCCAGGCCAGCGAAGAGAGCGTGGCGTAGAGCGGATGGTCGATGGGAATGGAGCTTTCCGACACCAGATAGCTGCTGCCGCGCAGAAAGAACATGCCTGCCAGGGTAATAATAAATGCGGGCATCTTCAGCGCGTCGATCAGCCAGCCCATCAGCGCGCCAAAGGCCGCGCCCATCGCCATCACCAGCGCGAAGGCCAGCCAGGGATCGAGATGAAAATCGCCGATAGCCCGCGCGAGGAACACGCCGGTAAAAGCGATCACCGCGCCCGGCGACAGATCGATGCCGCCGGAGAGGATCACAAAGGTCATACCGACGGCAATAATGCCCAGGAAGGCGTTGTCGGTCAGGATATTGGCGATAACCCGCGTGGAGGCGAAGCCGGGATACTGCGCCAGACAGAACAGATAGCCCGCCACAAACACCAGCAGCGTAATCATTAACGGCAAATGACGTTTAATCACGGCGACCTCGTTTAAACAGTTGCAGAAAAGCGGGCGACTGCAGCAGCAGCACCGCCATCACCACCACGGCTTTCACCACCTGATTCAGCTCCGGCGGAAAGCCGGAGAGCAGAATGCCGGTGTTCATCGCCTGGATAATCAGCGCGCCAAGCAGCGACAGCAGCAGGTTAAAGCGACCGCCCAGCAGCGAGGCGCCGCCGATCACCACGGCGAGAATAGCGTCCAGCTCCAGCCAGAGCCCGGCGTTGTTGGCGTCCGCGCCGCGAATATCCGCCGCGACAATCAGCCCCGCCACCGCGGCACACAGCCCGCTGAGAATATAGGTGGTCATCACTACCGCCCAGCCGTTAACCCCGGCGTTGCGGGCCGCGCGCAGGTTGATGCCTACCGCTTCGATAAACATGCCCAGCGCGGTTTTTCTCGCCAGCAGCCAGACCAGCAGCGCCACAACGCCCGTAATCCATACCGGAACCGGCAGCAGCCACAGGGTGCCGCTGCCCAGCCATGCCAAAGCGTCGCTGTTAAAGGTGACGATTTGCCCCTGGGTGATGAGCTGTGCGATGCCGCGGCCGGCGACCATCAGGATCAGCGTCGCCACGAAAGGCTGGATCTTCAACAGCGCCACCAGCATCCCGTTCCACAGGCCGCACAGCACGCCGCTGCCCAGCGCGGCCAGGATAATTACCGGCAGGCTGTGGCCGGAAACGGTTAGCGTCGCCGCCGTGGCGCCCGCAATCGCCATCACCGCGCCCACCGAGAGATCGATGCCGCCAGTGGCGATCACCAGCGTCATGCCGATGGCGAGCAGCGCTACCGGCGCCGCGCGATTGAGGATGTCGATCGGGCTACCGAACAGGCGGCCATCCTGCAGATGCACGGCAAAAAAATTGTGCGCCACCAGGCTATCCACCAGCAGCACCAGGATTAGCGCGGCGATTTGCGGCATGCCCGGCGGCAGTTTGCGCCCGGAGGCGGTTTTTTTCATCAGCTGAGTCTCAAGCATGCTGCCCTCCAGCGGCAATCGCTTTCACCACCGAGGCGACGGAAAGGTTCTCCAGTGGGATTTCCGCCACCTGTCGACGATCGCGCAGGATAATGACTCTGTCCGCATAACCCACCAGCTCTTCCAGTTCGGAAGAGATCACCAGCAGCGCCAGGCCATCCGCGCAGAGCGTTTCGATCAGCCGGATGATCTCCGCGTGGGCGCCAACGTCGATCCCGCGCGTCGGTTCATCCAGGATCAGAAACTGCGGCTTCGTCACCAGCCAGCGCGAGAGTAGCACTTTTTGCTGATTACCGCCGGAGAGCAGCTCCACAGGCTGTTCCGCATGCGGCGTGCGGATGCTCAGGCTTTTGATATAGCGATCGGCTATCTGCTGCTGCTCGCGCTTGCCGATCGGCCGCAGCCAGCCGCGCTGGGCCTGCAGCGCCAGAATGATATTCTCCCGCACCGAAGCCGCGCCGATGATGCCATCGGTTTTACGATCTTCCGGACAGAAGCCGATTCCGGCACGCGAAGCCTGGGCCGGCGTACGGATTACACGTGGTTTTCCCCTGATGAAGGCGCTGCCGCTGTCGGCGCTTTTAATGCCGAACAGCAGCTCTGCGGTTTCCGTGCGTCCGGAACCCAGCAGACCGGCGAGGCCAACGGCTTCGCCGGGACGAACGCTAAGGCTGAAGGGCTCTATCGTCCCTTTCCTGCCATATTCTTTAAACTCCACCACCGGCTGGTGGCTTTTCAGCGTGCTGCCCGCGCGTTGCAGCGCGGTTTCCAGCAGCTCGCGTCCCAGCATCAGCTTAATCAGCTCAATTTGCGGTAGCGCGGCGGTTTCCCGCGTGGCGACGAACTGGCCGTTGCGCAATACGGTGATGCGGTCGCATACCTTATAGACCTGATCGAGAAAATGCGTGACGAAGATCAACCCCATGCCGCGCGCGCGCAGCTGCCGCATCAGCGTAAACAGCATCTCAACTTCGCTGGCGTCCAGGCTGGCAGTCGGCTCATCGAGGATCAGTACCTGAGCCGAAAGATCCACCGCGCGGCAGATAGCGATAATTTGCTGCATCGCCACCGAATAGTGGCCAAGCGGGCGCGTCACATCCAGCTCGAAGCCGTAGTTGCGCAGCAGCGCGACGGCCTCTTTGTTCATGCGCCGGCGATCGATCATGCCCAGCCGACGCGGCTCGCGGCCGATAAACAGATTATCCGCCACCGACATATTGGGCAGCAGGTTAACTTCCTGGTAAACGGTGCCGATGCCCGCCTGCTGGGCTTCGGCCGTGCTGCGCGGCGCGATCTCATTGCCCGCCAGCGTCACGGCGCCGGCGTCGCGGCGGTAGACGCCGGTCAACACTTTAATCAGCGTGGATTTTCCGGCGCCGTTCTCGCCCAGCAGCGCCATAATTTCGCCGCCGCGCAGGTCGAAAGAGACGTTATCCAGCGCCCTGACGCCGGGAAAGCTTTTACTCAGGCCGCTGATGGCGAGCAGCGGCGGAGATTGCGAAGAGCTAATCATGGCTGGCCTCGGAAAAGATGCCGCCCGTTATCCGGGCGGCGGCGGGATCAATAACCCATGCCTTTTTTCTTATCCAGCTGCGCCTGAGCGTCGGCTGGTAAAAAGAGTCTCGATTCGGTTTTGATGATTTTCGGCGGCTGAGTCCCCTCTTTGCGGAACTTCTCCAGCGCGTCGAAAGCGGGGCCAGCCATATCCGGCGTCAGCTCGACGTTGGCGTTGGCTTCACCGGCCAGCATCGCCTTATAGATATCGGGCACGCCGTCGATCGAGCCGGTCAGAATATCTTTGCCCGGTTTCAGTCCGGCCTCTTTAATCGCCTGAATCGCGCCGATCGCCATATCGTCGTTATGCGCGTAAACCATGCAGATGTTTTTGCCGTTGTTTTCCGCCTTGATAAAGCTTTCCATCACCTCTTTACCCTTACTGCGGGTAAAGTCGCCGGACTGCGAACGCACGATTTTAATTCCCGGCGCGTTGGCGATGGCCTCAGCGAAGCCCTTTTTACGGTCGATGGCCACGCTGGCGCCAACGGTGCCCTGCAGTTCTACCACGTTACAGGGTTTGCCCGCCCGCTCTTTTACCAGCCAGTCGCCGATCAGCTTGCCTTCCAGCACGTTGTCCGCCGTTACGACCGCCATATAAAGCGATTTATCTTTCACCACGATGGCGCGATCCAGCAGGAATACCGGAATTTTCGCATCTTTGGCCTCTTCCAGTACCGGCTCCCAGCCTGTCTGTACGACCGGCGCGATAAAAATAGCGTCGACGCCCTGGGCGATAAACGAGCGTACTGCTTTAATCTGGTTCTCCTGCTTCTGCTGGCCGTCGGCGATTTTTAGCGTAATACCGCGTTTTTGCGCCTCGCTTTTCGCCATGCTGGTTTCCGCCGCGCGCCAGCCCGATTCGGAGCCAACCTGCGAAAAGCCAACCGTAAGATTTTCCGCCAGCGCATTACCGCTCAGCGCTGCGCCAATCAGCGTGGTTAAAAGTAACCGTTTCCACATAGGTCTGTTCCTCTGACGGGGATCGTTATCCGGGAGTGATTGCCGCTTAATCGTGGCCCAGCCAGAAAAAAACATTTTCGACAATGCTCACAAAATTCAGCAATTAAGGGGGCGCGTAAAATTAGTGCGCCGCGGGTTAAAAATGGGATATGGATAAACTCTGCGCCACTGCGGAATGTCTTTGTTAAATAAGTGTAATAAAGAGAAGCGGTTAACGCGGCTTATAATGAAAACGATTACAAGTACCTGATAACTATCTGTCGTAGTAGCGCGATGCCAGGGAATGCGGAGCAAAATGCGAATTTGTGAGCGGAGACACAACCCGGTGGATCCAATTATTAACATAGAAACCATTTATTAACATGACAGGCGGGAAATGCTAATTAAAGTCGACAATCACCCTGTTGGAAATGCGGAAATGACTTACTCTTTATTCTGAATTTACTGTGATTTTGCATTTTCCGCTATAGACAGCGCATCGCCTGACCATATACTTGAAACTTCTCAATTCTTAGCATAACGGCAACTATGACAGTACATGACTATCTGTTGAAATTTCGTAAAGTGAGCTCTCCTGACACGCTGGAGAAACTGTTCGATCATCTCAACTACTCACTGACCGATAATAAAGAAATTATTGATATGTATCGCGCTGCCGATCACCGCCGTGCCGAACTGGCTTCCGGTGGGCGCCTGTTCGATCTTGGCTGCGTGCCGAAGTCCGTCTGGCATTATGTCGTCTAGGTTCTGTTTCGCCCTCTCTGTATCTGATAAAAAAAAACGCCGCTCTGCCGCAGGCCGACGCGACGCGCTTTAACCCGTTTTCTCCTGCTAAGGCGGGCTGCTTGCTGTTGCCGCTCGCCCGATCCTCTCTTTAATCGCCTGGCCGCACCGCGGCCATCGATGTGCGTCACTCTGTCGCCAGGTTATACTGGCTCTCCTGAAACGAATTTTTCCGCGCCCTGACTTTTTTCAGCGCCTTTGGTGTCGAAAAAGCGCGCAGAAATTTAATTCTCTGTGCGGTCATTACCGCTCCCGAACGCGCTGCGGTTGTTGTCCGGGCGCGAATGACCGATAATAAGCGGCTTTTATTTTTCTCAGGCGTAAAAATGACCGACTACCTGCTTCTTTTTATCGGCACAGTGCTGGTGAATAACTTCGTTCTGGTGAAGTTTCTCGGCCTTTGTCCCTTTATGGGCGTTTCCAAAAAACTGGAAACGGCGATTGGCATGGGACTCGCCACGACTTTCGTCATTACCCTGGCCTCGATCTGCGCATGGCTGGTGAATCACCTGATCCTGCTGCCGCTGGATCTGGTCTATCTGCGCACCATGGCCTATATCCTGGTGATTGCGGTAGTGGTGCAGTTCACCGAGATGGTGGTGCGCAAAACCAGCCCCGAGCTCTATCGGCTGCTGGGCATTTTTCTGCCGCTGATCACCACCAACTGTGCGGTGCTCGGCGTGCCGCTGCTGAGCGTCAACCTGAACCATACCTTTTTGCAGGCGGCGCTGTACGGCTTCAGCGCCTCTGTCGGCTTCTCGCTGGTGATGGTGCTGTTCGCCGGCATTCGCGAGCGGCTGGTGCTGGCCGACGTGCCGGCGCCTTTCAAAGGGTCTTCCATCGCGCTGGTAACCGCCGGCCTGATGGCGCTGGCGTTTATGGGCTTTAGCGGACTGGTGAAATTCTGATGAGTGCAGTATGGATTGCGGTCGCGGTATTAAGCGTGCTGGGCCTGATTTTCGGCGGCCTGCTGGGCTACGCTTCGCGCCGGTTTAAAGTTGAAGAAGATCCCATCGTCGAGCAGATCGACGCCATTTTGCCGCAGAGCCAGTGCGGCCAGTGCGGCTATCCGGGCTGTCGTCCCTATGCGGACGCGGTCGGCAACAACGGCGAGCAGATCAACAAGTGCGCGCCCGGCGGCGAGCAGACCATGCTCAAGCTGGCGGCGCTGCTGAACGTCGAGCCGCAGCCGTTAGGCGACGAAGCGGCGCGCGAGCCGGAGCGTAAAGTCGCCTGGATCGATGAAGCCAACTGTATCGGCTGCACCAAATGCATCCAGGCCTGTCCCGTGGACGCCATCGTCGGCGCTACCCGCGCGATGCATACCGTGTTGAGCGATGTCTGTACCGGCTGCGATCTCTGCGTCGCGCCCTGCCCGACCGACTGCATCGAAATGCGTCCGGTGGCCGACACAACGGCAAACTGGAAGTGGGATCTGCAAACCATCCCGGTCAGGGTAATTTCAGTGGAAAGTCATGCGTAACCTCTTCAGACTGTTTAAAAAAGAGAAATTGTGGGATTTTCAGGGCGGCATCCATCCGCCGGAGATGAAAACCCAGTCTAACGGCACGCCGCTGCGCCAGCTGCCGCTGGCGACAAAATTTATTATTCCCCTCAAGCAGCATATCGGCCACGAAGGCGAGCTGCTGGTGAAGCCGGGCGATAAAGTGCTGCGCGGCCAGCCGCTGACCTTTGGCCGCGGTCGAATGCTGCCGGTACATGCGCCGACTTCTGGCGTGGTAGAAGATATCGCGCCTCATATCACCGCGCATCCTTCCGCGCTGGCGGAGCTCTGCGTCTTTATCACGCCCGATGGCGAGGATCGCTGGATCGAGAAAAGCCCGCTGGCCGACTATCGTCAGCACGAGCGTGAGGAGATTGTCGGGCTGATTCACCAGGCTGGCGTGGCTGGCCTGGGCGGCGCGGGTTTCCCTACCGCTACCAAACTCAAGGGCGGCCTGCGCGGCGTAAAAACGCTGATTATTAACGCCGCCGAATGCGAGCCCTATATCACCGCTGACGACCGCCTGATGCAGGACTGCGCGCAGGAAGTGCTTGAAGGCAGCCGTATTCTCGCCTGGGTATTGCAGGCGGAGCGCGTGCTGATCGGGATTGAGGACAACAAGCCGGAAGCGATCGCGGCGCTGAAAAAAGCGCTGGGCGACGCGGCGGATCTGCAGATTCGGGTCATTCCCACCAAATATCCTTCCGGCGGCGCGAAGCAGCTCACCAAAATTCTTACCGGGCTGGAAGTGCCGCACGGCGGCCGCTCCACCGATATCGGCGTGCTGATGCAGAACGTCGGCACCGCTTATGCGGTGAAGCGCGCCGTGGTAGACGGCGAGCCGCTGACCGAGCGCGTGGTGACGCTGACCGGCGAAGCGGTGAAACGGCCCGGCAACGTCTGGGGACGCATCGGTACGCCGATCAGCCATCTCCTGCACCAGGCCGATTTCACGCCAGCCTCGGGCCAGATGGTGGTCATGGGCGGCCCGCTGATGGGCTTTACCCTGCCGACGCTGGACGTGCCGGTGGTGAAAATCACCAACTGCATCCTCGCGCCTTCCGCCAGCGAAATGGGCGATAACGAGGAAGAGAAATCCTGTATCCGCTGCAGCGCCTGCGCGGATGCCTGTCCCGCCGCGCTGCTGCCGCAGCAGCTTTACTGGTACAGCCGCGGCGGCGATCACGACAAGGCGCGTCAGCATAATATCGACGACTGTATTGAGTGCGGCGCCTGCGCCTATGTCTGCCCAAGCAATATTCCGCTGGTGCAGTATTACCGCCAGGAGAAAGCGGAGATCCGCGCTATCGATCTGGAAGCGGAACGTACCGCACAGGCGAAGGCGCGTTTCGAAGCGCGTCAGGCGCGCCTGGAACGCGAGAAGCTGGCGCGTGAAAACCGTCATCAGCAGGCGAAACGCGTTGTCGGCCAGCGCGATAGCGGCGAGGTCGAAGCAGCGCTGGCGCGGGTGAAAGCGAAGCAGGCAGCGCAGGCGAGCGATGCACAGGAAGCGGAAAACGCGGCACTTCTGGCGCAGCGCGAAGCGCGTAAGGCACAGGCGCGCGCGCACCAGGCGGAAAAACAGTCCGAGACGGAACCGGCTACGCGCCAGGCGGGCGATCCGCGTAAAGCGGCCGTAGAAGCGGCTATCGCGCGAGCTAAGGCGAAGAAAGCGGCGGCTGAACCTGCTGCTATAAACGAGCAGACCGATGCCGCGCCGGTGGACCCGCGCAAAGCGGCGGTGGAAGCAGCCATCGCGCGGGCTAAGGCGAAGAAAGCGGCTGTTGCGGCCAAAGCGGAGCCAGTGGATGACGCGGCGGTGAAAGCGGAAGCTGAGCAGCCGGAAGCTACACCAGTCGATCCACGCAAGGCGGCTGTGGAAGCAGCTATCGCGCGAGCGAAAGCGAAAAAAGCCGCGGCGGCGGCCAAAGCGGAGCCAGCGGATAGCGCGACGGTGAAAGCGGAAGCTGAGCAGCCGGAAGCGGTGCCGGTGGATCCGCGCAAAGCGGCTGTGGAAGCGGCCATCGCACGGGCGAAAGCGAAGAAAGCGGCGACGGCCAAAGCGGAGCCAGCGGATGACGCGGCGGTGAAAGCGGAAGCTGAGCAGCCGGAAGCTACACCAGTCGATCCGCGCAAGGCGGCTGTGGAAGCAGCTATCGCGCGAGCGAAAGCGAAGAAAGCCGCGGCGGCGGCCAAAGCGGAGCCAGCGGATAGCGCGACGGTGAAAGCGGAAGCTGAGCAGCCGGAAGCCGCGCCGGTGGATCCGCGCAAAGCGGCTGTGGAAGCAGCTATCGCGCGGGCTAAGGCGAAGAAAGCGGCGGCGGCCAAAGCGGAGCCAGCAGATAACGCGACGGTGAAAGCGGAAGCTGAGCAGCCGGAAGCCGCGCCACAGGCAGTGAGTAAAACGTCGTCAGAACAGGACGATCCCCGCAAGGCGGCAGTGGCGGCGGCCATCGCTCGTGTTAAGGCGCGTAAGGCGCAGCATTCTACGCAAGAGGATTAAATGGCTTTTCGCATCGCAAGTTCGCCTTATACCCACAATCGACGCAGCACCAGCACTATTATGCTGCTGGTGCTGGCGGCGACCCTGCCCGGCATCGCGGCTCAGTGCTGGTTTTTCGGCTGGGGGACGCTGATTCAGATCGCGATTGCCGCTGCGGCGGGCCTCGGCTCCGAAGCCGCCATCCTGAAGCTGCGCAAGCTGCCGCTGGGCAAAACGCTCGGCGACAACTCGGCGCTGCTGACCGCGCTGTTGCTGGCCATCAGCATTCCGCCGCTGGCGCCATGGTGGATCATTGTTATCGGCACCGTCTTCGCCGTGGTGATTTCCAAACAGCTCTACGGCGGCCTGGGTCAGAATCCTTTTAACCCGGCGATGGTGGGCTATGTCGTTCTGCTGATCTCCTTTCCGGTGCAGATGACCAGCTGGCTGCCGCCCGATTCGCTGCAGACGGTCACACCCAACTTTTTCGATGCCCTGAACATGATCTTTCATGGTCAGACGCTGGACGGCCACAGTATGCAGCAGCTCAGGCTCGGCGTGGATGGCGTCAGCCAGGCGACGCCGCTGGATAGCTTTAAAACCGGCCTGCGCGCCGGGCACAGCGCAGAAGAGCTGCGGGCGCAGCCTCTCTACAGCGGCGTTATCGCCGGACTGGGCTGGCAATGGGTCAATATCGGCTATCTGCTTGGCGGCCTGTTCCTGCTGTTCACCAACAGCATCCGCTGGCATATTCCGGCCAGTATGCTGCTGTCGCTGGCGTTTTTCTCCACGCTTGGCTGGCTGATCTCTCCGGACGCTTTGCTGTCGCCCGCGGTGCATCTCTTCTCCGGCGCGACCATGCTGGGCGCTTTTTTTATCGCTACCGATCCGGTAACGGCCTCCACCACTAACAAAGGGCGCCTGATCTATGGCGCGTTAATTGGTCTGCTGGTCTGGCTGATCCGCAGCTTCGGCGGCTATCCTGACGGCGTGGCTTTCGCCGTGCTGCTGGCGAACATCACCGTGCCGCTGGTCGACTACTACACGCAGCCGCGCGTTTACGGTCATCGTAAGGAGAAGTAATGCTGGATGCGATTCGTAAAAATGGCGTGACGCTGGCGCTGTTCGCCGCCGTCACCACCGGGCTGACGGCGGTGGTCAATACCGTGACCAAACCCACTATTGAGCATCAGGGCGTGCTGCAGCAGAAAACGCTGCTGGATCAGGTGGTGCCGCCCGAGTTGTACAATAATGCTATTCAGCAGGAGTGCTATCTGGTCACCAGTCCGGCGTTAGGCAACGGCGTACATCATCTTTACCTCGCACGGAAAGATGACCAGCCGGCCGCCGCGGCGATTGAGGCTACCGCGCCAGATGGCTATTCTGGCGCTATTCAGATGATTGTCGGCGCGGATTTCAGCGGCAAAGTACTGGGCGTGCGCGTGGTTGAGCATCATGAAACGCCCGGCCTGGGCGATAAAATCGAGCTGCGCATATCCAACTGGATCGAGAGCTTCAGCGGCGTGAAGCTGAACGGAAAAGATGACAAGCGTTTTGCGGTGAAAAAAGATGGCGGCCAGTTCGATCAGTTTACCGGCGCCACCATTACGCCGCGCGCGGTGGTAAACGCCACCAAACGCGCCACCCTGTTTGTTGAAACGTTGCCGGGGCAGCTCGCCTCGCTGCAAACCTGTGGAGACTCCAATGAGTGAAGCAAAAAACCTGCTGGTCGGCGGACTGTGGAAAAATAACTCGGCGCTGGTACAGCTGCTGGGGCTCTGTCCGCTGCTGGCGGTGACCTCGACCGCCACCAACGCGCTGGGCCTTGGCCTGGCCACCACTATGGTGCTGATCTGCACCAACAGCGCAATCTCCGCCTCGCGCCGCTGGGTGCCGACCGATATCCGTATCCCGATTTACGTGATGATTATCGCCTCGGTGGTGAGCTGCGTGCAGATGCTGATTAACGCTTACGCCTATGGGCTCTATCACTCGTTAGGCATTTTTATTCCACTGATCGTCACCAACTGCATCGTGGTGGGCCGTGCCGAAGCGGTGGCCTCGCGCAGCAGCGTCCCGCTGGCGGCGCTGGACGGGATGGCGATTGGTCTGGGCGCCACCAGCGTGATGGTAGTGCTGGGCTCGCTACGCGAAATCATCGGCAGCGGCACCCTTTTCAACGGCGCCGATCAGCTGCTGGGGCCGTGGGCGAAGGCGCTGCGAATTGAGGTGGTGCATTTTGATTCGCCGATGCTGCTGGCGATGCTGCCGCCGGGCGCCTTTATCGGCCTCGGTATGCTGCTGGCGGCCAAATACGTTATCGATAACAAAATGAAGGCGCGCGCGGCCCGTAAAGCGGCCGAAACCAGCCTGCCGAAAGGAGCCTCGAACGCGCTGTGAACAAGGAAAAACGTCACGAAATTTTGGTGCGGCTGCGCGACAACAATCCGCACCCGACCACGGAACTGGTCTTTACTACCCCTTTTGAGCTGCTGATCGCCGTGCTGCTCTCCGCGCAGGCCACGGACGTCAGCGTCAACAAGGCGACCGCAAAGCTCTATCCGGTCGCCAACACGCCTGCCGCTATGCTGGAGCTGGGCGTGGACGGCGTAAAAGAGTACATCAAGACCATCGGCCTGTTTAACAGCAAGGCGGAGAACGTGATTAAAACCTGCCGCCTTCTGCTGGAGCAGCACGGCGGCGAAGTGCCGGAGAGCCGCGAGGCGCTGGAGGCGCTGCCGGGCGTGGGCCGTAAAACCGCCAACGTGGTGCTGAATACCGCTTTCGGCTGGCCGACCATCGCCGTCGACACCCATATCTTCCGCGTCTGCAACCGCACAAAGTTTGCGCTGGGCAAAAACGTCGAGCAAGTCGAAGAGAAGCTGCTGAAAGTCGTGCCGAAAGAGTTCAAGGTCGACTGCCACCACTGGTTTATCCTGCATGGTCGCTACACCTGCGTCGCCCGCAAGCCGCGCTGTGGCTCCTGTTTGATTGAAGATCTCTGCGAATACGCCGAGAAAACAGAAATTTAAGCCTGCGCTTTACCGTTAGCCAGGGGTAAGCGCCACGACCGGAGAGAGCCATGCTGTTTAAAGTAGAAATGACCATCGCCATCCCTGATACGCTGCCGGCAGAACGCGTCGGTGAGATCAAAGCGCAGGAAAAGGCCTATGCGCAGCAGCTGCAGCAGTCGGGAAAATGGCGTCACGTCTGGCGCGTAGCGGGAGAGTTCAAAAACGTCAGCATCTTTGACGTGGAAAGCAATGAAGAGCTGCACGACCTGCTGACCGGCCTGCCGCTCTACCCGTATATGACGATGTCCATCCAGCCGCTGTGTCGTCATCCCTCTTCCATTCGCGAAGACGATAGCTAGCCGCGCTCGTCGTCAGGGAAGACGACGCCGCTTAGCAACATTGCTTCACAGAGCAACGCTCGCCTTTGTCGGATTCTGCTTTTAAACACTCTTCTTTTTCCCCCTTTCATACGCCTCACGCTACCCTTATCGGTTATCAACAGTTGTTATCTTCGCTAAAGCGGTTTAGCTTAATGTTTACTTAAACAGGAGGCGTAATGAACAGAGTCTGGGTTTTGGGCGATGCGGTAGTAGACCTGCTGCCGGAAGAGAATAACCATCTGCAACAGTGTCCCGGCGGTGCGCCCGCTAACGTCGCGGTTGGCGTAGCGCGTCTGGGCGGCGACAGCGCTTTTATCGGCCGCGTCGGCGGCGATCCCTTCGGCGCCTTTTTGCAGGAAACCCTGCGTGCAGAACGCGTCAATACGGATTTCATGCGCCAGCTGCCGGAGCAGCGTACTTCCACCGTCGTGGTCGGCCTGGATAAGCAAGGCGAACGCACCTTTACGTTTATGGTGCGCCCGGCGGCCGATCTCTTCCTGACGCCGGAAGATTTACCCGTTTTCGCCGCCGGCCAGGCCCTGCATTTTTGTTCCATTGCGCTGAGCGCCGAGCCAAGCCGCAGCGCGGCATTTGCCGCCGCCGAGCGTATTCATGCAGCCGGAGGCTGGGTCAGCTTCGATCCTAATCTGCGCGAGGATTTCTGGCAGGATCATGCCGCAATGTGCCACGTTGTCGGACAAGCTTTCGCCGTGGCGGACGTCATTAAACTCTCGCTGGACGAGTTACAGCTGCTGACCGGCATTGAGCAGATCGATACCGCTCTGGCGGCTTTTACCGAAGGCTACAAGCCCGCTCTGCTGCTGGTAACGCTGGGCGAAGAAGGCGTCATCGCCTGGCATCAGGGCAAACAGACCCGCTTCGGCGCTTCGAAAGTAGAGGTGGTGGATACGACCGGCGCGGGCGATGCTTTTGTGGCGGGCTTATTGACTGGCCTGATGCGGGAAGCCGATCCGCTGCGGCCTCGCGATCTGGCGGGCGCGATCGAGCTGGCACAGCGCTGCGGATCGCTGGCGACCACCGCCAAAGGGGCCATGACGGCGCTGCCCACTGCCGCAAAACTGTTAGCCGCTTCACAATAACGAAATTGTAACAGGGAAATCCTTTGTAACCTTTACCGCCCTTCTCTACTCTCTCGATCGAACCGGTTTAGCTAAACGGTAAACCCTCTGGAGAATGGCGGATGACAAAACTACCCCCTCTGGCGCTGGCGGTCACGGCAGCGCTGTTTTTCCCTCAACAAAGCCTGGCCGATACCGATCTCAGCGCCGTAGAAAAGCGCCTGAATCAGCTTGAAGCGCGGCTGCAAAAAGCGGAGCGGCGCGCCGACGAGGCCGAACGCCGCGCCCGACTGGCAGAACAGCGCCTGGCCCAGCAGCAGGCCGCTCCGGTAGCCAGCGAACAGATAACCGCACAGGCGCAATCCTCTGCAGATAACCCGCCTGCCGTGCGTCAGGGTTCCGCGCAGGCGCCTGCCGTCGTCGCCGGGCCTCAGCCGCCGATAACGCCGACGCCAGCCGAACAGCAGCGGGCCGCCGCCGCGAAGCCGAGGGAAAAAACGCTGGCGGACGGCTTCGAATTTCACGCCTATGCGCGTTCCGGCCTGATTATGAACGATTCGGCCTCGTCGACCCAAAGCGGCCCTTACCTGACGCCAGCCGGTGAAACCGGCGGCGCGGTCGGCCGACTGGGCAACGAAAATAACACCTACGTTGAAGTCAATATGGAGCACAAAACCCAGCTGGCGAACGGCGCGACCACGCGCTTTAAGGTGATGCTGGCGGATGGCCAGAGCGACTATAACGACTGGACGGCCGACAGCAGCGATCTTAATATCCGCCAGGCCTTTGTCGAGCTGGGCAGCCTGCCGACCTTTACCGGCGCCTTCGACAACAGCACGCTGTGGGCCGGCAAACGCTTTGACCGCGACAACTTCGATATCCACTGGCTCGATTCTGACGTTGTGTTCCTGGCCGGAACCGGCGGCGGCATCTACGACGTGCGCTGGGCCGATAATCTCAAGAGCAATTTCTCGATTTACGGCCGTAACTTCGGCGATATCGAAACCATTGATAACACCATACAAAACTACATCGCCACCGCTAACACCTTCAGCGGCCCGCTGCAATTTATGCTCAGCGGCCTGCGCGCCAAAGATAACGACGAACGCATCAACAGCGCCGTGCGCAGCGATAACGCGGGCGACAGCGGCGTACACGCGATGCTGGCATGGCACGGCGACAGTTTCTATGGCCTGCGCGACGGCCAGTCAAAAACCGCGCTGCTCTATGGTCACGGCCTGGGCGCGGAAGTGAAAGGCATCGGCTCTGACGGCAACCTTACAGAAAACGCCAACACCTGGCGTCTCGCGTCTTACGGCATGACGCCGCTGAATAAAACCTGGAGCCTGGCCCCGGCCCTGCTCGCGCAGGAGAGCCGGGATCGCTATATCAAAGGCGACAGCTACCGCTGGGTCACCGCCAATGCCCGCCTGCTGCAGGAGATCAATGAGAACTTTATGCTGGCTTATGAGGGCAGTTATCAATACATGGATCTCGATCCCAAAGGCTTTAAGGATCGCCAGAGCGTCAGCGGCGGCTTCTATAAGCTGACCTTCGCGCCCACTTTCAAACCCGGCGATATCGGCGATTTCCTGAGCCGTCCGGAAATCCGCTTCTTTGCCAGCTGGATGGACTGGGATCGTTCGCTGGATCGCTACGCCAGCGACGACGCCTTCGGCACCAGCGGCTTTACCGCCGGTGGCGAATGGAACTTCGGTGTACAGATGGAAACCTGGTTCTGATCCTGAACCGCTAACCAAGAGAATGATGCTATGGATTTTGAACGTATAGCCCGCCAGCTGCTGCCGCTGCTCGGCGGCCGGGAAAATATCGCCTCTGCTGCCCACTGCGCGACCCGCTTAAGGCTGGTGCTGGTGGATGATGACAAGGCGGATAAAAAAGCGATTGGCGAACTGGAAGGGGTGAAAGGCTGTTTCCAGAATGCCGGTCAGATGCAGGTGATTTTCGGCAGCGGCATCGTTAACAAGGTGCACGCCGCCTTTATTCAGGCTGCAGGGATCGGCGAATCCAGCAAGAGCGAGGCGGCTTCCGCTGCCGCTCGCAAGCTGAATCCGGCGCAGCGCATCGCCAGGCTGCTCTCCAATATCTTTGTGCCGATTATTCCCGCCATCGTCGCCTCCGGCGTGCTGATGGGCCTGCTGGGCATGATGAAAACTTACGGCTGGGTCGATGCGGGCAGCGCGCTGTTTGTGATGCTGGATATGTTCAGCTCCGCCGCCTTTATTATTCTGCCGATCCTGATCGGTTTTACCGCCGCGCGCGAGTTTGGCGGCAATCCCTATCTGGGCGCAACGCTGGGCGGTATTCTGACCCACCCGGCTTTGACCAACGCCTGGGGCGTGGCGGGCGGCGTGCAGACCATGAACTTTTTCGGTCTGGATATTGCGATGGTCGGCTACCAGGGCACGGTTTTCCCGGTGCTGCTCGCGGTCTGGTTTATGAGCCTGCTGGAAAAGAGGCTGCGTAAAATCATTCCGAACGCGCTGGATATCATTCTGACGCCGTTTCTGACGGTCATTATTTCCGGCTTTGTGGCGATGCTGATTATCGGCCCGGCGGGCCGCGCGCTGGGCGACGGCATCTCGCTGGTGCTGAGCACGCTGATCGCCCATGCGGGCTGGCTGGCCGGGCTGCTGTTTGGCGGGCTTTACTCAGTGATCGTTATCTCCGGCGTGCATCACAGCTTTCACGCCATCGAAGCGGGCCTGCTCGGCAATCCCCATATTGGCGTCAATTTTCTGCTGCCGATCTGGTCAATGGCCAACGTCGCCCAGGCAGGCGCCTGCCTGGCGGTCTGGTTTAAAACGCGAGACGTGAAGATCCGCAGCATCGTGCTGCCTTCCGCGCTTTCCGGCCTGCTGGGCATCACCGAGGCGGCCATCTTCGGCGTCAATCTCCGCTTTATGAAGCCTTTTATCGCCGGGATTGTCGGCGGCGCCATCGGCGGCGCTTTCGTGGTGCTGATGAAGGTAGGCATGACCGCGGTCGGCCTGACCGCGCTGCCGGGCATGGCGATTGTGCAGGCCAGCTCGCTGCTCTCCTATATTATCGGGATGGCGCTGGCCTTCGGCTCCGCTTTTCTCCTTTCACTGCTGCTGAAATATAAAGTCGGGGAACAGGTATGAACGAAGCACAGCTAATCAACCGCGCGCTGCAGGCGGTGATGAACAGATATAGCGGCGAAGATCCTCATCGTCCCGCCTGGCATCTTTCGCCCCAGACCGGGCTGATGAACGATCCCAACGGCCTGATTCAGTTTCAGGGCGAATGGCATCTGTTTTACCAGTGGAATCCGCTGGCCTGCGCGCACGGCGCGAAATACTGGGGACACTGGCGCTCGACGGATCTGCTCGACTGGCGGCATGAGCCGCTCGCGCTGGTGCCGTCCGAAGAGTATGAAAGCCACGGCTGCTATTCCGGTTCGGCCGTCGATGACGAGGGCAAATTAAGGCTGCTCTATACCGGCAATGTTAAATACGCGCAGGGCCGCACCGCATGGCAATGTCTGGCAACGGTCGACGAGCGTGGCGAAGTGACCAAACAAGGCCCGGTGGTCAGCCTGCCGCCGGGCTATACCGGCCACGTGCGCGATCCCAAAGTCTGGCGGCACCAGGATAGCTGGTACATGGTGCTGGGCGCGCAGGATCTTAACGAACAGGGCAAAGTCCTGCTTTATCGCGGCGATTCGCTGCAGGAATGGCAGCTGCAGGGCGAAATAGCCGGTTCGCAGCTTAACGGCCTGGGCGAGTTTGGCTATATGTGGGAATGCCCGGATCTCTTTGCGCTGGGCGATCGCGACGTGCTGATAGTTTGCCCGCAGGGTCTGCCGGTGCAGGAGCGTAAATGGCTGAACACTCACCAGAGCGGCTATTTTATCGGCGACCTCGACTATCAGGCGGCCCGTTTCCCCCACGGCGAATTCCACGAGCTGGATCACGGCTTTGAGTTTTACGCGCCGCAGACCACCCTAAGCGACGACGGACGCCGCATCCTCTTCGGCTGGATGGGCGTGCCGGATAAGGATGAGTTTTTGCAGCCGACGATTGCTCAGGGCTGGATCCATACCCTCACCTCTCCACGCGAGCTGACGCTGGAGCAGGGAAAGCTGCGGCAGCGGCCGGCGCGGGAACTGCAACAGCTGCGTCAGCATCCTGAGCAATATCAGGGCGCGGCTTCTTCCCTGCCCGTGCTGGCCGTCGGGCAGGCGGAGCTGGCGCTCCATGCCACAGGCTGCTGGTCGGTCTGTTTCGGCGAGACGCTGACGCTGAGCGGCGATGAAACCGGCCTGACGTTAACTCGCCCTTCTCTGCGCAGCGGCGAGCCGGAGCATCGTTACTGGTCGGGTTCGGTTTCGCATCTGCGCATCCTCTGCGATCGCTCCAGCATTGAGATTTTTATCAATGACGGCGAAGGCGTGATGTCCGCGCGCTATTTCCCGCAGGCCGAGCCGACGGCGGTCTGGCAGGGCGAAGCCAGGCTGAGTCTCGACTACTGGCAACTGCGGCCGTGCATGGTAGTATGATGCGCTTAGCCCACTACCTTAAAAGCCCGTGAATAAGCCGAAACGCGTCACCATTAACGATATCGCCAGCATGGCTGGCGTTTCCAAATCTACCGCCAGCCTGGTGCTGAACGGGCGCGGCAAAGAGCTGCGCGTGGCCGAAGCTACCCGCCAGCGCGTGATGGAGATTGCGCGGATGGCGCATTATCAGCCCAGCATCCACGCGCGGGCGCTGAATGCTACGCGCAGCCATACTATTGGACTGGTGGTGCCGGAGATGACTAACCACGGCTTTGCGACTTTTTCTCACGCGCTGGAGACGCTGTGCCGCGACGCCGGTTTGCAGCTGCTGATCGCCTGTACCGACGAAAACAGCAGTCAGGAGACGCTGGCGGTTAATAACCTGATCCAGCGCCAGGTCGACGGCCTGATCGTCGCCTCCAGCCAGCTCAACGACAGCGAGTATCAGCAGCTCAGCCGCCAGCTGCCGGTGCTGTTGTTCGACCGCCATCTGGGCGAATCGACGCTGCCGCTGGTGATTTCGGAATCGACAGACTCCACGGCGGAGCTGGTGGCGCCGATAGCCAGCGAAGTCGAAGAGTTCTATTTCTTTGGCGGCCAGCCACGCATCTCGCCAACGCGCGATCGCCTGACGGGCTTTCGCAAAGGACTGGAACGCGCGGGTCTGGAGGTAAAACCGGAGTGGATCGTGCACGGCCACTACAATGCCAGTTCGGGCTACGAGATGTTTGCCGAGCTGGTGATGCGCCTGGGCCGCGTGCCGCAGGCGCTCTACTGCGCCGCCTGTGGTTTGCAGGAAGGCGTGCTGCGCTACCTCAGCCAGCATAACTTGCTGTCGGAAGCGATGCGGCTGTGCAGCTTCGACGACCATTACCTTTATGACGCGCTGTCGGTAAAAATCGATACCGTGATGCAGGACAATCGCCAGCTGGCCTGGCACTGTTTCGAAACGCTCACCGGGCTGATTGACGGCAAAGTCACGGAGGCGCCGCAAATCTACCTGCCCGCGCTGGTAAAAAGGCGCGCTAAGTAGGCTCAGGCGGAGTCGGGATGCGTCAGCCGGAGATTTTTTTCCCGAAATGCCGCCAGCAGCTCCGCCGACAGGGTCTTCTCCACCACCAGCTGGGTAAGCTCCTCGCAGGCTGCCACGGTATAACGTGCCACGCCGGGGATTTTTTCTCTGGTCATCGCCACGATGATCTCGTCGCTGCGGCTTATTAAGGCTTTTTTAAACTCCACGTCCTCGTAATCAAAGCCGGTCAAGCCCGCTTCGCTGTCCAGCGCACAGCCGCCAAGAAAAAGCTGATCGAAGCGGATATCGCGGATCTGCGAAAAAGCGGTGATGCCCAGACTGCCGCCCGATGATTTATGCAGCCGGCCGCCGATCATAATCACCTCGCAGCGCGGCAGCCGCATCAGCTCGGCAGCAATCACGGGCGAATGCGTTACCGCCGTCAGCGCCGTTTCCCTGGACAGCGCGCTGGCGAAGGCCAGATTAGTGGAGCCGGCATCAATAAAGATGACGCTCTCCGCTTTGACCAGACGACTACAGGCCAGCCCCAGCCGCGCTTTCTCCTCGCTGTTTTGCGCGGTGCGGGCCAGTAAATCGCCCTGAGAAACCAGCACGCTAACCGCGCCGCCGTAAACTTTTTTGCAGACGCCTTCGCGCGCCAGCTCCTGCAGATCCCGCCGCACGGTATGTTCGGATACGCCCAGCTCTGCAGCCAGAACGGCGCAGATCACTCTGCCCTTAAGCTGTAGCTGCTGGCGGATAAAAGCCTGACGCTGCTGCGGGAAAGCTGCATAATCGAGCATGAATTACCTTAAATTATCTTGAAATGTACAATACAGAGCATACACTATCAGCAGATTAACGGTTGTCAACTTTCGTCCCTGCGCTAAGGAACCAATCTGATGAATCATCCCGAACTCGCTTTTCTGCATCAGCTGGCTGACGTCGCCGACCAGCAAACGCTGCCGCGCTTTCGTAGCGACGAGGATCTGGCCATTGGCAGCAAGCCAAAAGAGGGTTTTCGTTTCGATCCGGTCACTCAGGCCGATCGAGAGGCGGAAAAAGCGATGCGGGCGCTAATCGATCGGGACTATCCCGACCACGCAATAATGGGCGAGGAATATGGCATTAAGCCCGCCACAGGCGACAACGCCTTTCGCTGGGTGCTGGATCCCGTTGACGGTACGCGCCCTTTTCTCTGCGGCCTGCCGGTTTGGGGCACGCTGATCGGCCTGCTGCATCACGATCGCGCGGTAATGGGTATGATGAGTCAGCCGTTCACCGGCGAGCGTTTTTATGCCGACGGCTCGCAGGCCTGGGCGGAAGGCGCTTACGGCAAGGTGCGCCTGCAAACCCGCCAGGCTATCCCGCTGGAACAGGCTATTCTGCATACCACCTCGCCGGAATCTCTGCGGCAAACGTCGCTGAATTTCGCCGCGCTGGGCGAGGCCGTGCTAATGACGCGCTACGGCGGCGAATGCTACGCGATGGCGATGCTGGCCGCCGGGAAAATCGATATTTGCGTGGAGTTCGCCCTGCAGCCCTACGATATCGTGGCGCTAATCCCGCTGATTGAGCAGGCTGGCGGCGTCGTGACCACGCCGGATGGTGGTCGCGCGGAAGCGGGCGGCGCGGTCATCGCCAGCGGCTGCCCTCACCTGCACCAGCAAATTTTGTCTATCTTAAACTCATAATTCATCGCTACCGGAGTCTACCTGCCCATGCCCGATCACGCCGAAACGCTGCAACAAACGGCCACAGAAACGCCTGCCAGACGCGAACAGCACGCCACGCGGGCAATGTTTTTCGTGGCGGGTTTCGCCACCGCTGGCTGGTCAGCGTTGGTGCCTTTCGCCAAAATGAACACCGGCGTCAACGACGGCACGCTGGGCATGCTGCTGCTCTGCCTGGGCGTCGGCGCGCTGGTGGCGATGCCGCTGACCGGCCATCTCACCACGCGCTTCGGCTGCCGCGCGGTCATGACTGTCGCCACGCTCGCCTTCTGTCTGATGCTGCCGTTGCTCTCGGTGATCCCGAGCCCTGTGCTGCTGGCGCTGGCGCTGCTGATCTTCGGCATGGGCGTCGGCACCACCGACTGCGCGATGAACGTGCAGGCGATCCTGGTGGAGAAAGCCGCGCCTAAGCCGATGATGTCCGGCTTTCACGGCTTCTACAGCCTGGGCGGCATCGCGGGCGCGGGGGCGGTCAGCGGTATGATGGCGGGCGGCCTGTCGCCCTTCGCCGCCAGCCTGGTTGCCGCCGTGTTTTCGCTGCTGCTGCTGATCTACAGCTATCGCGGCCTGCTGCCCTGGGCCAACCCGCCGGAAGGCCCGGCCTTCGCCCTGCCGCACGGCGCGGTGCTGACCATCGGCGCCATCTGTTTCGCCTCCTTTCTGGCGGAAGGCACGGTGCTGGACTGGAGCGCGGTGTTCCTGACTGAGCATCGCGCCATGCCGGAAACCCTGGGCGGTTTGGGCTTTGCCTGTTTCGCTACGGCTATGACCATCGGCAGGCTGACCGGCGACCGCATCGTGGCGCGCTTTGGCCGTGAAAAAGTGGTGATCCTGGGCGCGTTGACCGCCGCCGCAGGCCTGGCGCTGCCGGTGATTATTCCTTCCTGGCACGTGGCGCTGGCGGGCTATCTGCTGATCGGTATCGGCTGCGCCAATATCGTGCCGGTGATGTTTACCGCCATCGGCAGGCAAACCAGCATGCCGCAGGCCGCCGCCGTTCCTGCCGTCACCACGCTGGGCTATATCGGCGTGCTGGCCGGGCCAGCCAGCATCGGCTTTGTCGCCCATCTCAGCTCGCTGCCGCTGGCCTTTATTATGGTCACGGCGCTCATGCTGGCGGTGGTTGCGCTTTCGCGTAAGGTAAAAATGTAGCGCCGATCCGCCGCTGGCGAGATTAATCGCCCGCGGCGTTATCGCTTGCTTTTAACGGCGATTCAGCCTTCGCGAGAGGCGATCGCCGAAAAATTGCAGCAGCGTCACCAGCGCCACCAGTACGACTATCACCGTCAGCATCACCTGAGTATCAAACCGCTGATAGCCGTAGCGATAGGCCAGATCCCCCAGCCCGCCCGCGCCGATAGCGCCCGCCATCGCCGAGGCGTTAATCATCGTCACCAGCGTAATGGTAAAGCCGCTAACGATGCCCGGCCGGGCCTCCGGCAGCAGCACGTGCCAGACGATATGCCAGCGGTGGAAGCCCATCGCCTGCGCCGCCTCCACCAGCCCTTTATCCACCTCGCGCAGGCTGACCTCCGCGATGCGGGCAAAAAACGGCGTCGCCGCCAGCGTCAACGGCACCACGGCGGCCCAGACGCCGTAGCTGGTACCGACGATCAGCCGGGTAAACGGAATGAGCGCCACCATCAGGATCAGAAAAGGCACCGAGCGAAACAGGTTAACCAGCCAGCCCAGCAGACGATTCAGCAACGGGCTGGCGAACAGGCTTTTGCGATCGGTAATCACCAGCACTATTGCCAGCGGCAGCCCCAGCAGCAGCGCCGCCAGCGACGAAATGCCGACCATGGTCAGCGTTTCCTGCACGCCCTGCCACAGGCGCTCAATTTGCAGCGACATAGCCCAGCACCTCCACGCGATCGGCCAGCTGCGCCGGGATAGTCTCTGCGCGGAATGCGCCGCGCCCGGCCGCCGTCAGCAGCAGCAGGCGCCCGATTTGCCGCCCCTGAATCCACTCAAGCGCGCTCTCCAGCAGCAGCAGATCTTCACCCAGCAGCGCACTCAGCCTCGCCAGCTGCGGCGTTGCGCCCTGGCCGCTGTAGCGCAGGCGGAGCAGCGTGCGACACAGGCCGGAAAGCGGCCGCTCGCTCAGCTTTCCGGGCAGCACGGCCGTTTCTCCGGCGGAGGCGAGAAGCTGGCGCGTGGTGGCGTGCTGCGGATCGCCATAGACCTGCCACACCGGCCCCTGCTCCACGATTTCGCCGCGATCCAGCACTGCTACCTGATGGCAGAGGTCGTGGATCACTTCCATCTCATGCGTAATCAGCACTATGGTGATCCCCTTGCGCTGGTTAATATCCCGCAGCAGCGCCAGCACCGAGCGGGTGGTTTCCGGGTCGAGCGCCGAGGTCGCCTCGTCGCACAGCAGCAGCTCAGGATCGTGCACCAGCGCGCGGGCGATGCCGACGCGCTGCTTTTGCCCGCCGGAGAGCTGCGCCGGATAGACCTCCGCCTTGTCGCTCAGGCCCACCAGCGCCAGCAGCTCCTCCGCCTTTTGCCGCCGTGCCGCTTTGGACACGCCCGCCACGCGCATCGGCAGCTCGACGTTTTCGCGCACCGTTTTCGCCGACATCAGATTAAAGTGCTGGAAAATCATGCCGGTGCCGCGCCGCCACTGCACCAGTTCGCGCGCCGTCAGCTCGCCAATCGCCACGCCGTTGATGGTGATGCGCCCCGCGCTGGGTTCTTCCAGCCGGTTCAGGCAGCGGATCAGCGAGGATTTTCCCGCGCCGCTGCGCCCAATCACGCCGAAGATCGCGCCGCGTTCAATCTCAAGCGTCACCTCGCGCAGCGCATCGCCCGGCTGGCCCGGATAACGTTTGCTCAGCGCCTCGAGCTGAATATGCGGATCGGCGGGCTGAGGTTCCGGCAGCGTCGGCCAGTTCAGCATCGCCATCACTGCGTCCAGCCTGGCTGATAAAGCTTGCCGTAAAATTGATCCAGGCTGGCGCGCACCGCTGGCGAATGCTGATAGATAGCGACAAATTTCTTCAGCCGCGGATCGGCCTGATGCCCGTCGCGGATGACAAACTGAATGACATATTCCGGATGCTCAAGACCGTCAAACAGCAGCGCGTTGTTAGGATCGATAATGCCCGACGCGCGCAGATAGTGCGGATAGCCCTGCGCCAGGTCGACTTCTTCCAGCGAGCGCGCCAGCTGTACCGCTTCCACCTCGATGATTTTCAGGTGTTTCGGGTTAGCCGTAATATCATCCACCGTGGACTTCAGGCCCGCGCCGGGCTTCAGCGTTATCAGCTTCGCCTTTTGCAGCAGCAGCAGGCCGCGCCCGCCGTTGATCGGATCGTTGGCGATCGCCACCGTGCCGCCGTCCGGGATCTGCGCCAGGCTGGCGTGCTTCAGCGAATAGAGGCCGACATTATTGATAATGGCGGGCGCGTACTTCACCAGGTGAAAGCCGCCCTGCTGGTTAGCGTTGTCGAGAAAAGGCTGATGCTGGAACAGATTGACGTCGATATCGCCGTTTTCCAGACTGACATTGGGCGCAGTCCAGTCGCTAAACTCCACCAGCTCTACCGCCAGCCCCTGTTTTTTCGCTTCCGCCACGGCAGTTTCCAGCGGCGGCGCAAAGGCTGAAGTGGTGCCCACCTTCAGCGGGCCGCTGTAGTCGGCGGCCGTGGCGGTTAATGCGGTCATGCCGAACAGCGCGGCCAGAATCAGTGTCTTCATAGATTATCCTTAAGGTCAGAGGATGCGCCCACGCGCCAGCGCGCCGCCGGATGACGCGGCGACAGTCGGGCGTGGCCGAACAGTTTCTGGCGAAGCGGGCCGGGCTGATAGGCCGTTTTATAGCGGCCACGCTGCTGCAGCTCCGGCACAACCAGATCGATAAAGTCGCTATAGCTTTGCGGATTCAGGATGCGGGTAAGATTGAAGCCGTCGATGCCCGCCTCGTCCACCCAGCGGATCAGCTCGTCCGCCACCCGGGACGGGCTGCCGATAATTACCGCATAGCGGCCGCCCAGCGCGTGCTGCTCCAGGAGCTGGCGCCGCGTCCAGCCCGCATACGCTTTGCTGACCGATTCGATGGCGCGAGTCGGGCCGCCGCCGATCGGCTCGTCCGGGCCGAACTGCGCCAGATCGACGCCGATCGAACTTGAAAAATGGGCGATGCCCGCTTCGGGACTGGCGTAACGCAGATAGTCACGATATTTCTCCTGCGCCTCCTGCTCCGTCGGCGCGACGATGACCGAAATGCCCATAAATATCTTCAGATCGTCCGCTGCCCGACCCGCCTCAATGGCCGCCAGCCGCAGCCGATCCGACTGCGCCCGCATCGCCTGCGGCGTGCTGCCGTTGACGAAGGTGCACTCCGCGTGACGGGCCGCAAAGCGCAGGCCGCGATCGGAGCTGCCCGCCTGAAACAGCAGCGGCGTGCGCTGGGGCGAAGGCTGCGACAGATGGTAGCCGTCCAGCTGATAGAATTCGCCGTGATGGCGGATCGGGTGAATGCGCGCCGCGTCCGCATAAATGCGCCGCTCGCGGTCGGCCAGCACCGCCTGCTCTTCCCAGCTCCCTTCCCACAGCTGATAGCTGACGTCGAGAAACTCGTCCGCCTGGTCGTAGCGGCGATCGTGGCCGCCCAGCTCGCGCTGGCCCATCGCTCTGGCGGCGCTGTCGAGATAGCCGGTGACGATATTCCAGCCGAGGCGGCCTTTAGTCAGATGATCCAGCGTGGAGAAGCGGCGCGCGAAAGCGTAAGGCGTCTCGTAGCTGAGGTTGGCGGTCACGCCGAAGCCAAGGTGTTCCGTGACGCTGGCCATCCCCGACACCAGCATCAGCGGATCGTTGACCGGCAGCTGGATAGCCTCGCTGGCAGTCAGCGCGATACCCTGCTGATAGACGTCGTAAACGCCGAGAATATCGGCGATAAACAGCCCGTCGAACAGCCCTTTTTCCAGCGTTTTCGCCAGTTCCAGCCAGTAGCTCAGGTCGTTGAACTCGGTAGAACGATCGGCAGGATGCGTCCACATGCCGTGATGAATATGGCCGACGCAGTTCATATTGAAAGCGTTCAGCAGGATCTCTTTTGCGGCGCTCATAGCGTGCCTCTGCGCGGCGGTAGCGTGCCGTTTAGCACGTAATCGCCGATAATCGGGTATTTCCAGCGCACCGGATCGTGCAGCGTATGGGTGCGCGCGTTGCGCCAGTGGCGGTCAAGGTTGTGTTCGCTCAGGGCTGCGCGGGTGCCGGAAAGCTCAAACAGCAGGTTAGCGGCCGCCAGCGAGCTTTCGGTGGTCCAGCCCCGGGCGGCGGCAACCTGTATGGACGCTTCGGCGACGCTCTGCGCATCGGGCTGCCGCTGCGCCATGTCCACCGCCTCGCTCGCCGCTTCCAGCAGCGCGTCGCCCGCTTCCAGACGCACGGCCATCTGCCCAACGCGATCGATCAGCAGCGGATCTTCATGAGCGTTCTCCACGCCGGAGTCGGGCCAGGGCCTGGCCAGCCGCTTGATAAAATCGAGCATGTCGCCAAACGCCGCGCGCGCAATGCCCTGATCGATAGCGGCGTGCATGATCTGCGCGAAAGGCCCGACGGCGGTCGGCCGCTCAAAGGCGCTCTGGAAGGCAACGATATCCTCTTCCTGTACCGCGACCTCCTCGAATATCACCGTGCCGCTGCCGGTGGTGCGCTGGCCAAAGCCCGACCAGTCGTCGATAACCGTCACGCCAGGCTGATGGCGCGGCACGAATACCAGCTGCTCTTTGCCTTCGGCGTCGCGGGCGGCGGTGGGAATGCGGTCGGCATAGAGCGCGCCGGTGGCGTAAAATTTCCTGCCGTTCAGCCGCCAGCCCTGTTTATCGGGCAAAACGGTGGTGTTGCGCTGATGGGCGGCCTGCGAGCCGAACTCCGCCAGCGCGTTGCCCAGATGGACGCCGCTCAGCGCTTCCCGATACAGGCGCTGCCGCTGGGGTTCCGAGCCGTTAACGCGCAGCACCTCCAGCGCGTAAAAGTGATTTTGCGGCACCTGGCCGAGAGCCGCGTCCGCCTCGCTGAGAATAGCGATGACCTGCGTCAGCGCCCACGTCGACAGTCCGGCGCCGCCAAAGCGGGCGGGCACGGTCATCGCGCCCAGGCCGGAGGCGAACAGCATGGCAAGCTCCGCATGCGGCAGCTCGCGGTCACGGTCTCGTCGTGAGGCATGCTGGCGAAAGCCTGCGGCCAGCTCGCGGGCGACGGCCAGCGCCTGCGCCTCGGAAGCGATAAAAGTGGCGGGCCGTTTAGGGTGTACCTGACTCATTCTCTGTTCCTTAAATCCAGGCATGCCGCGCCGGAAAAACGGCGTTCAGGGCGTAGTTGCCGATGGCGTGATATTTCCAGCGCACCGGATCGTGCAGCGTATGGGTGCGGGCGTTGCGCCAGTGGCGATCGAGATTGTGCTCGCCCAGCGTGGCGCGGCTGCCGCCCCACTCCAGCAGCTTTTCGCTCACCTTCAGCGCCGCTTCCGTGGTCAGCGCTTTCGCTTTCGCCACCGCGATAGAGGCGCGCGCGGCGGCCTCGGCATCCAGCGGCCGGGACGCTGTGTCGTCCAGCGTACTGGCGGCGCGGCGCAGCAGCGCTTCCGCCGCCGTCAGCTCTGTCCAGACACGTCCCACATCCGCCAGCAGCTGCGCGTCTTCGGCATTGCGCGCCACGCCAGCGTCGATCCACGGACGGGAATGGTCGCGGATAAAGCCGCAGGCCTGCTCAAACGCGCCCCGGGCGATTCCGGCGTCAATTGCGGCCTGAAGCAGCTGCGATACCGGGCCGCGCAGCGAAGGTTTGTTCGCTGAAGGCAGCGGCACCACCAGTGCGGGATCGACGGGCACTTTGGTTAAGCGCACCGTGCCGCTGGCCGTGGTGCGCTGGCCCATTCCCGACCAGTCGTCGACAATCGTCAGGCCGGACGCCTCGCGCGGCATGAAGGCCATCACCGCTTCGCCGCGATCGTTGAGCGCGGTGGTGACCACAATGTCGGCGAAAAGCGCGCCGGTGGAGTAGAACTTCTCACCGGTTAACCGTAGCCCGTCCGGCTGTTGCGTCAGACGAGCCTGCACGTCGCGAGTGTGGCGCGTGTTTTTTTCCGGGCCGCCGTTACCCAGCCGCTGGCCCGCCACAATCAGCGGAAACAGCGCCCGATGCTGCGCGGGCGTGCCCTCTTCGCGCAGAAACTGAATTAGCCCAAAATGGTTCTGCGGAATCTGCCCCAGCGAGGGATCGGCCGCCGAGATCAGGCGGAATACCTCCGCCACGGTGCGGTAAGGCAGACCGCCGCCGCCGTACTCTTTTGGCACGGAGAGGCTTCCCAGGCCGCTGCGGCTGAACAGCGAGAGCGCCTCTAAGGGATAAATCCGCTCGCGATCGCGCCGGGCGGCGTCGGTTATCGCCAGTTCGGCTAAGCGTTTCGCCGCGGCTATCGCCTGCCGCTCGTCGGTGATGACTTCCGCGCCGTCGCTGTCGGAAAGGTTCATATTTCACTCCTTAAGGCCGGCTTTAGCCGCCGTTGCCGATTTGCCAGATAAAGGTCGGTTCGCTGCCGTTGACTTCCCAGTCGCCAACGTTGCGCGCTTTGTAGATCACGGGATTGTGCGAGGCGACGGTGCGCGCGTTGCGCCAGTGGCGATCCAGCGCTTTGCTGACGCGGGTATCCGAAGCGCCCAGCGCGTTGAACAGCTCGGTAGCGGCGCGCGGGATCAGATCGCTGGCGACAACTTGCGCCCTCGCCGCTTCCAGCTCTGCCTGGATATTGACCTTGCGCAACGCCGCTTCGCTATCGCCGCGCTGCTGCGCCTCGAAGGCCAGCTGTAAAGCCGTGCTGGCGCGCTGCGCCGTCGCCTCTACCGCCCAGCTCCGGCTCGCTATCTCGCCGACGACCTGCAATACCTGCACGTCCTGCTTTACCAGCGGCGCGTTGCCGTGGCTGTAGATCCTTTTACGCTGCGCCACGCCTTGCGCCACATCCCGTACTACCGCGCGGCCAATGCCTGCCAGCACCGACAGCAATACATGCTGATAGAAAGCGGTCTGATAGCGGAAGCGCTCGCTGAAGTCGTAAACGTGCGCCTGCTCGACCTTCGCGTGACGGAAGCGCGTAGTGCCGCTGCCGGTCAGGCGCTGGCCGAAGCCGTCCCAGTCGTCGTCGCGTTCCACGCCCGGCTGATGGGTGTTGACCAGCGCAATCACATCGCGGCCATTGTCGGTGCGCTGTGCGTAAACATCGATCCAGTCGGCGTAGAGCGTGCCGGTGCTGTAAAATTTTTCGCCCTCCAGCCGCCAGCCTTCTCCCTCCGGCGTCACCTTAGTCAGCACTTCGCCCAGCTTCAGGTTGCCGATTTCGCTCCAGCCGCTGCCTACCAGCTCGCCATCCGCAAAGCGACGGAACCAGCGACGGCGTAGCTCGCTCTCCGGCTGATTAAGCCGATCTTCTACAAAAGCGAAGTGCGCGCGCAGCGCCTGCGGTAAATTCGAGTCCGCCTCCGCCAGCTCGGTCAGCAGCTGAAACAGCTGCGGCAGCGAAGCGCCCAGTCCGCCATCTTCGCGCGGAATACGCAGCGTGCCGAAGCCGGCTTCCCTCAGCCAACGGATAGGTTCATGCGCCAACTGGCGCTGCTGCTCACGCTCGACCGCGCCTTCGGCGATGCGGGCAAATATCGGGCGGAAAGGCGCCGCCAGCGCTTCGTAATCGGGATGGGCAATATCAGTCATGCTGCTCTCCGGGTTGAGTAAAATCGTCGATATCCTGACGCGTCGGTTCAAATTTCACGACAAGCAGGAAGAAAATCGGGATCAGCGCCGCCAGCGAGACGATCCAGAACATATTGGTGCCGAAAGCGGCCTGGATAATCGGCAAAATAAATAGCGCCAGCGCGCTGCCAATGCCGGATAGCGAGCGGCCAAAGCCGACGCCGGTAGCGCGAATATGAGTGGGATAAGAGAGCGCCGGATAGATCATCATCTGCGCGCCCGGCCCGAAGCCTTCGGCAAACAGCCACAGGCCCAGCATCGAAACAGCGAAGAGTACGCCCAAAGCCGCCTGCGGATGGCCGATCAACGCCAGTGAGATTAGCGCGATAAACTGCAGCGCAAACCCGGCGATGGCCACGTGGCGCGACGGAAATTTCCACGCCAGCCGCATACCCAGCAGGCCGCCGGTAAAGGCAAACAGCGCGTTCAGACCCAACGAGGCGGAGATGGTTTCAAAGACGCCCGCGCCCAGGAACTGCGCCAGTATGGATGGCAGGAAAAAGGCGATGGCGGTGTACTCAAAAGAGATACAGATATTCATTACCGCCGTGACCAGCGTGCGCTCGCGATAAGGCTTTTGGAACAGCACGCGAAAGCTCACTTTCGGCGGCGCTGGCGGTTTTTCGGCGACTGGCGCTTCATGGGCGTTAATGCCATACGAGTCGCGCAGAATTCTCACCGCGCCGCTGAGATCGCCCTGATTGGCCGCCCAGAGCGGCGATTCGTTCATAAACCGGCTGCGTACCGCGATAATCAGCAGCGCAGGCACCGCGCCGAACAGCAGCGAAGCGCGCCACAGCCAGTCGCCGTGCTCTTTCGGCAGCAGAAAGTAGAGCGCAAAGATAATAAAGAAGCAGGCGGAAGAGGCGGCGTACCACATCGGACACCAGGCAGCGAGCCGCGAAGCTTTATTGCCCTTGCCGCTGAATTTTGAAAATTCCGCCAGATAGGCCATCGCGACCGGCAGATCGATGCCGACGCCGATGCCCATCAAAAAGCGCGCGCCAATCAGCACCCAGACGTTGGGCGCCAGACCCGCCGCGATTGCCGACACCACAAAGAAGAGCATATCGGCCATAAATACCGAGTAGCGGCCATATTTATCGGTAAGCCAGCCGCCGAGCAGGTTGCCCACGATGGTGCCAATCATGATCGACGAGGTGACCAGCCCGGTCAGCGTCGGCGTCAGGCCGAACTCTCTTACCACGTCATCAATGCCGTAAGAGAGCGTGGTGAGATCGTAAGCGTCGAGAAAGACGCCGCCCAGCGCCAGAAAAACTATCCAGCGTGCATAGCTGTTGTTGTTGCCACGGCTGTTGATCAGCTGCGCAACATCACTAACCGAGCCTACCGGTGCCGAAGGCGCGTCCAGGTTGATTGTGCTCATGGTTGCCTCACTATTTTTGCAGGTGAAGCTGTTATAAGCGTAAAAACAGCGGCGGCATAACAACAAAATATCAGCGATAAATGCGTTTTTATTCAATAGATTATACAAATTCCGGGCAAGCGAAATCACCGTAAAGGCAGCGACCTTTCCGGTGATTTTACGCACAGGGAAATCGTTACGGTTTTAGTGACACTGTCACATAACCAGGCGGTTTTTTTCCGTTTCAGCAGGCTGCTTCTGCCAGCGGTAACCGACGCCCGGATGCGGTTCGCTCAGGCGCGGCCCTTTGCCGAACAGCTTGTCGCGCAGCGTGCCGGGCTGATAGTCCTGCTTATAAACGCCGCGTTTTTGCAGCTCCGGGATCAACAGCTCCACTACATCGGTAAACGTCTCGTGTGTCACCGCATAGGCCAGGTTAAAGCCGTCCACGTCTGTTTCCTCGACCCAGCTTTGCAGTTCGTCCGCTACCGTAGCGGCGCTGCCCACCAGCAGCGGCCCAAAGCCGCCAATGCCGACCCAGTCCGCCAGCGCCTGCACCGTCCACTGCTTATGGGGATCCGCCGTCGAGAAGGTTTCCACCGCCGACTGAATCGCATTGGTATGCAGATGCTTCAGCACCTGTTCCGGCTGATACTGGCCGAAGTCGATGCCCGTCCAGCCGGAGATTAGCGCCAGCGCGCCTTCATAGCTGACGTAGCTTTTGTACTCCCGCCATTTCTCCTGCGCGGCCTTGTCCGTTTCACCGACAATCACCGTTTGCAGATTAAAGATCAGCACGCTACGCGGATCCCTGCCCGCTTCCGCCGCCCGACGGCGAATATCCGCGACCGTTTTCTTCAGCAGCACTTTCGATGGCGACGCGACAAAGACGCATTCCGCATGTTCTGCAGCGAACTGCTTGCCACGGCTGGAGGCTCCAGCCTGATAGAGCACCGGCGTGCGCTGCGGCGACGGCTCGCACAGATGGATGCCCGGCACCTGAAAGAAGGTTCCCTGATGATTGATGGGATGGATTTTGTGCGGATCGCTGAAAATACGCCGCTCGCGATCGCGCACTACCGCGCCCTCTTCCCAGCTGCCTTCCAGCAGCTTATAAACCACCTGCAAATACTCATCGGCGTAGTCGTAGCGGGCATCGTGATCGGTTTGCGCCTGACCAATATTGCGCGCGCCGCTCTCCAGGTATGAAGTTACGATATTCCAGCCGACGCGCCCTTTGGTCAGATGATCCAGCGTGGAAAGCCGCCGGGCGAAAGGATAAGGATGCTCGAAAGACAGTGAAGCGGTCAGGCCGAAGCCTAAATGTTCGGTGACCAGCGCCATTGGGGTAATCAGCGCCAGCGGATCGTTGACCGGCACCTGAGCGGCATGGCGGATAGCGGCTTCATTGTTGCCGTTCAGCACATCGTAGACGCCCAGCACATCGGCGATAAACAACCCGTCGAATTTGCCACGTTCAAGGAGTCGCGCCAGATCCGTCCAGTAAGCGAGATCTTTATACTCCCGGGAACGGTCGCGTGGATGCGCCCACAGCCCCGGCGACTGATGACCGACACAGTTCATATCAAAAGCGTTCAGGCGGATTTCACGTTGCGATGACATAAGTTTGCTCCAGACGGATACGCGCAGGCCGCAGCCTGCCGGATCGGCAAAGTTAAAAGGTCAGACGAAGGTTAAGTCAGGAGAAGATTGAGACGGGACATCGCCGGGCTAAAGCATCTGGCGTCAGCAGCTGTCGGGCAAGCTGCTCCGCATGTTCCGCCACCTGCGGCAGGCCCATCAGCTCGCCAAAGCGACCGCGTGCCGCCGGCCCGACGACATGCAAATGGGAATTGGCCGCTCCGCTGCGGTTGATCGTGCGCGACTGCGCGTCCACAAGGATGCCCAGCGCCAGCGGATCGGCCTGGATAATCCCTTTATCGGCCAGCTGGCTGAGTAATAAATCACTGGCCAGCAGCGCATCATGCGCCGGGCCGGTAGTCACGATCAGCTTATCGACGCTCAATGCCGTTTCGCCGCCCGCACGCGACTGAAGCGTCAGCGCTATTTCCTGGTCTTCGCCACGCGCGGCGCTAAGCCTGGCCGCCAGCACCTTTAGCTGACCGCTGCTCTGCCCGTTTTTCAGCGCCTGGCTGACCTGCGGCGCGATGCGGTAGCGGTGCGCATCCCACCACGGACGCAGATGGCGCAGAAAACGCTGCTGCTCTTTCAGCGGCAGCCGCTGCCAGATCTGCTGGCCGTGAAAGCGGATATCGTCCAGCACCAGCTGCCACGGCTGCCCTTCTCTTGCCGCCTGCGCCACCTCCTGCCGGACGCGATGCAGCCAGCCGCGAAGCGTTTGCGGCGGTTGCCGATAGTCCAGCTCACGGCTTACGTAATCGCCGCTGAGGTTGTCGCGCGGCAGCTGGCCGCGCCGCGAAAAGGCGACGATCGGGCCGCGATGGCCCTGACGCTGCAGCGAAGCCACCACGTCGGACATTGTCAGGCCCGTACCGATAATCGCTACCCGATCCTCTGCCGTTACGGCCGCCAGCGCCTCGGGCCGCCACGGATTGGCGATCAGGCCGGAATGTTCGCTCAGCGGCTGCAGCAGGCGCGGCAGGCCTGGCGGAGGATGGCTGATCGCCAGCACAATCTCGTCCGCCTGAAAAGCTTTGCCGGCGGCGGTCAAAATCTTTCCGCCTTGCAACGCAATGGCGCGATCCCGTACGTGCGTCAGCGTCACTTTGCCGAGACTGGCAGCCTGGGTAAACTGCTCCGCGACATAGACGCCAAACTGCGCGCGCTGCGGGTAAAGCTTGCCGTCATGCCAGCGGCTGGCGGGATCCTGTTTGTAACCCTGCGACAGGCGATACCAGCGCTCGAAATCGCCTTCCTCTGCGGCGGAAAGCTGCATACGGGAAGCGGGCACGTTGAGGCGGTGTGCCGGATCGCAGGTGCCGTAAGCCACGCCCTGCCCGAGCTGCTCGCGAGGTTCGATAACCGTCACTTTCAGTCCCGCTTCGCCCTGACGCGCCAGATGGATCGCCAGCGCCGTGCCGGTAAAACCGCCGCCCACAATCACGATATGCCGTTCAGCCATGATGCAGCTCCGGTGCGTTCTGCCGCTCCAGCTCTCGCACCAGCGGCATCACTTTGCGGCCAAAATAGTCCACCTCTTCCTGAAAGTGCAGAAAGCCAAGCAGCAGCAGATCGACGCCCGTTCGCTTCAGCGCCACGATCCTTTCCGCTATCTGCTGCGGCGTGCCAATCAGGTTGGTTTTAAAACCGTCGTTGTACTGCACCAGATCCTCCAGCGTGGATTTCGCCCAGTTGCCTTCCCCTTCCGGCGAGGCGCTGCCGGCGTTTTTTACCTCGTGCTGAAAGCCTTTTACCGCCGCCGGATTGGCATGGTCGAGGATATCCCGCAGCACCTGCTGCGCTTCCTCTTCCGTATCACGGGCAATCACAAAAGCGTTGACGCCGATTTTAATGCGGCGCGCGGCGGCTTTCTGCCGGATATCCTCCACCTGCTGGCGAATGCCCTCAGCGCTGTTGCCGTTGGTGAAATACCAGTCGGAGACGCGCGCGGCCATATCCCTTGCGGCGCGAGAGCTGCCGCCCTGAAAGATTTCCGGCAGCGGCGCCAGCGGCTTCGGCTTCAGCGCATAGTCGCGGTAGCGGTAGAAGTCGCCGGAGAAGCTGAAGCTTTCCTCGCGCCAGATGCCCTGCAGGCAGCGAATAAACTCTTCCGAGCGCAGATAGCGCTCTTCGTGATCCAGCCACGGCTCGCCTATCGCCTTGAACTCGCCGCGAAACCAGCCGCTGACGATATTGACCGCGATACGAGCATTGCTGAGATGGCTGACGGTGGCGATCTGTTTGGCGGCCAGCGTCGGGTTCCACGGGCCGGGAAGAATAGCGGCGATCACCTTAAGCTTTTCGGTCGCGCCCAGCAGCGCCTGGGAGAAGGTCACCGACTCGTGCTGGTTGTCCGCGCCATAGCCTGCGGTAAAGCGGATTTGCGTCAGCGCGTACTCAAAACCGGCTCGCTCGGCTATCTGCGCCAGTTTGCGGTTGTAGTCAAAATCCCAGCCGGTGCGCTGCGGGATCTGGCTGATCACCAGGCCGCCCGACACGTTGGGCACCCAATAGGCAAACTTAATCTGTTCCGCCATGCTGCGCTCCTTAGCTTTCGCGTTTGGTCGGACGACGATCGCCGCCGATGGTTTCGCCGAACGGCCCGGTATTGATGGTTTGCTGGCGCTTGCCGCCGGTTTGCAGCAGCGGCATCACCAGCTCAGCGAAGCGGTGCGCCTCTTCCAGATGGGGATAGCCGGAGAAGATAAAGTTCTCAATGCCCAGCGCCTGGTATTCACGGATCCGCTCTGCCACCTGCTGCGGACTGCCCACCAGCGCCGTGCCGGCTCCGCCGCGTACCAGCCCAACGCCCGCCCATAAGTTTGGCGCAATGCGCAATCCTTCGCGAGAACCGCCGTGCAGCGCGCTCATACGAGCCTGGCCTGCGGAATCCATGCGCGCAAAGATTTTCTGCGCGCTGGCGATGGTTTCGTCATCCAGATGGGCAATCAGCCGGTCGGCCGCCGCCCAGGCTTCCTCTTCCGTTTCGCGTACGATTACGTGCAGGCGAATACCGTAGCTCAGCTTGCGGCCCTGCTCTTCCGCACGTTGGCGCACCACGGCTAATTTTTCCGCTACCTGCTCCACGGGTTCGCCCCAGGTGAGATAGCTATCGATCTGGCTGGCCGCCACGTCGATCGCCTCTGGCGAAGAGCCGCCGAAATAGAGCGGCGGGCCGTTTTCCTGTACCGGCGGAAACAGCACTTCCGCGCCCTCGACGTGAATATGCTCGCCGTTGAAATCGACTTTTTCGCCTTTCAGCAGGCGAGAATAAACTTCTAAAAATTCGCGCGTGACCTGATAGCGCTGCGCATGGCTGAGAAAAATGCCGTCGCCTTTGTTCTCTACCGGATCGCCGCCCGTCACCACGTTGATCAGCAACCGTCCTTCGGAAAGTCTGTCCAGCGTGGCGGCCATGCGCGCGGCCAGCGTTGGCGGCTGTAAGCCGGGACGCACCGCCACCAGATAGCGCAGCCGTTTGGTAATGGGCGCCAGCGCCGAAGCCACCAGCCAGGAATCCTCGCAGCTTTTGCCCGTCGGGATCAGCACGCCGTAGTAGCCAAGATTATCTGCGGCCAGCGCCACCTGTTGTAAATAAGGCAGATCGACCGCGCGACCGCCTTCCGCCGTTCCCAGATAACGCCCGTCGCCGTGGGTAGGTAAAAACCAGAACAGCTTTAAATTATCCTGCGATGCGCTCATTATCTTTTATCCTTATAACGATATCTGAATTAATCCAATAGATTGATTCGCTTTGGTTATATCTGCCGTTGCAGGAAGCGTGCCAGCACGCCTTTATTTTTATTTACTTTATATTCAGTAACTTAATCTTTTCATCGCGGCGGCTTTTCTGCTGCCAATGCAACAACGGCTGTTTCCCTGCTGCTGCATTTGCAGCAAACCCGCTTTTTGCCCTGTCGCCAGCTTCCGCCGCTGAAGGTATGGTGTCGGCTTGTCGCTAATAAGGAGCTCGCCATGCCTAATCCGGTTGCTGATTTGATCGATCCCGCCTCGGTGGCGTTTAAAAACGTGTTGGATCGCCTTGCGCCAGGCGACGCCACGGTGCTGATCGTCGGCGAAACCGGCACCGGTAAAGAGGTGGTGGCGCGCTATCTCCATCAGCACAGCCCGCGCCGCGATCGTCCTTTTCTGGCGGTTAACTGTGGCGCGCTGACAGAGAGCCTGGCGGAGTCGGAGCTGTTCGGCCATGAGAAAGGCGCCTTTACCGGCGCCAACGAGCGGCATCAGGGCTGGTTCGAGGCGGCCGAAGGCGGCACGCTGCTGCTGGATGAGATTGGCGAGCTGAGCCTGCCGCTTCAGGTTAAGCTGCTGCGGGTGCTGCAGGAGCGCGAGATTACCCGCGTCGGCTCCCGCCGTCCCGTCAGCGTCGATGTGCGGGTTATTGCGGCGACGCACGTTAATCTTGCCAGCGCGATGCGTGAGAAGCGTTTCCGCGAAGATCTCTACTACCGCCTGAACGTCGCCGAAGTGACGCTGCCGCCGCTGCGTCAGCGCAGCCAGGATATTCCGCTGCTGGCAGAGCATTTCCTGACGCTTTACGCCCGTCGCCTGGGTCGCCCGCAGCTGCGCCTGAGTAAAGAGGCAATGCAGGCGCTGGTGGATTACAGCTGGCCGGGCAATATCCGCGAGCTGGAAAACACGCTGCACAATGCGGTGCTGCTGAGCAAAGAGCCGCTGATTATGCCGCAGCAGCTGCGCATCCGTTCAGTCGTCGATCCGCTGGCGCCGCAGGAAAACTCGCTGGACAGTTTTCTGCGCCAGCAGTTAACTCAGGCCGACGGCCCGGTTTATCAGCGCGTGATGGAGTCCCTGGTGCGCAACGCCTTTGAGCTGAGCCAGAACAATCAGCTGCAGGCGGCGGCGCTGCTCGGCGTCAGCCGCAATACGTTGCGCACGCACCTTAGCCATCTGGGCCTGATTAAGCCGCGCCGCGAGGCAAAAAAAGCGCAGCCTGAACGATCGGTAATACCGTTTCGGGAACGTGAACTGAAGATCGGTTATCAAAAGTTCGGCAATCTGGGCGTGTTGAAAGCGCGACAGACGCTGGAAACGCAGTTTGCCCGGCTGGGCGTCAGCGTATTGTGGAGCGAGTTCCCCGCCGGGCCGCAGCTGCTGCACGCGCTGGGCAATCACGAAATCGATTTTGGCACCACTGGCGAAGTGCCGCCGCTGTTTGCCCAGGCGACCCATTCGCCGCTGCGCTACGTCGCATTTGAACCCGCCGCGCCGCAAAGCGTGGCGCTGGTGGTCACGCAGGAGAGCGATATCTACAGCCTGGCGGATTTGCGCGGCAGGCGTATAGCGGTAAATAAAGGCTCCAACGTACATTATCTGCTGTTGCAGCTGCTGGACGAAGCGGGTTTAACGCTGGACGATGTGCGCATCGTCTATGCACCGCCAAAATATCCGTTAACGCCGAGCGATCGCCAGGCTGTTGATGCCTGGATGATGTGGGATCCGCTGCTTAGCGAGGCGGAACAGCACGGACTGCGCCTGGTGGCGAACGGCGCGGGCCGCGTTAACAACCATCAGTTCTATCTGGCCCATCGTGATTTCGCCGATCGCAACGGCGATCTGTTGCAGATTTTGCTGACCTCGCTGGAACAGACCGGTCGCTATATCGACGCGCATCGCGAAGAAGCGGCGACGCTGTTAGCTGCCGAGCTTGGCCTTACGCCTGTTTCACTAACGCTTGCTCTGAAAAGGCGCAGCCATCAGACCCGGAGAATGGATTTAGCGATTATCCGCCAGCAGCAGGCTATCGCCGATCGCTTTTACGCGCTGGGGCTGCTGCCGCGTGCGATAAAGGTGCGGGAAGCGGTTTGGGGGGATGAGATAGAGATAATTCAATAATGCCTGCCAACCCTCGATTTAAAATTTATGAACTCTATTATTTAATGGGTTAAAAGACAACTTGAGCTAAAATTTTAAAGCATATTGTTTATGTAGTGTGCCAAAATTCCGCCGATCATAAGAATATGCCCACAAGAAATCCATTTAAGTAGTTGAAATTAAAGTCATTACTACAGAAAATTAAATTAATCATTCAGAAGGCTTCCTCAAAAAAATTCAGCATATCTTATTGTTTACTCTTTTATTTTTTAATAAAATGATTGCAATTGTTCATCAAATCTATCCGTTTTTTCTGCCGCGTAGGGTCTGTTCATTAAGAGGAAAACACAGTTTTGGCTACAAAAATCACTCCACGACTGATCGAATTGACTTACGAAGCTGCCCTCAGGTCTCACTGGCGCAGGCATGCACTTCGGAAATTTCTGTTAGCATCACACATTACTAATAATTTTATTGCTTCATGGTCTGAAGCTGAATCTAAGCGAGACCTTCTCGATCGTCTTTTTCAAAAATTACAAATGTCCGATCGCGGGAAAGGCGTTATTCTTCAAATGGCGCATAATTTATCTGAGAAAACCACCTTTCCTGATCTTGAAAATTGGGAGGACTCGTTACAAAAAAAAGAAGATGCAAAAAAAGCCGTAAATGAGCTCAGGTTATACTTAAAAAAGCAAAATGAAGAAATTAAAAGTCAAAAAGAACGTGAAGAATTTCAGGAGCGAGCTCGCGTTGAAAGAGTAAACATCCAACGTTCTTTAACAGACAGGAGCAAACTTCAACAAATTTTAGATGCAATGCATTCAAAAATTGGCACGCAAGAAGGCGGGTATGCGTTTGAAGATTGGTTTGATCAGCTATTGATTTTTTGTGAAATCCAACATAGAAAGCCTTATATAACAGGTGGGAGACAAATTGATGGTTCTTTAACTTATGAAGGTACTACATATCTTGTAGAGCTTAAGTTTACTAAAAACCAAGCTGAATCAAAGGAAATTGACTCATTAAAATCAAAAGTTGATAAAATGGCTGACAATACAATGGGGATAATGGTTTCCATAAGTGGTTATAGTAGCGTAGCAATATCTGAAGCCTCGGGAAGAAAAACCACATTAATGCTTATGGATGCTAGTCACCTTTATTTATTTTTATGTGGAGCCATGGGCTTTGGAGATATAATTTCAAGAATCAGACGGCATGCCTCACAAACTGGAGAGGCCTATTTACCAGCAAACCAATTTAGTAACCAGTAAGCGCATGATAATAAAATGAAATCTGGCACGGTGATTTATATCAATGCTGTTTATATTCATTTATATAGCGAACCCGCCTTTTAGTTTCCAAAAATATTGCAGCTCAGCATTTATCTAAACGGCTTTGGAGAAAATGCTGGTGCGTTCTTCAGATAAGCTTGAATATGCTCTTCAACTTTATGCCAGATATTCGCAAGGCCATCTACATCACGAATGCAATCGAACATCTGAATAATGTGCTTTTACTGTCGCTGCGTCGGGAAGACCTGGATGCCCGCTTTCCCCGCCTTCTCGATGCCTTGCTGGGCGCGGTAGAAAACGATGCTTTAACTCATGAGTCGACAACAAAGAATCTGCCGCCTCTTCCTTCAGAATAGCAGGCACAGGAAAAATGAACTGCACATAAAAGTCCGCTTTTCGCTTATAGCGGACACAGGCCTACGTGTCAGTCCACTCCGTGCCAGAAGCGGACGTTACTCACTTAAAGGATCTGTGTTCGTGCATTGTGATAGCTTGTTATGCTTGTACTGCACTCCAGGTATAGATATCAGGCCGGGTAATGGTCCATGCGTAGTTTTCCTGATTGACTGGTTCATAGCCAAACTTTTCATAAAGCCAGGGCGCAGTTGTTGTAAATAACAAGATCCTGCGAAGCTTTTCAAACATCGGATGACTATGAATACATTCCATAAGCCATCTCCCCAATCCGTTGCCCTGATATTCCTCAAGTACATACACATCACAAAGGTACGCAAAAGTTGCATAATCCGTTATCAGACGTGCAAATCCTACCTGGGATTCATTGTAATAAAGGCCAAAGCTAAGGCTGTTCGCTGCTGAAGCAGTGACGGTTTCCAGATCGATACCTTTTGCCCAGGAGGAGCTTGTCAAATACTGATGCACAGCCTGTATGTTCAGCTTTTCATTATCAGTACTGATCAGAAAATCATTCATACGCCATTCATATATCGTTGAAATGCTCACTTTCATACCTGTCCAGATGATGTAAGGAGACTTAACCTTATCATTATCTGAAAGAAATCATCCCAATTGAATCGCGCCGAGTTTGAAATTTAACCTTTTTCACTAAGGTACAAAGGTCCGCTCCTCGCTCAAAGCGGACCTTCAGCTCAAACAGCTTGTCCGCTTCGTGCCAGAAGCGGACATGGCCAGATCTGCACTACATCATTACCGGTAAACAAGGCTGTACTTATCAAAGAACATCGCATCGGTTGGTATTCGTCTGACATACAGGCACACCGAATCAAGATGATTTGGTTTAAAAGGCTAACTACGTTAAACCTTGCATCCAAAACCGACTGAGTTCTGCAGCGGAAATAGTGGATGCAGGCAACAATGGCTCAGCCCGTTCAGAAAAAATTTTCTTAGCGAATTGTCTTCCAACCATCTGTGCTGCTGAGGTCTTGATATGCCTCTGTTGGTAAAATTCTTGCAGGACAATCTCAAGATTATCGTTCTCCTTCAGTAAACGAGTTAGGTGCCATGCATCTTCCAGCGCCTGACAGGCTCCTTGTCCAGATGTCGGCAAGGACGCATGAGCCGCATCTCCGAGCATTAAAACATTGTCTTGATGCCAAAAAGGAAGAGGATCAATGTCATGAACAAAAATGCCATTTACTGATGCACTATCACATGACAGCAGCATATCCTGCACAGGGTCAGGCCAGCTCCGAAAACGCCGGTGCAACTCATCGTACCAATGCGCCTGATGATGTTCATTGTCAGCAGGAGCGTTCCACGCTCCTGCCCAATAGCACCACCCATTATTCACTGGGACGATTCCAAAACGCTCACCCTGGCCGCGAAAGTCATCAATAGCGTTATTCAGGATGCCCTTTCGCTGTCTCCCTACACCTATTACGTTCACAAAACCATGATAATGGGGAGTGACTTTCTCTTTATATAATGCGTGCCGGACGACTGAATTCATACGCCCGTCAGCCCCGACTACCAGATCAAACTCCTGGCTCAACTTCTTCACGTCCGTTGCAGTGATTGCACAATTGAACGAGATCTCCCTACCCAGTCTCTTTAACGCACCGGCCAGTAAGCTCATCAGCTCACGCCGTAAAACTGTCACACCGGGAAAACCGCAAAGTGAATTTACCGTTAAAATATTGAACTCAGTCTGAAGAAGACCATGCTGATCAAACTGGCGCATCGTGCATGGTGCACCACCTGCTTGCATGACCTTTTTATCCAGCCCCATCTTCTGCATGACGAACATGGCATTGGGCCATAATGTCACACCCGCTCCCAGAGAAAACACGTTGCTGCCACGTTCAAACAGGCTGACCTGATGGCCCTGCCTGGTTGCGAGTATGGCCAGTGCCATTCCAGCAACCCCGGCACCTACAACGGCAATTGTTTTAGTTCTGGTCATCATTTCCTTCCTGTTACGAAATTTAATGGAAATTGTAATGACCGCCCGATTAGTGATAAATATGGAGTTATAGTTTTGTTAATCTCATTTTTTGGGATAATTCATGCTCGAAAAACTCGAAATGCAGTGGCTGATCTGTTTTCAGGCTGTTTATGAAAAATTAAGCTTTAAGCTCGCGGCAGAGCAGCTGCAGTTGCCATCCTCCAATGTCAGTCGGCATGTCGCTTTACTTGAACAACAACTTCATGTGCGGCTGCTGGAGCGTACGACGCGTAAAATAATCCCAACTGCAGCCGGTAAACTGCTGTATCAATCCATTACGCCGCTCACGCATGCTTTGGATCATGCCCTGGAAAAAGTCTCACTGTTTGGTGATTCATTATCAGGCCATCTGAAGATCATTACTCCAGACCTTCCCTTCATGGCAGATATTCTGGCTGACTTCTGCATTCGGCATCCACAAATACAGCTAAGTTGTGACACACAGCTGGATCCAACAGAGGGTCTACTGGATGGATTCGATCTGGTATTACGCTTTGGGCGTGGGCCACTGGAGGATTCTTGCTGGGTCGCCAGGGAAATTCTCCGCTGGCCGAGCTGTATAGTAGCCGCACCAGCCCTTCTGGAACGTCACCCACCACCACAATCGGTTGATGAACTAACCAAAACCCCCTGTATTACCAGCATGTCGGTACTGCAGGGAATGCCGTGGAAGTTTAAACAAAATCAAACCGTTCAGGTACAATCCAGCTATAAAGTGAACAGTGGACAGATGGCCAGAGCCGCTGCACTTAAAGGACTGGGTTTCGCCATTTTGCCTCTGCATGCCTGTGAATCAGAATTGAACAGCGGCTCCCTTGTGAAAATTAACTGTAACCGCGAACCAGAAGATCTGGTGCTATACGCGCTCTATTCCGGCAGCAAATACCTACAGGTCAAAGTGAAGGCATTTCTGGAACACCTGCAATCGGCTATTGCCCATTCAGGTTTACACGGTAAGGAAGGAACATGATTGACCGGGCAATCCAGTAACCAGGGCCACATGAAAAGAAAGATTGATCCTGGTTACTGCGATGACGTGTCAGGTGAAGATAAAAGCGTCAAAAGGAGGTGTTCGCTTCTTATTTATCGGGTCAGCGTTATTCAGGCTGACTGCTTCCGCTAACAGCACGGTTCCTTCCGTTTCGCTTGGCGTGATAAAGCGCGTTATCCGCCAGCTCTTTAAGCTCTTCCGCCTCACTGGCATCGCCTTTGGCGGCGAGCGTGCCGCAGCCTGCGCTGATGGTCACTACCTCACCCGCTACAGACGTTGCCTTATGAGCCAGCCCGGCATTTACCACGGCCTGCACCGCTCGCTGCGCCACTTTTAATGCGTCAGTCGGGCCGATGTTCGGCAGGATGATAGCGAACTCTTCTCCACCGTAACGAGCCACGATATCGTCGCTGCGATGGATAACATTCTTCAGAACAGCCCCTACATTTCTCAGGCACTGATCGCCTGCCACATGGCCATAGGTATCGTTGTAGCGCTTAAAGTAGTCGATATCGACCATAATCAGCGACAGCGGTTCACCAGACTTAGCTGAGCGCTCCAGGTTTTTTTCCAGCAGCACGTCAAACTGTCTGCGGTTGGCGAGTCCGGTCAGACCATCCACCAGAGCCAGTGACTGCAGCGTATGGTTGATGCTGGTAAGCTCATCCCTGACCAGCGTCAGCTCCAGCTGGTTTCTCACGTTGACCTTGACCTGCCTCAACATAAAGCAGCCCATCCCGGTGATGATAAACAGCAGCACGACATTGAGTGCCAGATCCACCAGGTTTTCAGACACCCATTCGGCACGGGCTGTGTCCCGGTCATAGCCTGCTGTCACAATCAGCGGATACCGCTCCAGCCGGGCGTAACCGAAAACCCGATCCACGCCGTCAAGTGCCGAGCGCCACGTCGCGCTGCCGCTGTCAGAGACTTTGAGCACGCTTTTGAACAGCGGGCTGGAAGAGAGGCTGCGGTTAATATAGGAGTCCGGCAAAGGACGAATGTAGAGTACGGAGGTGTCGGCAAGGATAAGTGCCAGCATATCCCGCTCGCCCAGACTGTAATAACTGTAAAACTGCCGGAAATAGTCCACCTTTACCGTCGCCAGCGCGACGCCGGCAAAGTTGCCGAAGGCATCGTTGAGCCGCATCGATACCGGTATGACCAGGTCGCCCGTCGAGCGGCTTCGTATCACGCGACCAATATGGACGTTCATATCATCATGCGTGCGGTGCCAGATAAAATAGTCCCGGTCAGCGTTGCTGGCCTTTGCCGGCACGTAGTTGCCTGAGGTGGCGACCCAGTTACCCTGTTTGTCATAGATAAACAGGCCGTGCAGTTGAGGAAGCTTTCCCTGCTGCTCAATAATTTGCGTTTTGAAGGCTGTCGTTGAGGCATACGTCGGCCCGTTCTGCTTAAGCTGCCTGACCTCATCGGTAAGAATGATATCCACCTGCAGAAAGGCATCCTCCGCCTGTTTAGCAAGGGATACGGAAAGATTCCGCGCTTCTTTCTCCCGCTCGTTAAGCTTGAGATGCCAGTCATTCCAGAGTGACCAGGCGTTAATACCGACAACCGCCAGCGCGATGACAAACAAAAATGCCGCCAGGCTCCGACCCAGTGATGTCCGCATCAGCGGTGACGAGAAGTTATCTGATGATGAATTCAAGAAGCCGTCACTCCGGATCGTAAGGGTTAAGTCAAAATATAGCAGACGGCAGGTTTTCCCCGTCATCCTGACGGGGCGACCATCAAACCTTAAAGGTTTCTACCATGCCACGCAACGCATGTACCTGCTCAGCCAGTGATTGCGAGGCCGTGGAGGATTCTTCCACCAGCGCGGCGTTGCTCTGCGTCACGCCATCCATCTGGCCGACGGCTACGGTCACCTGAGAAATACCCTGCATCTGCTCATTTGAAGCCAGCGCGATTTCGTCCATAGCGCCCGCCAGCTCGCTGACACGGGCGTTAACGCTCATAATATTTTCCGCCGTTCCATCGGCTACCGTTACGCCGTTTTTGACCAGCGCTGAAGCGTTTTCGATCAGGTTTTTGATATCCCGGGCAGCCGTCGCGCTGCGCTGTGCCAGCGTGCGTACTTCGCTGGCGACTACGGCAAAGCCACGACCGTGCTCGCCGGCGCGCGCGGCCTCAACAGCCGCGTTAAGGGCCAGGATGTTGGTCTGGAAAGCAATGCCTTCAATGGTGGCGGTAATTTCCCCGACCCTGGCCGCGCTGGCGGAGATGTCAGCCATGGTTTTGGTCATCGTCCGGACGTTCTCTTCACCGCTCTTAACCAGACGAACGGTTTCTCGCGCCGCGCCCGCCGTATGCGTCGCGCCCGCCGTGTTGCTGCGTACCGTGGCCGTCAGCTGTTCCATACTGGCTGCGGTTTCCTGCAGAGCCGCCGCCTGCTGCTCGGTTCGTGCGGAAAGTTCGGTGTTCCCACGGGCAATTTCATCAGATGCCAGCGCCACCGAAGCCGACGCATCTTTAATCTGTGAAACCATCTCACCCAGCCCTTTCTGCATCCGCACAAGCGACGCCAGCATGCTGGAACTGTCGCCCTGGCGGAGCGTAACCCGAGAGGTGAGATCGCCGCCCGCGATGGCGGCCGCCAGCGCCTGCGCCTCAGCAGGCTCGCCGCCCAGCTGACGCATCAGCACCCGCACCGTCAGATAACCGGTAGCTGCGGCCAGCAGGATGGAAACAGCCAGAAGGATAAAGAGCGTTACCGACGCTCTCTGGCTTTCATCGCTGCTCTCCGCCATAGCACTGCTGGCATTACGCATCTGAATATCCGTCATGGTACCCAGCGCATCCAGCAACGCGCGCTGCGCCGGGCGCGTCACGTTCATCAGATAAGGAACGGCTTCATTCTGAATATTCTGCATACCAAGCTGAGCAGCCTTATCAAACTTAGGCATCGCCTCTTTCTCGCGCTCAAGGATCAGCTTCATGGCTTCACGTCCGGCCGGGGTAGAATTCACCTGCATAAGCCGTAACAGCTCATCGCGACTGTTAGCAAACTGCGCCTTCTGCTTCTGCACGCGCTCCCATTCCGGCTGCATCTCTTTAGGATCGGTCAGCAACGCAAGGTTACGTACCGCAATGGCCAGGTCGCGAACGTTACCGCGCATATCAAGCGCAAGCTTATACTTCTTCATCTTGATGTTAACCACTTCGTTCATCCCTTCCCGGGCATGTCCTAATGCGTTAATCGCAACACCGGTACAGAGAGAGAGTAACAGCACCATCAGACTGAAGCCGATAGCGAGGCGGACGGAAACTTTCATAGCAATTAACCCGTGAGATAGAGGAATATCCCTACTATCGGCATTTTGAAAGTTTCATTTAGAATACGTTTATTGATTTTTTTTTGGGCAAATGCAATGAAAGCCATTCACGCTAAGGCTTTTAAGAACCGGATGAGTCAGGAAGGCAGTTTTACAGAGTGACACGAAGAGTAAGAAGGGCCGCCTGCAGACGGGCCCGAGTCTGTTTGTTGCTCACAGCGGGCCTACTGTTTCATCAGTCAGCCCGCCCTGCTGCAAAATTTTCCGCAGCCTACTTCTTCTTGTTCAGCATCGCCTGCAAATCAGCAAAAGGATTGTAGGTAGCCGCAGCGACATCTTTCTGTGCATCCTCACCCGCCACCACGCTGGTGCCGTACTGGTCGGCCTCGGTGTATTTGGAATGTTCGTGATCGTGGCAGTAGAGACACAATAGCTCCCAGTTGCTGCCATCTTCCGGGTTATTAGTGTGATCGTGATCGATATGATGCACGGTTAACTCACGCAGGTTTGAGTAAACAAACTCGCGCGCGCAGCGTCCACATACCCAGGGATAGATTTTCAGTGCTTTTTCGCGGTAGCCGCTTTCCAGCCGTGCATAGTTTTTTGGGATCAAAGCCATTATTGCCGTTACCTTAAAAAGTTTAGCCTTACTGGCGCAGGCCAGTTTGCCCAATAAGATAAAGGAAGTTGCCTGCTGCGTCAGCTTTTCCTCATCGCGCCGTCCAGCCTTTGTTTTATAGCCAGCGCTGGCAATACCTTAATGATCGGTACGATCTCCGCGAGTCGTTGGATGAGAAATGACAATAAACTCTACGGGCGACGCAGTATCGTTGCTGGCCTGATGTTTTGCTTCGGGAGGAATTTCCAGCCCCTGCTGGCTGCTGAGGGTATGGACTTCACCTTCCAGCTCCATAGTAAGCACGCCCTCCAGCACAAAGAAAAACTGCCGGGCAGCGGAGTGAAAGTGACGGGTTTCAGCAGTGCCAGGCGGCATTTTCTCGTGTATCACCAGCATATCTTTGCGATTTACCAGGTACCAGCCGTCACACTTATCGCCCCAGAAGTAATGGTCAGCATTCTCTTTTGAAATCATCAGTGCTTTCCCGTTCGTTTATTTCTGCCTTGCGAACGCCCGGCTGCGCAGCCTACTCAAGCTGGCTGGCAATCCGCCGCAGCTGTTCAGCAAGCTGTTTTAAATCCTGTTGCTGGCCAGCTAGTGGGAGCCATTTTATAGCGCGCAGCGCGGTTAGCCTGCCGCTAGTTTTTTATTTGACCCTGTTATACCGCCTGGTCGCGAAGCTGGGCGCCGCTCAAAACGCGATCGAACAGATCGGCCGCCGCGCCGGCACCGCCAGCCGCTTTCAGCTGCTGCTGGAATTTTGCAATTTGCGCCTGGCAAATTTCGCTACCGTGAAGCGCACGTGCGGCGGCGAGCAACCCTTCCGCATCGACCGTTTCCCGAGGTAAATAAAGGCCCAGCCCCAGTTGCTGAAGACGTCTGGCATTAAGCCGCTGTTCCGCCTGCTGAGGAACGGCAATAACCGGAACGCCAAAATACGCGGCCTCCATCAGGCTATTCATGCCGGCATGCGTGATAAACAGGCTGGCAGTTTGCAGCACTTCAAGCTGAGGGATCTGCGCGTGGACTTCGATATTGGCCGTTATCGGCAGCAGTTCCTCAGGCGTTACGTAGCGGCCAATGGACAAAATCAGATGAAATTCAGTGTCAGCGAACGCCGCGATACAGGCGTTGAAAAAATCGCGCTGGTTAGTATAAACAGAGCCTAAAGACGCCACTACCACAGGACGCGGCTGTCGTGTCGGCACCCATTTGTTCTCCGTGGGCCGCTCGACAATTTCAGGCCCGACGAAGATCACGCTGGGATCGACCGTCTCCGCCTTCTCCTGAAAGGAGCGTGGAATAAAGGCAACGACGTTATCATGACGGGACAACAGAGCAGGAAGATCGAGCATTACCCCTTTTTTATGCAGCAGGGAATTGAGGATCGGCAAACAGGGCCACGCGTTTCCCGTTATTCCCAGCCACTCTTCAGACTGTCCCTGATAGCTTACATGAGTAGGATTAAGCGCGATGGAAGGGATTTGCCACAGGCCGGCGAATATTTTCCCCAGCCAGCTTAACGGCCCGTAAGCGATAATATCCGGGCGATCGTTAACAAAGGCGTTAAACAGCGTGTCATAGGTTAGCGTCGCTTCTGTCGCCAGCTCGACTACTACGTGACCCATATCTTCCGGGCGAGGTTTCTCTTTGCTAAACGTAGGCTGATAGAGTATCGGCGTTGCGCCGCAGGCAGTCAGTAAAGGCGCAAACTCGGCCGATGTGGTATAGCTGACCCGGTATCCCCGCGCCACCAGCTCTTTGACCAGGCCCAGCGTGGGATTGACATGGCCATGCTCGGCGCAATTAAAAAACGCCACGTGCGGCCTGCTGCTTTTTACCTCAACACGTAATTCCATACTCGCTCCGATAAAATGCCTGACAGGCAGGGACAATCCCTGCCAGCCGTTATAAGCAGCATTTCATCATTCCTTTAAAGGCGTATTACAGCAATAAAGGAAAGCAAATATCGGATTAATTGGATAATGCCCTGTCGTTATTTTTCCCCGGCGTTAGTTTAATCGCGCGTCAGTCTGAACTTTTACAGCAAATAAACCGTATAAAACAGGTGAGACTGCTGTTACAGAAACAAAGAGAACGATTCGGGACAGATCAGAGGTTCTCGGGTAAATGCTTTCTGGGCACGCGATTGACATAGCCTTTTGCTTTCGGCACCGGCGCTGGCGTAAGGCATTCCCCGCTTTTCTGACGCTTTTTTGCCGTTCCGGCGCTGGCTTTAGCGGGCAGCGCCGCACAGGCTCGCGGCCTGGCGCTGGCGGCTTTTGGCTTCACAGCTTTAGCGCTGGCCTCCTGCCGGCAGCCGCTTTGCTGTGCGCCAGAGCAGAGCTGGCACGGTTTAATAGCGGCGTAACGGCCTTTAGCCACAGTCATCGCCTGATGATAATAATAAAACGAACCCAAAAAGGCCTGTCCTTCCTGCTGCAGCCTGCGGCAATTTTTGCCATGCAAGGTTATCTCTGAGTCGGAATGAGCACAAACATAGTAATAAGAGGAATTTAACACTGTGACTTCCTTGAAATGCTGTGTATAGCCTTAAATTTTCAAAGGCTAAATTAAGTAACCCCTGAATCCAGGGATAAAATAAAATTTTTTATTTTGAGTTGGCCGATGCAGCGCCCGGGCTGTAACGTCCCCGTTCAGCGACGTTACGGCATAAAGTAAGCGGCTCAGCGCAGCCCATTATTAACGCCGTTCGAATCAATAAATTATAGAATTTTTGATTATTTTATCGGCCAACTTACGCCCGCATAACACTGGCGCCGATTGAATGTAGTTCACTTTCACCAGAATGCAAGGAAGCGTGGCAAAAAAATTATGCGCTGATTTTAATCTTTTCCGACAGGCTCACCCTGGAAAGCTTTATAAAGGAAAATGCCCCCACCTGCTTAAGCAGCAACTGGCAGGAACTTATTGCAGGCGTCGCGCTATGGGGCGTTCACAGGGGCATGACACAGGGGCTTCTTGATGCCATGATCGCCCGTCCGGCGCCAGTCGATCTGCGCGGCACGGCGTTTGGCTTTTTAGCTTGCTGAGCGGAGCGGGTTTGCTCCGCGATATTTGAGGGGCGGCATCAACTTTCTTCATTGATGCGGCGATTTGCGTGTTAACGCTGCTGCTTACCCGTTTTGCGCCGGATAAAGCACCGCCACTACGGCCATGGTGAATTTAAACGCCGGGCGTCAGGTCGCGCTATGGTATCCGCTTTTTACTCAGCCCGGTGATTAACCGCATCCTTAACCCGGACTGAGTAGTCAGGCTTTATTTTGCCAGCAGCTCTCTGCGCACGATTTCGGCGCCTGCGCTCAGCGCATTCAGCTTGCCGTTGGCCACGCGACGAGAAAGCGGCGTCATCCCGCAGTTGGTGCAGGGATAGAGTTTATCCGCATCCACAAACTGCAGCGCTTTGCGCAGCGTTTCGGCCACTTCTTCCGGCGTCTCAATTGTGTTGGTCGCCACATCGATAGCGCCGACCATCACTTTTTTGCCACGGATCAGTTCAATCAGTTCCATTGGCACGTGAGAGTTCTGGCACTCCAGCGAAACGATGTCGATGCTGGATTTCTGCAGCTTCGGGAAAACCTCTTCATACTGACGCCATTCGGTGCCCAGCGTTTTTTTCCAGTCCGTATTGGCTTTGATGCCGTAGCCATAGCAGATATGCACGGCGGTTTCGCATTTCAGCCCTTCCGCCGCCCTTTCCAGCGCGGCGATGCCCCAGTCGTTGACCTCATCAAAAAAGACGTTAAAAGCTGGCTCGTCGAACTGGATAATATCCACGCCCGCCGCCTCTAACTCTTTCGCTTCCTGATTCAGGATCTTGGCGAATTCCCAGGCCAGTTTCTCACGGCTTTTATAGTGGCCGTCATACAGCGTATCGATCATGGTCATCGGGCCAGGCAGCGCCCATTTGATCGGCTGGCTGGTTTGCTGACGCAGAAATTTGGCATCATCAACAAACACCGGTTTGCGGCGGGCAACTTCGCCTACCACTGACGGCACGCTCGCCTCATAGCGGTTACGAATTTTCATGATTTCGCGCTTTGCAAAATCAACGCCGTCGAGATGCTCGATAAAGGTGGTAACAAAATGCTGGCGCGTCTGTTCGCCGTCGCTGACGATATCAATGCCCGCTTTTAGCTGGTCGTCCAGGCACAAACGCAGCGCGTCCAGTTTACCGTCGACGAGATCCTGACCCTCTGGTTTCCAGGGCGACCAGAGCGTTTCCGGCTGCGCAAGCCATGAAGGTTTCGGCAGGCTGCCGGCGGTAGAAGTCGGTAATAATTTTTTCATCACAGGTGACCTTATAATTTTAATGAATCAAAGCGCGAAACCAGCAGACCATTGCTCAAGCACCGTTTGATAAGGCTTGATGAAGTGCTCTTCCGTAAATTTACCTTGCTCAATAGCCAGTCGGCTGCGCTCTTCGCGATCGTAAACAATTTGCGTTAAAGAGTAGTCCTGATAGTTCAGGCTGGGCTGATAGCAGCTTCCTGCCGGAGAGTTGGCGTTATAGATCTCCGGGCGATAAATCTTCTGGAAAGTCTCCATGGTACTGATGGTGGCAATCAGCTCCAGGTTGCTGTAGTCGTTAACCAAATCGCCAACAAAATAGAAGGCCAAAGGCGCGACGCTGTTTGGCGGCATAAAGTAGCGAGCCTTCAGCCCCATTTTTGCAAAGTAGTCATCGGTCAGCGAAGACTCATGCTGCTCGTATTCAATGCCCAGTACGGGATGCTGATTACCGGTACGATGGTAAGTATTTTTGCTGGAAACGCTTAAGCAGATGACCGGCGGCTTGCTAAAGTTCTCTTTATAAGTTTCTGAGTTAATGAAAGCCTTGAAGATGTTGCCGTGCAGATCGCCAAAGTTAGCTGGCGTACTGAAGCTTTTTTTCTCTTTGTTATGGTCTAACAGCACTACGCTGAAATCATAATCGCGTACGTAAGATGAGAAGTTATTGCCGACAATGCCTTCAATGCGCTGATTGGTTTTTTTATCAACAATATTGGTTTTCAATATTTCAATCACCGGAAAGGTTTTGCCTTCGCCAGCCGCATCCATATTCATCCCGACGGAAATAATATCCAGCTCCACGGCGTAGCGATCGCTTTTTGGGTTGTCCCAGTGCGCCAGAGAATTAAAACGGTTGTCGATCATCACCAGCGCGTTATGCAGGTTTTCCTGGCGCTTGTGGCCTCTGGCCAGGTTAGCGAAATTGGTGGTGATGCGCGTATTCTCGGAAGGATTATAATTTTCGTCAAAACGCAGGCTTTTTACGGTAAAGGCAAACTCGTTATTCATCTTTCTGTCCCGATTTTATTTCCGACCTATGAGGGTTTTGTAATTTTGCTGTTTCATTTAAGGCCCTCATATCAGCGATGGTTATAAGCAATGAGTACTTTATGCCTTAGTCGCTGGTTGAAGAAAAGTGATATGTTTTCAACGAACATGAAGGAATTTCATGATCATTCGGGCTTTCTCAATGCGCTTCGAGGCTCTGAAACCAAATGGCCGTACAGGATATGACGGAATTCACCACGCCAGGCCGCCTATGCCTGCGCTGTAGCGCAAGTTTGCTTAACGAATTCCGCCAGACGTTAGCGCATTTAAAGCGTAACGGCAGGTAAACAAGTTTTAAATTTATAACGGCTGGAAAGTTAACTGGCGTAGCCAGGCTATAGTCACTAACGATGATCTGCTACTAATTAAAATCCAAGGAAGCAACACAATGAAAAACCTGTCAATTATCGCCCTTACCGCCGGATTGCTGCTGGCAATGAGTTCTCAGGCCGAAGCAAAAGGCTGCCTTAAAGGCGCGGCCGTAGGCGGCGTGGCGGGCCATGTCGTCCATCACGGCGTGGCCGGAGCGGCCGCCGGCTGCGCGGTAGGCCATCACAAGGCCAATAAGAAAGAGAAGGAAAAAGAAGCCGACAAGCAGCAGGAGCAGAAATAAAACGAAAATCGCCCGCATAGCGCGGGCGACTTTATTTCCATGTCCGGCTACTCTCAGCAAGCCGGATTGGCTATCAGGCCAGACCTTCTTCCTGCACCCGCTCCGCTTCCGCCTTTTCACGCTGCAGTTTGTAATAGTCTGCTTTCGAAGCGGACAGCGGCGTACGGCTGCGAATGACATCCGCCATTTTCTCGGCAATCATCACCGTAGGGGCGTTCAGGTTGCCGGTCGTGATCTGCGGCATGATAGACGCATCCACTACGCGCAGACGCTGCATACCATGCACGCGCCCTTCCGCATCCACTACTGCCATTTCATCGTTGCCCATCGCGCAGCTACCGCAAGGATGGTAGGCCGTTTCCGCATGGTCGCGAATAAAGGCGTCGATCTGCTCGTCGGTCTGTACCGACGCGCCTGGCTGGATCTCTTCACCGCAGTACTCCGCCAGAGCGGGCTGGCGCATGATTTCACGCGTGTGGCGCACTGCGCTACGGAACTCTTCCCAGTCGCGTTGTTCCGACATGTAGTTAAAGAAGATCGACGGCGCGGCGTACGGATGTTTTGACGTTAGCTTGACGCGGCCGCGGCTCATCGAGCGCATCGGGCCGACGTGCGCCTGGAAACCGTGCTCTTTCACCGGGCTGCTGCCGTTGTAATTGATGGCGACCGGCAGGAAGTGATACTGCAGATCCGGCCAGTCCGGCTTATCGTCGCTGCGGATAAAGCCGCCCGCTTCGAATTGGTTGCTGGCGCCGATACCGGTACCGCTGAAGAGCCATTCCGCGCCAATCGCAGGCTGGTTCCACCACTGCAGCGACGGATAAAGGCTGACCGGCTTTTTGCAGCGGAACTGCATATAGACTTCCAGGTGATCCTGCAGATTGCGGCCAACGCCCGGCAGCGCGTGCACAACCGGGATATCCAGCTCGCGCAGCCACTCTTCCGGGCCGACGCCGGAACGCTGCAGGATTTGCGGCGAGGCGATAGCGCCAGCGCACAGCAGCACTTCACGCGCTGCCGTCGCCTGCTCCTCTTTGCCGTTGCGCAGCCAGCAAACGCCGGTGGCGGTTTTCCCCTCGAACAGAATACGATCGGTCTGCGCGTGGGTAATGATAGTCAGGTTCGGACGCTGCTTCGCCACGTCCAGATAGCCGCGCGCGGTGCTGGAGCGACGGCCCTGCGGCGTCACGGTGCGATCCATCGGGCCAAAGCCATCCTGACGGTAGCCGTTCATATCGTCGGTTTCATGATGACCAGCCTGCACCGCCGCGTCGATAAAGGCGCGGAACAGCGGGTTATTGCCTTTTTTCGGCGTGGTGACGCTCAGATAACCGTCGCCGCCGTGGTAGTCGTTTTCACCGATATCGCGCTTTTCCGCCTTGCGGAAGTAAGGCAGGCAATTGAGATAAGACCAGTTTTCCAGGCCTGGCTTGCTGGCCCAGTTATCGTAGTCCATCGCGTTGCCGCGCACGTAGCACATGCCGTTAATCAGCGACGAGCCGCCCAGGCCTTTGCCGCGCCCGCACTCCATGCGGCGATTGTTCATCATCGGCTCGGGATCGGTTTCAAAAGCCCAGTTATAGCGTTTCCCCTGCAGCGGATAAGCCAAAGCGGCTGGCATTTGGGTACGGAAGTCCCAGCGGTGATCCTTGCCGCCTGCTTCCAGTAAAAGTACCGATACGTCAGCATCCTCAGTCAGTCGCGTCGCCAGCACGTTGCCGGCCGAGCCGGCGCCAATAATGATATAGTCAAATTTCTGCATTAAACCTCCGGAAAGCTGCGGCCTGCGCCGCAGCAAAAGTATGTTGTAACGAAACGACGATCAGAATGCGGACGGATAGTCGCCCATTTCAATCAGAACGGATTTGGTGCGCGTATAGTGGTGCAGGGTTTCCAGACCGTTTTCGCGGCCAACGCCAGACTGCTTATAGCCGCCGACCGGCATTGGCGCAGGCGATTCACCCCAGCTGTTTACCCAGCAAATTCCCGCCTCAAGCTGATGAATTACGCGGTGCGCGCGGTTCAGCGAGGTGGTGAAGACGCCAGCCGCCAGGCCATATTCGGTGTTGTTGGCACGTTCGATCACTTCCTGCTCGTCATCGAACACCAGCACGCTCATCACCGGCCCGAAGATCTCTTCCTGCACGATACGCATCTCGTCGGTGCAGTCGGTGAAGACGGTTGGTTCAACGTAGCAGCCTTTTGCCATCTCGCCTTCGGTAATACGCGAACCGCCAGCCAGCACGCGAGCGCCTTCCTGCTTGCCGATCTCCAGATAGGAAACCACTTTCCGGCAGTGCTCTTCGCTCACCAGCGGGCCGAAGTTGGTTTGCGGATCGGTCGGATCGCCGCATTTGATTCCGGCCATTTTCTCCAGCAGGCGCTTTTCAAACGCATCTTTCATCGAGCGATGAACAAACACGCGCGTGCCGTTGGTGCAGACCTGGCCGGTGCTGTAGAAGTTAGCCATCATCGCGCCGTCCACGGCACGTTCCAGCTCGGCATCTTCAAACACGATCAGCGGAGATTTGCCGCCCAGCTCCATTGTGACCGACTTCAGGTTTGCCAGCGCCGCATCCGCCATCACGCGTTTACCGGTGCCGACTTCGCCAGTAAAGGAAACCTTGGCGATTTTCGGATGCTGGCTCAGACCCTGGCCAACCTGGCCCGCGCCCTGCACCACGTTGAATACGCCGTCCGGCAGACCCGCTTCGGTAAAGATCTTCGCCAGCTCCAGCGCGCTCAGCGGCGTGACTTCGCTCGGTTTAAAGATCATCGCATTGCCAGTCGCCAGCGCGGGCGCGCTTTTCCACATGGCGATCTGGATTGGGTAGTTCCAGGCGCCGATACCGGCGCAAACGCCCAGCGGCTCGCGGCGGGTATAGACCAGCGCGCTGTCGCGCAGCGGAATAGATTCGCCTTCCACCGCTACCGCCAGACCAGCGTAATATTCAAGCACGTCCGCGCCGGTAACGATATCCACCGCTTCGGTTTCGCTCAGCGGTTTACCGGTGTCCGCGGTTTCCAGTGCGGCCAGCTGCTGGTTGCGCTCGCGCAGAATAGCCACGGCTTTCAACAGTACGCGGCTGCGCTCAACCGGCGTATAGCTGCGCCAGATGCGCTGGCCAGCTTCGGCCGTAGCGACAGCCCGGTCGATATCCTGCTGGCTCGCCGAGGTGATTTCGGCCAACACTTCGCCATTGGCGGGATTGATGGTGGTGAATGTTTCGCCATGACCCGCTTCTTCGCGGCCATTGATGTAAAGTCCACGGCGTTGCATATCGGCCATGTCTCCTCCTTTGGGGGTTAAGTTGCCGGGCGTGAAAGCCACAGCGCGAGATTCTGGTAACAAAGCTGACGGGCTTCGATTAGCCCCTGCGCCATCGGCTGCGGCGCCAGCGTCATGCGCAGCCACAGGCCATCGATTAGCGCTGCCAGGCTGGCTCCCGCCGAGCGTGCCATCTCGTTCGGCAGAGCGCGAGTGAACTGCGCCGTCAGGTTGGAATAGAGACGGCGATCGTTGATGCGCTGCAGCCGCTGCAGATCCGGCTGGTGCAGGCTGCTGCTCCAGAACGCCAGCCAGGTTTTCAACACCGGCCCGGCAATCTGCGACACATCGAAGTTGCCGTCGATTATCGCCCGGATCTGCGCCTGCGGCTCATCTGCCGCGTTGCTGCGGTGATGCTGTACCGCCTGATAAAGATCCAGCAGGATCTGGCGCATACAGGCGTCCAGCAGCCCGTTTTTATCGCCGAAATAGTGGCTGACGATCCCCGTAGAGACGCCCGCCTCTTTCGCTATCAGCGCCAGGCTGGCATCGGCCAGGCCGACCCGGTCAATCACCGTCAGCGTCGCGTGGATCAGCTGCGCCTGACGGATCGCTTTCATTCCAACTTTTGGCATCGCTTCATCGGTTTCAGCTATTGAATAACGAAGATTATAGACTTTTTATATTGAACGTTCAATCAAGAAAAACCCGCTAACGCCCTTTGTAGCGGTTTCAGGAAGTAGAATTGTTAAAAAAGACAGAGTACCGAAGCTATTTATCTGTTTGATATGAAAAAGAATAGAGACAAAGACACGTCTTGCCGGTAAAGGAAATTTAAAAATAAATATTGAGGATTGTTACTAACTAAGGAGGGGATTTGATGACGGTTTATTTAGCCGTCCGTGGCCGTAATTTTTAATCGCGCAGCAGCGTCAGGACGTTTTGCGCCGACTGATTCGCCATTTTCATCACGGCGTTTTGCCCCTGATCTTTAATCTGCGCTTTTGCCAGCTGACTGGCTTCCTGGGCGTAATCCGCGTCCTGAATGCGGCTCTGCGCCGCCTGGGTAGCGATGCTCTGCTGCGACAGCACCGACTTGTTCGATTCGTAGCGGTTGATCTTCGAGCCGTAGTCGGAACGGTAGCCGTTAACCTTGTTCAGCGCCGCATCCAGCGCGGTCATTGAGGTGCGAATCGCGCCGTCGGTCAGCAGGCTGGTGTTGTTCAGCCCCAGCGTTTTGGTGTCGGACGGCGTCGGCCCCAGGGTATCCGACTGCACCGGCTGGCCATAATTGGCGCTGGTGATCACCTCCAGCGGCTGGCTCTGCTTCGGCGGCACCGCTGGCGTAGTGGTCGGCTGCGGCAGCGAACCCCAGGTCAGATTGCTGTTAAAGGAGCCGTTGCCGACCACCACCACGATAAGATCTTCCGTGACGTTATCGATACTGATCCGTTCCAGCGGATTGCTGGTTACCGTGCCGTCATTGGCCGCGCCGGTGGAAGCATCCTCATAGCGATCGCCGTCGCCGCTGTAGGTGATGCTCATCCCGTTATAGCTGGTGGTTTCGCTGCCGTTCAGCGCCCATGAAGAGCCGCCTTCGTTCAAATCAGAGGCGTCATAGCTGGCGCCGCTGGTAAAGCCGTTGCTGACGCTCATCAGCTTGCTGGTGGCGGAAGCATCATCGGTGATGTTTTTACTGGCCCAGGTGAAGTCGGTCGCACCGTCAACGGGCGTGCCGGCCAGATGTTTGCCGTCCCGCGTGAAGAGCTGCAGATCGTCATCCATACTTAATGAATCGATGGTGATCGAAATATTGGTGGTACCGGCCGGTATATAGGCCAGCGAGATCACGCCGGAGCTGAAGGAGTAGTTTTGTCCCTGCACCGGAAATTTGGTGCCGATCGGCGCGACGTCGCCCAGCAGTACTGGCGGCAACTCCGGCGTGTCGGTCGCCAGCGGGAACTGGCCGAAAATTTCGGTGCCGTTGGCGATGCCGTTGATGCCCGCCAGCAGCTGCTGATATTCGTCGTTATAGCTCTGCCGGTCAGAAGCCGACATGGTGCCGTTGGCGGCGCGTACCGCCAGGCTTTTCGCTTTGATCAGCATATCGCTGATATTGCCCAGCGCGCTCTCCGCCGTCTGCGCATAGCTGATGGCGTCGTTCAGGCCGCGCGTCACCGCGCTGTCGGCGTTGACGTTAGCCTGCATACGGTTGGCGATAGCCTGGCCCGCCGCGTCGTCATGGGCACCGTTAATGCGTAAACCGGAGGAAAGCCGCTCAATAGATTGCGCCAGCAGCGAGCTGTTCGCCGTACGAGCGTTGCCGGTGGCCAGGGCAGTTTCATTATTATTTATCGTTAACATTGTCACTCTGCACAATTATTGAGGTACGTGAGTTATCGGCCTGCGGCAAAGGGGCTTTAGCGGCAGGGGCAATCTTTACACTACTGTTTAACCATCCAGAGGTCAGGGTCTTCTCTTTGCTCAGCTCTGGTGCGAGGTGCTTTTCGCGCGGAGCCGCAGCAAGCAAAATTTTGCCGAAAAGTTTTTTTTTATTAATTAATAAGCACTCTGGCAGCCTGCAGGCCGCGTCATCGTTCTGGTCATAAAGATCGACCCGTCAGCAACGTGATTTATCTCTGTTTTTTAGCAATTAACATGCATAAACCAAGCATAATATTGCTTAACTTTGCTACTACAACAGATTTATCCGCGCCAATGGGGCTTTGCTTTAGTTTCACCTGCAGGGTAATTCTTGCGCAGCTGGCAGCTCAATATGTTCTATAACCTGTTTACAATGGATATTTAAACCATTCGATGGCTCTTCACCTGAAATAAACACTAATAAAACAGCCCTTGACCTCATTTCAAAAAAGGCTTGCCTGACAGCAAACAATCGGCGAAATTAACCGCCGATTTTCCGAATTTATAACTATGCGGCTAAAGCCCGTCCTGATTTAAAGCGACTTAATTTTCGCCATGAATCAGGCGATTGACTCCAGAGGTATCCGTGTCAACTGCAAACAAACAACCCGAGACCACCAGTCTCAACGCTTTTAAACAGCCCCGATCTTTTTATCTGATTTTCTCGATTGAGCTCTGGGAACGCTTCGGCTACTACGGCCTGCAGGGCATCATGGCGGTCTATCTCGTCAAGATGCTGGGCATGTCCGAAGAGCAATCCATTACGCTGTTCGCTTCGTTCAGCGCGCTGGTTTACGGTCTGATTGCCGTCGGCGGCTGGTTGGGCGATAAGGTGCTGGGCACCAAGCGCGTGATCGTGCTCGGCACGCTGGTGCTGGCGCTGGGCTACGCGCTGGTGGCCTGGTCGGGTCACGACGTCGCGATGGTCTATATCGGCATGGCGACCATCGCCGTGGGTAACGGCCTGTTTAAGGCGAACCCGTCCTCGCTGCTCTCAACCTGCTACGAAAAAGACGATCCTCGTCTGGACGGCGCTTTCACCATGTATTACATGGCGATTAATATCGGCTCCTTCTTCTCAATGCTGGCTACGCCGTGGCTGGCTGCGCACTATGGCTGGAGCGTCGCCTTTTCGCTCTCGTTCGTGGGGATGCTGATTACGCTGGTCAACTTTATGTTCTGCCGCAAGTGGGTGAAAGATCACGGTTCCAAACCTGACTTTCAGCCGCTGCATATGGGCAAACTGCTGGCGACGCTGGTGGGTATCGCGGTGCTGGTCGTGGTGGCGACCTGGATGCTGCACAACCAGGATATCGCGCGGCTGCTGCTGGGCGTAGTGGCAGTAGGCATCGTGGTGCTGTTCGCTAAAGAGACTTTCGCGCTGCAGGGCGCGGCGCGTCGCAAGATGATGGTCGCCTTTCTGCTGATGGTGGAAGCGATTGTGTTCTTCGTGCTCTATATGCAGATGCCAACCTCCCTGAACTTTTTTGCTATCCGCAACGTTGAGCACAGCATCCTGGGCCTGACTTTCCAGCCGGAACAGTACCAGGCGCTGAACCCGTTCTGGATCATGATTTTCAGCCCGCTGCTGGCGGCGATCTATAACAAGATGGGCGACCGTCTGCCGATGCCGCACAAGTTCGCGCTGGGTATGGTGCTCTGCTCTGTCGCCTTCCTGGTGCTGCCGCTGGGCGCGAAGTTCGCTAACGAGCTGGGCATCGTTTCCGTGAGCTGGCTGATCCTGAGCTACGCGCTGCAGAGCGTGGGCGAGCTGATGATCTCCGGCCTGGGTCTGGCGATGGTGGCGCAGCTGGTGCCTCAGCGCCTGATGGGCTTTATCATGGGCTCCTGGTTCCTGACCACCGCCGGCGCGGCGATGGTTGCGGGTAAAGTGGCGAACATGATGGCGGTTCCGGAAAACATCACCGATCCGCTGCAGTCGCTGCACGTTTACGGCGACGTTTTCCTGCAGATCGGTATCGTCACCGGCGTGATTGCGGTGCTGATGATGCTGACCGCGCCTAAGCTGAACCGTATGACTCAGGATTAACCTGACAAGCTGACTAAAAAAGGGTGACGCGACGTCACCCTTTTTTATTGATGCCGAGCGTGGAAGGCGCATACTCTACCGCCAGTCCGGCAGCAGATTGCCCGAGGTGTTGATATAGCGGTTGCCTGCGTAATCGACAATCTTTAACTTTCCCTGCTTCAGTTTGGTAAATCGCGGCGGCCCGCCGCGATGCGCAAATGCGTTTCGTCTGTCGCCCGCACAAAGCCCGGCGCGCCCTGCAACAGGGCCGCGACCGGAAAGCCGTCGGCATCGGCCACACTGGCTCAGTCCGGCATAAAACAGGCGATGCTGCTGCGGCATCGCCGTATAGGTTGCCGCAGCCGACGGCGCAAACCCCGCTTTTCGCTGCGCTATAAGTTCGCCGTGGTAAAACATAATTACGCCTCCGGCGGATGCGGCAAGGCGGGCAAAGCGATAAAGCCCGGCAGCGAGGCGACGTTCTGCAGCCACTGACGAATCGCGGGATAGTCGCGCAGTGAGATACCGCCTTCCGGCGCGCAGGCAACGTAAGCGTAACAGGCCAGATCGGCAAGCGTGGCATCGCTGCCAACCAGCCATTTTCTGCCGTGCAGATGCGTCTCCATTTGCGGCAGGAATTTGCGCGCCGTAGCCAGCGCCGCCTCATAATTTTCCGGCGTGTTGAACTGTTTAATCAGCCGTGCTGAGGCGACGCCGTAGCGGATTTCGCCCGCTGCCTTGCCGAGCCACTGCTGCACCTGCGCCTGAAGATAGAGATCCTGAGGCAACCACTGGCTGTCGGGCGCGTAGCGTTTAGTCAGCCAGATCAGGATCGCGATGCTATCGCCGATCACCCTGTCGCCGTCCACCAGCACCGGCACCTGACCCAGCGGGTTCAGCGCCAGAAATTCGGCGCTTTTTCTGACGCTGGCGTCCGCCTCTTTCCACTCTGCCGAAAGGTTGAGCATCGACAGCAGCAGCCGGACGCGGTGTGCGTGGCCGGAAAGTTCCGTACCGTAAAGTGTTAATGAAGTCATCAGCGTTCTCCTGTGGGTTTACGCCAGCATACTCTTGCTGAAAACAGCGTAAACGGGCAAAAATAACAATTCATACCCTGAACTCGCCTGTTTCCGTCAGGATTTATTGCGCCAGGATAAAAAAGCGGCGGATTTGCGTACGCGCAGGCGCTGACTTTTTAACCAGACGCCGCTAAGCTGAAATATTATTTGCCTTCGAGTCTGGGAGAACGCCATGAAACTGTTTTTTAAACCCGGCGCCTGTTCGCTTTCGCCGCATATCGTTATGCTGGAAACGGGTCTGGATTTTACGCTGGTGAGGGTCGATACCGCCGCCGGCCTTACGGAACAGCAGGAGGATTATCGTCAGATCAATCCTAAAGGCAAAGTGCCCGCGCTACAGTTTGACGACGGCACCGTGCTGACCGAAGGCGTGGCGATTGTGCAGTACCTGGCCGACCAGAAGCCCGATCGCCAGCTGCTGGCGCCGCTCAATACGCTGGCGCGCTACCAGACGCTCGCCTGGCTGAACTATATCTCGGCGGAGCTGCATAAAAGCTTTTCGCCGCTGTTTGGCGACGCCGCGCCTGAGGCGTACAAAACGGCTTTACGCCAGCAGATCGTGGAAAAGCTGGCCTGGGTAGACAGCGAGCTGCACGATAACCAGTGGCTGCTGGGCCTGCACTTTACGGTGGCTGACGCGTATCTGTTTACCGTTATGCGCTGGGCTAAGTCGCTTCAGCTGGACATCCACAGTTTTGCCTCGCTGGAAGCCTGGTTTCAGCGGGTAGCGGCGCGGCCGCACGTCGCGGCGGCCCTGGCGGCAGAGGGACTCAGCTAAGACGCCATAATTGATGCGCCTGAACAGCTTAAGATTCAGGCGCTTTTCCTTTTTTATCTGGTTACGCCTCGCCGATAAATTGCCAGCTCACCGACTGTTCCCGGCTGACGTGCCTGTCGCTCAGCGGCCAGATGCGCGGCGCCATAAAGTTCACCCTCAGCGTACGGCTTTTGCCCCTGCGCAAAATAGCGTATCTGCGGCACGTCCTCGTTCAGCCACTCCCACCTGCACAGCAACACCTGCCAGTAGCCGCTCCGCGGACAGGCGTTGCCGCTGTCGCACTGCAGATACGCGCCCGTGTACTTTTCAAAGTCCGGCGACGCCGGCAGCGGCCTGCCCGTTTCCGGGTTCAGCTGTTTCCGCCGCGCCAGCTCCGCTATCAGCCATACATCTGGCTGCGGCGGCGCGATATTCGCCTCGCGCGCCTCCAGCCACCGCAGCTTTCCGTCCCACTCCGGCAGCGGCGCCGGCGGCAGCGGCACGATTTCATTGATTTCCGGCACTTTGGGATGGGCGTAGGAGTAGTTGCCCAAAACTTCGCCTATTGCCTTATAGCGCCTGACCCTTTCCGGATCTTTTTGCTGCCCCAGATAATAAAGCCGGTCGGTTGCCTCCGGCCCGTCAAACCCGTGCTCCAGAAAGCTGGCCGAACTCTCATCGCCTGCGGCCACGCCCAGCTGGAACATCTCCAGCGCCTCCTGGTAGCGCTTGTCCGCTTTTAACCTGATCCCTGCATAGCCTGCCGCTTCACCCTCGCCCTGCTCCGCAGCGCAGCGACGCATCTGTAGGGCAATATCTGGATCCATCTCCGCCGACGCCAGCTTTTTCCCCACCCAGGCCTGCGCCTGCGCGTTGCCCTCGTCCGCCGCCTTGCGAAAATAGCGCAGCGCCATCTCCTCGTCCTTCGCCAGCCCCGCCGCGCCGTGCTGCAGATAGAGCGCGATAAAGTAGTAGCCGGTGGCTACCCCCTCGTCTATCAGCCGCTGGCTCATGCG